>Ga0163146_10000003_pt1 | contig 406619 bp, 331 predicted proteins | sample OliLakLV19MP7G1_FD_148648 | JGI IMG/M metagenome (GOLD analysis project Ga0163146, IMG submission 148648) | Freshwater microbial mat bacterial communities from Lake Vanda, McMurdo Dry Valleys, Antarctica - Oligotrophic Lake LV.19.MP7.G1 | ecosystem: Environmental > Aquatic > Freshwater > Lake... | reverse complement strand
ATCGTACTGTCGCAAGCTCTGCAAATACAGATTCAGACATTTAAGATCTAGTGACATTCAGCGACAGTCAAGCGGCAAATCTGTCTGACGCCAAGCGGCAAAAACCATTGTCGCTGATCATTCGGTAACTTGAAGGGCACAGCTCATGCGGGCTGTGTCCTTTTTACCTGGTAAAAAGTGCTGATGTGCGAGTGTCAGAGATTTGATGCCAGGTTGAGTGGTACCTATAACTGACTTCGATTGTGAAGAGTTCGCGATTTCAAATGTGGGCAAACCGGTTTCAATAGTACAGGCTAGTCAATTGGAAGGCAGGCACCATGAGCGGTGCGTTCGTTGCTGGTTGGGAAATCGGCACCTTATTATTAATATCCACTTCCATTGATATATACAGACTGGCTTTTCATCGAAGGCGCCGTGAGCTCGAAAAGTGGGAAACGTTGATTTGAGGTCTCCAATATGCGCGAACACCATATATGAAAAAGCGACGAATTGACCCGGTCGAATTTTCCGATTTTGATGTCACGAGGTCGATTTGAAGGTTTGGGTTGGTAGTACTGTGGTAGTACGGTGGTTTGAAGCTACCCCTTGAACACGAAAATCGACCGGGTGGTCGATTCTGTAAAGGCTGAATATATGGGCGAGAGAGGACTTGAACCTCCACGTATTGCTACACTAGATCCTAAATCTAGCGCGTCTGCCATTCCGCCACTCGCCCGTGAGTTTCAAAGTGCAGTTCGGACAGAACCCAGCATACCATAAAGATTATCGCTGCAATTTGAATTTGAAGAGCAGCGTTACTACTGCTTTGTGATGTCTTTCAAGAACTGAATGGAATCTTTGACAGCCTTCTTCAATTCCGTGTCAGTAATTTTCAGAGGCAGGATTTGGCAGGCAATTAAACGCGTGCCATTCTTGAGATAGATGATGTACTCTTTCACGACGCCAGAGCTTTGTCCGGCTTTAGCAGCCGCATCCCCAGTGTCTGCCGTTTTGTCCTCGTCAGATTTGCTATCGGCTGCTGCATCACTGGCAGTGGCATCGCCCTCAGCTATGACGCCTTCATCGGCGGTGTCATCAGCTTTCGAGGTTTCTTCCGAATCAGACTGATCAGGCTTCGCTTCGCTAGTCGTCGTCGCCTCATCCGATGCCGGTTTCGGCTCTTCGGCCTTCGCCGTCGGCGTCTCGCTCGGGAACGTAATCTCGTGAACTAAAATATTGTCCGTTTCGGCGTCATCAACAAATTGATCCGACACATTGTCAAACTCAACTCCCTCAGCACCGGCAAAGATCTTCTTGAACAACGCATTAGCAGCCTGCACCAGCGGAATGTCTCCCGGCTTAACGTCCACCGGAATGGCAATCGCCTTGTTGTTATCCGTATGCTCCGGATTGTCATCCACAATCGGGTTGACCAGCAACGGTGTCGGAGCCCCTGCTACCAGCCTGCCGTCAAAATTGACACGCACTTGAAAATTCTTGGTATTCGCGCTCAACTGAATTTTGTCGCTTGTCGGCAAGCTCTTCGTTTCAATGGTCGACTCATCAAAAGGCTTAACGGGCTCTTCGATCTGAGGTTCTACAACAATCGCTTCGTTCTGGTGCATGAGCATATAAACCACACCAGCCATGGCACCAAATCCAATAAATACCGCAATGCCGATAATCAAAGGCATCGGAATTTTCTTGCCACCACCATCGGTGCCAGCTCCGCCGCCCATAACGGTCTGCTTCTTCAAACTTCCCGAAGTTTTTCCGCCCTTCTGCGCCGGCAATCCGCTGTTGCTGCGTCCAGCCGAAGTCTTCCTGCGCGGCGTCGGCACGTTCCCGGACGAAGTCATCTTCGACGATGGCTGAACAACCGCCGCCAGCATCTCTTCAGACGCACCAGCGAGAGTATTCTCTTTTGTCAAGTGCAAGCTCGAACTCAAGATCCGCAAATTACCAGCTTCAAGAATCTGATCGCGAAACTCTCTCATATCAATCTGACGATCCGCCGGATCCTTCATCAACGCCTGCATGATCGCGTCTTCAAGTTTTTCAGGAATCTCACTCTGCACCGCCGGCGATGCCATCTCACTGAGCATCGGTGGATCTTCATTGACGTGCTTCATCAATGTTTCCATAGGCGACGTGCCACCAAGCGGCGGCTTGCCGCACAGGCATTCATAAAACACACAAGCCAGCGAATAAATATCCGTCTTCTTCGAAATATGTTCGCCACCACATTGCTCAGGGCTCATGTAGAGCGGACTTCCGAACACTTCACCAGACGTCGTCAGTTTATGAATCGTACTGCCATCCTGCCCCAGCAGTTTAGCAATTCCAAAATCAAAGACGGTAAGCGACTCTTCGCCATTCTTCTCGTTTCTGATTAGCAAATTTGCAGGTTTGATATCACGATGGATCACGCCTTGATCATGCGCGTGTGCTAACGCATCGCAAGCCTGCGCAAACATCGGTATGGCGCGCTCCGGCGTCAAAAATTTATCGCGTTTCAGTATATCGGCGAGCGTGTCGCCCTCGAGATAATCCATGATCAGGTACGGCGTGCCGGTCTCGCTCATGAGCCCGTAATCGAACACCGTGACGATGTTCGGATGCCGCAACGCCGAGACTGCATTCGACTCCTGCTTGAAGCGCTGCAGCAACTGCGGCACCGCCACAAGCTCCGGACGCAGCATTTTGACCGCCACTTCCCGATTCATCATGTTGTGCTTGGCTTTATAAACCACGCTCATGCCGCCCTTTCCGAGCATCGAAAGGATCTCGTACTTGTCGGCGATCATTTGACCGATGAGCGGGTCTTTCCCCCGCGAGGTCATGGGCGAGCCATCTCTCGGGCAGATTTTTAGCCCCGTGTCGTCTTCAAACTGACACTTGGCGCATACTCGTTTTGTGGCCTTGCTCGTCATCCTACCTCTCACGGCTATTGTACCGGGAGTTTCAGCCTGTAGTGTCCTGCCAAACCACTATTATATGCAAAAATTGTCGATAATTTACCGAATGTCAAGCTCTATGCCTTCTGATCTGGTAGGACAAAACGGTTAATCGGCAGGTTAATCTTTCGTCGACGAAATTGTTTCTCGAAAAGATTTTTTATACGAAGCTGACCGCGAAGAGCAAGACAGGAAGTGCGTTGAGCGCATATGAAACGGATATGTCTTTGGGTTTGGCTGCTCCAAAACCAAAACCTAGCTGGCAGCTACGGTCGAACTAACCACCTGAAACCGCCAAAACCTCGGCAGTCCCACCATTCCTTGGCATTCCCGCCATTGCTTCACTCCCACCGCCAGGGGTTCACTATTGCTGCGTTACAGTGTTCTCGCTGAACGGTCCTCGGAACAATTGCCGTCCTCGCGTCGAAAAACAAAAAAATATGCCCGAGTTTGGGAAGCAAGCCCTGGCGCTTTTGTCGTCACACCCAATGATCGATGACCGAATCAAATTAATTCGCGCCGAAGTCGCTGGAGTAGAAGTATTGAAGAAGCAAGGCAAATCAAAAGCACGCGCCGTTGACCTTTAGAATTGCTAGAAGTAAAAAGACCTGAGCGGTTTTGATTGATTCGTGCGTAATCGTTCCTGCTCGCTAAAGCTGTCAGCCGAGGGCGTTGATGGCGTAGATTGACCTTCAGTGCCGTTGACGGAGGACATATTTTCTTGCGGCGAAATGTTCTCCGTAGAAGCATTCTCCTCTGGTGGCAATCTGGTGGCAGAGGTCGATGTCGTTACCGTTTGCGCCGAGGCGGAGTTCGCCATCAGCTCAGCTGATTTTGCTTCCATCTCACGCGCGGCGCTTACCTTATTCATCTTCGTCAGCAGCTTCGCGTAGTTTCCAAACAAAACACCGCGAGTACTGTTGCTGCAATCTGCTCGTCCTTTCGATAGCGACAGCGCCGTTCTATATTCTCTCTCCGAATCGGCGTAATGGCCCATCAGTTTGTGAACGCGAGCCAGCTCGCTGAGTGTGATGATGTAGTCGTAAGATTTTTCTGTGAGGTTTTGATGAATCGTTTTCAATCCAGTTTTGTACAACGCTTCTGCTTCGATCAAACGTTCTTGTCCACTATAAACAAGTGCCAGATCGCCGAGCATAAAAGCGATTTGCAGTTTGTCCGGATCATGATCATCCAGCAGTTCATGCTGCGATTCCATCGCTTTCAATTCTTTGCGCACCATCACTTCAGCTTCAGCGAATCGACCTTGCTTGTAATAAATGCGCGTCAAACGATCGACGACTTTGACGATTTCATGCCCTTGCCGTGCGGTTCTTTCGTTTAAATTCTTCAGCGTTTTTAAATAGATTTTGATGGCTTTGTCAGTTTCACCATCGGTGTTCAGCATGTCGCCTTCTTGAATCATCGGCTGAACCGCGTTGAAAGCTCGCGTCGGCGCAATAGGTTTCATGCGGTATTTCGGATGATGAATTGTATTCGTCACCGGTAGAATCAAATCTTGAACTTGCTTCTCTGAAAGTTTTTTTCCTTGCTTTTCAGCGCATTCTTTTAACTTGGCGATCGTGTGGATTCGCTTCGGGTCATCAGCTTTGAAACAACTGGAATGCTCAAGCGCCGACTCTAAAAGCGCCAGTTGCTTGGCGTAATCCCTGGTCTTGCCGACTGCCTCGGCCTGCTCCATAAATGCTTTCCAAACAATTGCATCGCCGGGTGTTTCCCACAACCAACCGTCGCGCTGCCGCTTCAAGTGCAGCATGTAATCCTCGCCGGTCGTCGAACTCGGTGCCGCCAACGCAGTCGATGTGCTGAGTACAAGCGCGTTTGAGCCGCTCAGTAAAAGTGTGGAGACGGCTAAAGCAAGAAAACGCATTCGACTCCGTTGCTGTGGTTGGTGCCAATTCAGCGATTTGTGTTCGCCATACGACAGCACTATGGAAACTTGATCTACTGAGAACTATATCGAATTCTGCCACAATCCATGCCACACCGCAAGCCAGTTGCCGATTTTGTATGGTTCTCAAGAAACACTGTTGATGCCGATTCACAGCCCCGCAGTTAAGCTTTATCTTTAAAAAATGTGATACTGTTCATACTCTTTCTCAGTTTTCTTCGGAGCACATCATGCCGAGCCAAACTTCCACGCTTGTCGATCCCCTAAATCCTCTGACTCCGGAATTCCTCGAAAATCCTTATCCGACGTATCACAAAATGCGTGACGAGGCGCCGGTTGCGTGGAGCGAGAAGAGCAAATATTGGATGTGCACCAGATACGAAGACATTCGTGCGATGCTCGGCGATATGGCTTATGAAAAACAACTGCAGCGCTGGAAGCAAGTTAACCCGCTGCTCAAGATGGTTCCCGAGGTTTCTGCGTTGATGAAATCGCGGGCTGTCTGGATGCTAAACATGAATCCGCCGGATCACACTCGCATGCGCGGGCTGGTGAATCGCGCGTTTACGCCGACTATGGTGAAGGGCATGCGTCCGCACATCGAGTCGATCGCGAATGGTTTGATTGATGGTTTGGAAGGCAAAAACGAGTTTGATTTCGTTTCAGAATTTGCATTTCAATTACCGGTAACTGTGATCGCAGAGATGCTTGGCGTGCCGAAAGAGGACCGTGAGAAGTTTAAACATTGGTCGAACACTTTGACCGACACTTTAGAACCCTCGCCGAATCTCGACCACCTCAAAAAAGCAAACAAAGCCAACGAAGAATTGTATGAATACTTGCGACCGCTCGTTCAAGACCGTCGCCGCGAGCCGAAGAACGATTTGATCAGCGCGCTTGTTGCTGCTGAAGAAGACGGGAAAAAACTGACTGAAGAAGAATTGCTTGCGAATTGCATTCTGATTCTTGTGGCTGGGCACGAAACCACCGTCAATCTGATCGGCAATTCCGTCCGCATGCTACTGCAACATCCCGACCAACTAGCACTGCTCAAGAGCAATCCTGAGCTAGTACCAGGTGCGATTGGCGAAACTCTGAGATTTGAAAGTCCGGTCCAAACAACCCGCCGTCTCGCCGGAGAAGACATGGAACTCGCCGGTCAAAAAATCAAAGAAGGCGACATGATGCTTCTTTTCATGGGAGCCGCTAATCGCGATCCTTTACAGTTTCCGGACCCGGATAAGTTTGATATCACTCGTGATACCAAGAAACATCTCTCGTACGGACATGGAATTCATCACTGCCTCGGTTCGTCACTCGCCGATACCGAAGGACAAGTCGCTCTCGAGACACTGCTCAAGCGGATGCCAGACATGAAAGTTCTGCCTCAGAAAATCGAGATGCGAAATACTTTCGCTCTTCGCGGCGTCAAGTCATTGATGGTATCACCCCAATAATGGAAGCTTCAGAATCTACCTCAGAATCCAAACCCACGAAATTCACAAGACTTTCTGACGAAGAGTTTTTGGTTTCAATCTTGAAAGTGTTCAGTTCGTCATTCGATCCTGACGGACTCAGCGGCGAAGAGATTTTGGTTCAATTGCGAGACATGAAAAGTCTGCCTGAAGACTACGAGCGAGCCATGCTGCAATTAGTTCCCGTAATGGACAAACTCGAGGCTGATGGCTACATTCATGCCGATCCTGGTTTCATGCTCACCCAGAGCGGTGTTGATTATGCCAAGAATCTGTTAGCTGGCTAGCGGCTGCGGTTTTTTGCGACAAAAATTCGAATTAGATTACCGAGTCGTGGCACCGACAAGTGTCAAACAGACTTGGCGCGAAGATCATCGCGACAAGAATTGAAGCGATGCTGGCGATCACTAGATAAAATCTGTGTAAATTGCTTAGCCGAGCCTTTGGATGGAAGGAAGCAAGAAATCTAAGTGGTGGCGCAGCTAGTATCACCGATCCAACCAGTCCACACAAAATATGTGGATGAGAAAACCAGAAGTATCCGAAGACCGCTGAAATAGTAATGGCGAAAACCGCTGCAGCCCACGATCTCTGGAGAAGGTTTGCCACCACTTCTAGCGCAATATAGAGATTAGAGAAACCGAGGATAGTAAGGACCGTACAGTAAAAAATAGCACTAGTCATGGCAAATCCTCCTGAGCGTTTTCATTCGGTATCGCAGTGTCTTTCACACTTTGACACATTTTTGATCTGTATACTCCCGGGGAAATACTGATTTTGCCTAGCTTGGTCCAAAATTTTTGAGGTCATTCAATAGCCATAACATAAGAATAAGGAAGCTTGACGGAATTGCCATGACGAAAAAAAAGATTCGTCGCGATGAGCTGACTGGCTTCGTTTCATGGTTTCGATACGAGCAAGCCAAACGAAGTCCCGGCGTCACCAACACTGCTGTTGTTAGAACTAGAACGAGCACGTCTTGATTGGTTGACCAGAGAAATCCGGCAAAGCTACAGAATGCCATTGTGCAGAGTATCAGCGTTCGTGGTTTTGGTTTCGCTGTGAGGAGCCACTCGCAAATGATCCCTAAGTCGAGCAGCGCGATGACAGCCAACAATAAACCTAGAAAAAGCATTGCAGTTTTGCTCCGTGGACCTCTAAACATCTTACCGTGCGTTTCGAGCGCACTGCTGTTCGCTGCCAGGTTGGACTATCCGAACTGCAGTCCTCACATCCAATTGCAGATTTAAAGGCACCGATTCAAATCATCTTAGAGGGATCCAGATGGAACTCCCTTTTCAGATTAAATTTCCCGGGTAGTGTTCGTCAAGATGCGCCCGACCGGAGCATTGATTCCAAAATATCAGCAGTGTCTTGACATCTTGAATCTATAGACCTAAACTGGCTGGATATTCCCGCTGCGCTTTTACTATCAACCATGAAATTCGGGCTTGCCATTATAGGGCTGCTCATTTGTCTGACTTCACTTGGAAGTCCGGCAAGCGCGCAAAACGTATCTCCGCCGCCAAATGGCGCGGTACCATATGCGGTGCCGCCGCAAGTTCCGGCGGGTGCGATACCGATGATGCCGATGCCACCACAAGGCTACGGGATGCAAGATCCAAACCAACAACAATGGCCTCAGCAAGGCTACGGAACTCCGCAATGGGGACCACCAGCAGGTGGACCTGGCGATCCGGCGTTGATGGCTCAGCAGGGATATCCGCAAGGCGGATCGCCTCAAGGATACGCGCCGCAAGGATATGCACCGCAAAGTTATGCGCCGATAGGTTATGCTCCTCAGGGAGCGCCAGCGGAACCTGGTGCGCCTCAACAATACGCGCCACCACAACAATACGCTCCTGCCCCTGAAACACCACGAGCGATGAGCGCCTACGAGCAACAAGAAGCCGCATTGCGCGAATCGGAAATGGTTGGTCAGCTCGAAGATGTAAAACAACAAAAGGAAATGGAAGAGAGCTTCCGCACCGGCGTGTTGGCAGAATTCGATGATGGCAAGAACGGCACTCCCGGTAGTGGCTTCAATGGCGATCAAAACAAAGTCAAAGGCGGCGTGAAAAAGGCCGGCTCAGTACTGAAGGGCGGTATGCGCAGGCTCGCTCCGACCGCGTCTTACCTTGGAACATTCTTCTTATTCAATGCCGCAGCCGGCGGAATATAAATAGAATCAGGACTCGCTATTCGAGCTCAAACCGCAGGTATAATCTCAGCAATTTTTAAACAGTTCTCACTTTCGTTGCAATTTCTTTGCGACAGCATCTTCACTCGCCCGGCCGTTGTTAGACGTCGGGCACGGTCAGTCGCTAAGCGAGAGCATTCCCCTGCACCAAGGCGTTGTTAGTGTCGTCACGTTTAGTCGTTAAGCGACAGCACCATCTGCGGTGCCTGAATATGGTGGTCAGCACGCATCGGAACAATCGCGGTGCCAACTACGAAGAATTCAATTACGTTGCTGCTCCAGCTGTAATTGCCCTCGTGAATGTCCACACCGACAATGCCCTCTGCTTTCAAATGCTCAGCTTCAGTCTGCATGCGCTCCATCGCGAGTTCGCGCGCATCATATAAACCTTGAGTGAAGTTGACCATCTCAACGTTCTGTCCCATGTTTTTAAAAAACTGACCAACAGTCTGGTGCGCAATGTGATAAACACAATTGCCCATCACCATACCAACCGGACGGTAACCCGATTGCAGCAAAGTCCAGAAATCCTGACCGGACAAATCACTCGTGAATGCCTTTCCATCAACAGTTCTAAACGTCTTACGCTGCGCTTCATCTTTATGATGCACCGCGGTTCCAATCGCAACGAACTCGGCGAGATCGGATGCCCACGACATATGTTTCACTCTCAATCGCACGCCAACCACTCCGTCGGCGCCAAGTTCATCAGCTTCTTCCTGCATTCTCGACATCGCTAATTCGCGAGCATGATAGAGCGCTTGAGTCAAAACGGTCATCTCTTCGTTCTTCGTCCAGCGCGCTTGCTGAAAGCCGATGTGATAGATCGAACTGCCGACGACGAGTCCGGATGGTTCAAACCCGGCTTCCTTAATCAGCAGAAATTCGCTTACCGAAAGATCGCTGGTAAAGAGCTTTCGATGCCCATCTTCACCACGCATCTCGCGCAAGCGTTGACGCGCGTGTTCGGGCAAATCGAAATGTTGGGGATCATTGTCTGGCATGTGCGCCTCTCCTATTCGTCATCAAAATCATCGTCGTTAAAACTACTTCCAATACTTCCGGGAATGAAATCCCCATAACTTCCTGTGTCAGTCCAGGTGCCGCCTCTGAGCATCATGCACATCTTCGGTTTCTTGATCGGCGCCGGCTCTCCAACTTTCGCGATTGAAGTTCCGGTCGCGATGAAGTGAAAAATCGGATCGTGAAATGTCTTGTTGAAATTCATGTATTCAACAGTTTGAATCGTGCAATCGACATCCATACTGACGATGCCGTCCGCCTTCACTGCCACCGCATCTGATGACAATCGTTTCATTGCCCAGTTGCGCGCTTCATAAATTCCTTGCGTGAACAAAATAATCTCTTGATTTTGCGAACTCCGTCCTTTCATAAAATCAATCAAAGTCGGATCGATAATTTGCCGCGTCTCCGGATCGCATTTGACGTAATAACTGCAAACGCCGAACGCCAGCTCGCGCGGCAAGTAGCCTGCTTGATAGAGTTGCCAAAACTCTTGACCGTTTAGATCACTGGTAAAGACTCTTCCATTCGATTGATATCCTGGAATGCGAATCGCGGTACCAATGGCGGTGAACTCAGTCATCCGATGTTGGAACGAAAAATGCGATGCCTTTACTCGCACGCCGATTACACCGTGTGCACCCATCGCGTGCGCTTCGAGCAACAGCCTGTCGACAGGGAGCCGACGCGATTTCAATTGCGCGTCGGTGATCTCGACAAGCTCACCACTCTTCGGTCGCAAACTACCGCCGGTGCTGAGATATTTGTCTGCGCTATACTCGCTTTGCTTCAAACCAAAAGTTCTGCCCACACAAGCCAGCAAACTGATGTTGTAAAAGCAAGAGCCCATCACCTGTCCGATGGTTTCAAAACCCGACTCCCGACAAAGCAAATATTCGCCAACACTCAAATCTGAAGAAAAGAATTTATTACCGAGCGCTTTTTCGCGGTCGATTCGCTCTTTGGCGCGCGGCAGCAAATCGCCCTTGGTAAGCGCTTCGACGGCGATCGCATTCTGCGCGTCAAGCTCTTTGTCCTTGCGACGATTCTCTTGAAATTTATCGACGAATTTTTTAAAGAATTCCATTACTTCGACGATTGTCCTTTCGCCTTCTTACTCTTGAAGCGACGATTCAGGCTATTCACAAGCCGCACGATGTACTGACTCGGTTTAGTAAAGTTGAGCACGAACCACACAAAGAGTACCTGAGTATTTCTGAAACGCTGACCGCTAACTTTTTAGGATGAATCCTGGAATGAATTTTAGGAACGAACTTTAGGAACGAACTTTAGGAACGAACTTTAGGAATGAACTTAGGAATGAACTTAGGAATGAACTTAGGAATGAACTAGGAACAGACTCTAGGAATGAACTATAGAACTTGAACTAGGACAACCTGCAACAAACATCTGGCTCGGACTCTTCAAACATCGTGCTCGGACTCTACAAACATCGTGCTCGGACTTGAAAACATCCCGCTCGGACACTACCAACATCACGCTCGGACACTATCAACATCACGCTCCAAAAAAATTAGGAGCCACTCACAAAATTATCTAGTGCACTCCGCGTCGCCGCATTCTTCTCGCCCAGCTTAACGAGTTCTTTGAGAACGTCCTCGATGCATTGCTCCATCGAAACATCCACGTTTTTCAACGCCACACCGCGCACCAGTTTCGATGAGCGCGCCGTAACCGACCCATGTTTATGTCGCGTAATCTGAAACTGATAATCATCGAATCGAACAATCAGATCTTCTACTGGTCGTTTCGACGACATAAACCAACCGCCGCGCGTTATCTTCGTTCCGCCTGGATAGCTCGACTCCAGCATCTTCGCAAGATGCTCTAGCAAATCTCCTGAAGCACCATGGTCCGCTTTTAAATTAGCGGCCAACACTTCGAATTGCATCGCGGATTTTTCTACGTTTTCTTCAGTCATTGATAATTGAGAGGGTGCGGTTAGAGAAATTGTATAGAGCAATCAGTCGTTTATTGATTTAGCAATCAGTCATTATTGCTTTAGCAAAGTCGTTTACTTCAGTTCGAGAATCGTTCGATCCAAAAGCAAAACAAAGACGCTGATCTGCAATCACTTGCAAACCAGCGCCATAAAACTCTGGTCTTGCAAACCCATAACGCTACGCGCCACGAGCTCGACAATTAGACCACAATCAGTTGCCTCGTTCCTTATACGACCTCAGACATATTCATTAAATGTGCATGCGTCTGATGGTATTCTCCTCTGGAGAAACGTCGGAGATTGGCGAGGAATGCGGGATCCACATTGCAAACACCATATTCGCAGTGCGGCGAAATCATCGTCGAGTCACCCGAGTTATCGACAACCTTTTGGAGAACCATCCGTTCATCTCCTGACAAAGGCTCAACGTTCATTTCTTGCGCCATTTGCCGGTTGCCGGTAGTAACAGCAGCGGAAAGCACTCTGACTGCGATCAGCGGATCTAGCCATACAGCGCCGGTTTCCACAGTCTTAATCGCCAGTTCGAGTCGCTTCGGACTCATGCCGGACTTCAGGATATATCCTTCAGCACCAGCCTGGAATGACTGAAACAAATCATTGTCATTATCATGCGCCGTGAGCATGATTGCGCGAATTTCTGGGTTCGAACGACGAATTTTTTTGATCATCTCGATCCCATTGATGCCCGGCAGACCAATATCTGCAAGGATCAAATCGGGCTTGGCAAGATGCGCATTTGCTACGGCCAATTCGCCAGTTGCGGCGTCACCAACGACGTCGAAATACCGGACTTTCATCAGCATCGCTTTGACCATTTGTCTGGTCAGATCGTTGTCCTCGACGATGAAGAGTCGGGTTTTCTTAATGGACTTACTCATTGTCAATCCTCCAAGATTGATGACATCTGTATTTCTACAGTGTTTTGATAGAAGCCTCAGCAGCGACAAAAGTTCGCTTGAGGTCAGACAGCAATGATTCGGCGTTAGACCAATCGGCTATCTCGGCACTTTCCTCGATACCACGGCACAAGTCGACCATGGCAGGTATATGGATGGTGGCACACATGCCTTTCAGCTCATGTGCAGCATCTTTAGCGGGTTGAAATTTCTTTCCGGAAATTGCAGTCTCGAGTCGAGACAACAGAGAAGGAGTCATCGAGGCGAAGAGGTTTAAAAACTTCTTGGCCGACTGCGATCCGAACGTTGATTCCAGAGCGTTGTAGTCAAAGAGATTTGAAATCTCTATATCATTCACGGTGTCAGAATTGAAACGTCTGCGAACGTTCGACTCTGCCGGTGGTGGCGCATTGCCACGACCAAAATTGTTTTCGTCATTATTCATAATGGAGTCCACTTCCGAGAGTGCCTGAGCCGGCGACATATTTATTGTTCCGACAGAACCGTTAGACGCTTTGGGCGAGCCGTTTTTGCATTCCAGGGCTGGCGTTCTGTCTGAAGATGAAACTGATGCGAGTGCATCGTCGAGCATTTCTTCTGCGGGACTCGATAACTGATCGATGCGCTTCAACATTTGCGACGATCTGATGCCCAGCATTTTTCGGTCCGATTCCACAGTTTCTTCATACGTCGGCGGGCTCATGTCGAAGTCGGCAGACTGAGCGTGTCTATGCCTATTGGCATCTGATTCCATCGATGGTTTCGGCACAATCGGGTTTGATTGCAATGTTTTCGGATTGGTGGAATCGGAAACTGTGGTCAATGGTTTTTCAAAATCACCAGAGAATTTTGCGGGCGATTCTTTAAAGGATGGTGTAGACGTTTGCGAATGCCAGTCGATCATTTCCTGGATGTCATTGGCAGTAATCATCGATTCCGCGGCTGGTCCGATGGTTTTGATATCGCCAGCGGCGGTATTACCGGCGGTGAGATTTATTTTCGCCGTTTTGTGATCGCCCGAGTCGAAATTATGGCTGAACATTTCTTTCAAATCTGCGACTGCCGAGTGCGAGTCGACAGAAGCTTTCGATCCGGTTATCGCGACATTTTGACCGGTAACTTTGATCTTGCTTAATCTGCTGGAGCTGTCAGCTCCTGGATCATTAACCTCGACTACCGGACTGGAACTCGCCTCCGCACTGGTTTGTTTAAGTTGCTCCAATTCTTCAGATGTCGTCAAAGAAGGATGTGTTGGTCCAATCAACGCATCTTTAGCTACAGCCATGCCACCAGCTTTGATGGCATCCGCCTGCATCTTAGTCAAGGCAGGCAAAGATTGACTGGTCGTTTTTTTGTGCGACTCGCGATAATTCAACCAACGCGAAACCACGTCACGCAGCCGATTGATGGTGACAGGTTTGCTTACGTAATCATCCATGCCTGATTGCAGGCAAAGCTCGCGGTCGCCTTCCATAGCGTGCGCGGTCATCGCAATGATTGGTATGTGGTCGCCTGTCTGTTTTTCTCGCTGACGAATCAACATCGTCGCTTCGAAACCATCCATCTCGGGCATCTGACAATCCATTAGTATCAATTGACAATTAGCATCCTGGGACGCTTCCAGTGCCATCTTGCCATTCGATACGACGTGAGCATTCAGACCGAGTTCCTCGAGCAACAGAACGGCCACTTCCTGATTGACGATGTTATCTTCGGCAACTAGAACGAATCTGGTCGATGGAGGTTCCTCTGCACGGCTGACCAGTTCCAGCGTATCGAGTTGGTTGTGAACCGCCCGCGGTTCCACGACAGCAAGCAGCGAATTGAACAATGAGGATTGTTTAATCGGTCTTGTAATTGTTCCATCGAAGCCAGCTTGCAGTGCGCTTTCTGATTGACCGATGTCATCGATGCTCAAGAGCAGCATCACCTTGGCATTGTTGACATGCGTTACTTCCCGCAGGTCCTTCACCAGGTCCATCGGATCTGAATCTCGCAATTGCGCATCGACGAGAATCATCATATAAGGATCGTTTTCTTTGAGCGCGTGTGATACCGCGAGCAATGCCTCTTCGGCATACGTGACCGACGCTGAACGCAGTCCCCAGCTTTCTACATACGATTCGACAACTGTGGTTTCTGGCTCCGGCAGACCGACCATGAGCATCCGAACATTTTCGAGACTGCTGACTGGAATAATCTTGTCCCACTTCGCTTGACTCTTAGCAAATGGAATCGTGAACGTGAAAGTGGAACCTTGTCCTTCTTCGCTCTTAACGCTGATAGAACCGCCCATCAGCTCGACTAAGCGCTTAGAAATTGTCAAACCTAAACCAGTTCCGCCGTGCTTCCGTGTAGTCGAACCATCGACTTGAGTGAAAGGCGTGAACAAAATCTTCAGCCCTTCTTTCGACATACCAATACCGGTATCACTAACCGAGAAGCTGACAATGACTGTGTCGTCAGTGATCGAATCCAATTCTGCTTGAATTAAAATCCGTCCCTGCTCCGTAAATTTGATGGCGTTGCTCATAAGATTCAAAAGAATCTGTTTGATGCGCTGACCGTCTCCACGAACTCTTTGTGGAATATCCGGAGAAAGGAACGTGGTGAGCGAAACCTTCTTCTCACGCGCCTTATCAGAGAGCAGCTCGGCTGTGTTTTCAACTGTGGAGATCAAATCGAAGTCTGAATTTTCGATGTCCAACCTGCCTGCTTCGATTTTGGAGAATACCAAAATGTCATCAATAATCTGCAACAGCGTTTGACCGGAGTTGACGATCAAATCCACAAATCGTTTTTGATCGCGACTGAGGTTGGTCCGGCGCAACAAGTCACTGAGCCCGATTACGGCGTTCATCGGGGTACGGATTTCGTGACTCATGTTGGCAAGGAATTCGGATTTTAAACGCGAACCTTCAAGCGCATGATCTCTTGCGATGATCAATTGATCGTTCAGCAATTCGACTTGCGACTCAATGCGCTTGCGATCCGTGATGTCTTGTATAAAGGCGCAGAAAGTGGCTTGACCACTGACTTCGACAGGAAATACAGCAAGCTCGATTGGGAATTGCTCGCCGTTTTTTCTCAGCGCGGCAAATTGCACTCGTTTGTTTAGCAGCTTGCTATTGCCGGGCTGGATGAATTGTTTGAATCCGCCTTCGCGGACATGTTTGTATTCGTGTGGTATCACTCGGTCGATGATGGGCTTGCCGAGGACTTCATCTCGTTGCCAGCCAAATATCTTTTCTGCTTGCAAATTCCAGTCGATCACTCGACCTTCTCTATCGATAGCTATAAACGCGTCGTAAGCTCTGTCGATGATCAAACGAGTGCGTTCTTCGTTGCGCTGTAATGCGTCGATAGCGGCTTTCTCGCGGCGACTGATGCGCGAAAGAAAGTGACAATGCCACAAGACAATCAACGAAAAACATGAGCCCATTAACAGGACGATCAGACTGGTATCAATTGGAATTGCGTACCAATCATATTTTTGTCCGAATAAACGTAAATAGCCCAGAGCAATCGGCGCCAGAAGCGCAACAGGAAGAAGCAGACGCGCAGTGCGTCCGCCCAATCCCTCTTCGGTGACTATGCCAGCCAGACCAGTTGTCGGTCGTGAGAAAAACATTCCCATTCCCAACACAATAAATGCAATACCGGTCGGCACCGCCACTGGTGCGTAACTACCTACACTGTAAAGCAGTGGCGTACCATATGTATAACCGCAAGTGACAGCAAGACCGACACCAAACACGGCGACTGAAAGCGCTTGCGCCAGGTGCCGTGCCATTCGTTCTCGGTTCTGCGAAAGGAGCATCGCCAGTGAACCAGCTACCAAACCAATCGAGGTATGCGGTGCCATGCGTCCAACAATTTCACCGATCTCTCCGTTGGTCAGTGCGCGGAAGATTATCGCGTCCATGTCGAACGAAGTGACGCGCAAGTAACGCATCATGATGGTGGCCGCAATCGCTAACGGAATGAGCCCGAAGACAATCGTCCCCAGGCGCGTCCATCTGTTTACCGTTGGAAAAGTCAGAAGACTCAAAGAGACTCCGCACGATATTAACGCCAACGCGGTAGTCAGTGCCACTGGCACCGACCCTGGCATCGACACGGTGAGTACAGGGAGGTGCAGGCACCAGCCCAACGTCACCAGAGAGCCGACGACAATTGAAAGTAGAGCGGCGAGCCGCGAGAATTGAAGCGCGCCGCTCTCCCACCTCGAAAGAAAGGCTTGAGAACCAGGGTTTGATTGTATCTCGCTCATAGTAGGTGGCCCCTCAGGTATTTTTTAGGGGATGTCCAAGCCCGCAAAGGCTTTGGACAGTTGAAAAATCGGGGTGGGTCCGATACCTGGTTGTTTTCTAAACCTAGGTAACCAAACTCAAGGTAAACAAGTCCATTGGAAAACTTTCCCAGGATTTTCATATTCCTCATAGCATAAGGCGCCGGAACCATCGCCAACGTGTGGCTTTCAAGCCACTTTACTTTCCAGGCGGCGCGGCTCTCATAATGAAAAAAATTCTCGTATATACTGGGTTTAGAGGGAATTTCTGAAACCCTGGCGCAAGTTGGGTGGTAGTCATTTTCTTCATCCGAACTCTTGCGCCGAAGGCTTCATCCAGACCCTCTTTCCTCTAAAGGGAATCGATTTGAACAGGTTTACACCCAGCGCCCACTCCGTCCCCAATCGTCCAACGCGATTGCGCGCAAGCGCTGCGATTCTTGTCGGCGCATTCTCGCTCGTCTGCCCTCTGGCAGCGCATGCGGTCGAGGAAGAACCGTCCTGGAAGACTGAATTGCCAACCGGCAATCAGTGCCTTTCAAAACTGATCACCGCAATTTCGGGAAAACCAAACAGCGAACACACTGATGAATTCCTGCGCGGCGTGGTTAAGGTTTCGCGCTCTGATGATTCGTTTACGTTCTCGAGAGAAGATGGACAGGAATTACTAATCCGCCCTGGTACCGCCATTGGTGACAAGATGCTGAAGGATTTCGAGAAAACCAAATCCGACACCAACAAGTACAGCGGCAACTTGAGCGAGGTTATGTCAGGTCTCAAGGCAGTTCAGGTCACAGGAAATCACGTCGACGTGATCCGCGATGGCGCGCAAGATGTTTCCATTGCAGTCACCGTTGGCAAAAAGAAGTTGCCGTTTCGTCTTAAGGAAGTTCGGCTAAGTCGGCTCTCCATGGAGCTTGACGAGACCAAAGGTTTCCCTTCGGTTAAAAACGTAACCGGTCTCGACGTGATCGTAAAAGTCGGAATCGACTTCCACATAGTCTTAAAAGAATTCTGGCGCACCAAAAATGACAAGGGTGATACCACAATCACGTTTGGAATAGTAAACCCGCTCCCCCATGCAGTCAGGATGGCACTAGGTCTCAAAGAGATAACCTACGTCAGCCACACCATCCGCAAAAAACAGGAGCGGGTATCATTTGTCGATTTCATTCAAGTGAAAAGATGGGTTGAGCGAGATCAGACTCGTCTTCCGCTAACCATTTCGAACAAGAACAATACGCCAGCTACGAGCAGCAAAGTGTGAATCAAGTTGCCGCCAACGTGTGACAGAAGTCCTAGCAGCCAGACAAACAGGATAATGCTTATAATTGTATACATGATGTTCTCCTAAAGGTTTTTTGAGTACGCGAGAGCAGTAGCTCGAAGACCCATGGTCCTTTCGTCTAACAGCTTGCGTTTTGAAGTTCGTTCCAACAAAATTGTAATAGCTCAATAACGAAGTGGTGATGCGCTTTTAGTAGTGTCAAGCTTTCATGAACGTTTGATACCTTCATCTATAGAGATGCCTGAAGCTGCCTCCAGCACTGAACTGTACGGGTGTTCTAGTGGCACTAGTGGTGTCAAATATTTCCTGAAATAGAAACAGATTTGAGAAACCTGACAGTCTGAGACTTCTTTTGACTTTCAATTAGCGCGTGATTCAACACTACGTACGCGATTTTCTATACGTATCGTGCGAAAGCTTGAGCAGACGAATAATTCAACACTACGTACGCGATTTTCTATCTATAAGAAGGAAGTGCGGAGAACGAGTGACGTCCCAAAAATGACGTTTCGACTCGCAGGGCGCGTCCAATAATTTTGACGCGCCGCCCCAAAAGCAACAGCAGTACAGCCCCGTGCCTCTTATCATCACCCGTGGATAAGCCATTTCATTCCGGGGTATAGTGAGTTTGTCTGATACATCCCGGAGGGCTGTTTACGTGCTTACTCGTTGTCGCAAAGCTAATCTCATTGGTATAGCAACTGCAATTTCACTGTCGCTATTTAGCGGGTCGTGTCTGGCTGCCACAACTGCTGATGACATCGCCAGTAGTATCAACAAAGCGCGTGTCCTCGCTCCTGGAACGCAAATCAAAGCGCGTGTTCAAGGCGAACAAGCACTGATCTCCACCTTCCGCAACGAGCGCGCTGACGACAAGGACGTCAAAATCGAAGCACTCCTGGTCGCGAAAACGGTGTTCGAGATTCCCAGTTCATCAATTACCAGCGTTTCCGTTTATTTCTACAACAGCAGACAACCAAGCGAATTCAAGACTGTGACTATCCGTTCCAGCGACGTTAAAGCATTCACCTCGGGTCAAGTCGGTCAAGATGAACTTCTCTCCTCGATCGAAATCAAATCAGGAAAAGTGGCAGACGCCGCGACCGCGATTGAGAGCCGCATGATGCTTGCCGCCGCAGCACGACGCGATTTTCAGATCGTCGACAAAGGCGAAGAAATCGAAGTCTCATGCAAAATGCCGGCATTGTCCGACGACGATTACAAGCTGGAAGCGTTCAAAATCGCGCAGACCGCAGTCAATTTTTATGGCGATAAAGTAGCAGCCAAACGAGTGAATGTTTTGTTCTTCGACCCCGCAGAGCGTGGCAAATTCAAGCAAGTATCAATATCATTGGCGAACATGTCCAACGTGCAACGGCAAATGTTGGCAGCTCTGTCATCACTCTCATTCACTGAAGGCGTCTCAAAAGTCGGCGCTCGCGACATCGTTCCTGTTGACGGCAACCTGCTGGCAGAGCGGAAGTCGCTCCTCGAGCGCATCAAAGGACTCGAAGACAAAGGCGTCGGCGTCGCACCATTCGTGCAAGCATTTCAAAGTATCGACTCCAAAGTGGCGACAGCCACCGAAGCCGTTCTGGCTGCCGATATCAAACGCTTGAACGACACAGTTTCAGAACAAGAAAAACGCTACGCTAATGCAAAAACGCAGAAGCCAGTCAAGGACAAAACTGATGATCCTGCTCCGAGCACCAGTTCAACTCAAGTTGGAGATATCGTCACTCCGAAACCAAAACCACCAATTTCACAATGGGCTCTAAACTATTTCCCAATGCCGGTCTCCAGCATTCTGCATAACCCGACTCAATATCTCGGAACGATTAAAGAACGTTTCGAAAGAGAAAGCAAAGCGAAAGCCGAAGGCGATATTCGTTGGGCACATGCTCTCTTCTGGTTCTCGGAAGTACTGAAGGCTAACAACCGAGCAGACGAAGGCAAGCGCTTCGAAGACCAGGCTCGCGCCGTCGCTTTGACTGCTAAGCCGGTTGGAAAGAAATAGGCCGGTCACACAGCTCGCGTTCTAATAACCTGATATAGGCACCATATTTGGTGCCTATATTGTCGACACCTGAAAAATGCTCGCGTCGAATGTAATTTATCAACCAATTGTTCACAACTCGATTCAAAAAACTTTTGGGAAAGATTCTCGGATTACTCGACGATCTGATGCAATACCACTGGGGCGATCTTTTGTTGATTAAATCTCTGCTTCAGTTGTCGGTTTTTGGGACAATCGTTTGTACGAATTTGGGAAGATTATTTATACGAATCATGCCAATTTGACGCGCGCCTATCATAATAGTAACGGTGACTTAGTCCCGACGCGTGGCGCCGGAATTAATGCGCCAAATTGCAGAACCGAAGATTGAACGAATGGAAGAACAGGTTTTCGAAGCTAGTGATGAAGCCAGAAGAAAAGCCGATCCGCTAATCGGTCAGACCCTCGTGGGCAACTATCAGGTAATAGACCTTCTCGGCGAGGGCGGCATGGCGCTCGTCTACACGGGCAAGCAAATCTCTACAGATCGGCTGGTCGCGCTCAAAACGTTAAAGACGCGCGATGTTGATGTGCTGCGTAGGTTCGAACGCGAGATGAAAACGCATGCCAAACTCAATCACAAGAATATCGTAGAAGCAATCGACTGTTTTGAGAGCAACGAACAATCGTTTCTCGTCATGGAGTTCGTTAAAGGAAGCGCGCTAGGAGATGTGATCGAGGACTACGGCGGTATTGAAAAAGAAGAAGATATCGCTTCAGTCTTGTCGCAAATCTGTGATGCGCTGGACCATGCGCACAGCCACCAGATCATCCACAGAGACCTGAAACCAGCCAATATCATCGTCGTCGAGCGCGAGGAGCAGGAGCCGTTTATCAAAGTTTTGGATTTTGGCATCGCTAAACTACAAGATGATATGCAGAAACTCACTGCTGAAGGGCAGGCACTCGGATCGCCGCTATACATGAGCCCCGAGCAATGCATGGGCAAGGAGCTGAGCCCGCGTGCGGATTTGTATTCACTCGGGATCGTCGCTTATGAAGTGGTCACTGGCAACCTGCCCTATGAATTCGAAAGACTTGTTCAAATCATGAAGGCGCACTGTGACCCGGAATATCGACCACAATCTATCGCAACTCATCGCCCGGACTTGAAGGGTGTCACGCAATTAAATCAGATCATCATGAGAGCAGTGGAGACCGAGCCGGATAAGCGTTTCCAGACCGCAGCCGAGTTTAAGAAAGCGATTCAGTTTTGGATTCAGTCTGTGCGTGGTGGAACCGAACAGGCTCTGCCGAGGGATATCGCGACTGCCGCAAAGCCTGCGAAACCAAATTCTGCTCAGCAAGTTCAGGAGAAACAAGACAAAGCGGTTCAAGAGCTTGTTGCTAATAGGGCTGCTGGCAAGGCTCCAAGAGCCGCGGCACCAGTTTCTCCGAAAGCAGCCACAGATCCTTCTTCGACTGATACAACCAGGTTAATCGTCAATTTTTCAATCGGGCTCGGCGTTTGCTGCGCGACACTTATAGTCATCGCCGGAATTATCATTAACTTTGAATCCATCAAGAATGTCTGGTTGAGCGCGTCTCAGCAAGTTAGCAATGTGTTGGCTAAGAAACCCGAAACCCCGCCCGAGCGAAAACGAATTGAGCCGAATCCCGCATACCAACTGCCGGACTATAAGCCGCCCGCGACTGAGGTGCAACCAAATCTGGTGCCGACCGGCGATCAACCTTCGCCGCCACCATCCACGGGAAGAAAGCGGCGCATCCTTTAATCACCGAATAGCTGGAATGTGAACGCATTTGCGGCTATATTGATAGAGGCAGCCCGCGGGTACAATATACAGTTACGCTCGGACTTCGAGATGAGTGACGAAACCAACCAGCATAACCATGAAGTGAACGATGGCGAAGGCTTAGCAAAAGATTCCCAATCGTCATCGTCTTCGGCTAGCGCAACGGCAGCTGAGGATTCCATGTTATCCGGCCACGAATCTTCCCTTGTCTCAGACAAGGAGGAGAGTGGATCGGATGGTGATAGCAAGAGAAACGGCGGTTCGGCACTCAAGTCATTGATCAAGGTCAAAGCGACCACTACCGGTGGAGCTGCGAAACCAACCGATGCGGCGCAACCATCTGATGTTGCTAAGGCCTCTGATGCTGTTAAATCAACCGATGCCGTTGAATCAGGTGATGGCGCGAAATCAATTGATGTCGGCAAATCTACTGATGATGCCACACAGGTTGCTGTTAAACCGAAAGAGAAAGACGAAGCCCTGGCGCGCGCTCAAGCCAAAATGAATGAGGCCGCCTTGGGACCGCTCCCTTCATCTGATGATGGAAATGCCGCTCCTGCCATCGTCTCAATAGCGCCGGTCATCAGCAAAGTACCGGCTGCTCACTCAAATGCATCGCAGTCTGCGTCCGATGGTCTGGTGCAAGCAAAGTTCTCATCAGTTCCCAAGGCTAATTCAGCTGAGGCTTCGACTAGTAAAAAAATCTCTATAGAGTCTATCGAGTCATCGGTCGATCAATCTCCGCCTAAGCTACCGGTCGATCAAACTACGCTTAAATCACCGGTCGATCAAACTCCGTCCAAATTACCGGTCGACCAAACTCTGCCGGAATCAGCCGTTGAACAATCTCCGTCTGCAAATTTGCAAGATGAACTGACGATGACCGGAGACATTCCTATTTCAGTCATACCGACATCCGTTGCGAATTTGAGTGTCCATCCGCTCAGTTCAAACGAGCCTTCAAGCGATTCACAAAAGCATCCGTCAGACGGTGATTCTCAGACCGGACTCGAAACTACAGATACTCCACCGATAGTTATTCCGGATTCGATCCCTGAAGACGAGTTCGAATTCGACGAACCTGTGATTGCGTCTATAGAATCATCCGCGGAAGCGAGCGCTGCTTCTTCGGAGAAGCCTGAGGCGGACGTGGAATTCAGATCAACTTCGGACGTTCCGACGATTACAGTGGTACCGGAAGCAATACCCGAATCAGAATTTGACTTGTCAGCAGAAGACGATGAGCCGGCGTTGTCAGTCGAATCATCGCCCGCAGCCGAACCAGTGACGCGAGTCGAACCAGTGACGCGAGTCGAACCAGTGACGCGAGTCGAACCAGTGACGCATGTCGTACCGGCGGCGCAAGTCGAACCCGTGACGCAAGTCGTACCGGCTGCGCAAACTGAATCAGTCGCGCCAGTCGAGCCAGCACCACCAACCGGATCACCGCTAGTGGTGACTCCACCAGCTGCGCGCGCTGATGATGTTAGTACTCTATTTTCAACTCAAGAATTACCGCTTAGAAGTTCTGATACGTCGCCACCGCCGGTGATAGCATTCGATGACGTCGCCGCTGGAGAAGTATCGGCTGCAACAAATAACTCGATATACTTCACATCGGAAATGCCAAAGGTAAAACCAAAATCGAGCGGTGATTCATCCACATCGTCAAGCTCTAACGTTTCGGCTGTGAAAGGACAACCCACATCGTCAGGCTCACCCATCCCTGAGGTCCTCGCACTACCGACCTCTTCAAGCACATCGAATCCATCGCTTGCTTCAAGATTTACTTCATCAAGCACTGCAATTCCTGCCATTACTGATGGTGCCCAAATAAATCACATCGGCCTGGTTGTTTCATCAGGTGTTGCCGAACAATCAAACCATATCGGATTGGTTGCTGCACAACCAACTGCAGTCGAGCAACCGAATCACATCGGCATCATTTCGCGAACAACGTCCGTTGTACACCAGTCTCCGATCGATGATGATTCCGAATTTCCGCTGGATTCCGACGAGCATTCCCCGTCGTCAGATTCGACTGCTGACGGCGCGCCCCTGAAAGACTTTTACGAAAGTGGTGCCCACAAGTACTCTTTAGTCGGCCAAGTTCTGTTCGATAGCTACGCAATTCTAGACAAAATCGGTGACGGAGAAAGTTGCACCGTCTATTCGGCGATGAAGCTCGACTCTGAGACCTTGGTCGCAATAAAAACACCGAAAATGTTGATTGATACGCAGTTCAAAGAAAAGTTCGCTGCCGCGTCTCTCAAGCAAGGCAAGCTAAAGCATCACAACATAGTCAGATCGCTAGCCTATCTGGAATCTCCTCAAGGTGTGCCATTTTTCGTCATGGAAAACCTTGCCGGTGTTACGCTTGATGAGATTCTGAACACTGTAGGAAAAGTGGACGACGAAGAAACACTGGCATTAGTGCTTTGTCAGGTTGCTGACGCGCTGGAATACGCTCACGGGCTTGGTATCACCCATGGTGCGCTTACTCCTCGCGATGTGCTCGTGCTCGAGACGGATGAACAACTAACTGTTAAGGTAATGGATTTCCAACTTGCCACTGTTCTCGATATTCCTAGAGCAAAGGCCAAGAAAGCCCCTTCGAGGATTTTCTTCAGTCCGGAAACTTTAAGAGGAGAGCCTTCTTCTCCGAAATCTGACGTCTACAGCCTTGGCGTAATCGCGTACAAGATGGCAACCGGAAAATTTCCGTTTGATGGAACAATCGACTCCGCACGCGATCCAGAAAAATCAGCCGAGCCGCTTGCAAAATATAGCCTCGATATGAAGGGGGTTCATAGGCTCACTGAGGTGGTTCAAGAAGCCCTAGAAGCCGACCCCCAGTGGCGCATCGAAACTGCAGCGCAGTTTAGAGAGGGCATTGTCGATTGGATTGAAGCGGTTCGGATGGAGTCAACTGGCACTTATTCCAACGTCGCAGCTGAATTTACTACTGCAGGCGAGAATGTTTCTGCACCGGTCGCAATACCATTCGATCAGGTAGATGGCGGGCCTCAAGCCATGCCACATATGGTACCGGGACCTATGGCAGAAGCTGCCGCTGCCGAAAGCAAACATAAACGCAAAAAACTCAAGCACATCGTCAGAACAACGATCCACAATCTGGTTGCTCTCAAGCAAAAGCAACAAGTCAATGAGCAGACCGCCGGGCGTCGCTTTGCTGACACGGTTGCCGCCACCGGACCGAGACGTTCGCCGATCGCCAGCATGGTGCGACTCGTGACCACGATTGCTGTCTGCGGAACAGTGTTCATTGGTTCTGCGATATTCATGATCACAAACAGAGAGGGTGTCGCTTCCACATTTACCCAGGCGTCTCGACAACTCAGTATGCTGTTGCCTGGAAAAAAGGCACCACAAGAATTTGCCATCGGCGAAAAGATTGTTTTGGAAAAACCTAAGCCCAACAAAGCCGGCAAACAGGTAAAGCCGAGAATGAGATCTGTCGACATTCACGCCACTCCGCCACCATTTGCGGTGCCGGAAGCAGTTTATCGTTCCGGCGGCGTCAACAACTCATCTTTCGGTGTCAACAATAGTTCCAACGACTCACACAAAAATCGACACCGGATCGAATATCGCGACTACGTAGCACCGAAGTAACAATTCAAGGCGAGCTTCTAAACGGCTTTGCATCTGTTGTTTAAACACTTTAAAAACCCCAGAGACAATCTTTGGCTGCTTCTATTTGAAATAAGGTGACCGGCACCAAGGATGGTATCGCTCAAACCACGCGGGTACAGCAGATCACACCTGTGCGTAATCTGCGTGCGCTGAGAATCCGAGGTTCTAAATCTATGGGTCATGATGGATTCGAACCATCAACCAATTGCTTAAGAGGCAACTGCTCTACCGTTGAGCTAATGACCCTCGTCGTCGTTCAACCAATAATCACAATATATCGTGAGTTGAATTGGTCCGCTACCGGCTGTAAGGAAAAGGAGCGCGCCTGGAAGGATTTGAACCTTCGACAATCCGCTTAGAAGGCGGGTGCTCTATCCGCTGAGCTACAGGCGCAAAACAGGCCGGAAGCGACGCCCTCGAAACGAGTGCGTGATGGCCCATTATATAACGATGTGCCGCGGGCTGTCGCAACCCAAGTAACTTGCCTGCAACAACTGGCGAAGACGAGGTTGGCATGAGCTTCTTCTGCGCAACAGGCTGAGTCGCAATGCCAACGAGCCAGAGCCAATCCGCAACCCACTCTACTTGGCAGGCATCAACTTCCCGGGTCCATAAATCCAGCCTTCGAGCAACATGTTCTCATTGGCAACATCCCACGGATCGGCAAAGAATGCCGGGTTCGTGTGAAACAGACAAGCCCCGAAACACGCAACCAACGCATCCATCGCATGATCGTTAGCCATAATCGCGCCTTTCAAAGTGTTGTCGATGTGCAGCCGTGGGCACTCTTGATACCGCGCATCGCCCTTGATGTAGATCAACCCTTCAATAATCTCTTTGCGCAACGCATGCGCCTTATCGTGATTCTTCTTGTCCTTCGCCTTGTAGCCCACGTCCGGCAGCCCGAGAATGTAAAGCACTTCTCGCGGATAAATTTCGATGATGTTGCAGCCCTTACTGCGCCGATCTTCCTGAAAAGGCAAAACCGCATATTTCTCAGGATTCAGCGTGGCAAGCATCTTCATGCCATAGAAAGTCATTTGCACCATGGAAGGATTGACGGTGTGAAGCGGACTCTTAGCCACTCTCATCGCTTTGGAATCCGTGTATCTCAAACCTTCGATTTCGTACTCATCAACGTATTGTTTAAATTGGTCGAAGTTCATAAACACAAGAGTTTCGGCAACCGTCTGCCACTCCTGGAATTCTTCTCGTTCCAGTTTCTTCGCCAAAAATTTCAAAAACGCGACGGGCACCGAGAACGGAAAATCCATCGCCACGCAGCTGAGCTCTTTAAGACTATCAAGCTCTTTCGCCAACCCGTGAGACCCAGTGTTCTTCACGTTCTTGACGCTCATGCCGTCATCGGTTATCTCGGCTGTCACCAGCCAAGTATCGTTGGGCACCGTCTTCGCGCCGCTGAAATCGACTCCTCCAACCAGCATCGCCGTTTCTCCGTTTAGTCCGAATCAAAAACTAGTATCCACCAGAATTCCTACTTGAATCTATAGGCGCTCCACGCCGGGACGATCGCCCTGGCGGTTTTAAACGGGCGCGGCTTGAGTTTCAGGGAATTTTCTGGCGATTATCATCGGCTCTCCGAAGTGCGCTCGAAATTGTTCGATAGCAAAAAATTTTTTTTAAGACAAAACTGTTAGATCGTCTGCAAGTTTCGCCGCAAGCAAGATTTCAGCGTTCAAGTAACGGAAAAAATCTGACGAGCATCAGATAAAAATTGCGCCGAGCTTTCTCGAGAATGGCTTGGCTTCCTAATTGATCGAGGTCTGGCAGTGGTCTAAAGAGATTACGAGTTTGATTTTTTCCGCAGACGGATGTTTACGGAAACAAGTTTTGTCGGTCATATATTGATTTAGCTTTTATACTAATGAAAACTTTAAACAGATTATCGTTATCGTCACATTCGCCGCGTTCCTTCGCTTCGCTACATTCAGTCCGGAATTTCGACATGACAGTCAGCGCCTCCCCCATCGACACTAAGACAATTGCCAGCTCCGTTGGCATCTTGGTCGATCGCGTGGATGGCAGAGCGCTCGGCAATGTGTGGGTGATAGACGAAGCGAAAGTGGCTACTTGTGCCCACCTCGTGTTTGCCTACCGGTCGTTCTGGCCGGCACTGAAGGTTGTCTTCCCGGGCGCAGGGCGCGAATTTGGCGTTGAGTCCGCTATATTTCATCCGCGCTTCGATATGAAGATGGCGGCAAAACTGGCTCAAGTCGCGCTCACGGAGCCTATGCCTAACCTGCCGTTGCAGCAACACAACGCCGCGGTGATTCGCCTCACTCCAACCATGGAGCCGATTAGCGACGACATGACCTTCAAGGTCAACAAGAGCTTGTCGCTGCCATTGCCGCCTAGAGACCAGGGTTTGGGTGGAAACCTTGGAGAGATCGATTTGTATGTGGTGGTTCAAACCATCACCAATGCCCGTAAAGAAGGCATCCTCACAATTTGCGACGAGCGCAACCACCCCGTGGCCCGCATCTTCTGTCAGAACGGCAGATTGCTGTTCGCTCAATTCGGCAACCTGATTAACGAATTCGCGATTTATCAAATCGTTTCGCAAGATTTGAAGGGCAACTTCTTCTTCTGGTCCGCTCCCCGTCCGAATTGGGAAGTTTCCAAAGAAATCGGTCGTCCGGCCGAAATGCTTCTAATCGAGGCGCACAGACGCACCGACGAAGTTAAGAAGATGGAAGGCATGATCGGCGACTCCAATACGTGCTTCATGCGCATGTCTAACGAGCCCAACGTCGAAGTATTGCCGCCGGAAGTTAAGGACTACGCCCGCATGCTGTGGGAACTTCTGGATGGCGGCACGCCGGTCAGAACACTCTGGCAACTGGCAAATCTTGATGACTGCGCCATTTACACAACTCTGTGCGAGTTGCTCAAAACCCGTCAGATCGCTCCAAAGCCACCTGACACTCAATCTTTAGATGGTCAGGGACGTCTCAACGCGCTGAACTTGTCGGTTCAAGCCCAGTTGTCGCCCTGGGATTCGATCACTAACGTTTATCGCGATGCCACATCCGCAGAAGCAAGAGTTCGCACCGGCGCGCTTCTGGGTTCTCTTCGCGAAGACGACCCCTGGCATTTGATTCACAACATCCGCCTTGTGCCTGAGTCCGCCGGCAGCCCGATATTTAAAGACGGGCAAGTGATCGGCATGCACTGCGGCAAGCTACCGCCTGATGAGTTCGCGCAAAACCAGGATGGCGCACTACAAGCCATGCTCTGGGTGGACGCGGTGATCGACTGCCTCAAGAGTGGCGGCGAAAACCAGCTCGTCAATAAGCTCACACTGATCGACGCGCCTATGCCTGACTTTACGAAAAAGGACAGGCAGAGCACGCCAGGCGGATGTCGCGAAGTCGCCAGAATCGATTGCCCACGTTGCGGTCGCTCCAGCCTGGATGAGGCGCGCTTCTGCAAATCCTGCGGTCAACGTTTACTCAAAGATATTGATCCAAAGCCGATTCGAAAAACCGTCAACATGAGCAACAAGAAGCCGAGCAACAAAGCTGCTCCGTTGCTACTTGGGCTCCTGGGCTGCCTGATTGTGATTGCGCTTGGGGTCGGCGTGGGCGCCCTGGTCATCTCCAACATGCCGCCGCCTATCACCAACGAGGAAGGCATTGAATTCGTCGATTCTAAGGACAAAGTCACCAGTGGCTCCGAAACAACAGAACCGGTAAAACAAGCCGGTCCCGTCATTGCCAAGGCAACCGCGGTCACTCTGACCGTTTATCAAAAAGTCCATCCTGCCGGTGTTGCCGACCCTCTCGAGATGCGCTGGCAAGCTCAACCTGGCAGCAAGCCGGCTTATACCGAAGGCGACATGATTTATCTCGACTTCAAAGCCGAGAAGCCTGGATTCGTTTATCTTCTATATCAGGGCAGTAGTGACGATGAAGGGATAGCCTCCCTAATTTATCCGGTGTCCGACGTGAATACTAAGGAACTGAAAAAAGGGGAGAATTTCACCATCCCTAGCGACGTGCATGAAAAAATCGATGATAAGAGTGCCTATTTTACCGGGCTCACGATTCACGATTCCCCGGGTAAGGAAACCCTGGTGGTCCTGTACAGCGAGTACAAGATGAGTTTGCTCGAAAATTCTGAAATAGTGAATACTGTGTTCGAAGTCAGCCTGAACCTCGACACAAGTGGTAAAAGTGGAAATGGAGTCGAAGTGCCGGCCACTGAATTCCGTAAGAAGGTGCTGGAAGTTGCAGAAACCACTGATTCTGGATCCCCGGCGGATTTAACCGGTAACATATACATCAAGAAGTGGACAATTGAACATCGCCCAAAGGCGAACGCCAAGGAGCAGTAAAGATGATCTCTCTAAAGAATAAAAAGGTTGCCTCGTTGTTAGTTGCCCTGGCTGTTGCCGGGTTCGGTGCCACCGCGGTCTGTGCGGAAGATGGCGCCAAGGGATTATTTTTCGAGCAACTCGATTCTCCCTTCAAGTCCTTGAACACTGGGGTTCAGTACTACATCGAACTTCATCGCGATGGACACCAGACCAAAGTCACCAACAAATATGGTTTTAAAAACGGTGACAAAATCAAATTTCACGTCAAATCAAACGTCGACGGCTACGCCTACATCTTGCTAAAAAGCGGTAGCCGAGGCGAGCAGTCAGTCCTGTTTCCAGACCCTGGTACAGGGGACGACAACAAGGTCAAACGCGGTTCCGATTACGTGATCCCGGCCACAGGTTTTCTGACATTCGACGACAATCCAGGAACGGAAAAGGTCAGTCTCGTTTTGTCCCGCACACCGATTGATGCCCAAGCTTATCTGTCCACGCCGGTTGTAGCGCCGACTCTAATCGCCTCTGCGTTGACTGGAGCAAAGGATCTGATACCGTCGAGAGTGCTCGTGCATTATTCAGATGCCAACAAAAACGGCGGAGATGCGCCGGTGAAAATCGCTTCGAATTTGCCTAAGGCTGCCAGGTTTGACCCTAAGACTACAGTCGTTGAGCCGATCAAAATGGAGCACAAAGCTTCGACTCCTAAAGCGAAAAAACCTTCTGCCAAAACTGACGTGATCGCGTCGGCGAGTGGTAGCAGAAAGAACTCGAAGGGTGAGCCTGAAGGCTTAGTGACAGTGGTTTCTGAGCTTCCTGGAAACGTGTTGCACGTCGACGTCGACTTGCACCATATCTAATATCACTGGTTTTAAGACACTTGGAAAGGCGACGCTGAGCCAATCGCGTCGTTTTTCTTTTGGCGTTTTTGCGCGAATTTCGAGCGTTTTGTTGTGGAGAGGAACACTTAACGAAGGTTAAATCTGACCTGTTGGAAACCGCTTGTCATGCGAATCACCACTTGATATCGCCGCTGCACGCCCAACTGATGAGCGCTGAAGACTCTGACGGGGCTAGCCATACGCCGGATGCAATAATTCGAAATACTCTTTACGTGACACTGAGCCTTAGATATAATCAATCATCGCAAGTTTAAAACGTTAACCTTGCCTTAATCGACGCGCCCGCAAAATAACACTCGTCTACTTAATCACTGTTCGATTTCACGTGGTGGAATAGTTCGCATGATTTGGCTATTTTCTCTTGGACTTTGTACGGTCCTCGTAATCGGTTTATTCATCGTCTTCAACCCGCACTGGATCACGGATCACTTTGCGCGTCGTTGGGATAATCCGCACAAACACTACTAAGCGTCGGTGACCCGCGACACGCAGTCGTGGTCATGGATTTAGAAGTTTCAAAACTGGACTCAAAGCTCTAAACGATCGAAGCGGTTAGGTGTTCTTTGTCGGTTTTCTACTTCGTCGGCGCGAAGCTTTTGCATCGCGGCTTCTCTAAAAGCCGTATGCTCAGTGGCGTTTGGCGTTTGGCGTTTGGCGTTTGGCGTTTGGCGTTTGGCGTTTGGCGTTTGGCGTTCTGCGTTCGACGTTCTGCGTCCTGCCTCCCCAGTTCTTCGGGCAGACTACGTGCTTTTATTTTGGCACCGTATTTGGTTTCACTTGCGGAATTCGCCCCTGTGATTCAGGACCGTTGGTTTCGCGCGAGAATGCTTAAGGCGCTCTAATGTGGCTAGGCATGAGCCTTTCCAATTGTGTTCAGTTATCAAGAGTTAACTTAACGAATGCTATAGATCGCGGATCTTCTCGGCTGAGGACATTACAATGTTCCGCAGTTGCAATGAGGTCTAGGGCAAATGCCAGGAACAGCAATCGGAATATTCATGATCGATTTCATTCTCAGGCCGTTCGCGCGTGTCCTCGAGAAATGGCCTGACACCATCATGGTTTTGCTCCTCGTGGTGTACGGAATCATCGGATACATCGTCTGGAAATCCGCATACGAAAGCGAACAGAAGCAAGCCGCTCCATATTAGAGATCGCGGCGAACAACGCAGCTCTCCGATCTTTCGAATCCCCTTCGGTAAAACCCTCACAGCCGCAGTCTTCAAAGAGTCTGGCTGCCGACTGTGGAGAAATCGATAACTCGATTTCACGCAGAGAGAAAACCGGCATTTGTAAAGTGTTACGCCTGGCTTAGTAGGTTCTGGTTACGACACACAAAACAAACTCAGAGCGTTAGACCCACAGGCGTAAAGCAATGAATTATAACCCCGGACACTTGCCGTTCAGTTCTCGCCCAGTAAAACCGTTACCACAAGCACTGTAAAGCTCCGTCCTCGCTGGACGCAACCGCCAGTTACTGCCGACGATAACCGTTTAGTACTTATCTACCGAAACCAACTCAATACTCAGCATGTCGCTTTCCAAATCGACCAAGCCGAAGTACTGCTCGATGAAATTCTTCACGCTGCCGCTTTTCACAACCGCATCAGCCGGCATTGCACTTGTGAGGGTACAAGTTCCCTCATTCAGCAATTCACCTTTGTAGCCGAACGTTTTATAGCGAATCCGAACGTTTTTCACCGGTTCATTATTATAATTCGCGACTCTGACCCAGGCATTCGGGCAATTCATTACCCACAAGCCCACGATATGCCAGTCTACGAGCTCGACATGCACGTTCTTGGTGAGCTCAGGATCGCCTGGACCGAGCGGACCGTGACAGCCCACCATCAGTTTGAAAACAAAATACATCGACAAACAAATCAGAATCGCCGCCAACAGGGGTGGCATCCGGTTCCCATTAGGACCGAATTTCTTGATATTTATCGGATTGGACGTCATTCGAAAATCTTGGCTATCTAAACTAGAGCTAACCACCCTAAGTTTTGGGCGATGCCCAATAACAGAAGACCGGCAAACAAGATGAATAGTCCGAAAAATGCAATTTCGCCGTCAGCGAGCATGGCTCAATACCTTCATCGACTTGATGTGCGTGTTTCCATCGCGATTATATAGAACAAATCCTGATGTTGAGTATGTGGAATACCGGGGGTTCGGCTCGATTTATGGAAATTTTTTCTCAGGTCAAAACTTTGGGATGTTGATGCAAGCCGGGAAGCGTCCGCGCGAATTGGTGAAAGCGCTGTCGTGGCTTTGTCTGCGCGGTTCAGCAGCTGGCGTTACAAGCGACGTTTTCCGCGCGTTGCTGCGGTTATATTGAATGGAGGAGGTTTCAACAACGCGTTTATTGCGCTATGAAACTTATCAATCGAAACCACAGATGATCACAACTGCGGGCAATTGCATCTACGATGAGGGTTGTCGAACACAATTGCGGCTGATCGAACCCGGGAGAAGTGGTGTTGATGCGATCAAATTTATGATCGCTAATCCCAACGATCCTGCGATCAACCAATAATCGTACGCGTTCAAGCCTGAACGCGGTCGAGGAGAAGATGTCCGAACGAGTCCTGCAAAAATTTGACCACTCAGACTTCGTTCCGATGACCGGGATGGAGAATCGTCACGTAATGACGATCCTCGCAAATGCCTGGAAGCGCGAGTTTCCGCGCGTCCTCGCCAATCAGGAACAACGGATAATCGACGTCGCCCCGAACTCGAAAATATTGGTGGAATGCAATTTCACGCCTGCCGCCAGACGCGACGAAGCGCATGGACGCGCGATCGCCATCATCTGGCATGGTCTGGAAGGTTCCAGCAGATCGCATTACGTAATGGGAGTCGCCGACAAATTTCTCGCTAATGGTATCAGTACCGTTCGCGTCAACATGCGGAATTGCGGCAACACGATGCACCTCACCGACACGCTATACAACGCGGGATTGAGCGCTGATATTGCACCAATAGCAGAACACTTTTTAAACGACGGCTTCGACAATATTTTCACTATCGGATTTTCGCTCGGCGGTAATGTGGTGCTCAAAGGTGCAGCCGAATATTCGCAAACCGATGCCACTTGGCTCAAAGGCGTGTGCGCAGTTTCGCCCTCGTTAGACCTTCCGACGTGCGTCGCTGCATTAGAACTCTGGCAAAATCGAATATACGAACTGAACTTTTTGCATACACTGAAAGGAAAAATCGTTCAGAAGAATAAATTGCAGCCCGGTCGATATGACGTTGCTACCTTACCCAAGATTAATTCGGTGCGATCTTTCGACGATACCTACACCGCACCAGACGGTGGATATCTATCCGCTGCCGATTATTACTCCAGAGCCAGCGCACTGCCGATGATACCATTAATAAAATCGCCGGTTCTTGTTATCGCGGCGCAAGATGATCCGCTTGTGCCATTTATTTCGTTTCAATCGCCAGAATTGCAAAGTCCAAACGTCTCGCTGCTTGCTCCGATGCATGGTGGTCATGCCGGTTTTGTCGCTCGTAGTGCCGAGACCCCGCCGAGCAAGTCTCGTGAATGGATTGATAATTTGAGAAACGATCCTGACGAATTGGGGGCACCACAGATGGTGACCGCTGCCGATCGTTTTTGGGCGGAAAGTTCATGCCTGAAATTTTGCGCAAGAGTACTTGCTGCTGAGTAACCGGTGTTGTCAATTGAACAAGAGAATTTAAGCTCTCCGTTGTCCTCAGCAATGAAACTGTGTACTATTTGAGGCGGCCGATCGTGTGTAGAGCATAAGCTACGCCCGCCCCTGATCGACGAGTTTTTAGTAGATAACGAATACTTATGTACAAATCATTTAAGAACCAATTCCAGGAGGAACGGTCGTGAAGAAGTTTAATTTGGCTGCGCTCGCAGTAGTCGCAATGCTCGGTTCATCAGCTCCAGCAATGGCAGCAGAAGAAGATGGTCTCGAGATGGCTACGCAAGGATCATTGATGGTTACTCGCATGGGCGGCATCGGAGCCGGACTCGTCATCGGCACACCAGTTGCGATCACGAAACAAGTCGGCAAGACATACGTTAACTATACGCAAGCAGCTGCTGACAAAGTCGGCGGAAAATTGGGCGGCAAGGACAACGGACCAGTTTGCGCTGTCGTTAGCCTCGTCACTCTTCCTGCAGCACTCGTAGTTGGCGGAGCCAAAGGCACCTATTACGGTACTAAGAACGGCGTATGCAATGGTTTCAACACACCATTCCATCCTGATTCATACAGCCTCGGCAACCTCGAAGAGTAATTTTCGAAAGAATAATTAGTTCTAAGATCAGAATTTTTGTTCGCGGCGGCCGCAAGGCTGCCGCGAATTGTTATTATCGAAGTAAGTTGTCGATTGACGAGAGACTATTGATATGGCTGAAGACGCTGATCTAACCACCTGGATGGAACGGGTATCCCGCTGCAGCACGCGCAAGCAAGTGTTCGGCGTGCTGGATGATTTCCGTTTGCAAGGTTGGACGGACGAGGAATGTTCGCAAATGGGCAAGCACTACATTCGTTTCTTATCGAACATGAAAGACGACACGCCTCTGGAAGACAAGCCCGCAGAGGAAACCAAAGCGGAAGACGGTCCAGTTTGGTACGAAAAGATGTGAGCTGTGTTCAGCTCACACCATTGGCGGTGTCACGCGAAACGAAAACCCGCGAATAGTTTGCGCTGCACTTTTGCAAAGCCGAACCTTGGATATTTTCTCAGTTCGAACAGGCGAACCGGAACATCGACTGACTGCGCGAAGATGTGCACGTAAAGTCGATTCAGGCTGAGTGATTCCAATGATGGAAAGCGCAACTCGCAAGGTTGCTCTTCAGAAATTTTGTCGATGGGAAACGAAACTTCGCGCAAAACTAATTGCTTCGAGTCAGTAATTCGGACGCAAATCTCACCGACTGTCGAAGGCATGTCGATAATCGGCGCAAGCAGAATCGCGCACAGACCACTTCTTCCCAAATTGAGTTCATATTTCAAACTACTCAATCGAACAAGATTTAAACTTGGAAGTAAACGAAATCCTTTCATGTCACCCTGAAAAAGCATGGTGTCATCTTTGGTTTCTTCAAAGCCGGGGTGCATCAAATGCCAGGCGTCGAACCGGTTTCTAAACCGATCGGACCAATAAACTAATCGTCGTTGGCGAAAGATATCCAACTCTTGAGCAAGTTTTTTTCCGCGCTCTTCTAAGGTTTTGTTGCGATCTTGCAGCACTAGAAGCTGAGCTTCTAGATCTTGAACTCGTGCATCGCTACCGGTTTCGCTAACTAATTGGTCGATGGAAAATCGCGGTTCAGAACCTGGAGTGGGCTCATCTAAAAAGGTGGAGATTGAAAAAATATGTTCGAAAGCATCCAGGTCGTCTAGCTCTTCGGCATAATCTAGATCTTCAACACTTCCTCGCGCAGCGTTTCGTTCCGCGGCATTTCGTTCCCCGGCATCTAGTTCAGTTTCATCTGAGTCTTTAACGGCATCTATGTGATTAGCACCAACTAAGTCGTTAGCACCATCTAAGTCGACAGCATCATCTAAATCTCCGACACGCTCGACCTCGTCAAGTTCTTGCGCTGTCAAAACGCGTTCAGTGACGCCGACTTTTTCGGCGTCACGTTTCAATGTGAAAAGGCTTTCATTTTTCATCGAAGCGTATTCTCGGAAGCGTGCTTCCTTGCGGGTTTGCGACGGCAGCGGTGGTCTTGAAGTCGAAAAATAACTCTAGCATTGAAGACCAAGTTAGTAACGTGGCGATATGACACCGTTCAGCAGCCAGAGTCATCTGGTGTGAAAAACCACAACAAATAAACATATTCTAACTGCATTTAAGTAGTACAAAAATCTCACATTTTATTTTCAGTCGCTTGCCGTTCCGTCCTCACGAAAGCCCACCACTGTAAGGCTTTTGAGCCTTGGCAAGTTTCGTCCACACATCTTGATTCAGCAAACTCGTGGTGGACTAATCGCGAGTTACGGTTTCTTCCTTTCGAAGCAGTTTTTAAGCCTATCGGCAACCACTTTGTAACAGCGTCAGAGTGCGCTACACTCTTCGAAACTTCGCGAGTGCCAATTCGCGGGAGCTTAATTTAGATGAGAACTTTTATGCGAACCTCAAAGATTCAACAATTAGCGATTCTACTCGTAGCCATCAGCCCCTTCCTCGCAGCCGACAGCAATTGTATGGCCCGGGCGAATGAGGCTGCTTCCGAAAAGAGCACTAACCATCAGGTCAACGCTCTGATCAAAAAGGGAATCGGCAAAGCGAAGGAAAATGATTTCCACCAGGCAATTAGTTGTTTCAATGAAGCGATAAAACTTGATCCGGAAAGTTACGACGGTTTCGTCAACCGCGGCTGGACCTTCCGCCAGATGGGCGACTTCGAGAAAGCCATCGCTGACTACACCAGTGCGATCAACGCTCACCCGACTAAGCCACAAGTTTACTTGAACCGCGGGTGGTGTCATAAGCGCGTCGGCAAAGCGGACGACGCTTTGAACGACTTCAATAAAGCGATTGAGTTGGACCCGAAATACATCAACGCATACAGAAACCGTGGCTCGCTCAAACTCAAGATGGGCGATTACGCGGGTTCCATCGCTGACTTCAATCAAGTCATGGTGCTCGATCCAAATGCGAAGACTGAAGTCGCAAAATATTTGCCGAAAGAAATGATGAATGCACCGAAGAAATTAGATCCGCAAACAACATCTAAAATCACAACGCAAATCGCAAACGCGATTCAAGGTTCGTCAATCGAAATTAGCGATACTGATTTAGCGAAATTGAACAACCGCGCTGCTCGCGCTATCAAGACCGGTGAGTTCGCTTCAGCAATCACCATCCTCGAAGACATCACAAAGAAAAAACCGAACTATACTTTTGCGAAAGAAAATCTGACAACTGCGTATAACAATCAAGGTTTGAAATTAGCGCACACCAATCCGGAACAGTCCGCTGAACAGTTCCGAAAAGCGCTCTTCTACTCGTCTCCGCAGCAAGGTGCTACGAGAGCAAACCTCAATGTCGTTTTGAAATCTGCTGGTAAAGATCCGCAATCAGATGCAGTCCGCGTCGCCATCGGTGATGACTTGCTTGCTAAAGGCGACTACAAAGGCGCTTTCGTTGAGTATATGGAAGCATTGCGTCTGAACAAAACTCCAGAAGTCACAGAAAAGATTTCAGAAGTGCTCGTCTTAATCGATGCCGAGAAGAAAAAGGATCAACCCGTCGCAACAGCTTCGTCTTCCAGCTCGGTTGCAGAGCCTAAGTCACCGGAGCTCGGTGTTCTTGATGACAAAACCGGACGCATAACAATGGATGTGGTGGCAGGTGCAAATGGCACCGTCCATAGTGAAGCCCCTGAAATTGTTTTGAACGTCGAGAACAAAACCAAATGGGCTGAAAGCAAGACTGCTAAAGCGGCTTCCACAGCTTCCGCTAAATCAACTTCAAGTTCGAGCGACGAAACCGCTGATGATAAATCGACCGCATCTTCAAAATCGGGTGAAGTCGATGTTGACGCATGGGGTAAATTGCCCGGTGCTGAAGCCACTCCGCTTTCTTTAATCCCAGCTGCCAAAGTCAAAATCGGTCACGACAAAGACACCTATAAATTGAAGTGGCATAATCATGTCACTAGAGGTGACGCGTTATACGATCAAGGCAACTACATGGAAGCCGAGAACGAATACAAAGAGAGTTTGCTCGCCGCGAAGAAACTCGATGATGGTGGCACTGAAATCATCGACAGTCTCGAGCGCTTGTCCAGAATCTTCCTTGTGCAGAAGCGTCCGGTCGAAGCTCTAAGTCTCTTAGAACAAGCCTACAACCTCCGCAAAGACACTCAAATCACACCTGATCCAGTCGGTTTAGAACGGCTAGGCAAAAAGGTTCTTGCTCTGCGACATATGCTCTATCCTCATCAGAAGCCGGAAGACGAAGATGAAGACGAAGAAGACACCAGGGTTGCTGCTAAGGAAGCTGCCGAAGAGAAAGTCGAAACAGCTAGTGCCGGCACTCCGGATCTCGACGCACCGAGGAAGAAGAAATCTCCTTTCGCAGCGTTGAAACGCAAAAAAACTCCGCTTGAAGCAGACATGGAAAAATTCGAAGAAGCTGGTGAAGGCCGCTCCACGCGCTACTCCAGCCGACCAACGTGGGACGAATTCCACAAGTAATCTTAAGCGAATTGAACTGAATCCATCGAATCGACTTGAATCGAATCACGCGAACGTGATTTATTGTTCGATGAACTTGACGCGCGTCTCTGGCGTTGGAAGCATGCAGTGTTCCAGTTTTCCAAACAGACGATAGCGGATCTTCGCGACGACACCGTATCCAAAATCTCTTATCGGTTTTGGAACGAAACCAAATACGGTGGCAAACGGACTGACCCAAGTGTTGAGTTGTCTGCCTGCAAAAAAGACCGCATCCGACTTACTCAGGATTTTTTCTTGCTCTGTTCCGTAGTTCGCGATGATGTAGACGGTATTCAGATCGCCTGAGTTGATGCCTCTCTTCGCGAGGGTGACATTGCCGAAATTGCTTTGCAATGATGCGAAATTGAAGAGGTCTGCTTTGTCGTTTTCTAAAACGAATTGGATAAACCGATTGCAAAAACCGCAAACGCCGTCGAAGAAGACGATGTGTTTTCCTATCGAAGCCTCATGGAGAGAATCTTCGTTCAGCAAAGTCGAATTCAGTGGCTCTGTCATTTTGTGGTGCCCGCGGGTGCATATGTTCTGTAAGCTGATTGCAATGCGTTTCTATCTATCATTCTACGCCTAACGGGAAGTGAAGGATTTTATATATGAGAGTTCGCATCCAAATCTTGATTAAAGTGGTAAATATATAGGGTCGGAACGCGCTTATTCTGTTCCAAATAGAAACCGAGGATTTCCAAATGCGTAAAGTACTGCTATCGACCTTAGCGGCTTGTCTGCTTTCAGTCGGCGCCCAGAGTCCATCCCAAGCCGACGCCGGTGAAATGGCAAAGGCCGTATTCAAATTTCCTATTACCGTGACCTCGTTTGCAGCCGGAACCGCCATCGGAACGCCGATTGCGATGGGCAGAAAATCGATGACCAGCTCGAAAGAATACGCGGACAAATGGGGCGAGGGCGGCTTCGTCAAGAAGACCGGCGGCACCATGGTCGCCTATCCTGCAGGCATGATGAGAGGGACCTGCGAAGGTGCCGTTCTCGGACCGAAAAACGCCTGGAAGAATTCCAGCGAGCATCCATTTAGCAAAGACTGCTTCAGTCTTGGAGACCTCGACTAGTTAATTGCAGCGGACCTTTCATAAGCGTCTCTGGCTTACCTGGTACCGCGCGCGGTATTAATATCTCGGTTGATCTCCCCGTGTGCTATATGCGCCCGGGGAGGTTGCTATTTAGGATAACCATGGAAGGCGAATTCTTCGTTTTTATCAACGTGAAACAGGCCGCTCAGTTCGGGCATGTGGGCTGGGGCTTTCGCCTTGAAGAAGATCGCTACATGTTTGGGGCGACCGATCACTTGTACCGGCATCACGATATGGATTTGCCCGCGTGGATCGACTACATGTCAGTGCCGCCGGGCGAGCATACCGATTGGTGGTGCGGTTATGGCACGCGCGATGAGATGCTCCAGGCGATGTCGCGCTCGACTGAACACATCTGGTATCACCGATGTAAATCGGTTTTGATTGCAAAACCAGACCCACAAAAAGCTGAGAAAGCCGCTCGACTAACGGGATGTTCGGGCTGGACAGTGCTGACAAATAATTGCGTTCAACAGTCGTATGAAATTGTGCAAGCGTATGGTGCCGAAACGATTATTCCCAACCCGTGGAAAAACCCATTCAATCTCATTCCGCGTGTGTGGTTCAATTCATTTCCCGGAACGGTGATTGAACTGACTCGCGAAGCATAGATTTCACAACGACCATCCGTAGGCTCGTCGCCTAGAAGTGAATTCCGCCGAAGCCGCGGCCCATACCGCCCATCATTCCGCCCATTCCACCCATCATGTTGCCCATGCCGCGCATGCCGCCGTAGCCGCCACCATAGCCGCCGCCATATCCGCCCATTCCACCCATGCCGCCCATCATGATATTCGAACTGGCTGCCATGGTGCCCACCGTCATCAGGGAGTTGGCTAAACCTTTGAGTAATGGGTGTCCATGCTGTTGTTGCTGCTGGGACCGCTGCTGTTGCTGTTGAACACCACCGGCCTGTTGGTTCAATTGTTGCTCATATTGACTGGTACTACCAGTGGTGCTCGGCATATTTTGATATGGATACGCGCTCGCTTGAGATTGACCGGCGTTAGCCGAGTATCCCGAGTTTTGACCGGAATATTGGCTGCTCGCCGAAGCACCTTGAGGTGGCCAGCTAGGAAAACTACTTCCGGAGCTGGCAGCGTTTTGAGTGACCGCTTCTTGATACGGATACTGGCTCGCCCCCTGCGTTTGACTCTGATACTGGGAGGCCGTCTGCGGCTGATATCCATATGCACTCGAACCATTATTCGCGCCGGACTGCGTTTGATACTGAGCGGCAGTCTGCTGTGCCTGAGGCTGATAGCCGTATGCACTCATACCGTTGCTTGCCGCAGGCTGACCAGGATTCGAGCTATGCATCAACTCCACGGCATTGGTTAAAAGTTTTATCTGCTGCGAAATAGGCACGCTTGGATCCATTGTTTCAGATGGAAAAACGGACTGCTCAAGCCGTTTTAAACGATCGATCACTGGAATTTGAGGACTGCTTGTTCGACCAAAAACGTTTTCTTCCAGCCACGCCACTTGTGCTAGCTCTGGTGCGCGACCACTCCCAGTTGGCGAGTAAGAATTGGCAGGAGCATATGAATTCTGTTGCTGCTGGTTTTGATTTCCAGGTGGTGTCATACCATACGAGCCTGATCCGCCACCGGCGCCACCATAATTCCCAACGTTGCCGCTCGGCGAGCCGGTATACGCCGGCGCTCTGACGTTGTCGTCATCAGCGTTTCCATTGGATTGATAGTTCAAAACCGTCCGCGGATCGATAAGTTGGTCGATCGATTTGTGCATATGTTTTTGAACATACTCACTCAATTTCTCAACGCGCTCGCTGAGATCCGGATCTTGCGAAGTTTGGTGAAACGCCTTCAACTCAAGCTGGTCGAGCCGTTTTGCAATGGGCTCACCCCGAAAAGATTTACCGAGGACAGTTTGTTCGATCGCGTCGACGGTCGGGTAATCTTGTGCGTCGCCTGCTGCGTTATCGTCGGAAGCGGCTTGCGAATTATTATTTGAAGATGCTTGTGAATTGTCGTTCCCGCCGGCGACCTGTGCTGGTTTACTCGTCGCGCCATCTCCTGGATCGGCAGGCAGATCGGTGGACTTCGGAAGCGCGGAAACCAGATCGATCAATCTTTGCGCTTGATCTCCCGTTTTGGCTTCTCCATAAATCAGCTTTTCAAGCCGCTCTAGACGAGGTTCGGTTTGTTCTTTCTGATAGGTGTGTTCGAAAAATCTAGTTTCGAGTCCATCAAGACTCTTCACTTCGTCATTATTTAAATCGGCTGCCTGAGCCATGCTGCAAAAGATTGAAGATAAAAAGAAAATCGCCGCGGCGCAGAATAATTTCGCTTTACTGTGTCGTCGTTTATCCGTGCGGCTCACTGCGATTGACCTGTGGCAAGAGATTCCAAATAAATTTTGAAGTCGTACTCGATATTCAAAACGGTGGCAATTAGATTATCGCGACACAGTCTGGTTTGATCGAGCGCAGGGGACACTTCGCAAATCCGCCGAACGCTCTCGATAAAGAAGAAAAATTCTTCCGCGACCGCGTCGGAACGCGACTAGAAAGCGCCGCCCAGACGCAGGATTATAGCGTATGGCAACATCGCAGTCGTTAGAACGATCTTGAAAAGATCCCCTTAAAGCGATAAACGCCTGTCACCAGGCGCTTACCAACCACTCGCTGCTCACTCGAAAAACTTATAGTTTGTAGAACCAATCTTGGTCCACATTGGTAGCTTGTTCAGGCGCGAAACTCAATTCGTCTCCTTCGAGGATGAAGCCGCAGAGCATCGCTTCAACATCTTTGGAGTGAGTACCTTTTTGCGCCGGATCTGCTTCAGTCGAGCAACGCTCGAAGTCCTGGAAGAATTTAGCTCTTACGTTTTGTGCTAATTTGCCGTTCATAGTAGTAACAACCCCTGCCCCGTTGCGCTGGGGCTGTAAGTTAGGTGAAGCAGTAACAATCAATTCCGATGTTGAGATATTACTTGCCAAGTGTGACCAATATGTACCTTAATTCGCGATTTTGAAAAAAGGCTCGAAAATGTCGTTCCTGTGAGGCATAGCGGGCTGGCGTCCTCGGGGTGTAATGCGTAATTACACCTCTATATAGGGACATTTGCACACCCCGAACGGGAGAATTCGGGATCGCAGTTTTGCGATATGACAGGAACAGTGGCGACCCGAAATCGACTTTCCATCGATTGCTGTTACACCGATTGTGCAACGAGTCGCGTAACTGTAACTATAAGAGTTTGAAGTTTTTTGGACACAGTTTTTCAATTCAATTTGGAAGTCGGCTCGAACTATCTCAGAGCTTGGATGACTAAACCGATTGAAGTTGTGGCTATCATTGAAACGAATACTATTAGCAGCATTGTGATTCTCCTTGTGAGGTGCGAGCTTGACATGCTCTTTACACCCATCGATTCCTCTACCGCATCTGTCAGACAAATAGGTAGACGCCGAGTAATCGCAAAGGGTTCTCAGATGAGAAAAATAACATCTGGCGTGCGGATTCTCAATTCAATCTATATAAGTAGCGAGCTGCATAACGAAGGAGCTGCATAACGAATGAGCTGCACGACGAATGAGCTGCATAAGAAGTGAGCTGCATAAGGAATGAGCTGCAAAACGGTGAGAGATTTGAACTACATAAATGGATTGATTCCATACCCCACACCATGGACGGTGCGGATGATCGAATCCTTCACTTCGGGTGTATCCAACTTTTTGCGCAGTCGCCGAATGCACGTATAAATCGCGTCGAGCGAAACGTCAGAACTGGCGTCCCAAAGTTTCGCCAGCAGCGTCTCCGGACTGAACACCTGATTCGGATTCTTCATGAAAAATTCGAGCAGTGTATATTCCATCGGCTGCAGATGAACCGGCTTGCCGTCTTTTAAAACGACGTGCTTATCGCGATCGAGCGTCAGTGGTCCCGCCGTCACAATATCCGGCACAAAGCCCGTAGAGCGGCGAATCATCGCCCTCAGCCGCGCCGCCAATTCTTTGGGATGGAACGGTTTTGTCAGATAGTCATCAGCCCCGGCGTCCAGACCTTCTTCCTTCTCTTTGACCGTGTTCTTTCCAGTCAGAAGAATGATCGGAATGGCGCCGCCCTTGGCGCGGTACTGCTGACAGACCTCGACGCCTGTCATAAACGGCAGATTCCAATCAAGAATCGCCACGTCATATTCCAGCGAGAGCAAATTATCCAGCGCCGCCGCGCCGTCCTTCACCGCCTCGACCGAGTTCTTCTCAAACTCCAACCAATCCTTGATGGTCGTCGCCAGAGCGAGGTCGTCTTCTGCTAGTAGAATCTTTGCCATCGTTTAGTACTAAAGCATTATGCCTTTGTCTTCGGTCAGGGTTCGCCAATTGGTCGGATCACACAATTATGTCTTTGTCTTCGGCTAGCGATTCGTCAATCGATCGGATCACACCGCGCGGCGTTTACAATTTTTGCTTTCAGTGGGAAGCGATTGCACAACCGTAATGGATCGCGTCTCAAATTCTACTTTATGCGCGCGCTCAGAGCGTCAATTTCTCGCAATTGTTGTTGTGCTTCCAGTCGTCTGCCCTTGCTTTCGAGAATATCGACCAGTTCGCGCTTAAAGGTTATCGACTCCTCAGCTTGATTAAGACCCGCCAAACAAGCGCTGAGATGAAAAAGTATATCGATGCGGAAATTTTTCGAGTTCACTTTTTTAGAATAAACTTCTGATTGCCTCAGCATCGGCAGCGCCTCTGCATAGTACTTCTGGTCCACAAGCGGCTTTCCATACTGAAACAGAACAACTGATTTGTCTTTGAAGTTGAGCAGTTTCGTCGCGATGCACGCTTCAGCGCCGCGCTGGTAGCAAGCGATTTCATCGAGTGGACGTTTGTGCATTCGATAAATTTCTCCCAGGTGTTGAAGGCATTGAATGTATCCCAGTCCTTCGCTGCCCTGATAATTTTTGATCAACGATAACGCTCGCGTTGAAAATTCAAGCGCTGCTTCGCGCAGAGTTTTACTCAGCTTTTTGTCGGCGTGCAAACTCAGCCTGGCGACTTCGATCGCGTACTCAGACAGATTGGTTCCAGCCTTCGGTTCCTTTACCATTTTAATCCATTCATCGATACCACTTTTGGTTAACGAACGAAACTCACCAGGATCATTTTTAGCGAGCGCAACCATCGCGCGCCGCAGGCTGATTTCGGCTTTGAATGTGGGATTGAACATCGCCTGCTCTTTCAGCGCTTTTGCTTTGTCGAGGGAATGCGATGCCTCTTCCAAATTTCCTTCAGCCAGCGCGATGTCGGCGAGGCGCAAATATATTGGCACCAGGTCCTGATAGTCATCGCCGAGTGGTTTCAAAAGCTCTAATTCTTTGATCGAAAAATCTCTAGCTTCTTTGAATTGGTATTTCAAAACCGCTGCGTCCGATAAGTGGCGAAGAGTTATGGTGTAAAACGGATGGTGCTTGCCCAGTTGTTTCGCATCTGTGAGGGCTTGCTGCAAGTAGATGTCCGCCTCCCTGGACCTGCCTTCCGCTCGCGCGTTTTGTGCTCTAAAAATATTCCGCTGCCACTGAACGGTGCCGAATCCGGCGCTGCGTGCCTGGTTCCACGAATCGGGAAATGCCGCCGAGCACAGCAACAGTGAAAGCGCCATGACGCCGATGGTGGTGCACTTTCTCCTTATTCTGTCGGCAACCTTCAAACCTGCTTCACTCCTGGCAATTATCAGTTTTGTTCCATATTAGCAAGGGTATGAACCTATGGTGAATTTGTGGCTTAGACACACAAGCGAATATCTTGCCGTTCAGTCTGAAGATACGCCATAAAGGGCTGTTCATTGTCGCGGTTCCGTTGATTTTAGGGACCGCTTTTATGCTGTTCCTTTACGGACTCTTGCTGCAATCCGAGGGCGAAGCTCGCGAAGAGTCGCATGCCAACGATGTCTTGCACTCCGTTTTTGTTCTGGGAAAAGAACTTTTCGCCGGCATCAACGCGCTGTCTGCATACTCGTATGTGAAATCACCGGCGATGGCACAAAAGTATATCGAATCGCGCCAGAAAATTAAAAATGAATTCAAAATTTTGCGCAAGTCCTTGGACCATTACCCGGTTCAGCTCAAAGAGCTGGAGAAAGCCGAGCTGATCGAAATGCGCGCGCTGAAACTTTGCGATGGATTGTACGATTCGTTTTCAGACGACGAAGTCGACATCATGACCATGATGAATATCAAACACACGCGCGGTCAAATGGAAGCGCTGGTTGAGCAAAGTGTTAACCAATTGAAAGTACTGAACGAAAGCGTGCAAAGGGAGAGCGGCAGCCGTTCTGAAGCAGCATTGAAATGGCGATATAACGCAAAACTTCTTCTTCTCTGGGGCGTTGGCTTCAACATATTTTTGAGCATCGTCATCGTTTTGTATTTCAGTCGCGCCATTACAAATCGATTGAAAATTTTAATGAGCAACGCCAATCGACTCGCTGATGCGCAGCCACTCTTGCCGTCCATCGAGGGCGTCGATGAAATTGCCGAACTCGATAAAGTGTTTCATCAAATGGCTGCCACCATTGAAGAATCTAAGAAGCGTCAAAAAGCGTTAGTCGATAACGCGGTTGACGTGATTTGTTCGATTGATGCAAACGATGTTTTCACGATGGTCAGCCCTGCGTCTGAGCGCGTCTGGGGCTACAAAGATACGGAGCTGGTCGGTCAATCACTGACCGACATAATCGTCGAAGAAGACATCGAAGAAACACTCCAGTGTGTAGACACGTTCAAGAAAGTTGATTCGACTGTGCCTGTGGAGAACCGCGTGCGGTGCCCCGATGGCAAGATCATCAACGTCCTCTGGTCGATGTATTGGTCCGAAGCAGAAGAAACTTTGTACTGCGTAGCGCATGATATCACCGCCCGAAAAATGGTCGAGTCCGTTCTAAAAGAGAGTGAGGAACGCACTCGGCAGATGATGGAAGGATTGCCGGTCGGACTGTTTGTGATCGACAGCAAAGGCAAAATCCAATTAGCCAATCGAAAAACTCAAGAGATGTTTGGACTGAAACAATCGGAGTTGGCTGGGCGAAACTTATCTACTTTGCTTAAAAGCGATGATAACTTAGAACAAAACGAATGGATGAAGGAACTGATTACAAGCGCTTCCGGGCATGTCATTGAGCTCGTCGGTGTTCGTCAAAACGGTTCGCAATTTCCTGTCGAATTGTCTTCGAGTGAAACATTCGCAACCCAAAAGAGTTTGCATCTGGTGGCATTGCTGGATGTTTCAGAACGGCACGAAATCGAACGCTTGAAGCGCGAGTTTGTCGCCATGGTTAGTCATGATTTGAAGACGCCACTGTCCTCGGTGCGCGGCATGTTGGTTTTGCTGTCCGCCGGAGCTGCTGGAGAACTGCCTGCCAAGGCCGGTCCGATGGTCAAGTCCGCGGAGGGACAATTGGAGCGGTTAATCAAGTTGATTAACGATCTGCTCGATGTTCAAAAAATGGAAGCGGGCAAATTTCAAATCAACCGCACAGAAGTTAGTATTCGAGCCATCCTCGAACAATCCTATGACGCTGTTGAACAAGTTGCTGAAGAGAATGAAGTTACTATCGAAATCTCCGGCGGTGATGATCGCGTGAATGCAGATCCGGATCGGATAGTTCAAGTCGTAGTAAATTTGCTATCGAACGCAATCAAGTTTTCGCCTCGCGGAACTCAGGTAGACATGCGGATCGTCAAAGAATCCGACTTCGTCGAAGTGCAAATTGAAGACAGAGGACGAGGCATCAAAGAAGAATATCGTGACGTGATCTTCGAACGATTCAAACAAGTCGAAGCCGCGGATGCCACTGAAAAGCACGGCACTGGCTTGGGTTTAGCGATCTGCAAAATGATCGTCCAGGAGCACCACGGCACCATCGGCGTACGAAGTGATGAAGGCAAAGGCAGCACGTTCTGGTTTCGGCTGCCGCGCAATCAATAATGAGATGGACTTGAATGTGTACTGGAACGCTATGAACCCGGCGCATTGAGCCAGGAACGCCGCGAGACTTCTTCTTCTTCTTCTTCTTCTTCGCGGGGTAACGAACCAGCGACGGTGCGTTCTGTTGTGGCTGCCGCTAGTCAGTGACTGAGATGATTTCGCATACATTAGTTATGAAATCTCGCGAGTCAGAAACGAGATCTCACGACTTTCTCACGAGTTTTCAATATCGTGAGTGTTGGGGGAATGCTCGCATGATCAGGCGGACCATCAAGCATTTTGCTTTATAAGGAAGGGCGACGCTTCGAAACGACCGGTCTAAATTCCTCGTGGTCCTCTTCCTCGTCATCGTTTACGAGTGTGTTTTGCTGTCGAATTTAGTTCAAATTATTCGAGATTTGAGACCGTTTCAATCTATATATGGATAAGTCGGTAGCCGGGACAACTTTGTAAACGCCAACAGGCTGGGAAATTTAAGATATTTTACAAGTTGCCAAGAATTGGTCAACTTTGCCATGTTAATTTCAGCATGTCGGGAGAACGTTGTTAGTTAATTAGGTTGGTTGGGGATTATCGAAATGCTGCACTCACAGAATTCTATCGCTCAGAGTTATTACGGTCCTGTCGGTGAAGTCCGACCGACTCACGTCGTTGGACAGCCTGATGATTTTAAATTGATCGTCGTACTGGAGCCAGTACAGACGCTTCGCAGACACTTTGTCGAATTGGTGCAACGTGCGTTCAACAGTCCAGTTCAAATTTTTGAAACTGGTGCCGCCGAAGAAGTGACCGGTTTGACCACACGTAAAACCCCTTCCTTAGTAGTTATCGATGTTTCTTCGTCTGACCGTCGCGGTCTGGCCACTGCCGCAGAAGTTTGGGCAAAGTATCCAGGCGCCAAAATTTTGTTCTGGTGCAGCAGCTTCAAAGAGGCTTACTATCAGCAAATCCAACTGATGGCACCACCGCAAGGCGTATTCGGAATCGTTTTGAAAAGCTGCCCAGATGATAGATTAATGCACGCAATTCAAAGTGTTGTTGTTCACGAAAATACTTTCGTCGATGCAGAAGTGCGCCGCAGCCTGCAAGAAGAGCCAGGCAACGGAAGCAAACTCACACGCAGCGAATACGAAACTCTGTGCGACGTGATGCTCGGACTAACTGACAAAGCAATCGCCAAGCGTCGCAATCTTTCCGCACGTGGCGTTCAAAACCGGCTTGCTGCCTTGTTCTCGAAAGTACTGAGAGGCAAATATGCGTGGCTTCGTGAATCAGCCGCAATGGATGTCTACAACCTCAGAACTCGTTTGATCTTTGAAGTCCTGCGTCGTGGACTGATTGACAGTGAGTCACTCGCATTGCTTGATACCGAACTAGATTGCTGGATCACCGAACAATTTGGAGTTTAATTGAACGAGCATCGCCCCAATCAATGTTCGAATCTAATGGTCGAGTAACGTAGTTGAGTCCAATAGTCGGGTCCAAAATCGAGTCCAAAATCGAGTCCAGTAGTCGAATCTAACTCGAAACGCCTTGCAGAATCGCTAAGTTTTAAAAGTTCATCGCAGACGAGATCCATACGTGTCCCCAACACGTATGGATTGTCGTTTGAGAGGTGTCAGGCGATACCTCAGCGCGTCAGCGACGTTCGACTCAGCGACGCTTCGATGCTAAATCTCTGGCTCGCTGTCTGACTTTGTTAGCTTCGACGCCCCGGTTCATTTTATCCAAGACGTTTGCATAATTTTCGAGAACCGGAACGAGTGTCGGATCCATTTGACCCAATTCGCTTTCGGTGATGCTCACTGCTTTTCGCATCGCGTTTTCTGCATCCTCTAGTCTGCCGAGCTCGACATAGACCCGCGCTAAGTCATTGAAGTCATTGACTACACCGAGACCGGAGGCCATCCGTACTTTGATTTCTAATTCTCGCGCTTCTGCCTGGCGCTCGTCTGTGACGCGTTGATGCCGAACGCCGACTGCTTTCTTCGTAAGAAGAAGTATGATTGGAATGATGATGGCCGCGGCGATTGCGATGATTGGTCCTGCGTTTTCCATTGTTTTTTTGTACTCAATTTTATTCTCAGGAAATCTCTTCGAGCATTTTTTTCCAGGCCGGATGAATGGCGATTTGTTGAAGTGCTTCTTGAAGCAAACCTTTTCCTGGTTCTTTTTTAAACCATGAAGATGCACCGGAAGGATGCGGAAGCGGTACGACGTCTCGTTCTCGTCCATGCAGCTTGACTTTAAAAGTTTTGCCGACAACATCTGTCATTTGATTTAGTTGCACGAGTTGAACGATAGCCAACCTTCCGACTGGTATCACTAAGTCCGGATCCAAAATTGTCATTTCGTTTTCTAACCATTCCGAACAGTTGGCGATTTCTATTGGACTGGGAACGCGATCGCCGCCGGCCTTGGTCTTTCCGGGGAAGCATCGGCAAACTGCGCTGATGTATGCGTGACTGCGAAATTCTTCCTCGTTGATTCCGATAGTTTCCAGCCAACGAAATAATGTTTTGCCTGCGGTCCATGCAAATGGTTTGCCGAAGTTTCCTTCGCGCGGACCAGGCGCTTGTCCGATCAACAAAACTTTTGTGAGAACCGGTCTGTGTGTGATTACCGGAGCGATCATGTTAGGACATTTGACGCAGTGGCTCAGAGCGTGAATGTGTTTTTTTAGAAGAGCTAGTTTGTCTGTTTCAGTTTTAGATGCCATGCTACTCGTTACCTGTCGTCTCATTCTTCTCGGCTGTTCGCCCTTCTTTTGCCATCTCGTGTCTAAAGTTGTTCGCCGCGGTTGGCGTAATCTTGCGGCATCCCGAGATATTTACATAACCAAGGTTATCGAATTTTAGAATGATCGGCAACGCCTTGTCTGATACGTTTGTTTTCGTGAGATTTAAAACTGTAAGATTTTTTAGACTCGATAGCATTTTTACGGATTCATCCGTCACTTTCGTGTGCGCTAGAGACAGCTCCTGGAGCTTGTTTGACGTGAGCAGTTTCTTTACACCGGCATCAGTGATTGTGGTTCCACTCAGATCCAAAAACAGCAGACCATCAATCGAAGCAATCGATGACATCGCCTCATCACCGACCATTGTTTTTGCCAGGTTGAGTTTCTTGATGCCGAGCTTCTCAAGGCTTTGAACGCCGACATCGGTGATGTTTTTATTAACGCTCAAATCTATTGTTTCAAGTTTTGGTAATCTTCTGAGTGTCGGAACGATATCATCGGTGACTTGTGTTTCACTTAGATTTAAATCTACGAGCGACGGAGAGCCACTGCTGTCCACCATTGTTGGTAGATATTTTTTGACGCCATCATGTACTTGGGTTTGCTTCAAGTTCAGAATTTGAATGAAGTTGCCCTTCAGATTGCTAATTCCTTTTTCGGTGATTTTGTGCGCTTCTGATAAATCTACGCTTCTAATCGACTCGTTGCCTTTGAGGGCTCGCAAACCTTTGTCGCTAATCTCCGGATCGTGGTGGGCGGAAACGTGGTGATCGTTTTTCCCAATCCGGCCTTTGAAGGCGTCGTCATACCAGGAATCTTCATCGAATACCGCGCCTTTCTCCGGGGCTTTCTTCTGCACTTCTTCGGTGTCCGCTGAGGGATACGCATTAATCCACACGTACGAAACCGTGAGCGTACATGCAATCACTCCGACAACAATTAGCACCATCAGCAGTGCCTTCGTCGTCAGGAATTGTTTCACGACATCGGACATCGGAGTAACGGCAGCAACCGCTTGAGTCGACTCTGAAAGCGGCTTCTTCAGCGGCGGCGCTAGTTGCGGGCTGGGAACATTGGCGGTCGATGGCGTGAGAAATAAACCCTTGTCGGTAGCTTGGATCGCTGATTTCAATTCCATCATGTTCTCGAATCGATCTTCAGGAAGCTTTTCGAGCGCCTTCATGATCACCATCTCGAGATAAGGAGATATCAATGGTTCGCCGCTGCTCGGGTTGATTGGCTCCGGCATAGAATTGAGATGCATTAGCATCGTTTCCATTTTTGTGTCACCGACAAAAGGTGGTTCACCTGTGAGGCAGTGATACATCACACAACCGAGAGCGTAGATGTCCGATTTTTGATCGAGCGATTTGCCCATGACTTGTTCCGGAGACATGAAGGCTGGTGTCCCAACTGTTTCTCCGGATTTTGTCAAATGCTCGTCTTCTTCCTCTTCATCTCCAAAAATTATTTTGGCTAACCCGAAGTCGAGAATTTTGGCGATGTCCGGTCCGTTTTCCGATTTCACCATCATGATGTTGCTCGGCTTCAAATCGCGGTGAATAATCCCGCGAGCGTGTGCGTGAGCGAGTCCGTCGCATAGCTGCATGGCGATCGATTTCGTCGTTTCTACAGACAGGTGGCCGTCTTGATCGAGCAATTCGGAGAGCGGAGTTCCTTCAACATAATCCATGACCATGAATGGTTGGTTTTCTTCCGAGATTCCAAAGTCGTAAACGGAGATGATGTTGGGGTGCGAGATGGGGTGCGAGATTCTACCAATTGTCGTGGCTTCTTTTTGAAAACGTTTCACCGCAGTTGGTGTCATCAAATGTGAGTGAATCATCTTCACTGCCACCAGTCGACCAATCGGTTGCTGCTTCGCTTTGTAGATCACACCGGCGCCGCCGGCTCCGAGCACGCTGAGAAATTCGTATTTGTCTTTCAGTGGTGTGCGAGGAATGTGCTCCATCTCGACAGTTCGCAGTCGCATGGGCGCCTCTGGGTTGCCGGTCATTTTGCTGGCGGGCTTCGACGGTTCGGTCGGGCGCTGGGCCGCAATTTGAGCGCTCAGAGCTGCGGACTCCTCACTGCTTGTGAAGTCGTCTGAGTTGCCAGGTGATTTAAGGTCCTCGTCGCTATTCATATCGTCGTTTTAAATAAGTTATCGGACGGCGCTCGGCGCTGGATTACTACTATCTACAAACCACAATTTGTTCACTACAAACCACAATTTCCGCCACTACAAATCACAGTTTCAGTCACTACAAACGACAATTTTAGTCACTACAATCGACATTTCCGTCGTTGAAACCCCCCAGTCGGAGGCATGGCTACAAAGCCTATCGAGTGTATAGCCGCAAGGATTAAACTCGCCTCCGGCGTCAGACGCAGCCGTATCCTGGCTATCTCTTAATGTGGTGGTTGCAAGCCTTGGCAATGGAATTGCTCTAGAATGGACTGTTCGTGGCGCTGATACTAGTTCTTTTGAATTCTGGTCGATGGAAATCGTGATTCTCAGATCCCGCTTACTAGTTGTGAACTCAGGCGTACGTTTATTGTCCGCGCTATTTCTGTTTTTCGGCAATGTCCCTGAAGCGCGCGCGGCGTGCTGCGTGGGTCAGGATCATGCAGTCGTTTTGCAGCAAAGAATAGATTCCGCCGATCGACTTATCGCTGATGGTACGGCGATCGAGCAGCGTTCTGGAATTTTGATCGACAGGTTTAGTCGACTGCAAAATTACTCGTCCAAGCGCAAACTGGCGGCGAGTGAAACGATTGATGTTTATGGTCTCTACGAAAGTTTGTTCAAACAATACGAAGACGGGCTTGCTCAGTACAAACAGCATCGCAAAGATTACTATGCGCATGTTCAGCAGTACCATCAATCCCAGCAGCCCGTCGAGATTGTAGGCTCGAACAGTCAGATTCCCAGTCAAAATGAAGACCAGACGGCGGCTGGTTTTGCCAACGCAGCCGGCGTTTTGAAGTTTAAAGTTCAGGACAAATGCACGGCGTTGCAAACTCTTGAAGGGCGGATTCTGGCTAACGAAGCGCAGTTGCAAGGGATGATTTCCGATTTGGCATCGTCAATGCAGACGGAGAGCCAATCGATATTTGCGGACAACTGGATGTCGGCAAATCAGTTAGCGATTCAAAACAGCAATCTGGCTGGTCAATACAATCACACGGGCATGCAGAAGACTGCCTGGTATTCCCAGAACGTTCATAACTTTATCGAGGAAGCCAATCGTGATGGCGCATATGGTGCGCACATGCAGGCGTACAAAGATTTGTCGAGTGGCAACGCGATGGAAGCGGAAATTTTTAAACGTTGCAAGGCGCACATGCAGCGCGCCAGTTCCAGTCTTGGTGAACTGGCACAGATGAGACCAAGTGGAGTTTCGATGGCCGCGCCTAAACCGGACCAGGCGCCGATTACGGCGGATTTAATTCAGCGCGAGTCGAATGCGCTTGATGTCGAATACGCAAACGTTCAGGATTTGTTTGGCAAACTGGAAAGCGTTCGAAAATCAATGCCGCCGAGTTTTCGGAAAAGCAAGGGAATAAACTAGTTAAGGCGCCCGGATTAAAATACCCAAGCGCCCTGAATAAAAAGTGCCCGGAGCAAACCAAGGAGCGGTAGTGGAGAACTTGTTGTCGATTGGCGATTGCGTCAGTCTCTCAGTGCGACAATGCCGTCGCGACCTTCGCTTCCTGATGAGCAAATTGCTCGTTCCTTCCATCATTGAGTTGTTTGGAAAAGTTTTTCTCGTCTGGGGCACGCGCACCGGACTGATCGCATTTAAAAACGGTACTGACGAATTGCCGATGGCAATGATCGCATTCGGCATCGGGTTTTTGATTTGTATTCCTGCTGAAGTCTGGCTTACCATGCGGCAATTGGCATACGTCAGAATGACCGTGAATAAATCCGACGATTACGAGCAGGCGTCAAAAGATGTTCGCGGTAAATTTTGGGGCGTCATACTTTATGCGGTTGGATTTTATTTCACTTTTCTCGCGTGGATTTTCTTTTGGGGACTAATGCTTGGTATCATCATTGGTGTCATGAAAGTCAACCCGTCGTTGGGACTGGTGGCATTGCCGTTCTTGTTGATACTGGCTGCCGGCGCTGGGGTCTCGCTAATCATCTTGTTCTTGCCGCTTACATTACTGTTTGTCGTTCTTGCTTGTGAAGACACAAACGTTTTTCAAGCGTTGCTGCGATCGTACAAAATGACATTCAGTCGTTTTTTTGAATCAGTATTTTTTGCAGTTACGTTACTGCTGACTTGGTTTCTTCTCGACCTGGCTTTGACTTCGATTGTGCAGGTGTTCTATGGATTCGAGTATGCCAGAAGCGGCATGTACGCTGGCAAATCGGTTGCGGCTGAAGTTCAGATTCCTATGTACTTGCAAGTAGTCAGCAGCGTTTGGAACTCGATCGTCTTCATGTATTTGATGCCGATGTTTTACATGGCATCGGGTTTCTACTACTACAGCATGCGCATGCGTGAAGAAGGAATGGATATGGTTCACGGGCTGAAAAAATTGCAAGCCAAGCTCAGTCCCGCCAGCTGAGAGTGACTTTCTATCCGACTTGTGATTCTACGCGACTTATGATTCTAATGCACTGGACGAGCAGAAGGTTTGGCTGACAGTGCTTGTTTCTCGCACATGTCTCTGACCAGCTTGATGCGTCGTTTGACACCACGCATGGTGGTCATCTTCGTCAACTGTTTTGCAAACGGAACAGGTAGATCTACATCAACGAATGATGTGAGGCTGAGGTTAGTCGACTCTCCATCTTCGCTCGGACTGAGTTGCCATGTCCCTTCGAAGGCGCGAAACTTTTCGGACTTGAGCATCGAGTATTCGATTTTTTTGTTCGGTACGTAGACTTCTTTGTAAGTGCACTTGGCGGTGCCAATTACCGGCAGACCTTCAAAGGTTTCTTCAAGAACGCAAGAGTGCTGTCCTTCGCGCGACACCTCTTTGACCGTTTCTTTGGATTCATCTCGCAGCTTGAGAATGGCGCAGTAAACTACTTCCGGTTTCGCTTTGATCACCGTCTGTATCGTTGATGGACATTTTCCATCTTCTGCGATAGCTGCAAGTGGAACTGCTACAACAAAAGTGGTTGCCACCAGGGCTGATACCACGCTGCGATAATTCATCATTTTCCTAGGTTCCGCTTATTAACGACAAAACACAGCAATCTGCCGTATTCGAGCAGACCGTTGTTTAGCCAGGTGATGAGAAATTCTATCTGGTCACTTATCTCTTTGCAAGAATTGCCAAGAGGTGAAATGGACCTTAAAAATGTGCAGCAGCCAGCGTGTGGCGCATTCGCTCGCTATAAAAATGCTTTATGTTCTGATGTTTTAAGCAGCATGTCACGTGCGGGTTTACGCGCGCACGAAAAATCGAAGTTCTGAGCGGTCACTGCGGAAGTCTTGCGCGGAACCCGGACTCGTCATCCGGACTCCTGCGTCGAAATTATAAGTCGAAGCCACACTCGCTCTGCCTCAAGCAGAACGCAGACTATTTAAAAGCTACTCAATCTCTGGTTTAAGCCGAGAATCTGAACAAGTCGTTCTCGAGTCCCTTCAAAGAGGAATCGGCATTGAGAAGAGCGGTCAAGACGGCTGGTTTGAGGTTTGCATCCAATGTGGCCTGTAGTGCGGCAGTAAGAGAGGCATGCTGTGCCGCCATTTGTGCTCTTCGTCCCTGGATGTCAGCCTTCTTGCCGCGAGAGAGGTCGTCGCCTTCCGGTTTGTCCTTCTTGTTGTTCTTTTCGTCTTCTTTGGCTTTGTCCCTGTCTTCTTCTCTGCGGTCCACGTTTGGTTCGTCGCCACGTCTGATGCCGTCTCTGTGGGCATTCGGTGTGGTTTCTTCGTGGCGTTTGAAGCGATCCGGCAAAGTTCCGTCGTCGTACTTGCCGTCGGCTGGTTTGCCGCGGTCGCCGGAGCTGCTCTTGTTTTCGTAATCCATTGCGTTGAAGAGAGCTTGGTCTGAAACACCAGCGCGGTCCATGCCCTTGCCCCACTGATTGGACAAATCGCCTTTTCCTGGGTTGGCTGCGTCGAAGTAGGTGCTGACAACGTGACCGCCGCCCGCTCCACCTTGACCTTCACTGCCTCTAAACAAGCCATTGTTGGCGTTTACGACTGCGATACTCCAATTGCCTGCTTGACCGGATTCGCCTCCGAAATCTCGTGCTCGTGCGGCTTTCGCTGCTGTGAGTTCGGCTGCCGATCCGACCAGTTTTACACTTGGGTCAACATTAGCCAGTTCGTTTGCGTTCATGAAATTGCTTTGAGCGAAGACGAATTGCCCTTTTATGCCGGCGTTTCGTCCCATGAAGCCTTCCTGGTTGACGCCCACTCCGGCACCACTGGCGACAAACGCAGTCGCTTTGCCATCATTGGTACGGAACGGATCGCCTGTGCCGCCGGGCTTCAGCGCATCTGCGTTAAACGCATATCTTTGCTCACCGCCACCATCGGAATCGGTGTAGTACTGCTTGGTGCCTTCTTGGCCTTTTCCTTGTTGGTGCATGTGGTTGAGCATGCCGCCCTGCATCAATTGGCTCGAGAAGTTACGAGTATTGTCGACGTCTTGAGCGCCCTGGGCAGACTGGTGCGGCTTGAGCATGCTGGACGGAATGATTGCTCGGAAGTTGTCGTCACCGGTGTAGGTGCCGTGCAACGTCGCTTCTTTCAATTGGTTGGTGTAACGCGCAGGATCGCCGAAGGCAAGACCTTCTTGAATCGTGGTGGCATTACAAGTTCCGTTGTCGCCCTGGTCGATGGCTCTTGGTTTGGCAATGTCGTTCATGCCGCCGGCAACGGACCTGAGGACGTCAGGTTTCTCCATTCCGGAGCGATATTTGTTGGCTGGATCCAGGTCACCCTGGGCGGTTTTTGCCAGATTCTCGAGGGCTTTGGCTTTCTGCCCTTCAGTTATATCGGTTCTGGCGAGGAAGGTTTCTCTGTCCCTCCGCATTTGATCGCCGTTCGGATTGTTTTCGAAGGCGTTATCCAGAATTCTGGAGGATTCCGCGATGCGGTCGGCGTCAGTCGTTGGCGTGTCACCTGGTTTTAGTGCTGTTCGTTCTGCACTACTGTCGGTGGCTGCTGCTGGAGCTAAAGGAACATCCGCTGCGCTCGGTGCCGGACCTGCGTCTGTGGCTGCCGGTGCTGCCGTCGCTAGTGACCTGGTAGTTGATGCTGCTGGCGGAGCGCCTGCTGCTGCTCCTCCTGTCGGATCCGCAGTTGTTGCGACTTCTCCGGTCGTACTGCGCTTAACTTGAGGAGTGCCGTCCGCGGCTACTTGTTCACCGTTCTGATTTACGACCACGGCCGCTGGATCGGTTGGGCGGTCGCCGGGGGCTACCGTGTGTACGTTGTCGGCTTCGGGAGGCTGGCCGGTAGTTCTGACGCCTTCTGGTTTCTCAACCTGTTCAGGGGCGCCTTCACCTTCTGCGCCTTCTTCTCCATCTGCTCCGAGTTCGCCTTTCGTTTTTGGAGCCGAGGGAATCTCGTCTAATTCTTCGGGTTCGTTGTCGTATTTGTCGACGCCGGTTCTCTTTTCGAGATCGACGATTTCTTTTCCGTTGGCATCTGTTTTGATAGCCGAATCAAGCGGCTCGCCATCCGGACCACGGTTTATAGAACGCAGCTCTGCCGGCGTCATCTCAGCGATCGGCTTGTCCGCTAACAATGCCTCAGGCGAGGAGCCATCTGTACCAGCCTTGCGCATGTTGCCCGCGTCCATACGGTCGTTATCGATGGGCTGGAACCGATCGTCGTTAACTTCGGACATTATGTTGTCAAAGGTTTGTTTCTCCATTTCCTTGGCAGGATTTGGAGCTTTATCATTCTCCACTGTGTTCGGTGGCGCTTCTGCAACCTGCGCTTCTTCTGGTTTTGCCATGTTTTTTTACGCTCTAGTAACGTTGATAGATGGAACGGGGAAAGTCGAACGGGATTTAAATATAGTAATCAAGTGTGACTGTTGTGTACCTGCGTAAAAACGCACATCTTATAAACAGATAGTCGAATCGGGCGATTTCAAGCCTCAAATATAGGCGAAGTTGGGCTTCTTGGCAACCAGGGCTATTTCGAAAAGGACCCGAAATCAGATTAATTCTCCCCAGAAGGCTAAATTAAATCGGTCAGGGATGACCAGTACGGGTTTCGAGGAATTGAACTGCTCGGTTTTAGAGCGGAATCGTTTTGTCCTCAATGCCGAGTTCTAACTTACTATTGCCAGTTCTCCCTATATATTGAACCTTTCCGCAATGCTGGAGTGTTTGTTCCAGCGCGGAAACGTTCTACCGATCAGTTCTCAATCGACGATGCAACCGCGAACTGCTTTGTCTTCTGTAGATATACCGCTGACCCCGATTGCTGGACATTTAGTTGTTAAATCAAAACGGTTGATTTCAATCGACCTTGACGCCGGTGTCGAATTTTTCCCAAACCTCAATATATAGTGGTAGAAGTATCGACTAATTTAAACCTGCCTGAACCGAACTGAATCGCCGACGATTCGAAAGACGAGCACCCTATGGAACCGGAACCATCAACAAAAGACAGAGTTTGGCTTTGCATATGCATCGGTATTCTGGGCTTGTCGTTGGTCGGCACCAGCATTTTTGTCACAGACGATGATGCTCACATTTTATTGACGCGCTTCATTCAAATCGTAATGACCGTGACCGGCAGCGCCTGTTTTCTCTTTTCGATAATTCTGTTTTTCGTCAAAGATAGTCCCGACATCAACAGCTGAGTTCTGAGACTACTTTTCTAGCATCGTGGTTCGTTTTAGAATAGGTCGTGATGCCCAGTGTCGACACCAATTTGAATCTCCAGCAACTGCTATGTCTTCTGGCAGATCATCATCATGCGCGCGCACCATTGAGTGATGAAGACAAGCAATTAGCTGTGGTGCTCTTGAAGAAACGAGCTGAAGAAGAACTCGACTTCGGTGAAGAGTTGGTTCACGACTCGATTAGATTGATCAGGCGAGTAACCGGCGCGGTCGGCGTTTTCTTCAACTCCTGAGTCATTCACGTCGGCGTCTCGACTGCGGGCTGGGTCAGCTCTTTGCGACATTCTTCGAGGACGAAACGCAATTCAGTAGCTGATTGAAATCGTTCGTCGGGATTTTTTTTCAAACATTCCAGTGTTACCGTCCGCAGTGTCTCACTGATGTCCGGTTCGAATTCATCTGGTTGATCTTTTACGTGCGCCATTATTGTCGCCAGCGTTCTGTCGCGAACGAAAGGCGGTCTGCCGTTTAAAGCTTCGTAAAAGGAGCAGCCGAACTGGTAAATGTCAGAACGATTGTTCGCTCTGCTGCCGGTGCAAAACTCCGGGCAGATTCCCATCGGATCTCCGTAGACGTTGGTTGTTTCCGCCGTGGATTTTTCGCCAGTGGAAGGCCACTCGCCCATGCTTCTGAAGAGTCGTTCAGCGGCGCCGAAATCGACGAGCATTCCGGAGGACCGATCGTCTTTTTGAAGGATATAAATATTGGATGGTGTCAGGTTTGTATGGATTACTTTGTTGGCGTGTGAGTACTGCAAGCCGCGCGCCACGTCTATGAAGATGTTTAGCGCGGTGAGTGGATCGAAACGATTTCGTTTTACCAATTCATCCTTGATCGATTGCCCGCTCAAATATTGCGTCACCACATATGGTGCGCCACCATCGGTGACATTGGCGGAATAAGTTCTGACGATACTTGGGTGTTGCAGCTCGCTGGCTGCTTTTGCTACTTTTAAATACCTGATCACGGTTCGATCGTCCGTGCTCAAATCAGACCGAAGAAATTTGACGACTCTTGGCGCTCCGGTGTCGACTTCAAGCGCGTAATAAACACGCGACATCTTTCCATTGCCGATGAAGGACTTGAGTTGATACTTGTCCTCCAGGATCGGACCGTCGATTTCGTTTTGAATGCAGCGCTCTAGTTTACTTCCGTCATGGGGGCAGGTCGTATCCAAACCCTTCTTGAAATGCTTGTGGCAGCGCAAACAGTGTTTTTGTCCATAGTGCCGACTCTGCAGCAACCATGATTCCAGTTCGTCGTCGTGGACCCGCTCCCACTCGGTGGTGACCAGCATGTGCATATCCGTGACGCAAACCGCCAGCTCTGCGGGGTAGTACCTGCCGCAGTGCGAACAAAGCTTCTTGAATTTTGGGCAGGCTTTATTGTCTGACATCCGAGCATCCGTGAGGCAGATCCATTGTGCCCCAAAGGTAGAAGGTTAAACCATATATAGACGAACTGGTCATAGTCCCTCGGTGGTGTGAGTAATGATACCGCCTATAGTGACAAGGATTATGCCGATTAAACGAGCTGAATTGTATTTCTCTTTTAATACTAAGAGCGCCAATAGATACATAATCATCGGATAGCAACCAGTGATCACGATCACGTAAGATGCAGTCGCCATCGACAACGCGAGCATGTAGCTTGCGCTGCCGATGTTGATACACAAACCAGAACCAATAACCGGCGACCACAATTTCCAACCCGTTTTTAAATACTGTTTTCGCTTTTGAAGCACATAAATTGCCATCGGAATTAATGCAATCAATTCATAGATACAATGCACGTAAAAGGCTGTCAGAGCGCCTCCGGCATCAACTGCTTTCTTGTCGAAGATGCCCCAGACTCCCCAGAGCAATGTCGCTGAAATCACTAATAAGATCAGCTTGCGTTTCGTTGCGGCGTCGATGGAATCTTTTGATTCTTTGCTGCCCGATATGCTGATCGCGGCAACGCCAGCGGCCACGAGTAAACTGCCGCCAAGCCGCATTGGAACCAGCGCTTCGCCCAGGAAGAAGTTTGACAAAAATTGAAGTAAGACCGGATAGCTCGCGGTCGCACCAAGCACATAACTTGCTTCACTCAAGTTCATTGCCTTGAGATAACAGATCATGGCAAAACTGTAAGAGGCAAATCCCAAGCCGGTCCACAAGAGGATTTCGGGAGTGACAGACCATCCTGGTTCGAAGATGTTGAGGAGGATAAGTGTGATTATGGTTGCCGGGATCGAAAACGCAAACAATCCAGTCATCACCAGGGATGATGGCGCGTGTTTCAACGCCAGTTTATCGAAAATGCCCCAGGCGCCCCAGCAGAGGAGCGTTACTACGACGCAAATATTTAAGTTGGTATCCGACGGCATGCAGCTGCTTGATAAGTTCTGTTCTATAGACAATGTCTGGTAACTCAGCAATTTAAGCAGAGATGAATCCAAAGCGGCTAACGTTTCGCTCATTCTGGGATAAAATGACACGGACGGTTTGAACTGTAGGTGAGCATGAACGATAAAGTTACCGGTAACCCAGTTGTTCAATTAGCGCAAAAAGCATACGAATTGTTGGTCAAGATCGGTGACTTTTGCCAGAATTTTTTCCTGCTTTTTTTCAGAGTGTTCTTCGGTATTCAACTGATGAAAAACGGCTGGGGAAAGCTGAATCATCATGCCGACATCGTCGAGTTTTTTACGTCGCTCGGGATTCCGATGCCCGATTTAAACGCCTGGGTCGCCGCGAGTGTTGAATGTTTCGGCAGCGCTTTGATGATAATAGGATTTGCGACGAGACCGATTGGTGCGCTGATTACGTTCACAATGATCGTTGCGTACATGAGTGTTACAGAGGATCGAACCAAAGTTTTTGATCTTTTGTCACTCAAGGATCTCGATTCGTTTTTCAAAGCAGATCCATTTTTCTATTTGCTTACCGGCGTGATGGTTTTTTGTTTTGGACCTGGAAAATTTTCTGCTGATTATTTGCTCGGTCGGTTTTTGTTTAAAAAAGACGAGCAAAAGTAGTTCTGATATTGTCGCTATGCGGCGACCTGGTTTCGTCTCGAACATCTGGAACGTGACCGTCGGACAAGTCGTTTGAAACGTCCAGCGTCTGATGGCGCGTGGAGTGATTTTGCTAATTCGCTACGACGAGTTGATCAGTTTCGTATTTCCCGGGGTGACAGGGTTCGTGGCGACGTGCAAAATAGTGATATTGATTGATTGCTCTGCCTGTTGCCGAACACCCCAAGCAATTCCTTATTGATCGCAGGCAATCAATCCTGAGAGGAATCCCGCTCGCAACGCTGACCTCATTTTGCTCGCCATATAGCTATTAATTTATTGGGTATATAAACTTTACGACTCCTCAAACCACATTTGAGCAGCGGGCTTGTCTTGAGCCGGCGCTCTGTAGGGGGCTTATGAGTACTGAACTTAAACCGGCTGAAGAAGTTAAAGTCGCACCGACTAAACCTACCGACAGCACGACAACTTCTCCTTCCGACAAGCCGTACGACGCGCTTGACGCTTTTCGCCTTGGCACTAAACCTTCGGACACAGAGATACTTCCGAGCATCACCGCAAACAACACCGATACCGCGAAAGGCCCTGACGGTTTTGAAATTTTAGGTGCGCCGGAAGCGAAGGCAAAACCCGGTGACTCGACGGGTGGAAAACCTGAAGCGAATAAACCAGGACAAGCGAAGATCGAGACGTTGCCTTCGTTGAAGGAACCATTCGACGCTGAGAAAATAGCTGATTCGATCGAAAAAGCCTGCAATGGTGGTTGGACTTTCGGTGTCGGCACCGATGTAAATGGAGTGCTGAACGCTCTGAAAGGACTCTCGCCTGAACAAGTCAAGGCTGTCGACGAGAAGTTTGCAACCAAGCATGGTGTCAACTACGGCGAAGAAGGAAAACGTTGGGGTCTGGCAGAAGAGTTTAAAGACGAACTTGGCGAAGCCGATCTGAAAATCGCCAACGACATTCTTAATGCGAAGAATGAGATTCCGCCTGAATCTCGCGCGGCTGGTGCTGAGACTTTGAAGGACGGTGCCGGACTCAAGGTGGGCGAGACTAATCGCGTAACCATGGAAGATGGTCGCAAATATGACGTCTATGTTCCTGCCAATGCACAGAAGCCACTACCGGTGGTGATGGTTATGCATGGTGCTTCGAAAGACCAGGACATGTCGGAATTACGAATAATGGAAAAAGAAACCGGCATGAATAACCTCGCGGAACAGTATGGTTTCGCGGTTGTATATGCTTATAACGAGCCGCAACCGGTAACTGGTTTGATGGGAGTGGAACAGAATCCATCGACCTGGAATTTGCATGGTCGCAAAAATTTCCTGCCCACCAATGAAAAATACGATGATGCGAAATATCTAGACCGAGTGGTCGACGATGTCGGCGCGCGCGTCAATGTCGATGAATCCAGAGTAGGTCTGGTTGGAATGTCTGATGGCGGGAGAGCAGCGGAACAATATGCTCTCGATCGTCCCGGCAAATTCAACGCACTATCCGTGATGCACGGCACCTGGATGCAAGGCGAACGCCGTCCGGAAGCGGGTACAGGACTGCCAACTATGATAACGCACGGAACGTCTGACAAGATGCTTCCATTTGAACAAGGCAAAGATGGATGGTTAGGCGAAAAAGGTCGCGGACTGATGTCGTGGGTGTCTTCGTCGTTCATTCCCGGCACGAGCGAGTCTCGTCCGCATCAACAGATCGATGTGATGAAAGACGCAAACGCTTGCGAAGGCGAGCCGACTAAAACAACTGTCGGTGACGTCGAAACCACGCATTACAAGGCTGAGCAATGCAAAACCGGTGAGATCAAGCAATTCTTGGTCAAAGGCAATAATCACGCCTGGCAGGATTGGCAGAACGAAGGCGGCTGGTATTTCGTCGGTATGCCCAATCGGCAAATGCAGATGAGTGAAGAGACGGCCAAGTTCATTCTCAGAAATCCAATCAAACGCAACTTCTAAACTAATTCTTTTGGTCGCAAAATCCATTCCATGGTTCCGGCACCATTCTTGATGCCTTTCCATTTTTCGATATCGAGCGAAATCTTAGCGAGCGCGGCCGTTGGAAACGCTTCTTCTGCGCCGGTTAACTGAGTCAGCAACGATTCCATTCCAGGGTTGTGACCAATCAACAAAATGGTTTCGAGTTCCGAATCTTGCGCCTTCAACATTTCAAAAAGATCCGCGGTCGATGCTTCGTAGATCCGCTCATCATAAGTGATCTCCGATTTTATTTTCGATGCATCGATTACATGTTTTGCTGTTTGCTTTGTTCGCTTCGAAGGCGAACACAGAATCAAATCCGGCTTCAGTTTTTTCTCGCGCATCACGCGACCCATTAATGGTGCGGCTTTCTTTCCTCGTTCGTTGAGTGGACGATCGAAATCATCGAGGCGAGAATCATCCCAACTGGATTTAGCGTGACGCAACAAATAAAGTTCTTTCATCAACTATTTAGTGCTCGTGATTGCAACACGAGCCGCCTGCCCCATGAGTGTGAGAGGATGCCGGAGTGGGGCTGGTTTCGACGTGCACTTTTATCGGCTTCCGGCCTTGGGCCACGTACAAAACCGAAGCACCCGAGCGGACGACATGAATCGTTTCGCCCTTGAGAATTTCGATATTGAGATCATTGGCTCTGGCACTGTAGTTCTGGCGTGCGTCACCGAAAGCCACCATGACTTCGCCGACTGAGCCTTTGCCGATCGTTGCTGTTACTTCGCCCTCAAGACCTTCGAGATCCTCTGGTTTTGCCACACTCTTCTTGCTCTCAATGCGGTTGCCGAACCAGCTGGCCAGGTCCAAGATTCCGTCCGCCATCTCAGCGGCTTTTTTAAAGAATGCGGTCATGGAACCTCCAGAGCGGTTGTGACGCCAAAGTTTAACAGGGAAGCGAACTTATTTATGTTTGCGTGTTGTTTCGATTATAGTCAGACCTCTTGAGAAGTCGGGTAATAATCACTAAATCTTCGCTTTTAGAATGCTGTAGACTGGCGTTTTGTCGCCTACGCAAAAGATCACAAGTCCGACTTCAGATGTGAAGAGCGTATTGTTGATTTGATTTTTCGGTTTTGACCTTAAAAGATCAAATCGCCGACAGCTAGATATGGAGCTAATGGACCAACCCAATCTTTTAGAAATTACCAATAACCTCAACCAAGTTGTGGCTGAGTTGGATTTGCCTGATGGTTGGGAGAAGGGCAAGAAGCCCACTCGTCCGGCGTATTTGATGGCGTCGCGTTTTCTAATTTCTTACCGCGACGCGCGTGTTGGCTTATCGCTTCGTGAGCCCGCGAAAAAAACTTACGACTTCATGGAGCCGCAGCACAACCACTTTCTGCAACTGTTGCGCCGTCCTGCGCACGAACTTAGTGATGATGAAATGCTGACGATCGCATTGTTGTTGGATCAGATCGGTTGGCCTTCGAAGTTTAAAAGAGATTGGGCGCGCACCATATATTCTCCTCCGCACAATGTTTTGCAGATCCAGGGTTTGTGGGTGCAAGAACGAATAAAGTCTCGCGCGATAATTCTCGATACGACTTTTGATAGTGGCAACTACGTGCAAGAAGTTTGGTTTATCGCGCCTGCGGAAATTTTTGATATCTACGCGTCTGAGTGCGAGCGCATCTTCAGCTCGTTTCGTTGGACGATTGCAACCGAAGAGTTGACCAGCACTCCCTGGGCGTCTAGCTGAAGCCCACGCGACAGTATTCGAAATTTATTCAGGAAATTTTCTGACAACGAATTGCCGTGACGAGTTTATAGCTGCGAAACAAGATGACAACCGATCCGTAAAGATCTAGCGCTTGTGCTACGAGTAGAATGCTGGCAGTCGAACCGGAGGATAAATCATGTTGTTTAGAAAAAAACTGACCGAAGTTGCGGTGGATTCATTTACTGACTACCTCAAAGAAAAATTCGCGATGCTGAAAGAGCTCGACCTCGACAAAGACGGTCAGAAAGATGTGGACCAAATTGTCGCTATCGTCAATCGCGGCGGAGTGGCTCTAAAAGCCGCGCTTGACTCGACCGATTTCACGAAGATGGCAACTGGACTGGAACAAATTGTCGCGGGTGCCAATATGATCAAGTCATCTTTTGACCCGGTCAAAGTTCAAGCTGTTGCAAAAGAAGTTGAAGAAGGAACGAAGAAACTTGTCGAGCTCAGCAATCTTGGAATCGTTGAGATGAAGCAGTATCACGCAAAAGAGGAACAGTAAAACTAGATCAGCGAATCTGATTTTCTCGACGCGCGTGCACGCTTCTATTTGTAAGTTTATTTCTTCGCTGCGTATAACATTTCTGGCTTTGGAACTGTTTCTCGGCTGCGTGAAGTGAGAAAACTAGATTAGGAAAAAGCTGTTCTATCGTCTACGCGAAACGACAATTTGCTTTGTTTGCCTGCGGAAATTGCTTCCAGGTGTTCCTCTGCGTTGGTCATGTCTAGCAGCGGCGTGCCGCGTTTTAGCGATTCTAGAATGCGTGCTTCCACGGATTGCAGTTTTCTGGCGCCGTCGATGATTTCATCGAGTTCACTTTGTGATAAAACGATCACGCCGTCATCGTCACCAAATACGATATCACCAGGTTCCACTGCGATGCCACCGCATGTGATGCTGACTTGTGTTCCGAATAACTGGTTGCAGGTGCCTGCCATCGGCGTGACGTGACGCGAGAAAACCGGATAGCCCATTGCTCGGATGCTTTCCGAGTCGCGGCAAGCGCCGTCGACGATGATTCCCGCCAGTCCTTTTCGTCGCGCCTCTGCTGAAAACAGTTCGCCCAGCAAGGCACGCTCGCCGCCACGTCCATCGATTACCAGAACCTCCCCCGCCTGCGCTTCGTGCAGAGCTTTGATCACGGTAAGGAAGTCGTCGAGCACGCTGACTGTTCTTGCCACTCCGAGAATTTTTGTGCCCGGCTGCAGCGGTCGAATTTGCGGAGACATGACCCGCAAGGTTTTTCTTGAGTCGCACAGGCTCGACGTGTCCAGTCCGTGAAACAGCGCATGTAATGCGGATTCCTTTCCGGCGGTTTCTTCCTTCGCTAATTTCGTCATGAACGGTGCTCCTGAGACTCAAACGTGGAATGGTTTAGTTATCACCTGGACCTGCCATTGGTGGACCAGGTTGTAGATCTTGTAGCCAGCGAGAAGCAATAATAGCGGTAGGCATAAATTTAAGGTAGGAAATTGAACTTTTTGTTCTGGATTAACGTATTAGTTGCTAGAGGGGTCTGTTTTGGGAAGAGTCTTATGCCGAAACTTATAAACCAGCGTGGCGCAGTCTATGCCCTCGCGGCTACCGTGTTGTTTGCATACCAGCAGGTGGCAAGCGCAGCTGATGGCGGAAAGAAAAACGTTTCGACCAAGGTTAGTGCGACCGTGGCGAATCGAAAGGTACGACCTGGAACTAGAGCAGCCGGAGCTGTAGCGACCAAAACTGCGGTAGCTGGAACCGCTATACGCACCAATTCATTAGCTTCTCCGCCGCTCGCTTTTCCATCTGAAGAAGCGAAAGTTAGACACCTGCTCAATCGCGTCACATACGGTCCGTCTACGGAGGATCTCGATCGCGTAATGTCGATAGGCATTGATAAGTATATCGACGAGCAGCTCAAGCCTGAGTCCATAACGCTTCCCGCTAAAGTGGCGGCGCTTGCGAAACAGCCCGCGTTGTCTGAAAGCCCGGCGAGGTTGTTTTTGAACTATGGCAAAGAGGCTTTTGATGACATGGCGAAAGCCGCCAGGAAGACCGGGCCGGACGGCAAAGGCACTGACGCTGCGGTCAAGAAAGAAATTCAACAGCTCGTGCGCGACAACTACCAGGATTTGTACGGACAGGTTTCTGAAGCGCGTTTGACTCGGGCGACGGACTCGCCGAGGCAGTTGGAAGAAGTAATGACCGAATTCTGGTTCAACCATTTCAATGTTTCGATGGACAAAGGGCTCGATCATCTCTGGGTTGGCTCGTACGAGGAAGCCGCGATTCGTCCGAATGTATTCGGCAAATTTCGTGAGTTGCTCGGTGCCACCGCGCACCACGCCGCGATGTTGTTCTACCTCGACAATTGGCAGAACACCGCGCCGAAATTGGTTGTTAAGCCGAAAGGGGCAAACAAAAAATTCGCAGGACTGAACGAAAATTACGCTCGCGAATTGATGGAATTGCACACGCTTGGAGTCGACGGCGGCTACACACAAAAGGACGTAGTCGAGCTGGCCCGCGTGCTTACGGGGCACGGTCTCATCACAAAAAAAAGCATCATCACTAATCCGGCCGGACTGAACAGTAAATACGGATATAATTTCGATCAGTCGCGACATGATTTCGGCGACAAAGTTTTGCTGGGACAAACTATTAAAGCCAAAGGCGTGGAGGAACTCGAAGAAGCTCTCGACATGCTGGCGAAGCACCCATCAACCGCTAAGTTTGTCAGCTATAAACTGGCTCAATATTTTATCTGCGACGATCCACCGCCGACGTTGGTGACAAAACTATCAAACACTTTTCAGAAAACCGATGGTGATTTAAAAGTGATGATGAGAACACTTTTGAAAAGCGATGAGTTCTGGGATGCGCGCCAGGCTAACGCGAAATTCAAATCACCGTATCGTTATTTGGTTTCGGGTTTGCGTGCATCGAATGCCACTGTCAACAATACCAGACCGTTATTGGGATTTTTGCGTTTGCAGGGTATGCCGATGTATCAATGCCAAACACCGGATGGATATAAGAACACGCAGAAGGCTTGGCTGAGCTCATCCGGTCTTTTGCAACGAATCAACTTCGCCACTGCATTCGGTGCCAACCGATCGCCGGGCGCGCGAATATCCGATGTTAGTCCGGAACAAGTTATGAGAATCGCCGGGATAAAACCAACCGATCAAACCGGTCAAGTCGTTGAATCATCCCCGCGTCAGTTGAAGTTGGCGCTGTTGTTCGGCTCACCTGAGTTTATGAAATATTAGTTGGAGGTCTCATGAGAAGACGTGATTTTCTAAAAGCAGGCGCCGTTTTTTCACTGTCGTTGTGCAGTCCGGAGCTGGCTGGCTGGGCTTACAGTGGCGAGAAACAACTTGATGGCAAGAAACTGATCGTGGTTTTTCTCCGAGGCGCTGTCGACGGATTGAATGTGGTGTCACCATATGGTGACCCTCAGTATTACCAGGCACGGCCTACGATTGCGATTGCCAAGCCCGGACAAAAAGATGGTTTGCTGGACTTAGATTCATACTGGGGCATGGCGCCGGCGCTAGATCCGTTGATGCCTTATTGGAAAGATAAGTCGCTGGCGTTCGTCCAGGCATGCGGATCTCCGGAAGCGACCAGATCGCATTTTGACGCCCAGGATTACATGGAGTCCGGCCGACCAGGTATAAAAGTTTCAAGTTCCGGCTGGCTTAATAGGGTGCTTGTGCAACTTCCTGACACCAAATCTCCTCTGCGTGGAATCAATGTGGGAGCCACTCTGCCGAGAATATTGCAGGGCAACGTCGACATCGCCAGCTACGCGCCGCAAACCGCTGGGAAAAAATCAGCGATGGATGCTCCAATGGTGGCATCCGCGTTCGCGAAGATGTATGCCAATCGCTCAGATGGGCTAACCAAGGCGTTTGAAGAAGGTATCAAAGCAAACGAAATGCTTACTGAAAAGCTGAAAACCGAAATGACGGCCGCAGATAAAGGCGCACCATCCGCCAAAGCATTCAAAGGTTTTGGTCATCAACTCGGTAAAATTTTCGCTGACGATCCACAAGTACAAGTTGCCTTCGTCGCTCTCGGTGGTTTCGACACCCACGTCAATCAAGGCGCCGGTAAAGGACAACTGGCTAATCACTTGACCGGGCTCAGCACGGGTCTATCTGATTTGGTCACCGCCCTTGGTGACGACTATAAAAACACAGTCATCGTAGTAATGTCGGAATTCGGACGCACCGTTAAAGAAAACGGCAACGGCGGCACCGATCACGGGCACGGTAATGTCATGTGGGTGCTCGGTGGCAACATCGCCGGCGGAAAAGTTTATGGAAAAGTCGACAGTCTGGCCGATGACAATCTCTACGAACGCCGAGATCTGCCAGTCAACACCGATTTCAGAACCGTTCTTTCATCTATCGGTCAAACGCATCTCAAGCTCACGAGCAAAAACCTGGCAGATGTTTTTCCGAACTTCACTCTCAGCGACAAAAGCCTGAGTGGAATAGTCAAAGGTTAGGCTTTTCGCAACGCGATCATTGTGAAAAAACATTTGTTTAAGCAATCAGGTAGTCAAAACCTGTACAATCTACATCCGCGCTAACTGACAGGCATTTGAAAGGAGCTCGCCATGTTATCGGTGTTTTGTTCACCCTCAAGGTACGTTCAAGGTCGCGACGCTACTCGCAATCTCGGTGTGGAAATTGATGCACTCGGTCTAGGCAAGCGCGCTTGTCTGATCGCCAGTAATCATGCAATCAAACATCTCGAATTGACCTGGGAAGAAACGCTGACCGAGGCGAATATCTCATACGCGCTTACCGAATTTTCCGGCGAATGCTCCCGCGAAGAAATCGACCGCATCAAGGATATTGCAGCAGAGTATAAGGCAGAACTGATAATCGGCGCTGGTGGTGGCAAAGTTTTAGACACCACGCGAGCAGTTGCCAGCGAATTGAATCTACCCGTTGTGAACTGCCCGACCGTTGCCTCGAGTGACGCTCCGTGCAGTGCTCTTTCCGTTGTGTACGGCGAAGACGGCGAATTCGATAGTTATATGTTTTACAAACGAAACCCTGATCTGGTTCTGGTCGACACATCAGTAATTGCAAAAGCGCCTGTTCGATATCTCGTTGCGGGAATGGGAGACGCGCTTGCCACCATGTTCGAAGCCAAAACAGTAATCGCCGCCGGTAAAAAGAATCAACTTGGTGGTGCCACCACTATTAGTGCTCGGATTCTTGCCGAGGCTTGCTATCAAATTCTGATCGCTGATTCTATTGAAGCCATCGAATCTGTCAACAACCGCGCCGTTACTCCAGCACTGGAGCGAATTGTCGAGGCGAACACATTGCTCAGCGGTCTCGGTTTTGAATCTGGCGGACTGGCGATCGCGCATTCGGTTCACAACGGTCTAACGACTTTGCACGAAACGCATGATTTCCTTCACGGTGAAAAAGTTGCTTTCGGGCTCCTGGTGCAGCTTGTTGCAGAAGGCAAAGGGCTCGACGTAATTTCACCGATTCTAGAATATTCATCCGAAGTAGGACTTCCTCTCACGCTCAGTGACATAGGCGTCAATGATCTCGATCGCGAGCGCTTGCGCAAAGTCGCGGAGCGCTCCGTTAAAGAGGGCGAAACCGCTCACAATGAACCGTTCGAAGTGACTGCCGCCGTGATTTTCGACGCCATTTTGACTGCTGATTCTCTTGGCCGTCGCTTCAGAGAAAGCGAAGTCGTAGAGGCAGCAATCTCGAAAGCCTGAGTCAAATGCGCACAATTTGCCCATATCCTGAGTGTTCGCTTGAGTTCGATTTCCCTGATGAAAGCCTGGATAAGCGCGGACATTTTGTCGGCGATTGTGTGCATTGTTTAAAACCGGCGGCGTTTAGAAATCTCGAAGCTTACGAGATTATCAATCGTGAATTTGAAAAGCGTCAGAGACAAGAGGCGCTGAGCGGTGGACCGGAGCGCGCCTCGGATTGGGTCGCAGCGCGCACTGTGCTGGTTGAAGATGTTCGCAGTCTGTGGAATGTCGGATCGATCTTTCGCACCGCAGACGGTGCCGGCTTTGAACACGTGTCGCTCAGTGGTATCACAGGTTCACCGCCCAGAAAAGAAATCGAGAAGGTTAGTCTCGGCGCCGAGCAAGTGATTTCCTGGGACTACGAGCGCAATCCGATGGTTGTTCTGAATCGATTGAAGGCGCAGAATATGCAAATTGTCGGACTCGAGAAAAACGATTCGAGCATCTTATTGTCGGACGCGCTGATGGAAGAACGGATTCGCCAGCCGATGTGTCTGGTCGTCGGCAACGAGGTCAGCGGGCTCTCTCCACAGGTTTTGTCCCTCTGCGAATTGACCTGTCACTTGCCTATGCGCGGCATGAAAGAGTCGTTGAACGTGGCGGTCGCCTACGGGATTGCGGCTTATATGATTGCGCAATCGCTTGATCGCAAGTAAGCAACAACATCAACAGCAGCGATATCAAGAACGTTTCTTCTTTAAGCGGAGCCTGAGCCAAGAACCAATTTGGGCTTTAGGGCTGGGAGCTTTTGATTTACCTCTGAGCTTTAAGTTCAGTTCAGAACCACTCATGGCCCTTGAGAAAAGTAAAAGTCACCGCCAGCGACAAGACCGAATACGCCACGGTAAACCAGCCGTCGGTTTTTGATTTGGTTAATTGCCAGCGCGAGAGATACAGCGCGGTGCAGCCGAATGTGCCCGTTGACGTAATCAGATAGCACAAGGTTCTGCTCACACCGAGTTCATCATGAACGCACCACAATCCCACCCCACCCCAGAACAACGTGTCTGCAAAATAGCCGCCGCATCTGACCACGTGGTAGTTTCGGAGGTCCTTCCAGTCGCCGCCTGTGATTTCGACCACGCGGGTTCTGACCACCAGTGATAAGGCGTGAAGAATCGCGAGCACGCCGCAGAAAAAGCCCATGCCGCGGGCGTCGTCCCAGAGGAGCGTGTTGGCGTAGTAGGAGCGCCAGGGAATCATCAGGAGGAATGAAATCGCCAATAAAGCAGACTGCGCCGTCGTCGCAACGGACAGCCACATAGGTTCTTCTTCTTCTCTTTTGTCGTCGTCCACAATGTCTCCTCAGCTTCATTATTCCAGACTTTCGAGAACGCTGGTGGGATCGAGTTTTAGATGCTTATTCAAACCTGACCATATTATTGTGATTTTGCTCATAAAAATCCGACCACAGCCGAAATACGGTAATCTTTAGGCATGCAAAACTGTCACATCGCTAAGCAGCAAGAATGGGCACGCGCGCGCCCTATGGCGCTTTTGACCCGATTGATCGCCGTGGTGGTCGTCCTCTCTGGACTGACTTCGTCAGCCGCGCTGGCTGAAGGCTTTCCCGAGATCGGCGATCGATTGCTCTATGCTGACGCCTTGCCTCACTACAATTTGGGCAACAAGTATCTGGCGAAGCAGAGATATGAGAAGGCAATCGAGAAATATTGGGATGCGATTGGGATTTATGAGCACGACGCTGATGTCTATGTGAATCTCAGTGTGGCTTATCGGAAGGTCGGAAACGTTCAAGATGCTGAAATCGCGTCGCGCAAGGCTGTGAAACTCAAGCCTGAGGATTGGACGACCTGGAGCAATCTAGCCAACTTGCTTATGGCTCAGGACAAATTTGCCGAGAGTTACAGAACTTTCAACAAGGCGCTGAAGTGTCCCGGTATGCCTGCTTCGGAGAAGGCGTTCATCGAGAGCAATATCGATGGCATGAAAAAAATTATGAAGGCGCGCGGACTGACGATTGAAGGCAAGGAGATTGCACCACCTGCGGTGGCGGCTGCCGGCGCTGGTCGTAAGGGCGGAAAGAGTACCGGTAAAAACGTTGTTGGTAAAAACGGTTCAGGCGTTTCTGCAACCGCCTCTGCTGGTGGGAATCGCGCGATAGCCGCGAAAACCAAAACCGCTCCTCGTACCAATCAACTTGCCGGCAGCAAAGAATCTGAGCTTGATACTAACGCCTACGATCAATGGCTCGGCGTGAAATAAGAGCTGGTACGTAGAGTGGGTAGTCCGCTCTTCGGTCGCTGGTAGGTCGCTCTTAGGTGGCTCTGGTCAAATGCGCTTGCATCCCGGCTCGGAAGGCGTCATGCAATTTTTTGACTAGCGGTCCGGGCCGTCCATCGCCGATTGTTTTATCGTTCACTTTCACTATCGATATGACTTCTTCCGGCGTTCCTGCAAGAAAGAATTCGTCTAAATCGTAGATTTCTGATTCTTTGAGGCGCCGCTCATCAAGCGGCATGTCGATTTCTTTTACGAGTTCGAGAATCTGGCGTTTGGTAATTCCTGGAAGAACTTTAGACGATGATGGTGCCACCACTAACTTGCCGTCCTTGATCCCGAACAAAGAAGTGTGACTGCCCTCGGTCATGTATCCATCAGAGTCCACGAATACCACTTCCATCGCCCCGTGTTCTTTGGCATACTGCGCGGCGATGCAATTGGCGGCGAGACTGGTGGCTTTAATGTCGTTTCGTCCCCAGCGAATGTCCGGATGCGTGACTGCGGAAACGCCTTGTTCACGCTCTTTCTCGTAAGGGTTTTGAAATGGCGTAACATAAATCAGAACGTTCGGCATGTACGCGTCAGGGTAGTGATGTGTTCTCGCTGCCTCACCGCGCGTCACTTGTACATAAATTAGAGCGTCATCCAGAGCGGCTTCGCGAACGGTGGCTTTGAGCATGACTTTGATTTTGTTGAGATCGACATGACGAATATCGAGGGACTTTAAACTGTCAGACAGGCGACTGAGATGATCTTCGACGCGAAATAACTTGCCATTGTATAAACGGATGACTTCGTAAACAGCGTCGCCAAAAAGAAATCCGCGATCTAAGACTGAAACCTTAACCTCGGTAAGCGGCATGAGCTGACCGTTCCAGTTTGCAATCAGATTCGACAGCTTTTGAGTTTCCATGTTTCGTGTTCCCTTTAGTGTTCAGTTTGTTCCGATTTTTTTGCGCTCGGAGATGCTTCAGTTTTAACGGTGCCCTGAGCTTTGTTTTTCTTTTCTTTCTCAGACAAGCCTTGCAAATAAACGATCAGGGAATCAACCTGTTCTTTGATCAGCGGACCGCCGGCCCGATCCAGGAAGCCGGGCATGGAGCGGTGAGTCTTGCTGCCGTTCTCGATGACGTCGCGGATATGTTTTGCGTATTTTGGATCGTCATAGTTGCCGAAGATCAGCGCGCCGCCTACTGCACCTTTAGCATCGTCACCGTGGCACATTGCACAATCGGCTTCGAACAAATCCTTGCCGCCGAGCCCTACTCCTTTGTCGACGTGGCAACTTGCGCACTTCTGATCGGTGAAGATTTTGACGCGTCCATCGTCGGTCAATCCTTCGTGGCGGTTCTTCACTTCCATTTTTATAGGAAGTGACACTACCGGCATATCAGGATCGTTTGACGAGACCTCAACAGTCTTGGTGACTGCTCCTTGCTTCATCGTCGTGTCGACCATGATATCGAGCTTGGTGCTCTCACCTGGCTTCAGATCGTGCTCCTTCAAATTCGGCACGGTGCATCCGCAGGTCGAATGAGCTTCGTGAATTTTCAGAACCTCAGAGCCGACGTTTTTCAACATAAACGAAGTCGGCACCTCGGCGCCTTCTTCAACAAGTCCAAGTTCGACTACATCGGGTTGGAAATCGAGACGCGGTTTTTTCTCGAATGGATTTTGAATGTTCGAGCAACTTGTCAAAGTAAGCGGTGCCACCACCAGCAGTATCGCCACTAACGAGCCGATTCTAGTAACTCTGCGACCGGTTAGCTGGAATCTCTCAGTGAGCTTTAGCTGATGTTTAGGCGCTTTGGAAACCATATTAAAGCCTTGCTGGGGTGTCCGAGCGCGGCACGACTATCAGTGGTTTCTCTTTCAGATCTTGTTTGTACATTTTGTCGATATTGGCTTTTTCTTTTGCAATGCGTTCGACAATTTTTTTGTCGTCGGTGAGCGACGTGTCAATGATTACAACTGCCCAGTGCGGATAGTAAATCGAAACATCAGCGCTCAACACACCGCGAGATGCCTTCAGTGCCTTAGCCACTTTGCGCAAGCAAGTCACGCAGTTCGCTTTGACTTGAAAATCTAAACGTTGATACGGAAGAGCGCTTTTAGCTGATTCGCTGCTAGCACCGCCTTTGGTGTCGGCTGCTTGCGCGATTGTGCAAAGTCCGGAAACTAAACAGAGCGACACCGTCATTGCAATCGCCGTCAAAGCTCTCATTTTTCTATCCACCGTGGAAGAGCAGTGGCAGCCTCTCTCGCATCATGAATAGAACTACGGTTGCCACCACATTAAAGCCTATCACAAGCGCAAGCAAACCGGTGCCGACCATCAAGTGCCAGCAAACCAGAGCATGTCTTGGTTCCATTGCTCTGATAATACCGAATCTGCTGACGACAAAAACGGTGATCGCGCACATCAGCATTGCATCCGCGAGCACGTATGCGAACGCTGCAATGGCGTTCATCTCGAAGAATGGAAGCGTTGCGAAACCAACCGCTAGAAGAAATGAACCGATCAGCAGTTTGCTGGTTAATTGATCGGAAGAGCGAAAGTGTAATTTTTTATCGCGGCTGATTTTGCCGATGAACTCGAAAGTTAGATTTACGTTTTGCGTCCAGTTGCGGCGATCTTCACGGCGACCACTGGTCGTCGGCTCGCTGATTGCACCAGCTTCGACAGGTGCAGCAGAAACAGTGGTCGATCCGCTTGTCGCTGGAACAGCATTAATGCTGGTTGAACTGCTCGCAGCCGGAGTGGTATCAATACTCGATGAGCTGCTTTCAGCTGAAGTCGAGGAATCCGAGTCGTCCCTTGTTTCATTTTCCGGGTTCAACTTTCTGTCCCTTCTTTATTCATACGGATAACTTATGGTACGTTTCGAGTATATCTCACCGTGTTGATGGTGTCGATCAAAGTCCGCTTTTCAGGAATACCATGACGTTTCGCATATTTATCTTAGCCTTAATCTCGATTTCTATCTCGTCGTGCGCGAATACGATCGCGTGGCAAGAGCACATTCACAAAGCGCGGATGGAGATGCAGCGTGGCAACATTGAGAAGGCGCGCGAGCTGTTTCAAAAGGGCATCGATAAAGGTAAGAGCGCTGGTGCAAATGGTGTGCAATTGGCGCCTGTCTATCTCGATCTATCGCGCGCTGAACTTTTGGCGAACAACGATCAGGCAGCAAGAACCGCTGTTGATGCCGCTCTCCAATCGGCGCTTGCCGGCGGTGGAAAAGACAGCGAGCAACTCATACCTATATACAAGGAAAGCGCGAGTCAGTTTTATGGCAAAAAACAATTTGTCGAATCGCTTGCCGCGGCTAAGGAAGCGCTGCGACTGGAACGCAATTGTTGCGAGCCCGGCAGTGACAAGTTGCTCGACAGTCTCAATCGAGTGATCGCCGCGACCTGCGCTCAGGATCGCTGCGCCGATACCGCACCATATTTGCAAGAACAGCTCGAAATCAGGCAGAAACGCCTGGGACCAAATCATCCGCATGTCGCCGTGAGCTTGTGTTTGTTGGCAGAAGTCGATGAGAAGAAGGGCAAGTGGAAAGAGGCCGAAACCAAATATCTTCAAGCTCTGGAAATTCGAAAGAAGGTTGAACCGCAGCTGCTGAGCCAGACTGAGAAGAACCTGGTGCGGGTCAGAGCGAATTTGAAATGAGAATGGCCCTGATCGATCCAGGAATAAGTCCTTTTTATTGTTTTTGAACGAAAAATTTGAAAATTTCCTGCCCTGAATGACAAGGTGAACTGGACTTCCCCAGAATTCGGTCGTTTTGGCGCACTCTAGAACACCTTGACATTAAGGATGGGAAGCCTAGTTCCCCAAAAGGCGTTTTTGAGGCTAAGACAAAGCATAGTAGCTTGGGTTTGGGGTTCGTGTAGGCGCGGCAAGGCAAGGCACGGCAAGGTGTGGAAAGGTGTGGAAAGGCGCGGCAAGGCACGGCAAGGCGCGGCAAGGCGGGATACTTGCAATACAGCTGCAAGAATTGACGGCTCGCTTGTCGCTGGAGCCGCGCGCAGAAGCGCGTTCTCCAGGCGCCAAAATGCTATCAAATCGTTCCATTAAAACAAAAAGCATGGGAGAAAGCCCACTCATAGCGGCGGATCGACCGCACTTTCATTTACAATACGGTCGTGAAAATTGCGTATATTGTTGGGTTTCCCTACAATTTGGTTGAGTGAAGTCGAAAATGCGGATTTTACTTGACCTCCAGCCGATAGAGCCCTAAAATTAAACTTTGTTAAGAATGCTTCTGGAGACGACTCCGATTGATGTTTGACCGAAGACCGCACTTTTCCCAAGTTCAAATTGAGTCTTGTGAAAGTAGGTAACGAGCGAACGCTCGATGTCACGAAAAAGTCCCAAATTACCAAGTAATGTTGGCCATCCACAAACCGGGCGCAACCGGGTAACCAATTTAGAGGGGTTAGACAAAAATGTCTCGACGACGTTCAAGAAAGGGCGCACTGCTAGGGCTAGTAGTCGCTTGTGCTTTTGTCCTTGTGGTTTTGGGGATGGGTCTGCTGTTCCTAATTATGCAGTTGGGCGGCGGTCAAGAATTGCAGCACGCCACCGACGCGGGCAACCTCAACGTCGCCAAGCAAGTGCTCCGGCACCCTGGCACCAGGCTAGCGAACGGTGATGAGCTCAATCACTTCGGTGATTCTGATGACCCGGACACAGGCGAAGTAAACCTTCTGACAATCAACCGGCTTGTTGCGCAGACCTTCCTGGTCAGCGCTAATGCTCAAGCTCTTGGCACCCCGCAAGCGCAAACGCACGCGGGCCGATTGATGGATGTCCTGGAAGGTGTCAGTAATCGTTTGAACGACGAACTGGTCAACTCAAGTAATTTTGATTCGCACTTTGGCAACGTTGCGCAGAACCATGCCATGCGGATGTTCGAAGCGGGCACTAATCCGGTACTGCATATGGGTACAGAACACGCGGTATCACTGATGGTGCGAGGTGCTGCTACCAACGTATTTATTGTGGACAAACGCAATCCACTCGATCCTAATACAAACCAGATGCTGGCTGGCGGTCCGCCGCTCAACAACACGAACAGCACCACAGTCACTGGACAACCAAGCGAGCGGCGTTTCCTCCGAGGCTATACTCAACTCGCGGCAAACGGTGGAGAAACTTTGTGGGGTGTACCGTTAAGACCGGGTCAGCCACCTCACCTTGTGTCCTCGACCACGTTCACTAACGATCAAACTCGTGGACCAATACCTAACTTCGTTCCGCCTAACGCATATCGTTCGGCTGGACGCGCGACGGACAAAACCGCCAGCTTCCAGGAAACGAGAGCTCTCTCGATGTCGCTTGTGGGCTCGCTCGCGACCCAATATCCAGCGGATATTCGTCGTGGTGTGATCGTGGTCGACAACACCGGAAGTTTGAATGGTGTTTCTTATCCAGGTGGTTTTGATATTTGGCAAGACAAACTGATGAATCCAAACTATGTCGAAGTGCTTGGTGGCAACGCCAACACCGGATTAGTTGCGGACCAGTCAGGTGGCTCGCCTTCACTGCAAGACGTTAAAAGCTTTGTTAATAGCAATTATGCTGCCCTCAGCAGTGGTGATTCGACCGCACAAAGTCAGTTCGCATCATTATTGAGTGGTGCCGGTGTTGACAGTTTTGGCAGCTGGCCATCGAATCCATCGTCTCTGGCTTCCAATCAGAGTTTCATCAACTTCGTTAACGGTGCCAGTGTCTCGCGATGCGATAACACCAATACGACTTCGGGCGGACAGCCTTGCAATCTTCCAAAATTCGTCAGCACGTACGGTCAACCAGGCGATCCTGGAACATCGGGCACTCCGGTTAACAACCTGATGGCAGTCGAAAAATATCACATCGACATTTGCGCTGAGCGCGCCTCTGGAGCCGAATGCGCAACGATCAATGCTAACGCAGCCAACACTGGTCTCAAGTTCTACAATCGTAACGACTGCGGCTTGACGCAGATCAGAGAAGGAAACTTGAACGAGTTGATCAATCAAACTTCGTCGTCCAACGTGATTCCGCAAATGATCACATATATGCACCAGATGAAGCCAAACGCTTCCGGCGGTGAAGTGAATGCGGTCTTTGCTTCCACGGTTGCGTTCAACCGAGTCAGCTACATCTATCTCAACCCAAGTACGAATTCAATTGTTCTGACCACCAGCTTGCCACCATGGTCATTGCCTGACCTGTCATTGCCAAGTTCCAATCTTCCGGATGGAACGCCGCAGAACTACGGCTCCGGCAACTTCAGCCTCGATAACATCACCAACTGCAGTGGCGAGTGCGGCTATCCGCATCCCTGGGACTGCCCGTTGGATTCTCAAGCGGTTGGATCGGACACTGCAATATGGACTCCGTCCTCCGGTTTCAGAAACATTCTTGGTGTATTCAGACTGAGAAATAGAGCGAACGGTGGCGGACAGTTTTGCTGCCCGTGCTAAAGTAGAGTTTGCTGCCTTGTGAAAGGAGACTCTTAGTCGCTCATGATCAGTAAGTACATAAAGTTCCAAACCGCTGTGCTCCTTGTGGGCTTAACTCCTGCATGTTTCTGTTTGCCTGGTAGCGCCGAGCAACCGAGGACGAATACGCAGTCAAAAGTCAGGTCCACCGCTTCGGACGAAACCCAAAAATTCACTCCGCAGCAGCAGCAGGCCCTGAATGCAAAACGACAAAAGTGGCTTCTAGCCCAACGCTCCGAATCCGGTGGTACCGGCGAAGGTGCCTGGCAACTACTTCATCGTCCGCCGGATCTACCTAATTTGCCTTCGTACACCGGCACCGGCGCTCAGTTCGCCGAGGGTCTGATGTATCCGAACAAACCAGGCGGCGCTGCTATCAGTGTGACTTATCGAGCCAAAGAGTCACCGGATACGGTGCGCGGTTGGTATGAAGACGCGCTCGCGAACTACCACTGGAAAGTGCAGAAGAGCAACGATCACAATCTGTTGATGGCGTCCAATGGACCGAACAATGTCACCGTGAAAGTGACGCCATCTAAAGGCAAAGTCTACAAAACCGACCTCAAAATTACTTTCAAACTCGCTCATAAATGAGAAGAGAGCCAGCCGCTTTCCGATTTTCGATTTGTTTGATTACACTCCTGGTGGTAAGTTCCGGGAGCGCGTTTGCTGTCGAAGAAATGGATCCTGAACTCAGCGAGATCGCCCATCGAGTGCAGGAAAATACTGCTAAAGAGGCCGACCTGACCCGACTGACTGAGTTAGCGAATAAACAACCGAAGGACGCGAATCTACATTATCTTCTGGGACAATACCTGGAGAATAAGGGATTCGAGCAGCTGGCTATCGACGCGTACACTCGCTCGCTGGCATGCGATTCGAGTTTTAAACCAGCGCACTACCAGCGGTGCCTTGTTCTTTTGCGAGTTAATGATATCGAACCGGCAATGGTAGAAGTCGCGCTGTGCCAGAAGATGTTCGCCAATGATGGCGACAAACTGTTTCGCATCGGACAAGCGCTCGATCAGGCCGGCAAGCACGATGACGCCAAAAGATTTTTCCACAAATCAACTTTGGCTGGTCATAAAAATAAGGGACACGGGCTGACTCTGGCCAATATGAAGGTGTACCAGGGCAAGTTCGACGAAGCGCTTGAAGCAGTCGACTGGGATTTAAAAGTCAATAGCAATGATCCGCAAGCCAATTTGTTCAAAGCAGATCTTTTGCTTCGCATGAAGCGAGACGAAGAAGCGATGGCGTGTTACATAAAAGCCGCCAAAAACGGACCATGCGAACAAGGCACCGCTGCAACGGTGGCTCGCAAACTAGTGGAGCTCAAACGCTATCCCGAAGCATTCACAGCGGCTCTGTTCGATCTCCTTTGTCCGCAGCCCAACGACGTTGCGATGGAACAATCGAAAGCGTACGCGCAGCACTTGCTATTAAAATTTCCGGATAAACAGAGTCAAGCAATCGTCAACAGCATTACAGCGGATGTTCAAAAATTGCGAAGATGCCGGTACTTACGCCTTTCTCTTGGAGACATCTACGATCGAATCAATCGACCAGCACGTGCGATGGAACAGTATCAGTTGGCGATTCATGACTGTCCATCGCCATACACGGACGACACCGTTCTGGCTAGAGGATATTTTCGATTGGGGCGCGACTACGAAAGTGCGCATCGCAATCATCGTGAGGCGCTCGATCTCTATCGTCGTGCTCACGCACTGGCACCGGACGATCGGGAGATCACCGCAAACTATTCTCGTTTAGATCAACGATTGAAGAATCGCAAAAACGACGTCGCGGCGCACCTTAAGGACGCCTGGTACTCGTTTTGGAAGCTGGTGTCGCCGCCGATGCAGACTTACTGACTTTTTCTACAGTGTTGATTTTTAGCAGTTTAACGCCGCCTTTTTCGGCCAGCCATCCTTGAACTTTCACGCGCGATGCCACGAAAGGCAGGAGCAGACCGGCGCAACCGTTATAGGCTTTGTGCTTGGCCGCAATGTATAACGTGCCATCGTCGGCGAGAATGCCGGCAGTCACGCCGCCACCAACGCACTTGCGCGCGCAACTTTTGTGGGATTCACCTCTGCCATCGCCCATCACGCCTGAGGTGTAACACCAGGTGTCGACAACTTCGCCTTCGATAGTGATTGGTCTTGTGTTTGTTTTGACTGTCACAGCCGCGTCGCGAATCACATTTTCTGGACGAACTGATTTTTGAGAAGTGGAAGAAGATCCACTCATCGTGCGAGTTTGAGTTCCTGCTTTGCCAGGCGTTTGTGCACTGGTATCGAATGCACTGCTAAGGATAAAGCAGAAAATAGCGGCAGTAGAAACTGAAAGACGAAGATACGATTTTAGGATCATGGATTAGCCGGTATCATTACGAGTGGCTCTGTGGCTCGCGCTCGCATGTCGCGACTGCGTTGCAACAACGGAAGAAAAGGAATTTCCGCAGGAATTGTGATGGTCATCTTTGTTACTACAACAACTATTCCGTCACCGCTGGAATCGAAGTTCAGGCTCACAATCGATGGGTTGGAAACGATGCCATTGCCCTGAAATGCAGCGATCACAGCGTTTGCCGCGGCACTAGCCGCTCCGCTGGTAGTCTGGTGCGCGGCAGCTCGTGCGCATCGTTTTACCAGGGCGTCATTTGTAATTTGCCCAAGCACAATCGCGGAAAGATCGATTATCATGAGGAAGAGCGGAATCAGCACAAACAATCCCGCCAGCACCTCGATCAAACTGGCACCGCGACTTGTTCTTTTCGATTTCGGCAAAGATCTATTTATCAATTAAGTCCTTCTTCTTCCTGCAATCGGGTGCTTGTCACTCGGAAGGTAGCCGATTCGTTGAGTCCGGGAATACCGGTGAAAAACGGGATCGTCAAAAAAGGATTGATGGTGGCAACAGTCGTGCATGTCACCGTCCGCGGTGTGCCACCGTATGTGGCTCCGCCGCTGAGCGGATGGCTGATGCGCGCGTTTGTTAATCCAACGAATGCACCGAAGCCGGTGCCCGTATAAAGCGTGTCGATATCGGTCAAAACTTGAGCCGTTTCGGTGGGTAAACGCACCGCCAGTTCTCTGACTTCAAGGTGGTTGAGATACCACACAATAGCAAAAGCCAGGCCCATGTACATAAGGTCGATTAGAGGAAACAAAATCACGATAAACAAAATGAAAAGCGCTGGACCGGTCTCCACTATGGCACTGCCGTTAGTGCGTCTCAGCATATTTTGTACGCGTTGTTGGTACGTAGTTCGAATGTTCATTTTGATGGCTAGGTCCGTCGTCGGACGATTATACTGCGCGCCTGGCGTTGATCGTCAACGATCAATATATGTATTGAAACGACCATTGTCAATGGTGATTCAACGCCTTCTGCCGCAACTGGTCGGAATAATTGTCACCGTTACTGAAGAAGTCGCTTCTGGTCCGGATCTTCCGTATCCCTCGCCCGGCGTAATCCAGGCATCGGCACCGGGACCATCTTTTGCCAACGCGGTCTTCTGACTAGTCGCTCTGCGGGCGGTTTGCGTCGCGACTTGAGGCAAGGTTTTCAGCGCTTGCCAGGCTTTGTAGCGCACGTTTTTGTTTTGCGCTTTGTAATAAAGGTAGAGATACTCGTCTTTAGCGGCTTTGTACTGTTTTTGCTGCTGATAACACAGTGCTCTGTAATACCGCGAAATTTCACCGTTCGACTTTGAACTAGCCAGTTTGTCGAACTCGGTAATCGCTTGTGAGTAGCTTGCATTGCCATAAAGCGAAACCGCTTTTTTCAGAGCCGGGTCTTCCGCCGCTTTCGCCTCGGTAGCAAATGCCATTGTGCTGTAGCCCAGAAGAACGGCAACTGCCAGGCTAGATGCCCTTAAAAGTTGTGCAAAGGAATCGCGATCGATAAGCACCATGGTTGCCACCTTTCAAATGCGCCCGCCCCGGGCTGTATCCCCAGTATACTCCGAAACCCGGCGATCTAATGAAATTGTTTAGATCCGGACAAATTTCGCGAAGCTTTGTTATCACCTGAATATGAGCATTGATGCGTAAATTCGGTGCTACGTAAGCGTCAGTTGAAAAAGAAGAGGCAGGCGTGGAAATTTAGACAAAGCCGGCATTTCGAGCGCTAAAGGCATTGGATCGGCAGATGGAAAATCAATCATGAGCGAGATGTATGTATCGGGAATAACATTGGACCCGAGAAATAGACAACCAATTTTAGTACTCAACGACGCTGACAGGCGACGTGCTTTGCCGATCTGGATAGGCTACGCTGAAGCCACCTCAATCGGCATGGCATTGGCTGAGGAAACGGTCGATCGCCCGATGACTCACGATCTGATGATGAACGTGATTCTCAGTCTAGGTTTTGAAGTTGAAAAAATCGAGATCAACGAGAGCGTCGACGGTGCCTTTCTGGCGTCGATCACGCTGAGTTACAAGCACAGTAAGCAGTTTCGGCAGGTCATCGATGCCAGACCATCAGACGCAGTGGCTCTGGCTTTGCGAGCGCATGCGCCGATATTTGTTTCGCCTGAAGTATTTGCAGAAGGAACGATATCGCTCGACGAAGAAGCGGACGAACGCGAGAAGCGCGACTTTAACTCATTTATCGAATCGATTAACGCATCGGATTTCGTTTTACCCGGTGAGAAATCGGACGTCGCGTAAGTAAGCCGCGTGCGGATAGCGCGTGCTGATAGATCGCATCTATCGCGTCGACCTTCAAAGTCAGGCACCACGCGTGGTGTATTATTCCCACTCGAACGACCATTGGTAATACTCTTCGTAGACTTCGAGCGGGCATTCCATCGAACCTTCCACTACGTAGGTCGGGGTTCCGAAGTTCACGCTCGGTGGTGCTTCTTTCATCTCTGTTGTCGGCACGATGATTACTTGCAGCGGACCGCCGGCGCGATCTTGAAACGTTAGTTTCACGTCTCTTTGTGTTTGATTGAAGGTTTGCAGATTGTCTCGAGGACCAAGCATCGCCAGACGAATATGCACCATGCCGTTTGTCCACGCTGTTTTCATGAAGGCGTCGATGCCGACGGGCATGACCGAAACATGAGCGTAGTTGCGGATTACTGCGGCTTTGTCGAGGCGCTCTTTTCCATATCGAGCAATATACGGATCAGCAGGCGGCGCGGTATTGCCACCACCCGTACCACCACCACTACCAGCGCCACCACGGCTGAGTAAACGGCCCCGTTCGAACGAAGGAGCCTTCGGTTGAGCGCCTTTCTCCGCTCCTTTATCAGCTCCCCAATTGGCGGCTGATTGACCAGACTTCGGCAACTTTTCTACTTGAAATTCTGTCTTGGCGACTGCGTTTTGTCCGGACTGCGCGGGTTTCGATTGATTGCCTGTCGTCTGACCACCGGTAGTGGCTGCGTTCGGTTCGACCGCAATCTTATTCTGCTGGCAGCCGCATAGCAAGCCAATTATAGCTACAATCGCGAGTGCCCGCTTTTTGTCCATGAATGAGTCTCATCCTTATTTCTCTTTTTGTGCGCCCTCGGCGTATGCCGATGCTAAGGTTTCGGGAGCTAAGCGCCTGACAATTACGATTGGAATCCGCGCGTGATTTGCCAGGTGCAACGAGACGCTGCCCAGCAAAAACTTGGTCAGACCTGTTCTACCTCGCGAGCCCATGACGATCAGTTGGGCACCGAATTTGGTGGCAGCCTTGAGAAGTTCTGAGCGCGGATCACCTGGCAGTGACTGGACGGTCACATTCTCGCGACCGACAACCTGTCCGACTGTAGCTGCTGCTTCTTCGAGCATCTTCAGGGCGCGCGATGTGATGATTGTCCATTGTGCTTTGAGAACGCCGCTTTCCAATTGGCTTACGTTTTGTGCATCCGCAGTATCAAACTCCGGCAGCGTCATAACAATGTGGACTTTTGTGTTCTCGCTCCATTTGTGGTCGCAGGTCCAGTCAAGGGCGTCATGCGAATAAGCGGAACCGTCAAAGGCGATGAACAGGCGGTCGAAATCCCCCCAGCTCTTGGTTTCGCCCTTGATAATCATCACGGGGCAAGGCGCGTATTCGACCACGCTGCACGAGACGCTGCCGAGGAAAAATCGCTCGACACCTGTGCGTCCTTGCGAGCCCATGACTATCAGGTCGATTTCATCGGCCACTGCTGTGTTGACGATAACGAATTTCGTGTCGCCGAATTTCACTTTGTGACTGACTTTGAGGGCGGGAAGCTTTTTCGATATTTTGGCCGCCAATTTGTCGAGCCAGCCGCTGCGGGCTCTGGTCAGTTCTTGCTCCTGGACATCGTTGTCATCCATACCAAACGGCAGCAAGTAATCCATCGGTTTAACGACATTGAGAATTATCAGCTCCGAGCCGCGCAGCCACTCGATATGGCAGAGCGCCTCGACCGCTTGTTCGGAATGTATGGAGTCGTCAACGGCAAGGAGAAGTTTCATCGTGTCGTTCTTCGCTCGGGATTGGTAAACGTAAGCACCCGCCCTGGAATCAACCCCTGGTTGGTTCGCTGGTCAGCTGGTGAGCATCTAGATCCTACTAGCTGCATCGAAAAATATCTATTAGGTGTAGCTTCTTGAAGTGAGCCCAATTTAATCCGGGTATAAGAAGTGAATGGGTGAGGACCGGCAAACTTCACAGCAGGCTTCTCGTAGCAGCACTTGATCAAGGTCAAAACCACAGTCTGGAGGACATGCTCTATGGTTCTTGCCGATACGATGGCGATTTTCCTGGTCGTCGTGGGAATGCTGATTTGCTTCAACGCTGTTTGGCTATTGTGTCGCGCGTTGTGGGGACCTTTGGTCGCTGTGTCGCGCGAGATTCATCGTGACGGCATGATCAAGTCGTTTTTTCTCGGACTGCCGCTCACTGCTTTGATCCTCGTGTTGTTTGGTGCCTTGACCAGTAACAAAGCGGGTCCCTGGGGGGGGCTGATTGGCATCGTTGTAATGGCTGCCTATCTGATGTTTACGAGTATTGGTGTTGCCGGGATTGCTGATTTGATCGGCGAAAAGCTCGGCGGCAGCAACAATCAATCGCAGCCACCGTGGCGCGAAACCGTCCGTGGTGGCGCGGTGTTGGTGCTCAGCTTTCTGTTTCCATTTCTAGGCTGGCTGTTGATCATGCCTGTCGCCCTGATTGTTGGATGTGGTGCCACGATGCGAGCGATGTTTCGTGAGTGGAAGTCGAGCAGACAAGAACGCAAAGCAACCGGTCATACAGGAATGGAACAGTCAACAAAAGAACAGGCAGCCGGAGCGCAGTCGCCACGAGACCACGCAGCAAGAGATCAGGCAACAAAAGATCCTGCCAGTAACACGGCATCAACACCCACTCTTGGCGATTCTGAAATCCTGGTTGCTGAACGGGTTGATACCGCTTCTGATGCCATCGAACGTAGACTCGACTGATAGTATGAGGTGTGGTTGATTCGATGCCAAGCCGCTCTAATCAATTGAGTCGTAGAACATTGCTGAAAATCGGCGCGCTGATTGGTGGCGGTTCGTTGCTTGGCGGCTGCGAACACGTGATAAGTGAAACCACACAGCGTCTGGGTTTAACCATACCTGAAAAGGTGGTGGTGCCGAATAGCAAAGATATCGATCCGATTTTTCACCTCTTATCGCGCGCTGGTTATGGTCCCTGGCCGGGCGATCTAGAGAGAGTCAGAAAACAAGGCGCCAAGGCGTGGATTGCAGAACAGTTGCAACCTGAAACTATCGACGATGGTCTTTGCGAGTTGCGATCTCGTCGTTTTGAAACTATCAACATGCGACCGGGAGATTGCTACGAGTTCAAAAACGAAGTCTTGCGAGACGACATCACAAGGCACACTTTGCTCAAGGCGATTTATTCCAAACGTCAATTGTTTGAAACGATGGTCGAGTTTTGGACCGACCATCTCAACATCAATTTAGAGAAAGGTGACTGCATTTATCTGAAGGCGTCCGACGATAAAGAAGTCGTCAGAGCGCACGCCCTGGGCAACTTCAAAGCCATGATCAAGGCGTCATGTCTGTCTCCGGCGATGCTGGTTTATCTCGACGGCAAAGAGAATAAGCGCGCACAGAAAAATGATGTGCCTAACGAAAATTATGCCAGAGAGCTGCTTGAACTGCATACCTTGGGAGTAAGCGGCGGCTATACACAAAAGGATGTTTTCGAAGCTGCCCGTTGTTTGACTGGATGGCGACTGAAGGAGAAAGGCGAATTCAACAAAGGCAGCGCCTACTTCGATGCGGCTTTGCATGACGACGGCAAGAAAGTCGTCCTCGGGCAAGTGATCACCGCAGGCGGTGGCGAGAAAGATGTTGATCGGCTGATTGATATTGTCACTAAACACCCATCGACTGCGAAGTTTGTGTGCACAAAACTAGTTCGCCACTTCGTTTCGGATGAACCGCAACCCGAACTGGTGGATAAAGCCGCCAAAATTTTCGCTGCTGAAAACGGTGAAATTAAGCCTGTGGTGAAAGCGATTTTGACATCGCAGGAATTTCAGCAGTCGCGCGGAACCAAGTTTAAGCGCCCGTTTCGATACATCGTCACGTCACTGCGCGGGCTCGGAGCCGATACTCATGCTAAGGCGGGTTTGACCGAATATTTGACTCGAATGGGGCACGGACCATTTCAATACCCGACGCCGGATGGTTACACCGAAGAGATGTTGCCGTGGTTAGGAACGCTGCTCTGGCGCTGGAACTTCGCTCTGGTTCTTGCCTGTAATGAATTGCCCTCAGTCACTGTTTCCATCGATGGCCTGGCGAGCGCCATCACCTCCGAGCGAGAACCCAAAGCCAACGCGGATCTCCTTGTTCGTCACTTTGTCGGACGAAAAGCCACAATCGACGAGCTGAACATTTTGGACTCGTTTCACGATACAAAAAACAAAGAAAATAACTTCGCTGAATTACTTGGACTGGTCATCTCATCGCCAGCGTTTCAGAGGTTTTAGACCAGATGAAAACCATATCGAGACGAGGATTTTTGAGACGGTTAGCCTTCGCTACCGATACTGCGCATAGTGCTATCGAGCCTCACACTCTGGTGTGCGTTTTTCTGCGTGGCGGTGCCGATACTTTGAACATGATCGTTCCATACGGCGACGAAAAATATTATGAAGTACGCCCAACGCTTGCTATTGCAAAACCAGGCAAAAGTGAAAAAGCCTCGCTCAAGCTCAACGACTTCTACGCCTTTCACCCGGCCATGAGCGCGTTGCTGCCAGCGTTTCACGACGGGCATCTTGGCGTCGTGCAAGGTGTCGGCTCCGACAATTTATCCGGTTCACACTTCGAAGCTCAGGACCAACTGGAGCACGGCGAGTCTTTCGGCACGAAACTTGGTGGCGGCTGGCTGGGAAGACACCTTCATAGTCGTCCTGGAAACATGACGCCACTGTCAGCGGTGGCGATCGGTAAGTCCTTGCCTGAAGCACTTCGCGGTGCCCCGTCAGCAAGCGCTTTGACTTCAGTGGACGAGGTCAAGCTCAATCTGCCCAGGGGAAACACCAGAGACGTTGCCCGGGCACTGTCGAAACTTTACGCCGCCGACATTGATGTGCTTGGCACCGCCGGCAAAGATACTCTCGATCTGCTGGGACGAATCGATAAACTCAAAAAGATTGGTTATAAACCCGATGGCGGCGCCTCATACTCTGATACCTCATTTGGTGCCTCACTCCGAGAGGTCGGTCGGTTAGTGAAAGCAGATGTCGGTCTTGAAGTTGTCTGCATCGACCACGACAACTGGGATACCCACTTCTTCCAGGGCGGCGCCGAGGGTCAACAAGCAACCAACATCGAAGACCTTTCCAATGGTCTTGGTGCGTTGTACAAAGATTTAAAACATCAGATGCACCGAACAACTATCGTAGTGATGACGGAATTCGGTCGCCGCAGCTACGAAAACAGTTCGATGGGAACGGACCACGGACGAGGTTTTGCGCTCATGGCTATTGGAGAAAAAGTAAAAGGTGGGCGAGTTATCGGCAATTGGGCTGGATTGAAAGAGCCAGGGCTAGTCGACGATCCACTGGCATTCCTCGGACCAAGCGGCTTGCATGTCGAACTAGACTATCGTTCTGTTCTCACCGAAGTTGTCCGCGACTTGTTGGGCAACAAAAACACTGCCACCGTCTTTCCAGGTTTTCGTCCACAACCGGTTGGCTTGTTTGCATAGGAATCAATGAATTCGGAAAACGTAGTGGAGTTGAGTGCTGGTGAAAACGATACCGATCGTTTTTTTCACTATGGTCTGTACCGCCAAATCAAATTCGTCGAAGAGGCGATTCTGATTGTGAGCGCGGTTTCGCACTTGCTCATGCTGCGACTGGTTCCACCGACCGATCTTTATGTCAATCGCTGGACGATTACCGTCGTGTTTCTTGTCGTCTATTTCTTACTGACTAGAATCGATCTGGTCGAGCGTTCGTTTCACTCTCGCATCGTGGTCCTCAGCCTCTGCACGCTGGCTGCATGCGGCGCGTACATGATCGGTCAGCCGATTATGATCAATCCACTTTTTGCTGTGTTGGTGGCACGAGCGGTTCTGTTCTTCGAGGACAAAACCGGTTGGTCGATCTCGCTGGCGATATTTCTTTTCTTGTGTCTGGCTTCGTTTCTTCGCGCCTGGGCCGGAACCGATGGATTGGATCCCGCATCGGCACTGATTCTCCTGATCCCAGCATTTTTCTACGGAACGCTCTGGCAAGGTGTTGTAATGGCAATCGTGGGCTTGCTCGTTGATTCGCTGATCGAAAGTAAGAAACAATATTTAAAAATGGAACGACTCAATAAAGAGATTTCATCGCTCGCCGCCGACCTCGAACGCTCGAGGATTGCACGCGATATTCACGATGGTGTAGGACATTCGCTCACCGCTTTGAGCGTGCAATTAGAGGTGGCAAGAAAACTGATATCGCGCGATCCGGTTAAATCGGAACGCGCACTAGGCGAAGCAGAACAAATGGCGAAGCACTGTTTACGGGATGTTCGCAATTCAATCGCTTTGATGCGAGTCGATGATTTCGACTTTCAAGAAGCTTTCTCGACGCTGGTTAACGGTATCGAAAGTGGTGGCAGTATCAAGATCGATCAAAATGTGCAAATCCCCATGCTTCCCACTGTTATTGCTTACCAAATATTTCGTGTGATTCAGGAATCCTGCACCAACAGCCTCAGGCATAGTGAAGCCGATCGTTTGGAGATCTCTATAGTTCCCATCGAGCAAGAACTAAACATAGTGGTGCGTGATAATGGCAAGGGTTTTGACACTGACGCGAAGTTTAACAGTTTCGGTCTTACTGGAATTAAAGAACGAGTGACTGATCTCAAAGGCCGCGTGGAAATCGCCTCCACAAAAGGCCGCGGTACGACGGTCACCGTGCTGATACCGTTATCTGTCTCCTTGCCGAGCTAGCCGGGATATAATAGTGATATGAAACAGTTGCTCAAGGGCAAATTAGTCAAAATTGATTTGGTTTCTGTCGTGCTTTTGACGACCGGAGCCTTTCTCATCATCGCGAGTATGAAGCCCATTGTTGATGACGCAATAACAAGGGTCGCTAACTCTCGAACGGAAGCCGGTGATCGGTCGGCAGTTATCGATTACAACAATGGCTACCAACAACCTTACGACATCACAAGGACGATCCAATGATCAAGGTTTTACTCGTGGACGATCAAGTTCTTGTTCGCCAGGGATTGTCTACACTGCTTGCGATGGAAGACGGCATTCAGATTGTCGGCGAAGCCGGCGATGGTGACGAGGCGATTTCGCAGGTTGGTTTCTTGCAACCGGATGTGGTGCTAATGGACATGCGCATGCCGAAGAAATCAGGCGTCGAGGCCACGCAAGAAATCCATAAGCGCTATCCTTTGGTGAAGGTATTAATCCTGACGACATATGACGAAGACGAGCTTATCGTCGGTGCTCTCCGAGCTGGAGCTTCCGGCTATCTACTCAAAGATAGTCCATCGGAAAAACTGGCTACAGCGATTCGAGCGGTGCAAGAAGGTTACACGCAGCTCAGTCCATCAGTAACACCAAAAGTGGTATCACTGATGCATGGTTCGGAAAAAGGAAAAAAGACGGAGTTGCTCAAGTCGTTTTCCGACCGCGAAGCTGAGATTATCGAGCTCGTCGCACGTGGCTTAAGTAACAAAGAAATCGCTGAGACCCTCTATATAACTCAAGGCACAGTGAAGAACTACGTGACGAAAATTCTCAGTCAACTCAACTTACGCGACCGTACGCAACTCGCCGTTTGGGTGAAGGACAATCTGAATTAGTTTGGTGGCGGAGCGTTTAGATTTCTCCGGCCAGTCGCTCGTACTCGGATGAGCCGATTACCCACAGGAAAGTTTGAATGTCGTGATAGTCTTTCGGCTTAAGATCCGCGATTCCTTCTTTGGTCAAGTTAGCTAATCTGATCAGATCTTCGTAGGTATTCCAGGACGGTTTCGACGTATACTCGAAGTCGTATCCCAGTTCCTGAGCGGCGAATCGCATGGCTGTCGGTTTCAAGATCATGTGTTTGTTCGGCTGTGCCAGATAAGGAAATATGGTCAGCACCGGCCACGAAAGCACTCGCGATTTCACTCTTGGAAGATCGGCAACCGCCATGATCCATTCGATGAATTTCGTTTTAGCCGACCCCTTTTCGTAGAGAAAATCATAGATACCTTGAGCGAAAATGCTGGCACCGTCAGCGGTGCGGACGGCATCTCTTAAAGCCATCTTTTCGAACGAGAAGAGAAATGTGGTTCGCGACTCGACCTTGAGTGCCAGGTTAGCGATTTCAACGTACTCCCGCGCACGTAGCAGGTCTTGGAAGTCCTTCTGATTGAGATGTTCCATCCAGAGTTTATGCGCTTCCCATTTATAGGTGCGCTCCCACTCGATGTATCTTTGATCTTGAAACGACTTTGGAAAAAAGCGCAAGAAGCGTTTCTTATGCTTGGCCAGCGCCTTAGCATTCAGTTGTTTCTTTAGCGGTTTTTCAATAACCATGCTTGACGGTGTCATGTTTCCCAGCCTCGAGACGAAGCTCAGAAACTTCGGTCTTCTAGTTGTATTAGCGCACTGCAGCTTTAGGCTTGCCGTTGGACTTGAGCGCCCGATTGAAAGCCTCGGCGACCTGATCGATATCTTTTATAGTGATACCATAGTGTGTCACCGCGCGGATCGATTTTGGACCGAGCGAGAGAACTTTCACGCCTTCTTTGCCGAGCAGATTCGCGAAGTCATTTGCCGAAACGCCCTCGATGTCTACGTCGAACCATACCATGTTGGACTTTGCCAGGTTCCAATTGATTTTAATTCCTTCGCAGTTAGAAAGTTTTTCGGCCAAGGCTTTTGCGGTTTCGTGATCTTCGGCCAGACGATCGATCATGTGATCGAGCGCGTACTCACAGGCGGCGGCGATTACGCCAATCTGACGCATGCCACCACCGAGCGCTTTTCTCCACCGCAACGCTTCTTTGATAAATTCCTTGCTGCTGCAAATCATCGAACCGGCCGGCGCGCATAGTCCCTTGGAGAAGCAGAACTGAACGGAATCCATGCCGTTTGTCAGTTCCTTAATGTCACAACCGCTGACCATCGCCGCGTTGAAAATTCTGGCACCATCGAGGTGCGTTTTCAGTCCATGTTTTTTTGCAAGAGTAATGAAGTCTTTGACATAACCAGGCGGAATCACGCTTCCGTGAAATGTGTTTTCCAGACAAATCAGTTTTGTTCTCGCCATATGAACATCATCCGGCGATATCGCATATTCGATATCTTCGAATTTGAAAGTGCCATCCGGTTGGTTGTGGATTGGCTTGAGATGCACTCCTCCGAGCGTCGACGCGTTGCCCTGCTCGTCCATGAAGATGTGCGATTCGGTGCCGACCAGGGCTTCCTCGCCTCTGCCGACGTGCGTGATTACTGAGATGAGATTGCCCATCGTTCCAGTCGGAACGAACAGAGCGGCTTCTTTTCCGAGCTTTTCGGCGCAGCGTTCTTGCAAGCGGTTGACGGTCGGATCCTCGCCATAAACATCATCGCCAAGCTCCGCCTCCGCCATCGCCTTGCGCATCTGTGCGGGCGGCAACGTGAAAGTGTCGCTTCTCAAGTCTATGATGTTCATCGTCTTCCTCTTTGCAAATTTCGGATCTAATTTTTGCACATCGGAGAGGAATTAGGACTGCAGTAGAGCACCACCCATCCGAACGGTTGCTGGATTTAGAACCGGTGTTCACGGCCAGTCTGATCGGCTGATGGATTCACAACTGTGTTCACAGTCTTATCGGTTGTTGGATTCAGAACTGTGGCGCCTCAGCGTCAGTTTTGTCGAGTGCGGATTCAGGACTGGGGCGTTTGAAATCCGGACTGCGGTGTCCCGCCGTCGCCTTGATCGGCTGTCACGTTGGGCGCTGGAACGCTTCTGAATTTTAGCGTTTCGATAGCTTTCTCATACTCAGCTTTACGTTGCGGCTTGCTCAACTTCTGATCGAGATGCGCTTTGCGAATTTCCAGTAGTCGCGGCCAACCGCCCTGGCTTTGAATTGCCGCAATCAGGCCACTGATAACGTGCAAGGAAACGAAATCGTCAAGAGCCAGAAAGTCCGGTGCATGCTCAGAAATCGGAACGTTTTGCACGACCCTGACAAACCCATCGCCGTCGCTAACCGCCATGGTGAGCGGAGAGTTTTCACTGACGAAATTTTGGTGAATTTCCAGATGGCTAATTTTAGAATTCGTAAACACTCCCGTGTCGTTGACTTCCACCGGAAGTAGACGCATCAAGTAAGCGTGCTTTTGTTCGATGCGCCGCATGCGCTCCGGACTTAGCCCGTTAAACTGTGATGTGATTTTTAGTGTGTTCATCGTGCGCTCCTGCTGTGCTTGCGCCCATGTTGCTGTATTTCGCAGCAAGCGTTGGTGTTGAAATCGTTTTCAATATAAATACTAGAGGTCCGCCGGGCGGATAACGATTGTATCGCTATAGGTTACCGCAATAAAGCGCTTGCCTTCATAGAAAAATGTTTCGGAGGACGGGTCGCCGTGGCCGACGGCAAGGTCTGAGTAGCCGCTGGACGCCATTAGCGAGTCATCGTGGTTGTATAGCCCGGTGTCAAAGTCTTCAGAGTAGAATGCGTCGTTATTTCCGAAAATCGCGTTGCCACCGTTAGAATAGCGATATCTTGAAAAGTCGGCGCTGCTGGGCGTTATCGGGGCGCAATGCGAGCACTGCTGCTCTTCTAAGCCGCTGCAAAGCGAACATATGTAGTATTCGGTTCCGCAATCCGTCGAGCCGCAAAGCGAGCAAGGGTCGGCATCACAGATCGAACACTCCGGTGGTGCCGCGCGCCGCGACGAATAGTCGTAGAAATTGCCCGGATCCCGATAATACGGCGTATCGAAGGTTCTCTGGAAGCGCGCGCTAATAGTTGGAGGCGAAATGAGATCCGCCCGCGGTCGAACCCTGATCGGGTAAAAGACCAGCATTGCCGAGATAACGATAGCAATCAACAGCAGTTCCATATATTTTTTATGCCCCGACATTTCGCCGATCATGCGCGGTCAAATTAAGCCCTCGAGAATTTACAATTCGTCTATGATTTGAGCATGATTGGGCTTGGAAAAACGCGATCCTCCTATATGTGCAGCGTTGGCATCCTCGTCGCATTGATTTTTGTGCTCGTGCCGCCCGCCATAGGAGATGAGGGCGCGGCGGTCAAGAGAGCGCCCACAACGAACGCCTACCCGGCTCCTGTGATTGTCGGGCTTCGAGATCATCAGTATGAAAAGGCAGAGCAAGCTGCTCGGTCGCGGCTTTCCATCGTCGAGGCTGACCAAAGCAGCTCGCTTGAAACGAAACGAAAGGCTCGGCTGGAAATGGCAATGGTTTTAGCCGGGTGCGCCTGGGATGTCGATCTGCGTTCACGCTCGACGCGGCTTTCGGGAAATGACGTTCTGCTCCTGGTTGTAATCACGTTGTTTGGCGGTTCTATCGTTCTATTGCTCATGAAATACGGACCGCAGCGACCGCAGTTGGTCGCTCAAACCGAGCAGTGGATGGAGAAAATGCAGACTCGCAATCGAGACGACGGCTTCAAACAAGCGGGCGCCGCGCTTTGCAGTTTGCTGATACTTGGGGTGTCGGCTGGAGTGATTTTTCTGGGACTTTATTTTCTAATTCACCTGGTCGCTGAGCTTAATTCGCCATCCCGGCAGGATCCGAAGGCGAGGAAGTACTTCGACGAAGCGAAAATATTGATGGCGACAGCTCAGGCTGAGGATGCGCCTAAAACGAGTATCGAAGATCATGATGTTTTGGCTCTTTACGCCGGTTTCCTTCGCAAGATGAGTCTTGACCGAGAGGCGATTGAAGTAGAAAAGCGCGTGCGTGCTTTGGAAATTGCTGGTTCTTGTTTAGTGCCAAAACAGTCGCGATGAATTGCAACTAGATATATTATTGTGGCGAACCGATCGACTGCGAAAGTCGGATTGGAATTTACGCGAAGGAATTTTTGATACGCTCAGCCTCATAAAAATTGTCGCGAGTTGTTGAAGAAAATGAACTTCATGATGCGACAAAGTGTGTTCAAAATAACGAAAGTAATCGTGAGCGAAAAAGATTGAGATGAGTGCCGACGATACGAAAATGAAGTGTCCGACTTGCGGTGGAGCCACCGCATCGGGCGACCCATCTTCGGTACCGTGCACTTGCTCAGCTGCTCCGAAGGATTGGATACGGCGGACCCTGACCCGTGAAATGGAACGAGAGCTTTCTGTCGATAAAGACAGATTTCCATTGCGAAGATATAAACCTTTGTCTTTGATCGGCAGTGGTGGCAACGGTAGCGTTTACTACTGTCGCGATCGTTTGCTTCGAAAAAAGGTCGCCATAAAAATCATTAGTGATGCCAGTCCTGAACATATCGTCGCGTTCCAAAAAGAAGCAATCGCCACTTCAAAACTCGTTCATCCTAATATTGTTTCAATCCTCGATTTTGGTGTCACTGAAAGTGGCACACCATATATGGTGATGGAACTTTTCGAAGGGACGAGTCTTTCTCAAGCCATTCGAACCAGCGGTGTTTTGCCGATTCAAACGGCATTGGCTGTGTTTTCCCGCGTTTGTGATGGACTAGCTGAAGCGCACAGGATGGGCGTTTTTCATCGAGACATAAACAGTTCGAATATCCTTGTCGCCGATCTCGATTCCGATGCGCCAGCTGTTCGCATAATCGATTTTGGTGTTGCCCGAGTCAGAAAGGAACAAGACGCGTCGATGCGCACGCAAGGTTTGACGCTGGTTGGAACGCCGCATTATATGTCGCCGGATCAGGCTGCCGGTCGTCCTTTTGATGAGCGTTCCGAAATTTATAGTGTGGGATGTGCATTTTTTGAAACGCTCACCGGGGTGCCACCATACTCCGGCGAAAGCGCGCTCGAAATAATCAATCAACATGCTATCGCACCAATACCGACACTATCAGAAAAAAATCCTGACGTTTATTTCCCCAGTGAATTGGAATCGATTATCGCCAGTTGTTTAGCTAAAGATCCATCCGAACGACCCGCGTCCATGGCGGCTTTGAGTAATGCGCTGAACAATCTAACCATCAACATGACGCTCAGCAATCCGACAATGAGAATAGAACTTGCGCCGAAGCGGAAGAAAAGTCAGCAGAAAGCGTTTTTGCTAATTCCGATTTTTGCACTATTCCTTTTGTCGATTCTTTTTTTCTCCGCGCTTAGCCAAAATCAAAAGCCTGCAAAAGATGTTGTTACAAAAACTGACACTGAAGGGAGCGTGCATTTTATCGAAGCGAACGCTAAACCAAAACCCGGACTGGGCGATTTGTGGCGGAAGTCTTCCGGGGCAGGTAGTGACCTGATCCTTGTCGCCGAGGAAGAAGTCACCGATGATGATTTAGACGCAATTCTCAAGTTGAGGCCGAAGGAAGTAGACTTGAGGCACGCGCGCGTTAGCAGCAAGGGCGTCGAGAAGTTGATCGGCATGCCTATACGTCGCTTGATGTTGTCGCATACAAAGATTGATGACTCTGCGATCCCTTTTATTGCTAAGTTTGAAAAACTCAATCATTTAGCATTGAGCGAAACATCTGTCACCGATCATGGTATCGCCGGCCTTGCCAATTTGAAACTCAAACGACTCGAACTCGAGGGTTTAGATTCCTTTACCGACCGAGGTTTGGATTTAGTCGTGGCTCAATGGCCGTCCTTAGAAATGCTGGACATTGCTAATACTGCTGTCACCAACAGTGGTGTCATCAAATTGAAAAACTTGTCAAAACTCAAAAGTTTGGACCTGCATCAAATGAACTTGACTAATGATGCTATGAAAACGGTTTTGAATCTTCCGCAACTCGAGCGGTTGTGTCTGGTTCACATCGGCTTCAATCAAAAGTTTTTGGACGAGATTGCACAAAAAAAGTCGCTAAAACTATTGAATATTGGTGACATTCCGGGATGGACCAAGAAAGATTATGAAGAACTTGAAAATAGAATGGGACGTTTTCGCATGAGGCGAGTATACGAGGGGGCTGATTTGGAAGCCGTTCCGAGCATTCAGCCGATGATCGATCTAATGGGCCCAGGGGACTTTGAGCCCAGAAAAGCGAACTAATCAGGCATCGCCGAAGTTACCTGAATGGAAGAATTGTGCTACCCGGCCCTGCTCCGCCAAAACGGGAGAGCCCGCCGCCGTGCTGGTTTCCTCCAAAGATACCGCCGCCGAATCCGCGATTGCCGAAGCCGCCATAGTTGCCGCCGAAACCGCCGTAGTTTCCGAGTCCGCCGTAATTTCCAAAGCCGCCATAGTTGCCGCCAAGACCGCCATAATTTCCGAATCCGCCGAATGGCGAGTAAGGAACCCCTGGATTCATGGCTCCGCCTGCGGGATTCAAGGTCGGAAACTGTGCACGTCCCGGTGTTCCGAATGGAAGCAACGGGTTCGAGCCGAACGGACTTCCATAGTAAGGATTGCCGACGCTGCCGCCGAAACCGCCGTATGGATTGACGGAACCGTATGGCGAGTAAGGCGAATATGGCATGCCCATCCCGCCATAGCCGAAACCGCCGTAAGGGTTGTAGCCACCACCAATTAGCGGGCTACCGTATCCACCATAATATGGATTGTTTCTGTTCACTCTATAGTTAAGATAAGAATTGGCGCCCATCCCGGCCACCGCGCCCGCGCCTTGCCAGAAGCCGGGGTTGTCGAAAAATCCGTCATCACCCATCAATGCGTTTGATGCATTCTTTGGAAAAGAAACGATTGATTTGCCCAGTTTGCCCAAGATCGATGACTTCGCTTTGTTCTGCGGCGGCTGCGCGTACTGACCATTATTCGGTGGCGCGCCTTGATTGAACGCGGGATTCGAAAACCCGCTTGGTATGCCGGGTCTGAACGATTGATTGTTAGCGCCGTCGTCAGGTTCTTGTTGCTGTTGGTCCGGCTCCATGTCGCCGGGCTGCATATCTTGCGGTGGCGTTTCATAGTCGTCACGCGTGCGAATGATTCCTTTTTTATAGAAACCATTTACCTGATCGTCATCAACCCAATCATCGGCGGCGCTAGCCGAGCCGAACTGGACGGACATCAACGCCATTAGTAATAGAGCTATTCTATGCAGCTTCATGACTATAAGAATACCGCTACATTTTGAATTATGCCAGAGCAGAACCTATCCATGCGATCTTGAAAAATCTGCTCAGAGATGCCGGCCGAAACCGGCATCTCTGGCAGCGGATGCGGAACTGTGTGTTCTAAGCGTTGTACTTGGCTAGCAGACCTTTGACTCTTGCTTGTTCAAACATGTATTTGAACAATAGACCAGCAGCGGCTAGATACAGCACGTTGAGCGCGAATGCGATGAGCGCGTAGTTGAAAACAACTTCGTTCGATCCTGACAAAGACGCACGCATTCCTTCGAAAACGTACGATGCCGGAACACATCGCGCTAATGGCTGTAACCAGGCTGGCAACACGCTCACAGGATAGAAGACCGCGCACAATGGCTGCACCAGGAATGGTATCGCCCAGGCGAGAACTTCAGCCTGCGGACCGAATCGGATGATCAACGCTGTTGCGACAAGACCCATTGCCCATCCCATAAGCATGAGGTTAACGAACAGCATAGGCAGATCAGGTCCTATCGTCATGATGTTGAATTGATACATGAAGGCTGCCATCGCCGACAGTATCACCATGACGGTGACGGCCTGTGCAAGACCGAGTATGTAAGCTGCGGTAATGAACTCACTGACTTTCACCGGAGAGGTGAAAATATTCAGCAGGTTACGCGACCACAAGTCTTCCATAAACGACAAGCACACGACCTGATGCGCTCGGTAGAACACGTTCCAGAGGATCACAGCGCCGACCAAAAATGTAATCATCGTTGGCACGGCACCACTGATTTTAAGCAAATAGAGCGTAACGAACCCCCAGACCAGCAAGTCCATGACCGGCCAGAAGAAGATGTCCATCGCTCTAAACGCGTTGCGCGAACATACAAAAAAGTATTTCAGCACTAACGCGTAGATTCTATTCCATCTCATGATACTTTTACCTTTTTGAGATCGGCACTGGAAGCGACTTTATCGCCTCTGCCGTCGACTGAATGATTTCGTGCAATCGAGATGAAAACATCCTCGAGTGAATCACTGTTGTACTTGCGCAAGATCTGATCCGAGGTGCCTTCCTCGACTACTTCTCCGGCGCTCATAAACACAATTCGATCGCACAGCTCGGTCACGTCCAACATGTTGTGAGATGTGGTGAGCAGTGTGCATCCCTCTTCGCGATTGACTCGTTGCAAGACCTTTCTGACTTTGTCAGCGAGGTCCGGATCGAGGCTTGCGGTGGGCTCGTCGAGAACCAGAAGTTCCGGATCGTTCAACAGAGCTTTGCACAAGTTGAGTCGGGTTTGCTCTCCGGAAGATAGTCTGCCGGATGTCGCGTTGCGGAGATGATGAATTTCGAAGTCCTCGAGAAGCTTCTCGATCTTGTTCTTAGGGTTTTTGACACCGTAAATGTGAGCGAAGACCAGTAAGTTTTCGATGACCTTGAGGTTGTACGGTAGGGCAATGTATGAGGAGGCAAAGTTTACTCGCGAGAGGATTTCCGTCCTGCTCGTTTCGATGTCGCGTCCGAAGACGCGCACTGTGCCTGCCGTTGGCTTGGTCAAACCAAGAAGCATGTGAATGGTCGTGGTTTTACCTGCGCCGTTGATTCCCAGCAACCCAACGATTTCGCCGCGGTCTGCGTGGAACGAGACGTTTTTAACGGCCTCATATTTGCCAAAATGTTTCTGTAAGCCTGTGACTTCAACAATTCTGTTGAACATGAGAAATTACTCCTCGCCAAATTCGTGTAATTGCTGCCGAAAAAACGGCAAAAAAGTAAGAGCACCTGTGCTACGGAGGGACCGTCGGGCAATCGCCTCGTGTCTGCCTCCAGGTGCTCTTACTCTTCGTTACTACGACGAATGATGCAAGAAGTGAGAATTTGGAAATCTCACAAAATACAGCTAACCTGTGAGGGCAGAATCAATGGATTCGGAAAAATGTTATATCGTTTCTCATCTTTGTTGCTCCAGATTCGTTGTTAGTGATCGTGGTCACTCGACCGTTCGACCAATTTCTCATGCGTGCGGCAAACAAATTTCTGCCGACTCTCCAAAAAATATATACCACGCTCGCCGATAGCGCAACCCCTCTTTTCGAAATGTGTAAAACCCGCAGTGATGCGGTTTCGCTTATATGTTATTAGAGAAGAGAACAATGTTGGAGTGATCACAGCTCATGATGTGGTATCACATGTGATTCTAGTCATGCTCAAATTCAGTGATGTTTGTAAAAGAAACTAAAGCTTGGTGTTAGCGATACCAGATATGGTGTCTGCTAATTCGCCAAAAGGGTCAGTGGACATATCCGGAAGCCAGGCGAGATAGCCAGCGATCTCAATGGCCAACGCCTTCTCCGTGTCAAAGAAGATTAGTCCATTGACGGGGAAGGTTGAATCGTATCCCCTGACAGTTTCTAACTGGTAGGCGGTGCAAAGTGCTTCCCAAACATGAGCCGTGGGTTCAATGGGAAAGACACGATTGTGATGCGTCCGTGTCGTTCCGTCACCAGCGATTTGATAAGAGATATCGAGACGATAATGTGCGTTTGTTTGAGCAATATTCAGTTGTTCTGTCGTAACTTTTGTGATCGAGATCGCTAGAGGATGACAATTTTTTACTGCTGTTACTTTGTGCATAAATTCTTGATGCGCTTTGCTCATTGACTTATGTGTGTGTACGGTCATGTATGTAAAAGCCAGGAGCAAAATGCCAATAGCAATAGTACCGCCATAATTTCCAGTCTTAGACTCAGCCGACCAGAAAGCATACGTGCAGCAAACTAACGCAAAAAGACCGAGTCCCAAAAATGCGGTGCCAGCGTTGTTCAACTCGACCTTAGTGGTAATCGCCTTGCGTAGCTGTTCGGATCTCTTTACTGTGACGGTTACTGGATCTCGAGTTGGCGCGTTCTGAAGCTCAGGTGATGTATAGACAGATCTCAAACTTTGAATCGGTGCTTCATATGTGGGAGTTAAGGGACTTGAAACTTCAGTCGCCGAAGTTGAACCTTTGCCGTTGTCAGCTTCCGAGGCTGGGCGAGTAGGTGCTTCCACTGCGGAAGTTGAGAGACTTGCGGTGGCCTTACTTTTTTCAATACCATTTCTAACTTCAGATTTCTCAGTTGAAATGTTTTCCAAAGCGTCTTGCAAATCGGTGATTTTTTGATAACGGTGAGCCGGATCTTTTGCCATGGCTTTGAAAATCACCTGCTCGAGTCCCGCTGGCCAAGCAAGATCGGGCCTTACTCTATCCAGTCGTTCCGGCATCTCGGCGATTTGTTTGTTCATGGTTTCAAATGCGGTGCGCGCGCAAAGCGGTGGCTTGCCGGTTAGCGTTTCATACATCACGCAGCCCATCGAATAACAATCGGAACGATTGTCTATATCCTGGTCGAGGCACTGTTCCGGACTCATGTACAACAAGCTTCCGAGTGCCTCTCCAGCTTGCGTCAGTCTCAGTTCAGTATCGCTTAGCATTGAGATCTGTTTAGCAATTCCAAAATCAAGAATTTTGACAAGCAGGTCGCCACCATCTGTGGTGGTAAGCATAATGTTGCTTGGTTTTAAATCGCGGTGAACAATCGCCTTCTCGTGTGCCGCGGCTAACGCGGCGCAAATCTGCGAAAATATTGCCAATGCTCGACCAATCGGAAGCCAGCCCGCGCCTTTCACGACCTCTTGTAGGCTGGTTCCTTTTACGAGTTCCATAACCAGGTAAGGAACGCCATTTTCGGTCACATTGAATTCGTCGATTTGAACGATGTTAGGATGTTGCAGCAGACGTGCAGTTTTTGCTTCCTGCTCGAACCGCTTCACAATCATTTCTTCTAAAACGAGATGCGAGTGCATGAGTTTTACAGCGACACTCTGCTCTTCTTTCGCATCGGTCGCTTCGTAAACGGAACTGGTGGCACCACGACCAATCAGCGTTTGCAAATAGTAGCGGTCGTCAATGATTGTGCCAACGTTGGGGTCTCGAATCGGATGTTTTTGATTGCTCATAATTGCAGTTTACTTGATCGTAGGGAGGCATCTTTATGACAATCTTGACGTGTCACAGGCCAACCGACTGGTGCAGCTGGCTCTGCTTGCGGGTTTTCGGCGTCAGTCGACAAGCGCCACTGGGTTAGAACCAGTCACCGGGTGTAGCTCGCGGATTGCTCAGTGTGACGGTGTTTTCGCGGTTTGGTCAGTCACTCCTAACCGGTTTAGACAATCTTTAGTTATCTCTCAATGCTTTCAGCCAATCCTTGAGGAATAGCAGTCTGGACTGTATTCGCTGGATCAGTCCACTCAAAATAGAGTAGGATCTCTGAAGAGTATCGCTGTGAGTAGCATCGTAGTCAAGATAAGCCAAAAGATAGATCTGGCAATTTAAACGCGTGGACGTTAATTCCGAGATAAACTCTGGCGAATCGCGACTTCAACGGGATGGTTATGGGAGAGCTGGTTAAAAGAAAAATTGAGACGCCTCTGGATGTCTCAACTATCAGAATAGGTGAGTTTTTGAGTCTGCTGCAGGTGGTATCGCCTGCGATACTCGAAGAAACTCTTCGCGTTGCCCGCGAGTTAAATCTGCCGGTCGGCCGCGCTACTGTTCTGCGCGGTTTGATAACCAATGGTGAACTGGCTAATCTTATTCACCTTCATGGTCTGGTGCGCAGCAAAATAATTTCAATTGAAGAAGCAAAAGAAGCTTTTCTGATTTCACGCCGAGAGAAGTGGCCTGTTCGGGACGCGCTTGTGGCGCTGGGCTGCTCTGTTGACGAAGGTGTGATTGTTAGAATCGGCGAACTTTTGATCGAAGCAGATCGAATTAGCGATCAAGATTTAGAGACCTCGCTTTTGCTGCAAAGTTTGTGTGGATTACCGCTCGGTCGCATTCTCACAATCGATGCGCGCATTCCGGAAGTCGTTGTTAATCAGGCTTTGAGTCTGCAATCGGAGATTCGCGATAAGCGAATTTCCGTAGGCGACGCGATCTCGAAATTGAAAAAACTGCGCGTAAAGAATGAAGATTTTTCGCCGCGGAAACAATTGCTGCTCAATCGGCTAACCTTCACTGATGACATCAGACCATCAATGAACTTGAGTGGTGTGCTGCTCTCATGCGGTATCGTCACCGATAAAGACCTTGAACCAGCAAAATGTTTCGCCGAGGCAAACGGTTTTCTTCTGCAGGATGTTCTGCGCGGTTTTGAATGGATCGACAAGGACATTGTTTCTGCCGCTGCTGGCTTAGCCGGCTTTGTTCGTGATGGCTTCATGACTGAAGACGAAGCAATCAACATGATTAAAGCATTGCATTCGTCCAGTGATACCATGGATATTCTGCCTGTTCTGACGAAGCTGACCGACAAATCGAAAGATGTCACACTTTATCAATTCCTGGTCACCAGCGGTTTCTTGACGGCTGATGGTATTCGTTCAATCATAAGAACATTGATGCACGACAATCAACTTTTCGAAGAAGTTCTGGGTCTGTCGCCCAATGCGTTTACCGACAAAGCTCAAGTGAAACGTGCAATTATAAAATCTCTTCTTGACAGTGATAATCTGGAAAAATCCCTCGCTAAAATTTACGAGGCGGACCGTAGTCTAGTATCGTATGCTCGTGATTTGCTCTCTCTAATATCGTATGGCGTTGTAAGCTTAGATCAGGCAATCATTAGTTTCACCAGGCTAAGATACGACATGGGTGAACGATCAGTTAAGGACTAGTTCCAGTCAAAGGACGATAATGAAATCTAGCGCTACCACAGGTGGTATCAAAGCTGCCGCTCTCGCTGTGCTGTCCACGTTTCTACTCTGCGCTTGCGAAGACCCGCGCCGAGTGAGTTGGTCTCCGGATGGCAAAACGGTTGCAGTAATTGCTGGAGATGGACTGAGAATTTCCGACAGTGAAGGCAGCGTCGGTGAGCCGAAAACAGGCGTCGAGTTGATCAACTGGTTTCCGGACAGCAGGCATTTGCTGACGGTCGAGTATGAAAAATTGACCTCGTGGCAAATGATTCAAAAGCACGAAACCGCTGAAGATTTAAAAGGTGCAATCGATACCGCTGGAAAAATGTTGGTCCAGGCTAAAACCACCAAAGGCGATATGGATAAGTTCGGCGAGGCAATCAAAAACTTGCCCTATACGCGCGAAGCCGTGGTCTACTTACGAGAACGCAAAGACAAAGAGATGGTCGCTAACTTCGGTGATAAGTGGACGTCGGTAAAAAATACCGTCGATGTCGGACTGCACAACATCTGCTCGTATGACGTCAGCAGCAAAACCTTCTCTGATCGAAAACAGATCTATTCAACGATGCGCGATGTCAAAGAAGTGCGTCTGTCGCCGCACGGCAAGGCATTTTTGCTGGTTTATAAACAAGAGCTCGATGATCAATTAACACTAGATCACGTCACATTCAACACAGCAACTTCCACCTCCGTCTCTAACACCATATCTGGTGCTGCTGCAATTTATCCAGACTGGGCACCGGATGGAAGTGCGTTCTATTATGTAGAAGAGGATAGAACTGCAAACCCTGAGACCGTTGATTCTAATTTCACGCCCACCCTCGGTTCGTTGCATTCGCTGAATGTGAATCCCGAGAGCGATGATTTAGTAACGAGTCGCGATAATCGCATCCTTGCTAAAATGATTTTCCGAAAAAACTGCAGAGTGCGAGCATTGAAGGATGGGCGCGTGATTTTCTCGGCGATGCCTGCGCAGCTTCCAAGCAGTGATAGTCAGCTTCTAAACAAACAAACTTTGTTCGTTGTGCGACCGAATGAAAACGTTTTAGTCGCGCCGATGGTGCCAATGGAGACATTCGATTCGGATACCGACTTAGTCGAATTTTTCGATGTTAATCCATCCGGCAAAATGGTTTCAATTCCAAGCACCAAAGAAGGCGTGTTTGTCTACAACGTTCTAACGGGCGACGCCGCCCGAGTTAGCGGCGGTGGGTTTAGCTGGACCAAACGTCTTTCTTTTATTCCATCATGGCGTAACGAAGATGAATTGTGTTTAGGCATGAAAGAGGCGAAGCCTGATCAGACAATTGAAAAAAGTGACATCGTGCTCTGGTCGCCGGGTAAAGAAACGCCGCGTATTCTGAGCGGCAACTGGCCTGCGTCTGCGAAGAGAAATTTCTTAGAAGCTAACCCTACAACCGGCAAGTAATTTCCAGTCGGATGCTGTCCGCGGTGTACGTTGAAACCCGTTGCATTCGGCTTCTAGTCAGCTTTCTTCTTCGGAATAAACTGTTCGACTTCGCCACCGTCTGCGTTCTGAATTAGAACATAGGCTTGTTGTCGATCCTTTTCCAGTTCTTCAGCAAGTTCGAAAATCTTGATTGCTTCATGTGCAATTTTGACGTTATTTCCGGGTTCGTCAATTTGATTATAGATCGCAGTCAGGTGCACATTGAGCTGTTCTACAGCGATTTCGTAAGCATCGAACACTCTTTCGAACTTGTCTTTAGTTCCCTTTGTAACTGTGATTTTTTGAACGCCGGATTCGGCATCTTTGATGTCTTCTTTGAACAGATGAATGATCGGCTCCATGGTGCCCACATAGAAAGTGAGCCATTCGGGCCGAGTCGGCAGGTACTTCGCTTCGGCTTCCAAACCATGTACCGAGATCGTCATTGGATCTGCCATCTCAGCGTTTGTCTTGGCGATTATAGGCTTGCGCGTGACCTCTAAATATATGTTGATTGCTTGCTGTTTGATTTGCATAACGCACAAACCAACATCACGCAGGTCACTCAAACTTATTTGATCAGAGGTTCCTGGATGAGTCGAGAGAGCGGTTGGCGAAGTTTTGGAATCTGGCGTCGCCACTGTTTCTGCTTGAGCGACTGACGAAAAACTTGTTGTCGCGATAATTGCCAGCAGTATTGCCAGTGGTGACTGACCGTTTGCTTTCATTCTAGTTTTTCGTACTTGCATTCGGTTTCTCCATTCGTCAGAAGACTGTTTAGCCGCTCTCATTTAGAAAGCGAAAAGTTTGTCGTCGAGCCCAACGTTTCCTTTGAAATTATCAAAATATGTGATGGACGCGAGCATGCCATCTTTGTAAACGTCCCATAACACAGGCACGTTGGTTTGCGGATTGATGAAAAGACGGTCGGACACGTTGTCAGAACTGCCGTCAAAAACTTCGACTACTTTGACAGGACCTTTCCACAATTTGCTGGTCACCTGATCACTTCCGAGCCTGGCTTTAGCACCATGTTTCAATCGATCTGTTAGCTCGGACAACAAGGTAGGCAAGTCTGCTTTGACCACGCTGTTTCCGCTTGGCAGAACCAACATTCGTGAGTCTTCCTGCAGCGTTAATTTCACGAAGCGCAGCAATCCGCCACCGCGTCCTTGTATCACTCCGTCCTCTCTGCGCACCAGGACTGAACCTTGATTAACGGTGCCGCGAGTGACTTCGACGCGAACTTTTGAATGTCTTTTGTAGAAGAATTTTCCACCGCCTTCTTTCAGGGCGTCTCTCAATTTTCCAGTTAACCTGGTCTCGACGACATAATCGTCAAAGGCGGCCGCTGTGCTGTGGGCGGTTTCAACGGATGCTTGACCATTGACCCACTTCATTCCGGACAGAAGATCTTTTGTATATTTATCGTGTTCTTCGAGCACAGGAAAGGTGTTTCCGAATGCTGATGACACGAACAACTGGCAAAGCAAACCGACCGCAATCAAAGTGATGACGCTCTGTGGCTTCTGGTTGATGCGCTTGGCGCTAAACTTCAAATCGCTCTCCTCGCCTGCTGCAACGGCGAACGAACATCTACGAACCGGTAATTTTAGCAAACCTGACGCAGTCACTCTTGTCAGCAGGTGACTGCGATTGGATGATTTTTATATAACTAACGTTCGGTTCGTGTCAGACGTTGTGAAAATGGGGTGGGGGAATCATTTTCGATGCAGCTTCGCACTGTTTTGCTCTTAATATTACTTGCGGTGATGCCGCTGGTTTCCTATTGGTCGACGCTCAACAACTACTTCTTAAACTCTGATTTCCCGCAGATTCTCTACGCTTCCGGGGCACTTGCTCAGCCGAGTTTGTTTATTCATGAATTCTCTGATTCATGGCTCGGCTCTCACGACTTTGAACTTTACTTTCGTCCGTTACCTTTGTTTTTGTTGGCACTAAACCTTTTGATTTCTGGTGTCAATCCGTTCGGCTATCACCTGATGAGCTTGATGTTGCACATTTTGTGCGTGTGGAGTGTCTTTTACTTTACACGAGAGCTGATACCGTGGGTGGTGAGCCGCGAAACGCGAGCAAATGCAGCCGCATTTTGGGCGGCGGCATTTTTTGCACTGTATCCGGTTAACGCGGAAGTGGTGAACTGGGTTGGGGCTCGCCCGGACTGCGGTGCTGGCTTGTTCGCAGTGGTGGCGTTGTTTTTGTGGATTAAGGAGCAAACAACCGGAGATTGGAAATTCGGCGTTGGCGCGATGGTATCGTATTTGGTAGCGCTGCTGTTTAAAGAAACAGCAGTCGGAATTGTATTGCTTCCTCTGTTTCTCTGTCTGTTTCGTGCTGACAACGTGAAGGAAAACTCGAGCGCTTCGGCAACGCCTGAACTAAACGTTCCGTCCACTTCTGAATCAGGCGGTTCGCCAACTTCTCAACTGAACGCATCGTTAAAGCCAGGTCGTCGTTGGTCTCAAATTTTGAGCAGCGGCTGGAAACTACTGGCCGCATTGGTCATTTATGTGCTCATGCGCTGGCACGCTCTTGGAACCATATTCGGTGGCTATAAAGGCACTGAGTGGAAGTTGCTGGCAACTAGCGAATATCTGAACAGATGGTCAGATGCCGCATTTTTGCATAAGTTGTTCTTTCCGTTCAACATCGCATTACCACTTGCCGCGCCTGTTCATATTGTCCTTACTGTTCTCTATGTTCTTGTTTTGCTGCTGGCATTTTCTGACGTAGGCGTCTTGAAGCCGCGTCTCAAACTCGTAGGTTTTTGCTTGGTCTGGTGGATAATTGCGATCGCACCGGAGTGGCGAACGGCGATGATGACGCACGCGCTCGCCGGTGGTCGATCGTTTTACTTTTCAGCTATCCCGTTGTGCATTGCATTGGCAGCGATTTTGATACCACTCTCGCCTGTATCGCTTTGGCGACGCGTGGTGTCCTATCTGGTGGCAGGTGCAATTCTGCTCACCTTCGGTCTGACTGACATTTTCAACAACCAAGTTTGGAACGAAGCAGCTTCGACAACTCGATCTTTTCAACAGCAGTTGGCGAAGTTAGTTGAGCAAACGCCGGATAATTTAAAGGTGCTGTTGTTGAATCCGCCTTTGAGCATAGATGGTCACTACGGGCTAAATCAGGCGCTTGTTGCTGTGACGATGTCGCCGCCGTTTTTATCGAAGGATTATTCTAATCGCGTTCTCTGCCTGGACCGAGAGCACTACGGTATTCGTGACGCTAGCCTTATCAACGCAACGGTACTTCGACAGGCACTGCTGGCATCGCCTACGGTGGCGAAGTGGGATCCTGAACTGAAAACTTTCGATGTAATTGAAATGATACCGGATACGATGCAGGTGTCTGAGCATAACGTAATTGTCACTGCACAGAAGTCAGATTATCCTGGTTGCAGCAGTTTCAGGCTTCACATAGACCCAGCCATTAACCCACTTTCCTGCGAGGCTATCGAGGTCGAGTTCTCGTCTGAGGGAACAGCGAAACCAGGTTTTGCAATTTTATCCTGGAATGAAAATTGGAAAAGATTGCCAACTGATATTTATAAACGGGAGATTAAGTGCGACGTTAACGGCGACGCAAAACCGCATGTCTACAGGTTCTCCGTCGCTGAGCAAATTGGATGGTATTCGCACAAGAAAATTGAAGAACTCGATTTGAAAATCTACAACGTAAATAGAATCCAAAACGTTTCGGCGAGATTGGCTACTGACGCGTATTACGTGCCGCGACTTCGACCGGACATGCGCTTCTTTACTCGCACCGACGCTGGTATCGTGCCCGGCGTCAAAGGCGCAGTTTTTGTTTGCGACACCGAAGTGGATGGCGCCACCTCGGTTGTCCTGGAACTTTCGCAGCGCAATGAGTGCTTCGAAACTTATTCGAAGACATATCGCGACACCGTCGTTTCTCCGGAGGCAAGCAAGAGTTGGATCGTGAAGGGAACGACCGCCAGTTTCGAAATTCCACTGACCGGGATGGGGCCGGGATTTTGGTGCGTGCGCGCCGCATCTCTGGATTCGAGTCGGCGCATCACTGGGGCTTTCAGCGACCCTGTGGTCTTCAGAATCGAAGACCGTTAAGAAGAGTACTAATTTCTCTGGATTTGCAGATTTAATGTGCCGAATTGAACTTTTCAACGTCTACCTTCGTATTAGTAAGTAGGGGAACGTTTACGAGGCCGCTTTGGATTGATTAAAGTTACCGATAGGAAACTGATGATAAACCTGGTCGCGCTCCAGTTGTGGGGCTCGGTTGGTTGCTTCGCCGCCGGTTCGGCTCTGGCGGCCGACGCCGCTATGGCGGTTGGTGATGCTGGCAGCAGCGTTGGCGATTCTGTGTCCAGCGGCTATTTGTTGGCTCAAACGCCGCCCAGGTCCCCATTCTATTTAAATGCTGAGAAACGAGAACTTCAGGGAGACCTGGACGAAACTGGAAAAAATCCAAATCGATTGCAGCGCGGAACTGCCGTTCAAGACGTGCCGCCAGTAGCGCCAAAGCTTCAGTCGGGTGTGGAAGATCGTGGTGGAAACTTCAACTTGAAAGTTGAGGACTGGGCATTGCCCGCTAATGTTAATAAGAATGCGCCCCTTCAAAGTCAAACCGCTCTCCCCGGAACCGCTAACCGTGCACCTCTTCGAGGACAGGCATCGATTCAGCTGCTTTCCGATTTCGATGTTGAGCTAATCGTCGATGAGTCCTTGTCTATGCGCCGACGAGATTGCCCCGGCGGGCTGTCGCGTTGGGAGTGGTGTGGAATGCAGTTGCGCGATTTGTCGAATCGGTTGGCGCCGTTGGTGCCGCGTGGTTTCACTCTGACGACGTTTAATGGATTGCATAAGGTTTATCCAAACGCTAAACCTAAAGACGTCAATGACCTGTTCGATAACCCTTTCTTCATGCCGGGTACTCGGCTGTCTCGACCTCTGACCGACCGCTTACAGAGCTATTTCGACAACCGGCGACCAGGTTCGAAACCGCTCCTTATAGTAGTGATCACAGACGGCGTGCCTGCGCCGAAGACAGAACCGTATATGGTGGCACAAACGCTGGTTACCGCCAGCAAGATCATGAAAGACCCGAAAGAAGTAACCGTCGTGTTCTTCCAGATTGGTGGGACCGACGGATTCCGCGGACGAGCGTTTCTGAGTGATATGGATAACAACCTGGTCAACAACGGAGCAAGGTTCGACTTCGTCAAAACGGTTTCGTTCGAGCAACTTCAACAAGGTGGGTTGACGACCGCGTTGATCAATACAATCAAAGACGCCCACAGGCGCACAAATTTATCGACCAAGTGACCCCCTGACATTTAATGTACACAATTACACTGGTCTGTGTAATAATGTAAGTGTTATCCCAAACTGGAGTATGCCGGTTGTCGACCGCCAACACCAACTCTGAAGCAAACGACGAGCATCAATCATGTTGCCCGCTGGAAGTGACTCTCCCTGGAGAGACGCCACTGACGGACAAAGCCGCGTCGGAACTCGAGGATTTGTTCAAAATTCTCGCCAACGACACGCGATTGAAGCTTTTGCACAATCTGGCGCTCGCGCGAGAGATGTGCGTTTGCGATCTCGCCGACTCATTAGGAATGAAGCCGCAAGCTGTTTCAAATCAGCTCCAGCGCCTCTCTGACCGAGGAATCGTCGCGACAAGAAGAGTTGGCAACAACATCTATTACCGTGTTGTAGACACTTGCATAATCGACCTGTTGCACAAGGCTGTTTGTTTATTGCGTGACGCCGAGGACACCAGAGAGGGAGTTGTTAGTTTGGCTTCGCTGAAGTAGCGAAGTATTTGGAGGATTACCCATGAGCGCTAAACCATGTTGTGAAAAAGAAGGCTGTTGTACAGGCTCCGATTGCGTCAAGTGTGATGACAAAGAATGTGGAACCTGCACGGATTGTGCTTGCTGCTGCGAATGCTGCAATTGCAAGGAAACCGAGGGCGGTTGCGGTAAGTGCGCAGCCTAGTCGTTCCAAAGCAGCTAATTTTTTGAGTTAAAACCCTAACAGGGCTAAAGCCTGGATTCCTGCGAAGTTATTGCAGAATCCAGGCTTTTCAACGTTTAGAAAGTATTTTCTCTAAAAGCAGTCTATATCGTGTGTTGATGGGTAAATCTATAACGAACTCTGGTGTCCAAGGATTGTTCCATGTCGTTACCCCCCGACGAACTGCCCACAGGACTTTCGACCCGGGAATACCGTCGCCTGGGAATTAAGTACTTGCTCATGGGAAAAAATGACCACGCGACTGAAGCGTTTTCGCTCGGTGCTGAAGCGCCCGGCGCGGGAAGCAATGGCGCGGATGGTGGCGGCGATGCGAGCGGGCGCGATTATCAGCAGGGTGCAAGATTCGGAGCTAATCTCACCAATGCTGTTATGAAACTTTTGCAGCAACACGCCAATGGTGAAGAAGACGCTGCCGGAGCGAACTCGCAAGAATATCTCGACGACATTCGTGCGCAGCTAGGAGCGCTCGGTGTTCCCGAAGACAAAGTTGCAAAGTTCATTGAAGAACTAGTTGAGGTTGTCACCGTTGCCGGTTCAGAAGAACCGCCACCGCGGGTGGTGCCGACTGATTTGTCTCCACGCGAATTTTACGAATTGGGAGTTCACTACAAAGAACTCGGTTGGACAGAACAAGCGCGCGATGCTTTGATCTATGCAATCGAAGGTGATCCCGAAGGCGATTGGGGAACGAAATCAAAACGATTTTTGCAAGCTCGATTACCGCGTCATCCAGTTCCACTGATGGCCGAGCAACGAAATATATTCGGATACAACTTGATGATGGCAGGTGACATCCCTGGCGCCAAGGACGTTTTCGAAGCGTTGATCGCTGAGTATCCTGACTTCGAATGGCCGTATGGAAATCTCGGATTTTTATATTTAGGTGAAGGAAACATTGTCAAATCTAAAAAGGTTTTGGAAAAAGCACTTTCGCTAAACCCCAACTATCTAAACGGTTGGCTTCACCTCGCGAGAGTACGTGCGCTGTCTGAAGAATTCTCTGGTGCTTATGAGTGCCTGGAGAAAGCGGCCGTAATTCTCCCTGATAATGCCGATGCCGAAAAGCTCGGAGAGTTTATCAAAGAGCTTGAGTGCGACAAGTAGATCAAATCACTCGTTTGAAAACACGAGGCTCTTTATAGTTACAGGAATCGAAGAACCATTGCTGAGTGGTTTGCCGATGTCGATGTAATCACCATTACTCAAATCGATGCCGTCAAGAACGATTACTTCTTTGTGTCCTAGCTCACCCTGCATCAGCTGTCCAAGCGCCATTGCGGAGTCGGTGTTGATGACGATTATGTACGGCAAACGCAGATTGTTTGTTTTGCACGCGTGCGACAATGTCATTGCCCATTTCTTGAGCGCTTCGAACCGCGGATTCTCGTTCAAGTGTAAAACGATAGCGAATGATTTCGCTGACACGTTTTGGCAATGAACTGTGATTGCTTTATACAAAAGCGGTGATATGGTTTCGCTGTCCGGATTGATTTGGTCCGCAAGATTTTGAAACGGACGTATCAGTGGAACGCCCTTGAGCGGTAGCTTGGCGACGCCGGCGCTGATGGTGTTGCCGGAGAGTTGAACTGAATAACTACCAGCACCAAGTACTGTTGCGCGGATTGGATTGTTTGCAATCGTATGCGGTAAGTGGTGCTCGGCAATTGAATGTTTTAACCCGTCGGCAAGATAGCATCCGAAATCTTCGAATCTAAAGTAATCGTCGGTCATACTCTTCTCGGTCAGCAAACTCTCGTTCATTAGTTCAGCAACTCCGCCGCTGAGCCAGTATTCATCGATTGAAAACGGCTTGGTAAGAGTATCGCCCAGTAACAGGTTTTGTGGAAGCAATGAAACCGGTGATGCTGAAACTTCGGCGTCGCGAAGATAAGAGCGATTTGCAGCGTGATTTTCTGTGGCAACAAAATTGATTAAAAAAGTTGCTATATCGTTTGCTAATAGTTTGAGCGTGTTCGTGGGTACGACTTGCCTGATATCATATGTGGTGCCAGCCGCAGTGCTCGCGCTGTTGCCGGTGTATGCACTAAAATCGGTTCCAGCGCCAACGCCCGTTTCAATCCCATTTCCGGTGGCAGTACCGGTTCCGGTAACAATCACAGGTCCAGTGCTGGTGGCAGCGGCAAAACAATCGATTAAGGTCTTGCCGGCAGCCGACACGCGTGTGAGCTCTCCCTGTTTTGTAAACTGCAGACATCGCGCACCGATTCGCAAGCAAGCCGTTTCAACCAGAGCGCCATTGCGAAACACTGCTATATTCGTGGTACCGCCGCCGATGTCGATGTTGCAAATTGTTTTGCCGGTGTCCTTCGAGTATTGAAACGCTCCGGAACCACGCCCGGCTAAAATACTTTCGAGTTGCGGACCGGCGCTCGCTGCGACAAAGTCACCGGCTAGCGATGAGATTTCATCGAGCACCGCTTCCGCGTTGCGAAGACGTGCAGTTTCACCTGTGATGATGACCGCACCGCAATTGATATCGTCAGGCGTAAAACCGGCGCGTGAGTATTCAGAACGCATAATCGCTGATACCGCGGCACCATCTATAGAACCATCGTCGTTCAACGGTGTAAAGAAAATTGGACTCTGATAGAGAACTGAACGCTCGCCTATGACAAGGCGCGGAATCTGAGTAGCACTCGCTTCGTTGACCAGGCTCAGTCGGCTGAAAACAAGATGGCAAGACGTGGTGCCGATATCAATTCCAACACTGGTCAGACTATTTTTCGAAGTCGGAGTTTTGCTCGACGTCATTAGAGAGTCTTTTGCAATTCGACGCCGGAAACTTTTCTATCGAGAATTGTCTTCGCTAAATGAACAATGTACGCGCCCGCTTCGACCGGAGGAGTGCCGCGATCGTGGATGTTAGAAACGACGGTTCGGTCCGAACTGATTGTGTTTGGACCAGGGTTGTAGGTGAGATAAGCGCTCATTCCGACGCCCGATGAGAGCCCTGGGCGTTCGCCGATCAGGTTGATTGCCAGCTTGGCTTCCAGTGCGTGGCTAATTTGATCTGCGATGGCAACTCTGCCGAAGTGCACGACAACCGGTTTTCCTGACGTAATTCCCTGTATCTTCAAACCTTCTTCGAGCATCGGCAACAGTTCACGCAAGTTCGATTCGATCGCCAACGCGGAAAGCCCATCGCAAATGACTATTTGTACATCCTGTTGAGACGGGCACTGCTCGCGGATTTTGGCAAGCTGTTCGTCGGTAGTCTTCTTGCCCTTCGGTGGATTGAGAACGAAGTCCGCTCGGTCCCTGTCCATGGATTGCACGACTGGAAGTTGCTTTGCGTGGGCATAGCCTCTGATAAACTCTTCACTCAATTCGCTGTGGACAGCATCGCGCGCGGCCGCATGGTCGTGCCGAAAGCGTATCCATGCCGATGACGGCGGTCTAGTACCCGCTCGCCCGACTGCGATTCTCGCCGGCGTGGCATTGCTCATGGACGCCAGCTCTAGCGTTTCTTTTTCAGTGCGAATTCGTTCCATCTCTATCGATTCATTATTTAGTTTGCATAGGTTACACTATAGTGCCTGTTCGCACCAGCATTTTTCGAGAAACATATGTCGTACACAAAAACTGTCGGCGGCCAGAAATTTGAATTTCGTGATGTGAAACAAATTCTCGCGTGCGCCAACGAAGAGAAATCCGGCGACGCGCTTGCAGGCGTTTGTGCATCTTCCGAACGAGAGCGCGCGGCCGCGAAAGACTTGCTCGCTGAAGTCACGATGTCCACGTTGCGCGAGCAACCTGTGATTCCGTACGATGACGATGCTGTGACCAGATTCATTGATGATCATCTGGACAAAACACAATATGAGCAAATCAAAGCCTGGACTGCAGGCGAACTTCGCGACTTTATCCTGGCTGATGAGCCTGATGGCGCCCGTGTCTCCTTGATCCGTAATGGTTTAACTGGTGAAATGGCTTCTGCAGTTTGCAAGCTCATGTCGAATTTAGATTTAGTGGTTGCGTCGAAAAAACTGAGAGTGAAAGGTTTCGCCAACACGACGCTAGGAATCGAAGGCGTACTTGGCGCGCGGCTCCAGCCCAATCATCCGGCTGACGCGGTAGAAGGAATTCTCGCGTCACTTTACGAAGGACTTTCGTTTGGTGTGGGCGATGCTGTCATTGGAATTAATCCAGCTTATGACACTCCTGATATCGTCGCTAGATTACTGGAAGCCACTCACAAGGTAATCGACTCACTCGATCTGCCAACGCAGAACTGCATCCTGAGCCATGTTACGACGCAAATGAAAGCAATCGAGATGGGCGCGCCTGCCGGATTGATTTTTCAAAGCATCGCTGGATCCGAGAAAGGTAATACCGCATTTGGTATCGATATCGAAACGCTGTTGGCAGCAAAGAAACTCGGTGAGAAGCATTGTAATAACAAAGGCAAAATGGTGATGTATTTCGAAACCGGTCAAGGTTCCGAACTATCTTCTCGATCGCATAACGATGCCGACCAATTGACGCTCGAAGCGCGCTGCTATGCGATGGCTCGACATTTCAATCCCTTCCTTGTCAATGACGTTGTTGGTTTCATCGGTCCCGAATATCTCGCCGATGGCAGACAGATGATCAGGGCGGGACTTGAAGATCACTTCATGGGTAAGCTACTCGGAGTGCCAATGGGAATTGACGCTTGCTATACCAATCACATGAATGCCGATCAGAATGACCTGGAAAATCTTGCCATCTTGCTCACCGCCGGTGGTGTCAATTATTTTATGGGCGTTCCGATGGGAGATGATGTGATGTTGTCGTACCAAACGACTAGCTATCACGACATTGCCTCATTGCGAGAGTTATTGAATTTGCGCCCGGCGCCGGAGTTCGAACTGTGGCTGGAAGACGTCGGTTTGATGCGTAATGGCCGACTGACAGAACGCGCTGGTGACGCGCTTCTCATCAAGTCAATGGCCCATCAATCTAAGGCAAAGCGATAAAGTTTCAAGCAGTGCGCAGAACGCACCAACGAAGAACTGCACCAAACCCGGAAGTCAAACTACAACATCGGTTCATCTTGCAATAGATCGTTGATAATATGGTTCGCTTCGTTTTGTCCGGTGGACTTCACTTCTGTGTAGTTTTTGTGAGCCTTCTTAAGCGCTTCCAAACCTTTTGGTGTGATTTCGCAATGACTGAGATCGACAGACTGAATCGATCGGACTTTTGCCAACATCTCCGGCGTTTTATCCGTGATCGCATTGAGCATGAGTTCCAATATCGCCAGTCTCGGCAGTTGTGCGACTGGTAGTATATCCGCGTCTGTGAGGGCGTTTGCACTCAGATGTAAGACCTGCACTTTCTGAAACTTGCCGGGGAGCTGTTTCAGTCCTTCCCCTGTAATTCCAGTGTTGTTGAGATTGACGCTTTCCAAATTCGGCCACTGTTTAGCAATCGTAATCAGGCACTGATCGTTAAACGCTTTGTTGCTGTCCGTATTGAACAACTTCAAATCCAGGTCGCTCAAATTCTTTATGGCGCTCAAACCGAACGGTGTGACTCCGATGTAAAGGCTCTTGAGACGAGGCATTTCATTGATGAATTTCAAACCTTCGGAAGTACCCTGGGTTGCAGAAATATCTAGCCAATCAATAGTTGCTATCTTTCCTAGCTTTTCGTAGCCGACGTCGGTGATGTTGGTCTCCTGTAAATTGACGTGCTTCAAACGCATCGTCGCTAGAGAGTCAATACATTTGTCTGTAACTTTGGTTCCTCGAAGAACGATTTCTTCGATCGGGCGGTTCTCCAAATACTTGATGCCGTTGTCGCCAATTCCACTTCCCATCAGCCCCAAGACTCTCAATGTTGGTATCTTGGCAATCTGTTTCAGGTCGTCATCTTTCAAAAAGCAATTAGTAAGCCGCAGGTCTCGCAGCGGAATACGCGAAATTGCTTCCCAGCCGCGGCTGGTGATTTTGTTTTGCACTTCGGTCGAATCGGCTACACCAAGCACGATGCCACGACATTGGTGTTGATCTTTATTGGCGGCGATCCATTCGAGATCCTGGTCATAAACTAAACCGGGGGCACTCCAAATGCCGTTGGTTACAGAGAATACCTTGTCTGTGATTGGGTTGCTTCCGGGGCGTTCGCTTCGTATAGGCTTTTGGACTTCGACTACTGCAGCTTTTTGGTCGGAACTTTCGTCACGAAATTTTAACAAAAACAATGATGTCACAGCCACTATCAGCATTACGACAAGAAGTATTACTTTAGCGAATCTTCGCATTTTTTTCGGATCAAAAATGTTTTGTTTCTCAGGCGTCGGTATGGACTGCTGTTGCAGTTTGATGTGCATTTTATCCAGAGCCAAGTACATCGCGTCCTGAAATTCCTTCATCGAACTGTAGCGTTCATCAGGATCTCGTGCGAGTGCCTTTGCCACGACTTCCTCTACTTCAGGTGGAATTTCCTGGCAGCCTTCGATATCCGATATCAACGGCGCCTCGTCATTCTGTTTCTCTTGCATTATTTCGAGCAGAGTGTCTCCCTCGAATGGATGATAGTTTGTCAGCAAACGAAACATCATGGAGCCAGCCGCGTAGACGTCTGTTCGCCGATCGACATTCTCTCCCGAGAATTGTTCGGGACTCATGTAATACGGTGTACCTAAAATGGCGCCGGTTTGAGTGATACTACCTGTGGAGTCATCTAGTTTTGCGATTCCAAAGTCGAGAACTTTAATGCTGGCAGTGTCGAGATCATCGCCGCAAACCATTACGTTGCTCGGCTTCAAATCACGGTGAATGATGCCGGCGCGATGAGCGTGTTCCATGCCGTCGCAAATTTGCACCATGACGTTGAAGGCAGCCGGAATCGACAAAGCACCCGAGCGTTCCAATTCTGCCGACAGGCTGCGCCCGTTGACATTCTCCATGATAATGTAGGGCTCTCCCTTTTCCGAAATGCCAAAATCGAGCAGCGTCACGAGATTATGATGTTTCAGTTTTGAGGCTAGCTTCGCCTCCTGCTGGAAGCGAACCGCCATCTCAGGCGCGATCTGTCGGAGCTTCAGTAACTTTATGGCGACGTCGATGTCCAGGTTGCTGTCGTGCGCACGATAAACATCTCCCATCGCGCCCGAGCCCAAGCGACGAATGTCGGTATACCGACGAAGTAATTCGTCGGGGATGGCGCTTTGTTCGTGTTTCGTCTCCATGTGCAAATGCCCAGCAACAGGGGTTCCTACAATACTTTACCCCGTAACTTATTAGGAATACACAAGACGGGAAAATTGATTTCTAAACCATGGCGAGATTAACTGCGCCATTTCAAGAACGACGGGTCAACCTTGTTAATGCACTGAGGCGGCGGTATTTAGATTTTATTTTTCATTACCATCGAAGCGAACCTCCGGAGATTGCAGTTCCGTCACTGTCGCGTACGACGAGGTCTGCTCTATCCAATCGTCGACGGATCTCAAAAGCTCCGCCTTTTGTGTAGATGAAGCCACTCTAAGAGTTCGAAATCCTTGATCTGTGTGTTCGAAGATGATGTTAAATGGACCCGCTTGCCACAGTTCGTACCAGTAAATTCCGGAGCCATCGGTATAATTCGCGCGCGCTCCACGGATATATGTTTTTGGATTGACAAACGTAAAAACTAATTCTGCCAATCCTTCTTGTCCGAAATCCAACGTCCACTGCGACAAATCGATGTTTCGTGTTGCGAAAAACGCCAGGAGCTCGTGGTTCGAACTTGGCTTTACATGCGGTCCTGCAACTAGTGCCGGCAATGCGATCGTGTCTGATTCTATGTTCTGATAAGAAAGCCAGGCAGATGACGACAGATCAATTCCCAAACCGCAGCTTTGAATAATATTAGCCCATGTCGCCTGTTGAGCCAGGGTTGAAACTTTATCAAACGAAATTAGCTGGCCATTCTCAGGCTCCAGATATGGTGCCAAATTTCCGATCTGCAATATTTGATTCAGTCGCGGCTTTTTGCTGATCAAATCGTACGCTGAAGACTCGGTAACTGGAGCGCCTGGCGGCGGTCCCAGCGATGCAACAGTTGTGATCAAATTGACACTGCCTTTCTCGATCGGTAGAGTCAAATCGCTGGCATCTGAAACTACGAATTCTATGTTTTTAACTCCAAGTTGTCCGGCAAGTTCCTTTGCGCATTCGATGCCGGCTGCACTAATGTCAAAACCGATGACGCGAGCCTTCGGAAAATGCTGAGCGTAAAAGCAGGTAAGGAGACCGTTTCCGCAGCCTGCATCGACGACTACTTCAGGCGTTTGGGTGATACTGGAGACGAACCACTCCAAATAACTGCGATAAAGATCGTGGCGCAATGATGCGAAATCGATGCTGACTTTCAGGCTTTGAAATATCTCCTGGTAAAACGCGGCTTCATCCCCACGCTCGAGTTTTAAATACGCGCGTTCTAAATCGCCGACCTGATTGCGCGCGTAGCGCGAGTCCAGGTATGCCCAAAATTGGTTAGTGTTGCGCAGGTGTTTTAATCCGACGCCATCTAAGAAAGATGCGATATCGGCGACTCGATTTTGCATGGTATCACCTGTAGTGCGATCTAAAGCGGAAAATTGTTTGCAGCGGGTTAATATGGGAGCGGACCCAAGTAGGGGATGATAGGAGCCGGCAGTGGAAAAAGTTTCGGCATGTCTTCTCAACAGTTCGAGGTTTAGTTTAAACGCTAACACTCTCAGTTTGTATGCCAAAATTTGTTTGGTATCGCAGCAGATCTTATCCTATGATAGTAATGGATGTGCAATCGGGCACATTAGATTGCATCGGCTTTTCTGAACAGCTGAATATCAGACCTAATTCCTTTGATTCAATGATTTACACCGCGGCTAAAACTTAGCAGATTTTCCAGGGCAAGTAACTTCACGGCATGGATCTCGACATGGACCCCGACATGGACCCCGCTCGAAAAGACGATGTTCGATTCTCCGAACTACTTGGAGGCCGATACGAAAATATCACCAGAATTGGTGAAGGCGGCATGGGCGTTGTCTATCGCGCGCACGATCCGATGCTCGGCATCGATGTTGCTATTAAGATTTTGAAGCCGGAAAGTTCGCCTTTGCCGGTTATCCGTTTTCAACAAGAGGCTCGTGCTGTCGCGAAGCTCAACCACGAGAATGTAATTCGAGAACTTGATTGCGGTGTTCTGCCGGATGGCAGTTTGTACATTGTGATGGAATTTCAGGATGGTATCAGTCTAGATAATTTGCTGGTCCGAGGAAACCCCGTCAGTGTGGATCGTGCTGTGCCAATCTTCAAACAGATTGCCGCAGGCATGGCCCATGCTCACGGACTTGGCATATTGCATCGAGATTTAAAACCGAGCAACATAATTATCGTGAATTCCGACGGGTCAGCCCCGACGGTGAAGATAGTTGATTTTGGTTTGGCTGTGATGACGGAGGCCGAAAACAAGGATAGTACGACTTCAAAACTGGTCGGTTCGCCACTATATATGGCGCCGGAGATAAGTGAAGAAAAAGTTTCTGATGAGCGTTCGGATATTTATGCGCTTGGTTGTTTGATGATGGAGAGCCTGACTTCGGATCCGACATTTTTAGGTAGCACCGCATTTGATACGATGCTCGCTCATAGAAAAACACCAGCACCGCTGCTCAGCGAGCGGCTTCCCAAAGCGAGCTTTCCTTCTGAACTCGAAGACGTAATTGATAAATGTTTGAGTAAATCTCCAGAAGATCGATATCAGTCCATGAATGATCTCCATTCCGATTTGACTAAAATTGAGTCAGAGATGATCCAAAAAATCATCGATGATCAGCGCATTTTTCCTGCTTCTGAATTGCCGCAAACTAATAACGTTCAGTTTCCGAAAATAAATCCCTGGGCCATTGGCGCGATTGCGACTGTGGTTGCTGGATTCGCGGGGATAACGTTTTTTCTCTCTCCGGAACTTTCGGCCATTCTGAAACCGCTTGAACCGACTGTTGTGAATAATAAAATGCCGTTTGTCGATGAGGGCGATGCCCTGATCGACGTTGTTTTAAAAGACAAATGGGGCGAGATGGAAGCGGTCGGCGGGCGTGGACGTTCAACAAACCAGGCTGTGTTGATGAGGATCTTGTCGACCTATCTAAGCGAACTAATATTGAGCGACTGTGGTTTTTCGACTCGAAGTTGAATGGAACTGGACTAAAATTTCTTGAAAAAAATAAGCTTGTATCGGTTGCTTTTGTCCAGTGCGCGATAGGCGAAGCCGGTATGCGCGAAATTGCAAAATTTCCAAACATCACTGTTTTGCGTCTTGTGCATGGTTCGCAGTTGAAGGATGAAGACTTGCAATGGATCTTGCGTTTGCCAAAATTGCAAACACTATACATTGGAGACAACGAGCAGCTGACCGGCAAGTCGATGGATACTATTTCTAAAGTGCATACTCTCACGCGTCTGTCGCTGCAGGGATTGCGAAAAATCGACAATGAGTGCGTCGGTAAAATTGCTGGAATGAATTCTCTACGTTATCTTTCGCTGGAAAAAACTGGGGTGAGAGACACGGGGTTGAAGCAATTGTCTCGGCTGAAGAATCTGGTGGCGCTCAATCTCGCATCACTCGATATCACTGATAAGCAGCTCGATTATTTGAAATTGCCGAATCTACAAATGTTAGTGCTTCGCAAAAACAAAATAACTGCCGCCGGCTTGAAAAAATTAAGTGCGTGGCCCACGCTCGTGCTTCTAGATGTGCGTGATTGTCCGAATATTTCCAGAGAGGAGTTGAACACAATCAGATATGCCTTTCCCCATATCAAGTTCGTTTTGAATGGGACGGTGGTTTACCAGAGCGTGCCCGAGCAGCCCGAAGACGTATTGCGATATGAACCGAGGGCGGTGCCTATCAATTAGCGGCTAGAAACGCTTGGGCTGGCACCATCCGAATCGCCCAGTCTTTTGATGCCGCGCAATTCATCGTAGTTTGCTTTCATCAAATCTTGAACGTGCTTACGCATTTTTCCGGAGCTGCGGTCGAAGTCTTTAGGGTAAACCGGCGGCAATATTCGAACCACGATATCCTGATTGAACTTGAGTTTTTTTGAGGTCTTCGAAAAAATTTCGTACGTTCCTTGTACTACGATTGGCACCACTGGAACGTCGCAATCGACAGACAGTCGAAATGCACCATCACGGAAGTTTTGCATTTCGCCATTTTCCGAACGTGTGCCTTCCGGAAAAATCATCACCGAAGCTTTGCGGTTTAGCCAGTTTTTGCAAGTCATCATCATCTCTTTGATGCTCTTCATATCGCCGCGTTTTATTTCGACGTATTGATTCAGAGTCATGTTCTGCCCGACGAACGGCACTTTGAAAATTGATTCTTTGGAAACCCATTTGAACGGTTTGTAAATTCCGTAGATTACCCAGATGTCCCAGAAGGAGGTGTGGTTTGCAACTAAAACATAGGTTTTGTTTGGATCGATATAATCCAATCCCTCGTATCTGACCTTCCAGCCCGGCATCGTGTATATGTAGAACATCGCCCAGAAACTTGCGAAATAGTGGAGTATTCGGCGGTTGGGATCGAACGCGAAGGTAAACAGTGTTATCACCGCCGCTGTGCTAATAAAGAAGAAGCTGGTGATGAAAAAGTAGGCGCCGAACAAATAGAGACCGAGTCTCTCAAAGGCATTGGCGTTTTGATCGGGCAAAGTGGGAGCGTAGTCTTGCTGCGACAAATTCGTATCGCTGCCTCTGTCTGGTTGCGGTAGCTGCGCGCTAGTACCGCCGGTTGTTTCGATTGCCATGTTGTCGTCCACTATCCACATATCAAGCTGAGTTTTCCTCTATATGATAAACGATCGACACCTGTTGAGCGAGTGCGCGCTTTACGTCGGAGCTGTCTGGGGCAGTTAGTGGTCGTGATTGAACCTCTGTCGAGGTGAACTGCAAAAGCAAAAGCGACCGACGGAAGTGTCTCTGATTTGAACGCCTGGCGGTCTGTTAATTGTGGTGGCATCGTGACTCCGTGCGTGATACCATCAAATTGGTATCAGGGATGGTTCTGATAATGGTGGCACGCAAGTTACTACAGATAAGTTTTCTCGCATCATGCTTACTTCTTGGTGCGCTGTCGGCTGCCGGTTTTGCCTCTACCGGTGCGGCTTGTGAGCGTTCGTTACGTGGGCCGATTTCTCTGAGTCCGCGTTATTTAAAACTGGACGATGAAGTCACTCCCGGGTCAATGGTTTTAAAGTCGGGCTCCATCTTTCCGGTATCTTTGTTGACGCCTCTCGACAGCAAGACTGCTCACATGGGTGACAAAGTTCAAGCTATGCTTTTGGAGGACATCGTCATTGGTGGCAAAAATATTGCTCCCAAAGGCAGTCACCTTACCGGCTGGGTCAACTTGATCCAGGGACCGCGAAACGTTCTTGAATCCAAGTTCACGCCGACTAATTGGTCGAATGCAAATGGAGCGATTTCCATTCACTTCGCCAGTATCGAGTCTGCCGGCACGACGAAACATCCGTTTCACATCAGCATAGACGCGCAGCCCGCACCGGGAACTCCGTTGCGCGGAGTTCAGCATGAACACGAGTTATGCGTGCATCGAGATGGCTGCATCAGTGTGAGATGGAGTGGTTTCAAATACACCGCCACTGGTGTCGCGATTAGCGCGGCGAGTTGGGCTACTGGTCCGTTTAAATTGATAACCGGACCTGTGTTATCCGGCACGGCAGGCGCGATTAAACCGGAGTACGCGCTCGATAAACCAGTCCTGAAAGAAGATGCGATGACGAGAACCAAGGGTGGATTAGTTGGTGCGGTCAAAGGTTTGCCGGGTGGTTTTATTATCACGGGCGTGGCAAACCGCGGCGGTTACATCAAAGTGCCATCCGGAGTCCAGCTCGAGGTGCAGCTTATCAGCGACCTCGTCGTTCCAACAAAATACGCGGCTAAAGACGCAATAAATATTTGAGTGCGTTTAAAACGACTATGGATTCTGCAATTTCTCAATTAAATTTTTCACGCTGTCTCTTGCCGCGCGAATTTGTTCCAAGTCATAAGACCAACGTTCGAGAAATGCGTGATAAGCTCCCGAATTCTGAGCATGCGGAGTGCCCTCGTGGAGCCGTTCTTCACACGCGCATTTGATATCGACGAGTTCGCTCATAATATCCGCGTTGTCGATTTTTTTGATGAGATAGGCACTACGCTCTGCAACCCGATCCGACCCTTCTGCAAGGTTTGGCTGCTCAGAACGTTTGTGAGCTACTGCTGTGGCGCAAGACATCACCAAGTTGCGTGCCAACAGTGTGTAAGAATGTCCAGGTTTTGCCTTAATCGATTCGATCACAATTGGTGGAATTTTATTGCCGAATTTCCAGTCACCAGTCAGCAGTGACACGAAGAAACCGCGCGCCGTCGCCATGTCCGAGAGCAGTGCGCCGATTTCTTCGCGCGCTTGATCTTCGGGCAATGTTTTACTCTCGAGCTTTTCAATGAGCTCGCGGCTGGCTTCGATCGATTGATGAAAAGTTAGGTTTTCCATTCACATTAATCTTTGACTGTTAAGTCGCCTGGTGCAATTCCCATTGACCAACCTTTCTTTTAATTTTATCGTGATTGCGTGGAACAGGTTGCGGAAATAAATCTTTCACACGACCCAAATAGAACCTTGCGTCGGCAAATCTATCGGTGTCAGTAAGAGGACAATTCCGAATGAGAACACCTATAACCGAATACCAGGCGGGGAATTCGCCGACAGAGGTTGGCGCGCTAAACGCGACGTCAGCGTATTCGCGTGCAAAAGGGACCGGTTATGATTCTAGTGATATCGCTAGTAAAGGTGGCGGTAACACTATCACTCAACTGGGCTGGCACAAAAAAGTCGGGGTTGGACTCGATCAGGACTCCTCGCAGAAGTTAAATTTTGAACCCAATAAGGAAGACCAAACCGGAATAATCGGTTCTGAGATGAAGGTGGGCATCAGCTCGTTTGCTTCGTGGATGCTTGGCGTCGGCGCTATCATTGGATCGTATGCCTGGCTTGCTCACGGACCAATGATCGCCAAAGCGGGTCCACTGGCGGCGACGTCGGCGTGGATTATAGCGGCGGTCCTGACATTGCCGTCTGCCTTCATTTTGGCGGAACTGTCTTCTATGTTCCCGTCGGCCGGCGGACCTTATGTTTTCAAGTATTATGCGTTCAAACGATTGTCTTCGCGAACAGGCGAAATGATTGGCTTTCTGACTGGATGGCTTTTTTATATTTGCGTGATCTGCGGTCTCTCCTGCATGGGTATTGGTTTTAGCAACCTTGTCAGCACTTGCCTTTATGGATCATCAGCGCAAGCTCCGGTCTGGCTCAGCACCGTGCTTATCGTGGCTCTGTTTGGCAGCTGCACCGTGATGAACATGGGTCCTGTCAATAAAGCGTCCAACATAAATACCTGGGCGACACTACTCAAGTTCGGCATGACATTCGCGTTTGGTGCGCTTGTCTTCTTCTCGCCTCACGCTTCGATTGATAATGTCTTCAACAATGTGAGCTTAACTAGCTCGTCGTCTAACTTCTGGGCGTGTTTGTCGTCAGTGTTCTTGCTGGCCTTGAGCGGATACTCGGGCATAGAAATCACATCCTGTGCTGCTTCTGAAACTAAAGACGCGAGCAAAAGTGTGCCGCGCGCGATTATTCTGACCCTGCTTGCGACAACAGCCATCTATGTTTCCATGTCGATTGCCGTCAGTGCAGCCTCTCCATATATTCTTGGACCGGAAGGCGGAACAGCCATGGTGGCTGGGACCAGCACGGTTGCGACGGTTCCATCATTGGCTGGACATCTGGCCGGCGGCATGTGGGGCAATTTGATGACCGCTTGTGTCGTCGCATCGATAGTGGGTTGTGGCGTTAGTTGTTTATTGAGTCTCGCCCGCGTGGGCTACTCGATGGCGGCAACCGGACTGTTTCCTCGTAAGTTCGCCGAGTTGCATCCTCAAACAAAATCACCGCGATACGCGCTCTGGTTCCAATTCTGGGGGTTTATCGTCGTTGCTTGCGGTACCGATGTGTTGACGAAAATGGGACTCTGTCCCAATGCATACGTTTTTATGGGTGAAGTATTCGGATTCGTATATGCGTTCCTGGCGATTCTGTACGCCTTTTGCCTGGTTTCACTGCGTTACACCGATCCTGATATGGCGCGTCCATTCCGTGTAGGAGCCAGCGGAAACGGTCTAGCCTGGACGATGGCAATTTGTTCAGCCGCGGTCTATGGTTTTGCAGCTTTTGCATGTTGCAATTGGGTTCAGCAGGTCACCAGCCTCGTTTTGCTGCTAGCAGGCGTGCCGATTTACTTCTATTATCGCGGTCGTGAAAATTTCAGCCCGGCGAACATTCAGAGTCCTGTCGCCGAGTAGATCACATCGAACCGTTGAAAACTCGGACCTTCAATGGCGTTAATCATTGCTGTTTTCAACAGTCAAATCCTCGTTACAAACAGGGGGTTTTAACACAATCGTGAGTGATTATATGTTCTCATATAGAGACAGGCGCTATCTCTAGCAGGCAACGGATCTATGTCACAAGCACGGTATCTGAATATTTATATTCATGGAGACAAGAAAAAGCTCCCACACTTACTCACCGCGATTGGAAAATCAGTGTGTGATGGTTGGACAGCAAACGCAGATGTGCGCACACGGCGCGGCATTGATGAAATCCAGGAGTATAGATTCACAGCGAATTCTACAACTGGTTTTCTCAGATTTTTTTGCAGCGCAGACAGACCGTATGTGTTCTATCTGAGAGACTCCGGGATCCTCGGTTCCGAAGGTCCGATCACGCTTCAAGACAACGATTACCTGGTCAGACATTTTGTCTCTTCGGTTTTAAAACCGGTTTGCAGCGAAATGGATTTCAAACTTCAGGTCACTCGTTCAGTAATGCATTAAGCCCCACATGTGGTGGCACCATGCCGCCAGTGCAGGAGACTTAAAAAGCGCGTCGTCATTGACGCGCTCTTTTGCTTTCTACAGGAAAAACCCTACTTGACAATCCAGGGCTGAAAACATAAAGTGTAAGCTCGTGAGATGTCAAAGGTGCCCGTGCTCTGCGGCGCCATTCTAGTCGGACAAATCAACAGACCAGGCACGGCTCTTATTTGCTTTAGTCGGAGTTGGTGGCACTGGACTGAGTGTGTTCCATATCGTTGAGAGCGGAACGCGTCATAATGTTTGCGAAATTGGCTTGCTTTGTGGCTTTCTGCCACAGGCGTAGTTTCAATTGCGTGACTTAATCAGTCACTAAATACGAAACCAACTTCTGTTCGAAGTTGTAAATTACAGCGGCGTCAATTCTATTGATGCATTCGCTGAGCCGTTTGACGTTGAAAATTGATTCGCTTCCAGGCTGTATGAACAGCTTGTTTTTGACGCGAAGTTTTTATGAGGACTGAACATATGGCATTGTCACCTCTGTGGCAGCTTCGACGTGAATTCGAAGCGAAGTGGTTTTCGAGCGTGAAAAATTCGTCGGCGCCACCGAAGCCGACCGACATGAATAAAAAGCCGGCGGCCGCGAAAGCGTTGAAGAGCCAATCCGGATGGCAGGATATTTGTTTTGTCCACGCTATCGTGGAAGATGAAGAGCAGAAGGGCGAAGGCGTTGTCGTTCTAAATGATGGCAGCATGCGCAAATTTATTTCGTTGACCGGATGCAATCTGCTGTTATCCGATGAAGACGAGAAGGAACTGTTAGCCAGACAATTTGCCAACTTCGTCGACAGTTGTGATTCTGATATTCAGATTATCGTGAAATCCAGACACCTGGCTGTTGATGAATATCTTTCCAAGTATCAGATGCACGTCAAAACCCAGGACGAGTATTTAAAACGCTTTGCCGAATATACCGATAAATGGTTTCGTTCCATTCAAGATATTAGTTTTATCCCGCAGCGCGAATTTTATATCGTGATTAGCTTTCAGCCACCGGATTGCGCTTCTGGTGCGAATTGGAAAGGGGTGCGCTCGAAAGAAAAACACGATGACTATGTATATGTTCTAAATCGCATGGCGAGAAACGCGTGCGAACAACTTCGACAAAGTAATTTGAAACCGAAGATTCTTACGTTACCGCAAGTTCGCAACTTGATATACAGCGATTTGAATCCGTCGCTATCAGCGCGAGAACCAGAGGCGCCACCAGCGGACCCTGGAATTTCAGAAGCGTCTTGTTTGACGCGGTCGGCGCTGGAGGTCCAAGATCGGCACCTGTGGCTGGACGGCAAGCTGATCAGCACCCACTATGTGTCGAAACTTCCGCATGACACCTGGATCGGTTGGCTTGTTGATCTGATGATGGTCGGCGCGGAATATACCTTTTCGATTTTCATACACCAGTGCAATCAAGAGAAAGTGCGTTCTGAATTGAAACGCAAATACCAGTTGAGCAAAATGGCAAATTCGCAATGCAATATGCCCGACCTGGAAGCCTTTGAATTGACTGCTCAAACCGAAGCCGCTATTCAAGAGTTTCTGCGCAGCTCGAGCAAGGCCTATGACGTCAGCATGTATGTCTCTTGCGCAGCCGATTCCGTTGAACAATCGAATCGTTATATGGATGAGATCGATCGTGTTTTGAAAAATCGTGGCGCCACGATCGAACAAGGTGAGTTTGTGCAACTGGACGGATGGCAGTCGACGCTTGCAGTTGGAGTGGACAAACTGGCGATTTCAAATCGCGTCATGTCGCCGATTGTAGGAACATTGTGGCCGTTTTTTACAGCCAGCTGTGGTACTCCCGATGGTGTGCCATTCGGATTCGCGTTGTCTTCTCGAGAACCGGTTTTGCTTAATCCGTTTTTCCATGGTGCCGGGAAAGATGCAAATAATATGTTTGTCGTGGGCACCACCGGTGCTGGCAAGTCATTCGCCGTATCAATGCTGATTTTGCGCTTGCTGCCTACGGGAGTGCGGTTTGTGCTGATAGATAAGACGGTGGACAAATTCGGTTCCTATCGTTTCATTACTGAACTGCTTGGTCCTTCTCATTGCTCGTATATCGATCTTGGACCGAGTTCCGGTTTCATTTTAAATCCGTTTGATCTTGGTCCGGATGATTACGATAAAAATGGAGGACCGACCAGTGAAAAGATTTCCAATTTGCTGTCGCTGTTGGATTTGATGCTGGCTCCGGAAGGGCGCGAAGAGCTGCGCATGGAAGACAAGTCGATATTGGATAAACTGATTCGATTGACCTATGCGATTAGTTTGACCGAAAAAGGCAGGGTGCCGACGATGACGGACCTTGCCAATGTGATCGAGCAAACCGCCGATATCGAACCCGATAATCAACAGCGCGCTATTTTGAAAATGCTGTCTCGCAGTTTGTCGTTGTTCACGAAAACCGGGGCGTTTGGCGGGCTTGTGGATGGATACACCAATGTCGATACCACTAAACCATTCATCGTATTTGATACCAGAGACGTTAATGAACCGAGACTCGAACGCATTGCCGTTTATATGCTGGCTGAATTCATTCGTCGAACCGCTTCCGAATGCAAAAAGAATGACGTCAGATTAGCCGCCATAATCGACGAGGCATCGACCCTGATGAGATTCCCTGCTGGAGCCAGATTGCTCGACGATTTGTCGCGAAGATCTCGTCACTACGGCATGATGTTGGTTTCGATCACACAACAATTGAAAGACTTTTTTCAGCAATCAAAACAAGCTGATTCGGTTGTGAAAAACGCGCATATGAAAATTTTACTTCGGCAAGACGCCAGTGATCTGGCACTTTTGAAAGAGGCACTGCGCCTTAAGGATGCTGAAGTTGCGGCAATCGAACAGTTTGCCAGAGATGATGAGCGGCGCAAAGAAAGTCACGCGCTGCTGATCGTCGGTGCCAAACGCGGCACCGTTCGCCTGGTTCCATCACCTCAAGATTATTGGGTGTGCACTTCGGAACCGATAAAAGATGTCCCCAGACGCCGCGAAATGATCGAGGCGATCAAGGAAAAGCAGCCTGAAATGAGCCACGCGGAGGCTTGTCGTCAGGCGGTCTACTTCCTGGGGCTGCAGCACGGCGGCGGCTAGACATCAGATCGCGACGTCGTGCCCGTCTGGCTAGCCCCCAGATCATCACGACCAACGATCTGGTGCTAGTCGACTCCGTGACTACTTCAGCTTCAGTGATTGTTCAGACTTTCGCTTCGTCCCACGATAATTTAAATGTGGTGCCTTCTGCCATGTTGATATTTAAATGATCGCCGGTTTTCAGCGCGACGATTACTGAGTTCCAATCGTGCTCAGTAAGCATCAGTGCAAAACCATCTTCATACACTCGGTAAGTGCTGATTTCAGCTCCGCCGACAATCGATAAGAACGTTCCTGCCACCCAAACTTGTGATGTGCTGCGAATTCCGGACTCACCCTGAAGTTTCGCAATCGCTTGTGGATATCCGGCGCCTGGCGCTTGCCACGTGAGACACGCGTCGGCGCGATCGTCGAGATCGAGGGTCAGGCGAATGCAGTTTGCTCCTGGTGGCATCTGTGCAAACAGCTGCTGAAATCCGAGCGTTGCTCCATTAGTTAGAATCGCGTTGAGCTCGCGTCCATGCTGCATGACGCGCAGACCTTTAACCATCACTCTGGGCATTTGCGCACACATGCTGGCATGCATTTCAGAAAGCATCTCTGAATCGACAACACTCTCGCGCTGCCGATCGAACCACGGTGGAAACGGATAATAGTGATACCGTTGACCGAGAAGCGAAAGCATTCGCAATTGACCAAACTCTTCAGTCGCTTCGAATTCCGAACTGGTCACGGGCACCATACATAGTGCCCCCTCGGGTAACTCAATTCCCTCGAGCGGTTGCGCTTTTTGATAAATGATACCAACCATAAGCGGCGCCAGAAAATGACCGGACCGAAGCGCGGTCCTGCCGCCAACTCCGACGGTCATTCCTTGTGATGCTAATTTATGAACCTGCACGAACCAGTGCAAAGGATCTTCAGGAAATTGGTGCGGCGTCTCGTTTGATTCGCGCTGAATCGTCACCACGATTTCGGCTTGCCCGACCCCGACCAATCCTTGAGTCGTAAAAGTCCAACAAGAGATCGTCTCTTCGCCCAGCGTCAAATCGTGACTTTCGATTTTTGCAATCAAGACATTCTCGATCAACTCAGCCTTGAGGGGAAATTCATGGTCCTCGCGGTGGCTGGCTTGATGAGCGTGGTCGTCATCGTCGCAGCAATTCTCTTTCTTGTCGTTCCACCACAAAATACAATCCGCTCCATTGTCTTGTCTTCATATTCCCCCATTGTTCGGAATTCCTCATCCGGACGGCCTGAACGTCAATAATGTCGATCATTGGCGCCGCGTTGATCTCTATATATGGAGCAAACATGGTGTCGGTTGAGGTGGCTCGACATTGAAACACGGACCATTAGATAGTAGTTTCGAACCGTGGGAAGCTTTTGTATGGGCTTTTGGAGCGCAGTAAATCGACCAATATGGCCACTCTACGGGATCTCTTGCCTACCGGTCTATTCCGAAGCGCGGGTTACCGCAGGCACCGTGAAGCTTCGTCCTTTAGGTCGGGAGATATAAGGTGCTGAATGAAGTTGTTCAGGATGAATCGGAGGACTGCGAATATATCGCATGCATGCCAGGTATTCTGATGTCAACGGTGGGGCGCACCGGGCTCGCTTGATACTGGGCTAAATTGCCTAGGAGCAAGAATCTCACGTCCTTCAGGACGGAGAGAACGTCAATAGACAACCAAAGTACAAACTCGCCTTTCATTCAGGTTTTGACCGTCCCCTGGTAATAACAAAGAAGAGCAGCAAAGCCAATAGAGCCCCCGAGGCAAGTACTGTCAGGTTACGTTCAAAGTCAGGCTCAAATGGTGGCAAGACAGCTCTTAGAATTAGGTATGCAGCCACCGCGGCGCTAACACCGGTAATCGGTGCCAAACGTATAACGACAGTTTGAGACATCTTAAGAGCGCTACTCAATTTGTATAAAACCAGGATCAATACAGCCCATCCAAAAGACGTGGCAATTAGGCTAAGGCGATATTCGCGTCCCTCAGGCACAAAGTGAATGAATACTACATAAGCGATATACGGGATCACCATTGCTAGAATATCGATCAATGTGAATTTGATTCGCTCTGGTTTGCTCATGCAACATTCCTGAGAAACGGACAATGGGATAATCTACTGGCCGATAAAAAACGGCGCTGATTCGGAAACCCAGGAGGAGACTCTGGTTATCCGTGGTCATGCGCCGTTTTAAACCTTACTTCGTCGTTATGCGCGTTCTGGCAGTCCCATCAGATCCGCATTCAGTCCGGTAGCTCTAACACCCAGGTCGTCAATCACAACTGACCCACAATCTTGTCCATCGACTTTCCAGCTCTCCCAGTAGTTTCTCACTACCCATCCGCGGAATGCACCGGTATCAACCTTTCTCCAGACCCAACCATCTGATCTGTTGATTGAATTCACGGTTCCTTCTTTATCGTATTCGAAGGAATAATATGTGCCGTGTTCGTTGTATCGCATTGCAGTTATTCTGCCGTTCGTATCTTTGAAAACCGTGTCGCCGTAAGAGTTGTTGGTTGGTCTGTCGTGTCGTCGTGGTGACGTGCTGCGCTGTCGGCGTCGTCGTCGTTCTGCCGTAACCGTTGACTCGAATTCTGCGTCGGATTCGCTATCCATCCAATTGCTGGCTTGATCAAACATTTTGGCTCTCCTCGTTGTGGACTGTGATTGTGATTGTTTGTTTGGACTGGTCTTGATGAACTTTGTGATTGTGTCCTGGATAAAACTTGTTGTTGTTGATTAAACTCGATCTCTTCGAAACCCGCTGCTGGAGGCTTACGCCGTGGCTACAGCTTCCTTCTTTCCGGACTTCGCGTTAGTCTTTTCGAGTTCCTCGATAATTGCGTTGGTCATCGCTTCCGTTCCGACCAATTTTTCTGTCGAATTTTTGGTGGTATCACCAGCAGTGCTGCGTGTGATGTCGCCTGTTCTGTATCCCGCTTTGAGAGCTGCTTCAACCGCATTTTCAATCGCTTGTGCTTCTGTTTCCATCGCGAATGAATAACGAAGCAATAAAGCTGCTGAAAGAATTTGCGCAATCGGATTGGCAATTCCTTTTCCTGCGATATCTTGAGCGCTGCCACCAGGTGGTTCGTAGAGGCCGAAACCTTGATCGTTGATGCTCGCCGAAGCGCACAGACCGAGTGATCCGGGAATTGCAGCTGCAGCATCCGAGAGAATGTCGCCGAACATATTAGATGTGACGATCACATCGAACTGCGCTGGATCCTTTATCAACTGCATTGCGCAATTATCAACCAGCATGTCTTCGAGCTGAATATCAGGATATTCGCTTGATACTTCTTTTACGACTTTGCGCCAGAGCCGCGATGCGGTGAGCACGTTGGCCTTGTCGACAGAGGTCAATCTTTTTTTGCGCAATCTTGCAGCTTTGAAACCGGCATGAGCAGCCACTTTGATCTGGTCTTCGTTATATTCGGATTCGTCCGATGCGTAGCGAACGCCGTTTCGCTCGCCTTCTTCGTGACGTCCAAAGTATGCGTCACCGAGAAGTTCTCTGATGATCAACATATCGACACCGCGATCTAATACTTCTTTTTTCAGCGGGCTGATTTCTTCCATGCCGGAATAAACTTTGGCAGGTCGCAAATTAACCGCGAACTTGAAAGTTTTGCGCAGCGTGAGAATCGAATTTCGTTCGCAATCAACCCACTTTGGCAGAGTGCTTTCACTTACCGGTCCGCCGACTGAACCAAAGAGAATAGCGTCACTCGCCGAACAAATGTCGAGAGTTTCTTGCGGAAGGTGCGCGCCATACTTTTCGTATGCGGCACCACCGGCGGAGCCTTCGTTGAGGTGGAATTCGTGTCCGAATTTATCAGCTACGACTTTCAGCACGCGCACCGCTTCGCGCATTACTTCACGCCCGATACCATCTCCAGGAAGAACAGCTATAGTCCTTTGCATTTCAACCTCTTAGTTTTTTGTACCCACTATTGCCAGTGTCTCTTCGTTATTTCTGGACGGAGAAACTAACCAACTTTTTACATTGCGCTCTCTGAACTTCGTAATGTCGTCCCCGTGGGAAAGGATGTAATTTATGTCGTCCAAGCCATTGAGTAAACAATGTTTTCTAAACGGGTCATATTCAAACGAATGTTTTTCGTTGGAAAGTCCCTCTTTCACGAGTACGACTTGCTTCTCGAGATCGACGGTGACAGTGAGGTCACCCGACTCCGCTTTCTTAAGTAACCTTTCGATCACATTTTTCGGTAAACAAAGTAGAAGCAGGCCGTTCTTCGCACTGTTGTTCGAAAAAATATCGGCGAAAGATTCGGCGATCACAACTTTGATACCGGCGCCCGCAATCGCCCACACGGCGTGCTCTCTGGACGATCCACAACCGAAGTTGTAGCCGGTGAGCAAGATTTCCGCGTCTTTGAATTGAGCTTGATTGAGCGGGAAATCCGCTTCGGTATCACGCAAGCGCCGGAATAAATTTTCACCGTAGCCATGACGCGATGTGCTGGTCAAATATTGCGCCGGAATGATTTGATCGGTATCGACGTCATTTTTCGGAAGCGGAATTACTTTTGATGTAAGTGATTGAAACTTATTCATTGCTGTCCTTTTGAAAACTACTTAGGAGATTGAAGCTGCCGTTGATTTGCAAATTCTCTACAGATACTTCACTGGAGAAGTGATGCAACCTTCGATTGCACTGGCTGCCACCGTGGCTGGTGACGCCAGGTGAGTAATGCTTCCCGGTCCCTGTCTTCCCATAAAGTTGCGATTGGAGCTTGAAACGCACCTCTCGCCCGGTGGGACGCGGTCGTCGTTCATGCTCAAACACATCGAGCAGCCCGGCATTCTGAACTGAGCGCCGGCTTCTTCAAATATTTTGTCGAGTCCTTCTTTCATCGCTTGTTCGCGAACTGATTCAGAACCGGGCACCACATAGAACGTGACACTGCTCGCCACTTTTCTGCCTTTTAAGACACTAGCTGCGATGCGGAGATCTTCGATTCTTCCGTTAGTGCAAGAACCAACGAATGCCCATTGGAATGGAACTCCGACAAGCGACTTGCCGGCTTCGAGTTTGGTGTATTCGAGAGTGTTTTCGAGATCCTTGCGAGCAAGTTCCGGAAGTTTCTTGGGGCTTGGAAGCAGCCTTCCCAGTTCGAGACCCTGGCTGGGGTTGGTTCCCCAGGTGACCATCGGATCGAGTTCGTCGAGGTCGATTACCACTTCTTTATCGAATGTCGAATCAGGATCGCTCTTCAATGAGTTCCAAAACGCGACGGCTTCGTCGAACAATTCGGCAGGTGGCGAAAGTTTTTTGCCGCGAAGATACTCATACGTCACTTCATCCGGTGCGATTAAACCTGCACGTGCACCACATTCGATGCTCATGTTGCAGATCGTCATGCGCTCTTCCATCGACATCTTCGAAATTGCTTCACCGGTATATTCAATGACGTGACCATTCGCGCCACCAACTCCGATCAGTGAAATCAGCTTGAGAACTGCGTCTTTGGAATAAACACCCTTTTGAAGTTTGCCACGAAATTCTACTTTCATAGACTTCGGACGTTCTTGCAAAAGGCATCCGGTCGCCATTACGTGTGCCACTTCTGATGTACCGACACCGAAAGCCAGTGCACCGAAGGCACCATGGGTGGAGGTATGCGAGTCACCACATACGATGGTCATGCCAGGTTGTGTCGCACCAAGTTCCGGTCCGATCACGTGCACGATACCCTGACTGCCACTGTCAAAATCCATAAATGGAATGTTGTGTCGTTTGCAGTTTTCGCGAAGCATTTGAACTTGCGCGCGAGCCGCTTCGTCATAGATTTCGAGACGATTCTGTCTGGTTGGAATGCTGTGATCGATGGTGGCAAGCAAACGCTCCGGATTGCGGACGGCGAGGTTGCGTGACTCGATCGTTTGAAACGCTTGTGCCGAGGTGACCTCGTGGAGCAGCATCAAATCAACCGCGAAGATGCAAGGGTGACCTTCTTTCTGCGAAACGACGTGCGATTCCCAAATTTTGTCGACGATGTTCTTCGCTTTCACCTCGCCGGCATTGCCCGGTGCTATTTCTCCGGTATTGTGCTTCTTCGATTTGGGTTTCGATTTGACCTGCGACATTACGCGACAACCTCCTGAACTTGGTGAGCGTTTGCGGAATAACTTGAAGAGAAACTTCTAGCCAGATAAAGTTCGAGACTATCGACAAGAGCCTGGCAGCTGGCTTCGATGATGTTGTCGGAAACACCAACTGTCGACCACCGCTCGTTATGATCGGCCGCTTCAATAACGACGCGAGTCGTAGCTTCAGTGGCCTGGTCTGGATCGAGAATTCTTACTTTGTAGTCGACCAGTCTGACGTCGTTCATCATCGGATAGGTTGGCAGCAAGGCTTTTCTGAACGCGCAGTCGAGCGCGTGTACAGGACCTTTGCCAACCGAGACGGTGTGGAAAACTGTGTCGCCGACTTTGACTTTGACGACTGCTTCTGCAGAACTTCCTTGACCGACGCGATCGTTTACCACAACCATGATTTCGATCAACTCGAATGGTTTTTCATAGTCCGGATCATCGCGACGCATCATCAGCTCGACGCTGCCTTGCGCATCTTCGAACTTATATCCCTTCTGCTCCATTCCTTTGATGCGGTCGAGAACTTCTTGTTCTGCAAATGGCAAATTCGATGAAATCTGCGATGCGAGCAAGCGTACATTGCCGCGTCCGGAGAGTTCCGATATAAGAATCTCGCGTGAATTGCCGACCAATTCAGGCTGCATGTGTTCGTAGCTGGCGGCAAACTTTTCAACTGCCGCTGCGTGAAGTCCTGCTTTGTGAGCGAACGCCGCTGACCCTACATATGGTGCGTAAGGATCCGGGCTGAGGTTGGCGATCTCGCTGACCGTTCTGGAAAGCTCAGTCAATCGGCAGAGGCTGCCGTGCGGAACGCATGAATAGTCCATCTTCAGTTGCAACGTTGGTGTGAGCGAAACGAGATTCGCGTTTCCGCAACGCTCGCCGTAACCATTGATGGTGCCTTGAATTTGTTTTGCACCGGCTTCCACGGCGGCTAAAGAATTGGCGACTGCAAGTTCGCTGTCGTTGTGGGCGTGAATGCCGAGTTCTGCTGACACGACTGCTTTGGTTTCCGCAACGATTCTGGCGATGTTGCTTGGCAAATGTCGTCCATTGGTATCGCAGAGTACAAGCCAATCGGCGCCGGCTTCTTCAGCTGCCTGCAATGCCTTCAATGTGTATTCTTTGTCTTCTTCGAATCCATCGAAATAGTGCTCGGCGTCGAAGATTACTTCCTTGCCGTTCTTCTTCAAAAATCTGATGCTGTCCTTGATCATCTCAAGGTTTTCTTCCAATGTGGTGCGCAAAACTTTGAGGACATGCTTGGAAGAAGATTTGCCGACCAGTGCCACAGCCGGTGTATCTGCTTCGAGCAAGCGTTGCAAGTTTGCGTCATCTTCTGCATTGCAGTTGGCTTTGCGCGTGCTGCCGAACGCGACGATGGAAGCGTTTTTCAGCTTCATCGACTTGACGCGCTGAAAATATTCGAAGTCCTTTGGATTAGAACCAGGCCAACCACCTTCTATAAAGGTAACGCCGAAATCGTCGAGCAACTTCGTAATTTTGAGCTTATCTTCCAGTGAAAAGCTAATCCCTTTTCTCTGGGCGCCATCACGCAAAGTGGTGTCATAGAGGACGACTGACTTAGGTTGTGTTTTGCTCAGGGTCATATGTTGTCTCGTCTTGATGCTGTTCTTGTTTCGATTAATGGAAGTGCTAGCGGAACTATCTGTGGTGCGTTAGAGTCCAATCTGACTCGCACAAAATGCGTGACGATAATCGTGCTTTGGAAAATGTTCTTTATGATAGTTCGCTGTCGGTTGGCGGTACTTGTGACCGGAATGCTCTTCAGCCTTAATCACTTCCACACCTTGAATGTCAATCAGCTTAGCCATTTGCTTGACCGCCAGCTCTACTGGTCGTGCGCTGTCTACGACAATCCGTGCCGTCATGCGAGAGTTCGTTGTGTCTGCGTTAATCGCACACACCGTGAAGCTCCGCTGGCGCAGTCTGCCGAGGAGGCGTTCTAATCCGCCCTCGGAATTTGCCATGGTGACGTCTAGTGTGAATCTCATACTGTTGCTTCCTCCAACATTTCTGAATTGTTTTTGCCTGGTGGCACCAGTGGCCACACGTTGGCAGCCGGGTCGATTAGTACGTGAACAAGGAGAGGACCATCGTCTGTCATGATGCGATCGATGGCGCCTTCGACTTCATCTCGGGTTTGCACCGTCATTGAAGGGATACCGAATGCTTCGGCAACTTTTGCAAAATCAGGATTGTCGGACAAATTGGTTTCGCTATAACGTTTTTCAAAGAATAGTTCTTGCCACTGGCGCACCATCCCCAGTGTCTGGTTGTTAAACAAAACGATTTTGACCGGGATGTTGTAGCGCTTCAGTGTCGCTAATTCCTGGATGTTCATCATGAATGAACCGTCGCCGGACATGACGATTACTCGTGCTTCCGGATTTGCTAATTGAGCTCCGATGCCGGCTGGCAAGCCATAACCCATGGTGCCGAGTCCGCCGCTTGTGAGGTGATTGTTCGGCATGTCGAAAGTGAAATGCTGGGCAACCCACATTTGATGCTGACCGACGTCGCATGTGACGATCGTTCTTTGCTCGGCGGCTTGTGCTCTGTCGCTGACTTGTTTGATGAAGCCTGGTGCATAAACTGACTGACCAGGCGCATCGTATTGAAACGCGTATTGTTGCTTTCTCGATTTGCAGGTTTCTACCCACTCTTCGATAAGCGGTTGTGTATGCAAAAAGTTGAGCGCTGTCTTGATATCACCGATGACACCACAATCGGCGCTGCGAAGTTTGCTTACTTCAAACGGATCGCCGTCGAGGTGAACAACCCGGGCATGTGGTGCGAACTCGGCAAGTTTGCCCGTAACGCGGTCGTCAAAACGAGCACCAACTGCGATCAGCAAATCACATTCTTGAACTGCCATGTTTGCATGTTTGGTTCCATGCATTCCGAGCATACCGAGGCAAAGCTCATGGTCTCCGGGGATTGAACCGATTCCGTGCAATGTGGTCACGCAAGGTATGCCGCATTTTTCGACAAACGAGCGAAGCTCATCGGTCGCGTCTGCGATACGCACTCCGCCGCCGGCGTAAACAAGCGGCTTTTGGCTTTCTTGAATCATCGAGCGAGCAACTGCAAGTTGTTTCGCTTCTGGTCTAGGCATCGGTTCGATTTGTTTGCCTTTGAACTCGGCTTGTTCGAAAACGGCGATGCTGACGTCTTTGGGAAGATCGACCAACACCGGTCCTGGACGACCCGACCGAGCGATTTTGAATGCGCGGGCGATTGTGTCAGCCAATTCTTCAACGTGGCGAACGAGAAAACTATGCTTCACGACTGGAAGTGAGATGCCGAACATGTCGACTTCTTGAAACGCATCGGAGCCGATCATGCCGGTTGGAACCTGACCGGTGATTGCCACCATCGGTATGGAATCCATAAATGCATTGGCGATACCAGTGATTAAATTGGTGGCACCAGGTCCGGACGTTGCCAGGCAAACTCCCACCTTACCGGTGACACGAGAGTAGGCATCAGCGGCTAGCGCGGCCGACTGCTCGTGTCTCACCAGTATGTGTTTCAGATTCGAGTCATAGAGTGCGTCATACACCGGCATGATCGCCCCACCCGGATAACCGAATATGGTGTCAACACCTTCTGCTTCTAATGCCTTTATGAGTATCTCGGAACCTTTCATTTACGCCTTCCATCAGTGATTACAAAAACGCTGAACGTCTCACAAGGAGATCGTTCAGCGTACTGCTGCTGTTTCTTTTTCTTTCTCGGCCGAGCACGTACTCTTTTGAGCGCCTTTATCTGCGCAAGCGGATTTATTGAGCCATGCCATGTTGGCGCGGAGCTCACGACCGACTTTCTCGATTGGATGATTCAAATCTTTTTCGAGCAATCTGTTGTAGTTCGGCTTGCCGGCTTTGTTCTCAGCGATCCACTCTTTAGCGAATGTGCCGTTGCGAACTTCTTCGAGAACTTCTTTGATGTTGGCGCGAGCGTGAGCGTCGATCACGCGCGGTCCGCGAGAGAGGTCGCCGTATTTTGCGGTTTCACTGACGAACTCATGCATTCTGGCGAAGCCGCCTTCATAGATCAAATCTACGATCAACTTCAATTCATGCAAGCACTCGAAGTATGCAACTTCCGGCTGATAGCCTGCTTCTACGAGGGTCTCGTAACCGGCTGCCACCAGTTCCGTTACGCCACCACAGAGAACTGCTTGTTCGCCGAAAAGATCGGTTTCGGTTTCTTCTGCAAATGTTGTTTCGAGCACACCAGCTTTGGTGCCGCCCAATCCATCAGCGTATGCAAGCGCTACTTTCTTGGCGTTGCCGGTTGCGTCTTGATGAACAGCAACCAGGCATGGAACGCCGCGACCTTCCTGGAATTGCGAACGAACCAGTGCGCCCGGGCTTTTCGGTGCGATTAAAACGACATCGACATCTTTCGCTGGTGTGATTTCTTTGTAGTGAACGTTGAAACCATGAGCGAAAAGGAGGCATGCTCCGGCTTTCAAGTTTGGCGCCACTTCTTTTTCGTAGAGTTCTGGTTGCGATGTATCTGGTGTGAGAATCGCAACGAGATCTGCACCTTTAACTGCTTCGGCTACTGAAGCCACTTTCAAGCCATCGGCTTGAGCTTGCTTCCAGGTTTTTCCGCCTTCTCTCAATCCGCAAACGACATCATGTCCGCTTTCCTTCAAGTTGAGGGCATGGGCGCGACCCTGACTGCCGTAGCCAACGACGGCGACTTTCTTGCCTTTCAGCACTGAAGCGTCGACATCCTTTTCACTGTATACCTTTGCCATTCCGTTAACTCCTTTGTTTTGAACACTTTCCTTGGGTTTTAAACTTTGTTGCCTTCCTTCCGCTATCGGCTGTTCATTTTGGTTTCGAACTACCATAGCTGAGATGAACCTCGTCATCCGACACCTGTGGGAACCTTGGACTTCTCTGGAAGCCAGGTTACTGCGCCATCGGACGCAGAGGAAACTAAATGCGCATACTTGGCGAACACACCGGTTTTGTATTTTGGTGCCTTTGCTTTCCAGCCAGTCATGCGGCTTGTCAGGTCGGCGTCGACATTCAATTGTCGCGACTCGACATCGATAGTCACAATGTCGCCGTCTTTAACGAAGGCGATTGGACCGCCTCGTGCCGCTTCCGGTGAAACGTGACCGACCATGAATCCGTGGGTTGCTCCTGAAAATCTGCCGTCGGTCACCAGCGCGACTTCGCCGCCGAGCCCGGCTCCGATGATAGCGCCGGTAACGGCAAGCATCTCGGGCATGCCTGGTGCGCCTTTCGGTCCGATGTTTCTAATGATCACTACATCGCCGGCTTTGACAAGTCCGTCTTGAACCGCCTTGAATGCGTCGTCTTCTTCATCGAAGCAACGAGCCGGTCCGGAGAATGAAAGTTTTGCATTGCCCGCGACTTTGACTACGCAACCTTCCGGAGCAAGACTGCCGCGCAAGATTGCGAAGCCACCGCGAGGAGCGATTGCCGTGGCGATAGTGCGAACGACCAGTTGGCCTTCGGTTTCTTTTGCTGCGTTCGCTTCTTCGAATAAAGTTTTTCCTGAAACAGTTTTGGAATCGGTGATGAAACCAGCATCCATCAACCGTTTTGCAATTACAGCCATACCGCCTGCTTCAAAGAGATCGTTGGCGACATATCTGCCCCAAGGTTTGAAGTCAACGATGATCGGGGTTTTGGTGCTAACTCGATCGAAATCTTCGAGTTCCAAATCCACTCCGAGTTCTCTTGCGATCGCCATGATATGAAGAACGGCGTTGGTGCTTCCACCAGTCGCCGCTACAGACGCAATTGCGTTTTCTAATGCTTTTTTTGTCATTATGGAACTTGGTCGAACGTTCTTGGCGAGAAGCTCCATAACCAACTGTCCACATCGCTCAGCCTGAGCCGCTTTCGATGGATGCGTCGCCGGGACTTCATTGGCTCCCATCGGCGAGATGCCCATGAAGCAGGCAGCGGTCGACATCGTGTTTGCCGTGAACTGCCCGCCGCAAGCGCCTGCGCCCGGACAAGCGTTATTTTCTAATTCGTTCAAATCTTCTGCAGTCATAAGACCGGCTGCACATGCGCCGACTGCTTCGAAGACTTCCTGGATGGTGACATCTTTGCCCTTGAATTGACCCGGCATGATTGAACCGCCGTAGAGCAAAACCGAGGGCAGATCTAGTCTTGAGAGCGCCATGATTGCGCCTGGTATAGTTTTGTCGCAACCGGCGATGGCGACGACAGCGTCGAAGAGGTGCCCGCGCACTGCGACTTCGATTGAATCTGCCACCACTTCGCGAGAGACGAGCGATGCCTTCATCGCTTCGGTGCCCATTGAGATGCCGTCGGAGACTACGATTGTGTTGAATTCAAATGGTGTGCCACCAGCTTTGCGGATGCCGTCTTTGACATGAACGGCAAGATCGCGCAAGTGGAAATTGCATGGACCGGCTTCCGTCCAGGTGTTGGCGACGGCGATTAACGGCTTTTCCAAATCAGCATCGGTCAGTCCCGTGGCTTTGAGCATTGCTCTAGCCGGAGCTCTGTTTAATCCCTTCTTGATTCGATCGCTTTCCATGGTTCCGCTTTCCTAGCCGTTTTCCCTTAAACAAAAACCCCGCACCTTATGTCGAGGTACGAGGTCTGAAGTCTTGAGTTTATTGCTCTAAACAGGCAGCCCGCACCACTGGTACAGAATCAGTACCAGGCTAATAATGGCGATTTGAATAAGAGCAACGCTGAACATTGTGTTTGTTAGCCGTTCTTGGCGGGTGTCACGCACCCGTGTGTATTCGATGTGTCCATCATACCGGCCACTGGTGAAAGGTCAATGCGGTTTCCCCCTTTCGGGTCGATCTTCGTTACAGTCAGAAACAGGAGTTATTTATTTTTGATGTTGACAACATTGACACCTCAGATTTTGCAAAAGCCAAACAGGCTTTGCTTTTGGGTTAGATGACAGGCTTCAAAAAGAGCTCTAATGCCACCGCAATCCTCCGAAATTAAGCTTTCGAACTGACACCTAGGAAGGACTGCGGAGGCTTCAACTACCAAAGCTTACGCACCAACTTCGTGGTTGTTGAACCCGTTTATGGTTGATTTCGATGAAACTTTTGATACTGCCTTAGCGTAATCGCAGTTCAAAGCTGCCGTGCTTACGCGCATCGGTACCGATATTCGACAACACGGACTTTTGTTCGGCCGATGTTTTCGTAGGTACCCAGGTCTCTCCCCAAAGCTTATTCGAGTTGCGTTCTGTAATTGATCTCACCGCGGGGTCGGTCGAAACGTGCAGCCTGCCTAAGCTTCCATTCTTGATAGTGACTGTGGTGGCACCGTTCTTCGAATTTGTCGACGCTTCGAACTCCAGCTCATGCCGAAAACTCCCACCTGGAAGGCTGATCTCCGCTGAGCTCAGAATTCGATCGACCTTGTCCTTTCGCTTGCCGAGCTCAAATACCACGCTCTCGATCGCTCTCAGATCGTCCTTCTGGAGCGCTTTCACAAAGCCCTGACTGAGATTATCGTTATACCTGTCGCCTGCAGCCGTAGTGTAGCTGCGGATGTCTTGTTTTGAAACATCGAAGTCGAAGCCTTCAGAACTGTCTCGGCAGTAAGCTGGAAGGATGCTGACCTTCTTTTGGAGGAATTTCAAAACCTCAGGCTTCACACCAATTGGGTTTGCCTCCCGCGCTTTGCTTATCTCTAATGAGGTCAGTAAGCCATTCTTGTCACTATCGACTTTCTCAAAACCCTTGTTGGCAAACCAACCAAGCGCTTTGCCCATGGTCTGCTCTGCCTCGTAAGCGGTGCGCAAATTGGCGCCGTCACTGCCGGTCAGAGTTACCTCTCCGAGGAGAATCGCGGCAGCGTTTGCCAGATCTTTTCCCGCCGCCTTTTCCTTATCCAGCCTTTGAACAGACCAATCCGCAGTGGTACCAATCGGCTTGGTATCATCAAACAGGATTGCACCAGTATTGTCGTTAGCCTTATCCTGAGGCGCGTTCTCACATTCTTTTAGCATAAAAAATAAACTCCTTGGGCTGTTTTATCGGTTAGAACGTGTGCGTTGCACGTTCAACACTTAAACTTCCCCAGAAGTTTTTGTTGTTCACTTGAGTTGTTGTGAATGTCGCATAGAAACCGGCTCCCCAGCCGTTTCTCCGCTGCTGCGAAGAATGTCTTTCACGAAAATCCACGAGCATTCTAACTGCACACCTGTGTACTTCTTGTGGAATTTTCCGACAAAACCATAGATATTTAGTTATCTCGCAACCAGACCCCGTTCAGGAAGCCTGTTGAACGGCAGCCTGTGGGGTAAAAACGAAGTTCTGCTCCTGGCGATTTTTCTCTGCGTCGAACGCATACTGTCTATAGACGTATGCTTTGTTGACTGCATCGATCAAAGCCTGCATTGCCGATATCTCAAGATCGTGATCCTGAGCCGTTCCTTCGAACTGACTGCCATCTTCGAGCTGAACAATAATCTGCGAAACACTTTTCGCGTTGATACCTTGCGAATCCGCACGGCTCGAGTGCGTGATGATTTTGACTGGTCCAAAACGGCTCTCAATGAGAGTCTTGAGCGCTGCCAATGCGGAATCTTTTCCGGAGTGATCGGCCGAGAACTGACCTTGCTCGCCGAAGAATTCGCCCATAATCGTCACGGAAGAACGGTCCTTCTCTTTGCCGTAATCGACTGTTTCAATCGTCATCGGTTGTCTGTACTCGACGTATATACGCATCAACTCACGGTCGCTGATACCTTTTCTGCGGTCTGCACTCTTATCTTTGATGAACTGCGCAATCTTTGCTTTCTCATCATCGTTGCATTTATAGCCGTTGCTTTCGATAATCGAGCGCGCGTGATTGCCACCACTCAATGGACCAAATGCAAACGTGATGTTTTTGCCAATCGCTCTCGGGTCGAAAGGTTGGTACGCCATCGGATTCTTGAGGATCGCATTGGTGTGTCCGCCGGAAGAGTGACGCGCTGCGTTCTCTCCAGTGACAGGCCAATGCGGTTGACGCGGCAACATATGCTTGTTGACGAAATCAGAAATTTCTTGAATGACATCGAGCTTAGCGTCGCAGTGGAAGGGCGTTTGTACTGCTTCAGAATTGACGTTGCGATTGGTTGAAGAACCGAACTGTCGAAGAATCATGATGCACTGTTCCAACGAGGCGTTGCCTGCGCGTTCGCCAATGCCGTTGATGCACCCTTCGATCTGCCGGGCTGGACCGTCGAATACGCCATTGATACTGTTCTGAACAGCCAAACCAAGATCATTATGGCAATGCACCGACCAGATCACTTCGCGATCCGGAAATTCTCTTGCGATAATCTCCGCGTGCTGTTTCATCTTCTCGACGAAATATTCGCTGCCTTCAAACGTACTGGCACCGCCGATTGTATCGGGGCAATTAATCACGCGCGCACCGCCTCTTACTGCGGCTCTAATCAAATCAGTCGTGAAGTCAAAGTTTTCCCGCATCCGCGAATAGCCTTCCGGGCTGAATTGAACTTCAAGACCGGCATCATGAGCCATTTTTACGAGACGATATACGTCGTCGACAATCTTGCCTTTGTCGGCGGCATGCCCACCGAGTGATGCTTCGAGCAATTCAGGATCGACAGGAACGTAGGTGTGAAGCCGTCCTTTGCCGATTGGAATTACTGGTTGAAGCGACTGAATAGTCTTTCGTACTTGCTCTTCTCTTAACTGACAGAGTGCTGCCACCATTGGTTGGTGCGCTTGCTTGGTGCATTCTTCAGCGATTGCGTGGACGATTTCAAAATCTAATTGGCTTGCCGATGGAAATCCGGCTTCAACGACATCAATTCCCAGTGCACAGGTCAGGCGGAAATATTCAATGTTCCGCTCGAAGCTCATTCCAGCTCCGGGACACTGCTGTCCATCTCGTAAGGTGGTATCGAATATATATACCTTTTGAGAATCTCTCTGCGTCATTTTGAATTCCTTTTTGATTTAGCTTGAAACAAAAAAGCCCTGCCTTTTAGAGACAGAGCGCGTGTGCGGCGATACCGGCTCCGTCAATTAACAGGTGCTCAGCAGCAGCAGTCCCAGCATGTTTGCACAGGGATTTGTTTCGTTCAAAACTATTGCTTCGTTGGACATGATACGTTTGTACTTCCGATTGGAAACCAAGTCAATGTTTTTTGAAGTGCATTGTAACAACGAAAATTGGCGGTGTCATATATGGTGCCCAATATTTGAATAAAGCTTTTTTACTTATATATACGGTTTGATTTTGCCGTTCTTAAAGTTCGCCGCTCAACATTTTAAGTAGTCGATCGAGAATGCGGTCGCCATCCGCTCGGATAGCGTTATGCTCGTATTCATTGGTCACCCACGTTCTGGTATTGCCAATCAAAGTTGCGGTTTCTTCCGAGTAACTGGTTTCAACATACATGTCGTCGTAATAAACAGCAGCGACGGTAGGCACCGTGTTCTTCTGCAGTTTCTCAACGTCATAAAGCGTCGGCCAATCTTTATATGTTGCGAGAATTTCGGCCGCTTCTTTTAGCGGTTTCAAATATTCGTAGTCGTCGAACATCGACTTGGAGATCATCTCGCCAGTGAACAAAACTCGCCCCTTCGACCCTTCCGGAGCGAATTGCGGAAACTCTGTACGCACGCGGTCTGCTGACCAGTCTGAAGCGAAGTTTTGACAGTAAATCGCTTCGTGCAAAAAGGTATAAATTGGATTCGTTTCATACGCTTGTGCATGTTCCAATCCACGCAGGAAAGTGTAACTGAGCTCTCCGCGATTACTTTTCGCCGCAAGAATTGCTTCTTCCAGCAGATAGTGCACGAATTCGAATCCTTCGTGCATACCAAATACGATACCAAGTTGTTGAAACCTCTCCGGCGTCAAAACGCCGCCATCAGGCAGCTTTACAGGTTTCTTTCTGAGCACGGCAACTATATCATTGACCCGCTGAACATCCATTGGATAGCACTCGTAATACAATTCATTTCGACTGAGCACGCGCTGATAAGTGGCTCTATAGATGTCATCGATGTGTGCTGTAAGTGGTGGCAAACCGCCTGTGATGATGACGCGTTTTAAACCTTCGGGCGCAGCCGAAAGGTAGTGTGCAAGGCAGAATCCGCCATAGCTCTGACCCAGTGCCGTCCATTGTTGTCCGTCTTTCAACAACTCGTTTCTGATGAATTCCGCGTCTTTGACTATCGAGTCGGCGCGAAAATGTTTCAAATAATCGGCTTGCTTTTTAGGAGAATCAAATCTGGCCAGCGTTTGAAATGTGATTGGAGAACTTAAGCCTGTGCCTCGCTGATCGAGCAACAGCACCCGATAATCTTGAATCGCGCGATTGAGCCAACCGTGTTTTGAAGTCGGACGCGGCGATGGAAAACCCGGACCACCTTGGAAAAAGATCAACCACGGCAAATGCTCATTATACGTTTTGCCAACTGCAACAACCTCGCGAGCAAACACTGTGATTGTCTCGCCATCAGGCTTTGCGTAATCGAGTGGAACTTGAAATTCGTGTCCGGTTAGAACAATTCCCGGAAGTTTGAACGATGTGGTTTTCATTTATCGTCTCGATGTGGTCGTTTTAAATACATGGATTGGAAACAATATCTCTGCAAAATCAATCCGATTCGTGCGGCTAGAACAACGCCTGGAGCGTCAAAGCGGCTCATATACTAGCTCTTTTCGATACTCGACACCTTAATTGCTGAATTGATCAGCGGTTTTAAACCGATTTTGCAGTTTTGCCGTGCAACTATTTTGGTATCACAATCGCCTTCATTCCTAATTCCACTTTCGAAACATTTCGAATAAAGAGTACGCAGATTGTTACAGATAAGGCACTGATTTTGCGTGAGCGAGGGAAACCGGCTGAAGGTGGGCGTCTTCGGGCATACTCTAATTTTGCCGCGAGCATTTTGTAAACACGGCACCATTATCAGTAATCGCGGATAGTTCTGGCGAGCGACGGCTCCCGGCAATTGGAGCTCACGTGTAAACCGACTCTTCATGAAGCACGTCGCGCTCGCCAATTCTTGCAGCGCGCCGGTTTTTAAGTTGACCATCCCGTCCGGCGGCAATAACCTTGCAGAAGCAATCGCGCTGACTCGTTGGCCGCGAACTGCAAGGAAAGACACAAGACCGAAGCTGTCCTTTAGGAGGCCGCAATGAAGACCACCGGCAAAGCACCCGTCGCTGGAACCAACAACTTCAACGAAGAACAACCACCCCTGCGTGCTGCATTTGCAGTGCCGGTGAATCGTGAAATTGCCGACAAAGACGAAGACAGTCTGTTCGAAGGCGCTGACTAAACATCACAGACGCTGACTAACAATCAGGCTGCAAGCCAGTTTTAAATCATTCAACAGTTCTCGCACGAGTGTGTGCGAGGACTGTTTTGTTTTGACAATCGTGGTCGGGTATCAAGAGGCTTAACGCAGATTCGCAGACGTCTGGCGCCTTCACAGATGTTTTGAATAAGCACGCAAGGACGTTCCGAACAACTACTCGCACTCAGCACTCTCGAACCGCGTAGAAGTTCTTCCCTACCCCGAGGATGAAGTTGTATTGGACGGCACGTTCTCGAACAGAAAGGTCGCGAACCATATGACTCGCGACCTTTGAAGTTTTGATTGTCTGTTTCGTTTAGACGCTAACAGTCTCTTCTTGCGGCATCATTGCAGATGGATCGAGCAAGTGCTCAGGACGCAATACGAAGTCATCAGTGAACTTGATCTTGGGCTCGTGGAGCCGTTTTACAAGACCAAAGACCGAGAGGAGTTTGAGCGTCATCCAGGTCATATCGAATTCGTATTTTTTTAAACCGAAACGAGCAGAACCTGGAAAAGTGTGGTGATTGTTGTGCCACGATTCGCCGACAGTGGCGATGGAGAGCCAACCTACGTTCACGCTGTCGTCCTTGGTTTCGAAATTGCGATAACCAAAACGTTTTGGCAAATGGCAAACAGTGTTGATGATCAATGGCATCTGGTGAGCGATCAAAGCAGCCAGCACACTCGCCAAAGCGACCTGCCAACCGAACGCTACCCAAAGTAGAACGCGGAATCCGATGTTTGTGTATGCGCAAAGTTTTGATGCGTTACGCAGATGACCATCTTGTTCCAGATATTTATAGAGAGGATCTTTCAGCACATCATTAGCTTGTCGTTCTGGCGAAAGATGAGGCGGATAGTCACGTTTGCCGAGCCAGCCGTTGTACGCGAACTTTACACCTTTGCGCGGTGTATGCGGATCGAGGTCGGTATCTGCGTAGCGATGATGCGCGCGGTGCATGGTTACCCACCACACGGGCGATCCTTCCAAACACAGATAACCACCGATTACAAAGAAGTACTCAACTGGTTTCAACGCTATCAATGAGCGGTGTGTCAGTAATCTGTGATAACCGATCGAAGTTCCGAGGTTGTGCCAGAAATAGAACAGGACAAAGGCGATTAAGAATGCTTCCATTTAAAGTAAGACCTACTGCGCTGTCTGGGTTTATATTGAATCACTCTGATCGTCATTGATTGCGAACCAAATGGTTGCTTAGCTCAGTCTAATTTGAGCTGTGACAATTGAGGTCTGGTCATCGATTTCTCCACACAGGGACAGTGTCATGTGGAGTTCCTTCTTTCATTCTATTAAAAACGATCGAAGCTCTGCCGAATATTAATATATCAGAGAGTCGCGATCCATATAATACTGCGAAGGTTTTACTCTTTGATTCCTTACGAGGGCATCATGAACTTTTGGTTGTTTAAATCAGAACCATCTGTCTATTCAATAGATGATTTAAAACGCGATAAAAGCACTCCCTGGGAGGGTGTACGAAACTACCAGGCGCGAAACTTTCTGCGCGATACCGTCAAAAATGGCGATTTAGTATTGTTTTATCACAGCAATGCAGAGCCGCCAGGCGTCGCCGGTATTGCACGTATCGTTAAGGAAGGTTATTTCGATCCGCACGCGTTTGATCCCAAAAGCAAATATTTCGACGAAAAAAGTAAAAAAGATAATCCAGCCTGGTACCTCGTCGACGTCGGTTTTGTCGAAAAATTCGACCAGGTAATTTCATTGCCGATGCTTAAGGGAACCAAGGGACTGGAAGAAATGATGGTCACCAAACGTGGTGCAAGACTCTCGATTCAGCCTGTTACAAAAGCAGAGTGGGACATTGTCTTAAAGCTTGCTGGAGCAAAGCTGGCCGTAAAATAGATGTAGAACAAAATACGGATGCTAGCTTAATGTTAGCTAATTATGGTTCAGAGCAAACGATTGAAGGCAGCGACTAAACACATGGCGAAGCGCAGAGGACCTAAGGTCCAGCAAATACAACAACAACAGCAGCAACAGCAACTGCAACAACAGCAACTTCCGGTGAATGATACGCCAAGCAACGCTAAAGGCGACAACATGGCTCTCGGGCTGTATTTCGCGCTTTTGATTGCGTCAGCGGTGACGCTCGGTGTTGGTGTCTATTTCACATCAAGCGGTATCGTTAACGCGGTCAACAGCGTTGATTGGCTTACTGCAGTCGCGATGACAGTGATATTGATCCTTACATTTCTTGTTGCTCGAAGCTTGCTGTGGCTGGCGTTCTTCGGACCTGTAATGTTGGGTTCGAGAATGGGCGCCTGGAAAACTACCGAAACAATGTGCCGGCGGGCGATTAAACTTCCCAAGACACTTTCGCGAGGAAGCTCCTGGTCGGCTGTTGCGCTCGTTCAAAGTCTAGTCGGTCGCGGACAATTTAAAGAAGCGATGGAAGTTGCCGAACAAGAATGGGCACGCTCCGGTGAAGATCCGAAACAATTCCAAAACCTCGGCCCACTCTGCGTTGCCGTCGGTATCGCCAGCCAGGTCGAAAACGATCACAAAGAATCACTTAAATGGAACGAGCGAGCGATTACCTGCCTGACTCAATCTTACGAAGATTTATTGAAACCAAAAACTGGGGTAGTCGCGAAGGCTATGTCACCGCAGTCTAAAGAATGGCTTGGACAGGTCAGAACGCAGCTTGCTGTCGCCCATTTCAACACCGCAACAATATATTTTCAGAAGCAAGATCTTCGTCGAGCGAGAGAAAACTTCAAACAGTCTGTCGATCACGCAACACAGGCGCCTGATTTCCCTCAAAAGGACGACATCGTGAAAATGAGTCGCGAACAAATCAGTCGGCTTAAACACGCATAGTTGGTATCGATCACCTTAGTTGGTATCATGTAACTTCCCTAGCCCGGCTGTTTATGAGTCCTGGTTAAGGTGAGTAATTAAACCTCTAGTGCGCGATTAGGGTTTAAACCAAAATTCGCATTGATCAAGGAGCTCTTCGATGAAAAAGTATGCTGCATTGATGCTCGTCATAGCCGTGGCAAGCACAACCTTCGCAACACCAGTACAGGCAGCGGATGATTCGGCAGTCAAAAAAGTTGGCAACGCAATCACATGGCCCTTTAGAAAAGTAGGACAAGGTCTGAAAGCTATGGGCAATGGCGCTAAGAAACTCGTTAAGAGAGACTGAGCGACCTGTTAACCTAAACGATGCCACCATATTCGGAGCGAATTAGTTCTGAGTGGTGGTATCAATCATGAGACGCGTGCCATCAAATACGGTGGGACGCGTCTCTTGAGTTTAGGGGGCTTTTCCGCCGATTGTTTAGCGACAATTTGGGCTCAGTGGCCGGCAAGTCCGGTCGGCGGGAGCTTAACTTAATGGGAATTTAGCCCGCGAGAACTTGCCTGGCGACAAATTGCTCAGCACTTCCAATTGATTATTCGCAGCCGTCTATCTGTACTCTGGCGAGGTAGGTGTGAACTTGTTGTCCATGATGCCGAAATCGTCCGGGTTTCTTGGATTTTTCAACGATTCCATTGTCCTGAGCAATTCGGTCATCTGCAAAGCGTGTGGGCTTTTTGCACCATATACGGTGCTGTATATAGCGCGGGCTTGTTTGAAACTCAAAGCCGCTTGTGCCCATTTCTTTTGTAGAGTGTAGTTAACACCGGTACTGGCGAGCAAGTCTGCGAATTGTGCGCTTCCTGATTTGCCGGAGCGTGACAAGATGCCTTGAGCCCTTTGTAGACTGCTGTTAGCTTGTCCAAATTTCTGCCGGTGAGCATATGCCGTTCCGAGGTTGGTTAGCGTCAAAACTAGTTTCGGGCTGCTGGCACCGAATAGTTTTTCAGCTTTGATCAAATTAGCCTCGCCGTATCGTTCAGCCAATGCGAACTTGCGATTGCGAACATAAGTCGAGCACAACAAATCTATGGCGTGCATTGTTTCCGGATGATCGCCCCCGCGAATCTTCGTGAGTGTGTTGATCGATTCGAGCAAGAGCGGCTCTACGCGCTCCACACGATTAGATGAGATATAAACCGACGCTAGATCGACAGTTGCTCTTGCGAAGTAAATGCTTCCGCGTCCGGCCGAACGTTCCAGCGAATTAGCAGCGCGTTGCGCTTGTGCTGCGGCGTCAACTGCTCGACCTCGTGTGGCCTGGATTGACGCGGACTGAAGCACAGTCTCTGCCACATAAATGCTGTTGGCCGGAAGAACTTTTGTGCGTATATCGAGAGCTGCTTTAGCCGCTTGGGCTGCGCCTGTTAGATCGTTGCTGCGTTCCTTAGATACTGATTGCTCATTGAGTAACGCAGCTTTGATCAGATTATCTGTTCCTGGAACCCGCTCGGCATCCACTAAAGCGGAGGTCAATTCGTTCGCAGTAAAATTCGACTTTTGCGCGTTCAATATAACTGCAGAGTAGCGAGTGTCAGGTGCCATGCCGGGCGCATATCTTTGAATGACGCCGAGCCCTTCTTCGAGGGTGCCTTTGGCTTTATCGGCACCACCTCTGATGGCAGCCAAATAGAACTGATTTATCTTGATTTTGCCTTTCAGGTACTCGGAATATTTTGAAACCGAAGACTGCGGAGGATAGGTCGTGTCTTCTACAGGAAGCGAAGAGCAAATGTTGAGCGCCTCGTTGAGCTTATCTTCCGCTGCTTGAATCTCGCCGACCTCTGCAAGTGAACGACCTTCGGTGTTCATTGCTTCGACAAGAACAATAGTCGGCGCAAATTTCTTTGTGATGCCTGTGGTCGAAGTTGTCAGTGTTGCGGATGCTTGTCTGACCGTCGTCAAACTCTCACGTGGCAGACCTTCCTGGCTTTGAATATCAGCTAGAGAAAAGAGCAATCGCGCATAAACATCAGGCGCCTTGATGCCACCGGTAGTGGCATGGGCGATTGCCTGTTTAATTAAACGCTCAGATTCCGTCAGTCTCTGCATGCCACGATTGGCAATTGCTTTTCGTTCGAAAAACAGTGCTGTGGCACCATTATCAATTTGTCCAGGCGGTATGGTTCTGAACGCATCATCTAAAATTCGGATAGCATCGGCGTACTGTCCGGCCGCAAGCGCGGTATCGCCTGCGGTGTACACGCTTGATCCATCGCCGCGCAGTCGAGGCGTAGCTGCAGCCTCTGCGGTTCCACGTGATAGATCGTTGGCGGTCCGCTGATTTCCGCCAGCGCGTCCGGTGTCGTTCCAGCCCGAAGAACGCGAGCCCTCTAGTGAGTCGGCATTGCGCTTGGTTACTGGTTGCCCGTTGTCAGGCTTAGAAGTGCTTTCGATTTTTCGAGCATCATTAGAGGTCGAACTGTCTGTCGATTGATGCGCGGGGTTTTCCCAACCACGCGAAGAATCCTGAGCAACAGCCGGTTGTGCCGGTGCGCATACAGCCGCAACTACCATCGTAACCCAGATGAACAGCCGCTCTTCGAGCTCTCTGTTGATAATCATCTTTTCCCTCACTGTCCCGAATTTCGGTCATATTGTAGCAGGGCGAAACTTTTTGCGTTGCGCAACCTGTAGCGAAAAACCAAGTCCGGTCTTTGTCAGGTTGCTATATGGATTGGCCTGTGCGTTTTTCGGGTATTCTATCAATGGAGACCAAGCGTAAAAATATTGTTCTTTGAGGTCTTCGATGAGCAGCGCCAACGTGTCCCAAGTCAATAAAAAATCCAGCCTGGTCAATCACGTTGTTTGGTCGCCAGATGATTCAAAGATCCTGGCTTGTTTCAGAGACCACTCACCGCAATTAATTTGTGCCAGAACACAAAAAGTTTTGCGAGAACTCGTGGTTACCGCCATTGATGGACCTCGTCCCGGCGCTTCACAAGCCCATTTTGACGAGATCGGTTTTCTTGCAGCATTTTCTCCCGACGGCACGCTTGTGGCGCTGGGAAAAGACAGACTGCTGCAGATTTTCGAAGCGGCGACCGGGAAGATAATCGCGACTCACTCAGTGAAGGTGAATCCAGCCACCGCACAACAGTTCCTGGATAGTCTAAACACTGATGCTGTGCTTTCCAGGTTGCCTCCAATCGGTTCGCGCGAACAGCAGGTTCAGCGACTCAATAAGTATATAAAAGAAGTGCCGCAAGGCTTAACGACGCTGCGATGGGACAAGTTCGGCATCGCGGTTGGCACACCTGTCGGTGCGTATCAAATCAATCTTGTTGATGGCAACAGGCGTGTTTCGCTAAGACCGATCACGTGTCCGGGGATGGTCAGAAGTCCGGTGATTTCTCCTGACGGCGAGAAAATCGCTGCGCTTTTCGTGCCCAACATCGACGTCATGGCAGACCTGTATTGGAATTTCAACAAGGCGCTCAACATTGGCCGCCGAGGTTTGTGCGTATGGAACATTGAAACTGGAGCAGTCGAGGTCAAGTTCCAGGGCGATGATTTGCCGGAGTGGCAACAATGCACCATCTCGTGGTCAGCGGATAGTCAGATGTTGGCTTGGGGATATGACAACAAGGTGATTGTGTTCGACGTATACACTCAAGTTGCGCGAGTATTGGCGCGATCGCAAGATGACGAGACGCGCTTTATGGCGTGGAATCCTCGAAAAAATCATCTTGCTGTTCAGGACGGATCTGACGGCATTGTTATTTACGACAGCAGTACTGGCACCAGGCGGGCGAACTACAAAGATTCATTGTGGGGTCGCTACAAAGACATCGGCGGACGAGTTTTTGCCTGGTCGAACACCGGAGATGCGCTTGTAATCGGCGGACATCAAAACGCTCTCGAGTGGTGGAAACCTTAGATTAGAACGCGAATTTCGAATCGTAGATAGAACGAAGTCTCGAACCGCTAGTCGCATAATGCGCCAGTTGGAACGCTAGTTTTCGAACCGGCAATCGCATGATGACCGAGTTGGAACGCCGGTCTCAAAGCGCTGGTCGCATGATGGTTTAGTTCGACCGCTGGTCAGAACGCTTTTAAATTTATGGTTTTGCAACCTGCATTCTGGATTGATTGTGCAGACGACCTTGTTTAATAAACTCTTTGAAAAGTTCTTTGTTGGACTCGAAGTCGCGCTCTGGGTGCCATTGCACGCCCATCACGAACGCTTTGTCTGTCGACTCGATTGACTCTGTGACACCATCTTCGGTGCGGGCCGCGATACGCAATCCATCGCCAATTTTGTCCACGCTTTGATGGTGCGAGGTAACAACCAGCAAACCTTCTTTATCGATTATCTTCGCAAGATTGCTTCCAGGCTCGGGTTTGATGTGGTGCTTGTTGAATCCGACTTGCCAACCTTTAGGGCTCGCATGCAAGACTTTTGATTCTGTGAAACGCGTCGGGATGTCTTGAACCAAACTTCCCCCCGAACCAATATTCAACGCCTGGCAGCCGGCGCAAATTCCCAGGAACGGAATTCGACCGTTGCTCAAAACTGCCTTGACCAGCGACATATCGAAGGTCGATCTATCTATATCCATTGGCACCACGGTTTTGTCCGCGGTTTGTTTGTACAAATCAGGAGGATAATCATTGCCGCCAATCATCATGACGCCGTCGAGCCGTTTTAGTAGAAGCGTCAGTTCCTTTTCCGGCATCGGCGGTATGGCTACCGGAATGCCGCCGGCCTTAGTGATTGCGTTGACGTAATCAGGAAGGATGCGAAAAGTTTTCGGCTTTCCGGCCTCGACGTCCATGTTGATACCAATCACAGGACTGACACCATCATTGTCATCGACATCAGCTGTTTCTGCCGCTCGCGAAGAATTGACGGACACGGTCAGTAGTGTCACGAGTAAAAAGCTGGTGGCAAATGCGGTGCGTGTATTGCGCTTCAAAGTTTTGCTAAACACGGATGTGTCCTCGTTGGTTTATTTACTTGGGCGGAAAATTGAACTCGTAAACGGCGTTGCCGATTGGGATTCGAACAATTGCGTCGCTGACTTTTTCTGCGTCGAAATATAGAGCACCTGAAATTTGTTGTCCGCCGGGTACTGATGTTGGCCCGAGACTAGCTACTTTTATTGAGTCAGCATTTTGGTGCGCTTGTTGAGCAATGTCAGCCGCTTTTTGGAGAGCTCGTTGTTGCGCGGCGTAGTCTGGCACGGATGTGTGCATGATGCTCATGTTGCCGGATCTCGAACCCCATGAGTTGTATCCGCCTCCCATGCCCATTCCGCCCATGCCCATGCCACCCATGCCGTACCCACCATAAACTGGTGGGTATCCGAAAAATCCGGGCTGCCCAATGCTGGTGGTGGTCATCGTTTGTGTTGCTTGGTTGCCCCAAAAACGCACCCAACTTGCTTTCCGATCGCCTTTCTTCTCGATAGTCGCAGCAAGTTTTGTCGCGTCGACTTGGGGGGCGATATAGATTTTGGGTTTCGTCACCGTCAACGATGGAGGAATCGGGAGGAATTGAATCTGGTTCTGGCTGTCATTTTGAACGATCACAATTGCTTGTGTCGATTTGCTCGCTTCAACAGGCTTTAGTGACACTGCGACAGTGACACCATTGGCGGTGATGATTTCTTGTTGTACTCCCTGTTCAAATCTTTTATTACAATTGGGAGAACCGTCGAAGAATGGGTAGGTAACCGTTTCCCAGTATGGGTGAGGATTGAATGGTGCGAGGCTGGCGTTGCGCGCTAACTTCGTTTGCAGCGCGGCGCGGAAAAACTCTTGAGCTTTATTGATGTCACCAAGGCGACGGAGAGTGGAACCAATATCTTCTTGCAAATCTGCCGCGGTCAAGCTGCCGGGACCAGCCATCAAATCCTGCTGACCAAGCGCTTCTTTGTAGTATTTGGTTGCCTCGCTTAGATTGCCTTTGGCTTCCATAATCACACCGAGGTGAGTCAGCGTTGCAACCATCAATGGTTTGCTGGGACTGGCTATCGCTTGCCGAGTCTTAACCGCTTGTTGGGCATAACTTTCGGCTGCGTCCAGTTTCCCTTGCGCATGATTCAACCATGACAGTCCATCGTAAAGCCTTGCCGTTAGCTCATCCGGCTGCTTTTGCGAACTGACGATCGAATCAGCTTTTTTGTATTCTTTGGCAGCTTCAGCGAACCGTCCCAAATTTAGCAACGCTTCGGAATAGCCGGTTTGGAGATAGCCGCGATTGGGGTCGTTTTTGTCCACGGTCTTCAGCTGGTTGGCAAACCAAGTTTCTGCTCGGGCGTATTCGCCGAGATCGAGCGCGCGTTCGCCCTCACCGGCGGGAAGAACGTCGGTAGTCGTTGTGTTTCCGTTTGTCGCGGGCTGCGCAGGCGCCGCCTGGCAGGACATTGCCATGAGAGCACACAGCGCAATTGAGCTAAAAATTCGTTGCATAGGACTCCTTCAGTTGAGCCGCTTAATTAAACAACGGCTGAAGCCGCGCGTCTTTAAGTTTTTCCAAATGCGGACTACTCGCGGAGTGCCTGATTTATGAGGCTATAGAGAGTTGTATTGACATCCGCAGTTAAAAACGTGCGTATTGACGCTGCTTTGCGAGCGCCGACCACCGTTTATCGAGGTGAGTAGCGCTTTTCTTTGATCTTTGGTTTCAGAATGGTAAACCGATTCTCTGAATTATCGATCTGCCACACCGTCTCAATGTCAGTGTTAACGCGGCTTTTTAAATATCGGTTAGGAATATGAACATCAAGCATAGCGTCATTTTTAACCTCGGCCCAGGGCAGCGGGCTATTCGGCGCGAGCTGTGCTCGTTTTCGTTTGCATGGATAAGTGAGCTCCATCAAGTCCCCGGGCATGATTTGCTGGGGCATCTCAGGAAGCTTGTCGATATCAAGCACTTTATAGACAGCGACACTGTGCGACTTGTCGCCCTTTATGCTTGATTTTGTCTTTAGAAATTGTGCTGAAAACGTCGTGTCAATCGCGGCTATAAACGATTTCGAGTCCTCTGCGGCCACCGGCGCAGATGACAGAATTACTATGGAGAGCAAAGCCATGAAGTTCCGCTCGTTGAATTTCATGATGTTCCCCTTGCGATCTGACGTCTATTCTAATAGTGTGGCCAAGCTTGTACTCAGATTCCTTAAATGGCTGATAAACACTGGATGTCAGTAAGTTTTGAGACTTCAGAAAGCGGTATCGTATTCCGGTATTTATCGATTCTGGATTCCCGTCGGCTAATTTTGTGCGGCGGATTGTGAAACCTGAATGAACCCGCCCATATCCGAGAGTCTCAAAACCTTACTTGCCATCACGATTGGAATCTACGTGCTGTGCATGTTCGCTATCGGCTTGCTCGCGACCAAGAAAGTCGAGAACGCTGAAGACTACATCGTCGCGGGGCGCAGCTTGCCGCTTTTCTTGGCCTGGTCAACAATCCTAGCCACCTGGTTTGGCGCCGGAACCGTTTTAACCGTTTGCACCGAAGTGTCGAAACACGGCTTGCAGAGAGCCGGTCTCGATCCACTGGGATCGGGATTGTGCCTGATTCTCGCCGGGATGTTTTTCGCTCGACCGCTGTGGCAAATGGGATTGCTTACGCTTTGCGATTTTTACAAGCGTGTCTTCGGACCGCGCGTCGAAGTAATCTCGGCACTAGTGATGATACCAAGTTACTTTGGCTGGATCGCCGCTCAGTTTGTCGCTCTCGCGCAGGTGTTCGCGCTGTTCTTCAACATTCCGATAGAAACCGGCGTCGCGTTGATTGCAGTTTTTGGCACAGGCTACACGCTACTTGGTGGCATGTGGGCCGTCACACTGACTGATGCCGTGCAAATTTCTCTTGTTCTAATCGGGCTTGTCGTGCTGACCTTCAATGTTCTGACAGGTGTCGGTCACGGTGACGCGATGGTCGGATACTTAAGTGTGATTTCAACAATTGAAAAAGAAGCACCGATGAAATTGCACTGGATACCAAACGAAACACCAAGTGCCTTCTGGGATTGGGTGGCAATTCTTGCCGCCGGGGCGTTGGGGAATATTCCGGGACAAGATTTGATGCAGCGTGTGTTCGCGTCAAAGAGCGCTGACACTGCGCAGAAAGCTTGCACATGGGCGGGGATTGCCTACATCGTTTTCGGATTGCTTCCGGTTCTTCTCGGGCTCGTTGCCGCTGCCTATTACAAAGACCGCATCACTGAGTCTGTTTTGCCGGCTCTGGCACACGCGTTTATGCACCCGGTCATGGCTGTGATTTTTGTGGTCGTGATCATGTCGGCAGTACTTGCCACCATAACGAGTGCCATACTTTCTCCGGCTGCAGTTCTTGCGCAAAATCTATTACTCAAAACTGAGTTTGTTCGTTCGCGTGCATCCGCGTTGACAGTCAATCGCTGGTGCGTTGTTTTCATCGCGGCCGCCAGTCTGGCGATGTCCTATTCCGGACAAGGTGCTTTTGCACTTCTCGAGCACGCTTACTCGGTCACCATGGTCAGTCTGTTCGTTCCGCTGACCATGGGGATCTACACCAAGCCACGCAATGAACTTCCCGCGCTGGCATCGATACTGGTCGGAATTGGAGTTTGGCTCCCTCAATACTTATTGGGCTGGGAGCACTTCTTGCAGACTGTTCCGCCATTCGATCAAATCGGCTTGTCGTTGTCTTTAACCGCCACAGCCCTTTCTCTCGTTTCGTATTTAATCATCCATTTCTGGCAAGTTCGGATTTTGAAACTCGAGCGCCAGGCGGAACTTCCAGCGGCGGAAAGTAGCGAGGCTACAGACGACTCCAGCACAGGCGATTCCAGCACAGACGGCTCCAACGATATCACTAATTAAATCTGCACCTCAGTGGGGGAATTCCCATTGAGGACATACGAAACTTTACACTAAACTAGGGCATCGCAGTTCACCCAATTAAAATTCAGGGATTGAAACCCGAGCCACCGAGCGCCCAACTGTATAACAGTTGAGGCTAGCTGTTGGACGAGTGCACGTCGCCCGACGCAGCACGACACAAGTTTTCTTTCTCTCGTTGCTCAGGCGCACCATCCCTCTGGTGTCGTCGGCTTTTTTTCACCCCTACAGTGAACCGAGCGGGTAAGTAAAATGCTTTGCGTTAGCCAGTTTTTGAGAATACTTTGTCATCGTTCTATAAGGATGGTGGCAAATGGTGGATGTTAGTCTTAGCGCCAGTAGAGCCGCAGTGCTCCTGGAAAAACCTCCAATCTCGACGCCAACCAAATCGACTTCTGAACAATTATTTGATGCTGCTTATAGGGTTGAAACGCCAGCAGTTAAAGTTGCAAACGCTGATGCCAAGCCTATGGATAAGACTTCTGCGCCTGGTGGAAATGGAGCAGATGCAAAAGTTTCCAGTGATACCAGCAAAGTTCAATCTGCGGCTGCAACCGTTTCAACTGATACCAGCAAGGTTCTATCTGCCGATGCAAAAGTTTCAACTGACCCGAGCACGGCTCCGGCGGCGGGCAAGCTTCCGATCGATGGCGTCAAAGTCCAAGTCGCCGACCATAACAAGTTAGTTCGCACAATATCATTCGTGCCCGGCGAGCCGGAGACGAAACCAATTGATTTCTCTCCGTATTTCACAAATGGGATCGCCAGTTATTCGTACAAAAATTTCATGCCTGCGGAGCCGCCGAAGACACTCCTGGAGAGCGGTATCAACACCGTAACCGAACCTGTATTTAAAAATGTCGAGACTAAAAACCAGGTCAATTATTACACTGCTGAGTTTCTGAAAACGGCAAGTTTGTTCGCCAGTCCCAAAATCGGCATGTACAGTGCAGTCGCTTTATACGGATTGGACAACGTAAGAACAGATCAAGGTTTGGTTGATGGTTCGTTCGACTTCGCAATTGGTGGTGCCAAAGGCGCGGCGGTTAGAAGCCTGTTCACTTATAGTTCGAGGAATTTAAACTTCGCTGCCGGTAAGGGCGTCGCCATGGGTGCTATCAACCGTGGTGCTGAAGTAGTGTTCAGCCGAGAGATGATTGAAAATCCATCTGCGGGAATGGCGAAACTGAAACTTGAAGTCGTTAATCCGGCATTGTTGGCTTACGACGCCGCCACATTCGTCGTTGGAGAAGGACTCTTCGGTGCAGCCAATAAGATGACCGGTGGCGCGTTGCGCAAGAGTCAATTGGCTTCAGGCATGTCGATGGGCGCTTCATTCGGTATCGTAAATGGTGGCTCCGGCGAAATTATCCGGCAGCAAACCGCCGGCGAACAACTCGACATCAGCAAGGTTTTGAGGCACGCTGCCCTTGATGGCGGCGTTGGAGCGCTTGGTGCCGGATTCGGAATCAAGGGTTCTGATCCGCGCTTCTACAAAAACTTGGGACACAAGATAAGCAATCTCGATGTCACCGCCAATAGTGTCCTCGTTTCAGCTGGTATCAAACCGCAGGTCGGCAGGCGCGATTTCGTTGTTACCGGTGACCGCACTTCGCTGGATCTGTTCTCCAGAGGTGAAAAAACCAGTGCGACTGCAACAGTGCGCGAAGTCAAAAAGGTTTTGTTCTTCAATAAACAAGGTCCGGAAACAACCCTTCAAGTCGCGCACAACAAGCCGGATGCCAACGGTAACGGTATCAGGCTGGTCCCTGGCAAAAGTATTCTGGCAACATGTTTTCCGGAGATGCTTCCGGAAAGTATGCGTAAAGCTCACGCGTTTCCGGAGTCGACTGGTCCAGTGATCATGGACTCGAACGGCAAGGGCAAGCTTCGCTTAATCTCGGAGAACACTTATAAACTGGACCCCGCGACATACAAGTCGCTCGGGGAAATGACTCGCCTTGCCGGACCTCAAATTACGATCAATTTGATGGCACCACTGGCGGTGGGCAATATGGAGAAGCCGCTCGACCCAGCCAACAAAGAAGCGTGGGCGGCATTCGACCGTGAGCTGGCTGCTGCGAAGAAAGCCGGCGTAGACGGTGTCAGTATCGATGTGTGGTGGGGACTAGTCGAGCCGAAGCCTGGCAAATTTGTATTCCCATATTATGAGCACGCCTTCGATCGGATTCGCGATCATGGTTTGAAGACCATCCCGATTCTTTCGCTGCATCAATGTGGCGGCAATATCGGTGACAATGTTTTCGTGCCGATTCCGTTTTGGGTTTGGAATGATGTGGCTGCCAGAGCCGGTTCTAAAAACCCTGATTACGCGAAGTACGTGAGTGAACAAGGAAACAAAAGTCCTGAGTACGTGTCCGCCTGGGCGACTCCGCATGTTCTGCCGCGATATCGCGCTTTCATGGAAGCATTCCAAACTCATTTCGCTAATCGTCGCAATGACTTTTCCGAGATCAATGTCAGCCTTGGACCGGCTGGCGAGATTCGCTATCCATCATATAATTCACACGATCGTAATACCGGCTACCCAACTCGCGGCGCATTGCAATCTTATTCGGAAGTGGCCGTGAAAGCCTTCCGGGACTTCGCTGTAGCGAAATACGGCAGCGAGGCCAAAGCGAAAGAAGCATGGGGCGATCCAAAAGCGGCGAGCATCGTTCCGCCGCAAACACCGGAGCACTTCTTCGCCAATGGAGAGCACGCGAAGTCGCAGTACGGCAAAGACTTCTTCGACTTCTACAGCAATTCGCTAATCGAGCATGGCAGGCAAGTTCTCGGAACCGCCGTCGACGTATTCGGCAGCAACAATGCGCCATTTGCTGGTATCGATATTGGTGCCAAAGTGCCGGGCATTCGCTGGCGCGTCGGCGAGCGACAGGGCGATCAGTACGTACCAGGAGATCGGCTTGCTGAGCTTAATGCCGGTTTGATCCGCACCAGCCGTGGTGACTGGGCCTCCTCCGAAACCGGGCACGGTTACCGACCATTGATGGAGATGTTTAGAGACGTACAAAAACCAGGATCCAAATCACGAGTGGTACCACACTTCACCGCTCTCGAATTGGCTGATGGTCAAGACGGACGGGGCGTGAAGTCGATGCCGTACTCATTGGCGTCATGGGTTGGTCAGGAATCGAACCGTCAAGGTCTGCATCTCAAGGGCGAGAACGCACTTTCATTCACGCTGAGCGACAACGCATCGTGGGACAGAATGCAGAGCTTCCTCAAATTGCCGGGCAATCCAAACGGCAGATATGAAGGTCTGACTTTGCTTCGACTCGGCGGCGAGGTTCTGAACACCGAAGTCGGACGCACGCGTCTTGCTGAAATGGTCAAGGCTGTTAAAGCAGCGAACGCCGCAGCCGAGGCTCTACCGGAAGCGAAGTAGAAGATTGTTTGAATTAAACAGTTTGATTCAGAACAGCCAAACGAATTCGCTGGTTGCAATTAAACCTGGTCGACCATGCGATCCAGACGGAGGCGTCTGTATTTTTCAATATAAACATATCCGGAATTGCTGATGCTCGGTATATAAAATGGGCTATGCTATACGCCTGCACCGCGTATCCGTGTTCGGCGCGCAGGTGAGGTTCGCGTTGATCGGAGGAGATTGCGATGTTAAGCCCGTTTGCTGGAAAGCTTGTGCAGCCCGATATGCTTGTCAACGTTCCGAAGTTGATAACGTCTTACTATCTCGACAAGCCTGATGTGTCGGATCCGGCGGAGCGCGTTGCTTTTGGAACCTCTGGACACCGTGGTTCAGCTTTCAAGAAAGCTTTCAATGAAGATCACATTTTGGCGATCACTCAGGCGATTTGTGATTATCGCAAAGAGCAGGGTTTTACAGGACCGCTATACATCGGCATCGACACTCATGCTCTGTCAGAACCAGCTTTTGCTAGCGCCCTCTGTGTTCTGGCTGCCAATGATGTCACCGTGATGGTGGACAGTTATGGTGGCTACACTCCGACGCCGTCGATTTCGCTGGCGATTATCAATTACAACAAAGGCAGAAAGAGCGGCTTGGCAGACGGGATTGTGATCACGCCGTCCCACAATCCACCCGAAGATGGTGGCTTCAAATATAATCCGCCTTCCGGTGGACCAGCTGATACCAACATCACAGGCTGGGTTGAGAAGAAAGCAAACGAATATCTTGCCAACGGAATGAAAAATGTCAAAACCATTTCATTCAGTGCCGCGCAAAAAGCGTCGACCACTCAGGAATTTGATTATGGCAAATTGTACATCGATCAACTGAATTCAGTTGTAGATATTGATGCGATTCATGGCGCCAAAATAAAGGGTGCTGTCGATCCGCTTGGTGGCGCCGGAGTCGGTTACTGGGCGCGATTGATCGAGCAGTACAAATTGCCGATCGAGTTGGTAAATTCAGCCGTCGATCCGACATTCTCTTTTATGAGTGTGGACTGGGACGGCAAAGTTCGAATGGATTGTTCGTCACCATATGCGATGGCAAGCCTGGTTAAATTGAAAGACAAATATGATATCGCTTTTGCTAACGACACCGACCACGATAGGCACGGAATCGTGACTCCGACTGGTGGTTTGATGAATCCAAACCATTACCTCTCGGTAGTAATTGAGTATTTGTTCAAGACGAGAACCGGTTGGCGCAAAGACGCTGGTGTTGGTAAAACAGTTGTATCGAGCAGCATGATCGATAGAGTCGCGAACAAACTAGGAAGGAAATTGGTAGAAGTACCGGTTGGATTCAAATGGTTTGTCGATGGACTGAGTGATGGTTCGCTCGGATTCGGCGGTGAAGAAAGCGCTGGAGCGTCATTCCTTCGCAAAGATGGAACAGTCTGGACGACCGACAAAGATGGAATTATTCTGGCGTTATTGGCGGCGGAAATTCTCGCCACCACAGGCCAAGATCCATATAAACACTACCAGGCATTGACCGAAGAATTCGGAGCGCCAGTCTACGAGCGCGTCGAAGCGCCTGCGTCACCTGAACAAAAAGCTAACTTCAAAAAGCTTTCCGCCGATCAAATAACTGATTCTGAATTTGCCGGCGAGAAGATCATTGAGAAGTTAACGAATGCACCGAGCAACAACGCGCCGATTGGTGGTCTCAAAGTAGTTACGGAGAATGGCTGGTTTGCAGCACGTCCGTCAGGTACTGAGGACATCTACAAAATCTACGCGGAAAGCTTCAAAGGCGAAAAACACCTTCGTGAAATACAAGATGAAGCACGTGCGCTGGTTACGAAAGTGCTATCGTCGGCGGTGGCAGTGTAAAAACGTGGCGAATTAGAAACGCGTACCCGACGCGGACCTTTTGAAACCCAGCCGCCCGAGCAACGCCAGCGAGATTAAACGGGTTGCTCAGCTTCAACCAAACCTGTGACGCTAAAAAGGGGCTGTCTAGATAATAGACAGCCCCCTTAAAATCGTTCGAAGTGCTCAGTCGATCGTTTATGTCTTATAGACGTTATCGAGACGAAGCTTTAGCGTTCTGACGCTGAGGTCATTCAATTCTTTGTGGATTTTGTTTGTGTCAGGAATGCTGAGCTTGTTGGCATTTTTCGCCTTCATGCCTTCCATGCGCTCTTTTATGTTGGAGATTTCTTTTTTGAGATCATCGACTTGTTTGACGGTGAGTTCATTTCCAGTTCTGCCTTCATCGATTTCTTTTGAAATCTTTTCCAGACGTTGAGTGACCGTCCACTTCTTCGCTTCCGATGGTAATAATGGCGAGCATGCCAGAAGAAGCGCTAAGGTGGCTGCCACCGCGAGGGTTGTTTTTCTTTTCGTCACTGATTCCATCCTCCAAGCTACAAACAAGCGAACAGTATAGCAGTCGTGGCAGCTCCACAAATTCACAGGTGCTGCGGACAAAACATTAAAGCTATCCGCTGTGACGGAGTTGCAGTATGCATATGGTCACAACGTTCTGCGGATCATGTAGAGTCGCGTCGGCTCTGGTAATTTCCATTCTGTTTATATAAAACTTGCCGGCTTGCTCCGAACCAAGAGTTTCGGATACGAAATTGAACACGCGATCCGGACCCAGTTCAAACAAGCGCACCACCAGTGGTTGCACTCCGGAAATCACCATGACGGCATCAGTTCCATCCGTCGTGTTGACCGGGATGCCCGAGAACACTTTCTTGCGACCGTAACTCGATGGCTCAGTATACTGGTTCGGCACTTCGATTGTGCTGCCTTTAACGAGCTGCTCTTCGTACGCCGGTGACTCCGGATATATCAGCCTGACTGCTTCTTCGTTTGTTGTTTTCAGCAAAACTGCGGCATAACTGTTTCCAACAAATTTAAGCCGCACTCTGACCGTATCGCCGGCGCGCACCGCGGACGATACCGAGATTTTTTCAAAGCGATCGCTGTCCAATCCCTGGCGCAGCAAGTTTACTTCAAAGGCGTCATTGTCGAGACCATTGCCCTTTTTGAACATATTGCCGATGGTGTCAAAGAACCCGGATTTTTTCTTGAACGATCCGGTGTCTGATTGATCGGGTTGCTTGACTGTCACCGGGGACTCTCCGGTCTGCCGCGCGCGATCTTCGGCACGACGGTCTCTGGGAGACATCGAGGATATTGGCTGCGCTTGCTCCGACCCAAGTTCCTCTTGTGCCATGGCCGTGCGTCCCCAGCCTGATGCCATATCCGGTGTCACATCTATTGCGTCCAGCTGGAAGCTGCTTTCGATATCCGCGTTAGTGAGCCGGTCTCCGACGTTAGGCGGTGTAAATGCAAGAACCTCTCCGGTCTTCATCTGCGGATTGAGGTCTAGGCATTGATAGACTTGATCGCCTGCAATTGCCAGTGACGGGTGAATCCAGTCTGCATATTGCTCGACTCCTTCGGTCAAAATTCCGAAGTGAACGCCGACCACTTCACCGTTGACCAGGAGCGGCGCGCCTGATGCCGTTATCGGCAAACCAATCGAGTGCACATAATGGTTCTCGCCTTTGGCGGAGAAGAAGTCGAGAATAAATCCTGTTTCGACGATTGGTAATCTCGTTTCTGGATCGAGACTGATGCTGCTTATAGGCGTGCCGCGGTCGAGCGAGCAGTTGTTTGCGATCGTCAGCTTGGCGGGCGGGATATGCGTGGCTGGTGCGTATTCGTGACCGTTGACCTGACCGGTTTCGCGCAGATATTTGAGCGCGTACATGATGGTGCTGCCATCAAAGTTGCACGATTTCAATAAGCGCCCGAGCGGCATGCCGTAGCGAACGTGGTTCCACGTGCAGGCGACAGCGGGGCGGATCTCCAGCGGCAGTGGTTCCAGATTTAACGTGGGCACCGCCTGTGATATCACGATGTTGAAGTTTTTGCCAAACTCACCAATAATTTGCTGATACGATTCCATGCGCGTGTACGCTTCCAGCAAAAGACCAGCTGTGGACTTCTGCATGGGCGGAAACTTCGTCCATTCAGGTTCGTAATCGTAAGTGAAAGTGAATTGAAACGCCTCTTCTTCCGAGACCATCGTAAGCAGCTTGTACAGCGCTTCTTCGTTGACCAGATGGGCGTAACGAACGTGAGTCAGTTGATTCTCGCGCAGGTAAAACCGGGCGACAGGATTGTTGTGCGAATCGAAAAGAGTCAGCGTTCCTTGATTGTTTCGGTTACTCAGCAGCGTTTGAATAATCGACGTAATTTGAACTTGATTGGCGGAACCCGAAAGCGTCGATTCTTCATCCGGCATCGCGCGCGTCAACATGCGCGTCACTTTCTCGACAACGTTTTTGTCGAGGGGCGTCGGCGTCGGATTCAACGTCAATGCCGATATGTTGTTTGTCGCCACCGCCAGTTCATGAGACGGATAGATAGGCGTTTGCTGATACGTCCGCTTCACAAGCCACGGATCGTAAAAACTGTGCGGCAGAATTTCCTTGACGCCATATCTCTTGCTAACATGCGGAAAGTCGACACCCAGAGCCTCCGGAATATCGAAATACGGAATCAGGGTATGCGTACAGGCAATCGCCACCTGGGTTCTGACCAGCCAGACGGTTCCCAAAATCTGTCGATTTTGACTAGTCCGATCGACTAACCAGCCGACCGAGCCGTATAAAGCCGAGAGATCTGTTTCCTGACTCATATTAACGTTGGCATTAAAGAGAATACTTCAAAGAGAAAGAAATGAATGACTCAAACATATCATATCGGTAAGCTTAGATCTCTGGGAATCTCAATTGAGATCAATCTTGAGTTGTATCCGCTCGGATACCGCTCATTTTGTTTTGGTAGCTCGCTTCGGCTGAATCGATGCGGGTAGCGCCGGGTTGACCGTTCTTTTCTTTGTTGAAAACCAGGACATGGCCAGGTCAAACTCGTCAATTTCGCGATCTCCGAAGGTTTTTATCCAGTCAAATTCTTTCTTTGCCGCATCGAGATCGCCTGCCAGTGAGCGGTCTATGGCGTAATAGCATCTCAGTTGGGTCTGGCTGGATTTATTCAGTTTGAGCGCATTGAGCGACTGAACCGGGGTATTGCCAGCCAGGTATGAAGCCACATTCCAGCCCCAATAACTTTTCAAGCTCGATGTATTCTTGAGAACGGCATCCAGGGGCTTCTTCGATTCCCTGGCATCGTGCCCGCTGTAGCGATGCGCGAAGCTTGCGATGATGGCGGCGTTGAGCGCCCCCTTCGAATTAGAAGATGACATGCGCAGGAAGACATCGAGATCTTTGAGAGCAAGGGGCATCTTTTTCATGCAAAAATAAACGAAAGCCCGGTTGTAATAAGTATCTTTGTCATTGGGGTGCAGTCGGAGCACGCGGTCGTAGGTCGCGATCAATGTTTGAAAGTCGTTTGCTGAGACGGGCGTGGCGTCACCTTGTTCGGCGCCGTTTGTCTTGGCCGATTCGTAATCGTAGAGCGATTCGTCAAACTTGCCCTGGGTAGCCAGGATCCGCGCGCGGTTGGCATGGAGAACTGTGCTGTCCGGCTCTAATTCCAGCGCTTTGTCAGACTCTGCCTGCGCGCTTTTCATCTTGCCTTTGATCAACATCAACGCAGCTAAATTATTATGGGCGGTTGCGTATTTCGGATTTATTTTGATTGCCTGACGCAGGTCGCTCTCCCCTTCTTTGAGCCGCTTCATGCGCACGTATGCCGCACCACGATTACCAAAGGCGGTGGCATCATCGGGATTAAGTTCCGCCGCTTTGGTATACCAGGGAACGGCATCAGCAAAGCGTTTCAAGCCTACAAGCGCAAGTCCTTTGTTGTTGTACCAATCGCTTTTTTTCGGCGCCAGTTTTATCGCTTTATCAAAATCTTTGATCGCCTCGTCATAACGTCGCATGGCATGCAAAGTGCGTCCGCGGTTGTTTAAATGTTCCGGTTCGTTTGGTTCGAGAGCCAATGCCTTATCGAGATCGCTTTTCGCTCGTTCAAAATGTCCGAGTCGAAAAAATATCGCCCCCCGGTTTGCCCAGGCAATTCCGAGGCGCGGACTCGACTTTATGGCTTGATCTAATTGGCTAATTGCGCCCTCGGCATTACCCGCGCGAAACATTAAAACCGCGCATGCACTGCGAGCTTCCGACCAATCTGGTTTAAGCTTGATCGCGTTTTGCATCTCGGCAAAACCGCCATTGCGATCGCCAAGATCGTTTAAAATCCGCCCTCTTCGATAGTGCGCCTCGGCGGATTTTGGATCGGTACGCAACAGATCATCGACTATAACAAGCGCTTCTTTGGGGTGTCGCAATTGGCTCAGCGCTTGCGCCTGCGTGCAGCGCACTTCGGGATCTTCAGGATTGGTAGCGAGTAATTTTTTGATCGCGATCATCGCTTTTTCAGGCTGACCGTTGTCCAGCAGTTCTGTAATGGCAGGATATTTTTTTGTGCTCAAAGAACCTGCCGTCAGCAGAAACAGGCAGCAACAAAATAAAGTCAATGTGAGCTCGTGGCTTTTGGTCAACTTGCCATCCAGTCGGGCGCGACCGAGTCTTATGTTAAATAATATGTTTGAATCTGATTTTAATTAAACTATCAGATCCACGTTTTAATATAACTGTTCTGTGGAGCATAATGCACGACTACTATTTTTGCCAGTCCAGCAATCGGGAGTTCAGGAGACCGAATTGATTGCACCCTGAATCGCTAATCGGAAAAACCATCGCCGGAAAATACGAGATTCAATCAGTGATTGGTCGCGGTGGTTTGGGCGTGGTTTTTAAAGCGATGCAAAAACATCTCGACCGCCCTTGTGCGCTCAAAGTCATGTTCTCGGACCTGACCGGAGACCAGACCGGATTCGAGCGATTTGAACGCGAAGCAAAACTGGCAAGTTCGCTTGCCTCAGACAACATTGTTTCGGTAATCGACTTTGGTATCGCCGATGAAGGCATGGCCTATTTGGTCATGGAGTATATAAACGGCGAAAGTCTCGAACAAGTTGTCTCCCGAGAAGGGCGATTGGAGCCGTCTCGGGCTATTCCGCTGTTTATGTGCATACTAAACGCTTTGCATTTCGCTCATGAAAAAGGCGCCATTCATCGCGATCTTAAGCCGTCCAACGTAATGGTGGCACGCGATCACTCCGGGCAGGATAACGTCAAACTCGTTGATTTCGGCATGGCTAAATATTTTCGTGATGATGCCAGCGAATCGCAAAATTTAACGACGATGGGACGCATTCAGGGCTCACCTGCCTACATGAGTCCAGAACAATGTCTCGGCCGCAAAATGGATGCGCGCACTGATATCTATTCGCTGGGCTGCATTATGTATCGCGTCCTGGTTGGCGCCTTGCCCTATTCCGCGTCCAGTGCTTTTGAAGCGATGAACATGCATGTCTCAATGCCGCCTATCGGGATCAGCACAGCCGCACCGGATTTGGTACTACCAGCCGGTCTGGAAGCCTGTTTGATGAAATGCCTGGCCAAAAAAATTGAAGATCGGTATGCTAACGTGACTGATCTGAGAGCCGACCTGGAGATGGCGTTGATGGCCTGCTGGAGTGCATATTCATCTAGTGGTATCACTCAGACCGTACAGAGCGCTGCCCTGACGACGCCTTTTGACTCTACCGATCCGGAAAGTTTAAAAACCGCAGCGTCGCTCGGCAATACCGGGGCGCAGTACCAATTAGCATTGGTTTATCGGGAAGGCGAGCTGCTTCCCAAGAACGACCTGGAGTCGATGAATCTATTGATGAAGGCTGCCGAATCCGGTAACGCACAGGCGCAATACGAGCTTGCCGTTTGTTATGACTTTGGCGATTACATGGCGATGGATCCGGTCCAGGCATGCCAATGGTACAAAAAAGCAGCCGAACAAGGTGTGACCGGAGCAATGGTAAATTTGGCCTGCATCCTCGAAGGCGACCGGGGCGTCGATACGAATTACCCGGAGATGCTCTACTGGTATCGGCGCGCGGCCGAAAACGGTCACAGTCTCGGTCAGAGCAACTACGGGCGGTGCCTGTATTACGGCATCGGCACCGAGAAAAAGCTACCAGAGGCGGTGCGATGGATGACTGCCGCTATCGAAACCGATGATACCAATGATGGTGCGTTGTATCTGCTTGGTATTTGCTACTACTTTGGCGACGGTGTCAATCAAGATCGCGCCAAGGCTGTGGAGCTTTACCAAGCTGCGGCGCTTCTCGATCACGGCGGAGCCGCATGTGAACTGGGTCTTTGCTATATCGACGGCGACGGTGTGGAGCGAAACGTCGAAGAAGGAATGAACTGGTTGCGCGTGGCTGCGGACTTCGGCAGCACCGCGGCGCTGGATAAGCTCGGCAAAATCGAAAGCGCCAGCGTAATGGATGACGTTGAGCGCAATCAAGTCGAAAGTTGGTTCGCCACCACTCGTGGTGTTTCGTTGCAACCCGCCGAAGTCAAACTCCGCAGTTTGCTCAAAGAACCGCTTGATAAACCGCTTCGCGAGGTGATCTCAACACTCAAACTTTTAGCTGATCGCGGTCATGAATTTGCCACCATAATTCTCGCTAAGTGCTACGAACGAGGAATCGGAATTTCTAAAAGCCTCGATAAAGCAGCCGAGCTGTATCTATCTGCGTTCGAACGTGGAAGCGAAATAGTCGAGCCGCATTTGACGGAGTGTTTCCGCCTTTGTTTTGAAAGTGCGATCTTCCCGACTGATTCATTGACCTGGTTGCAAAAGGCCGCCGACCGCCGCAATGTACCGGCGATGCTTGCAATAGCCGGATTCTGGCGCGCTAACAATCCTCGTGGCCGTGACCTGACGGAGGCTCTGCGCTGGTACAGAAAAGCGGCTGAACTAGGCGATCGTGAAGCGCAGTATTCGCTGGCTCGATTTTTGACCATGAAGAATTTGAACAAACGCGAGCGGCTTCGTGTGGTGCGCTGGTGGGCAGATGATATCGATAGCGACCTCGATCCGACCAGCATCACTGATTTCGATGAAGATGGTTTCAGCACAGAACGGCAAGAAGCTCTGAAGTGGCTTCACAAAGCCGCTGAGGATGCCAGTCCTGAAGCGTTGCGTTTTCTGTCCGCGCTGCGCAATCGCGGCATGATGTTGGAGCCCAGTTCAGAAGAAGCAATAAAATTGCTCGAACGCGCAGCTGATCTCGATGATCCTGAAGCACAGGGACTGCTTGGTGTCGCTATGCTGGAAGGCGAATCCGTGTTGAGGAATCCCGCCAAAGGGATAGCGCTTGTCGAGCAAGGCGCGCGCATGCTCGACCCATTTTCGCTCTGGAATTTGGCGCTTGAATTAATTGAAGGTAAGAATGTGTCCGCCAATCGGCCTCTGGCAAAACAGCTTTTAGAAAAGAGTGCTGAAGCCGGTTTTACTCAAGACAAATTCTGGTCGGAAAGCGGCTTTCAATCACGCTTTTCTCGTTTGGCTGCTCTATTTGAAGACCTTGCTAAACGCGGACAAAAAGAAGCGCGCTATTGGCTCGGGCTGTGTTGTGAGCTTGGTATCGGTCTCAAAAAGGATAGAGACAGATCTGTCTGGTTGTATCTTCAAGCTGCGGAGCAAGGCTACGAGCCTGCTCGCATAGCGTTTGAAAAAGCTCCGGCGAATTTGAAATCGTGGGCACATAAAAAACAATTGGAAATCGACTTCGATCGCGCTAATAAGCAAATCGCAGATACCCAAGGGATCACTCAGTAGCAGCGTTGCAGTCCGCGCTCCAATTCTGCGATTTGCTTAATCTTCACGTTGATGTAAGAGCTATTTGACATCTGCTAAAATCAATTCCGCGTAATCAAGACTGTGTTTCGCGTCGAACTTGCGATTACCTGTCATTACGGGATTTACAGCATTAGAGGAAGACTTTTATGCCGCCGACGGCAGAAAAAACAACACCTGTAGTCAAGCGAGGCAAGGTCGAAGCTGCTGACACGTATCTCGGTTTGGCTTCCAAATTGCTGACAATTTTTGCCGCGTTGAGCACGGTCACATTCTGGGCCTATTCGACTTATTACATCGGCACACTGGAAATCCGCCCGAACAAATCGGTGGAATATCTAACCGTGAAAATCTATGATGAACGGGGCGCAGAGAGCGTTTATCACACTGGCCGAATGAAGGTCGTTCCCGGTCGCTATCAAATAACTGCTACCGCAGATGACAGCACGCCGAGCATGATGCAAGCAGACGTGAAATTCAACGCCACCACTATAGTGCCATATGTGGTGCAGGAGAAAAGTGAACCGGCGGCTGAAGAGGAAGAGTCTTCTCAGAAAGAGAACCGCCGGTGGTGGCAGATCTGGAAGAAAAACTAAGCGTTTAATCTGCCGAATTTTTCATGGTGGGTTGGAAAATAATGCATGTGCAGTTTGTTCGACAGGCACATGTTCTGTTATGTCTCAAGGTCTATGTGTCATGAGTTTCGAAGAGTTTCATACGTGGTAATAAGGCCACAGGTTCTTCGTTAGGACCACGTGGCGAAACAATGATGAACTCCAGAAAGTTATTAGACACTCGAATTGCGGCAATCGTGACGATGGCATTGACCTGTGTTTTCTTCACGGAACTCCCAGCTCTTGCCCAGCAAAACTTCGAGCAAGATTTGCGCTATGGCGGTGAAACGTCTGCGGCCTTCGCGCAACTCCAGAAGTATCTCAGCAAGAAGGATTATCGCAACGCGTTTCCTCTTGTGAAGGTGATGGCAGAGAGAGGCTATCCGAACTATCAGAATTTTCTTGCCAAGCTTTATTTGGAAGGTAACGGCACTAAGCAAGATCCGAAGAAGGCTTTTGATTGGTTCACACTCGCGGCGAAAAGTTCGTACAAGCCCGCTGAATTTCAGCTTGGCAAAATGTACTTTTCTGGAACGGGAGTTGCGCAGGATTATAAAATTGCTCGGCGTTGGCTGGAAGTTTCCGCGCCCGAAATCGGTGATGCGGCAATCCTGCTCGGTCGAATTTATAGCGATGGCTTGGGCACGGATCGCGATTATTCCAAAGCAATCGATGCCTTTGAAATGGCTGATGCTCACGGCGTAGACGCGAAAATAATCATCGGTATTCTCTACAGTCGCGGTGGATTCGGCGTCGAGAAAAATTTCTCGCAGGCGAAAAAATGGCTTGAACTCTCAGCCGCGCAGAAAAACGCTCTGGCGCAATGCGCGTTGGGATTTGTTTATTACGAAGGCGGTCACGGTCTCAAGAAAGATCTCGAGAAAGCGAAACAATGTATCAAAGCGGCAAAACCTGTGCTCATGCAAAAAGCTGCGCAGGGAAATCCTGCTGCATTAACCTGGCTTGGTCGAATCAGTTATCTCGGTTTATTTCAAAACAGAGATTTCACCTATGCTCGCCGATGCTTTGAACAATCGGGCGACTCCGACAGTCTCTACATGCTTGCGGTCATGCAGAGAAAAGGTCAGGGCGGCATCAAAAAAGACTACAAGAAAGCGTTCGATTTGTTTAAACGCGCTGACGCCGGCGGCTCGTTTCCGGCCAAAGTCGCCATCGGCGAAATGTATTACATGGGTCAGGGCGTGCCGAAAAATCTTTGCACCGCAAAGAAATGGTTTGACCAGGCAGGACGAAATGATGATCCGGTGGCGCGTTATTACCTCGGCATTATGTATGCCAATGGCGAGTGCGCAAAGAAAGACGTGCGCAGAGCGAAGATGTTTTTCGAACTGGCTGAGCCGGGCTTGGAATTGGCGAAGGCGACCAATGAAGACTGCGTTGGTTACTTGAAACATTTGAGTACCGACTTGCAGTATCTGTCGTCGCTGCCTGCTGATTTGACGAAGGCCGACGCTGAGACGACCGCTGCGATTACCGCATCTTCCAGCACTGGAGCGGGAACGAGAACCGCTTCGACTACTAGTGCTGAGCGTGTCACGAACAAGACAGTCGCTACTGCAGGTAGTGGCACCGCTGTTGCCCCCGCTGTAACCGAAGTGTCTCCAGTCGCCCCGGTCACTGCAGTTGCACCCGTCGCTACCAGCACCACATCCATTAGCACACCTGCTATCCCGGCCAAGGTCAGAGATTTTATAGAAATAAGTGAAGCACTGAAGAGTCTCATGACCGAATTCTTTCCGCGAGGCAAAGTGACTAAAACTGACAAGAGCGTGCATCTCGAGTTCAAAGCTAAAATTCTAAAGTTGCCGGGAACCAACAAGCTTGTCACCGTGCCGGAAAGCGATGGTATTGTCGGTGATATCACGGTGGTGCCGGGGCGATACGAAGGCGCCGATATCCTGCCGCTTCAGACGAATGAAACTTATTATGTTTCGTTGCAAATGGCACCATATTCCCAGGCCAAAGATTGCCATCTTGCTGCGAAGTTATTGTTTCCGCCGAATACTACAGTTGATTTCGTCAATCGTTATAAACAGTTGCTGAGCAGCTTCCAATAGGTATTGTTCCAATAGAGTTAACTGCTTCAGTGTTTGGTTTGGCAGGCTTCAACACTGTCTGCAAATCGAGTGTCCGGCGCGCCAGCTTGGGTTTAACGCGGAGACTGCAGATTTGATAGAATGCCGCGAATAACGCTAAGACCACGGGGGTTTGCAAGAGATGCAGCGGAAACCAGGGCATCGTCAGATGACGGATAACGGCACCAGTCTTTTATCTGCGGCGATTTTTATTATGACGGCGGTGGTTGTTCCGCTTCTCGGCGGACCAGCATTGGCTGGTGATTCGATCAACGACACTGCCGTTTCAAAAAACACTGTCGTTTCGAATACCACCGTGGTTTCGAAAACCGAAGTTGCATCGGTGGGGTCGGACGCCACCACCTCGGCCGAGTCTGATTCCCCGACCAAAACGGCGATTTCTGAAACCGCGAAAAACTACGAAAACGCTTTTCGCAAGGGCGATGCCAGTGGTTTAGCACAGATGTGGGCTGAGAACGGAACATATGAAGATTCCGATGGCCGCACGTATAACGGTCGCGCTGAGATCGAGCGATTGTTCCAGAATTTTTTCAAGCGTCCTGAGAATTCGCGAAACATCGAGATTGTGATTGGTTCTGTAAAACCGCTCGGCAGCACAGGCGCCATCGAGCGAGGTGTGGCGCAGGTTAAAGACAGTAACGGCAAACTTTTGTCGGCTGCTCCTTACACCGTCATTCACGTCAACAACGGTGGTAAGTGGGAAATGGCGAGCGTGAGCGAAGCGCCTGCTCGATATTTTGACAACGTTTTGGACAAACTGCGCTGGTTTAACGGCGAGTGGTCGGCCAAGGGATCTGAAGGTGAAGCCACGCTTTCCAACCGGTGGATGTCTGAGCGACATTTCCTGGTATCTACGTTTCGAAGCAAAACGAAAAGCGGAGAGTCGCGTGACGACATGCAAGTGATAGGTGTCGATCCGCGCACCAGAAGAATTGTCTCGTGGGTTTTTGATTCCGACGGCGGCTATGGCAGCGGTGTTTGGTCGACTGATGGAAAGGCTTGGGCTGTCGATCTCGTTCGCACTTCCGCGGATGGCCGCAGAATGACATCGCGAAATATTATGAAACCGCAAAGCAGTGACGCTTTCATATGGACGACTAAAGGTCGCACCATCGATGGACTGCAGATTCCGGACAGTGACTCGATTACCGTCAACAGAATCCATCTTTAATTTTAAACAGCAAAGAAGTTTTTCGGAGATCAATAATTATGATTATGTCGAAACGATTATTAACAGCAGTCAGTTTGACTGTATTATTAAGTGGTATTGCCGGTGATGCCTGGGCTCGAGGCGGCGGTGGTTTTGGCGGCGGCGGCCACTTTGGTGGCGGTGGATTCGGCGGTGGCGGTTTTGGCGGCGGCGGTTTCGATCGCGGCGGCGGCGGTGGATTCGATCGCGGTGGATTCGGCGGCGGCGGATTTGATCGTGGCGGTGGTGGGTTTGAAGGTGGTGGCTTCGACCGCGGTGGCTATGCCGGTGCAAGCGTCGACCGTGGCGGCTTTGCCGGTGGAACTGTGGATCGCGGCGGTTACGCCGCTGGAGGAACAGTCGATCGTGGCGGCTACGCCGCTGGCGGAAGCGTCGAGCACAGCGATTACGGGTTTGTTCACGGCGGTGACAACTTTGGTTTTGGAGCAACTCCTCGCCCCATCACCGAAGGTGGTTTAGGCGAGCATGGTGTCGCCGCTGGTGGCATCGGAGATCACAATAAACCATTAACTCCATGGGACAATGGCGGTCATGGTGGCGGCTGGGATCACGGCTGGAATAACGGCAATCATGGTTGGGACAATGGCAAAAACGGAATGGGTTTCGACCGCATCTCCGGCAACAATGTCTGGAACGGCGGACACAACACCTTTAACTACAATCCTACCTATATATCGAACCGGGGTGTTTCGGTAAGAAACAACTTCAACGGCTACAACAATTTCTACGGACACGGCTGGTGGGGAGCGCATCCAGGCGGCTGGTATTACGGCGGCTGGGGCGGTTACGGAATGGGAATGGGCATGTCGACCGCCTGGATGGTAACTGACTGGGCGATGCTGGGCGGCATGTTGGCACTCAATGTCGGCGGCGGTCCAGGTTATGGTGGCAATGTCACCTATAACAACAACAACGTCTATTACAACGGACAACCTGCCGGCACGGCGACTGACTATTATAATTCTGCGCAAAAATTAGCAACTTCATGCGGAGACACCAACCCGAAGAAGAAGGCTGACTGGAAACCGCTCGGCGTGTTTTCCCTGGTGCAGGGATCACAAACCGATTCAACAACTATGTTCCAACTTGCGATTAACGAAAAGGGCGATCTAGCAGGAAACTACTACGATATGCTCGCCGATCAGAATCAACAAGTTAAAGGAAAGCTCGATAAGAAGTCGCAAAGAGTGGCTTGGACAGTGGGCTCCAATACTAACGTTGTATATGATTCGGGAATGGCCAATCTTCTAAAAGATGATGCACCAGTACTGGTGCACTTTGGAAAAGATCGCACTGAACAGTTTCTTCTTGTCAGATTGAAACGACCAGACGGCACTGATCCAACCACACCCGGGACGACTCCCGATACGACGGTCAATCCAAGCCAGTCTTCGTTGCCTGGCAAAACTTCGCTGTAACTGTTTGAACGAAACCTGGTTGCTGTAACAGTTTAAAAAAGCACACGCGTTTGCGCTAATATCACAAACCAGTTCGCTGCATTGACGAGCCGATTTTTGCTTAGTTCAACAATTAAGTTGTCGATTGCTGATAATCAAAGCCCATATCCGCTGAAGCTGAGGTAGAATGAAAAAGGAACGCTTGGAGATACACTGTGCTTGAAACCGCCGCGAGGGGCTTCGCTTATGTGCTAGTGGCGCTAGCCTTCTCTTCGTTCGTCGTTTTACGGTCGGTTGACCTGCCTAAATTCCACAATTCTTGCGCATGTTCGCAGGCTGGTGGAGAGCAACATTTGCAGTATGGCTTTCCATTTGTCGGATCGTCATTGACCACAGGGGGCGTTGACCCTGTCACAGGTAGAGATGACGCCCGAATAAAAATCATCAGTGTATTTTTCAAAACATTTTTAGTCGCTTTTGCAACGACAGAACATCGATGTTCAGAGCCTCAAGCACCGATTGCGCGAAGTCAACCGATATGGCTGCTCCACTGTTCCATGCGATGTTGAAAACCTGTTGTGCGGCTTTCTGATCAGGCTTCGACATTTGAATAATGTTGACTGCGATTCAGTCTGTATCGACTTGTACTAGCCGAATACATTTAGTATGACAGTCAGTTAGGAAGGCAAACCGCTTGCAGTGCCGTTCTCGAATTGCTACTCGCGACTGCGAAGTTCCGTGACTTTTGCTGTATCTATGTGGAGCAATTCTTGTCACCATCTAAGTGACTGTAACCTAACGTATATAAGTAACCTGGGGAACCAATGGAAGAGCTTGCTCTGATAAGAGACCTTTCGATCATCTGGGCCGCCGCGCTCGTGGTCGGCTATTTTTGCGTGCGTTCAAAACAGCCAATCATCGCCGGTTACATCGTCGCCGGTATTGTGATCGGACCACATGGACTAAAGCTTATCGATCAAAGTGAGCAAATTTCCGTGCTTGCAGAGTTTGGCGTAGCGCTGCTTCTGTTCGCGCTTGGCGTAGAAGTTTCGCTCCGTCAAATTTTTTCGGCGGCATTCAAAATCGTTCTCGCCGGACTCTGCCAGATTTTCGGAACCGCTTTACTGTTCTGGTATCTAGCCGGGTTGACTGGGTTCGCTACGCAGCCGGGCAGTGGTTTTCTGTTCGGATTTATTTGCGCGCTTTCTTCAAGTGTCGTGGTTACTAAAGTGCTCATGGAGCGCGGAGAGCTCGATTCGTCGCACGGAAAAATTCTCGTGCCGATGCTCGTAATTCAAGATTTGAGTCTTGTCCCGGTCATATCGCTTCTGCCGGTGATGAAAATGACTGGCGGCGACGCTGGCGCGGCATTAGGTCTGGTCGCCATTGCTCTAGGGAAAGCCGCAATATTCATTGTGTTTATTATTTGGAGCGCGACGAAAATCGTTCCGCTTATTTTGTCGAGAGTTGCGCATTCGAACTATCGAGAGCTTTTCCTGCTGACGATTATTTCGCTGTGCCTGGTGATTGCGATTGTCGGCCACGAACTCGGTCTATCGCTCGCTCTAGGAGCGTTCCTTGCGGGCATCATGATTTCTGAATCGACCTATGGTCACCAGGCGCTCGCCGATTTATTACCGCTTCGAGATCTGTTTTCGACAGTGTTCTTCGTTTCGGTAGGAATGTTATTGAATCCAGTTTTCATCGCAGAGCGTTGGACGGAAGTTGCGCTTTTCGTTGTTGTTCTCATCGTTGCAAAAGCAATAATTGCCGGAGCCGCCGCATCTATCGTTATGCCTAATTTGAGGCGAGCGTCACTGGTCGGCATAGGCATGGCGCAGATCGGGGAATTCTCTTTTGTACTTGCTCTGGCTGGCTTTAAGGCCGAAATTCTTTCAGCCAGTCTCTATAATTTATTCTTCGCAGGCGCCGTGGTGTCATTGATCGCGGCACCATTTTTGATGTCATCTTTTCCAGCGCTGATTCGCAAAGTGACTCGCCCGGGAAGCAAGACAGATGAGCGCAGAATGGAAGACCGAAACCAGGAAGGCGCCGCCGGTTTGAAGGGACACGTGGTGCTGTGTGGTTATGGCCGCATCGGCCGAAACCTTGGTTTGGTTTTGTATTCTTATAAAGTGCCTGTTGTGGTTGTGGAACTAAATGCTGCCATCACTGGTGAACTCGAAGAAATGAATATTCCGTTTGTCTACGGCGACGCGCTCAGTCGTATAGTGCTGCTTCGAGCGAATTTGAGAGACGCAAGTGTGCTGGTTGTGACGATACCGGATCCGGTGGCAGCCATTTCGATTATCGATATCGCTCGACATTATAATCCTGAGATCAAAATCATTGCCCGCGCTCACCGCTCTGAAGACATCGACGTGTTTCGCGCGACCGGTGCCAATGCAGTTGTGCAGCCGGAGTTCGAAGCCAGCATCGAAATTACTCGACTTACTCTTTTAAGTTTAAACAAAGCTGATCCTGAAATTCAAACCGCATTGGCGAGCATTAGAGAAAGAAGATATTCAATTTTTCAACCTGATATCGCATCAACCAGTATGGCTCAGATTGTCGGTTTTGCGCATGACGAATACACTGGCGCCTGGTTTAAGGTTAAAGCGAATGATGCCCCTATAGGCAAAACGATTAGAGATCTCGACATCAGGCGCGCTACAGGTGCCACCATCGCCGCCGTCCGGCGAGACGAGGGCGTAGTTCCGTATCCTGGACCAGATACGGCTCTGCGAGAAGCCGATGAAATTTATGTGGTTGGCAATCCCCATGAAGTGTCGAATTTTGAGGAGACTTTTTTACTCTCTAGATTTTGTCCATTAACCGAAGTCACGAGTGACGAGATTACAGCTTTGAGGTAGGTGATTTTCGATGAAGCTTTGGACTAAACCAACTACGTTTTTTTGCATTAACAGTCTGCTCGTGGTGATTCTGGGCTTGTCGGGCTGCGAAGGGGCACACAAAGCTGATGGTCCGGTGGCAACTTCATCAACGAACGGAAGCTCGACTGAAATCGCAACAGGTGGTGATACCAAAACTGGTGCCGGTACCGCATCCGGTGCTAAGCAAGAGACGACCGGACTGAAGAAACGATTGACTGAGGAAAAGGGCATTATGGCCGCGTTTCCCAGAGGCTCTGTGAACATCTACGCAGAACGCGCTAACGCCGGCGATTTCGACGCGCAAGTGCGGCTCGCTATTTGCCATTACATCGGTGCCGGCACACCGGAAGATAAGGGTGAGGCGAAAAAGTGGTTTGCTAAAGCTGCCGAAGCCAACGACAAAAAGGCGCAGTACTGTCTTGCTTACATGCTCGAGAATGGAGAGGGGGGACCGGCGGACAAGCGAGAGGCTTTCATCTGGTACAAAATCGCTGCCGAAGGTCGCAATCCATATTCTTCGCTTGCTGAACGTGAAATCAAACGACTATCGGTGGCCTTCGATCAGGTCGAGCGAGACCGCATCGAAAAGCATGTTCAAGACTGGTTTAACCTGAGCAAGTTCCGCAAAACACGAGCCGAAAAAACACGACGATCGTATTGAGCAGTTTAAAGCAGGTTTGTTTAAGCAGCGAAGCACGTTCAATTAAAACAGCGCTCCTTTGACGCAGTGCTAGTTTCAACAGCGCCGTTTGGAGCAACCTTTGTTTTAAACAAGTTCAAAGCAACCCTGGTTTAAAGCAAAGTGCCTTTCAGAATTACGCTGGCAATCGAGAAGTAGAGAACCACTCCTGTCACATCGACTAGCGTAGCCACAAATGGTGTGGACGCAGATGCAGGGTCGAATCCAACTCGTCTAAGAACAAACGGCAGAATGGAACCCGACACGCTTCCCCACAAAACGATTCCGACCAGACTTAAACCGACAACGATGCCGATCAAATGCGCATGTTGTCCATACGTATGAAAAGCCGCTTCCCACCAGATCACTCGAAAATAACCGACGACACCAAGTATGATGCCCATCGATGAACCCACGATGATTTCCCGTTGCATGACTTTCCACCAGTCGCGCAGTTTCACTTCGTCCAGCGCCATAGCGCGGACAACGAGAGTGGAAGCCTGAGAGCCGGCGTTGCCACCACTGCTGATGATTAATGGCAAAAATAATGCAAGGATGACTGCTTTTGAAATTTCGTCTTCGAAATATCCCATGGCGTTGGCGGTAAGAAGTTCGCCCAGGAAGAGCACGAACAGCCAACCGCCGCGTTTTTTGATCATCTCGGGAAGAGCAATTTTTAGATAAGGATCTCCGAGGGCTTCACTTCCGCCCATCTTCTGAATATCTTCCGTTGCTTCTTCTTCGACAACGTCGACGATATCGTCGATGGTGACAATCCCTTTCATTTTGCCATTCGAATCGACGACTGGAATAGCAAGCAGGTTGTGCTCTTGGAACAGGCGGCTGAGATATTCCTGGTCAGCGTCTTCTGAAGTTTTGATCACATTCGTTCTCATCACGTCGCTGACTTTCAGATGCGAACTGGACGAGAACAGTCGACGTACCGAAACAACTCCCAGTAAACGCTGCTGACTATCCAACACATAAACGAGGTAAACGGTTTCAACTTGTTCGAGCGCTTGTTTCCTCAGATAGAGAAGAGCCTCATCAACTGTCATGTCCGGTCTGACCCGTGCATAACGTGGACTCATGAGACCACCGGCCTGATCTTCATCGTAGGCCATCAGTGCACTAACTTCGGTGCGTGTTGATTCATCCAGAAGTTCTAAAAAGTGAACGCGATCTTCTTCAGGAATTTTTTGAATTACGTCGGCTGCATCATCCGGATCGAGTACACGCATCCAGAGGCGCTGGTCACGCGTCGGCAGAGCTATTAGTATTTCGGCTTCTTCATTGCCATCCAGTTCACGAAAAAATTCTTCCGCGTCAGCAGTGCTGAGCTCCTGAAAGCGCTTGAGTTTATCCTCGATTTCAAGCTCATTCCATTCGTCGTGTAGTCGCGCGTATGGCAGGTCTTTCAACACTACGTCGGTCACTTTAAGTCCCCTGGATTCTATAATTTATTGGCTTCGTCTTCTTTTTCTTTAGCGGCTTTTTCCATTTCCATGCCGCGCAACGCCTTTGCTTGACCGAACAAGCTTTCTCTCATTTGAGGGATGCAGAAACCAGGATTTTGTTGCTGGTAAATACTCATCGCCTCTTTAAAATTACGAAGAGAATTTTGAAAGTCTTTGTTGTTGTAATAACAGTTCGCCAGATCGACGTATCTAGGAGCAATCAATAAAGCTGATTTGCCCTGGCGTTTGTACATGCTGATTGAAGTTTCGAGCATGTCGATTGCATCGGACCATTGCCCCATCGACATGTAGCCTTTGGCTTTCTCGTCCAATTCCACGGAGTCTTGACTGCGCGCGGAATTGTCGATGACGATACTCTGGTTCGGCCCGGTTGGTCGTGCTTTCAACGCGACGGGCTTTGGAACCGGTGGCGGCGCGGGCTTGTTTGTAATCACGAAGATAAAACCGATTGCACCGAACACGCCCAGTCCAACCAATATGTATGCGGCAGTTGCCACCATTTGAAACATTTCTTTCGGAGATGTTCGGTCGAACTTTTCCGACGAGCGGCGAAGATTTTTGACGGTCGCAGTGGGTGCGTCGCGCTCGATTTTCTGTTGCGCTTTTAGTTTTCTGAGGTCAACTAGAACATCATCGACATTCTTATATCGATCGTTTGGATTTTTCTGCAAACATTTCATGACGATGTATTCGAATTCTTCTACATCCACCCACGAAGCGTGTTCTGCCGAACCAAGGTCCGGACGTAATTCGGAAGGGTAACTCGGCATCAACGACACATGTTTATTCATGGTATCGAGTATGGTATTACCAGAAATCGCGTGTCTTCCGGTCATCGTTTCAAAAATAACGCAACCCAACGCATAGATGTCTGAACGATTATCCAAACGTCTGCCCATGCATTGCTCAGGGCTCATGTACAGAGGACTTCCGAAAACATCTCCTGTTCTGGTGAGCTGCTGACTTTCCTCGCCCTCTTCGCTCATGATCTTGGCGATACCAAAGTCGAGCAATTTCAACCGATTGCCTTCTTCGTCGAGAAACATGATGTTGCCCGGTTTCACGTCGCGGTGAATAATGCCGAGTCCATGCGCAACAGACAAACCTTCGCAAAGCTGCTCAAAAATCTCGATTGCAGACGGCAGAAAAATCCCGCGTGTTTGTTTAATTCGCTGACCAAGCGTATTGCCTTGTATGTAATCCATGACTAGATACGGCTGACCATCCGCGGTGACGCCGAAATCGCGATAAGTGATAAGGCAAGGGTGAGTCAGTTTACTTACAGTTTGCGCTTCCAGTTTGAAACGTCTAACAGCAGTCGGATCCGCCCACATTGTCTTATCAAGCAGTTTGAGCGCTAATTCAGTATCAAGCTGCAAATGTTTGACCTTATAGATGGCGCTCATTCCGCCTTTTCCAATAAAGCCGTTGATCAAATATTTTTCAGCGACGGTCTGCCCAATTAACGCATCCGGATTCGAATCCCCCAGGGGATCCGCGACAGCGCTTGTGAGCGGCTGATGAGGAGTCATATCGCCTGGATCTGACTGATCTTGCGGTTGCGTGCCAATCGAATGCGTGTTTACCGTGGCATCATTCTCATTGCCGGCGGAAGGCTCGCTTCCGACTGCCGGTTCTTCAGCCGGACGTCGCGACGACGGATGACCTTTGACGAAAACCGTTCGAGTCCAGGTATCCTGCATGGCCTCTTCGGACACAGGTTCATTTGAAAGCTTCTCGAGCCAAGTGTCCTTTGGACTTTTCTCTTCGGGATCCGGCATAACTGGCCTTTGCTTGCCCAAGCGCTGAACTTTAGTGGACTAAAGGAGTGATCTTATCAGAAGTTAAACGATCTTATCACTAAGGTATGACGGGACTGTTATTTCTAGTTAGACAACGTTCACAAACCGCGACCTGTTTGCGATGTGCGGAAATTGTAATCCGATTGAAGCTGGTATCGAAGGTGGTGGCATAATTTGTTTCTTCTACCTGTCATCTGATTCCTAATGTCTATTTGCTGACGCTAAAAAATCCTGGGGATTTCCCTGGTGTAGTGTTCTCCAGGCTCGTATAGGCTAACAATAGTCAGATCAATCAACCGAGATCTCAATGTACAAGACCAAAACCGCCTGGAAAGTTGTCTCGGATCCGTACGCTCCCGAATCGCGCTGGGTACCGGCTTTCGCCGAGGTGTGCGGCGCTGAGGGACCTGATTATGAGATGCATGCTTCTGGTGCTCAGAAGCCGAAGACGACCAGCCGAAAGGTCAGCGAAGCCGTCGCACTCAGCGTTGTCGCAGGGTTACTGGGCGGAGCTTTCGCTGGTCAGTGCGTTCATTTGACTTATTTTGCGCATCATTTGTTCGAGCAGGTCGTGTTTAACCATTTTTATTTCGAACCCTGGGGGGCGTTTTATTTTTGGTACAACCAAAACAACTCTGCTTTCGTCTACATTCCGCTATTTTTCTCGTATTCGATGGGCTTCTGGGCAAGCATTCACAATTTAGGTAAGGGCTTTAACGCTTTAAACTTTGGAATTTTGGCGCTGTACATACTGACGATGAGTGGCTTACATCAATATGTGCCGTTTATTTCAGAACAGCAGTATTTTTCGACATTGCTTGGAGCCGGCATGGCGGGCTCGATCATTGCATTCTTTCTTGGAAAAACGATTGCTAAAAACATATCTGCTGTGATCAATCCGCGGCTTATTTTTCTCTCTTTGTTTTTTGTTTTTATTCCGGCAATGTGCCCAATTTTACCGAGCATGGGACGCTTCGATGTCATCGCTACAGCGTATGTCGTCGCTGTGTTTGGTATCGGTTGCGCGATTCGTTGCATGCATAACGGGTCGCTGAAAACTTCCATTCTGCTATCACTGACGGCGGCATCACCCCTGGTATTGTGCGGACTGATGCATATACCTGCTGCGAATCATTTTAGGAACGTTCTTTCGGACAGCTACGGCGCTGCTGCATTGTTTTTTTACTACGCACTTCTTCCTGGGTTGGCATTGGCATTGCCGGTAATTGGAACTGTTGTCGCTCATTGGCAAAAATGCGCTGGCGCCTTAACGCGTGTGTGCGCCGTTGTGAACGACGAATGCGATTCTTCAATGCAAAATTTTTCAATGCAAACTACTGGAGAAGCAATTTACCCAACACCAGCAGCGCAATCATCAGAAGAACCATAACCACTGCAACGATGATGATCAGCACTTTCGTGTTCTTCTTAGGTGGTGGGCTGTCTGCATCTCCGATACTGAGTCGAGACCGTAAACGATTTTTCGGCTCTGTAGGCGCAAGTTCATCAGTGCTAAGGGAATTGCTTTCTGATTGAGAGTCGCGATCTTGTGTCGCGCCTAATCTGGAGCGCGGCACCGCCGTTGGTGCTTCTGCTTGTTGGGCTTTTTGTTGAATTTCGTCTTGCTTTTGTTGCGCTTGATTTTTAAGCTGTTGATCTCGCCAATCCTGGAGTTGTTGCTGTTCTTGATCGTGCTCGAGTTGTTGCTGTTGCTGCTCTTGTTGTTGAGCTAGTTGCTGCGCTTGAGCTTGCTCAGCCAACACCTTTTCAGCTTGTGCTTGTGACGCCTTTTCTTGTTCAACACGCATTTGTTCGGCGTGCATTTGCTCAGCCTGCGCTTGCTGCTCGCGAAATTGACTTTCTCTCAGTTGTTGCTCGGCAGCTTGTTGTTCCGCCTGCTGCTGTTGAAATTGCTGCTGCTGAAGTTGCTGTAGCTGCTGTTCTTGTTGAAGTTCTCTCAGCTTCAACTGTTCCTGTTGCTGCGACTGCAAATCTTGTTGCTGAATTTCTTCTTGCGTTTGTTGAGGTGGTGGCAGCGGTTTCATTTGTTGACGTTGCATCTGCTGATGCTGTTGTTGCGGCTGAACCTGCTGCTGCTCCATCATTTGCTGATGTTGCGCGCGCTGCACTTGTTGCTGTTCTACTTGCTGCTGCTCCAGCTGTTGTTGTTTTTGTCGCTCTTGCAGTTGTGGATCTTGCTGCTGATTCGACAGCGATGACTGTTCGGGAGCGCCGTTGCCGCGCTTCGGATTCAGCGTTTCGCTTTCAGGAACTTTCGGTGCCGAATCAGTTGTGCCGGTGGCACTGCGGCTGACTTGTTCTGCGACTGCAGTCTTGGTATCAGGATGCGTGTTTCTTGGTTGCCCAGGAACCAGGGTCGAAAGAAATTCCTTCTTAACTGCGTCATGCCATTTCTGTACGGAATTTTTAAATTCGTTGATCGTTTGAAAACGTTTCGCCGGGTCAGTTTCCATCGCCGTCTGGATGGTCGCATTGAGGTCGTCAACCCGACGTAACTCGGGCACGTGAGTGTTCAAATGCTGCGGTTTTCGATCCGGATCACAGTGCGCGGCCATCACGGTCATGATGTTGTGACCGGCATACGGAAGCTGTCCGGTCGCCATTTCATAAGCAAGAATGCCGAGTGAATAAACGTCCGAGCGAAAATCAACGGCATGACCTCGACATTGCTCGGGGCTCATGTAGAGCGGTGATCCAACGGCGTAGCCTGCCTGCGTCAGACCGGTTTGTTGACCCAATGGTTTGGCGATTCCAAAATCCAAAACTTTGACATTGAGCTTGTTGTCTCTTTCCAGAAGGAAAATATTTCCTGGTTTTAAGTCACGGTGCAGCACTCCGAACTGGTGCGCGAATGCCAATGCGTCGCAGACCTGGAGCAATATTGATGCTAATTCGTCTTCATTCTCAAGCCGAGTTTGAGTCTGGAGAACCCGGTGCAGACTGGCTCCGGACAAGAATTCCATGATGAAAAATGTTCTGCCGCCCGCGGCTTCCAACGAATCGATTGCTTCGACGATGTTTTTGTGTTTGAGGCTTCCGTGAAGCTGCAGTTCCTGAGCGAATCTTCGAACAGTTTCCGGATCATGCGGAGTGACTGTTTTGATTGCTACCAGACGATCGGTTTGCACCTCACGCGCTTTGAGAACCAGTGCCATTGCGCTTTCGCCGAGGACTTCCAAAACTTCAAAACGCTCGAACAAAACTTTTCCGACGAGCAATTCGCCGGGCTTTTTCACCTTTGCGTCCTGACGTTCTGAATTTTCTTGGTCGGTCATCGCCGCACCTGTTTCGACCCGACAATCATAAGCATATTAGTCCTATTGGTATAGTGCCCGACTGTAACAGTTGCCGTTGATAACTAAATTTTAAGACATATGCTAATGTGAGAAAACCTGAGGATTGGGTCATGAGCAAGATTGACAGAGAAGAAGCTGCTAAGGCAGCCCTCACGGATATAAAGTGGTTGCTTCACGCCGAGGAAGGTGATGAATCGCCCGAAGGCGAAAGCTACCTCGACGGTCCGGTTGTTGTCGAGTTGCTTGAGAAAAATTTTGCGCGCCTGGATCCGAACAGTGATGGAATCAGTCGAGATGAGCTGATGGACGGCATCTCGCGACCAAGTGAGTTCAGTATCGATGAATATGAAATGCTGCGGGTGGTCGCCAAATATTTTGACACCATAATCACGATGGCAGACGATCAAGAAGGCGAGGAATTGCGGATCACCCGGCTTGACCTGGAAGTGCTGAAGCAATTTTTAGTAAACGGACAGATGACTTTGAAAGACCTCAAGCGTTGGTCATCGAGCGTAGAGCAAGAAGTAGGATTGCCGCCGCTTTCTGATGGTTAGGCGATGAGTGAACTGAATCGGTTCTGAGTAGTATGCATGCTTGATGCGCAGCACAGCTTTTCAGACTTGCTCGTCCATTTTTTTTGAAGCTGAGGGCGCTCGCGCTGGTAATCTTCTCATCAATGCTTCGGAAAAAGTGGTCAATGGTGGGCCTTACATCAAGACTCAGGAATCGACGTCGGTTGACGCCATCGCTACGCCTGGTGGCGCTTTCACTTTCTGCACCGGTTGAATAATCAGCGGAAAGGAAACCTCAAAAACGGTTCCGCCTTCAGGGCGATCTTTGACCTCAACAATCGCGTCATTATTGAGCGCCGCTTCACTGACGATGGCGAGCCCAAGCCCGCAGCCTGAGCCGTTCGTGCCCGGCACCCGGAAAAAGCGCTCGAATATCTTTTGCTTGTTGTTTTCGTTGATTCCCGGTCCGTTGTCTTCAACGGAAAAAATTGCTTTGTCGCTCGTAGCGTTCACCTTGACCCACACTGAGCCCCTTTCACTCGTGTAGCGAATCGCATTCTCTAAAAGGTTCGTCAAAATTTCTGCGATGTCGCCCTGGTCAGCTTTTATTTGGACTGGTTCTTCCGGCAGTTCAAATTCTAAATTGACGCCGCGGTTGAGTGCCTCATGCACCACATTCGATGCAGCGTCGTTGACTGCCGAGTTCAGATCCATAATCTCCAATTCGCCCTGAGCATGCGGCTCTTCCGAGCGCGCCAGGCTGAGCAAACGGCTGACCATGTGCGCTACTCGATTTGTCGCTTCAGCCATCTGTTTGAGAACGCTATCGAAATTTTCTTTCTCAGAGTCTTTGATTCTCTCCGCGTACTCGACATATGTCTTAAGCGCCGTAACCGGCGTTCTCAATTGATGCGCGGCGTTGCCGATGAATTGCCGCTGCAAGTGAATGTGAGTATTCGCGCTTGCGAAAAGTTCATTCAGTGCCTTCGTAACCGGCGCTAATTCCGCAGGCGTCTTGCCGATATCTACCGGCGAAAGGTCGAGCTTGCCTCGTTCTTTTAAAAGCTTTCCGAGTTTCTCCAGAGGATCAAGACCCTGCTTTACGCCTAACCAAACAGATATGCTGGCGAGCACGACCAGCACCAATTGCGGTGCCAGGATGCTGAGGAAGATTTGTTCCAGAAACTTCTGTCTGCTGTTTAAAGTTTCAGCCACCTGAATGTGAATATCGTCAGGGCTGGGGCTGATTTGAACAGATATGCGGCACATGCGCACAATCTGTCCATCGATTGCACTGTTTCGAAAAGACGGACCAACACCTTCAGTGCCGCGGGGCATTGGCAGTTCAACGTCACCGGTCAAGCGGTGCCCGTAGTCATCAGCGATTTGATAAAAGAATTGATTGTCCGGACTGTGCCGCAAAATCGCCTGAGCCGAGCGCGGCAAGTCGGCAATTACGATGCCGGCTTCGTTTCGTCCCAATCGGTCCGCGATCGATTCGGCGGACTTCAACAGAAGTTTGTCATACGATTCGTTTGCAAACCTTTCTGCCAGCCGATATGCAACAAATGCCGATAACGAACACAGGCAAATAAGTGGTATCAATAACCAGAGCAGGAGCTTTCTTCGTATCGAACCCCCGGAGGGGCTACGGTTCGACAAGGAATCCCAGCCCCCGAATCGTTTGTAGTTTCAAACCGAATGGTTCCAGTTTCTTCCGCAAACGGTGCACGATGATGTCGATTGCGTTGAACGAAACTGAGTCCTCCCAGTCGCTGAGCGCACCTGCGATTTTTTGCTTCGTGACTAGCGAACCAACGTTGTGGATCAAAATTTCCATCACGGCATATTCGCGCGGTGAGAGCTCGATGATTTCATTGCCTTTCTTCAAAACACGGCGAACCGTATCAAAAGTCAATTCACCTATTTCCACGTTTGGAGCGTTGCTGCAACCCAGGCGCAAGAGTGCGCGCACTCTTGCTTCCAATTCGCCGAGGTGGAATGGTTTGGTCACATAGTCATTGGCACCGCAGTCCAGCCCGGCAATGCGCTCCTCATAGCTGTCTCGAGCTGTGAGAATTAAAACCGGCACCCCGATTTTTTTGCTGCGGATGCGTTTTAAAAACTCTAAACCGTCCATATTAGGCAAGCCGAGATCGAGTATTACGGCATCGTAAGGTTCAGTCTTCACCGCTGTTTCGGCGTATTGACCGTCATTGACACAATCGACGACGTAACCGCTCCCTCTTAAAACGCGAGCGAGCGAATCGGCAACAAGATCGTCATCTTCAACAAGGAGTATTTTCATGGTTTTTCATCAAATCTTCTCCCAGTTTAACGCATACCAAATGAATTGCCACTCCATCACGTACAAGTCGTGATGGAGGGCAACTTTGGACCTTTACGCACTTAGGAGGTCACAGAAAGCTAATCGCCGGCTGCGAAATCAATCATCTCCAGCCATTCAACTAGATCTTGGTCGTCTTCCATATGCAGAATTACTAGATTGCTGCGGTCCTTGGAGAAGCAATTGGGGCAGTTATCTGCGTCTTTGGCACTGAAAAATTCTTCACAGTCCTGGCACTGATAACCTACAGGTAGGGTTTTTCTTTTTAATGTTCTTGCGTACATGGTATTTTCCTCCAACCAAATTGGTTGCCGATCTCAACGTGGTAATCTGGTTTTTTACTTAGGGGCAGAAACCGTGTATATCCCGATTTCATGATTGCCCGCACTTCGTTTCGATCGGCATATTTCAACCTTACCAACCGTACCCTTTCAATCCCTTTTCAGTTAAAAAGTCTTCTGAAGTCCCTACTGCTGCCTCTTTTGCAAGTTTAAAGCCAGAAGAGAGAGGCTTTCACCTCTCCCTTCCAGCGCCGGAAAATCTATAACGTTATCCGTATTGTTTGTGCGTTGTGCAGCCGGGCTTAGTAGTTGCCTGCATACGCTACTGGGGCTTGTGGAACCGAGAATTGCATCGGTGCATCGAGTTGGAGATTGATAGGCGTTCCGCTTGCGATGCGGACGTTGGCGCCTTTTCTGAGGATTAAGCTCTGGGCTACGCCGACGCCACCGCCGATTGCAGCACCGGACCATGCTCCTCTTCCCACTCCTCTGCCACCGCCTGCGATGGCGCCTACTGCAGTACCGAGTGCTGCGCCGGTTCCAGCGCCGATTAGACCACGGACTCCAGCTTGAAGGGCCTTGCCTTTCCAGTTTTCGCCCTTGAAGGAATCGGATTTGTCTCCGCCTTGATCTTTGTACTTGTCGATTCCGCCGACCAGGTGGGCAGTGAATGGAATTTCTTGTCCATCAGCCAGTCTCAGTCGATTGAATTTGATTTCCATAGCGCCCGATCTGCCGAGCATCTTGCCTGCTGTGGCATCGGAAACTTGACCGATTAACACAGAACCTTGAGGGATTTGGCTTTCGCCCAGGATGATAGGCTGCGAGATCGTGGCTTGAACCAGGTCACCGGCTCGGGCAACGTCACTGGTTATAGATGTGCTCAGGGTCGCCGGGATTGTCAGACCGGCAGGTGCATATACTACTCGCCCTTGCATGTTAGGCGGTTGGTATTGTGGTGCTGCTTGCTGCTGCTGTTGTTGTTGTTGTGGCTGTTGCACAGGTGCGTTGTTAGATGTCTCACGCTGTGGTGCCGATGGAATTTGTGATGGTGCACTGGCTTGATAAGCGCCGGAGATCTGTTCGATGTACGCTTCGATGGTTCCTTGATCTCTCAAAGAATTTCTCAAATTATCAGCCCAACGTTTTGCAAGAAGCGCACTGGTAGTGCCGCTGGCTTTTGCGCTGGCACTGTCTACAGTGGCAACTTGATAGCCGCCGAGTGTGAGAACAGGACTTCCTTTAACATAGGTGACTGCCACCGAGGATGGTGACGCACCTTTGGTGGCGACGAGAGCATTGTCGAGATTCGACTGAATCAGTTCTGCTCGCTTGGAGCTTGAAAAACCGCTAACCGGAGCGATATCGGAAATTACTGCCTGTCCTGCGAGCATCACATCGCTATCCGCGGCGAACACTGGCAGTACTGGCATGGAGAGTGCTTGCCCAATGACCAGGGTCGCTGCAAGTACACTCCGTGTGATGTGAGACTTAGATTTCATTTCCTTGAATCCTTTATGAGAGATTGGATAACCAACGCGCAGCCAAGCACGGGATACACCGCAGGCGGTCCCAGCTTTATTCTTTCGTGCCCTCACGGGGCAAACTAACCAATGGGTTAATAGACCACATGGCTGAACTAATGTTCCCGCACTCAGCCCAGAACGGAGAATTCATTGGTCGGATTGCACAAAGCCGCTGCCAGTCAGCGTCAACCGAACTGGGAACAGTGTCCGGAACTGGACCTCTGGCTTGATTATGAGTACCAGCTAACTGAAAGATGTGAGACAAAACTGGTTCTGGCAGCGCACTGACCCGGGGCTAGAGGCGTAGTACACGCGGCTCCGTACCCGGGTTTTAGCTCTCAGTACACGCTCGGTACACACGCACCTGGCGTTTAGTACACGCGTGCAGGCACGCCTGTGATTTTTTCTGTTTTCACTGCCGTTGCTTCCGGTTTTCGTCCGAAGCACACACCAAGAGCCTCATAAGTAGAGGCATCTTGAGGATCGACGAAGCGTTGAACAATGGCGTCGGCCACATCCATATATTGAATGTTTCCATTGCGATAGGAAACGACGGTGACGCCGAAGATTCCTTTTGTGATCAATTCGACTGCTGCCGCGCCCACTTCCAAACCGAAGTTAGCGTCGACGGCTGACGAGAAGCCGCAACGCACCAGGTGACCCGGTCTGATTTCGCGGACTTCGGGAATTTCATAAACGCCTTCGACGAATTGACCGGTTCTCTTCATGAACTCTTTGATTTCAGGGTCCGCTTTGACGCGGCTCTCAATCTGCTTCACGACGTAAGAGCCTGCTCCCATCAGTTTTCTATGTCCGAATGAATCCGGTGTGGAGTTCATGTCGACAAGCTCATTTCCAGAGGCATCACGCAGTCCCTCTGCCACCACAATGGTGGCGGTGCCTGCGTGAACATCGCTTTCTTCAACGCGCTTGATAAACGCATCTTTTATGTGTTTGTACAAAACATCAAAATCAACTGGAATTTCCGGAATCAAAATGGCGTCGGCATCAGCTGCGACGCCACCGCGGAAAGCCGTATGACCAGCGTATCTTCCGAACACTTCCAAAACAATAATGCGGTTGTGTGTGCGACCGGTTGTTCGCAAATCGCGAATTTCGTCTTGAATGCGATTGATTGTCGAATCGCCTCCGACGCTGTACGGCATCAAATCAAGGTCCATTGTTTTTGGAGCATGAACGCATGGAATGCCTTGATTGGAAAGGTCTTTGACTACCGCTCCGGTGTCGTCGCCACCAGAGATAACCAGCGCGTCTAATTTGAATTTCTTGAGACCATCTTTAATCCGATCGTATTTCTTCTCGTCTTTGATTTTTGAAACTTTGACGCGCGAGTTACCGGCTTCACTGCCGGCTTCGTAAACGTGAATTTGTTCGACGCGCTCTTTTGTTAGTTTCGTCAACTCCGAGAAATCAATCAGGTTGTAAAGCCCGGCATATCCGTTGGGGATGATGTAGGCGGTGTCGCCTTTGCTGAGCGCTGTCAATGCTGCGCCCTTGATGACGCCGTTGAGACCGCCGCAGTCGCCGCCGGACGTGATGATACCGATGTTCTTCATTTTGGCTCCAGGAATGCTCGGGAAGATTCATGCATATTTATCATGATTGATAGCTGTTTGGCTCTTGACTGCTCCAAGCTTTCCATGCGCTGTTACACTTGTCGATAGACAATCAGTGTTTGATTCGTTGATCGGGCACACGATGTAAACACTGCTGGGGACCACGATTGCGATGAAAATTGTTCACCAGGGAATAATTATCGTGCTTGTGCCGCTTGTGATAGAGCTGGTGATTGTGGGCAGCCTTATTGCCAGTATGCAAGCGTCGAATGATGCGATTAACGAACAGCAGAAATTTACTCGTTTAACCCGCTTGATGACTGCAACCAATGGGAAGATGCAAGAAGCATTTTTCCAAGCCGGTTTTCTTGCAATCGATAAAGATCCAAAGTACGAAAGTGGTCTGCGAGAAAAGGTAATGATTGTCGAGAAAGGCGTCGAGCAAATCAAAGCGGCGTTCCTGGAAGATTCTCGATTGGCTCGCTATAAGCCTACAATCGATAAGGACTGGGAAGATGTGAGAGCTACGCTTCTTGAACTCGGCGCTCCAAAGCCTGATCTCTTCCATCGTTCGAAAGACGAGAAGGTTATGATGATGCTTGTTGTTCAAGAGAAAACTGCGTCGATTCGCATGATTCTGGAAGAAGCACTGCGGGATTTTTATGATCTGTCAGACGAAGCTTATAAACGAACGCAAGAAACGAAAGTGGCGATGTGGTCGATTCTCGTAGTTGGAGTCTTGCTCAACGTTGTGGTGGCATTGGGACTTCTGAGATACTTTTTCAAAAGTATTGTCACGAGAATTGGTCAAATTTCGGAGAACAGTCTTTATTTAGTTCGGGGCGAGCCACTGCTGCCGGTGCTGCAAGGTCCCGAGGATGAACTTGTGCAACTGGATAAAGTATTCCACGTTGTGGCTGAAACTCTCAGGGAAGCGGGTGCTCGGGAGCGCGCGGTCTTTGAGAACGCAGTCGACGTGATTTGTTCTCTGGATGGCGATGGTCGCTTAATGCGAATCAACCGAGCGTTCAACGAATTGACCGGTTTCGAGATCGAAGAAGCCGTCGAAAATCACATAATGGAATACGTGGTTAAAGAACAGCATGAAAAGACGCATGATTTCTTGCAAAACGCAAAACGAGATCCTGATTCCAACTACAATCTCGAGGTCGGCATGCTAACCAAATACGGTGGCGTGCGCGATGTGCTCTTGTCGATTAAGTGGGACACCGCAGAGAAATCGTACTTCGTCGTCATTCACGACATTACCGGCAGGAAAGAACTGGAGCGCGCCAAGCAAGAGTTCGTCAACATGGTCAGTCACGACCTTCGCTCGCCGCTGACCTCTCTGCGAGTATCACTGGGCTTGTTTTTGAACGGCGTTTTCGGCGAGCAAACGGCGAAGGCAAAAATCAGGTTAGGAACCATGGATGAAAGCATCGATCGGTTAATTCGATTGATTAACGATTTGCTCGATGTTGAAAAATTTGAAGCCGGTCAAATGCAACTGGAGCTGGAGCAAACCTCCACCAATCATCTTATCGCTAGCGCCTTTGAAGCTGTCTCCGGCATGGCCGAGGCACAGAAGGTGGAACTAAACGTGGTATCAAACGATCGACAGCTTCTGGTCGACGGTGATCGAATCATTCAAGTTTTAGTAAATCTACTTTCTAACGCGATCAAGTTTTCACCGCAACAATCTGAAGTTGAAGTTCGCGCATTCGAACGCGATGGCATGGCAGAGTTTCGCGTTATCGACCATGGCAGAGGCATTCCGGCAGACAAGCTGGAATCTGTTTTTGAACGATTCAAACAAGTTGATGCGAAAAATGCCGTCGAGAAAAAAGGCACCGGATTGGGCCTGGCGATTTGCAAGAACATCATCGAAGCACATGGTGGCACCATCGGTGTCGATAGTGTCGAAGGCGAGGGCAGCCAATTCTGGTTTCGCGTGAAGATGCCGGCCTGAACGTTCCTATTCAATCAGTGCGAGTTTGCCCAGCTCCGGGTGCAAGTAGACTTGAGCTCTTCCGCAAGGCGTGTTGTGTGCGGTTCCTTCGCTCTTCCAGCCTTCCTTTGTGAGATATTCTAGCGCGTCGATTTTACCGAGCAGCGCTTCGAATGCTGGGAATGTTTCTGCTCTGGTTGATTTCACCAGTAGAAATTGCGCACCATGGGCAGTGCGAACGCATGCGAACTCCGGTCCGTCGTCGATAACGATTGCTTGCAAAGTTTTCGAATAATGTTTTTTCGCTGCGTCCAGATCATTGACGTAATGAATCATCAAAACGAGCTTCATGCACGGGTCATCCATCGCGCTCGTCGATGAAACGGCGAATTCCTTCGGTAGTGGTGGCATCGGCATCATTGTGAATTCAAGAAGCATAATGCAAGTTTTTTGTTTAAAATCGAAGGCGTGTTCTTTTCGACCGTCGTCTTCCAGCTGCTTTGCGACTGCCTGGAGCGCATTGGCGATGTCTGCTTCGGCGTCGCCAACTTGCATGCGAACCAGTTGTAAGATGTCGATATACTTTTGATCAGCTAGATCCGGGTTCTTTTCGGACAATGCCGCGTCCACCGCGTTTTTCAAACTAGCTTTAATGTCGGTTCCGACCATTGCTAACCGCCTTTCGTCAGGGCAATTTCATGAGTACAAAAACAGAAGTTACGTGCGAGGTAACTGCATCGCATTTTCTGTTTCCACGAGATCTTTATTATGCCACGCTGAGGGTTTTCCAACATTATCTTGGTTAACTTGGTTAATGGCGAACCAGTCTGCGCATCGAATTTCGGCAGCGTAGTCTAATGAACCCTTCTATCAGGGTATGTTATTTTGGTCTGGCAGATTTAACCTGGGTTTATGCAAGTTGCAGTTTCAAATGGATGAGGATTGATGAACAAAAGTGGGCTGCACGAGATTGACACGCCTTATGTTGTCGTCGATTTGGACGACGTGGAATTCAACATCAGCAGGCTGATGAAACGGATAGCAAAATTTCCGAACGTTTCGGTTCGACCGCATTTGAAAACCGCTAAGAGTCCAGTTTTCGCCAAGATGTTGTTGGAGAACGGCGCCAGCGGAATTTGCGTCGCTAAGCTTAGTGAAGCAGAAATTTTTGCTGCAGACGGAATTGATGACATTCTTATCACTACCGAAATTGCCGGTGAAGTTAAGATTGCGCGGTTGATGAAACTATTGAAAACGCATCCGAATATTCGAGTCGTCGTAGACAACTGCAATGTAGTTCGACAGTTGAACATTGCGCTCGGCGCCTCACTTATTCCGCATAAGCTAAACGTCTTGATTGATTTGAACGTCGGTCAAAACCGCACCGGAGTTGATACCGTTGCGCAAGCGCTTGAACTGGCGAGAGTGATCTCGGAGGCTTCGCCATCGATAAATTTACTCGGCATCCAGGGATACGAAGGGCACCTGCAACATTTGGATCCAGCCGCAAGGGAAGCCCAATGCCGTGAGTCGATGAAGAAACTTGTTTCTTGCGCGGATGCACTTCGAGCCAGTGGATACGAAGTCAGCGTGGTCACCACTGGCGGTACCGGTACAAGCGAGATATGCGCATCGTTCGATGGCGTCACAGAAGTGCAACCAGGTTCGTTTATTTTTATGGACATAGCTTATAGAAACGCTATTGGTGCGGACTTTCGTAACGCCCTCAGCGTAGTCGCTACTGTTGTTAGCAAACCGAACGCGCGCAAAGTTGTCGTTGATACCGGCACAAAAAGTTTGTCAGTCGATATGGGTCACGCTGCATCCCTGCAACACCCGACCTGGATCTATCGACCGGCTGGTGATGAGCACGGCATCATCGAATCGGAATCCGAAGACATCGACCTGGAGCCGGGCGACAGGATACACCTGACCCCATCCCATATCGACACCACTGTCGCATTACATGATGATTTCTGCGTCGTGAGAGGCGCCGAGAACTTGATCGGTATTTGGCCGATCGCCACTCGCGGAAAAGTACAATAAAAATAGTGCGCTGATATAAATTAGAGCAGCGGAAAAGTTAGCGCCCGAAGCGATGCGCGAGTCGAACTCGCGGAAAATGAGCTGTTTCCTCATAATCAGGCTGCCGAGCGGCAATTGTCGCTGGACAGTGAGCTGATCAAGGTCTGAATGCGTGCGATTTCATAGATCACGGAGTACTTATCCATGTCTGCCAATTCGCTCAGATGAAGGGTCACTCCTTCCGAGCTAGATGCACTGGTTTCCATTGGCCCGTCACTGATTAATTCCATGGCAAACCTCCCCGCCCCTGGGGTCTGATCCACAGGCGATGTCTCGTTCTTGACATCCTTAATGTAGTCGTTTAGTCGGCTCTCAGCAATAGCAAATTTTTTAAGGCGAGAATTAAACTGATAGGTCTTGCACATCTGGATCACCTTGCGCCGTAAGGATATTGGGGAGCGCTTTTTTATCCTTCGCGTCATTTGCGATCTTATTAGCGCACGTGGCGGGTGGTGATGCCACGTATGCAATCGCTTTTGATATCGCGATCAGTTTGTCAATATACATAGGTTCAATTGGGTGATTTTAAACGCAGTCCACTGGCAGCTAGGTCGGCTCGCCTGGCGGTTCGAAGGTTGCAAGATACGCGCAAGCACCGGGTCCGACTGACTGGGCGACCGAACCTCCCAGGAGAAAACCAGGGATAGCTGACTCCAAAATCTAGTTAGCGACCGCGACGGAAGAAGAAGCGCCGACGACCAGAGTTTTCATTGCAAGCGTTGTTGTTACTGGGCTGGCTTCTCGGACGTGTATCCCGTACTGGTTGGTGCGGAGTTACGTCCCTTTCGATTTTGCCGGCGACCTTATCCGCTGGTTGAACTCTAGCTGGTTGTGGTTTCACAACTTCAGGTTTCGCACCTTCGGGTTTCGCACCTTCGGGTTGCACCACTTCCGGTCTCACTACCGTTGGTTTAATGCTTTCAGGTTTGACGACTTCAGGCTTAGCGACTTCAGGTTTCACCGCTGGCAATTTCGCTTCAGGCTTCGTGGCAGCTGCTTGGTCCATCGGTATATTCATCGGATCGTGCTTGCCGTGGAATTCAATTTTCATCACCGGCTTGCCATTGTCGAGTGCCGACGAAATTTTTGCGATGTCCTTGCGCTCTTCAAGTCCTTTGCCGATTTGTATGCCAAGCTGAGCTTCACCCGGTTTAAACTCGACACCGGCAGCGCTTCTAGTGAAATTGATTTTGTCATCAGTATAAATGTTTGCTTTGACGTTTGGAATTTTTGCGTCAATCGCAAACTGTTTTTGCTTGAGTTCTACACTTGCTTCGAAGACTCCCGGACGGACTTGCCTCATCGATGCTGAATCAAGATTTTTGTCCAGTGCATGCAACATGTCCTTGGCATTTTTCTCTGCAGTTTCACTGCTCAAAAGTTTTCCAGTCAAGCTGTCTTTTGGAAAATGTCTGGCGTCGAGATTGGTGTCTCGTTGGCTTGATTTCGCCACCAGGGTGTTTCTGTTCATGTCCCAGGAGGCGCCTGTGGTGCTGGTTTGCGTGCTGCCGATTCCTCGCGAACTGCCATTGCGTCTTGTTCGCGTCAGGCTTGCGGTTCCGTGCACACCGTGAATGTTATCCAGGTCGAGCCGATTTTCACCGACGCGCATGTTCATATCGAACTTGTTGAGGTGTCCACCCTGCGGAGTTGCTGATACGCGTCCGAGTGGACCGAACCCGCCCACGGAGACATTCGGCGGGTCCATGCGCACGTTATTCAGGTCGCCGGCAATGTGGAATGAATGAGGACCATTGCGTTGAATCGACAGCGCTTTAACGTCCTTTAGTTTGTCGAGAGATTGAGGCGAAAGTACATCTTTGATCGCGCCGAGCATGCCATCACCAGGAGCTGCTTTTTCTGCTTTCGGCGCAGCGACTAACGCTCCTTTCTCGCTTCCTGCCTCGAATTTCACTTGACTGGTTTTCGGTCCATCCGCTTCTTTGACGACAACCGAATTGGCGTGGATCAATTTGTTGGTTTTGCTCTCGAAATGACCTTTCTGCGAAACTTTTGTGTTGTCTGGCAACGTCGTTGTCGTTTCCAGTCCTGCCATTTGTCCGTTTCTGTATTCAGGTTTTGTTGCCACGTGGCTGCCGTCCATCTGACGTGAGACCATGTGACCACTGAATGCGCCGCTGCCAATCAGATTATGGAAACCTTCTGCATTGACAGCAGGCTTGCGTTTCCCATTGTCGATATTTTCTATTTGTTTGTTTGTGGTGGCATCGAAACCTTTCCAGTTTGCGAAACCATTTGCGTCGGGTGCAGAACTTCTCTTAAATGTTTGACCGTTGGGAGTGAGATTGTTAGTGTATGACTCGATTTGGCCTTTGCCATCGTATTTGATATCACTGTATTTGACGCCTTGCGGATAGTCCTTGGTAGGCGCCGTTGTGAAGTCGCTGATCTTTCCGTTTGTCACCGTATATGATGACTTGTCGGAATTGGTGTGCGTATATTTTGCTGGATCTTCGCCATCTTTTGGTGGCGCAATTGGTCCGTTATCCGTCGGTCCGCGCCATTGTTTTACATATCGAGCGTCTTGAGAATCGGCATGCTTCTTGCCTTTCTCTGCGTTGCCGGTGATTCGGGCTGCTTCTTGATCTGTTCCAAAACCTAATGCGCTGCCGATGGAGCTAATCGCATCAATTCCGTCCTTGATTGCCTTTTCGGAAAGCGGCTTATCTGCAGGCGGCTTATCTCCAGCTGGTTTGACGGCGGCGTCAGGCGTTTTTCCCGGAGCCACATCCGGTGTCGTGCCTGCAGGGAGATCTCCAGGTGTTTCAGTCTTCGTCGGAGGAGCTGTTTCACCAGCCCCTTCGGTTTTACCTTTCGCTTTGCCAGGCACGGTATTGAACTTCGGATCAAATTCGCCCTCGAATGCAAGACCGGCAGAAAAATCCAATTCATTCGGATATGGTCTGTCGTCCGCCGCCTCTCCTTTCCAGGGCGCCGTGCTCGGCCCTAACAGCGACTGCGTGTAGTTTTCCGCAGTCAGTAGAGGCGTGCCTTGTCCTGTCTTGTCCAGACCGGTGCCACCAGATGTGGTATCGGACAACGAAAGCGATCGAAGCGCTTCAGTCTCTACGTAGGACGAGGTTAACGGTTCGCTTTTAGTAATTTTGGACGCAGGAATATAATCGGTGCCTGCACCGTTTGATGTTTGATTTTCTAAAGTCATTGAGGAAGGCTCCCCCACGAGCCGGTCCGGTTACCGCAGATTAGGATATTATTCGGAATTTGTGACCAATTGGTATCCAAAAAACAAGCCGGGCATCCGTCACAGGTGTTCCTGCGTTGGGTGCTCGGAAACACCCAGGTTTGATTCGTGAAATAATATCCCTGGTTCCGGCTATTATTGATTACCTGGTTCGGCTCAGCTCATTATTGGATACATAATGCCTTCATTCGAACAACTCAGTTTTCCCGGGCTCAAAGAAACGCTAGCCGTCGCGGCTGGCGGTCTGTTTGGTTCCGTGTTTCGATATCTGACCGGGCATTTCGCCGCGCAACTGTTCGGCACCACATTTCCCTGGGGAACGCTTATCGTCAACGGGCTGGGAACGTCGTTGCTCGCCTTTGTGGTGACCCTGGCTTTCAATAAGCCAGGCACAATCGATCCGGGTCTTCGATTTTTCCTGACCACTGGATTCGCTGGAGGATTCACCACATTTAGTGCCCTTGCGATGGAAACTTTTTCCTTATATCAAAAAGGTGAAGTGGTTTTAGCCACTGCCAATCTCGGTGGCAATCTGCTATTGGGTTTGGTTGCGGTCGTTATTGGTTTTGTTCTTGCCCGTTTGATTTAGGAGTATTCATGAACAACGTTGTATTGATGAAACGATTGATGATCTTTATAAACGAAACGGATAAATGGCATGGACGCAGCATGAGCGCGGCTTTGATCGATCTCCTCAAGAAGGAAGGATTCTCGGGCGCCACGGTCTTTCGAGGATCATCCGGATTTGGAGTGCATTCGACTGTGCACACGACTTCGATTATGGATTTGTCGAGCTCGATGCCGGAACTTATTCTTGTAATCGATGCCGCCGAAAAAATTCAGTCAGTGATTCCGGCGATCTCGGAGATGGTTTCGGAAGGCATGCTGGTTTTAGACGATGTTGAAACAATCAAGCTGTCGAAAAGTTCTTAGTAGGTTCAATTGCCACGCCTGAACGGCGGTGGTGTGAACAATTGCGGTTGCGGTGGACCTTTGACCGTCTTCTTCCGCTCCAGCGGTGGAGGAACGAAAAGAAGTGACTGCGTCGTTTTTGTCGAAGGAACAGTCTTCGTCGATTTTTGTGCCGCCAGAGGTGGTGGCGTATATAGTGGCGGTTCCAATTTTTTCTCGGTCGCTATAGGTGGTGGCATGTAGAGTGGTGGCTCTAACTTCTTGGCGATCTTCAACTTCGGTGGAACGTAAATCGGCGGCGGCAAGAACTTGATTGGCTCTAGCGCTGCGGCGCTTGCTACAAAGTTGACTGGAGGATATGCAGTATAAAGACGCGCGATTGTTGAAGTATCTCGATTAGTCGGATTACCGGTTTGTTTCGATGAGGATCTGAAATACATCACGTCATAGATTGAAGTCGAATGCCCCAGTCCAAGCGCGTGACCGATTTCATGCATGCACACCGATGCGCAGACAGCCTTGTCCACCGCGACTGCGGGTTGGAATGGATCGACTGTGCGAATTTGAACTTTCGCTTTGGCGAAAGCATCACTGTAAGATCTATAAGTCGTCAAACCGGCTACTAGTTCTGTCGTCCTGGTCGCGCTATGTAACTCTTCTTCAGTGAAGTACACCAGAATGTCGGCATCGGCTTTGATTTTTGTTAGTTTGTAGTTGAGTTTCTTTCCAGAAGAAATGCACCAGGTATCCAGCGCATGAACAATGTAGGAATTGAATTTTGGTTGAAACCCCCTGACACCATTGGCCGGTTCGATGTAGACCTGAAGCGGCATTCGGTTCTTCGCCCAAATGCTGCGAGTATCATTCGTTTGCATTTCTTCTAAGTAATCAGACTTTTTGTTCGATACCGAATTGAATAGCTTTCGATCGATTTCAATTTCCTTCATGAGCGCTTCGGCTCCGGATCGAGCCACCGGGTCAGTCTCCATCGTGGCATAGCGTTTCAGCCAATGAACCGCATCATCAAATTTCGCAACGTCCTGACACGCGATGGCGATATTGTATATGGTGCCTTTATCGTTGGGATCGAACTCGAGTGCTTTCTTACCCTCATCAACAGCTTTCTCTGAATCACCCAGGCGGCGCAGAAGATAAGACATGTTGGAATGGACCATCGCCGAATTTGGTGAGGGATCGTCGTTTGCCGCGATGGTCAGCCGTTTAAGTGCTTCACGATCTTTTCCTTCATCCATCAGCTTCCGAGCAGCTTTTAAATTCTTGTACGCGAGGTTCGTTTTGATGAACTGCTGTGTGCTGTTCTTCATTGTCGTGTCTTTGGTGATCGCGATAAATTGCTTGAGATACTTCAAGGAAGTTTCTGTATCGTCCAGGTCATCATAGATTAGGCCCAGTTGATAGATTGCGTCTTCGGAATTGGGATTGAATTTAAGAGATAGTTTTGTTTCTTCAATCGCTTGTTGGTATGCTTTCTGGCTCCTGTAGCATCTTGCTAATGCCAGGTGAATGCTGGGCGAGTACGATGTTGGATCGAGCGCTGCGCCTGCTTTCAAGGACGCCTGTGCTTGGGTCAGATCTCCCTGCGACTCAAAGCGTCTGCCTTCCGTGCACAAGTTGTAAGCCTTCGTTTCTTTCCGGTAATCGACGTCACCCGCGGCTGAAACAGGCTCAAGGGCGAAAGAGTGCGCCAACAGCGCGATTACGGCGATTCGAATTGTTAAATCAGTTAGCTTCATCTCAGGGTTCACGGGTGCGCTGATCTGCCAACCAGCCGAAGTCCATACTAATCGCTTAATTCACACTATCATGAGCCGAACTGGGACGCAAATCCGATTCAGGCATCTTGTCACCGTCACACCGGGGCATTAAACCAACGCTCCACAAATCGTACGCTCGAGGCCTGATGGTGCCACCAAATCTGGTGCCAATATGTAATAGAAATTCTTTTATTGAATCGCTCGGTTGTTCGACCAAATATGAAGGTCCGCTCATAGACGCGGGCTGCCAACAGGAAGTTCCTCAAAAATGTTTCGAAGTGAAACCAGATTGGAAGAAATTGACGCTGCTGAAAACGCCCTGCTGGACATCCTCTGGATATCTATCTATGCGCCTACTGATCACGTTGACATGAGTCTGAATCTATGACACTTTATTTCTTGAAAGTCCCCTGGATACAATATCGCTGGTCGCACGCATTTTGCGATTACTAACCGGAGTCACACAACGGATGTCGGAACCAGAAAATCGCACCGACCTGCATGATCTGAAGATCGCGCTGCAGATCATGAGTCACGACGGCATGAAGATGTTGATTCCAGCGCTTTCTGCGGTCATCGGCCTGGCGACATGCGCTGGTTTGATGTACTGGTCATTCGGTGAACTGCAAAACTTTTCGCCCGACAGCATCGCGCTCTCCAGAATCGATTTACCAACTCAGGCCGCCACACCAGTCGCTGCGCCGCCAAAACCAGTTGTGGCAAGCCGCCCGGTTGTTCGCAGCGTTAAAGTAAAGCCAAAGAAAACAGTAGCCAAGCCCCAGCGACGAGTGGCTTCACGCGCGTACCAGGACTATTATTTTTGGGGTCAGGATCATCCGACCAACGGCAGAGTTATACGCGCAAACGAAGCGTGCACTGAATACTCCTGGGACACTAAAAAATTGTCCTCAAGAGACCGCAACGGCTTTCGGTTGGCTAATTAGTTCGTACAGCTTGACTTCAGAAGGCTCGGCAAATAGTTCTGCACCAAGCGATTTGAGATTGAGAAGATGCGGTGTTTGATTGTGCTTTTCAAGCGCTTCTTTTGATGCCCAGTTTTCATGAAAAAGAAAAACTTGAGGATCGTCTGAAGAAACGTGCAAATCGTAATTGATGCAACCTGGCTCTTTATGCGTTTCTTTGACCATCTTGAGAAGCACTTCTTTTACTTTTGCTTCCATTCCTGGTTTCGCTTTTAGGCGCGCGATTACTGTGACCTTAGGGGACATCGGTTCACCTCCTGATGTGAGAACCAAAATTATCGCAGCAATTCAGGCAACACGTAACCTGTTTAGGAAACCATGAACATCGGCTGGCTGACCTGCGCGTGCCTTCTTGTAATCTTGGCTAGACTGATAGAGCTCGGCCGCGTGAGGGGCTTTGGCTTCTTCGTCGCAAACAACTTACGCACTTCGTTTAGGTATCTCTCCGGATTGTCCGAATCATTGAGGTATCTATTTACCAAACGACGAGTGACGAATAGTTCGCTTGAAGTCATCACGTTCGAGAACACCAGAGCTGAACCTAACGAGCCGTTGGCAGCGCGCGCCAGGTCTGCATATTGCAACAGCTGCTGATCGGTAACCACACTTGCCTGGCATAGAAGTTCGCCGACCATCAGATCCTTTATACGAAAAGGAATCGCGCAGTCGTTCGCGTTATTGGTCGGGGTCATGTGTAAGGCTTCCATTATCTTCTCCTTCAGCTAACTGTCGATGCCACCACCAACGGTGACGCAAGATCCAGCGCAAGTGGCTGGGTAGACCGGAGGTAAAACCTGGAAGTTTCCGTTTTTAGAGAGAGTTCCCAGAAGATTTTTCTAAGACTGAACGCTTGAGAACCGTATGTTTTCAGGCGTTCGAGATGCTGGTCAGTTAGCGCTTTTACCGTGTTCGTGTGCATGTCATGTGGTTGCGGGCAATTGAGATGTTCCAACTTTCGAATCTACAAAGTTCCGCCAGGTGGCGACTTTTCTGTATTCTTGTGTGAGATTTTTCTCTACTACATATAATGTATGCGGCGCATATCCATTGTGGCGATTAGCTGAGGTTAACGATGTCCGAAAGTCATGAACAAGGCAACATTGGCGTCAGCCACCAAACTGAAAAGCTTTTGATTGAGCGTGAAACCATGCCGAATTACTCGGGCATGTTTGAGCAGGCGCTGGTTCAAGATATGGTGCGCATCGAAAACAAGCCCTTAGAGCAGGTTCTCCTTGCGCTGTTGCCACGCGCAACCAATCGAGCCTCCGCCGGTCTCAGCAAGTTCAACGTCGGTGCCATCGTCCTTGGTGCCAGTGGAAATATTTACCTGGGCAGCAATATCGAAATTCCCAATCAAGTTTGTGGTTTTACTGTGCACGCCGAACAATCTGCATTCGCTAACGCCTTCAATCATGGCGAGCGCGATATTAAAGCTGTCGTGGTTACTGCCGCACCATGCGGACATTGCCGGCAGTTTATGACTGAGTTTTCAATATCGTATCAATTGCCGATTATCGTAAAAGGCGCAGCGCCAACAACTCTCGCAAATCTTTTGCCCGAGGCATTTGGCCCGGTACATCTGGGAAATAACCTCGGCGTTGCACTTTCGACAGGCCGAAGTCTGAAACTGTTTGAAGCATTCGATGCCGAACCAGAACTTGAGCGAGCTGCTCTCAAGGCTGCCGAAATCAGCTATGCGCCTTATTCTTTCTCACCTTCAGGCGCGGCCGTTTCAACAAAGAGTGGGCGAATATACTCAGGTTCTTACATCGAGAGTGTCGCGTTCAATCCAAGTTTGCCACCACTTCAAGCTGCGCTTGTTTCTCTAATTCAGTCAGAAGAGAAAGCAGAAGACATTGTCGAGGCAGTTGTGGTGGAATTGAAAAATGCGTCCATTACGCAGGAAGATAGTGCTAGAGCCGTTCTTCGTGGGGTGCAATCGGGAGCGCGTTTTAATTTGGTCTATGCACAACCTGCTATAAATACTCAGTAAGGTCATTTTGTTTCGCGAACATAGCTTCTGCTTTGTATTGCGTCATTCTTGCAAAAACAGCAAAGCACCGTCTGTAGTGCCAACGCTAAGAATGATAAAGCGGGCTATATGAAAAAGATATACAGGAGGGCGTGTCGCAGAGCCTGATGGGCATCACGTCTCGATATGGAATCAAAGTGAAATTATTATGTGACTACAAAAAGACGATGAAAATGATCGTTGGACTTTACAAAAGCAAAATGTTTGATCCGTAAAGGTAAAGCACCGTGAATGGTGCTAATCTCGGCACCAATCAGGATTACAACGATCGAATTTTTGATCGTATCTTGGTAGCTCTTGTCGTCTCTTAAACTCTATTTTACAAAACTGCTCGTCATCTGAATGACTTCGCGCTGGCAGTGTTGATGCTTGTTTCGGTAGTATAGTGGCGAACTGTTCGAACGGCATGTTCTAAAATGCACACTGCAAATAAGTCCAAGCTGATTTCGGTCAGGAGAAAAAGTACTTCAACTCATACTTGCGGGCAAAGCTTCAATTGGACCTTGGAGATTATTACCACAGTTCAGAGCTTTTTCTCAACTACTTAAACACACGAAGTTGCACAGCGATGTAGCTCAGGAACTAAGGAGTAAAAGATGAAGAAAGTAGTCCTATCCACCATTCTCGGAGCCAGCTGTGTGCTGGGCCTGTCCGGGACACAGAATGCTGGGGCGGCTCAAGATGCCAGTTCGCATGCAAGTCACGCGAAGCTCTTCAAAGGAAGAATTTCATATCAAGTTGCTAAAGCGGAAGAACTCTGGCTTCAACGGAAGTACGACGATGCCGCAGTTGCATTTCGCAAAGAAATGAAGAGACATCCTCGCAATCTCGATGCCACTGCCGGCTTAGGAATGTCACTGGTCATGCAGTTTAAGCTGGATGGTGCTGAAGAGCAATTCGATCGTGTTCTCACCAAGCAACCAGATAATGCAATCGCGCATACCGGGAAAGCTTTTGTTGCGATGAACAGACTTCAGTCATCATCGAAAACTTATATAGATAAGCGCAGTGAGTTGTTGTCCTCGGCAGAGAACGAAGCGCAAGCCGCGCTGCAAGCCGATTCCACACTCCCTCAGGCACACTATGCGCTTGGTTCTATCTATAAAGAACAGAACAAACTTGAAGAAGCGTATGCAAAATTCAAACAAGCAACAGATTTAGATCCGACTTATTCTGATGCTTATTCGCAAATGGCAATGCTCGATCTTCAACAAAATCGAAATTCCGAAGCAGCCGCAAACGCCCGCGAGGCAATCACTTGCAACACAGCTAATTCAACTGCGCACTACGCGCTTGGAGAAAGTTTGTTGCGTCAGGGTTCTACCGATGCTGCAATCAAAGAGTTGAATACCGCACTTTATTTGCATCGCAATAGTGCACCAATTCACATCGCACTCGGTAAAGCATACGAATCACAAGGAAATGCTGATGCTGCGTTGAAGCAGTACGAGCGCGCTTCTTTGATCAAACCGGAAGCCAAAGAACCTAATGAACGAATGGTTGGTTTGCACATCGCTCTGGGCAAACAATACGAAACACAAAATAACACGGTTGGTGCACTTAAAGAATATCGTCAAGCAAGTTTGATCGATCCTCATCATCCGGAACCATACTTGCACATGGCGCAACTCCGCGAAAATAGAGGCGATCTGGAACTGGCGATTGCAGAATTGCGTTCCGGTGCTGAGATCAATCGTGAATCTCCAGTTCTGTACCAACGCATCGGCGAAGCTTCGTTGAAGTTGGATAAAACTGATGATGCAATCAAGGCCTTCGAAAGAGCATTGACTTTATCGCCACAAAATCCAGCTCTCGTAGATGGCTTGAGCCGCTCGTTTTACGTCAAAGCACAAAAAGAATCAGCTGGTTCTTTCTTGATGTCGAATGAATTCGAGAACGCAAAAGTTTCACTCGAAAAAGCGATCAAACTGAATCCTTCGAATCTCAGATTGAGATTAGCAATGGCAAAACTCAGAGCGCTTGCTGGTGAAACCGTTGATCTAAAATCAATCGGTGCCCCCACTAATGACGCAGAACGTGTGGCTTACGCCGAAGCGTTGTTGGCACAGAACAAATTCCCTGAAGCGCAGCAACAAATGCTACAAGTGATCAATGGTGCCACCGATCCGCATGAAATCGCGGCAGTCGGCGATCTCGCATTGATGATTAAGGACCTGGATTCAGCGTCTCTTGCTTACAAGAAAACCTCTGAACTCGGTCAACATGAAAGAGCAAAACGCGGCATGACTGGTGTTGTACGTGCTCGTGAAGAATCACGCCGTCACGTCACCCTCGGTCAAGATCTGGCCAAGCGTAAACAACTGGGCAGCGCGGTTGATACGTTTAGAGCCGCCACGGCAGCCAATCCACGACTTGCTGATGCGAGACTCGGACTTGCTCAATCGGAAGAGCGATACGCATCGAAATCGCCAGCGCAATTGCGTGACGCGGCAGAACAATATCGCGCTTATCTTTCCCTCTCGCCCGATCTGGATGTGAAAGTTCAGAAGAGAATCTCCAAAAAGATTGAGCGGATCGAAAGCCGAGCTACAAAACTGGATAAGAAAGTGAACATTGTAAGCGCCGATACAGGCTTGTAAGTTATACGCGTCCGCCAGTTACTGCGCGGGGCGCCAGAGAAAAATCCACCAGGGGCGACGCGTTATGGCGTCGCCTTTCTGGCTGGGGGTGCTTCCCTTGGGTTATGGGAACGTTGTAGTATGCCCTTGTCGAGGCGTAATTCCGAGGGCGGAGATGGGGCATCTTATCGTGTCTAATTTTATAATTTTAGCTTTACTGTCAATGCTTACATCGATCGCGCTGATGCTTTTTGTCCGCAAAAAGCTCGGGCTTGATTTTCTTCGCGAACATCACCCGGTATCGGATCCGTTGTTGGCGTGCGTCGGAACACTCTTTGCCATTCTTCTGGGATTCATGGTTGCCAACGCTATGACGCGGTTTGAAGAAGCTCGCGTAAATGTCGAGCAAGAAGCCGGAGCGGTCGGTGACATTTACCGCCTCTCGCGCGGACTTCCGGAAGAGGTCGGCAGCGTGATTCGAAGAGATTGTTTTAAATACGTCGACGGTGTGCTCGAGATTGAATGGAAGGAGATGGCGAAACGGAAGATGTCGTACGAAGTTTGGAATTCGTACGGTCAAATCTGGACCGACTGTTTAGCCGTAGAGCCGATTTCCAATAGAGAAAATAATATTCATGCGACAATGCTTAGTGCTGTAGTCAATCTTGGCGACTGTCGAAGAATCCGAGCAACTCAAATGAATAACAGTGTCCCCGCCATCCTCTGGGGGGTGGTTTTGATGGGCGCCTGTGCCACTGGAACTTTGGTTCTGTTTTTTGGAATCACCAGTTTGAAGGTGCAATCTTTTACGACTGCACTGGTTACGTTCGTACTTTATCTAAACGTGTTCCTGCTGGCCTCTTATGACGACCCATTCTCAGGCGAAGTGTCGGTAAAACCGCATGCCTTCGAGGTGGCGCGAGAGTCGTTGGGACGACGCTTCAAACCTTTGGAGAAGCAACCGATGAAATTCGAGGAGGACGATTCTGACGACACTTTAGAAGGCGATACCCTCGATGATGACACGCATAACGATTCGGATTCCGACGCACATACACTGCAGAGATTAAAGAATGATGCGAAGGCTGTTCCTGTTGCACCGCTGAAAAAATAAATCGAAACTCAGTTATCTGAGAATCACCAAGAAATTAAATTCCATGTTTTTTCAGTTCTGAAAACCTGGAATTTTTTTTACTGCAAAATGTGTGCATCGGGTGACTTGTCGGAACGCGCGTTTTCACTCGACCTTGATTCGTGCAGACTTAGTGACCGACGACCGAGCGCGCTCTAATCTCAGCCTCTCGCATTATTTTTCTGCATTTTTCTTCGGCTTCGTGATGAATTTCTTCTTTGCGATCCTCGGAGAGATCCGTTCCCATTCTGCCATCCGGGTATTGCCAAAATTCATTGGCGTTAGCCTTTTCATGTTCCAACTGATCTTTTGCTTCTTGTTTCACTTTAGCGACGGCTTCGCGAGCATGTTTCATGATTTCGTCTTTGCGGAGATTCGCCGCCACCTGCGCGTCCGTCAATTTCGTGTCGTCAGATTTTGAATTAGAAGAGCTGCTACTGCTGCTGGACGGAGCTGCCGCGCGAACTTGTGTTGAGTGTTTATCTGCTCGACTGATCCCTTCCTGACACTTCGCCTTGACCGCGGCATTGCTGGTCGATCGAATGCAAAGTTCGTACTCATATTTTGCCGCAGCCATTCTGCCCAGCGCTAAATTCGTATTGGCGAGATAATAATGCGTTTGCCAATCCATCGGCGAAAACTGCGCAGCCTTCTCCAACACAGGTCGAGCCCTGGCATACTCTTTTGCATCGTACAGTTTTCTGCCTTCCTCAAGATCCCCGGCGAGGGCCGCTTGATGTGCGAACAGTCCGGTCGTGATACATAAAACCAATGCACAATGCAAATTTCGCATGTTTACTGACCTGTGCTTGACGCTCTCTTTCAATATACAATACCGCTGCAAGAAACGTTTTTTTCTTTTAGGCTATAATCCGATGAAGCTCGTCGATCCAGTCGTGCGGCAACAGTCGGGCTGCATTGTTAGAGCGAAACCATTCATTGTTCAAAATATCATCGTCCAAATTTAAAATCCTGATTGCGCTGTTGTCGCTCGGGCTAGTTTCATTGGGTGGATTTTTCTGGCTCGAAGAAAACAAATCGCCGGCAGAAAAATCTGAAGCAGAAGTCGAAAAATACTATCAAAAGATGCATACGCGCATAATGAAACGCGTAAAGGGGGTTCCCATAGATCTGCTATTCATCGGTGATTCCATAACCGAGCACTGGCTCGATGACGGTAAAGATATATGGGCAAAAGAGTATGGTGCCTGGAATCCTGGAAATTTCGGTTTATCCGGTGACACTACATATGGTGTTCTATGGCGCTTAAAACAAAACGATATCACTGGATTGAAACCGAAAGTCGCGATCGTTTTAATTGGCACGAATGATCTCTCGGTAGGCAGAGGAGCCGCCGCTACCGCCAGGGGAATCGAAAAGATTGTCGATACGCTCAAAAAGCAGCTGCCTGATACCACAGTGGTACTAATCGGATTGTTGCCGCGAAGTCGAGCTGCAGATCCAGGGCGCAAACTAATTACAGAAGTAAATCAATCAATTTCAAAACTAGAGAATGGAACCGATATCAGATATCTCGATGTTGGAAATTCTTTTATGGGCGAAAACGGTGAAGTCGATCCGGAGCTTATGCCTGACGGATTGCACCTCTCCAATAAGGGTTATCGAGTTTTCGCTGATGCAATGAAACCGACTCTCGCGCAATACTTGACCGTCGTCGAGCCCTGAAATATTTGCGATTTTGGTAATGGGGAACACTCGTGTCCGGGTTGAATGTACGCCAATTGACTCAAGATTTTGTCATCCGTAACCCGCGTCTGGACCAGCTCGCACGCTTGTCGAACGCTAGAAGAAACTTTTAGAATCAACCTTAATATCGGTTGTAAGTGTGCTGTAGCAAATCTTTGTATTAGCGATGCCTGGAGGGTTTATCGAGTTCCCGTTCTTTTGTTAAAAAGTCTGGTAATGTATTCCGAAACGGAATCATTTTCGTACCACCATCAGTCTCGTAACTGGAAATTAGATTGGAGAAGCACCATGAAGAAGCAACTATTATTATTGGGTACTACGCTCGCGCTCTGTACATCAGCGTTTAGCCCTGCCCTCGCTCAAACCACTGACGACATCTCTAAAGGTAACTGCAAAAAAACATCGGATGTTTGTCAAAAAACTCTCGATTATTGCAACACCAAAAAAGGAAAACATTCAGCGGATAACGTAACCGGTGTTTTGAAGGACTGCATCATTGCATGCAATGCCACCGAAAAATTCATCAACCGAAACTCGTCACTGAAAAAGAAAGCCGCCGCATTGAGCATCGATGCTTGTAATGCTGTAGCGAAATCATGCGACCAGTTTGGGGACGACGATAAAATGCAAGCCTGCGCCAATGAGGCTCGCAAATGTGTTGGCAATCTTCAAAAGATCCAGTAAGTATCGAACGTTCCCAGACGGCAGGTTTAGAACATCCGCTCTGAACAACGTCCGTTTCAAAAACATCTGTGTGTAAAAAACGCCCGTTCTAAACACCGTCCGTTTTTAGGACATTCTGTTTTAAAAATGCCCGGTAAACAGGTCGTAGAAAAACATCGAACTCGTCGCTCGCATCTGCGAGCGCACTGGTTCGGCTGCCGTTCGCTCACGTTGTTTTAAACGACGGCTTCGTGAAAGCGCCGCGCGCTCAACTTTGCCACTCTCTCATTCCACTACGTGCTCGCTGTCTGCATCCGATCTGGCGGCATATTTCACACCTTCGGATATGGAAGGGTAAACATAGAGCATCTCAGCCAAATCACTAAGTTGAGCGTTCATGCGCATCGCCATTGACACTACATGAATGATATCGCCAGCTCCAGGCGCAACAATCGTGGCTCCGAGAATTTCTTGGTTCGTCGAATTGCTGATGATTTTGATGTTGCCGTCAGTATGTTGCATCAACACCGCGCGCGAAACGTTCGACAACGGCATCGATCTAACTTCATAGCTATGCCCTGCTTCCTTAGCCTGGGCTTCAGTTAAACCAACCACCGCCACCTCCGGATCAGAAAAAATGCAGCGCGGAATGTACTTGTGGTCTACCGCTTGGGCACCGACTTCGGAGAATGCGTTGTGCATCGCCAGTTTTGCATCGATTACTCCAACCGGCGTGGCCATTTGATTTCCATGCTCCGGACCGATCACGTCACCGGCTGCAAAAATATGCACGGCGCTCGTTCTCAAGTATTCATCGACTTTGACGTAACCTTTATCGGCGAGTTCAACTCCGGCTGCATCAGCTGCGATACCGCCGGCGTTGGGCTGACGCCCGGTTGCCACCAAAATCTCTGCTGTTTTTAAACTTACTTTTTTCCCCTGGCGAACAAGGTTAACGGTGAATCCAGTTTTTCTTGACCCCGAAACTGATTTGACGTTCGAGTTCACAAGTACCGTGATGCCCTCATCTTCTAAGACTGTTTGTAAGATGTCGCCGGCTTCCGGTTCATAACCATGACTGAGCAACCGTTCGCCGCGTCCGATGATTGTCACTTTGGTCCCGAAACGCGCAAATGTTTGACCGAGTTCAAGCGCAATGTATCCTGTTCCGAGTATGACCATCGATTCCGGAAGCGTTTTTAGCTCCTCCGACTCATCACAAGTCAACAAATCACTCGTCAAAAATTTTGACGGTGATAAACCCTCGATCTCCGGAACATGAGGCCGGCTGCCGGTCGCGATAAGAAATTTTTCCGCGGTGTATCGTTTGCCGTCTACATCTATAGTATGGTGATCCAAAAATTGTGCGTGCCCGCGTGCAAGAAATGTTGAGTCGTCATCAAATACGGTGTCACGTTTTTTTCTTCTGTAATCTCTTATAATGGCATCTTTTTGTTGAATCAAATTCTCGAACGACAAAGTTGCGTCCTTACAATGAATGCCATCAAATCTTGGTCTTCGCATTGTGAAATAGGTTTTTGCAGCTTCAATCAAAAACTTTGAAGGAATGCATCCGTAATTCAAACAAGTGCCACCGAGGAGTCGTTCCTCCGTGAGCAGAACTGTCTTATTAAGATCTCGTGCCACGGCCGTCGCTGCCGCCGCGGTCGATCCCGAGCCCAGGATCGCAACATCGAAATTCTTGGGTTTCCTCATTACTTATGTACCTATCGGGTTTATTGATGACTTTTACTAGAGTACGCGTAATGGAATTTTGTTCCGATACTTATTTTTAAATAGGTGGAACAAAACATACTTCACCATGCGTCCCGTAAGCGAATCACAAATTAAGGAGTCATTCATGTCTACTACAGAAAAAGAAAAAGACCTCGAAGAAAAGAAAGAAACCAAGGTCGAAGAAAAGGAACAGGCTAAGAAACCTGAGCTAGATAAAGATAAAGAACAGAACAAAGAGAAGAAAGAAGATGGCGGCTGCTGCGGGGGCTAAGAGTTAGAAACCTGGGGGCATCCTTATGCCCCCAATTACCAAATGGAAGTGATGTTTAATATGGATACATGTAAATCGCAAAACCCAATGGCCGCGGATCCTGTTCCCAACCCCAGCCCCGATCCAGCGCCTACTCCATCGCCATCACCATCCCCGGTGCCGCAACCGACACCACAGCCTGCACCAATTCCGGTGCCTGATCCGAATCCAAGTCCGTGGCCGACACCTGCGCCAAACGATCCCGATCCAGTGCCGCCATTGCCTGGACCAGATCCAAACCCGGCTCCGTTTCCTGATCCGGCGCCAATGCCTGAGCCTACTCCACCACCGCCGGAGCCAACTCCCGGACTGGGTGAGCCTTCGCCACCGCCGATGGAATAAACAAGTTTTATTGAAGAGGGAAAGAGCAAATAAGCGGCGCATGTTTCATGCACCGTTTATTTGTTTTTTCATCAAAAACCGTGCGGCTCTGAAATTTCGGTAATTGTGTCGGCGACGTCCTGCTCATGCGCAGTGACAGCTATATCTGCCAGCGAAACAATACCTTCTATATGATTCTGCGAATCGACGACCGGAATTCTGCGGACCTGATGACGCTGCATCAACAACACTACTTTCTCAAGCGTGTCGTCAGCCTTGCAAGTCACGACATCCTCGCTCATACAGTCTTCGACGTTCTTTTCGACCGGATAACTGCCATCGGCTAATACTTCCAGGCACAAGTCGCGGTCCGTGACCAGACCAATCAACGTGTCATCTTCATCACTCTCCACTATTGGAATCACACCTACGTTGAGCTGCCGCATAATATTGGCAGCCTGCTGCGCCTTGTCACCCCGGCGACAGCACATAGGGGCAATTGTCATAATTTCATGAACTTTCATCGAACTTGCCTCCTGTCTCATTTCGTTCTATTCATTCAGTTATTAGCATTTACTTTCACTAATAGTGTTCATCGAAAGGCAGTTTCCGTGCGGAACTCGGCGGTAATCCCGAGCCTCTGGCGTGCGACCTCCTTCGGGTTTCGATCCGCTCGGTATGTGCTAAACAAAAAATGAGCAGAGCTTTGCGATTTGCTTTCAATCAATCCCAATCTTCAGTCCGAATATTTTTAAAGAGGTGTTTCATGGAAGGTCCGTGCAGAAGTCTAAGAAGTAGACGCGGAAGTTACAGTGGGATGGCCGATGCTCAACTCATCGTTTCCTGCCAACAAAGAGATCCAGAAGCATTGAATCATTTGCTTGAACGTCATCATCAGACGATCGTCTCGATGGTTTATCACGTCGCTCCTGATTGGCTCGATCCATCAGATCTCGTGCAGGAAGCAAACATCCGCATATGGCGTTCAATCGGCAACTTGCGAAATCCCGATTGCTTTAAGAGCTGGTTGCGCAAAATTGTCACTAACCTCTTTTATGATGAATTGCGCAAACGTCCGAAAGAAGGTCAGGTTTTGTCTATTGATGAACCAATCACTTCGGATAATGGAACAGAAGTAGCCACGCGTGAAATAGTTGACGCATCCGCTCAACCAGAAGATGACATTCTGGCTAACGAATTAGCCGAAGCTGTCGCCAGTGCGCTTTCGACATTGCCCGGTCAATTCAGAACAGCTGCTGTTCTTCGCGATGTCGAAGGTCTTTCATACGAAGAGATTGCCCAATTAACTCAATCCGAAATCGGAACTGTTAAGTCCCGCATTTCGAGAGCTCGCACCAAGATTCAAAAGAGATTGTCTTCGTACTTGCGTGACGTTGCTTAATTCGCAAACGAAACTGGTTAGTTAAACAATGGCTCCCAGCGCTGCCGGGGGTTGTTTGTATATACAGGCGATAGCTGAGTGGTGGCATAAAAACTGAGGAAAAAATTTCAGTGTTAGACTAGGTCGTTATTTGTTAGCGAACCGTGTAACACGTCAGGATATCTGAATGAAATTTTTAAAGGCATCGCTTGTGTTGTCAGCAATATTGTTGATTTCCGATCGAGCTGTCTTGTCCCAGGTCAATATTGGTTTTGGAAAAAACAAAACAATCGCTCAAGCGCAAACGCTCTCCAATGGTGGCTTTCAAGCAGAGGAGCTGCCGGCGCGTTTGAACGAGAAACCGAAATTTAAAGACGCCGCCGATAAGGTTCTAATTGATTGCAATGAACGAAAGTTCGATTATGCAATGGAGAATGCGAAATTATTCGTGTCGTTAGCAAAACCTAAAAAAGACGAAATTGAAATGCTTACAAATAAGGCGGATGCACTTGCTTCCACCAGCAGAGAAAAGGCCGTTGCACTGCATATGATGGCATTTCAAGCTTTAAAACTCGGTGGTCGTGCCACCGCGGATGAGGCAGTGGCGCGCCAATTTAAAATTGCATCAGTGATAACATCCACGAAAACCAATGATTCGGAACGAGAATTTGCCACCAATTTAGTGGAGCAGGGGTTGCGCACTCGCCGCATTGCAGGCGGGATTCAACAGAGTGATGCGCCTTTTGTTTTGTTGCACGGCAGGCTGGAGTTCAGTCTCAAGCGTTGGGATAGTGCAATTAAGGAATACGAATATTGGCTCGGTATGTATTCCAGCAAAGGTCAAAATCCGCCGGCAAATGAACTACCGGATGCGCTCGGTGAACTTGGAATTGCAAACACAAGTTTGAAAAATGTGACTAAGGCCGAAGAGTATTTCACTCGCGCTTGTGCGGCCGCCAATGCGTTCAACGGAACGACGGTCACTCCGGTAAATCAGTATGATGTCGAAGATTTTTTGATCTTCAATTTGCTCTTGCAGAATAAATTGGATCACGCCAAAGAATTGGCGCAAACGCATTTGAAGTTCAAAGAAAATTCGCTTGGTTTGAGATCGCCGCAACTGGCGGTTGAATTGAATCGGTACGCCGATTTATTCGAGCAGTCCGGCGAAACGGCATTCTCATTTTCGCTGCGCGCAAGAGCTGGTCGTGTTGTGAATCCATAAATGGAACGCCCGGATCGTTGGACCCGAGCGTTCATATTTTAGAAGTGCATGAGTGTTTCAGTTACTCGCCCTCAGGCTGCAGTAGTTTTGATTACTTGCGTACTATCAAACTACTCGACTTTGAGACCGATATTGGCACGCCGTCTGTTTGTACTGGAGATATTGTCTTGCATGTCTGCAGTCAATTCGCTGAAACGTTTTTCAATCGATCTAATGTTTGACGACGAAAGTGTGCCATCTCGTTTTTTCCGAGCTTCAAGACTGGCGACCCGACTCAAGTCGGATCGCAACTCTTTGACCTGGTCGTTGGTCAATCTTCCGGCATCGTATTCGAATTGAATTCGTTGATCGAGCAGGGCTCTGCGAGCGGCATAATCGGTAGTAGCGAATAACACCTGACCACCTTGCACATAGACACGATCGCCGAGAATTGGTGAGTATGTCGTGGAAGTTTTGATCACTGGTGTGAGTTGCGAACCGATTACATTCAATCTATATGCAAGTGGAGCGGCTTGGGCAAAAGTAACTGCGCCACCACTTTGTCGGAGAACAACTTCCTGAGCTGCAACTTGTTCAAGAGCTGCTCTTAAAGGTGTAATTTCTGTAGCGGTAACTGTATTTCGTGCGATAGCATCAGCGATTTGTTGTTGCAATGCAGCGCGACGCTCGGCTACCTGGACAAGAACGTTGGCCGCGGGGGCTGTGGAAATGGAAACGATGTTGCCGTTGACGTCTGTCGTTGCGATCACCTTGCCGCTGGTTCGGTCGGCGATATAATGGCCTGCAGGCACTTTGACGCTGGTGGTGTAGTCTCCGAACAATTTGCCTGTTAGTGGATCTACCACCATATATGATGATCCTGCCGGCACGGTGAATGCGGGCGTTGTTACTGTTCTGGTCTCCACTACTGTGGTATCTGCCATCGCAGATGGTGCCACGATAACCGTCGCCAGAGCGGCAGCAAATAATGTTTCTAGGCGCTTCATGTGAGTTCCTCCCTTATATATAGTTTCCACTCTGGTCGATGTGGACTCTTGCGGGACGCGACCATTCACGCTTCGGTTCCCGAAACTTCCTATGTTTCGACTTATTGTGGGCTTTATTTCTCGTAACCTTCGCCTTGTAAAGCATCACCATCGTTCATCAAATTTGCTATGACGCAGTAGCACTGAAGAGGACATTGTCATGGATAAAACGACCGAATCACTGTGGTTAGCGGATTCCAGTTTGCCAAATTTCGACTCGCTGGGCGCTGACCTCGAGTGCGACGTGTTGATCGTCGGTGCTGGAATCGCCGGCTTATCGACCGCCTATGCCCTGACCAAGGCAGGCGTCCCTGTAATAGTTGTTGACGACGGTCCTCTGGCCGGCGGAGAGACAGAAAGAACGACGGCGCACGTGACGTCCGTCCTGGATACCAGGTATCATCAGCTCGAAAAATGGCACGGCGCGGCAATGACCAGCCAGATTGCCACTAGCCTCCGTCATGCACTTGAGCGCATCGCTTGGACCGTTCAGGAAGAAGGAATTGACTGCGGTTTCGAAAGCAAAAACGCTTATTTGTTTCTCAAGCCTGGCGACGATCAAAAGGTCCTCGAAGATGAAATGACCGCGATGCAGAATGCAGGATTCACGGGAGTCGAGATCGTCAAGAAGGCTCCGATGCCAACACCGAATCCTGGTCCGGCGCTACGGATTCCGGCACAAGCACAATTTCATGTGCTTCGCTATTTAAATGGTTTAGTTAAAGCAGTCACCTCTGGTGGTGGCAAGATTTTTTGCGATACGCATGTTACATCCATTAAAGATGGTGATGTTGTAGACGTGCTCACCGACTCGGGACACACGATTCGCGCCAAGCATGTTGTGATCGCCACTAACAGTCCGATCAGTAATTTGGTTGCGATTCATACCAAGCAAGCTGCTTATCGCAGTTATGTGATCGCCTGCGAAATGGATGATGACACCAAGCTTGACGGATTATTCTGGGACACCGATTCGCCTTATCATTATTTGCGAACCGAACCAATTTTTGACAAGAACTACATCATCATCGGTGGCGAAGATCGAAAGACCGGTCAAGATGAAGAGTACGACAAACACTTCCAACGCCTGGAAGAGTGGAGTCGGCAGTTGATGCCGCAACTCGGACCGGTTGAGTTCAAATGGTCTGGCCAAGTTTTAGAGCCAGTCGATGGATTGGCGTTCATCGGCCACGACCCCGGACATAAAGAAAATATCTATGTTGCCACCGGATTCTCCGGAGTTGGAATGACACAGGGCACGCTTGCCGGCATGATTCTGGCAGACCAAATCATGGGCAAAGAAAACGTTTATGCCGACATTTATAAGCCAACGCGCAAAACACTCGCGACGATGGATACTTACATCAAAGAGAACGCAAACGTCGCTGCACAATACGTCGATCACTTGAAACCGACTGAGCTTTCCGAGGCTGATATCCCCGCTGGTGAAGGAGCGATCGTCAATGACGGCGCCGATAAACTTGCCGTGTATCGCGATGAATACGGGCAGGTGCACAGATTCTCAGCAGTTTGCCCGCACTTGAAGGCGTTAGTGCGCTGGAATCCTGTTGAAAAAAGTTGGGACTGTCCTGCTCATGGTTCGCGTTTTGAAGCACTCGGTGGTGTCATCGATGGACCTGCGAATTGTGATTTGAGTTCATGCGCTTTGAAAATTGATAGCGATGAAACAGCTCCAGCGTTTCAATTCCCAAAGGGAGCCGATGATCCACTGCCTGTCTAAAGCCTCATAGAAAGCCTTTCTTGAAAACAGCGCCTTCACGGTCGCTGTTTTTGCAGGTTAGGCACTCTGTGTGATACCACTCATCCGCCCTGCGCAAATCGCTTCGGGATCATCCCTACCATCATGACGTGATACCAGAAGCAATGCTTTCAGGGCGAGAATTCTTCTACTGGAAATTCCGCGCGGACGTAAACGTCGCATACATCTGTGTGTATGCGACGCGATAATTATTGATATGAGTGACTTGGTTCCGAACTATGTCCGGACAAGGCTTGCTTAGTCGAGTTGCACTATGGCAGGACGGCCATTTTGTTGCAAAATGGCTGGTTGGCCATTAGGCGACTCTTTGTCATGTTTTTTGCGAAATTGATCGATAGCTTTTTTCAATTCGCTAATGGCAATAACCACAGATGTGATTACGGTTACCACGGAAACGATTGTCTTGAGCGTATTTAACATAGCAGTCTATCCTTAAACTCTAACCATTACGGGACGCCGTGATTTAGTTCGGTTGCCCAGTGGTGGACCATCTTCGTGCGTCACTCGAAGTGTTATTCCTTAGATAGCACGTCTGGTTGCCGCTGTTGAACGGCGAAAAACGCGCAGCCTAAACGACCTCTCGACGCCAAGCCGCTGTTAATCGGCATCGGCGGGGATGTCATATGCTAAGTCGTACACAATCGGAAATTTGAAGAATTTTACGATCGAGCATTCTCTATTAATCAAGCCATTCGTATTCGTTGCTGTTTGCGCACACGAGTCAGATGTCATCTAATAACCAAGGCGAGGGTAACAACAATGTCGGTTTTCAGCAGCACGGAAGAACTTTACGTAGTCATGGAAGAGTTGTGGTTCTGGATCAAAAACAATCCAGAGATGTCAGCCGAGTTACTGAAGTCCAAACTCGTCGTTCGTTTCAATTACAAAAACCCTGATGGCTGCTTGACTGTAGATGGTTCAGACGGAAAGGAATTAAGAATAACCAGTGGTGAGTGCGAATTGAAACCTGATGTCGTTATGCAAATGCAGTCCGACTTCGCGCACCAATTTTGGCTCGGCAATGTCAACGTTCCGGTCGCTCTGATCTCCGGCAAAATTGTTTCCAGAGGTCCAGTCAACAAGGCACTGGCATTGCTGCCTACAATAAAACCAGCATGGCAAATTTATCCTGGCATTGCCGAAGAAAAGCTGAAAAAATCTGCGTAGTCACGGCGTTTATTCCTTGGTCTTAATTTTCTCGAGATCGTTTTTGTGCTCGAGGATAGCAGCCCAGATGTCGCCGCGTTTTTTTAATCGATCCGGTATCGTGCGAACCGTAAAGTCTGTTGGATAGAGCTTCTTCTCAAGTTCTTTCCACTCGATTGGTGTTGAAATTGTTGCTTCTTTCGAATTTCTTGGTGAATATGGTGCGGGCAAAGTTTTGCCTCGACCATTCATATTGTGATCGAAAAAGATTTTTCCTGTTCGTTTTTTTACAGCCCAATCCATTGTGATTTCATTCGGACGCTGTGCGAGCAGGTGTCTGCCGATCGTCTCTGCAAGCGCTCTTACTATGTCATATTCGAGATTACGAACAATTGGAACATAAATATGCAGACCCGTTCGTCCTGATGTTTTGACGAACGCTTCCATTTTTAGTTTGTCGAGATTATCCTTGAGAGCGAGCGCGATCTCACACACTTTCGTGAAACCGGCTTCGTGAAGTTCCGGCTCTGCGCCTTTAGATTCCTTGCCGCTGTACATGTAGGGATCTAAATCAAGCACGATGAAATCCGGGTGATTCATCAGTGAACTTTCTATGTTTTCAACGCTGCCTGTAAAGACGCGCGGCAGATCTTTTCCATCCGGATACTGATCAATTCGTGTGTGCGCTGTGTGCAATTCCAGATCGGCTAGCTGAGCGAGCCAGAGCAGAGTCGGCAGATTGTTGCATTGAATAAATTCGCCATCGCCAGCACCGTGCTCGGAAAACAGCATAATGGTTTCTACGAATTCAGGTTTATTCACCTTCCAATGTTTTTGATAGAAACTCTTACCTTCCACACCGTTAGGATATCTAATTAAAGTCAGTGGACGCCCATGCAAGTGCGGCAGAATATAGTTCGAAACCTGCAGCAAATAGCGGACGTAATCCCGCTTAGTTACCGGTTCTACAACGTCGGTGCCTGTCCACAAAACTTTGTTCAAATTGGAAAACGAAATGGTGTGCGAGTCAATTTTCAGACTGCCCGCGTTGCCGGCGGATTCAATCTGTTCTATGAAGTCGTCTAATTTGTCCTCAGCAATTGCTGAACCAGTTTTTTTTGCCATTTTTTAAAACTTGTAGTTGAGAGTGTTGTCGACCGGTGGACATGTGGCATCTAGTATTTTTGCAGAAGTCACTTTCGGAGCGTTGTCCAGGGATTTTTGGGAAATACGATTTTCGTGGAGGTGTTCACCGATGTATATTTTCTTTAGCGTCTTCATCTTAATCAATGCCATAAATCCGGCGTCTTCAAGCTCGGTGTTACCGATGTCCAGGACTTCCACGTTCGGCAACTTCGCAAGTTCGAGCGCTTCGCTGGTTTTGATTTTACAGCCTTCCAAACTTAGAAATCGCAGCTTTTTTAACTGAGCAATTTGTGAAATGGTGCCAGGCACAAGTGTGCATCGATTAAGTTTTAGCTTTTTCAGATTCGGTAATTTCACCAAATATTTCATCCCAGTGCCATTGAAGTTGGGCATTTGTTTGAGATCTAAAACCTCCAGTTTTCGCAGTTTTGCGATATCTCGAAAGCCTTCATCCGTGAATCGGTTTTTAGTCATGCTGAATATTTTTAGCTCAGGCAAACTACAAACGACTTTCAGTCCCTCGTCCGTGACGCCTGGATTTTGGTCGAGCAACAACACTTCTAATGATTTCATTCGCGCCACTACTTTCATAAGTTCATCGTTCAAACCCTGACAATGAAACAACGAAAGTCCTTTCAAATCTGCCTTGAGAAGAAGAAGCAATCTAACTGAGGTTGCTTTTTCGTTCCATAAGCTGACGTACGCAAATTTGTTGAACTTTTTGAAGTCTTCAAGTTCTGAATCTTTGAAGCCCCATTTTTTGTACCAAACTACACCGTCGCTCCAGGGCATTCCAGACCACGTGTTTGCTCCTGGAAGCATTAAATCCTCGGCATCGAGGTCGTATCCTATGGTAGCTTTGGGCAGCGGTTTGTTACTGATCGCTTCCGGCTCTGCATGTTGAAATAAATCAAGCAATATTGGCACCATAGGTGCTACCAACAAGCCGATGCCGCCGATGGTGGCTACTAAAACAATGCAGCCGATGATGAACTTTTTACTAAACACGGGTCCCGGTACTAATGGTGGTGAGTCCGGAACCAATGATTCGATTTGCGGTGACTTGCTTTCACGCGTAACACTCTGTGCGCTTTTAAACTCACGAAGGGCTTGTATACTGGATTTCAGTTCCTCCATCGATTGGAATCGCTGGTCCGGATCTTTATGTAAACTGGTCGCAACGAGTTGTTCTAGCTGCGGCGAAAATTCAACGTCTGGGCAAAATTCCGATAGACTTGGTGCTTCTTCCGTGCTCTGTTTCATGATCGTGTCGAGTATCGTTTCACCCGTAATCGGTGGAGTGCCGGTCAAGGTCTCGAACATCACGCAACCCATAGAATAAATGTCGGCGCGATTGTCGAGTTCCTCGCCGCGACTGTGCTCAGGGCTCATGTATCGCGGGCTTCCGATTAATTGTCCGGCGCGAGTCATGCTTGGATCTTCGACACGTTTTGCCAGACCAAAGTCGACCACAAATGCTTTGGGATAGGGCGAATCTGTTTGTGTCAGCATGACGTTGCTTGATTTTAAATCTCGATGCAGCACTTTTTGATTGTGCGCAAGAGTAAGAGCGTCACAGATTTGAATGAAAATACCGGCTGCGCGTTCGATCGGAATTCGCCTGTTGTCTCTTATGTATCGAGAGAGCGTGATTCCATCCACATAGTCCATGACTAAATATGGGATGCCATCAGCGGTGATACCGAAATCCAGAGTCCTGATCAGATTGGGATGGAGCAACGTACTCGCCGTTTTTGCTTCCAACTGAAAGCGCATCATCGCTTCTTCTGTCATCATCTCCGGGCGGAGAATTTTAACTGCCACGTGCTTTTTCAGACTGGAGTCAAATGCTTTGTAAACCATCGCCATGCCGCCAGAGCCAATCTCGGCGATTACCTCATAGCGTTCGGCGATTATTTTTGGTGTCTTGTCCGACATTGACGCATACCAATTTCGTTAAAATCAGTTTTGTTCGCTGTACGTGAACCGGGATGCTGAGAGTGTCTGGGGTAACGTGATTGTAAACGGATCGTGGTTTTAAACGGTCGTGGTTAAAAACGGATCGATTATTTGTTCGATTCAAACGGGAAAATCTTTTTCCAATCGTTTTTCATATCAATCACCTGCCAGCCTTTTTCATTGGCTATATCAAGTGCTTTATCCAATCTTCCCACTTTCGAGTCTCGATCATACGCATATTCTCTTTCTGCATCAGTATGATGAACCAGAGCCGCCAACCGTTTGCCTTTGCCTCCAGCCGTCCACTGCAGCATCTGCAGGTCTCCGTTAGAGTTACCGAAGGCGGCAATCGGGCGTCGGCCGATCACTTTTCGATTGCCACGGGCTTTTGCGAACTATCGCAAATGAAGTCAATGTCCATTGTTCGAACAATTTCCGGTTGACCGTCGTCGTCTTTAAACTGCAATTTGATCATGCTGCCAATCACACGTTCCGGTGGAATGTCGTAGACTTCCTCGGTCCAGGGGCGCATGAATTCAGCTCCGCCGCCTGAAACAATGTAATTTTTGAAATCATGTTTTTGTAAATAGGCAATCACTTCGATCATCGGTTGATAGACGCAACTTGTATAAGGTTGATGAAACCGCGGATGCTTTTCGGATTCCATCCATTTAGTCACCACGTCAGAATATTGGTCGACTGTCAGTCCGTGATATGTGGAGCCGATCAGCTCCTGTGAGCCTCGAGCGCCGGCTTTTCCAAGCGCGGCAAGATCGCCGTCGAGAACAGCTTTGAATAAGGGTTTGTCCTTCACTTCGGGGTGCGTTTGCGCGTAAGCTTTCGCTTTGTCGACTATGAAGACAACCTGCGGATAGTTGGGCTGCTCGCACCACAATGTGCCGTCATTGTCGAAGACAGCGATACGCTCGCTGGGCTTGACGTAGTCAGGACTCTTTTCATCCGTCACCGCTTTCACAAAATCGACGATTGCATTTTTTCTTGCGCTGTCATTCCATAGACCCAAATTTGTATCTGTCTTTTCTTTTGCGTCGGCTACCGAAGAGGCGAAAACGGAAAGTAAAATCGACAGCGCGACAATCGTGCTCGCCCGTTTTTTCGATCGCGTCTTAGAAGATGGAAGGGGCGCCGGAGCTTTCATGGAATGCACCTCAAAACGTGTAACCGGTAAATTGACAACCGCGATCAAATTTCGCATCCTCTCAAGTTTAATTGTTCTGCGTGCTCATTCATACAGGCGCTCACGATAAACTGTCTCAAATCAGTATCGAAAGTTGACAAGCATCGCTCCGAGCTTGATCAATGGCGCGATGAATTTCGAAAGTGACCGAAACTAGTGATGATGAATTCAATAAAAACAGTGCAAGAAAGTCCGAAGATTTGAAGAGCTTATCGAAAGGTTGATTCGAAAACCCATGACGAAGTTTTGGACGATTGTTCTGGCTATATTTTTTGTGGGCGTCGGCATGACGCACTTTAGCAACACTGCGATGTTTGTTAGTGCTGTGCCACCATACGTACCTTTTCCCACTGAGATGGTTTACATCAGTGGTGTATTCGAGATCCTCGGTGGCCTGGGTTTGCTTGTTCCAGCGGTGAAGAAGTGGGCAGGGGGTGGATTAATTGCCTTGCTCTTAGCGGTTCTCCCTGCGAATATTCACATGGCGCTTAATACCGAGCAGTTTTCCTCAATACCGCCTGTGGTGCTCTGGATCAGACCTGTGTTTCAACCATTGTTGATGTACGCAGTTTGGTTGTGCACCTGGAAAAAGTCGTGATGACGTCACTAGAATTGTTCACAATAAAGACTTCGTTTCGACCAGTAACTTCGTTTAGAACAATCACGTCATGCCGGAAGCAATTCGCCTTTAGGTTCCGTTGCTGCGCGCAAGCGTGACAGTCCTTCAATGATAGTTTGCTCGTCCAAGCCGCCGTAGTTGAGTAAAAACTCTCCATGGGGAGCGGCGCCCAGATACATGTTTCTTGTACTGGAAATGCCGACACCCAGATCTTTTGCGCGTTTGATCAGTTCGCTATCAGGCACGTCAGTGTTTAACCGAATCAATATATTGATTCCGGCGTTATCACCATATACGGTGACATCGTTTTCGAACAAGCCTTTGAGCACATTGATCATCAATTGCCTTCTCTCACTGTAGATGGAACGCATTCTGCGAATGTGTCGTTCCAAATGTCCCTCGAGAATGAAGTCGGCTAAAACTTGTTGTTGAATCAGTGGCGAATGTCTGTCTGCAAGCCACTTGGCGCGACTAAATACATCGACCAAATCTTTAGGGACGACGATATATCCAAGGCGCAACGCGGGCAAGAGTACCTTTGAAAATGTCCCCACGTAAATTACTGAGGCACCACTGTCGATACCGGCGAGTGCGGGGAACGGTTTCCCCTTGTATCGATATTCGCTGTCGTAGTCGTCCTCGATGATAATCGTTCCAGTTCTGCTCGCCCAGCTCAACAGATCCAAACGTCGCGGCAATGATAGTGAAACGCCGGTTGGATATTGGTGAGATGGAGTGATGTAGAGAACTTTCAAACTCTCATCGGTGTTCACATCGAAGCGCGACTTGAGATAGTCGGTTCTAATACCGTTGGCGTCCACATATATAGGAGACAACTTTGCGCCTTGTGCCTGGAACGCTCTTTGCGCGCCGACGTATCCGGGCTCTTCGATGCCGACGGTGTCCTCCGGATCGACAAGAACGCGCGTGACCAGATCAAGGGCTTGCTGCGAGCCGCTGACGACGATCACCTGGTCCGGATCGCAAATCACGGCGCGCGCCCGAGCGAGATATCCCGCGATCGCCACTCGAAGTGGACCGTATCCACCCGATTTGGTGGGGCAGTCCAGAATTGATAGATTGCGCTGCCGGCAATGGCGGCTCAAAAGCTGGTTCCAGATGCGCATTGGAAATTCATCCAGGTCTGGTCGTCCGAAAGTAAACTGGATTTCCGGCTCATCATCAGGGAATCCGATCCATTCCTTGGCTTGCAGTGCAGCGCCGTACCTGGAAAGCTGCCGGGGGCGCGGCAGAGGAGCGGTTCGTTCCGGTAACTGGTCGGCCAGTTCGTCGACCACGTCCTCGACACTGGTCAATTCATCGGGCAGATGGCGCGATACGTAGGTGCCAGAACCAGGATAAGCCTCGAAATAGCCCTCTCCCAGAAGATAGTCATAGGCCATTGTGACGGTGGCCCGGGCTACGCTGAGTTGCTTCGCCATTTCACGGGTGGACGGTACTCGTTTCCCTTTAGCTAAACGACCCGAAAGTATTCCCCGGCGGACCTCTTCATAGATTTGCCTGTGAAGGGGGACCTCCGAAACCGTACTTATATGGATAGGGAAATCCATCTCTGGCAACGCTCGTTTGTTAAGTGGACTGGTATTACAACACAAAAGTGGCACTTCTGCAATGCCAATTTAATTGTTATCGTACTTGCATACCTGGGACACAGCAAACCCCAGGCAAGAAAGGACACAATGAAAAATCTGATAAGCGTAATACTCGCAATCGTTATAGGCGGTTCGATATTCCTTCAAAATCCAGCCCAAGCAGCCGTCTCCGACCCCGCGGTCTACACCACGTTGAAGAATCGCAGAGCGTCACTGAGCACCAAGGAATACGATCTTATGAGAGGCAGAGACACGCTTCTAAGGATCCAAGACGATCTCAATCGCCATAACGAAAACAACCAACACAACAATCGCCTGGACCAGCTCAAGAAAGAACTGGATGTCAATTACTTTGACCTTCAGAAAGTAAGACTGGACTTGCGTGATGTTGAAAGAGCTCTAGTTTAGGTATCTGCGAGAACCTGAACGACTGAATAAATCGAAAGAGCGGGCTGCAAAGTCCGCTCTTTTTTCTCATTTGAGCTGCCCGAGTTTACAAAAGGGCGGCTGGTATTGCTGGTGATATCAGGCTTATTTAATTTTTTCGCCAATCCAGGAAAATTGCCGCAAATTGAGCTATCTTTGAGCGTTGTAAATCCACTTCAAGCCGCGCTCAATACGGCGGCACCGGGCGGCAATGGCGAATTTTACCTGGGTCATAGATCAGCGCAAATGCATAGGTTGTCATGCCTGCACGACAGCTTGTAAGTCAGAAAACGAAGTTCCACTTTCGGTCGACCGCACCTGGGTCAAGTACGTCGAGAAGGGCACGTTTCCAAATACGCAAAGACACTTCGGCGTTTTGCGATGCAATCACTGCGCCAATCCTCCGTGCGTTCACATTTGCCCGACTTCGGCGATGTTTCAACGGCCGGACGGCATCGTAGAATTCGACAAAGACTCCTGTATTGGTTGCAAAGCCTGCATCGCGGCTTGTCCTTATGACGCCGTGCATATAGATCCCGAAACGCACACCGCGGCAAAATGCAATTTCTGCGCTCATCGTCTCGATGTCGGATTGGAGCCAGCCTGCGTTGTGGTGTGTCCTGAAGAAGCTCTCATCTTCGGCGATCTCGAAGATCCGTTGTCGAAAGTTGCACAACTAATCGGTCGCGAAAAAACACAAGTTCGAAAGCCTGAAAAGGGAACCGATCCGAAGTGCTTTTACATCGGCGCCGATGAGGCTGTTTTAAATCCTGATGTTCAAACCCACGATGACTCCGGCATGTACATGTGGTCGAATCAGCGTGATGAGAAACACGGAGTGAAGTTAGATAACAACAAACCTTCCGGAATTTCGTTGTCCTCGGCACTAAATGCGGTGACTAACGCCAAGGTTGCTTACGACGTGCACCACGATATTCCGTGGGCTCAGTACGTCAGTTTGTACCTGTGGACCAAGTCGATTTCGTCGGGCGTGTTTCTGTTCGCCTGGATGTTTTTGACTTATCTACAGCTCAATTTTGGACCGCAGTTCACTCGCGTGTTTCCGGACTGGTTGTTGTGGATGGCTCCAGTTTTGGCCATCGTTTACATCGGTATCACGGGCGTTCTGCTGATCGCCGATCTGGATCGACCGGAACGATTCTGGTACATCTTAGTCAAACCACAATGGAAATCATGGCTGGCAATCGGCAGTTACATCATTCTGGGATACACGGCCATGCTGGTGGCAATTACCGCCGCAGTATTTCTCGGCATCGGCACCACACCGGTGACCTGGATGTTCCACCTGACCATGCCACTAGCAGTGATGACAGCTGTGTACACCGCGTTTCTATTTGCTCAAGCCAAAGGGCGCGACCTGTGGCAGAATCCCGCTTTGCCATTGCATCTTCTGGTGCAGGCGGTGCTTGCCGGCGCTTGCGCCATCATTCCAGTCGCTGCATTTATGGGAGATCCCGATCCAATCAGTCAGTTTGCAAAAATGCTGATCGCCACTTCAATCATCGCCCACCTGGTTTTGACAATCGGTGGAGAAGTCGCTACCGAGCACACCTCCAAAGCGAAACAGCGAGCTGTCCATTTGATGATCGCCGGACCGTTCAAAAATTTCTTCTGGTGGGGCAACATCGTGTTCGGTTGCATTGTTCCACTAGCGCTGATTTTTATTCCGGGCTTACAAGGTTCGGTCGGCATCGACATGATGATTGCAGGATTGGCTCTGTTTGGGCTTCTTGCCTATGAGCATTGTTTTGTGATGGCAGGTCAGTCGGTTCGATTGAGCTAGCAATTGATTGTGTGGAGACGAGGGATTTATGACTGCAGCCGAAGGAAAAACCAAAAGGATTGGCTCGTGGCTTTCTAAGTTATTAGAACGCTGTCGAGTGGCCAGGGATTTGGAACCGGCTAGTCATGCCGGTATGCGCAAACCTTCAGAAATGGATGCCGGCGTTTTGGCAAGAGCCGATGTCTCCACCGGCGGCACCAAATCCGGTGAACGCAAAGTTGGCGAACTGGCTTTGTTTCCACCACGTGAAAAATGGGACAACTGGCAAGAGTGGGATCCAAAAGCGTGGCCGCGAAAAGTCGCTAAGACTTACATGCTCGTGCCGACAGTCTGTTTCAACTGCGAAGCGGCTTGTGGGCTGCTTGCGTATGTGGACAAAGAAACGCATGAAGTGCGCAAGTTCGAAGGCAACCCCGATCACCCCGGCTCGCGCGGACGCAATTGCGCAAAAGGTCCGGCGACAATCAACCAGGTAAAAGATCCAGAACGAATTCTTTATCCGATGAAACGGAAAGGCGCTCGCGGAAGTGGTCAGTGGGAAGTCACTACCTGGGACGAAGTAGTTGATAAACTTGCTGAAAAGATCCGCAAAGCGCTCGTCGAAAAACGAAACGATCAAGTCATGTACCACGTCGGTCGCCCCGGCGAAGATGTGTTCACCGAGCGCGTTCTTGCGGCTTGGGGAGTGGATGGACACAATAGTCATACGAACATTTGTTCTTCTGGTGCCCGCGCCGGCTACGCGTTCTGGATGGGAATCGATAGACCAAGTCCCGATCACGCCAACGCCAAGTTTATTCTATTGATCAGTGCTCACCTGGAATCAGGGCACTATTTCAATCCACACGCGCAAAGAATTATCGAAGCGAAAATGAAAGGCGCGAAGATCGCAGTCGTCGATCCTCGTTTATCCAACACGGCTTCTCATGCCGATTACTGGCTGCCGTGCTACCCGGGTGGCGAGCCGGCAATGCTTCTTGCTATTGCTTATCAACTCATTAAAACGCGCCGGATCAACATGGAATTTGTGCGCAAGTGGGTGAACTGGGAAGAGTATCTCCAGGAATTCAATCCGGCAGCCGAAGTCAACTTCGAAAACTTCCTGGTTGAAATGGAGAAAACTTACAGCAAATACACTCCGGAATTTGCGGCTTCTGAGTCCGGCGTCAATCCGCAATCGATCTTCGACATCGCCGATGAAATTGCCAGAGCTGGAACAGCATTCGCGTCCCACACCTGGCGCGCTTCTTCTGCGGGCAATCTGGGTGGCTGGCAAACTGCGCGTTGTTTGTTTTTCCTCAACGTACTGAGTGGATCGATTGCTACTCCTGGTGGCACATCACCGAACTCGTGGAATAAATTCGTTCCAAAACCAATGACCATGCCTGCGCATCCGGATCATTGGAATGAGGTGACCTGGCCAAAAGAGTTTCCACTGGCATTTTTCGAGATGAGTTTCTTGCTGCCGCACTTGCTAAAGGAAGGACGAAACACGCTCGACGTCTATTTCACGCGCGTCTACAATCCGGTTTGGACAAACCCTGATGGTATGTCGTGGATTGAGGTTCTCAAAGACGAGTCGAAGATCGGCATTCACTGCGCCTTGACTCCGGTGTGGAGTGAAACGGCCTGGTTCGCTGATTACGTACTGCCGATGGGTCTGGGACCGGAACGGCACGATCTGCATAGTTATGAAACCCAAGCCGCGCTCTGGATCGGTTTTCGCCAGCCCGTGCGCAAGGTTGCTAAAGAACGAATGGGACAAGAGCCGGGCACCACCCTTGGTTCCAACCCCGGACAAGTTTGGGAAGAAAACGAGTTTTGGATTGAGTTGAGCTGGCGCATAGATCCTGATGGTTCGCTGGGAATTCGCAAACATTTCGAATCGCCTTATCGTCCCGGGGAAAAAGTTTCAATCGACGAATACTACCGGTGGATATTCGAAAATAGTGTTCCTGGCTTGCCCGAAGCAGCAAAAGCGCAAGGTATGGAACCGCTCGAATACATGAGACGATTCGGTGCCTTCGAAGTGAAGCCGTCAGTCTACAACGGGCATGAAGACACGCTTACAGCCGATGAGTTGCAGGACTCTCACGTCGATAAGACCAGTGGCAGAATCTATAAAGATCGAGCCAAAGTTTCTTCAGTGAATATTGTTCCGATGCCACAACCAGGCGATGACGAAGGACGAAAGTTAATCGGAATTGAAATCGATGGAGTGCCTCATCGCGGCTTCCCGACGCCGACCGGTAAACTGGAACTCTTCTCTAAGACGCTCAAGGACTGGGGTTGGGGCGAGTACTCAATTCCAAGCATTACACGCAGTCATGTCGAGCGCGCTGGTATCGTAAAAGATTTGAACGAAGCCGGCGACAAGCACAACGCCGATTTCAATTTTGTTTTGATTCCAACTTTCCGGCTGCCTGTTCTCATCCACACGCGCTCGGGCAACGCTAAATGGTTGACTGAAATCGCGCACTCCAACCCGGTTTGGGTCAATCCAGACGACGCGAAAAAACTGGGATTCACCACAGGCGATCTTGTGCGGGTGGAAACCGAAATTGGATATTTCGTCACGAAAGCATGGGTGACCGAAGGCATTGCACCAAATATAGTGGCGTGCTCTCACCACATGGGGCGCTGGCGACTTGGCGAAGACAAAGGCACTGACAGGTGGTGCTCCAGTCTGGTCGAATTAGATGAAAAGGCACCAGGTCAATATCTGATGCGACAGCTCGAAGGTGTTAAACCATTCGAGTCGAGCGACCCTGATAGTTCGCGAGTCTGGTGGAACGACGCCGGCGTGCATCAAAACCTGACCTTCCCGGTTCAGCCCGATCCAATTTCTGGAATGCATTGCTGGCACCAGAAGGTAAAAGTAACAAAAGCCCTTCCAATTGACCAGTACGGCGATATTTTTGCCGATACGAATAAATCGCACCAGGTCTACAAACGCTGGATGAACTTGACTCGTCCAGCTCCGGGTCCTGATGGAATGCGCCGCCCCTGGTGGCTTTTGCGCCCGTTGCGACCAAGTCAGAAAGCCTACAAATTTCCTGAGGGCCGGCCCGTCTAGCGAGGACATGTAGTACTTTCCGTTTTTCAGGGTATATATCTTCTTGAGAACCCCTGGAGACCCCGAGTATGGGCAAGCTAGAACGACGAAATTCGATGACTCTCGATGAAGTCAGCGTTTATTGGCGCGAACTTCGCGGCACTCGGGCGCCTGCGACCGGCCGCAACAGACTGCTCAATTCGATAATCACGATCGACCTGGCGTTCGAAGGCAGCCTTTCGTCCCTGAGCAAGCACCTGTCACAAGACAAATGGGAACGCATTCGCAGTGACCTTTTCGATGTTCTGGTGACCTCGTTTTCCGGCTACTTCACCCTTCACAAGCCGGACACCGACGAAGTTTTAGAACTGAGGAGCGATTGGCCCGAGGAAGGAACGATTGAATTCGCTCCCAAACAAACTAACCGCACCTCCGATATTTTGCGCGCTGACATCAGCCGTTTGCACCCATCGATTGTTTTGAGTCTGCGGTGGGTCTGGGCCGAGGGGCGCAACGAAATTACACCGGACGACTTCGAATCGTTCCGCGAGGCCAGTGTCAAGGACGAAAGCGAAGAAGCGGCAGTTACACGCGAGTTTCTCGATCGCCTTTGCGAAATTTGTGTCGAAGAGGCAAAGAAATCCAAACGCATCGCGCACCGCACGTGGTGGCGACTATCATCGGAAGTTTCCACTTGCCCCGATAAGCAGAAACGAAACCAGATCAAAAAACAATTGACCAGGCTCGAGAACGTCTGGGGAGTTCCAACGAGCTAACCGGCTCGGGGACCCGAAAAACAAGTTTAAGTCGGAGCGCTGCACGGAGTTCGTGGCAGCGCTCCGCGTTTTGTACTAGTCTCTCGATCCTGATTTTACATTGACCAGTTTCGGCTTATCAACGGCAGGCTTTCGTTCGATCAACGAAGCATCCGGCTTGCTTGTCTCGCCTTCTTTCTTTTCCAATGCGACGCAGTATCCGGTTTCGGCAGAGACATTCAACGCCTCGATTATCTTCAGATCCGCAAGACCTTCGTAACCCGATGGACGTGGTTCTTTCCCTTCTGCGATGCACTCGGAGAAGTGATTGAGCTCAGGAGCGAATTGATCGGACTTCGGTGTTTTGACCTCTTCCGATTTCTTTCCTTTTTTCGTGAGTGTGTACTTAAGTTCATCAACATATTCATATGCTGGATCAACTTTGATATCACCCTCGGTGCCGACAACTTGATAGTTGCCGACGGCTTCAGCGCCAAAGCTGCAAACAAAACTGGCCAACCGATGACCGGGGAAGCGCATCATAACGCCCGCGGCCTCTTCGATTTCATTGAATCGAGGGTCGTCGCTTTGAGTCATAAATGCTTGCACTTCGGTCGGTTCATCTTTGAAGATATAACGCGCGGCATTTATGCAGTAGATGCCGATGTCGAACAGTGGACCGCCACCTCTTTCGGCTTTGGTTCTAATATTTCCATCTCTAACTTGTAGAGTGAAGCTTGAATTGAACAAGCGTGGATCGCCTATAGCCCCATCCTGTACAAGTTGAGCGACGGTCATGTTGGTTTTTTCAAAATGCAGACGGTAAGCGATCATCAATCTGACATCGTTTTCTTCTGCGGCCGCAATCATGGCTTTGCAATCTTCCACCGTTGTTGCCATCGGTTTTTCACACAATATATGAATGCCTTGTTTTGCCGCGCGGACAGTGAAGTCTTTGTGCATGTCGTTGGGAAGTGCGATGTAGACTGCATCTATGTCGCCACTCTTCAACAGTTCGTCGTAATCATCATATGAGCATAAGTTTTTGACGCCATATTGTTTTGACATCTTCGCCAATTTTTCTTTGTCGTCTGAAACCAATGCGGTTAATTCGGAAGTTTCCTTCGCGTGTTCGAAAGCCGGTAATACTGCGATTTGCGCGATATGGCCAAGACCAACCACCGCGTATCTAATTTTGCCTTCGTACTTTTTCCCGTTTCCGTTCTTTCCGTTCTTTCCGTTCGTACTCATTACAGTAATCCTCTTATAGGTATCCGCGGGTTTCTAGTAATCAACACTATTTATCGAGGTCGGCGAAACCGTCAGCAAGCTTGCGCGACATGACGCGACCGGCGTGGATAAATTCGAGACACGACCTTTTCTTGTTTGTTCCTGAGAGTTTTCTCGATTTTATATAGCTTGCAAAGGTTTGTTGAAAGGGTCACCAGGCTTGTATTGAGGCTAGTCTGCAAACGTTTTGGAGCTCAATATAAATCTCACTTTGATGCATTGTTCGACGGTGTGACCATTTTGCGCTATATAGCCAACACCGGATGGCAAATTCAAAGGAGACATTCAAATGTCAAATTCAGATACAGAAAAGGGTCTTTACTCCACGACCGGTGGAGCGATGGAAGAAGCTGGAATTGCTAACCCACCAACTTTGGCGGATAGAAGCACTTACGAGAAAAACATGGAAACTCGGCTCAGTGAGCTCGGCGCGAAAATCGACGACCTTTCTGTTAAAGCTGGGGAAGTGAAAGAACAAGCTTCAACTAAGTTGAAAGAGCTGAAGGAAAAGCAGCAAGAAGCTTCGGTCAAACTTCAATCCATGAAGGAAACCAGCACTGAAGCATGGGGCGAGTTCAAACATGGCATGGATAATGCTGTTGAAGAGCTCTCCAAAGCTTGGGAAGAAATGAAGGCAGGCTGCTCAAGCGCAGCTTCGAAATTCGATAAATAGTTTTCGATTCGATCGCCTGTTAAATGATTGACGATAATTCAATCGTCTGGCCGTGGCACGAACGTGCCACAGCGCGGACAATGCTGTACCCGAGGAGGTCAGTTATGGCAACCAAAACAATTGCAAGAGGACGCGACATCTCTTACTCGCCCGGCGAGACGAGAAAGCCTTCCATGATGTCTTCATGGCTCACAGGTCTGATGCTTCTAGTAATCATCGCCCTGGTCGCTTCGCTTCTCAACTCCGCAGCGTACCTGCCGCGAACAGCTGAAGGTATGAATGGACCGATGGTGCTTCCCGAAGGCATGCCCGGAACTATGCGAGTGAGAGATGGAAATGAAGAAGCACTGGACTCCATCGCAGGAGTTCCAGCTGGAAATGGCGCGGCTCCCAATGGCTCTATCGATTCCAAAATTTCTATGCCGCAAACGGATAGATTGCCTGGACGAGATGACCGAATGCCACAACCAGTGCCGGCACCACTCTAAATGTTGACTCTGATTTTTGAACGATTTAATTGCGTTTAAAATCAACAGGTGACATTGAGCATTGAATTGAATGATCGATTCGAACAAATAAAAAGAGCATCTCAATCGAGATGCTCTTTTTTTGTACGTTTTAGATGGACTACGCTTTAGCTGCGACTTCGAGTTTGGCGTTCATCGTGATCTTCGCTTTGAAGAGTTTGGAGATTGGGCAACCAGTTTTAGCATTGTTGGCTGCGGTGTCAAACTGCTCTTGGGTTGCGTTTGGAACGCGAGCGGTAACATCGAGAACAATTTCGGTTACTTCAAATCCGCCTTCCAATTTTTCGAGCGTTACTGTTGCGGTTGTGTTGATGCGCTCTGGTGTCAAGTTGGCAGCGCCGAGTTGACCTGAGAGAGCCATCGAGAAGCAACCAGCGTGAGCTGCTGCGATCAATTCTTCCGGATTGGTTCCTTTGCCTTCTTCAAAACGAGTGCTGAAGCTGTATTGGGTTTTTTCCAGCACGCCACTATCTGTCGAGATTGTGCCTTTGCCGTCTTTGAGACCATTTTGCCATTCGGCAGATGCTTTACGTTTCATGTTCACTCTCCTAAATCTTGTTGAACCGAGTTTTAGAAGGATAGTACAGAACCATCAATATAATGTGCCGATCTGGCGGATTGGCGTGCAAATAGCAACATTCTGTGATGATGAAGATTTCCGAAAGCCTGTGTAGCGGCTGAACTGCGCCGATTTTCCTGAGCGCGGCATGAATCTGCTGTTGATATGCTACGCCACCTCTAGGTCCCAGGTCGCGCCGCACCTGCATAACCTTTCGCGAAACTGAGCGTGATTGAGCCTGGAACTTCGCACACCAGATCATGATGAGATCAGTTCTCGACCGTGTTTTGAAGTGCATCTTATAGAATACCAATAGCTATTCTAAGGAGAGATGATGAAAACGCAGACCGTTCGTAGCAACAAATTTGTTGCACTTTCACTTGTTCTTGCTGTTGTTTCATTCGGACCTGGCACTCAAGCTGTAAACGCAGACACCATGTCGATTCCGGTAACCTTGACTGGCGACGTAGTGCAATTCGTTGACACGAATGTTGGTGCTGCACTTGATGCGACCGGCAACATTTTAGATTCCTCCGGCAACATTGTTGGAGTGGTGTATGGACCTGATGGCAAGGTCGTGCACAAAGTATCAAGCGACAAAATTGTGATCGTCAAACAGCGTGGTGATGCGATTCTTTCTGCGTCACTCTACAATCGTTTGTACGATTTGCAGAATCTCATGATCACTGAAAAAGCGCTTGGCCACCTCGCCGCCGACAAATACGACGCGCTGATCGCTGATATCAACGACGCCCGCGCTGATCTTGATGGCAAAGTTTCGACCGGTGGCGTTTTGTCATTTGAGGCATGCGTCGAGATCGGCAGAGATCTCGATGATACCGCTACCAGAGTTAAAAGCGAATTGAACGCAACGACTTCAACGGATGTCGTCTACAAACCAATGGTAATCGTTTCAGATCCCGCCAAAAAGCGGATTTCGATCTATCAACGAACTGTAAAGACGAGTGATGGCGTCTCCAGTACCACGAAGACGACGACGACCGAGGCAACCGAATAAGGTTTTTCGAAATCTTAATCGCCGGATGTCTCAAAAAGCATGACACCGTATTTGATGGCATTGCCTGGAATGCGGTGTTTTGCTTTTGGGGTTTTGTTGACAAGTGATTGGTGGTTTTTGCGGCATATTCAAGAACGCTCATATGCGACGCGGCGCTATCCAATAAAATAACTTTTGAGTGGCGCTTGACTGAGTGCAGCCGCTCTGGAGGTCCTTGACATGAACGAGATGCCCCGCCCGCGGAGAAGGCAAGAGCGAATAACGGCAGAGTTCAACATGCCGGGTCGCGCCACGTTTGCCAGCGGCGAACACCCCAGCAACATCCCGCTGCCAGTGGTCCACGTAATGGCATACGGTCCGGATGGTTTCGTTGAAAAGGACGTGACGGATCTCAGTGAGTTGATTGTATTTTTTGCTAACTGGCCGGTGACGTGGGTGAATGTCGATCCCGTCGCGCAGGGAGCCGAAGCTCGGCTTGTGATCGAACGCTTTGCGAAGATATTTTCGCTGCACGAGTTGGTTGTCGACGACATCGTTAACGTGCACCAACGCTCGAAAGTCGAGGAGTACGAAGAGCATCTTTTTGTCGTCACGCGAATGTTGATCGACAGAGACGAAGTGGAAACCGAACAGCTCAGTTTGTTTCTCGGCAAAAATTTTGTTTTGACTTTTCGAGAAGTGCCTAAAGATTGTCTCGATCCAGTGCGCGAAAAAATTCGGCGTGGTCGGGGACGCATTCGACAAGAACGCGCTGATTACTTGATGTACGCAATCATCGATGCCGTGGTCGACAGCTATTTCCCATTGCTTGCTTCGATCGCCAGTCGCATTGATGTGATGGAAGATAATGTTCTCGAGAAGTTCGAGGAAGACGCACCATCTGAGATGTATCAAATACGTCGCGACGTGCTGTCGCTGAGGCGTGCGATCTGGCCGGCTCGCGAACTATTGAACACGCTGATTCGCGATACCGTTCCATTGATAAGTGATACCACTCGATTATATCTGCGCGACTGTCACGATCACTCGATTAGAATTATTGATTTATTGGAGATGTATCGCGAAGTTTGTTCCGCGCTCATGGAAGTTCATTACACAAGAGCGAGCAATCGTTTGAACGAAGTGATGAAATCGTTGACTTTGATCACTACGTTGTTTATTCCACCAACTTTAATCGCCGGCATCTATGGGATGAATTTCAATTCCAATAAATCGCCGTACAACATGCCGGAGCTGCAGATGTACTACGGTTATCCAGTTGCGATTCTGATGATGATTCTAGTGACGTTGGCTGTGGTTGTGTTCTTAAACTACAAAGGTTGGTTGAGAACTCGCAGCGGTAAGCACTAAATGCGTGATTGCCGGGTGAGCCATATCAGGATGCCACCACCGATTTCGATGTGCGCTTGAACAAGACATGGGTTAAACCGGTTATGCCACCGTCTGTGTTTGTGGTGCAGTAGTTGCCGCATCAGCCGTGGTATCGGGTGTGGTATCAGCCACCATGGATAGTTCAATCACTCGAAACGGTGGACTATCCGGAAAGCTCGCTCGCAAAAGCGGCATGGCGACGTTATACACAGGGGTGCCCGACATAGTGGCACCTTCTAAAGTTCCTCTATGTGCGTGACCGTGGAACACGGCGGTGACTTCGTGACGAAGCAGCGGTTCCTCAAGACGACTTGATCCAAGGAATGGAAAAATCGCTTCTGGCTCTCCCACCACCGTCGCCATGATTGGCGAATAATGCAGCATGACGATACGATGAGGAGTGCGCAATCGTGCAAGAGCCGACTCCAGTTTCAACGCTTCGTCCAGCGCTTCGCGGACCAATGTCTTAATTCCACTCTCACCCCAGGCGCCCAGGCTGTGTCTTCCGAACCCGCCCACAAAGCCTTTCGCGCCGGCAAATCCAATGCCGTGAATTTCAGTTGATTCGCCATCGAGAACGGTGATGCCACCATCCATAAGAATTTTGCGGACCTCGTCCTGGAGGCCGGATTCATGGTCATGGTTGCCGAGGACTGCGACGATAGGAATCTTCACGACAGAAAACTCTTTGACGAAAATCTGGGCTTCTTCAACTGTTCCATAATCAGTTAAATCACCGCACAACATAAGAATGTCGGCATAATCGCCGACCGATGAAAACAGTGGCGATAAGGCGCCCTGCGCGCTCTTAGTGCAATGAAGATCGCCAACGGCGGCCAGTCTGACTACATCTTTTTGCATCTCGTTGTGTCCTGTTCGAGGGGTCTTGTCCGGGGGGCGGCGATGCGTTTTCGACTATCTCTAATCGCGCACCAGGCTGGTGCTGAGCTACCGGATTTGACTCATGCTGAGAGTCGTACCTTAATCTTTTAGCACGAAATTGTAGTCGCGGAGTCGCCGCGAACTCTCGTCATTGTTTGATTGTCACCATGCTAAGAAAAGTGAATGTCACATTCAAATATTGTATTAGATCAAGCAACACAGCAATTCTACGTCGACGTATTGAATTTGCTGAAGGAATCAAACACTCCATTCCTCGTGGGTGGTGCTTATGCGCTAGCGCAGTATGCCGGGGTTGTGCGTCACACGAAAGACCTCGATCTCTTCGTCAAGAAAGACGATGCAGAAGAAATTTTAGAGCAATTCGCGAAAGCCGGTTACAAGTCGGAGATGACGTTTTCACATTGGCTTGGCAAAGCATATAAAGGTGAGAGTTTCATCGATTTGATCTTCAGCTCCGGCAACGGCGTGGCTGTAGTCGATGACCAATGGTTCGATTACGCAAAGGAAGCAGAAGTTTTCGGAGTAACAGTCAAACTTTGTCCACCGGAAGAAATGATCTGGTCAAAAGGTTTCATTATGGAACGCGAGCGCTTTGATGGTGCGGACGTTGCCCACATTCTCCATTCCTGCGGACCCACTATGGATTGGGATCGCTTGCTGGAACGATTTGATAGTCACTGGCGTGTTTTGCTAACACATTTGATCCTATTCGGATTCACTTATCCTGCTGAAAAAGACAAAATCCCGGCGGACGTGATGAATAAACTGGTCAACAAATTAGCTGAAGATACAGAGAATTCTTCCGCGAAACAAGTTTGTCATGGAACGCTATTGTCGAGAGAACAATATCTCGTCGATACAGATCGCTGGGGGTACGGAGACGCGCGCCTGGTGCCTTGCGGCAACATGACTGCCAAAGAGATCGATCACTGGACGATTGCCATTGATAGTAAATAAGTCGCCTTCTACTTCTTGGAAGCGAAACAGTTTAAAATAGAGAGTGGAAAGGGACGCGTGAGCGTCTCTTTCGATTGGGGAACATTACTCGTTTTTCACTAGAAACCAGAGGAGACGCTCATGAGCGTCTCCTTCAGTATCTATTCAACTTGCGCTTAGATTCCGCAAATTATGTACACCGCAGTTAGTACCACGGGTAGTTGCGTCCAGCAACTTGAGTGTCGTTCATGTCAACACGAACTTGATCTTGAAGACGATTCAATCGCGAAAGCAAACGTTGGTTTTCCTGAAAGCTCAACATGCCGTGGGAGTTCATCATCTCTCGTTTTCGAGCGTCTACAGCGCTGAGTTCTGTTCTAAGACTTTCGAATTCAGCTCTTGTTAAATCTCCATTTCTGCGTCCATTGTTTAAACGCGTAGAGATTCGAGATTGCAGTTCGTCTACTTGTGTTCGTGCCACAAAACCTCGTGGCGGCAATGCCAGATTCGAACGTCCTGGTAGCATGACATTCGTTGCGATGGCGTTTTGCAATGACGCGGCAATCGTGCTCAACTGGTTGGAGATGCGAGCGTTGTCAGCGAACGAGAACCGTCCATCTCGAACCAGTTGCAATGCGAGCGTTCTGTTGTTGCGCAATTGGGCGCGGAGATCACCTGCTTCAATCGGTTTGATTCGCCCTGCAGTCACGGCGGAGGCGATGCGTCCATCCACTTCTGCGCGATCATCGTCGAGTGCAGCCATCTTCTGTGCTTCGCCAAAATTGACGTTGTTATTAACTCCGCCGAAATAATCTTGAATATATCCAAGTGCGTCGTTTGCCTGCGCGGGTTGACTCAGACAAACACCCAGAGCAACTGCCACTACAGTTATCCCTGAAAGTTTTTTGTCTATTGAAAACATAATTTGCTCCTCCGTTCCAGGTAATCTTCGTGGTAAAAGTTTTTTCGCGAGGACCGGTCAACTCGTGTTCGGAAAGAAGCCCTTGAAATTTGCTGATGCCCTTTAAATAGCGCAGTTCGGTTCACTTCATGCGGATTGAATGTTGAGATGGACTCGACAAAAACAGCCGGATCGACCCTCGAGCGGATCGTTGTAAATCCTTGCTGGCCCGTGCTTCGGGCTGGCCCGGAATCGCCCGGCGCGATGCGGTACAATTCTCCTGATGAAAGCTCAGCCACTGAATGTTTTTACACGGTTCCTGTGCGCCACTTTGATTGGCGTGTCTTCTTTCAGTACGCTTCCGGCATCTGCTGTCGAGAACGCCTCGCCTTCTGAAAGAACGTTGCCAGCGACCGCGGAGACAGCGGTCAAGGCGGCCATTCTTAATCATCCGCGATTGATATTGAAGAACGGCGCGCACTTTGTTGTCCTCGACGAAGCGGGTCTGATGCCTGCCGGGACGAGCTACGGATACGGGCTCTATAAGGACGACACGCGGTATCTCAGTTCGTTCGATTTGTCTTTAAACGGAGCAAATCCTGTTTTGCTGTCCGCCTCGACCGAAGAAGGATATGCCGGAAAATTTATTTACGGAAACGCTGCCGATGCGGCTTCAGGCACGCCGGAGCAGCAGATCATGTTGCAGCGCGATATCGTCATTCGCGATGGCGTCAGTGAAAAGATCACGCTCACGAACTTTGGCAATCAACCGGTGACATTGAATTTGGCAATCGCATACGCCAACGATTTCGCCGATATGTTCGAAGTGCGCGGTATTGGCAGAAAACGGCGTGGGCAGCTCCAGAGCGTAGAGCAGAGTTTGCCTAATGGGTCGCTTATTTCGTACATGGGTCTCGATAACAAATTGATGACCACAAGACTTTTGTTCAGTGAAACACCGGCGAAACGTCAGGGGGACAGAGTCGAGTTTCAGTATAAGTTGAACGGACAGCAGTCCAAGACAATTGAGATGAACATCAGCACCGCCGGTCTGGGCGAGCCTTTTGCGCCCAACCCGACCATCGTTTCATATGACGAGGGCAAAGTTCAGGCCGACAATGCGTACAGTGATTGGCGAAGTTCTACTGCTTCTGTCACCACTAGTAATACCGAATTTAATAAGCTGTTGGAACGAAGCATTCGCGACATCTATATATTGCGCCAGCCGACGCCGCGCGGCATTTGCCTTGCTGCCGGTACTCCCTGGTTTGCAGTAGCGTTCGGCAGAGATCAAGAAATCACTGCAATGGAAACGATGATGTTCGTTCCTGAGCTTGCAAAAGATGTGATCAACATTTTAGCTGAATACCAGGGCACAAAATCGGACGACTTTACCGAAGAGAAGCCCGGCCGAATCATGCATGAATTGCGGCTGGGAGAGATGGCTCGTATGCGCGAAATTGCCTTCGTTCCTTATTATGGTACTGTCGACGCCACGCCACTGTGGCTGGTGCTGCTTGCGCGCTACTACCAACAAACCGGCGACTTGGAATTTGTGCGTAAGCACTGGCCGCGTGTTGAAAGTGCGCTCGCTTATCTTGATTCGGAAATGCAAACCGGATATTTGCGCTACGGCGGCAAGCCTGGCGCGGCGCTCAGTAACCAGGGTTGGAAAGACTCCGGCGACTCGGTTATGTATGGCGACGGGAAATTGGCCAAAGCGCCAATTGCTCTATGCGAAGTGCAAGGCTATTTGTATTTTGCCTGGTCTGAAGTCGCGCATCTGGCTGAACTCCTCGGTCACAAGGATCGCGCCGATCAACTGCTCTTGAAAGCTCAAAAGTTGCAGCAAAACTTCCGCAAAGATTTTTGGATGAAAGAGAAAAACTGCGTTGCCCTCGCCCTCGATGGCGATGGTCGCCAGTGTGATGTGATCTCATCAAACATGGGTCACCTGCTCAGCACCAACATTTTAGACAAGTCTGAATCAAACGCAGTCGCTGACGCGCTACTGCGCGATGATATGTTCTCCCAGTGGGGAGTGAGAACTCTTTCTTCTAAGGAAGTAGCGTTCAACCCAATGAGTTATCACAATGGTTCTGTGTGGCCACACGACAATGCCATGGCGATTGAAGGACTCTGCCGCATCGGCCGAGCCGCTGATGCCAGGCGGGTGATCGGTGGTTTATTCGAAACTGCAAAGTATCGTCCTGATATGAGACTGCCTGAATTGTTTTGTGGCTTCTCCCGAACATTCTCTGATAAGCCAGTCTGGTACCCTGTTTCATGCGCGCCTCAAGCATGGGCGGCCGGCAGCGTTCTTCAGATGGTGTCAGGCTGCCTGGGATTGGTTGCTGATGCAGGCAAGCAAACATTGTCCGTGGTGCGACCGGCGTTGCCACCATGGATGGAGCGCGTCGACGTCAAAGGAATTCGCGTGGGCGATGGCAGCTGCGATTTACATTTTGAGTTGGTTGATGGTAAGACCAAATGTTCAGTGGTATCACACACCAAAAATCTAAAATTAGATATTCAGGAGTAGTCGCGTGGCGGACGCAAAGGACAACCGAATTTGTCCCAATTGCCAAATGCCTTATGAGAAGGCTGGCTCCGGCAGTCTCACGCAATGGCTTCTGATTTGCACTTGTCACCTCAAAGACGAGGAAGGTTCCTCATCCGCTGCGTCGCCAGAACCGCTCAATTATTGTTCGACATGTGGAAAGAGAGTTGAATCCGGTCGAGCCGGCACGTTGACTCAGTGGATATTCAGGGCTGATCTCTGCTCGTGCGCCATGCCTTCGTTTATCTCCACCGCGCAATTAAGCAACGACCCGAGTGAGGCTGATGCTGTCGAGGATGAACTCGATGCGCTGGAAGAAATCACTATCGAAAGCAAAAATTTCCCGGTCGCACGTTATGCACCATTCCGTTTGCTCGGTAAAGGCGCGGCGGGGTCCGTTTATCTCTGCAAGGATCGATTACTGAACAAACGGGTGGCCGTCAAGATTTTGAACCACCTCAGTTCTGAACTTCTCGTTGCCTTTCAACGTGAAGCTAAATCGACCAGTCAGCTCACCCATTCTAATATTGTCAAAGTTTTGGACTTCGGAGTCACAGATGGTCAATCACCGTATATGGTGCTTGATTTTATCAATGGCATTAGCCTGGATGAATTGCTGGACAAAGGCGGTGCGCTGCGAATCGATGATGCCTTGCCGATGTTCGAACAATTATGTGATGCATTAACCTATGCGCATAAACGTGGACTGATGCACCGTGATTTGAAACCGAGCAACATAATCATCATACCGGCGACATCGGCATCACCGGCGGTGGTGCATTTGATCGACTTTGGTGTCGGCGCGTTCAAAAAAGAATTAGTCGATCCACGAGATTCGCAGAGTAAAACAGTTGTGGGCACGCCAGCCTACATGAGCCCTGATCAAGCTGCTGGTCTCCCATACGAGGCAACTTCCGAAATCTATTCGTTAGGCTGCGTCATGTTCGAGACATTGACTGGTCAACTTCCCTTCGTCGCGGAGTCGCCACTAGCCACGATATCAATGCATGCTCATACGCCACCGCCGGCAATGGCTGATGTGTACGACGAAGAAGAGTTTCCCGATCAAATGGAAACCATCATAGCAACTTGTCTAAACAAATCCCCGGATGATCGTTTTCAGACTGTTGCCGATCTCAGAAAAGAGATATCCGAATTGCGTTCTGTCGTGAGCGCAGCACAGAGGGATAGCGAACACCTCGCTAACCGAGAAGGCGCCCATCGACATGGTGCCAGTGGTATCGAAGCCGGGGCGAGTGCGGTTTCCAGAACAAACTTTGTTCCGCTGGCAATCACTTTGGTGATACTACTGGGCAGCGTGACAATAGCATTTTTCTATCATCAACTATCGCTGTTGAGTGAGACGGAAAACGCACAGGCGCGACCTGTAGTTTCCAAAGATCTGGACGATGGCTTTGCTGACGATGAGGCGAAGTGGAAAATGACGAGAGGAGACGATGGAAAGAATCTCTGGAACTCGGGAAATTCCGTCACCGACGAGGACATCAAATTACTCGCCAAAGAAACGCAGGTCAGCGCCGTCAAAGTGAACATTAACTACGACGTGACGGGGACCGGATTTAAAGACTTAGCTCACTTGCCGATTCACGAAATAGAAGTGCAAAGTGGTGTCTTAAACGACGATGGATTGCGAGCCATTTCAAAAATAAAGTCATTAGAGTGGCTGACCATATCAATCGCCTCCGGTATCACTTTAGATGGCGTGAAGAGCCTTTCAGAACTGCCTCGCTTAGCTCAGCTTAAGCTTGTCGTCTCCGTCGTACCTACTGGATCATTTGATGTCTTTGCCCAAATGCATCAGTTAAAAGGTCTCAGCTTCTTTGACTCGAAAAATGTCACCGCGGCAGGGGTTGCAAAGCTAGTCAAAGGCGCTCCAAAAATCCGCTTCTTGGACTTGAGTGGTACCGAGGTTGGTGACGAGATAATTCCAGTCGTCTCGCAGATTAAATCGCTGGAAGAAGTTCGTTGTGCTGATCTGCCGATAACAGATAAGAATCTCGAGATGTTTACGAGAATGCCAAAGCTGCAGAGACTCTGGATATCAAAAACGAATATAACGGATAAAGGTTTGCAGCAACTCGCACAATGCAAAGGGCTAAGGTTATTGGAAATCTCTCGATGCGAGAAGGTCACTCCTGAAGGTATCGCCGAATTCAAAAAGGTTCGCCGCACGACTAAAGTGGTCCATTCGTCTCACTAGTATTCTTCTTGTGGACAAATCCTCATCGCGAGGAACTTCGCAGCATAAGCTGACAATATTAGAAAGATTATGGAGAAAGCAGTCAGCAACCCAAGCACGGAAGCCAAGAGACTGAATGCCCCAAAGTGCTGCCGAAGCTCTATCTTTTTCTTCTTTCTGTTTTTGAAGGTCAGAATCGCCGTAGGCAAAATCGGCGCAACCATAATGTAGGTGAGCCGACAATTATGCCCCGCAATCGCGCAGACGACGCGCCAGTGACAAATCCGCACTAAAATGCCCGGTAAATAGCGTCTGTTTAGATGCTATTCACCGGGCAACAATTTCGAACTACTCCTCGTCAAGCCAATCCTGACGCGGCTATCGGAAGATACCGAATTACTTTTTGCGACGAGCGCCAGCCAAAGCGGTCTCTTCTACTTCCTCTTCTTCTTCCTCTTCCTCTTCGTCGTCATCTTCGAAGGAATCGGAGATGCGCTCCATTTCTGCTTCGAGGATGTCGGTCGGATCGATTGCTTCGGTCATAATCACTTCGATCGGATCTTCGATGCCGAGGTTTTGGCAAGCAGGCACGAGGCAACGGCTGATGATTTCGTCCAGAATTTCTTCGAGAACTTCCGGATCCGCCTTTGCATCATGACTGGTCAGCGTTTCCATGTCATCTTGCATGTTTTTGAGAACTTGCAGCGCGTATAAAAGGTACGTTTCCGTCTTGACTTCAGTCATGTCTTATTCTCCTGTCCTTCGCGGGACAAATCATGGCTGCCTACCTTCGGCAGCGACAGTTCAATTTTACACGTTTGGAGTCTACGTCTGGGTTTCAACGGGATAAAAAAGATTGTGGATTAATTGTCAAACTCTGCCGTTTCAGTCATTGCAATCAATCCTCTGTTTCTGGATCACTGTTGGGAGCTGCAAAACAATATCGCTCGCTGTGGCAAGCGGAGGTGTGGGCTAGCTCTGTATCAGGACCGAAGGGTTCACCGGTGCAAATGCATCTATATGTAGTCGTTATACTGTCTTGCAAGAACGGCATGCCGCCGCCTTCGAGCGTGCCGTAGCCATTTTTCGCACGAAGATACTTGCAGATATCTTTTTGAGTTGCCATGTTTTGATGAATTATTCTTGAGGAAACTGAAACTAACTTTGAGCGGCTTTGAGCAAAGCGCGCATGGCTGCCACTTCGAGCATGGTTACCTTGTATTCGTTCTGCGATAGAGGCTTCGCGTTTTGCACGGCCAACTTTCCTGCTTCGCGCGCAGTTTTTTCATCGATCGATTTGCCTTTGAGGAAATTTTCCGCTGCCGTCGCTCTGTACGGAACAGGAGCCGCGGCGCCTAAAACGATTACAGCTTTCTTGCAAGTTGAACCTTCCATATCGAGAGCGACAGCGCAATCGCCAATCGACCAGTCGAAAGAATCTTTTTCGCCCAACTTGATGTGCGCTGATTTCCAGCCGTTATCAGGAATCGTGATCGCGGTTATCAATTCGCCCTCGGCCAGACGGTTTTCCTTGACCACATCTTCAGAAGGTGAGATGAAAAACTCTTCGAGTTTGACTTCGCGCTTGCCTTTTCTCGACGTCAACTCGATGGATGCGCCCAGTGCCACCAGCGCGACAGCTGCTGTGGATGGATGGACGATGGAGCATTTTTCATTGTCAAAAATGGCGTGGTATTTGTTTTCTCCAACGTTAGCCGGACAGTCTTTGCCGCCTTTCTTGAGGCAGTTGAACTCTTCCGATCGGAAGTACCAACAGCGTGGACGCTGCAGAAGGTTGCCACCAACTGTGGCGGCATTTCTGATGTTGGGTGTGGCAATGTGTTCGGCTGCGTCTGCGAGTGCTGTGAATTTCTTTCGGATATCCGCGTGTTCGGCAATCTCCGCAAGTGTCAGTAGAGGCCCGATCACACAACCTTTTTTGTCGAACGAAATGTGGTGCAAGTCGTCGATCGATCTGATGTTGACTACGCGCTGCGTGGAGAGAATGCCTTCCTTCAGCAAGTCGAGCAAATCGATGCCACCAGCTTTGACTACTGATGCGCCGGAAGTTTTCTTATTAGAGTCCATCAGTTCGGCGCAGGTTCTCGTCGACTGACCGAGGGCATCATCTGTGGTGCTCGCTTGTACCCATTCAAAACGTTTCATTACTTCGAGCCTCCTTTGCGCAATGCTGCCAGCACCCTGTCCGGTGTCATTGGCAAAGTGTTGATTCTTACGCCGGTGGCGTTGTACACAGCGTTGGCAATTGCCGCTGCCGTAGGCACGATTGCGGGTTCTCCGATGCCACCAGCATCAGTGGCAGACCTGCCCAGGTATTCTTCCAGTAGAACGATGTCTATTTTTGGAATTTCTTTTGCGCCGATTAATTTGTATGATTCAACGTTAGGATTCATCACCACTCCGGTGTTTTTATCCGTGTGGCGATTTTCATACAACGCCCATGAAATACCTTGCAGAATGCCGCCATTGATCTGGCTTTCGATGCCCAATGGATTCATTGGTCTGCCACAGGCGTGAGCGGCCACTATTCGATCGACGTATATTCGACCAGTGTCCGTGTCAACCCGAACGTCCGCGAATTGCACGCTGCTGAGTCGTCCGAAGCCTACGAAGTCGCCTAGTTCGAATCCACCGTAATCGGCTGTCCGGCTGGCGAAGACGCTGAGCTGATCGGTTGAAAGGCCTTTCGCCAGTTTTTTGATGGTGATCGATCCGCCACCACTTTTCTGAACAATGCTGCCCTCTTTCATTTGCAGATCTTCGGGTTCGCATTTTAAAGAATTGGCGGCTAAGTCAAACATCTTTAGTTTGAGGTGGTAAGCAGCTTTTCGGACTGCCGGCGTGATCGAGCCGGTCGTGACGCTGCCGCCTGATGCCGGACCTGTAGGAAAAACGGTATCACCGATTCGAACGGTAATGTCGGTAGGTTTCAGTCCCAACTCTTCGGCGATTACCTGTGCCAGTACGGTGCGGATGCCGGTTCCGATATCCTGCACACTCGAGAGGATTTCGATGCTACCGTCATTGGTGAGTTTGAGTTCGCAAGACGAATTCATGTCGACGAAGCGCGGCCATTCGCCTTGCGCCATACCGAGACCTCGTTTAATCGGTCCCGCGTCGGATCCAGCCGGTTTTCTCGATGACCAATCGAATAGCTTGGCTCCCGCTTTTCTTTGTTCTCTGCGCGTTTCGTTGTCATCAATTTTATCGCGCATAGCCATGGGATCGATTTTTAGCTTTTCGCATAGTTCGTCGATTGATTGCTCTACCGCGAAGATGCCTTGCGGTTGACCGGGCGCGCGGAAGGCGCAGCCTGGAGATTGATTGGTGAGGACGTCGTAGTGTTCAGACGCGAAGTTGGGTGATTTGTACATGGACTGTGCGGCCCAACCCACGCCGGCACCGAGTGCGGTGCCGCCACTGCCGTAAGATTCCAGTTCGATAGCAGTTATGGTGCCATCTTTCTTGGCTCCGATTTTGAGCTTTTGGAAGCTGTTAGGCCTGAAACCAGAAACTGTTTGCTCTTCTTTTCGATCGTGCATGAACTTAACTGGTGCTTTCGCTTGCCTGGAAAGAAAGATCGCAGCGATACCATAGTTGCCGGTGCCAAACTTGGCACCAAATCCGCCACCCATGTATTCGGTGATTACTCGGACTTTGCTTTTCGGCAGATCGAAAACGCTGGCGATGTCGCCGCGCAGGGCTGATGTTCCTTGTGTCGAGGCGTAAATCGTCAGCATATCGTCACGCCAGTCGGCGATCAAACCGTGAGGTTCTAGCGCGCTGTGCATGTGGATTTGCGTGCGGTACTGATTTTCTATTACGACGTCCGCTTGCGAAAAACCAGTTTCCACATTGCCGCGATCGCCGCCAAACATTCCTTTTGTCTCGGGCCCTCTGAGGTTGCCCTTTTGCGGAAGTCCTTTAGGTGCTCCACCACCGCCAGCGGTGCCGTCTTGTTCCGTTGGTCCTTTAAAGACTTTCGGAGCATCGGGTTTCATCGCATCTTCAAGTTCAATTACGAAAGGCAGTGTTTCGTATTCGACTTTGATCAGTTCACAGGCTTCTCTTGCCGCTTGCTCCGTGGTGGCAGCAACAGCCGCGATTGGTTGTCCAACGTACTTAACGGTTGGAACACCGACCTTTCTGTCAAAGGTTACTTTCGCTTCGACCACGCGTGGTTTGTCCTCGCGTTCACGAGCGATTCCGATCGCACGCGAAACGATATGCACCGCGCGAACTCCGGGATGAGCCAAAGCACCTGACAGATCGATTGAACGAATTTCTGCGTGCGCTTCGGTCGATCTATGCATGCGGCCGTAGAGCATTCCGGCAAGTTGGATGTCCGCGGTATAGCGAGCGGAGCCTGTGACTTTCAGCTCCCCATCCAGTCGTCTTGTTGGTTTGCCGATTACATTGAGATGGGCATTGACAGGCAATGCCGGCGGCTCGTCTAGTGGAACTTCCCGCTCGACTTCGGCGATATTTACTCCATAATATCCGACCGGGACTTTGATGATTTTTGTTTTGCCGGGTGGCTTATGCGCTGTGGCCGTGCCCGCTTTTTTGCCGTCGGTTGCGGGGTCTTTTCCGCTTTGAGGTGGATCGGTCGAGTCTTTTGACTTCGATCCTTTTTCCTGTTCAGTCATGTTAGGAAGCTCCTTTCTTAGCAGCTGCGAGCGTGGCTTCAAACACGTTCGGGTAAGTTCCACAGCGGCAGTAATTGCCACTGCAGGCGGTGCGAACGTCCTCTAAGGTTGGCGAGGAATTGCGAGCCAACAATGCGGCGCAACTCATCACCATCCCTGGTGTGCAAAATCCGCACATGGTGGCGTCTTTCTCGATGAATGCTTCTTGGACCGGATGGAGCGTGCCGTCTTCAGATGCCAGGCCTTCGATTGTGGTGACCGCTCGTCCAGCCACGTCTACTGTCAACGTCATGCACGAACACATGGTGGCACCGTCGAGCCAAACAGTGCAGGCGGAGCAAGTTCCTCTGTCGCAGGAAACTTTGGTGCCTGTCATTCCGAGAGTTGTTCTCAGCGTTTCCGCTAATGTCTCAGATGGTTCGATTTGGAGCTTGTGTGTTTTTCCGTTGATCTTCAACGTCAAAGGCATAGGTCCGGGACCGGACACTCGCAGAGTTGCCTCTGCCGCTTTTGCTTCGTGTAAACTTGCCATACTGAGGGCGGTTAAGCCAGCTCCTTTGAGAAAGCCTCGTCGGGAAATATCTGATTTTTTCTTGTCAGCGTTGTCGTCACTGCCAGGGCGTTTTTTGTCAGCCACCGATCGTTCTCCTCCTGATTGTTGAGTCGACACGCGTCCAAATCGGCTTCGGTGTCGACGTCGTGCTGAGCAAGTGGTGCAGGAACAAGATGCGCGTCGCTTTCTAAAATGAGTCGCTTGGCGCCTTTGTCTCCAGTTAATAAAAGCAATTCTGAAAATTTTTCTTTTGCAAAAATTGCGGGGATGCCGGGTGTTCCGTAATAGGATGCCACCACCGGTTTGGATGTGCGCTCGAACGCCTCGATAAGCGAACGAAGTAACGCATTATCCACATAAGGCTGATCGCACGCCATGAACAGCAACGCGTCGGATCCGCAATCGATAGCGTCTTGCACCGCTGATCTTATTGAAGAAGCAATTCCTTCGGCCCAGTCGTCGTTGACGATGATTGAAACATAGTTCGGATAACTCGTAATGGATTTGTTCGAAACTTCGCTCGTTGACTTGTTTGAAACTGCGCTCACTGACTCGTTTTGCAACGACGCTGCGATCTGTTCTGATTGATAGCCGAGAACAATTTTCACATCACCAACTTCACTCTCGAGCGCCACTCGAATTGCTCGAGCCAGTAAAGTTTCGCCTTCAAAAATTGTGGTTTGTTTTGCTCTGCCCATTCGTTGACTGCGACCGGCAGCCAGAATCGCGATGCTGTACTTCAACATCGGCGAAGATTCGCTTCGGCATTCTGAACCTGGTGCGCCCGTTTTGGTCATCGTTAGATCTCGCCAAAGTGTCGCGCTGACGCGAATTCAAAGCGCCTCGAACCGTTTTCTTTTCGGGGTTCGTGGACGGAACCTGATACTTCGCACAGCGGCTTGCCCGATGCGTTTCTGAAGAAAGCTAGAATTTCACTCACGATCGAGAGAGCGATTTCTTTCGCGGTTTCAGAACCTAAATCCAGTCCGATCGGGTAGTGGATTCGGTGCGAAGCGTCCATAGCATTTAGTTCAGTCAACAATTTCTCAGTGCGTTTTCTGGAACCGACAACGCCAAGGTAGGCACTGTTTTTCTCTAGCGCGAGTTGTAAAAATCTTTTGTCTAATTCGAAACTATGGCTCATGATTACAACCGCTGTTCGTTGTGGTGCATCGAACAGTGCGAGTTCGATCTCGTCAGCGTTCAGCGATTTTATCTCACACGCTGCGGGTGTTTGATTATCCCTTTTATAAACAGTGGTGTTGTTCGCGCCGGAACTAAATTGAAAAACGTCAGCGCGCTCGCTATGCCGATCCAGGTACGAACGGCGACTGTCCGAAAGCCGAACTTCAATACCGATTGATTTTGCGGTTTCGATTAGTGGTATCACGTCATCGCCCGCGCCAAAAATTACCAATCGTAAATTCGGTTTGATGATTTCAAAAAATACTTTCGTTGCAATTTCATCGTAAGTTTTGCACTGGTGACGGTCCAACCGTTCCACTGCGAAAAGCGAGGCTGCGACATGCCTTTCGATATCCGGAGGCAGCTCGCTATTTAAAATTCGTCCGCCGGAAGCCAGCAATTTTTTGCCGATCATATCCGCAGTTTCGGAATTGTAAACTGTTGCGAGAATTAGTTGCCGACCCAATTTGTTGGCATCTGTGAAGGCGGTTGGAAAGTTGATTTGATTGGGCAAAACCGGTTGCACTAGAACATTAATCGTTCCGTCGCATCCGTAGTTGAGACCGAAAAATTCGTCGCTTTCGTATTGCAAAACTGTGCTTTGCTGCAGCGAGAACAGCTCTGTGTGTCGAGCGAGGATGTCGCTCTCCAGGCAGCCTGCGCTTATCGAACCGGCCGTTCTGCCATCTTCGGTGACGAGAAGATGAGCACCAGGTCTGCGATACGCCGACCCGTCGACGTCGACGACGGTGGCGAGTACCATCTTGTGACCGGATGCATTCGCGAGAGTATAGAGGTCAAGTATCTCGGCTGTGTCAATCACGTTCGCGCAGCTCCTTTCGACAGGATTTCCAGCGATTACAGTTTTGTTTCGAGGCGGTAAGCATACCACGTTCCATATCCGTGAATCGTGAACTAGAGCCGAATCGCTGGACATTCAGATTAAATGTGGGGGCGCTTCTTGTTTTCCAGGTCGGACTATTCTCGCCATCGCGGACAAAACCTCGCCATGTCAGGCCAAAACAACACTACGGGCGAATAGGCACCGAAGAGTAAATACCTGCTATGTTATCCTGAATAACCGATTGAATACGCCACAGCGCACATCGAGCGGTCACACCGGAGGGTTGCCAGGGCGACCGCCTGGCAAGAAATTCCCCTGAAGGCTACCTGCCAGAAGTCTGATTTGACTGATCAAAAAAAGTCCCAAATGCTGCTCGTGCGAGAAATCGTTGAACGTTCAGATCGACCGCAAAGTAGAGGACGCTTGAGGACAATCTCGACCAAGTGTGAGCTCGACCTCAAGGAAGGTGCTGCAGCGCAACCGTTCCGGTATGTTTTTTCATCGGCATCGCATATGAGTATCAAGATAATCGTTGGAATTTTCGTTTTGATGTTCTGCTTGTCAGCGCAGACTGAAGCGTGCGCCCTCCCCAGGATTACAAAGCCAATCAAGGAGTCGCAAGTGAAGCAAGAGGCTTTAGTGACGCTGAGCCAGGCCAATCGTTTCTGTAATAACTTGGTTGGCGAGGCCACGCGAAGTCCTGTTTATGACGCCTACAATGTAGCAAGCAAAAATGTCGCGACGATTAAAGTGGGCGATTTGCAGTGGTTGAAGAACAACGGGACGGCTGCAGGAAAACTCTACGCGGGATACTTACTATTGCGAAAAGACCCTGCTGCAGGGCAAGAAGCATTTGTTGAGTTCTTGGCTGACAATCGAACTCTCGAGTATCAATCCGGATGTGAAGTGTTGCAAGCAACCGTCAGTGGTATCGCACGAAACGTACTCCGCACGGGGCGATTTCTCGATTTCTACGATGGCATCGCCCATGGTGTCATCACCAACAACCCAATGTATGTTCAATATTTGACGGGCGCGAAGTTATTCGCGGACGCGGGACCTGGCGAATCGGGCGTGCGCCCCGAGTATCTGGTTTTCGCCGCGGCAAAACAAAATTTGAAAGAAGTGAAAACAGAAGATTTGAGTCGACTGCTTATCAAAGCATCGCCGGCCGGAAAGTTGTATGCCGCAACATTGGCATCGCTGAAAACCGGTAATAGAACTAGTTTTGATGCGCTACTTCAGGACAAATCGAAAGTAACCTTCATCAGCGGCTGCAAAGGTTTTGAAACTACAGTCGGTGAAGTAGCAAAACAACTAAAAGAAACAGGTAGTTTCATGAGCTTCAGTCTCAAGGCTTGAGCCTCAAGTTCGACTTTCGACTGAGTGCGACTCGATCAATGTTTGACTCACGAACGATCAATGATTGATTCGCGAACCGATTCGCTACCATTCAAGAGCAACATTCGCCAAGTGAAAAGATTGCGATGAGATGGCTTCATTTAACGCTCGCTTGCTGTTTAGTTTTAATTGACGCGAATGCATCCAAGGCCCGATGTCGTGCTGCAGCGTGATCCACGATCGGCGCTGGATAATCTTTTCCGAGCGTGATCCCGGCTGCGACTAGTTCTTCGCTGGGCGCGAGCCACGGTTTGTGAATCCATTTTGTTCTTAGTTTCGACAATTCCGGAACCCATTTGCGAACATAGTTTCCATCCGGGTCAAATTTCTCGCCCTGCGTCATCGGATTGAACACGCGAAAATATGGTGCCGCATCGGCTCCGCAACCGGCTGTCCATTGCCAGCCCAAAGTGTTGTTTGATAAATCCGCGTCGACCAGCGTGTCCCAAAACCAAGCGGCACCTTCCTTCCACGAAATCAAAAGGTCCTTGACCAAAAACGATGCCACCACCATTCGCACTCGATTGTGCATCCATCCCGTCGTCCATAACTCGCGCATGCCTGCGTCAACGATTGGATAACCTGTGTTTCCTCTGTGCCACGCTTTGAGCAGCAAGTCATCAGAATCCCACGGAAACTTTTTGAACTCCGGACGCAACGGTTGTTCTGCCGTGTCAGGAAAACTGAACAGCAGATTATGCGCAAACTCTCGCCATGCCAGTTCTCGCAAGTAGCATTCGCCACCGCCTTGTGCTTTTCCATCGCTATCGATTTTTTGCTGAACCGCATGCCATAAATTCTTCGGACTGATCTCGCCGAAATGCAGATACGGAGACATTCTCGAAACGAGAACTCGATCCGGGCGATTTCTGCCAAATTTATATTCTGCGACGCCTTCTTTTAAAAACGCACGCAGCTGTTTTTGCGCTCCCGCTTCTCCCGGTTCCCATGCCGCTTCTATGCCTTCGTCCCAATTTATAGTCGGCAATAATTTTAAGGAGTCTAGTGCTTTCGATGCAGGAAGTTTACTGACAGTGCTAATTGCCGATGGCTTGCGAATCGGTTTTGCAGGTTCTGGAAACGCTCTCCAGAAGGGCGTAAACACCTTGTACGGATTTCCTTCTTTCGTCAAAATCGATGACGGTGGAAACAACAAATTAGCGTCGAATGCTTTGCAATCAACTTTGAGTTCATCAAGTGTTTCGCCTAATTCTACTTCGATTTTTCTCGCGGCAGGCTCATAGCGTTTATTGAAAAAAATAGCTTTTGCCGAAGTCTGCGAGATCAGCTCCTCCAATATTGCGACCGTTTTGCCCTCTGTGATTATCAGAGTGCTGCCTATCTCCTCAAGCGATTCCTTCAGTCTAGCCAACGAGTGATGAAGCCACCAGCGGCTGGCGGCGCCGAACGGCCAATCGCCCTCGGCTTCCCGGTCGTAGATGAAGACGGGCAGCACGTCGAAGGCGTCAACCGCCGCTTTTAGCGCCGGATTATCGGTCAATCTCAAATCACTGCGAAACCAGACTATGGCTGACTTTTTGCCCATTTTTGACCTTCTGTGCGCGCCACGACGAATCTTGTTAATCTCAAGGTACGTCGGGCGGGTGAACGGCGGGTGAATTTTTGTCTATATAGATTGTTACGGCGAAATTCCGGGCACTCTATAAGAGACAGACCAGGGCGCGACTCAGGCAGGTTAATTGTTCCACTTCCTAGTATCCCAAAACGAAAGGAGTCATCGGTGACGAGGCGACTGTTGGCTTTTGCGTGTGCGTTTTTTTTGTGTGGACAATTTTTCGCTATTGATTCTGTCGCCTGGGCGGCTGATGGTGCTCTTGATCCGGCTGCACAGAGCGCGGAAGATAAAATTGTGCTCGAGGTAATGGCTAAAGAATTGAAGCGAAACTTTGACGCTTTGAAAAATGCCACGCCGCCTGTTTACTTCATGGCTTATCGCGCCTCGGATTCGGAGAATTCTGAAGTGTCCGCGTGCTACGGCGCAACTTTCACTCGCAAGAGTCGTGTTCGCGATCGTTATTTGCAAGTTGAAGTCCGGGTTGGCTCGCCGAAATTGGACAGCAGTCATTCGATTGGCTCGACCTCCACATCAGAGAGCGGACTGCGCGAGCACTGCGTGATTATCGACGATAATCCATTGAATTTGCGAACGAATTTGTGGTTGGAAACGGAAAAGCAGTATCGAGTTGCAGCCGAAAAATATGGTCGCGTGATTGCCGAGCAAGGCTTGACGTCAGAAGAAACTCCTTGCGACGATTTTAGCAGCGAGCAGCCTACCACCAAGGTTTCGAGCGGCATAATTCTGCCTTATGATTTGAAAAACATGGAGTCGATGGTTAGAAAGTTATCGCAAAACTATAAATCGTTCAGAGAGATTGAAACGTCCTGGGTGCGATTTACTGTCGATACCTACAACCGCTATTTTGTTAACACGGAAGGCACGCAAATAGCGGATCGGTCGATGAGTACTTACTTCATGACTGGTGGAAGTGCCACCGCTGATGATGGCGAGAATTTGCGTCTGGAAGGGCAAATTTTTGTCGATCATCCGGATTCGATCGATGCACGAATGCCCGAATTTGAAAACGAAGTAAAACGTGTGGCGGACAATTTGGTCGCATTGAGAAAAGCTAGTCCGGCTGAGGTCTACTATGGACCTGCAATTCTCAACAATCGCGCCGCTGCGGTTTTATTTCATGAAGCGCTCGGACACAGATTGGAAGCGCATAGACTTCGGCAGATTTATGAGGGCAAAACGTTTGAGAATATGTTGGGCAAACAAGTTTTGCCCTCGTTTATCTCTGTCTACGATCGCCCGCTGCAACCACGAATTGGCGCGCAGCCGCTGGTCGGTCACTACGAAATTGACGACGACGGCGTGCCTGCGAAGAACGTGACTCTTGTCGACAAAGGCATTCTCAAAACATTTCTTGTCGGTCGCACGCCGGTTCCGGCGTTTCCGCAATCCAATGGGCACGGACGCTGCCAGCCGGGTGCGAGCTTTCCAACGGTTGCCAGAATGGCGAATTTGATTGTGGATTCGGCAAGGCAGGTTTCTGAAGATAAGCTCAAATTGGATCTGGTTGAGGAACTGAAAAAACGCAACAAGCCTTACGGAATTATTGTCGAGGAAGTGGTATCAGGCGAAACTAACACTTCTGATTTCAACCCTCAAACATTCAACTTGCGGCCAAGCCTTGTGCGAAAAGTTTATGCCGACGGTCGACCGGATGAACTGGTTCGCAGCGTTCGAATCATTGGCACGCCGATGGCCGCGCTCGAACATATTGTCGAAACTTCCGATAACGTTGGCGTGTTCAATGGCTCATGCGGTGCCGAATCTGGTTGGGTGCCGCAGTCGAATTGCGCGCCTTCGATTTTGGTGGATGGATTGGAAATTGAACGGACACATCCTGGTAAAAATGTGAAACCGATTTTGTCACCACCGGCATTTTGAACCGTTAAGATTCTCCCGTAAAGGAAATTCGATGTTTAGACTTCTTGTAAATAGCTACCTCATACTGATTCTGCTTTCAGGTCCGACTCCTGCTATTGCCGCGGAGAGCGTGAGTGGAGCTGAGAAAGAGGCTGCCAAAGGTGTTGATGCCACCAACACCACTAGCAGTACTGTCAGTTCGGCTGCTACTGCAGATGGTGACATTGTCATCAAAGCGATGCGCGATGAACTGGACCGGTCTATGAAAAATTTGAAATTGCCGAATAAGCCGGCGCCATATTTTATGAGCTATCGCGCTAGCGATGAGACAAAGTATAGTTTGGCGTTCAGCAATGGCTCCCCAATCTACGATTGGCGTGACGACCAGCGCACCATCGCGGCTGATGTCCGTGTCGGTGACTATAAGTTCGACAACACCGCCGACGTCAACGGTGATTCCGGTTCACCATACGTCTGGCGTGGGTCATCGCTTGATGACGATTATGTGGTGCTGCGACGGTCCTTCTGGGATGCCACGGACGAGTGTTACAAGAGCGCCACTGAACAGTACGACAACATGGTTTCTTATAAACAACAACACAAGATTCCGAATCTTTGCGATAGCTACACAAAACAACCAGCTATCACGATAATTAAACCTATTTCAGCACCAATTGCGATACCGGAACAGTGGCGCGATGGTATTAAAAAGCTGTCGGTAATCATCAATAAACCGGCTGGTGTCAGAGAATCGTGGGTTTCGTTTCAAGTATCTGAAGCCACCCGGCGCTTTGTGAATAGCGAAGGTTCTGTGGTGCGCGATAATTGGCGCTCGATTAAAATCGGAATGGTGGCATTTGCTCGTTGTCCAGATGGCGAAGAATTGTGGGATTCAGACAGCTTGTCCGTCGGCGAGCTCGATCAAATTCCCGATATGAAAGTTTTAGAAGAGCGTGCCCAACTCCTCTCCGAGCGGGTTGTGAAACACGCTAATGCGCCGATTCAAGACTATTACCTTGGACCGGTTTTGTTGGAACCTCAGGCTTCAGCCGAGTTTACGATTCGGAATGTGGCTCCGTTATTGTGCGCTGTTAAAGGTGATAACCTGCGTCCGCAAGGAACTTTTTTGCGCTCGCTCAACTCGAAAGTAATGCCGAGCTTCATCAACATAACTGATGATCCGAATCTCAGTGAGTTCGATAAAACGCCGACAAGCGGTTCATACATCGTCGATTCAGAAGGCGTTCCCTGTCAGAAAGTTCATGTCATTGTGCATGGTTTTCTCAAAGAATTTTTGAGTGCTCGAACTCCGGTGTTGCCAGGAAAGGTTAGCAACGGACACGACTTCATTGGAACGGCGCCGACGACTCTGGTGGTAGACGCGGAGAAACCGAAGGCGGCAAAAGCGTTGCGTTCTCAATTGCGGTCGCTTGCGAAGGAGCACGGTTTGACTGAGTTTCTCGTGATTCGGCGCATTCGTCCAAGTACGCCGGCGTTTCTACAAGGTTCTACTTGCTCCGCTCGCGATTCGTCGCTTGAAGATGAAGAACCTGTTGAAGCGATCATGGTTAACACCGTCACCGGTGCGGAGCGCAGAGTGCGAGGTTTGAAGTTTAAAGCGCTCTACAAGCCAAGTTTGCAGGATATTATCTCTGGGGGATCCGACGCATCTTTCAATACTACGACCCTGTGGAACGGAAATTTGCGCACGGTTATTAGCCCATCACTGTTGCTTTCGAAAATCGAAATGGAATCCGAAAACCGTCCGACTGATTCACCGTATCCGGTGCCAAAGCCTACGGAAAATGATTAGCCAACTCTCGGAGGCACTGAAAAGTGGTTCAACTTTCTCAAAATCAATCATCTCTTCTCAGTTCGCAGGCTGTCTTCATTGCGATGATTTTCACCGTCGTGGTTGCTTGTGGTGCGCCCGCGTCTGCTCAGCCTCCGCCGAACAGAAGCATGCAAGAGGGCATCACATTCTATAATCAAGGTCGGTATATGGAATCGCTTGGGAAATTCAACCAGGCGAAGGCGACCGATTCGGACAATGCGTTGTTGCATTACTACATGGCCAGTGCGCTTTTAAAGTTGAACCACAAGGATGACGCAATTCGCGAGTATAAGATGACATTGCTTCTGGAACCTCAGGGGCGATTGACCAGTCTTTGCGAAACTGCTTTGCAGGCTCTGGGAGCTGGTCCTGCTAAACCTGTTACAGCACCGAAATCTGCAATCAAACCTGGTGGCGCCGGTAAAGCAGGCTTGGCCGGCGGCGGCACTGCTGCTGGTACTGGCGCTGGTACTGGTACCGCTGCTAGTGGCAGAACTGCCCCTGGTGGCAAACCGGTGGCGTTAGAAACTAGTCGATTACCGGGTGGGGGCTATAAACAAGCGCCGAAATCCGCTGCTCTGCAAACTGCCAAATGCGTAGCGGTTTTGTGCGGCTGTCCATTATGCAGTCGCTTAAGTTTAACTCTTACAGACTTGAACTCGAAGTTTGGAGATAAGATTGAGTTTCAACGAACGACCATGAATGCTACCGATGATAAGAGCAAGGAATTGATCGGAAAATACTCGGTGCGTCAATGTCCAACCGTTTTGTTGATCAGTGAACGTGGCGAGCACGCAACTGAGTATCACGGCAATATCGTTGAGAAAGACTTGACTAGGGACGTCGAGGAAATGGCGAAGAGTGCGACGCGTTTGCGTTACACGACGGTCGAAGACAAGAACCTGGCGAGTATGCGTAAGATGGTGATTGATGAAGTCGAAGCGAGAATCAGTCACGATGTCGGGCGAGTCGACTTTCAGGTCAAGCGCATTCAACAAGAACTTGACGAGGGTATTAGTTCTCATCCCAGACAATTTGACGCGGCTGGCGACCCTGAGCTGCTCAGGAATGAAGCCGAACGCAAAATTAAAGCAATTCGCGATGACTTCGAAAGGCGCAAGCGCGAGTGGTATGCCGCAGCTGAAGAGCGGATCAGGGGGATTTCTTCCACCGGACCTGCGAAATAATTTTTGGCCCTATATAAGAAAGATCTCAAGATGGGCGGTGCTATCGGCCGTAGACTTTCAGGCATGAGAGTTTGCTTGATTTCTCGCGAGTATCCGCCCGAGACAGGTTGGGGCGGTATTGGAACTTTTACGCACCATCTTGCCAATGGTCTGACTAAACTCGGGCATGATGTTCACGTTGTTTCGCTCAGTTCCTCAGCCCACGATGCGCCGCATCGAGGCGGCAACGGTGAGCCGCATGTTCATCGGGTTCCATCGCGTCAGGTCGCTGTCAATCAGGGCTTCTTCAATTTTTGCCTTCCAGTCACCAGACCGATGATTGAAGAAACGATTGGCTTGTGGAGCAAGTTTCTGGAGCTTCACAAGGTCCACCCGTTTGACGTTGTCGAATGTCCTGAGCATTTTGCGGAGGGATTGTTTCCGTCGCTTACTGCTGTAACTCCGCTTGTAATCCGCCTGCACACGCCTCACTCCAAGCTCGTCAAAGAGAAATTTCACAACTTTACTCCATCGTTCGACCATCGCATTTTGACTGCTCTGGAACGCGTCGCCATGATTTCTGCCGATCTTCTAGTTTCACCAAGCCAAGATCTGGCAACGTATGTCGCACGGGATTTGAACCTGCCACTCGAACGCATTCACATCGTCAGAAACCCTGTGGACGCCGAGCGCTTTACGCCCGATGGTACAGCGACCGAAATGAAAAAAAATACGGTCAATGTTCTTTTTGTCGGTCGATTGGAACCACGAAAAGGTGTGCACCATTTGATCGATTCAGTGCCGAAAGTATTAGCATCTTGTGGCGATAAAAAAGTTCATTTCTACCTGGTTGGAAAAGATACACCAACCACCACCGGAAATGGCTCGATGTTGGAAGAGCTGCAGGCGAAGCTGAAGGAGAGCGGCTCTGAGCACGCGGTCACGTTCGTGCAACAAATTCCGCTGGAGCAAATGCCCGAGTATTATCGTGCAGCAGATATTTGTGTTTTGCCTTCGCTTTATGACAATGCACCAATGACGGTGATTGAAGCAATGTCATGCGCGAAACCTGTGGTTGCCACTTCTGCCGGTGGCGCTAAGGAATACGCACCTCACGAGCAGTGTGGTTTAATTGTGCCGCCAGCTGATACCGCGGCTCTAGCAGAGGCGCTCAGCAGGCTGGTTCTTGATGACGGGTTGCGTGCCAGGCTGGGAACGGCCGCCAGACAAAATGTGCTGGCAAACTTCACCGCACAACAAACTGCATCTGAAACAGCAAAGCTTTATGAGAAAGCAATCGAGCTTCATAAGGAAAGAAGAGCCGCATTGTACCCGGGTGAACCAGAGATGCTAGAACAGGATTTGCAGTCGCTGATCGACGCAATGGAACGCTCGCTGTACGAAATGACTTACTCCAATTCCTGGCGTTTCAGAATTAAACACTGGCGACAAAAAGCGCAAGATGAGCCTGGAGGCTTTCTTGCGAAAGCCTTGAAGAAACCGTTCTCTCGAATAATCAAATAGGAGCACCGTATGGAAGACTTTGAATTGACGCAGGTAAAAATTGAAGGGTTGCCTTCGACATATATCCTCGAGTCGGATTCAGTCGATCGCGTGCTGCTGCGACCAGGTCGCAAACTGATGGGACTGGCTCGGCAACAGGCTGCCCACGAAACAACCGTGACCTGGCTCCGGGCTATGAAAGATGCCGGACTCTTGCCTGCAGATCCGAAACAGTCCTGTACCGTCACTGTAATGGCTGAGGGCATAGGTCACAACTTGCCTGCGGCACTGGCGACCGTGGTCAGTCCCGCCTTTCACAGAGGCGATAACTGGCTTGGAGTCAGCCGCTTTGCCCTACCGAAAGGCGAGGACGAGGAAGCCACCGATTTCGATGCCCGCGTTAATTATGTGCGAATGCATTCATGTGCACCAACCTGGTGCATGCTAGACACCATCGCCACTGGTGCCACTCTGGCGCGCGCACTGGAAGCAGCTCTTGCTAATGCCGAGAAGCCGGAACGTATTCTCATGTCTAGCCCTTGTGGTAGCGCAGCTGGTGCCCGCCGAATTGCGCAGGTTTGTGAGAAAGCAGAGGTTGAATTAGTTCTGACTTTCTTCGGTGCTATCTTCGGACTCTGGCATGACGGCACTGGTCTGCCCTGGTGCCACCCTGACACCGTGGTTTCGGGAACGGACCGCAGCCGAAAGAATGTCAAAGACGCGCAAAAAATATTCAATAATCTCGATGGTTTTTGCGCCGTCGGCGACTGCTCCGCGAATTTCTTCGACGTCGATGCCGCGCTGGCCATCCTTTCAAAAGAGGAGGAAGAGTTCGACTGGAAACTGCCGATCCACGATTTTGTTTTGGCGCCTGCTAAGTAGTGGTAACTGACGCATCCATAGCCAGCCATCGCAGTTCAGTTCTCCAGTTCAGGTCAGGTCAGCTCAGCTGGAATAACATCGCGGTTCAGTTTGTTACCCATTCCGCTCCTAGCGAGATTCGTAAAGCGCTATCGATACAGACTGGCGTCGCCCGCTCCAACCGGTGCTGGCGGTCCACCACGGTTGTTAGTCGCCCCATCGACGGGGCCTTTGCCGCATGAAAGCCTCGAGGGTTGTCAGACGTGCTAATAGGTATGTAGAAAACACCCAGTAGACCCCGTGTTGGTGACCGAGATGTCGAACCAAATCCTAATTCCGCCTGTAGATAATCGTTTCCTGCCCGCTGTGACCTGCGCTATTTTGCCTGCGGTCCTCAAGACGCACAATCTGGAAGTCAGAGCGTCTGCCGGCTGTGTAGAAGCCCTGCGACGGCTCAACGGCACAAGTACGGTCGTCCTCCTCAATCATTGCGATCGTTTCGATCCTTTATGTGTATTTGCACTTTCCAAATTCGCCGAAGAAGACTTCCACTATTTGGCGTCACGAGAACAGTTTGACGGTGCCTTCGGCATCAAGCAGTGGCTTATGCAGCGCGTCGGCGCATATTCCGTTCTGCGTGGACAGCCCGAGGATTCGGCGTCTAAAGAGATGACGATTAATTTGATAACAGAAGGGCGAAAGAAACTAATCATGTTCCCTGAAGGTGATGTCACCGGTCGCGACGATGCGATTCTTCCTCTAAAAGAGGATGGCATTCGAAACATGCTGGAAGCTCAAAGTCGCATCACTCAAAGTGGTAATCCTCGATCCGTTTATCTGCTGCCAATGGCGATCTACTATGATGTGTGCAGTGACGCGGTGCCCGAGCTCAACTCCAGTCTCGACAAAATCGAACAAGCTTTGCGTCTGCCCTTAATGCAAGATGCCTTCGAGCCGAGAATCACTCGCGTGATCGCAACTATGCTCGACGACCTCGCGCTTCACTATGGTGTGCAACCGCGCGGAGCGACACTGGATCAGAAGCTTATCGATTTCTGTAACCGCGTTTCAGCGTTGATTGCATATTCGAATGGTATCAAACTCGAACCAACCAGCGATCCTATGGTGATACTACATTCAGTGCGCGGAAACGTCTGGCGCATGATCAACGCTGATATCAATGAAACCAATCAGTATGGCAAAAAGTTGTTGATCGAGTCGAAGAAGCGCGGGCAAGCGTTCATCAAGGATTTAGACCGATTGGAGCAACTGTTTATTCTTGCGCATGCTCTGCAACAGTACGAGTTCAGCCTGGAACTGGCGTGGCGCGTAATTGACCGATTAGAGCTGGAAATCACCGGTAAGTCGACTAACAAGGGCCACCGTATCGCTAGATTCGAGGCTGCACCGGAAATCAGCTTGACTGAATTCGCCAGCTACGGCAGTGAAGAAGCCGTCCGTTTGGTCGACCAGCACGCGCGTGTTGCAATCTATAAGGCGTTGCAGCAATCCAGACAAGCATCATATACGGTGACTGTCTGAGAGGGCTGCCTGCGGAGCGTGTTTGCTGAGAAAACTCGGATAACTGGCTCGATGGCTGTTGTCGAAGGTCGGTGGTTTGCGGCTTGCCATAAGCTCTGCTACTTGGCACAGGCTTGTCTCAATGGAGTCCAGTTTGCCGAACGACTCAAAGGATAATGTCCACCAACCTTTGCTCTCTGGTATCACTTCTTTCGTTTCGTGATTCAAAAATCTGATTTCAGTCAGTTCAATTCCGCAACCGCGAGACGGCAGCGAATCTCGATCTGCTGGTGTTTCTTTTTCGTCCAACTTTATTTCTACGGGCGTGTCACCCGTGGTATCAAACTTCCGCATCCATCGACGTTTTTCGGTAGTCACCGTTTTGGACATGTCGAGCGTCAGTGTCTCAGACGTCCATTTTGACCACAGTTCAATCGGACCGCTAAATGGACCGGCGTCGCATGTAGACTGGTTGCGCCAAACCAAACCTTTGATCTCGACGCCCTTTTTGCCGCCACGAAGTTTTATTCCCAGCTCAACCTGGTGAGAATCCCACAAGTAAGAATCGATACGTGCGATGCCGCCGCCGGGCGGGTAGTCGTGAGCTTCCGAATGGCGAAACCATTTCTCCAGCTCGTCGTGAGTGGAGTTCCAGAACCAGCGGATTTCAGCTGTGACTTGCATTTTGTCTCCGTCTTATCAGTGCAGATTTTGCTATTCGGGCGAGCCTGATTTCGCGAATCGCATGCTGATGTTGAGCAGAAATAACGCCAGCACCGCCAGTAGTGCCACAGTCATTTTACGCATAGTTCCTGTTTGCAAACCCATTGTTGATTAACAAAATGCCTGTGCTTGTTTAATTCCCGACAGATAAAAAGCTAAACAACTCAGGCTTCTTATCTTATTAATATGTTTCATTCCCGAAAACGAGCTAATTGTAGTCGAGCAATTGAATCGGGTTGAGACCGTCGCCAACTACCACATTGCAGTCAGGGCAGGCTTTCTTGAATCGCTTTACGCCAAGTGAAGTTATTCCGTCACCGACCGAAAGTTTGATCGTTTTGACTTGCGGCATTTTCTCAGCAATCATCATCAATCCGTCATCCGAAACTTGAGATTCTCCGATGTCGAAAAATCGCAAGTGTGTTTTGGAGAGAATTGTTACCGCTTCATCGCCAACTCCAGTATCCGTCAATGTCACCGAATCCAATTTTTCGATCTTTGTCAGTTCATTTAAATCTTCTTCAGTGACCTGTTCGGAGTGACCGAGGTCAACACTACTCAACTTCTTCGAATTTTTCAGAGCCTTGATATAACCGGGTTTCAAGTTCATAAAGCGCAGATGAATGTTGGTTAACTCCGGAAGACTACTGACCAATTTCGCTAGTGCGCCAGGTGTCATTTTGTTGTCGTAGTGAAACGATAATCGTTCTATGGTCGGAAACTTCATCAATTCTGCGGCGCCGCGATCGTCGAACAAGTGAGACATAATCCAGACGTGTTTTAACGGCGCGCCCTCTAAATATTTCAAACCTTCTCCTGTTACTTTCGATTCTACGGTAACCTTGAAGGTCTTGACGCTGCCCGCATCCTTGACGTTTTTTATATCGGCGTCGGTTACTTCATGACCCTCGAGCAATCCGCCTTTTCGTTTCCACTTGCCTCCGGTCAAGTTGAGTCTATCCAAAATGTCGTCGGTCTTTAATACCTCAATGTCCTCTTTGTTTTTGCGAAACTCTTCTGCTTTTTTATGCTGGGCTTTCTCTTTCTCTTTTGCCACCATGCTGACAGGAGGCGGCGGCGCGAGAATAGTGAACTTCGCGATGTTCCAGCCAGCGAAAGAGACCAGCGCGACAATTGACACGTTTCGCAGTAATACCAGATATGGTGACTGTGTTTTTCGATTCGCGATTGCTGCAAATTGAAAAGAAGCCGGATCTATTTCTTGAATCGCCTGTTGCATCTCAGACATATTTTGAAAACGGTGATCCGGTTTCTTGGAGAGTGCCTTGCTGACCAGTTCTTCGACTATTTGCGGAAACGAAAGATTAGCCGACACTTCCGATAAGCGCGGAGGTTTTTGATGAGCGTGAAGCGAGAGGGTTTGTATCGCGGTCTCACCGCGAAATGGAGGTGCCCCGGTCAATGCCTCGAACATCACGCATCCGAGTGAATACACTTCCGACCGTCTGTCGTAAGGAATTCCCATCGCCGCATCCGGAGCCATGTACAAAGGCGCGCCGACAGCAATGGTGTTTTGTGAATCGAGATCGTTGTTTCTCGAACCTTCTATTTTTGCAATTCCAAAATCGATGATTTGAACATCGACGGTGCCGTTTTCTCGCGTGCGCAGAAGTATGTTACTTGGTTTTATATCGCGGTGATAAACCCCATTTTTGTGAGCGTACTCCAGGGCGTCGCAAATTTGTTCGAAAATCTCTTGAACTAGCTGCCAGTCGAGTGTGCCGTCTCGTAACAGCAGGTCACTTAATGACATTCCCTGAAAATAATCGAGCACCATATATGGTTTCTCAGTTTTAGTGAGTCCAAAGTCAATAACTCCGACAATCGAAGGATGTGTGAGTTTGCTTGTGGCTCGCGCTTCGTCTTGAAATGCAACTAGCAACTTGCTATCCATTAGATGCAAGATTTTGACAGCCACTTTCTTGTTGAGCATCATATCGCGAGCGAGATAGACGGAACCGCCGGCGCCGCTGCCAAGCTCCGCAAGCGGCTTGTATCGTTCTGTGGGGAAATTATTGTGGTCCAGACGTAGCGCGATCTCATCGGCGTCGTCGGTGACAGTTTCGCTGTTCTCGATAATCGGAGCGGCGTCGATCGCGTCACGAAGAATTTTTGGCACTGCGCAGCGGCAGACATCCGAGCGGAAAATAAATTGGGTAAAAGAACCGGCGCGACCTTCGCCCACGCGCTTCCCGCAACTTCGGCAGATAGTGATCGAGATCTCTTCTTCGTCAGGAAGATCGGGCTCGCGTTGATCGCAGTTGCATGCGACGATCCACTGAGTTAGGCTGCCGAAGCTGTTGCTACGTCTGGGACTTTTGCAAATTGGGCAAAGTTGAGTATCGGTCATAGCCATCATCTCCACCACCATATTACATTGTGGTGCAGCTCAGAGCAATGTGCGCAAGACGCTTTTATTCAGGCGAAAGCGGGATGGTGAAACAAAAATTGCTGCCCTGTCCCGGCTGGCTCTCAACCCAGATTCGACCGCCGTGTTTTTCTACGAGCGCTTTGCAGATTGCCAGTCCCAAACCGAAACCTTTTCGTTTGACGGCTGTTTGTTGGTCGAGTTGACGATAGCGTTCAAAAACCAGGTGTTGCATTTCTTTGGGAATGCCTGGTCCGGAATCGATGATTTGGAACTTCGCGAACACTCCGTCAATGCCCGCCACGACGCGCACTACGGAATTGTCCGGTGAGTATTTCAAGGCGTTAGAGATCAAATTGATCAAAATTTGCACGATCCGATCTTCATCAGCGACTATCACGTCATTGGTGATATCAGTTTCGATAGCAATGGTAGGCCGATCCTTAGCACCATCGGCGGTGATAACTGCTTTGTTGACGATTGCACCGACTGTCGTCTCCGCCGGGGTGATTTCAATCGTTCCGCTTTCTGTTTTGTCGGCATCCAGGAGGTTTTTCACAAGAGAGATCAGATAGTCGATGGACGAGTGACCATTCTTGATGATGTTCAATCCACGTGTATTGATTTCGCCATACATTCCGGAAGCCACCATATCCAGTATCACGCGAACTGCCGTCAGCGGACCACGTATATCGTGGCTCACCATTGCGATCAGGTCTCGGCGTAATTGTTCCAGTCTCTGGCGTTCGGTGATGTCTTGAACGTTTACGAAAAAGCGCTCCTCACCATGATGTTGGAGCAAATTGACGACCAGCTCAGTGGCGAAAAGCTCACCGCTTTTTCTTCTTCCAGCCACGCGAATAGGCTGCGAACTGCGCGTTAATTCGCGAGTGTCGGGAAAGATAAACTCGACTGGCTGCTGCGCCACTTCTTCCGATTCAAACTCAAAAATACTGCGAGCGCGTCGATTGACTGCTTCGATTCTGTTTCTTTTGTCGACGACGATCAGTCCCATCGGGAAGTTGGTGATCACATCTTGCATTCTTACCTGAAGGTCGTCGTAGGCTTTGCTGAGAACTTCGACTTCGCGGTTCTTTTCTTCAAGCTTCTGAACAAGCTCGCCATAAGTTGGAGGTTGACCGTCGGGTTTTTTCCCGGTATTCAAGATTACCGCTCCTATCTCTTGCGCCTTGTGTCGTGCATGCCACGATTCAGCTCAGGTGTGCAAAATCGGGCAAAGCGTACTGCCACTTCTTTTAAGCCGACAGTCAAATTGATTATAGCGCGCCAGGAGTCGCCGTGCAGTGATGTGCAGTGCGAAAGCGCCGGAGGTGCGGCGCTAATCAGTGGGGGTGCGGCGCGAATGGTGGGCAACCGCTCGCCTGACCTACATATGAAAACGAACGTTGTTCGACATCTTCTGATCGTAGAATTTTGCTTGTTCCAGATCCTGCTGGGCTATTCCCTTCTTGCCCATGCGGTAATTGACGTATGCTCTTCCGAGGTAATACTGGGCTCGGTTAGGGCTCATCTGGATTGCTTCGGATAGAGAAGCGATGGCACTGTGCCAATCTTCAAGCTGAATCAAAGCTTTGGCTCTCATGAAGTAGAGATCCGGATCGCTCGGATTGTTCTTAATTGCGTCGTAGAGCTCTTTCGCGAGTGTGCGAGGATCGCCTTTGACGCTGAAGAATTGGGAGTCGAGATAGATGACACCACTTCGTGGAGCAGCATCATTTGATGGTTTGCTGCTGTATGAATCGTCGTCACTTGCTTGCGGTTGGCTCTGTGGGCGAACACCGGAAGCGACCAGAGCGTTGCGACTATCAGTGCCGAGGCTGGCAGATACAGAGCTTGGTATCATCTGTGGTGCATAGGCCGGAGTGGCAACAACAAGATCATTGCCGTCCCACTTTCCTTTCAATATCGGAGTTTGCTTGGCGCCAGGACGGTCTTCTTTGATTTCATGTCCGACCGCATCACGTGCGAAGCTGTAGGCGTCCACGAGAGTGGTGGCAGTTCCTTTTGAACGCAGACCATCGAGCAATTTGCGGGTGAACACGCCGTTTTGATAGCGGGTTGACTCCCATGCGCGTTCGTCGGCAAGACTCGAACAGATAACTAATTGTCCTGAACCCTGAACCAAATCGTCGGCTTTGAAGTTGCCCAAACGCGACATGCCTTTGGCGTCCGGCGCTGCGAACCCGCTGTGGCAGGCGTCCATCACGAGCAATACGCGATCCGTCAGAACACGACCTTGAATTGAATCAAGCAACTTTTGCATCTCGATGCCGGTGGCGAACAAGTCGTCGGAATCAGAATCGTTGGCGACGAGATAATTCTTACCGCGAGGATCTAATTGTGATGGGCTGCCGTGTGTCGAGAAATACAGAACGACTAAATCGTCTGGCTTAACGACACGAGCGAGAAATTTGGAGCCCAACTCGGAAAGTACTCGGCGCTGTGTCGCTTGCTCATTGAGCAACAGGCGCACGTGATCCGGTTGGAAGTTGGCTTCATTGACCAGGTAGTTGTAGAAGTCGGTGGCGTCTTTCGCTGAGAATTGCAGATCTGGAATGTCAGGGTCTTGGAAATCGGTGATACCTATGACCAGAGCCCATTTGTCTCGAATTGGGCGGTTAGCACCTTTATCCACGAGAACATCAGATTTTTTCGTCGCACTACTAGTGGTGGCAGGCGGCTTCGCTGCTACGACGGTCGTTGCAGCCGCTGGTTTAGCGGATGCCTGTGCCGTGGCTGTTATTGGCTTAGTGTCTACTTTTACTGGAGATTTCGGAGCGACTACCGGAGTGTCGAGCGCCGATTTTTTCACTTCGGCGACAACAGGTTTCGTTTCCACAGCAGCAACTGGCTTTTCAACTTTCGGCGCAATTGCGACGGCAGCTGGTTTCTCTGGTGCTTTTGCGATTGCTGGTTTTTCTTGCTTAGTTGGAACGACAGCTGGCTTGTCGTTGTTGTTGGAAGACAGCAATGCGTTGGAAGTCAGCAAGCCGACTTGTTTTTCCGCAGGCTCGGCTTTCTTCTCTGCTTTCTTTTCGATTTGCTTTTCGTGCTTTTCTTGCTTTTCTTTCGACTTCTTCATCGAAGCAATCAGCTTCTCTGCCGCATCCTCTTTAACCTTGTCCGCCTGCTTCCTTGCCTTTTCAGAGGCAACAGTTGGTGCGACTTTAGATTCAGCTTTCGGTTCTGCTGCCTTCGGCGCTGATGTGGCAACAACTTCTTTCGCCGGTTCTTTCACCGCTTCAGCAACTTTTTGTTCTGTTGCAGAAGTTTGCTCCATGCTCGTGCCTTTGCTCAATCGATTGAGAATGGCTGTTAGCGTTGGAGTTCCTGCTGAGAGACCTGACTCTGCCGGTTTGACTTCAGCGACTACAGGCGCCGGTGCTTCCACTACAGGAGCCTTCTCCGCAGCTTTAACTGCCACAGTTGCAGGCTTTCCATTTTTATCTTTCGCGACCGCTGGTTGCGCAGCCTTAGCAGCTGCTGCCGCTTTCGATTTTGCAATCAAAGAGTTCAAAACCAAATCATTGGCTGAAACATTTTTCGCTGGGTCAACCTTCGCCACTACCGGCGGTGCCGTCGTTGTTGCTGCTTCCGGAGCCTTGACTGCGGCGCTCAACGTCGTAACAGCTGCCGGTGCAGTCGCTGGCTTTAACGCTACAGCCGTCGTCTGTTTGCGGGCAAATGAGCTGCTGTCCGGATTGTAGGTCATCGTTCGTTGCGAACTCGCAGGCTGTTGAGCCGATGGAGCTGCACCCTGCGTGATTTCGATGCCTTTGAGTTTGTACTTGCCTTCGCGTTCGAACTCGATGCCATAAACGTTTTGTCTTGCGATTCTATTGCCGAGTTCCGAAGACTTCTGATAGAGCTTGAGCGCTTCGTCTGCGTTAGCTGGAACGCCTCTGCCGTGTTCGTACATATTGCCGAGGTTGCACAACGCGCTAGGGTTGTTGTAGTCGGCTGCTTTCTTGTACCAGGTCAATGCTTGCTTCAAGTCTTTCTTGCTGCCGACTCCTTCTTCGAAGAGGAAACCAAGATTGTTTTGAGAGTTTGAATGTCCTCTGTTCGCTGCTGCTTTGAACAACTCAAACGCGGCGATCTGGTTTTTATCAATGCCTTTGCCGTGCAAGTTCATACAAGCCAGAATGAAAACGTGGTCGAGGCTGCCCTCTTCGGCGCTCTTGATGACGAGCTCTTTGAGCGTTTCGTCGCCCTCTATTTTGCAGAGCAATTCCCAGTCGTGAACTGGTCCAACCTTCTTCCCACCCTCGTAGGGCTCGATTTCGGCCTCTTCGCGGATGTTGCCCTGAATGGAGCTATACGCCTGGCGAGCGTCTACATCGGGCGTAGAAACGCATGATAAGGCAAAAGTCATAGCCAACACAAAAGAGACTCCCCGCTTCGTTCGGGGAAGAAACGCCATTTTCATCAAATCACCACACGGCTGGGGGCTGATAAATGCCAGTGTACATATAGTATGTGCGTTGGAAGCAAGGCGCAAGATGGTTGACAAGTGGTATTGGTAAATATTATCTAAGAAACTGTTATTTTTGTGGTGAGACTACGAAGGCTGAATTTGCTTGAGTTTCGCAATCTCAAGCCAGCCACGAGATTACGGCATTTCCAAAATATCGAGCTAAAACTGTCACGCAAATCTTTCGTCTGGTTGTCAGTGGAAGGTTGAAAATCAGGCGTGCTTTGGTAGCTCTCTGTATTTAATGGATATAGATGGCTCTTTTCTCGCAAATAGATCTTTTGGGAAGAGGTCGTTTAGCAGAGGACGCTTGGCGTTGGGTCGCGCGGCAGGCATCTCGTGGCAGATAGGTCGCGTGCCGATCGATCGCTTGCCGCACCTGGGTACTCAATGATTAGCAGTTTTGAAGCTCAGGACAGTTAGCACCACCCATGCACCAGAGGGCTTGAGCCATGCGCTTCAGGCTAGTTTCGCTTCAGCCTAAACTTCCATCTTCGACGAAGATGATGCCGCTGCCGAACCCGCCAACTTGCGTCGTTTTACTCGAGCACGCGCTGCTGAATGAGCTCTGGAAGCCGCTTCTCGTGATTCATCATCCGGTGAAACGCCTTTGGTCACGTCAGCCTGCGCGATTGCCAGGTCTTCTGCCTTGTTGCTGATCGATTCGTTGATGTAATACACCAGACCAACTTTTTGAAGGCACTTGAGCACGAACCATGACATGTCGAATTCGTGCTTCTTGACTCCCATTTGACTGGAGCCAGGAAACGCATGGTGGTTGTTGTGCCAGCCGTCGCCCATCGCGAGGAATGCGAACAAGTGATTGTTGACGCTGTCGTCTTTGATGTGGAAATTTTTGTAGCCGAGGCTTGGAATGTGGCACACGATGTTGAGAATCAATGGCACGTTCCAGGCGAGAAATCCGCCGAGGAAACTAGCGAGCATGCATTCCCATCCGAAGCAATAAAACAAAATCGATCGGAACAAGAGGTTGATGGCTACGCATTTTGCATAACCCAGTTTCCAATCCTTACCTTGCTCGAGCCAAACATAAATCGGATCTTTCATCAAATCCGGACATTGTTTTTCCGGAGACATATGCGCTGGATATTTAAAATCGCGATAGAAGAAAAATGCGTGCGCAATTCCTTGTCTCGGTGAGTGCGGATCGAGCGGAGTATCAACATATCGATGGTGCGTGCGATGGATGGTTGCCCACCAGATCGGTGCTCCTTCGTACGCTAAATATGCGCCGAAGACGAAGAAATATTCGACAAGTTTGTGGCACTTGAAAGCTCGGTGTGACAGCAGTCGATGCAATCCAACTGTTACCCCCAGGATGTGCCAGCAATAGAACACAAACGTTAGGCACCAGAAGAGTGTGTAGTCCATTGATAAAGATTCCGCTTAGGGGTGATTCGCTTGCCTCTAGCGACCGCAATTTGTAGCCAAGTCTGGCTGCGTGCGGCGTTAGTTCGAGCATTATGGCATAGATGTTGTCGAGTGGAAACAACTCGATCTGCTCGGCATTACATATAAGAACCGAGATACGCACGGGCGCGCGAATAAAATACTACTCACCTTGGATAAGCGCAACATATCTAAAAGTAAGCACGTGAAATGCACCAAAATGGCAGTGGTGCCTATTTATGAAAGCTTCATATGACTTCGTTTTTTGCGATTACTTAGTGCCATCAGATATGGTGTATCAAAAGTTCGCAAGACAAAACGGCTGATAGAATGGCGATTGTTATGAAGCCGGATCGCAGTCAATTCACAAGTGCCGAATGGCAGATCATCGAAACCTATCGAACACCACGACAGGTGCAAGGTTGGCTGCGCGCGCTGCCTTACAACTTCGAGAAGCGCGGACAGACACTGGTTTCTTTCAGAGAAGTGGTGAAACGAAAATCTGCGCATTGTCTTGAAGCGGCGCTTTCCGCTGCCGTGATTTTGGAGCAGCATAAATATCCACCACTGCTGTTGAGTTTCGAATCCACCGATCAATTGGATCATGTGCTTTATGTTTTTAAGACGGCTAAAGGTTGGGGTTCGGTAGCGCGTTCACGTGATGACGGTTTGCACGGACGCAAGCCGATTTTTAGAACAGCGCGCGATCTCGCGCTCAGTTATTTCGATCCGTATGTTGACTACACCGGGCGAATTACCGGCTATGCAGTTGTAGATCTAAACGAGATGGGTGACTTCGATTGGCGTTTTGCCAAGAAGAGTATTTGGAAGGTCGAGCGATTTCTGATCGACTATCCGCATAAACACATTGCATCCTCGGATCTGCGCTACGAGCGGCTTCTCAAGCGCTACACCGAATTCAAAGAACAGTATCCAGGCAAGCAACCGAATTACTACGACACTTCAACCTGGATGTGAATTTTGCGTCGCACCGAATACGGTGCTGGCAAATCGTCCTGTTTGAACGCACTCGTGAAACGGCCGGCGAAAACGCCAAGGCTCCGAAAAACAATTCTCGAACTCTCGTTTGGAAAGTCGCACCATGCGCTGGCTTAAACGCGTTTGATCGGAGGTGGACTCCATTGACCGCTATGCACGGACAACTGCGGAGCATACAATCGCAGCGTCACACCAAGTTCAGTCTTCGGTGCAGGCAGCCAGTTTGATTCTTTATCTGCGCCAGGGTTGCTGTTCTGCAAATATAAATCGAGTGAACCATCTGCGTTTTCCTTCAAGTCCATCCACGAGCTGATAGCGAATCGATTGAGTTCGTTGGCAGCCTGGAAGCCGTCCTTGTCGTACATGGTCACCGACCAAAATGCATTGACTGGTGGCAGTTGTTCTTTACTGAAATGGAGAACATAGTTGTTTGTTCCATTCAGTGGTTTGCCATCGGCATCAACAATATTCATCGGATAAACTGCGTCGTCTGGCTGATTTGCGCCAAGGCCGATCATGGAAATTATCGCTCGTTTCATATAGCTGCTGCCATATACGCCGATTGAATCAACGTTGACTATCCAACCATTTACCAATTTTCCAACAGATTGTTTGTTGTCTTGAAGAACTTTCAATCCGCTGACCATGCCCTTTTGAAGCGCTGCTTGAAGTTCCGGAGTCAGTGTTTTGATGTCGAAATCTTGGCCTGGTTGCAATCCAATTCTTGAAATTCTCTCGAGCGTAGACCAGTCAGTGTAATGCGGAGCGTGGGTTTTCATCAGTGATGCCGCTGTTTTGAAATACTCCTCTGCCTTCATTGAATTGATCTGCTCTAGTGGAGGCGTCTTCATATCAACTGATGGATCGAACTGAAATGTAGGTTGCGCGGAACAGTTCTTGCCCCAGAGAGAAAGCGGCGTGAGCTTGAATTGGTCCTGCAATGCGTGAACCGCATCGTAGTCCTTTGGTCCGTCGGTTTTAGTTCTACCGACAATCCATGCCTGCGGAGTCGGCGCATTGATGCGTTCCACATTCTCGGGCAATTTGCCCTCCCAGCCCGGCGCAACCACAGCGAAATTGCGCTCACCACTGCCGGATGTTCTCCACCCTGGAGCCGCGAACACGTCAGTCCACATGTCCAGCATCGGCAACAAATAATAGCGGTCGCCGGTTTCAGGAACGCTTAAAATCATCGGCTCTACTTTTAAGTCAAGCCAGGCGATTGAATAAAGCGTATCGAAGTTCGGTCTGACGACTGTTTTAAAATCCGCAGTCGGATACTCACGCATGTGAGAAAAAACGTTGGTAGGACCAAAGCCCGGCCTCTGACCCAGTTCTAAATTGGTGCATTGGCGACGAGTTGCTTCCATAGACATTAGTGAATAGAAGTAGATAAACGCTTCTTGCGCGATTTGTTCCGCTTCTTTTGCGTCAGTGGTCAGTCGAGTCGCCGCGGCTACCGCCGATGATGTTGTCATGAAGGAGCTCCTGGGCTGTTCGCCCCGCGTCCATCGAATTTAGGTGATGGTTGATTTATCGTACACCGATCTATCAACAGTTTCATGAAATGAGGTGGAAATTTTGTCGCTATCTGAACACAACCTCAATCCGGTGTGATTGCCGTTCGATCCATCAAGCAAGAGCTGGTTTACGAGCCGCAGATTCAGTTTTGTACCGCGACTGCGAATGCTCCGTTTCGTATCGATCAAATCATTCGTTGATTTTGGAGACGCATGACTCAATCTGCCAAATTGAAACTTGTCTGGTGTTAATTTGATAGGATAAGAAACTAGTAAATCGACTGGACGGGACGAAAAACCAATGCGAAGTTCTTTGACACTATCTGTGGTGCTGGCTATGATGCTCGGCTTTACCGGTGGCGCGCATGCGCAAAACGAGAAACCTGCTGCCGACGGCGTAAACGATTCGTTTCCCTTCCAGTTATTTCAAGAAATAGCAAAGGGTAAGCAGAAAGCTAACGTTTTAATTTCACCGCTGAGCGTTTCCACCGCATTGGGCATGACTTACGCAGGTGCCGGCGGTGAGACGAAATCGGCCCTCGCCAAAGTTTTGAACTTCGCTCCTGGAGCCACCGACGAAGCGATCAATCAGCAAACTAAAGCAACTCTGGATAGCCTGCGAGAACCTGGCGGAGATACTAAGCTTGAAATCGCCAATGCCATAATCGGTGATAAGAACGTCACTTTTAAACAACCGTTTCTTGATACCAATACAAAGTTTTTCGATGCAGAAGTTCAATCATTAGACTTCAAAGCGCCTGAGTCCGTCAACACAATTAATTCTTGGGTATCGAAGAAAACGCACGAAAAAATTCCCACCATTCTCAGCGCTATCGCACCAGATGCCATTCTTTATTTGATTAACGCGATTTATTTCAAAGGCACCTGGGAGAACAAGTTTGAAAAATCAGAAACTCGCGAGCAAAATTTCAATACCGCGGGTAATGGCACTAAAAAAGTTCAGATGATGCATGATTCGCGCTCCGATTTTCGGTATATGGAAAACGATCAGTTTCAAGCAGTCCGGCTTCCTTATGCGGATAAAAGGCTCAGTATGTACGTTTTTCTGCCAAAAGAGAATCAAACGCTGTTGTCGTTTGAAACGAATCTAAGCCAGAGCGTTTGGCAAGAGTGGATGAATCACTTCAGAAAACGTACAGGAGAAGTCGGTTTGCCGCGCTTCAAAATTGCTGACAGTATGGAGATGACATCGCCGCTTTCCGCTTTAGGTCTGGATGTCGCATTCAGCGAAGGGCGCGCCGATTTTTCCGAAATGGTTGAAACCGCGCAACGGGTTTTTATCAGCAAAGTGCTGCATAAGACGTTTATGGAAGTGAATGAAGAAGGCACTGAGGCAGCCGCTGTCACTGCAATCGAGATGAGTGTTACTTCGGCACCTGCTAATCCGGTACCACCGTTTGTCATGATTGTGGACAGACCGTTTTTTATTGCGTTGAGTGACGAGCAAACCGGAAAGATTTTGTTTGCCGGACACATCGCCAATCCATAGGTTTAAACTGTTTAATCGCTCGTGGATCTGGTACTAACAGCGCAAGGCTATGTCTGGTTTATTAGCAGCGCCACCTTGAGCTGCCGCTTGTTCGGGTGCTAATGTTTTGATCCCTTCCTCTGGAGAGACGCGATGCGCTCGACTTTGCCCGCAGTATTAATTGCACTTGCGACGACTACAATTTCATGCGGTGCTGCGCACGCGCAAAACGCGCCTGCACAAACGGAAAACGCGCAGGTTGTACAAACGGGAAGCGCGGCTGCAACTCCCACCGGACACGCGGCGGATGCGCCAGCGGCAAGCGCGCCGACCACAACAATCCAGAGTGCAGGCGTCACGCACACGCACGTGCCGGATCCCGTGCCTCCAGCCACGGAGCAGATCTGGCAAGCGGAAGCGTGGGCAAAAAATCGTAATTCACCGTGGCTGACGCCAGCTGATTCGGATGTTGAGAAGAAAAAACATAAAGGTCCTGTTCGCTCCTTTGTAAAATCAGTCGCGAAGGGAACCGCTAAAGAACTTGGCACCAGCATGCATGACATGGCCAGAGACATGGTCTTCGTGTTCTCGGTTCAAGACATCGATCCTTACGAACAAAAAGGTGTGCCTGCAAATCGTCCTGCAATCGTTTTGAAATTCACCATGGTGGACGGCACTTCGTGCTTCCTTCGCCGATTTCCTGATGGCAGTTACGCGATTGAAGATGGTTTCGCCGATGGTACCGTTTTGCTGCCACGAAAAGAGACAGGCGATTATCTGGTTAACTATCCAAACGGCTTTCAAGGACGCATGGTCAAAGCCTCTGATGGAAACATAACGATCTATCGTCCGGACAAAACGGAGACGAAATTCACTAAGAATGCGTCCGGTGGTTACACTGCAACAAACACCAAGCTTGGCTATCTGGGCGAGGCTCGGCCGGATACCACTGGTGTGCAATACGAAGTTGGCGCCTGGTAAGTCAGGCAGCATAATTGAGTAAAAATAAAAATGCGTCGGTAAAAACCGGCGCATTTTTGTTTATTTCCGACTAGTTGTCCCGATTGTTATTCCGAATCGTTCGTTCCGCTGGCGTCCAGCTCGCAGCCAGCCGTCTCAAGTCGGCTCGAACCTTCCGAACGTTAGACTTATCTACCGGCCGCCGCGACGAAAACGACCGCCGCCTTCTGCGCCGGCACCACCGCCGAATCGACCACCAAATCTGCCGCCGGCTGCACCGGCTGCACCGGCTCCAGCCGCTCCGCCTTCGGCACCGCGACCAAATCGTCCGCCACCTTCGGCAGCTGCGCCGCCGAAACGACCGGCTTCACCCCCTGCAGCTGCGCCACCGAAACGACCGGCTCCACCTTCGGCAGCTGCACCGTAGTGTGCTTCGCCTCCGGCTGCTGTCGCACCATGTCTACCTGTCTGTCCGGCTGCTGCTGCACCGTATCGAGCTTGAGCATCGTTGTTGACGAATGGATTTGCTCCACCGGCAGATTGCTGCCAGGCCTGGTATTGAGCGGGATTTGCCTTCTGTTGATTTTGATACCACTTCGCTTGCGCTTCGGTGTTGCTGGCGTGTACGTTGTTGAAATCGTTCTCGTTGAACTTCGCAGCATTGACGTTGGTTTGATTGACAGTGGCACCCGTGTAACTGTGATTGACATTGACGGTGTTGCCACTGCCGTTGACGTAATAGGGTTTGGCTCCGGCACCATAATGAACCGGTGAACCATAAGGCACGTTGCCGTAGTAGCCGTGATTGCCACCATAATATGGCTCGCTGATTGCGGCGCCTGCCATCGCGCCGAGACCGGCTGCGGCTGCCGTTCCCATCATTCCCGCGGCACCATATCCGGAGGAGCCGGTGGTCTGTTGATTATTGACCACAACCGGCGCAGGTGCCGGAGCGTATTGAGGAACTGGCTGCGTCGGCTGTTGTTGTCCGCCGGCCATGCTGCGCAACTGCTCAACGTAACTGGTCAGGTCGACATTTTGACCGTTTTTGTCCACATACCAAAAGCCGCCCTGCGAGCCCATGTAGATTTGAATGGTTCCGCTGTTCACGCCTGGTCCTGGCAATGGAACGACCATGCCTTTAGGAGTGACGACACTCTCGCCACCTTGCTTGCCTGGAACGACTTGTAGTGTCACTGTTGAAATCGTCGGGGATTCCTGCGCCAACGCCATGTCCGGAACCGCAATCCATGCGGCGATCGAGAGGCAAGTTGTAATCAAACCGATGGTCAATGATCGTTGAAAGCGCATGTTGATAGCTCCAAAATTTTTCGCAAACACAAGGGATCAATCTTACCACCAGTAGAGGTGAACACTTGCGTTCCGCTGTCGGAGATCCGCGGATAATCGGGAAGTGATTTGTTGAAAGGCAGAAACCATGCCGATGTTTGGCAGCTGCGAAAAACAAAAGACGATTGAATTAAAACTCAATCGTTTTGTTGTGTGGTGTCTTGTCGTGTGATGTTTTTAACTAAATTGAAACTGGGACTAGTTCTTTCTCAATTGCTCTGGTTTGCGAGCGCTTGTTCTGACGCTCGAGATGTTGCCCTGGGCGTCCGTGCTGTAGGACTGTTCAACGATACCGAGAACTTTTCCGGTTGTTTCACGCAGTACGCTGCGATAGTAGAAACCGGTCGGGAACTTCTCGTGGGTCTCGTTGTAGCTGATGTCTTTGCCGAACTTGGCGTCTCTTATCAGATAGTTGCAATCCATGTTGCCGCCTCTGGAGTTCGACATATCGAGACCGCAATTTTGTTCAGTGCCGGCTGGCGACGCGATGCGCTTGGGCTGTCCATTGGAATCGAGAACGAGGCGGCCGTTTTCCATCAGAGTTTCGGATAAAGCCGGAAGATAAGTTTGAAACGGTTTGCCGTTGGCGTCTTTGCGAGTGAGCGTCACATTGGAGCGATCCTGGCGATTCATTACATCATCGAAAATACCGCCGACGTAGCTAAAGTTGTTCTTTTCGACGCGTCGTTCTTTTCCGTTGATGTGGGTAATTGTGAAATCGCCTTTCCATTGAGTGTCTAGATGGAATCCGTCCCATCCAAGCGCCGGTGGCGAATATTTAGCGCTGCCTTCAATCATCAGCTGGCTTTTGGCTTTGGTTGCCGAATCCGTCGTCTCTGCTTGCAGCACACCGCCCGCTCGTTGAAGGGTCGTGGTTTCAGTTTTTGTTTCAACATTTCTGTTCAGAAGCGCTTCGATTGGACCGTCGCGTAGAGCGGCCAGTAAGATCTCGTTTTGTGGAACAGCTTTGATTTTATTGTCGAGTTCGGAGATTTCGTTGCGACCCATGTGACACCATTTTCCAGAGCGGAGTGATTTCGATGAGTGCATGATAAGCCGAGCCCATTTCCTCGTCAGTGGGGAAATTACGTAGTTTAAGCAAAAATATCAAAAGTTCTACAGGGGCGCGCTTTTCAGCTTCTGAAATACCAAAAAGTACTGGTACTGGAGGAAATCCAGACTCTCCACCTGTTCATAACCGGCAAGTTTAAGCTCTTCTCTTAGCTGAGCCGGTTCAATACGATATTCAATCGGAGGTCCCTCAGGAGACTCTAATTTGAAATCTATAATTACTAACTTACCGTCAGCTTTAAGATAAGGCGACAAGTCTTTGAAGTATTTGGTTCGGTCTGGAATGTGGTGGTAAGTATTCACAACGAGGATCTTGTCCACAGTTACCGGTAACTTCAGATCTACTGTTGTAGGCGAAACCAAAAATGTCTGAACATTGCTGAGATTTTCTTTCTTGGCGAGCTTTTCGATATATGCCACCATATCCGGTTCTACATCGATTGCCAAAACTTTTGCTTGTGGATGCTTCTTCGCAATTCTAATCGAAAAATATCCAGTCCCAGCGCCGATATCCGCAATCTGGTCGTTGTCGGAAATCCTTAACGCTTTGATTGTTTCTTCTGGTTTTTGCCACTCCGCTCTTTTCGGATCGTCAAATTTCAGAGCCCACTTTTCAGCGTCATTGAAACGCTTGTCCATGTGGTCGTGACCGTGTGCCGAGCAAGGTTCGTGCGGTGTCATGAAGAATCCAGCTGTCAAAAAAATTGGGAGGAAAAAACTATAAATCGACGTTCGAATGAACATGGGATTTTTTCGAATCATCACGTAATTGTGCTCGAAAAAATATCATAAATCAAATAAATTCCCACGGCTGCCAGAGCTAGAGCCATTATCAAAGCAGGTGAAGCGATTGCAACTCGTGGTGGCATGTTGAGTTCTTTCATCGTTCTCACATGCTCGATCACTCCACCGAGCAAACCACCAAGACCGAGCAAAACCATTGCCACACCAATGTTTCTCGATGAATCTTTGTTGACGCCGTGCAGCATGGCACCAGTGGCAATGTATCCGTGGATGAATTTTGCCAACGTAAATCCAAAACCGAATAGTGCAAGTGAAGTTCGAATCCAAGCTAAAATCGTGCGATCCGACGCAAGCAAAGTTCTCGACAACGCGAGGTCCACTTGTATTTGCGCATGCAGCTTGGGCGGCGTCTCGTCAGTCATTATGTCCTCGGCTCGCACGCGGGTTTGAATAAACGAGTTTGTCATGAGCATCTCTCGTTGGCAAGTCTTTCGCAGCCTTCTATTCTAGGCCACTTCTTGCCGACACACGCTGATGCTAATGATTTTTTCGTGATGGTTCCTTGACGAACGATAAGTGTTGATTACGCTGCGACGGAAATTGGCGCTGGAAGCACTTCTTCGGAGGTTGCAGTAGTTGCTCTTTGAATTTGCAAACGATGTTCCACAATCGATTCAGTCACGCTTAAGAACCAATCGTAGTAGTCATCATATTCAGCTGGTGGTCTGACAACTAAAAGTGTTTCATGTTTTGATTCAAAAACTTCCAGCGCAAAAGGAATCGCCAGATGATCCGCCTCATGAAAAGCGGGGTTGCCGTATTCACAATAGACCGCCGGCATTTCAATAGTTTCGTTGATCGAAAAATACGGAACTTCCGGATGAATATTTTCAAGTTTCGACCACAAATATTGTGCGACGGCGCGAAGCAGATAAGCACCGTCGGCGCCGAGATTGCTTGGCACTTCAGTCAATGTCAGTTCAGGCAAACCAAATCGCGCCATGCCTTCGGTGCACAAAAAGAATTTATTGGAATTACCTTTTGGATAAGCTTTGACTGTGAGGAATGTGCCGGCAAGCGGGATGTTGTCTGCCGCTCGGTGCTCTTGCATTTCGGACGAAGCGTAAAACGCATTTCCTTGATAGAGATCAACACAAATCGAATCGACTAATTCTGCCAACTGCTCTGCTACCGAATGGCAGGCCCAGAACGGCGCAAAGAAGGATGAGCCAGTTCGTACCGACGAAATATTTAAAACTGTTTGTGCTCTGTTGCATAACGCTGTTTGCACTTCGCTGAGATTGCAGTGTTGAAGGTTGTTGAAGAACCGCTTCTCATCAGTGGAATTGAGCCGCCAAAATTTTGAATCGCTTTCATCTTTTTTGTCTTCCGTATAACTGTCGATGATTGACTCTGCCGCCAGCATCGTTTGATTTGATGAGTCCATAGAGAGGAATATCAAATTGAATTGCGGGTTGCTGAACGGGATGCGAATTTGCTTTGCGTCGGTGTTAACTTGCTTGGATTCTGTGTCTAACATGGCGGTCTGGTCCTCATGTTTTATTGCACGCAAAGAGTTTCGCCAGTGGCAGACGGACTAACACTTCGTGGCTGTGCGGGTTTTGGTTGGAGAAACTTTGCGATGACTGTAACTTAACTCCACTTTCGGAAAGCGTCAAGATCGTCGCCGGTCCGAATCGAAGTCGTAAAACCGTTGCTCTGTAAGTGTTTCGGGGTTTTGTCCTGAAGTGTGTATCAAATCGGATCATTGTTAAGATATGTGCAACACGTAATAATCACACTGGAAGCCGAGTGACTAGTGCCAGCTATTCTAGTGATATTGTGACACCGCAGGTGGTTTTGCGATGATTCGGTGTCGCGAAACGGTGTATGGCCTTGGCTCTTGCTAATTAGTACAGAACGCAAATAAAAATCCGCCTGGAATAATATCCAGACGGACCTTTTGAGTTTTGACTGAGCCTACGGATTGTTGCCCGTCGGCGCTGGCGGATTGTTGCCGGTCGGCGCCGTCATGTCGGGCGTGCCAGGCACAGGCGTCGCTGGAGGGATTGTCGGTATTCCTTGCGGAGCGCCAGGAACGGGCTGATTGAATTGTTGTGGTGTGCCAGGAACCGGCTGTTGCATTCCTTGTGGTGAGCCAGGGACTGGCGTGGATTGAACCGGCATCGATTGAACGGGCATGGATTGAACTGGCATCGACGGTGTCATCGGCGTCGAAGGCATCGATGAAGCAGGCGTGGTCATGCTTGAATCCGTTGTCGGCATAACTGGTGGCGCCGGTTTGCTGATCATCAGATACGCGAACATGATCAAGCAGACAATAATCACAATGGCGATCACTGCTGTATAAGCGTTTCCTTGTGGTGGTGGTTCAGTGCCCGCTCTGGACTCGTACGCCGCAGGCACCGTATTTGGTGCGCCATAACCGCCACCCGGGGCGCCATATGCGCCGCTTCCAGCTCCATAACCGGCCGGAGCTTGTCCGCCCGGCGTCGCAATCGATGCGGATATAGCCGACTGGTGTTGCTCGAAATTCTTCATCCACTGAGGAACTTCACCTGTTGGTTTTTCCGATGCAGGTGGTCCTCCAGCGCCCACAGCAGGTGTAGGAATGGAGTTGAGCTGGTCGGCCAGGCTGGCGCCGGCCAGAGGTGCAGCCGCGGCCGGGGCGACGCCACCTGGCGCTGGAATGGAATCCAGGGCAGTTCTCGAGATTGAGGCTTCCGGAAGTCGGGCCACGCCGGGCGTCGGAATTGAATCGAGAAGATCTTTGGGAACGCTGGCGACATCAGGTGCCGCACCGACGCCTGGCGCCGGGATGGCATCGAGTTCGCTTCTTAGATTACTGATATCCGTGTCCGCTCCGGTCTTGCGACCGAGAATCGAACCCGGGCCTTTCTTGGCGCCGGCCGCTCCCAGTGGTGGAGCTGCCGCAGGTGCGGGGGCTGCACCGGGAACCGGCGCTGGAATAGCGTCTAACTGCTCTTTCAGGCTCAGACCTGGAGCTTCGGTCATGACCGGTGCACGTCCTTGCGCTCCGGCGCCCCGAATAGCATCGAGTCGTTGCTTACTACTTGAAGGGTTGTCGTGTCCCTGGCAATGTCCGGCGGCGTTGACATTCATGGTTTTGCCGCAAATTTGGCACGTTTCAGAGGTCATAGGCTCAACTCGCAATGGGGTGACTATGCTGTATTTCGAAAGGTCGGTTACTCGAACGGTCGTTTAGCATCATTAACATACCCGGTTCGGTACATTAAAAGCGTTCGTATTATATATGAAACCTTCCGAGCTTAAACATGAGGTCTCATGTGGCCGCTATTTGGGCGCCCAGAGAATCTCAGGATTAAATCTCGGGTGAGAGCGCAGGCGGGGCTCGGCGAAATATCTACGAACGATTCGGGCTGACAGACCGATATAATGAGTGTTCTACCTGCGGTTGATTGACATCATGCCTAATCGTTTTAATAAACCTTATCTCTGTTTATCTGTCCTTGCCTCGGTCGCAGCCCTTGCTGCTTCACCTGTCCAGGCTAAGGATCTGACCTATGTGCAGGGCAAGGGAGCTCCCAAAACCATTACACAAAAGCCGCTGCCGCCGATGCCGCACATCACGCAGGCACCGGTTAAGCGCCTGGTCAAAGTTGTGCAGCCCGCCTTGCCGATGGAAGCTCTGGATAGCGGCGAAAAGAGCGGCATTCGATTGTTTCAAGCCGTGGTTATTCAAAGCAAGCCCGACCTCGATTTGCTCTGGTCTCGCCACAAGCCCGGTCAGCCGGCGCCGGACATCGACTTTGAAAACCACACTGTCTTAGCTGTGTTCGACGGTCAGAAAAATCGTGCCGGCTACCAGGTTCAAATTGTTTCGATAAGAAGAACGGAAAGCGGTGCCAATGTCGGATATCGGGTGACCAGAGTCGGCAACTCGGCTGCCTCTGCGGCGATTAATGTGCAGCCATACGCCATTGTCAAAACCAATAAAGTTGTAGGAAGTGTGGCTTTCGGAAGTGAGTAATGGGGCGACCGTTTATTCTTTCAAACGACAGGAGAAGCTCATGAAAAATTTTATGGTGGCACCATTAAGTCTGATCGTTTTATTGGGTGCACTCGGGCTCACCGGATGTGGTGGCGACGGTTGGAAGAAAATGTCAATCGACGGTGCGTCGGTGAGTTTTGAAATGCCTGAGCCCATCAAACAAGTCGAGGATCAGGGTATGGTCATGTACCTTGCTCAGAAGCCTGAACAAAAAATGTCTTTTCGCGTTGGAATTTTGAAACGTAATTTTGAAGAAGACCAAAAGTCAAACGTATCCGATGAAAAAGTATTGACGAATTTTGCTCAACGCGTGCTGCAAGCCAATCAACAGCAATTCGCGCAAATGAAGATGCCATGCGAGTTTAAGTTCAATGGAAACTTCCCGGTTGAGGCTGGATTCGGTCAGCAGTATCAGGCCAAAGTCGGTAAAGCGTTCGTTCTCGATCGATTCTATATCAACAAGATGGGAATCTATTACGTTGAGTGCACCACTCAGGACTCCAACCATCCTGATATTGCGCGCTTCCTGGCGTCGTTTAAACCCTGATGATCAGTGCAAGTTCGGAAGTCATTCCAATTATTGATGTGTCTAATCTTGTGGCAGGTGTTGGTGATACCACTAACGCCGCCGACGAGATCAGAAAAGCTTGTTGCAACAACGGTTTCTTTTACATCAGTGGACATGGTGTCGATAAGGACCTGCAACTGCGATTGGAGCAATTGAGTCGGCAATTTTTTCTGCTTGACGCTGAAACAAAACTGAAAATTCGAATGGAACTTGGCGGCCGCGCCTGGCGTGGATACTTTCCAGTCGGCGTCGAATACACATCCGGTAAGCCGGATAAGAAGGAAGGAATTTACTTCGGCTCAGAACTTCCGAATTCGCATCCCAAGGTGAAAAGCGGGCTGCCCATGCATGGTGCGAATTTGTTTCCTGAGCTGCCGGGTTTTCGAGAGACTGTGCTCGAGTATCTCGCCGCGATGGAAAATCTCGGTCAGGCCTTGATGCGGGGAATCGCTCTCAGTCTCGGTCTTGATGCCGAGTATTTTCGTGAGCGATATACTGACGATCCGCTCATCCTCTTTCGGATTTTTCACTACCCGGCTCTGTCAGCTCCGTTTTCGAATGACGATGCCAAGTTGCAGGAATGGAGCGTAGGCGAACACACCGATTATGGAATTCTGACGATTCTTCGGCAGGACGCCGTCGCTGGATTGCAGGTTAAATCCCAATCAAAGTGGATCGATGCGCCGCCGGTACCCGACACATTCATCTGCAATATCGGCGATATGCTGGACCGCATGACAGGCGGACTTTACCGATCCACTCCGCATCGTGTGCTCAACAGAAGTGGTCTTTCGCGCATGTCGTTTCCATTTTTCTTCGACCCGAACTTCGACGCTGAGGTCAAAGCAATCAATCCCGATATGCCGGCAATGGAAGACAAGTTTGAGCGCTGGGATCAAGCCAGTGTCCACGAGTTTAGTGGCACATACGGTGACTACATTTTGAAGAAGGTTTCAAAGGTGTTTTCGGAATTGAGTCGAGAGACGCTGTGACGTCGTTCGTTGTAAACTTGGTCAGTCGATTGACGGCTAACTTGTACTTGTGAACCAAAACCTCCAGTACAACCAATCGATTTAGTACAACCAAATCCTTTAGTACACCAAATCTTTTGTACAACCTGATCGTTTTAGAACAATCAAATCCCTTAGTACAACGGAATCCTTTAGTACATGTGAACCAATCTTGTAGTACTGGTGAACCAAATCATTAGTGGTGGGTGAGATGCATATTGAATCTGTAAACGCGCAGGACGATAACGCCGAATTCAAACCGTACATACCGCCAGAACAATCGATGGCGGAACTCACGCCGAAAGCGATTCTGCTCGGTTGTTTATTCGGGATTTTGTTTGGTGCAGCGTCTGTTTATCTGGCACTCAAAGCCGGTCTCACGGTGTCGGCGTCGATTCCCGTCGCGGTACTGGCGATTTCGATCGGACGAAAATTTTTCAACACTACGATATTGGAAAACAACATCATTCAAACTTGCGCATCGGCAGGTGAATCGATTGCTTCGGGTGTGGTGTTCACATTGACCGGTTTTTTGTTTCTCTCGATTGCTACCAGCGGAGATAGCGTCGGAGCGCCATTCTTCAATTACTGGACAATATTCACGCTGGCGGCGCTGGGCGGTTTGCTCGGCACGCTCATGATGATTCCGTTGCGTCGCTCGCTGATCGTTAAGGAACATGGCAAGCTGCCATATCCTGAGGGCACCGCATGTGGTTCCGTTCTAATTGCCGGAGACAAGGGTGGAGATTTTGCCAAGACTGCCTACATGGGTCTGGGCTTCGCCATGGTTTATGCATTCTTGCGCAACGTTCTTCATGTGATTGCTGAAACTCCGACATACGTGACGCAACAAGCCAACCGATTTTTGCCCTCGGCAACTGTGAATGGCGAAATCACTCCGGAATATATGGGTGTTGGTTACATTGTTGGTTTCAGAATTGCCGGATGTTTGGTGGCTGGAGGCGTTTTGTCCTGGCTGGGATTGATTCCGCTGCTTGCCGGGCTTGTGCCCATGGATACGATTGCAGAACAACTGGTCAAACTTGGTTATCTATCTGCAGTCACCGCCAGTGGTGGCCCCGGCAGTTGGGATCCGAACACTCATACTTTTGCGAACACAGCCGACGCAATCTATAAAGCTTACGTTCGTCAGATCGGTGCGGGTGCTGTCGCCGCCGGCGGTTTCATCACGCTGATAAAAACCATACCTACAATAATCTCGTCGTTTAAAGAAAGTCTGGGCTCATTCAAAGGGCAAGATGGTGGCGTCGCGAGAATTAGAACCGACGACGACCTGTCCATGAAGACGGTATTGTTCGGCTCAATTGCGCTGGTTGCATTAATGGTATTTCTGCCGCAAATTCCCGGCGATTCGATCTTCCAAAAGTTGTTGATCGGATTGCTCGTTGTGATCTTTGGTTTCTTCTTCGTCACTGTTTCAAGTCGGATCGTTGGAATTATTGGTTCCAGTTCAAACCCCATTTCCGGAATGACAATTGCAACGTTGATGGCTACATCACTTGTATTCATCGGCTTTGGACTGACCGGCAGTTTGTACGAACCGATGGTGCTCGTGGTCGGCAGTATCGTCTGCATAGCCGCCGCCAATGGTGGCGCGACGTCGCAGGATTTGAAGACTGGTTACATCGTTGGTGCCACTCCACGCGCGCAGCAGATCGTCTTGTTCATCGGTGCTGTAGTGTCGTCGGTCGTGATCGGATTAACCGTCAGGCAGCTCGATTTGCCGACACCGGATCTGGCAGCTCAAGGGATTCTCCACGCCATCGGCAGCGATAAATTTCCTGCTCCACAAGGGACGTTGATGGCGACGTTGATCAAAGGCATGCTCTCGTTCAACCTTGATTGGAACTTCGTGTTGGTCGGTGTTTTTCTCGCCGTAACCATGGAACTTTGCGGAGTCAACTCGTTGAACTTCGCAGTCGGAGCCTACCTTCCTCTCTCCACAACCTTGCCGATTTTTGCCGGTGGATTGATTCGAAAAATCGTCGATGTCAAAACGCAACTGAGCGGCGGTAAAGTTGAGGAAGATGAACTCGGCAGTGGAAGCTTGTTCGCAACCGGGCTGGTGGCGGGCGGTGCGCTCGCCGGGGTGGTGGTCGCGCTGATATCGATACCTGAAGACATGTTCAAACTGTTGCAGTCGATTAGCATGGAACACGCACTCACTCAAGCGCTCGGTTCCGGCGGCTATCAGATGCTAGGACTGGGATTCTTTGTTTTTATGGCAGTCACTTTGTATCACGTGGCGACACGCAAACCTAAAGAATAGCATTGGTCGATCAAGATGTGAGATTCACAACCGACCAACGATCCGCTCTGTCGCTTGCTTTATCGAAAAGAAGGTATCGGCGCTGCCGTTTAAATCGCGAGTCCTTCGATTGACTTACGTATATGGGCAAGTGGTGCTTGGTCATCAAATATGGTGGCACGGCCCTGGCGTCTGACTCCAAGCTCTCGCAAGAGTTGGCGAATGTCGACCGTTTTGGGTGCATCGGCCATTTCGTCGAATAGATTCTCTAACACCTGCGCCCTGATTGCGGCATCGCCGACGCGCAGAGTTTTTTGAGTACTCCAATCGGATGCTGCCGTCCCACCTTCGTTGGCAATCGCTCGCAGTGCCTGTTCCAAGCCTCTGCGATTATTGGTGCGCTTGCGAATTTGAACGTCGGCGACCAGGCAATAGAGTGCGCCACCCCAGTAAATGCGACCGTAACCGCGAGCGCTATTCAGTCCGCCTGCATCACCGGAACTCGGCAGACCCTTTTGCAAATTGTCAGCCAGGTCGCCCCAAACTTCCTCGCGCGAAACTTTGCCAATCCGCATTCTTCCGATCGGCTCGATGTATGTTGCGATGCCTTCCGCCAACCAGCGGTGGCGCCGAGTCAGAATTGGAAATGCGAGATGCATCATCTCATGAGTCAGGGTCCAACTGGTCTCCAGATCTCCTCGATTGGCATATGCGCCGATATCGATTTCGATCAAACCGTAACCGCCTGCATCCTCATGCGTGGACGTCGCAAATCCGACGCCATCATCGTTAGTTGGAGCGATGGCGACGATCGTTTTTTGCACTGGAAATTTGCCATAGTAAGCGACTACGGCACGAGCAGCATCGCGAACGTATGTTTTCACTTCTTCTGAACTCACGTTGAGATCGCCGTCTTTGATTTGTATCAAAAACTGCGAACCGTCAACGGCGATGGTCGACTGCCGGGAATTGACTCTTGCAGACGCTTCGCACGGAGCGATCAACATTCCGGCTACGCAGGTTGCGACTACCGCAACCGCCGTCAGTTTCTTTTGGTAATCCAGAAGCAAGTGAACACCAACGTAGAGATAGTTTCATTCTATTCGAAAAACTCTGTTCCCGCCTCAACGGTTTGGTGCAATGAAACACATAACCTCGCGCTTTCCGACTTCTGTTTCAAGCGGAATAGCGATCAGTGTTTTTACGTTCAAACTATTTTCTTTGTACGATAGAAAATTTTGTTTCTGCAATTGCAGTTTCAGTCGTTCGAACATGTAGCTGGGAATTCGCACTGTATCGATGATGTTTTTATTCAGGGTCGCTTCAAGGCGCAGACTGACCAATGCGCTGGCGAACGCTGCAATTTCAGCATCGCTTAAAGTATCGGGATTTTTTAGAAATATGCCAATGCGATGCCGTTCTTCCAGGGGGAATTTAGTGAAGTGCTTGCATCCAATCGATGCGCCGTTCTTAAACCACATGTCTTGATACTTTGTTTCCGGTGCAAACTGATTATGCTTCGTGTCGTTTTTGCAGAACACTCGGACACGAACAACTTGATTTAACTGTGTTCCAGCGAAGTTTATATAATTCGGTTTCTCTTCGCAGTCGAGTTCCAACACGTCATCGTACTTCATATAGTCCACCATCTGCGGTGGCATCGGTTTTTTCTCGCGCAAGTGCAAAGAAGATTGACTCTCCAAACCCGATGCTTGAAGCAGCATTGATATGACCATGATTGCTAGATGTGGATGGATTGCAGTTTTAAACACGGTTTTGTTCAACGGATAGTTCATTACGGAAATCTGGGCATGTCTTTTAGATGGCGATGTTTCTGTTTTTGGGTGGAGTTTGGATCGTCTGTAGTTGAGCGAGTCAGAACTACTTCCTGGGTTGTGCCCACCAACTGACTCTCCTCATCACATCGCTGCTGGCGATCATTGAAGCAATCGCACCGACGTACGATCGCTGGGTCTGCTGTAACATTCCCTCACACGCAGGCGTGGTGGAAGACATTTTAAACCTGCGTCCCAACAGGCTTCCTAATTTCTAACGCATTCCAGTCGGCATTTTATAGGGGTTTGCCTATGGGTGCCTGTCTTGACAGTGGCTGGAACTCGATGATAGCGTGATCTTAACCACCTTTTTTACTACGCACCGAAAAATATTTACTACAGAAACGCCTGGCTGCTGGCAGCCGGGACGATCGCTACCGGCCTCTCAGAGGAGGTTCTTAATGGACAAAAGTTTTCGTCTCAAATCACTTACTATCTCAGTGTCGGTTGCTTTTTGTTCTTTAGCTGTAGCGGGAATCGCTAACGCACAACAGACCATTGCTGGCGTAAAAGTTTTTCCCGATAACAACGTCTGGAATACTAAAATCGATGCCCGCGCAGTTGACACCAACTCGGATACTTACGTCAACTCTCTTGGGCGCACTCGTCATTTTCACCCGGATTGGGGATCCAATCCAGCGTATGGAATTCCGTACAACATCGTGCAAGACGGTAAGAAGCCGCTCAAATTTATCAATGTTTCTTTTGACTACGATGACGAGAGTGATGTTGGTCCCTATCCTGTAAATTCGAAGTTGAAGATCGAGGGTGATAACTGGAATGCCAAAAAAAATCCTGGTGACCGTCATGTTTTGATGATTCATCCGGCAACGAAGACGCTCTACGAAATGTTCTATGTACGGAAGAACGCTAAAGAAGCCGGGTCGGGAGCTATTTTTCACTTGGATTCAAACGCTCTTCGTCCTGATGGGTGGACGTCGGCAGACGCTGCTGGTCTTCCGATATTCCCCGCTCTAATCAATTACGACGAAGCTGCCTCGGGTGTTATCAAACACGCATTTCGTATGACCTGTACCCGCACTAAGGGTTATGTGTGGCCTGCAAGACACTTAGCAGGAGCTCAAACTGATGGCTGGCCTCCTTTAGGAAAACGTTTTCGCCTGAAATCATCATTCAACATCTCAAGCTTTTCGCCGATCAACAGAGCGATTCTGACTGCGATGAAAGAGTACGGTTTGTTTATTTGCGACCACGGATCGAATTGGTTCGTTCAAGGTACGTCTGATCCGCGATGGGACGACGACGATTTGAATGCGTTGAAAGCACTTACGGGTAATGACTTCGAGGTGATTAACGAAGCTCCTATGATGGTCAACCCTGACTCGGGTCAGGCTAATCCATGAGCAACGGACGTCGGTGTGCCAGGGGAAACATGCTTTTCCTTTGTGTCGCCATTGGGCTGCTGATATTGGCTCTCGTAGGTATGGCATTTTGGTTTCAGCTGACGTTTTTCTCGAATCAGTTGCTTCAGGATACATCGGAAAAAGTTGCATTAAACGCTGCCCAAAAACTCAATGAGAATGAAAACGCCGGGAAGATCAATAATCTGACGGGGTGTGCTCGTGAACTTGTTTTCTCGGCAAGACAGATGCATTCAAAGACCGTCGCTGAAGCCGCTTTTGCAGAGTACGAACCATTGGCTGCACAAGTTCTAGAGCAGTCTCGCGACGGCGCTAATTTAATTGCCGACGAACGGCAGCGGTTGATCAATTCATCGATTGTGAATTTGCGTGCGCTAGTCAAGGAAAAATCGGCGCCGTTCGGGCGAGAGATCGCGTTGTTCGATGCGGCCGTAGAGAAACCCCGCATCGTGAGCTTCAGTATAGGATCACTTGAGAATCTGGAATCAAATGTAATCGCTTCGGCTGGTGTACCAGAACTCACCGCATATGATACCGGTCACCAATACATAAAGCATGGAAAGGATTTTGATTTTTATCGAGCCAACGATCCTCTTAAACTGCCTGCACCTGATGATGATTTGAAGTTTGAGCTATCTCAGCTTCCCATCGCTGTAAACGGCACCTCCGCGCCGCTGCGTTTGGTTTCGGAAAGTCATTACAAGCCGTCCATGGTGCTGGTCGAAGATGGCAAAGATGCGATTGGTAGTTGCGCTATAATGCCGTCGTGCGTGCAGGTTTTGATGTCTGTGAAGATGAAAAGCAAAGTCGCGACACAACTGGAATCCGGGACTCAAAGCACGAGCACTGCTTGTACAAATGGTGCCTCACCGGATCCGAAGTAGAAATACAATTATGATTGGTGTCCCTATTAAAAGAAATCACGCTGAGATCGGGTTGATTCGAAATCAAATCGGTTCGGCTCAGATTTCAGAATTTGGTGCCGTGCTTTTTCTTCTGATCAGTTGCATCGTTCTACCACTTTTGAATTTGTCGATCATTCCGGTACGGTTTGCGATGGGGAAATCGATCGTAGGAACAGAAACGCGAAGTCTGGCTAAAAGCGAAACTTTTAGTGAAGCGATTAAACGCAATAGGGATGTTGCTGATCGATGGAAAACGCTACAGGCGATTGGTGGAATAACCGTCAAAGATTCGGCACTCTGCTTGACGATCGATTCCACAAAAACTAAACGATCTATGATTTCCACGGCCCCGCGAAGAATACCGCCCAGCTTCCTTCCTGATGGTAGCGAAAGTCCGTGTGTTTATTTACTCGACTTGAAAGTAGATGTGGAAATTTCTCCGCTGATAACGGTAGCATGGCAGCAGGGAAGTATTCCTGGCTTGACTGGTCCGATACCTATTCAATTTCATGAATCGTCAGCCTGGGAAAATCTGGGGCGAGATCCCATCACTGGTGAGTTCTACGTCAATCAATGAGATTGCATAATTTGAAATAAAAATTCTCTGGCTTCGTGATTAATGCGTTAAGCCGAAGCAACTGAGACTGGCTAAGTGTGTTTCTAAAGAAGCCACATACACGTCGTTGGCAAGATCCAACAAGTCTTCGTAATCATCGATCAATGTCTCACTATATACTCGTTCTTGGTCTGCGTCTGCCATGGCGAGACGCTCCAGGGAGTTTGCTAGTGCTGTCATTTTGTACGTCCATTTCTAGTTAATTGAATTTCGTCACCTGCATGTTCTATATGCAAGTCGAAACATTTAGGAGGAATGTTCCGAAAATTTCAATGCCATCACATTTGATGGCACTAGAAACAGGAATTAGTCACGGCAATGATGGAAAAGTTTCAGCGCACTGTCTGTGGTGCCTAACAATTATCCGACTCCTGGAAATTTGGAGAGCAAAGGCGCAAAAGCCACGGTCGGGAGTGTGTGGCGGTCGGCAAACCGCAACTCCTGCGCCATTTGCTCACTAAATAGCCTGAAACTGGAAGGACTTTCACCAAGGTTTGTGAAATACATTTGTGAAAGGTTAGAACAATCAGAGGCGATCGTTTCAGGCTAAAAAAGAACTGTTGTTACCTCCCTCTTGCAGCAAGAACCAGCACATTGTTCTCACGAACTTCTTTAACAGCGGGCAGGCTGTTGCGAATATCATTCAGTAGTTTGTTGTATCTTCGGAGCCGACCGTAAACTACGACGGATCTCTGCACCTCTTCGGCTTCGCGGCTGTGTTTGTTTTGTTCGAACTCATTAGACAATGCGCTGCACGAATATTCGAGCGCAGTCTCAATAATTTGCAATTGTTCCGGCGTTAGAAACATGGGCCAAGTCCTTTCTTAATCTTCTTTGTGTGGGTACGGGGGGCGGTGGCAAGGGAAAGGAAACAACCAACCAACTAGTGATTTCGACTTTCTATAACGAGCTTACAAAACTGGACTGCGAAATATCCGCAGCCTACAGTCTGAAAAATTAAATGTGGTCAAAGTTTTGAAATTGGCCTAAGCGCAATTTCGCATCTATTTAAGTTGTGCTTCGGCGTAATGGCTGAGAGTCTGTTGAGCTGCGTCGATTACCATCTTCCTCAGTTCTGCGGGCTCCAGAACCACCGCGTCTGGCCCGTATGGTGCAAGCCATCGCACTACTTCATCCAGGCTCGACGCAGGAAATGAAAACTTACAACTGCCATCGGGGAAATCTTCTAGAACCTGTTGCGGGTGCCAACTTCTTTCGCGTATGTATCGAGCGGAGTGCGCCGCGAAATTAATTACGACATCGAAGGTCCGCTCGCCATGCTCGATTTGAAAAGCCGCATCGATCCAGGAAGTCAGTTCTTCCCTTGTCATAGGCTCGAATGTGGTATCAAGTATTTTGTAGTCTTGAATTCGGTGCAACGCGAACATCCGCATGCCTTTCCGGGAATTGCAGTACGCAACCACATACCAGGTGCCGCGATCGTGCAACACGCATTGTGGGTCGATTATGCGCGACGTGGTTTCGCCCTTGCTCGCTGCAAAGTAGGTCATTTCTATTTGCTGTTGGAGATCGCAAGCCTTATTTATGTCGCCGAAAAGTTTTGCGCTCAATGGAACGATGGCACTGGCACGAAATCGAATCACCGATTTCATTTCTTCTGGATCAACGTGAACTTTGTCAGGCAGACGTTCCGAGATTTTCTCCAGAGCGGACCGCAAGGTGGCCTCAAAGGATGTGCCTGTATATATAGATAACATCTCTTTGCCGAGCGTCAGTGCAAAAACTTCGCCGCTGGACAATTCGAACGATGGCAGGCGCTTTTCAGGCACGTTGTTGTAGTAGCCGCCCCTGGCGTGGTCGAAGACGATTTCTCGCGACAGGCGGTCTTTTAGATAACGCAGGTCATCATGCAGGGTGCGCTGCGAAACCTCAAATTTTTGGCAGAGGTCTTGCAAGCTGGGATATCCGCCGCGACAGATTTCGGCGTCAATTGCTAGGACTCGTTCTAGTTTCGTGCTCATAACCAACTAAAACTACACTGATTGGAGCCCATCGTTACAGCAGTCAATACAGTTTTAATCTTTCTGATTTAAGACTGCGGATATATAGCAGCCTGATTTTGTAACCTGGTAACTGTTAGCCGGAGCAAAGTGTCATGCGAAAGGTGTTAAACAATCAGATTCTATATTCACCTTCGGACCTGATCACGTTCAGTGATTCAAAGTTCGACTCGTGGATGGAGAGGCGCTATCTCGAATATCCGAATGAAGTGAAACCGGATGAGCGTGATGCAAGCCTTGATATTGTCGCTAAACACGGCAACACGCATGAATTGACATTTTTACAACAGTTGAAGAAAGAAGGATATGACATTGCAGAAATTGACCCTAAGAGTGAATTTGCTGAACGGGACACAATTGCAGCTATGCGGAACGGCAGGGAGATTGTCTACCAGGGACTTCTTAACGCCGGTCAATTCGCCGGGCTCTCTGACTTCCTCGTTAAAGTTGAAGGTCGGTCTGAGCTGGGAGACTTTCACTACGAAGTCTGGGATACAAAGCTTTCCAAAAAGGCCAAGCCTTATTTCCTCCTTCAGCTCTGCTGCTATGCAGAAATGCTTGAAACTATTCAAGGGCGACTGCCAGGGTCAGTTGGAGTTGTGCTTGGCGATCTCACGAAAAAAGAATTTCGTACTTTTGAATACTTATATCGGTATCGTCAACTCAAGGCGGAATTCCTCGAGTTTCAAGGACGTTTTTCAAAAGATTGTCCACCTGAAGACTGGAGCGCTGGTACCTACAGCCGTTGGAAATCTGTTTCGGAAGGACTTCTGGAAAGCTGCGATCATCTTTCACGAGTCGCTAACATCCGGCAGAGTCAAATCGATCGCTTGATAGATTCCGGCATCCATACAATGACCGGTTTAGCTGAATCGCCTCTGAAGTCAATTCCCAAAATGACGGGGGTGACGTTTGCCACGCTGCAGCATCAAGCAAAGTTGCAGATTCGTTCACGCAAAGAAAAGAAAACTACTTACGAAGTATTACCATCAACTGCAGGAAAAGGTCTCGCATTGCTTCCTCCGCCGTCGCCAGAAGATATCTTCTTTGACATGGAAGGGTATCCGCACACAGAGGGCGGATTGGAATACTTATTTGGTGTCACCTACGAAGCTGACCAGCAGGTCGTCTTTCAAGATTGGTGGGCGCATAATCGCAACGAGGAAAAAATCGCGTTCGAACAATTCATTGACTGGACCTACTCTCGTTGGATGCAAGATCCAGGCATGCACGTCTATCACTATGCGGCCTACGAAGTTTCGGCGTTGAAACGACTTGCCAGTCGTCACGCCACGCGGGTTGAGGAAGTCGATAACATGCTTCGCGCTGATGTTTTTGTCGATCTCTTTCAAGTAGTTCGTCAAGGTCTTTGTGTTGGTGAGCCCTCGTATTCGATCAAATATGTCGAACACCTCTTCCGTGAAAAAAGAAGTGGTACGGTTTCCAAAGCAACTGATTCGGTAGTGTTCTATGAAAATTGGCTTGAATCGCCAGACGGCGCTGTTTGGCAAGAGTCCAGATTGCTTAAAGAAATTCGCGATTACAATGAAGAAGATTGCGTGTCTACGATCCAACTAGCACAGTGGTTGCGTGCCAGGCAAATAGAAAGTGGCATCGTATATAGTGGCAAGATTAATGAAGCGCCGCCTGTTGTTCGCGAACTTACTGAAGCTGCTGTGCTTGCCCAATCTTTGCTGGATGAGGCGGCAACAATAGCAGATCCCGAATTGAGACGCGTACAAGAACTGTTGGCGGGACTGCTTGAATTTCACAAAAGAGAAGACAAGCCCATGTGGTCGCGGATGTTTGAGCGTCAAAAAATGTCTTATGAAGAACTCAGTCATGATCTCGATTGCTTGGCTGGTTTGAAGTGGACGAGAAGACCGGCGGTTCCAATTAAGAAATCGCTGGGGTATGAATACACTTTCGATCCGAATCAAGATACGAAATTGGAAGCTGGCAAACCATGCCGCTTTGTTCACGATCACTCCACCACAAAAATCCACGAACTGGACCGCCAAAAAGGTAGAGTCGTCATTAGTGTAGGACCTTCGAAACCGGCACCGCCTGATGAGATCGCGTTGATGGCAGACGAGTTTGTTGATGCTAAGCCGATCACACAATCAATTTTCAGAATCTGCCAAAAATGGGCGCAGAGCAAAGTCATGCCTCAGGCGTTATCAGATCTACTGTTCCGAAATGAGCCCCAGATCAAAGGGCGATTTGCCGGTAGTCCGGTTGCAAATGCCGAAGATATTCGAGATGTTTCTGGTGCAATTTCTCGTATGCAAAATTCCTGCCTCTCGATTCAGGGACCGCCTGGTACAGGCAAAACGTACACGGCAAGCCATTCTATTGTCGAACTGCTCAGGCAGGGCAAACGAGTTGGTATCACGTCCAATTCGCACAAAGCAATCGACAATTTGCTCGTTAAGGTGTCCGAACTCGCCAAGGCTGAAGGTGTCACTTTGTGCGCAGCTAAAGTTGGACCCAACGATCCAACGTCAGCCCCGACGCGAGCCGGTTCTGGCGTAAAACTATTTCGTAACTCCAGTAGCTTCTTTACGAATTCAAATCTTGATTCTTTCAATCTTGTGGCTGGAACGGCTTGGCTGTTTAGTAGTGAAGACGCCGTCGGTATGCTTGATTATCTCTTTATCGACGAAGCCGGGCAGGTGAGCCTTGCAAATGTGACTGCAATTAGTTCAAGCACTGCCAACATCGTTCTCCTTGGCGATCAGATGCAATTGGAACAGCCGATACAGGGCTCTCATCCAGGCGAATGCGGACAGTCTAGTCTTGAGTACCTGCTTCAAGATCGTGCCACCATTCCGGAAAACATGGGAATCTTTCTTGGTACTACAAGAAGAATGCATTCCGATATTTGTGAAGTGATATCACAGGCGGTGTACGAATCGCGTTTGACTTCGCACTCGGACAACGACAAGCAAATGCTAATTGCTCCCGGTCAGTTGTCGACAACATTTAGCAAGCGGTCGGGAGTTGTGTGGATTCCAGTTTCGCATTCTGGAAACACGCAATCCAGTGACGAGGAGGTTCTGGCGATAGAAAATCTGATTAATCTTCTTCTGAAATGCTGCGTTGCAGACAAACAAGGAGCTATAAATGTAGTCACATTGAACGACATTTTGATAGTCACTCCCTACAACATGCAGGTGCGAAAGATAGCGGCTCGAATCCCTGGTTCATGCGTCGCGTCCGTCGATAAATTCCAGGGGCAGGAAGCACCAATTGTGATACTGTCGATGTGCGCTAGTGACGGCAGCAGCTCCCCGCGAGGTCTCGACTTTTTGTTTAGTCGAAGCCGGTTGAACGTTGCTATTTCGCGAGCTAAGACTCTGGCATTTGTTGTTGGCAGCCCGGAGTTGGTCAACACACCATTTACTTCGTTGAAACAAATGAAATTGATGAGTTTCTTTTGTCAGATTGTTAGCGCCGGTAAAAGCGATAACCTCATGACCATCGCCGACGATGACGTTTTGCCTAGAACGGCATGAGCTGAGAAATTCGCAGGGCTTGGACATCGGGTTTATGCCTGAAGCCATCGACGGCCACAAGGGAGCTGCTCTGCATGGAGGCGGCGTTCCGAGAACTAGGTGTCCTTGGGCAGGAAATCGTACAGCTCGAGATTCAGGAGAGCTGTTGCAGAGCGCATCTCTTGCATGTCTGTGGACGCTCTATCTTTGGAAGGGCTCCCTAGCCTAGTTCCGCCCGGTTGGGACTATTGTCAGCTACTGAATCGCCGGGCTGGATGCTCGCCGGTCCGCAGCGCTTTAACGCTCTGATTGAGCCGAACTGGTCGGAATGTTAATCGACTGACTGGATTGTTACCACGAAATGCCGCCTGGTTTTGGTAGTGTCCAATCGTTGGTGCTAAAATCAACAGTAACTCCTTTCTCGCCCGAGCACGTCGAGACGTGGAGCAAGGTTCGCTTTTGGTATGCTTGGCAATCGTTCGTCTACACGGAGTTCACTAAGATGGCGCTTCATGGTTCTTTTAGTTCGGGAGCGCCGAAGTCGGTTCGACTCTCGAAGATGAGTTCGATTCCTACAACAGACGACCTTCGCTACGCACTCGATGAGTCGAAACGACACGCGAAGGCAGTTGAGCTGCCATTTGAAAACTACCGGGTGGTTTTCATAATTAGAGTGCTGCACCAGGGTAACGCCGCACCCCGATGGACTTTCCAGCGAGGGGATGGACCGAATTCGAAAATAATGTGGACCCGGGATACCGTTGAAGTTCTGATGATTCAGAACAAGATTAAGACCGAGTCTGCCTATGAAATAAATCAAGAAGCTGATCCGCGCGCCGTCAGTGGCCATCAGGTTGCATACCAGGCGCCAGCTCCGGCGTACGCGCTAGAAGAGTCTTATCCGGAAGAGGCATACGGCGAGCAGCAACAAGGATTTGACCAGTCCGGACAAAACTACGAGCAGCACAGCGTCCCGCCGGCATCAATGGGCTTCGGCTCATCGCCGCAACCGACAAGCGGTTCAATCCCTCAAAGGGGATTCGGCGGAATGGAAAATTCTCAGAGTATGCCGGCTTGGGCTCCTAACACTCCTAATCAACAAGCTGACGACCAAAACCCAGCCACCTCGCAGAGCGGCATGCCCGCTTGGAGTCCGCAAGGTCAGCAGCAGCCTTCAAATTCACAGCAAGGCATGTCATCAATTCCGCAGAAAGGGTTTGTCGAACAGAGTCAGTCCGGCAGGCAAATGGCATTCCAGCCAAGAACAGAGTCCGGCCAGGGGTCAGGCAAAATTCTAATGCCGCCAAAGCTCTCCGGGTTTAAAAGCGCTGAGTTCAATGCTTCCATGGGAGAAGCTGCGTCAGCTCAAATGGATCCGCAACAACAAATACAACCCGCGCAGCCAGAGCCAGAACTTCCTGCAGTTGATCCGGTGTATCAAGGCAGCGACAAACGCGGCGATGACCGCAAAGTTCAATATGACATGAGCGGCTTGTTCGGTGCCGCACCTGATCCGAATGCCGTCACCGCCCCTAGTGCCGTACAACAAATGCGTCTTCCTCCGGAGCCGCCACCGCCGCCTACTCCATTGCCGCCGGCAGTGAACTTCGATCCTAACTTGGTCAAAGGCGCGTACGCGAGACTTGTCGATCCACGCACCGGGTTGATCACGTTTGATTCTTTGTTGTTCTTCTTGTTTAGAGAATTCAGCCGTTTTGAAAAAAACAAAACGGGTCTCTCGTTCGCTATCTGCGAAATCGTGCTCATTCACAACAATCAAGTCGTTCCGTTGCCGGTGGAATTGTTGCCGGTCGTGGCTCAACGCATCAGCGCAGTTTGTAAGCCTCTAGACATGGCTGCATACATAAGCGGAAACGAGTTTGCAATGTTGCTGGATGGTGGCGAAAAGGCTGATGCAACAAAGTTTGCAAATGCCCTTCACCAGTCACTTTCAGAGACTCCGCTGACACCACAATTGCCGGCTAACTCCACTGTCGCCGCCATTGGTATTGCCACCATCCCTGGTACCTGCGATCATCCAGGAATTTTGGTCGCAGCGGCGCAGCAAGCTAAAGAGATGGCAAAAGACGTAACGCCATCGATCTTGTTGTTTCCCAACTAATCGATCTTGTTGATTCACGACAAATAAGTATCACGATTTTTAAAAGCACTACCTGTGCAAATTTGTCGGAGCTATTTCCGGAAACATCGGTTCTTTTTTGCCCAGGAATTTTGGCTTGCGTCGTGTTATTACATCGAACCAAGCCGCTTCTGAAGCCGCAATTTCGCGTATGTCATACCAGGATTGCCAGGCTCCGTACGAACGAATTGCAGCGTCAACCCCTACAACTTGAAGTCCAAGATTTTGTGCAAGAAAAATTGCGCGCGGCAAGTGATACCGTTGTGATACCAGTATCGCCTGTTTAACTCCGAAAATTTCGCGAGCGCGGTATAAGCTGTCGTAAGTTCGGAAACCTGCGAAATCGCAGGTGATGTCTGCTTCTGGTACACCGAGAGCGACAGCCGCTTTCTTCATCGCTATCGGTTCATTGTAGTTGAGGTAGCGATTGTCTCCGGTCATGAGAAGCTTAGTGACCTTGCCTTCTTTGTACAACGAAACCGCTGTTTCGATTCTGTCGTGAAACTCTCTAGAATTTATTCCAGCGCCGAAAACAATTGCCGCCGGCATCTCGGGCACGGCAGCTACGCTGGCGTAGATTCCATCTTTGTGGCTTTCAACTTCCTGATAAATCAAAAACATTGCCAGCGCCGGTGAAAGCACGATAAGCAGCATAATCAGAGACGCCTTCTTCCCGAATAGCTTTGCGCGCTTCGGCGTAACAGCCGCTGTTGGGCTATTCTCTGCCGGACTGCTTTCTGAAGTTAGCGTGCTGTCTTGACGTTCGTGCATTCAGTAGTCGATTGCCTGCCGGGCATTGCTCGTAATCCTGACCGGGCCTGAGATTAAGTTCAATTTCTACACCACTTAATCATAACACGAACAGTGCACCCAAGCGTCGCATCGGGAGTCTGCCGAAACTCTACGATCGGATGCGCAAGGCGCACAACAAGCGGAATTAACAGTTTTTACTTCTGCTTGGTCGCTGGTCCACATTGCTGCAGATTCTACGTTTTATCACCGAGTGACACGATGCCACTACGAGTGTGATTTTAGTGCTTTGGTTCCTGCTGCTGTTAATAAACCAACGGCTAGAAGCGTGCTGAACACCTGGCTAAACAGCGGTGAAAATGCGGCGACGGTAATCCATAATGCTCCGCAACCTGCTAGTTTCAACACGCCCTTTTGGCGACGATAGAGGCGCAACGCAGCCATTGCGTAGAGCACGAAACCGCCCGCAAATGTCAATCCAAGCAAGGTGACCAGTGCCACGGTCGAGATTGCGCCCGACAAGAACCACACGTTTGCGTCCTTCGACATTGATTCAACATTTGTACCATTCAGCCCAGCAAGTCGCATAGCTTTGTCGCTTGCGTTAACGGAGGAAGGCGACGCGGACTGCTTCTCACTGGGGACCAGCTGGTTGGTTTCACGGGCGCTCGTCGCGACTGCATTTGCATTTGTGTTGGTGAATCCAGATTTTTGGATCGAACTCTTATCGGCCAAATTGAACTTGGTTTGTACGTTTCGCGTTTTCGCCATGTCGACTGGTATCGACTGCGATGCCATTTTATTTGTGAATTTGCCGGCTGACTCGCTATTGCGTTCTGCTTTTCGGCGAGAGCTCGGCATCGGCTTAGTAGCAGCCGGAGCCGCATCGTAATCTATCATTCCTGCCGCTCCGCGCGCCGTATCGAAGCTGGACTTTGGTGATGGAGAGGACGGAGCTAATGCCATCAGTGGTGCTGCTCTCGGTGTCGGTGATTGGCGTTGTAGTTTGCTTTCGGCCATTGGCACCGCCTGTGATGATTCCGCGTCGGCGAAAGGATTGCCTCCGCCACCACCGACACGACTTTCATCGTCGCCTTGACGCGGTTCGTAGGCCAGCGATTTATACATGTTCCGGTCGAGACCGTTGTAGTCGTAGTCGGATTGTCGCTCCAAAACCACAGCACCTGAAATCGGCGAAACGACGCGATAGACCGTGGCTAACTGTTCGGCTTGCCCGGAGTCATTCGTTTTGACCAGGCGCTCAATTTCTTTTTTGACCCAGAGGTACGATAAGCGAAATGCCGCATGTTCATCTTTGAGAATTTGGCAATCCGGCTTCGTGATTGACTTAGTCAAATTGAGTGTGCTCAAACCTTGATTGTCTTTCTGCAGCTCAGCGACGATGTAGCTTGGTGGATTTGAATGTGTTGCTCTTGTCGCGAATCGAACCATATTCGGATCGCGCTGTGCCACTAACTGTAGTTTCTTCAAATCACCGGCGTTTAAGTTTCCACGCAACAGAAATCCTTGCTTCTGCGTGGGCGAACTCATCCGTGCATCGTTGGAAACCAGCGGAGCATCAGACGTTATGTGAATATTTTGCTGGCAATAAAAGTTTAGATTAGCGTCGATGATGTGAGGAAGTTCCATTTGGCTTTGACCGTCAGCAGTCATTTGCATCGGGGTAGTGATGCCAATTCGAATTTTCATTTCTTTGTTTGGCATCACGGGCGATGCCTTGAGATTTATATTTCCATCTTCTGTTTGGGTGATCAGCAGAGGATCTCTGTTGCGTGAAACGATCCAATCGTATGCGTTTTGTACCTGGCTGGTTGTATTGAAGGCGGCTTCTTCCGCTCTGCCGTTAATCCATAGTGTTGCGCGTGACACCACTGCTCCCTGTGGTAATGAAATGTTCATCTGCGCTTCTTTCGACGACGAAGTCTGATTTCTCAATGTGAAAGTCCAGTAGTATGACGCGGTCATCGTGGTCGGATCGGCGACGCCGGTGATTACCGAACGCGATGTGCTCAATCCAGCCACTGGCACAAGTGCTTGATCGGCTGGCGGATTGACCGGCGTCACTGGACTAGGAATCCTCGTCAGTGCCGAAGGTGTACTGACCGCAGGCGGAACAGTCGTTGTCAAATTAGGGTTGGTCGACGGATTAAAAAATGTCGAAAGTGGAGTCGTCATAGACACTCGACGTATTCTGGTGCGGTCAGCGCCAGCCGATGGCAATGCTTCGTTTTGCACTGCCCCTGGTGTCACGCTCGTGGCATCAGCAACCTTTGCAGTCGTCGGTGATGAATCGTGCAGTTTCGCATCGATAAAATTAGTAAGGAATAAACTGCCGGCAATTAAACCGGAAAACGCCGCACCGGCAATAAGTGCCTGACGAGTAGAACCTTCATTCGAAGACGAAGCCGCCGTCCGACGGTCGCCGCCGCCGTCTCCATCAAGAAGGAATTCCAATCGCTCGCGTGTAGCTGCTAAATCATGTTTTTCCGGCGCCATCGCTCAATACCTTCGTTTATTGGGTTTGATAGCTCCAGCATAGTTCGCCACAGTTCAGCCCAGCCATGAGCCCTGCCCTAGGATTTAGTCAGGGATTACCCTGGCAACGACAACCGCGCCGGGTCTTATGTTTCTATGTCAGGATTGTATTCGTCGACCGACAAATTGAACGTCCATGCAACGGCTTCATGCGCGGTGTTCATCGTTGGTGGCACTCTGATGTAATAAAAACGGTAAGTGCCATCCGGTTCCGGCGATGAGTTTTTTACCTTTACCATGACGAAATCCTCGTCAGGCAGAACTTTGCGAAACAGCTGTCCATAACGATCTTCGTGTTGCAGCTGCGCACCAGACTCATCAATATAACGCGCTTCACCGAAGCGTTCGATCATAACTCTTCGCACTTCAGTATTCGACTCTGCCTCAATCGACGCTACTGTAATAGTCGATGGAGACAAAACCACATCGGCAGGAACCGTGACGCTGTGCCAGGAATACAGTTTGAATCCATCCGTGTATTCAACCGCTGAATCGGTTTCGCAGTGCAGCCGCCCATCCTCATCCGTTCTTATATGAACGGGTTTTCCAATCAGAAAGCACAGGTTGTTTAAGAAAAGGTGCGGAACATTGTTCTTAAGAAGAACGGGCCACGCTTTTAAAATTCTATTTAAAGGCTCTTCGTAGAAATTTTCATCCAGAAAATCTAATGGAAACGAGTTTAGTGCCAACCATTCTTCTTTCGGAAACTGCCACTGGATGCCCATTATGCAGTCGCAAAAAACTTTGGCAAAATGTGCAGCCAGAATTTCAACCGACTCGTGATGGGTTAGTTGACTGTTTTGCGCGCTGAGAAAAAGTTTCTTCGGTAGAATCTGAATTAATTCATCTGGAAAGAGATCGATCAATTCAGCTTCCATAGTATTCTCACGCAACGTTCTGTCGAAAGATGCTACCTCAGCGCGTTCCACTTCAGTGCGCAACTCGGCAACGCTGTTGGGCCTTTCAACAATTTGTCTGCGCGAATTTTCTGATAGTGAATAAAGATGCAACATCTGCTGTCGATTAGGTCGCACCATTCGCCAGTTGCGCCACATGTCTACGGTAACTGCGCCGGGCGGAACATGATTCTGTGGTATATGCAGAATCGACCGCAGGACTGCGAATTGTCCACCACTGATCGAATCGCGCAGAGCCTTGTCGCACCTGAGAATATAGCTTTGATTATTGTGTGAATTTCGACCTGCACTTCCAGGAATCCACACCGAACTCGAGCCATCGCTGGCGATACCATGATCGTTTTTGCTGACGTGACCGACGAGCGAATCAAAAGCATTTTGCCAGAGAGTTCCAGAAAAAATTTCTCGGAGTTGCGATCGCCACTTTTCGTCACCGCACTTGATCAGCTGCATAACAACTAGTGCTACTGCCGCTTGCCACGGGCTTTCAACGTGAATGATCCGAGGATTAGGAAGATCGTTTGCGTGATAAAGATTGGTGATTGCGGTTTCAAGTGCTGGCCAGTTCAGCTCAGTATTGGGTTTATCATCAGCGAATAATGAATCGCGATAATTTACCAGCAAGTCTTGCTTGCGTTCGATGAGCTCTTGAATTTTGTCGTCGTAAAGTGTCATGGCTGCCGCGCGGTCACTTCCCTATTCTATGCTATCTTTTGGGTGGTCGCAAAGTGAGAAAAATAATGGGAATACCTAAACAAATCAAGCCAACCAAGCTGGGTGATTACCTTGAGGTGATGACGAAGGCGGTTTTTCAGGCGGGCGTGAGCTGGGCACAGATTGAAAATAAATGGGAATCGTATGGTCAAGCGTTCGAAAACTGGGACATCGAAAAGGTTGCTGCCTTCGATGAAAAGGACATTGAACGTTTGATGGAACATCCGGGTGTGATGCACAGCAAGAAAAAAATCTCGGGAACGATCAAGAACGCGCGCATGATAGTCGAATTGGATAAAGAGTTTAAGGGCTTTGAGAATTATCTTCGTTCAAAACCTGATTATGAGGATCTCCGTAAGGATTTAAAAAAACGCTTTTCATTTCTCGGAGAAATGAACGCATATTATTTCCTGTTTCGCGTCGGAGAGCCCGTGCCCGAATTTGAAGGCTGGGTTAAAACAATCGAGGGCGAGCATCCTCGTATGCGTGAGATGGTGGAAGCTCACAAGAAGCAATGAGCGCCAGGGAATTTTGGCACCGAATATGGTATCTCACTGCGTAATTAAATTACTGGATCGAGTGCCGATTGAATTGTCAAAACCGCTGGAGCGAGCATGGCAACCAATGTCACCGGAACGGGAAACAATGCAAATACAAGCGCGCGTCGAGCGCCGCTCGTGATCAACAGCAAGACCGCTCCGATTGCTAGCCAGACTAGCGAGCCGACGATCAACGCGATTCCTAGTGGTTCTTTGAACATTGGTTCGAAGTACTTGGGCGCGTAAAAAGAACTGACAGCGAACATAAAGATCGGAAAGCCAATCATTATTATCGTGCTGATGATCTTTCGCATCGTGAGCTCCTCAGGCGGTCATTCCATTATACTGCTAACCTTCAGTGCGCTGCGCGGAATTGTTTTCCAACGAACTGGGTATGATCATCTAGATTTAGAACTGTAGTTTATTCTAGGCGGAAAAATGAACAAGTCGTGGCAACAACTGATGGCGAAATCGCAAGAGCAACTGGCAAGCGGAAAGCTTGATGATGCGCAGAACAATGCGTTGCAGGCTCTGGCGATGTCGGAATCGTTGCCGCCGGACGATCGGCGTCAGGGGATGTCGCTGGAATTATTGACCGGAATTCTGTTCCGCAAGAAGCAGTATGGATTGAGCGAACCGTTTATGCGGCGATTATTGGAGATGTACAAACGGTGTCTGGGAGCGGAACATCTGGATACAGGAACGGTTTTCCATAACGTTGCATTGTTGTATCACGGTTGGGGAAAGCTTGAAGACGCTGATGCCTACTACCTTAAAGCGGTTAAGGTGAAATCCAAGCATTTGCCCGCTGAGCATCCTGATATGGTTGTGTTAACTGGAAATTATGCAGCGTTGCGAAGCGTGCTTGTGCCGTTGGAACAAGCCATGCGTCCGCGATTGCCGATTGAGGACGTCAGTAAAAACGACACCTTGAGTTTGACCGGACAATACAACGTCGCGTCGGTGCCTGACGGAGAGTTCGGGGTCACCACGAAAAAATAAATCCCGCGAAATTCGCGATCTCGTACCGCCGGGTCAGACTTTGTTGTGTGGGCGCGATTCTCTACTCCATTCGCTTCGACCCAGGAGCCGTCCGATCAAATAGTTTTGATTTTAGATGCATTGAATATTTCAATTGAAACGACTGCTTAAAAAACTGTTGACTCGAAAACTTCTGCGTTCATAATGGAAAGATAGTTTCACGAGAGCAATCCGATGATTACGTTCCAATACATGGAAAAAGCAACTTCTCTACGCGCCGTACCCGCAGTACCCGCGTGGAAGGAAGCCGCACGTAATCGTATAAAGAGGAAATAAATTTCCGACATTTGTATGCGCATCGTGTGAGCTTCCAATCAGGAAGCTCATTTTTTTTGTCTGAATAAACAATGGTGATGGTTATGAATCTGGCAGTTGAAGTAAATAATTTACGTAAGGTATACGAAGTGCACAAGCGCCGCGGGTTTTTTGCTCGTGAAAAAACTGAAGTGGTTTCGGTTGACTCGGTGAGTTTTACCGTACCCGAAGGACAAGCGCTCGCGTTTGTTGGACCTAATGGTGCCGGAAAATCTACGACCATTCGTATGCTCACCGGTATCCTCACACCTACAAGCGGAGACGCACGGGTCCTCGGTTTTACGCCGTGGAAGGATCGCTCTAAGATGGCTTTTCAAATCGGTGCAGTGTTCGGTCAAAGATCACAATTGTGGTATCACTTGCCGGCGGGCGACACGTTCGACCTGCTTGCGAAGATCTACAATCTCAATCCTGTCGAATACAGAAAGCGCCGAAATGAGCTTGTCGAGCGATTCGAACTCGGTCCATTGCTCGATGTTCCGGTTAGAAAATTGTCGCTCGGACAAAGAATGAGAGCCGAAGTTGCTGCGAGTCTTTTGCACAAACCAAGACTTCTCATGCTGGACGAACCGACTATCGGATTGGACATCAACGCGCGTCACCAATTGCGTGAATTGATTCGCGATTGGAATCGCAACGAAGGCTTGACCGTCTTTTTGACGAGTCACGACACCGGTGATATCGAGAGTGTTGCGGAGCGCGTGATCATCATAAATCACGGTCGGCTCATTCTCGATGATACCGTCGATAATCTCCGCAATCGCAAAGAGTTTGCAGGAATGAGTCTGGAAGATGCGCTCGCTCACATATATGGGTTAGAGCATGATGACAGTCTCGATGACGTTAAAAAGGAGGCTCTGATTGTATGAGCTTTTTGAAAAAATACTGGGCAATCGCCTGGATAGCCGGAAAGTCTAACCTCGCCTATGCGGGCGAAGTTGGCAGCCGTATGTTTTTTCTCACAGTCATTTTGTACATCTTCATGTGCTTGTGGAAAACAACATTCGCCAACGCAGGTGCCACGAATTTCGCGGGATACACACCCCGTGACATTATCTGGTACCTTGCCTTTGCGGAATGCATCATGATGTCGTCACCGCGAGTGACACCACTCATCGATGAAGATGTCAGAACCGGAAGCATCGCCGTGCAATTGGTACGACCACTGTCGTATCCGTTGTATCGGCTCGCCTCCAACTTTGGCGAACAAGTAGTCAAATTTGCCGTTACCGCCGTCGCCGCGTTTCTTATAGCCCTGTTATTTGCCGGCGTTCCGGAGAATTTTGTAACCGGATTTTTGTTCGCGCTTCTGGTCTTGCCATTTGCATTTGTTCTCGACTTTCTTGGATATCTCCTTGTCGGGCTCTGTGCATTTTGGTTTGAAGACACCACGGGTCTGGCATTGATCTATTCTCGATTAACCATGATAGCCGGCGGCATGCTCCTGCCATTGGAGCTGTTTCCGGAACAATTCCAGGTCGTACTGCGCTCCTTACCGTTCGCCTATATCGTTAACGGTCCGGCTCGTTTGTTTGTCCACCCTGATGCGGAAGCACTGGGTATGGTGCTAGTCAATCAAATCGTTTGGATCGCCATTCTCGGACTTGCAGCCGCAGCTGTATTTAAAAAAGCACTAAATCGCATCGCACTAAACGGAGGCTAAACATGTTTGATAAACTCAAAAACTATCTCGCTCTAGCCGCCGCTTATGTGCGTTTCAACGTGAAGTCGCAACTCGAATATCGCACGGCGTTCATCTCGCAAGCCGTTGCCATGTTCATTAACGACTGCGCCTGGCTCGCTTATTTCATCATGCTATTCGATCGCTTTCCAATCGTTCGCGGTTGGCATGCACCTGATGTGGCGACACTATGGGCGGTGACCGCCGCCGGTTTCGGAATCGGTCACTGTTTGTTTGGAAATTCGCTTGCCCTGGCGCGAATAATCACTAACGGCGAACTCGACACCTGGTTGTTGTACCCTCGCGCGCTATTGCCCCATGTGGTTCTTGGCAGAATGAACGCCAGTTCGTTTGGCGACGCAGTTTTCGGCTATGTCGTTTACTTTCTGATCGTTCGACCTGACTTGCCGCATATGGTGTTATTCACATCGTTGACCTTCAGCGTCGCTTTGTTATTTCTCGGTTTCAGCGTTCTCACAGGAAGCCTCAGCTTCTATGTTGGAAACGGCGAAAGCTTGAGCGAAGGCTGGCGCAATGCGCTTATCGCGTTCAGTACTTATCCGACCGAGTTGTTCGATGGCAAAGTAAAATTGCTGTTGTTCACACTGATTCCGGCGGCATTTGTCAGCGGATTTCCGGTCGAAGCACTCCAGAAGATGTCGCTCTTGCACGCGGCATACAGTCTTGGTGGTGCACTGACTATGGTGACTGTGGCTGTCTTTGTTTTTCACCACGGTTTAAAACGCTATGAGTCGGGCAATATGGTTGCCCTCAGGGGGTAACGTCAGGTAGCGGTTCTCGGAAGAGGACCGCTACTTTGTGCAGAATCATAGACAGCCGTTTCGCTGCGCAGTTATGTCGCTATTGCGTAATCACAGACCGTAGTGAAATCTGCTATTTAGATTATTTCGTGGCGACTGCCAATCTTTTGCCAAGGTACTTGGCTGTCCGGCTCTTTGGCTCTTTTGCCACGGCCGACGGTGTGCCGCAGGTGACGATGCGCCCGCCGTCGTTGCCGGCGCCGGGGCCCAGGTCGATCACCCAGTCCGCCCGGGCGATGACGTCCATGTCGTGCTCCACGACTATCACTGTGTTCCCGGCGTCGACCAGGGCGTGCAGCATGGTCGTGAGTTTGTCGACATCTGATGGGTGCAGACCGGTGGTTGGTTCATCCAACAAATAAAGTGTGCTGCCGGACTGAACTCGTTGCAGTTCGTTTGCCAATTTGATTCGCTGCGCTTCTCCGCCCGATAGTTCAGTGGCGGGCTGACCAAGTTTAATATATCCGAGCCCGACCTCTTTCAATGTTTTCAGTGCTCGCGCCACCGCCGGTAGTTCATCAAAGAATTCGCTCGCTGCATCGACTGTCATGTCCAAAACTTGAGCAATATTCAAATCGCGATAGGTGACGGCGAGCGTTTCATTGTTATATCTGGTGCCGTGACATGATGCGCATGGTGTGTAAACGCTTGGCAGAAACAGAAGCTCGACCGAAACAAAACCTTCGCCATCGCAGGTGGTGCATCTGCCGCCTGTTACGTTGAATGAAAATCGTCCGGCGTTGAATCCGCGCTTCTTCGCTTCTGAAGTCGACGCGAACTTCTTTCTGATGTGGTCGAACAAACCAGTGTATGTGGCGAGGTTCGATCGCGGAGTCCGGCCAATCGGCTTTTGATCGACACAAACAAGTCGTTTGATATTCTCTGCTCCGGTAAGCGAAACGAGATTGTTTCCTGCTTCGAGATCGATTTCTTCTTCTTCGTCTTGCTCTTCGTCTTCTTCCGCTTCCTCATCATCACTCACGCCCAGGCGCTGGCTGAGTGCATCTACTAAGACTTGACTGACAAGAGTCGATTTCCCGGAGCCGGATACTCCTGTTACTACAGTGAGAGTTCCGAGTGGAAATTCCACGTCGAGATTTTTTAAATTATGTCGATTGACACCAGTCAGTTGCATCCAATTGACCGGTTTCCGCACTGACGATTTAAGTTCACTCTTTGTTTGTTTTTTGAACAAATGCAGGCGTGTAATTGAGCGTTCAACATCGGCAAGACCAGCTACTGGTCCGCTGTATAGAAGTTCGCCGCCACCGTCCCCGGCATCGGGACCCATATCAACAATCCAGTCGGCCTGTCTGACGATATCCATTTCATGCTCGACAACGAATAGCGAATTGCCGGAGTCTTTTAGTTGAGTAAGCATGGCGAACAGCGCCTCTGCATCGGCTGGATGTAAACCTGCCGATGGTTCGTCGAGAACATAAACTACGCCGAACAGCCCGGAGCGCAACTGAGTTGTTAGTCGTAAACGTTGCAATTCGCCGGCAGATAAAGTGGGAGTGGAACGATCCATCGACAAGTAATCCAATCCTAAAGTGCTCAACAGTTTGATCCGCGCAAGAAGATCTCCTGCAATCAGTTGTGCAACCTCGGCGTTCGAAGCTGTCTTATCGCTTGTGCCTGACTTCACGATGGAATCGAGCGCGTCGGAAAGTATCTTGGCCAGCTCGATCAAAGGCATCCGTGAAACATCAGCGATATCGTATCCGGCGAAACGAACCGCCAGCGATTGCGGTTTCAAACGCTTGCCATTACATATGGTGCAATGCGAAACATCCATAAAACTGGCTGCGCGCTTTCTGAGCGTGGCACTGTTGGTGGTGCTGAAAGTGTGACGAACATAACTGGCCGCGCTCATGTACGTGCCTTTGTAAGGACGCTGGATTCGATGCGCCTCGCGCTCGGCATGAACGGTGACGATTGGCTTCTCTTCGGTGAAAAGAATCCACTGCCGATCCTTTTCCGCGAGATCTTTCCAGGGTTTGTCAACATCGTATCCGAGCACTGAAAGTATGTCGCGATAATTTTTTCCCTGCCAAGCCCCAGGCCATGCCGCAATCGCTTTCTCGCGAATCGTCAATGTCGGATCCGGAACAAGTGAGCCCTCGCTGACTGTGTGGACGACACCCATTCCATGGCATGCCTCGCACGCGCCCACTAAAGTGTTTGGTGAGAACGCATCCGAATCGAGTCTTGATGCGCCTTTGAGATATACACCCGCTCGCGAAAAAAGCATGCGCAGTGAGTTGGATAACGTTGTTATGGTGCCGACAGAAGATCTCGCGGTAGGCTCACCACGGCGCTGCTGCAATGCCACCGCAGGAGGAAGACCTCCGATTTCCGCCACTTTCGGCGCGGGTAGTTGTGAGATCAATCGCCTCGCATATGGTGCGACCGATTCAAAATAACGTCTTTGTGCTTCGGCGTAAATCGTTCCAAATGCCAGAGAAGATTTGCCTGACCCTGAGACACCAGTGAAGACGACGAACGAATCGCGAGGAATATCGACGTCGACGTTCCTCAAGTTGTGTTGCTGTGCCCCTCGAACCTGCACGAAGCCCTGATTTTCGGCTGAATTCTTTGGTAAAGGTTTCATCGCGAAATCATACCAAAAAAGCTACCGCTTTTGGCAGTAGCTCTTGTGGAGAGGTTTGAGATCAGTCAATTAAGCAGGATGGCTGTTTCAAAAGACTCTTCAGTAGCTGGTCAGCTTCGGTCGCCGATTAGTCGAAACTAAGTGCTCGTTTAAAACGACTCTTCAAATCGCTATAGATAAACGATGCGCCTGGCGCTTGTTCTGGTCTTCCAGCAGCCGAGGCAACCGAGTAAACCGACGACGTCAGGTTGACAAAAAATGGGTGGAAACCATAGCCCATCATTTCGTCATAAGCTTGTTTTGCGGTCCAACCTTCTTGGTTGACGCGATAGACAGCAACCATGGTTCCGGTTCTGTCTTGACCTTGATGGCAATGTACAAAAACGGGTTGATTAGCTGGTTCATTCACTACGGCAAGAAACTTTTCGATTTGATCCGCTGTGGCGGATTTGAAATGACTCATGGGCATCGAGACATATTTCATGTCGTTTGCCTCGACGAGCCGCTTTTCTTCAAAAGTGTGTTTGCCTTCATTCATCAGGTTGACGACTGTTTTGATACCGGAAGTTTTCAGTGCGTTGATGCCGTTAACACCGGGCAATCCGCCTCTGATCAAAGTTGGCGAAACAACTCCGAAGTTCGGCACGTTAGTGCGCAGAGTTTCTTCGTAAGAGAAAGTAGGGACTAATGGAGCTTGTTGAGCGGATGCCGGTAGAGCAGAGATACTACCAGTGAGCAAAAGAGCGAGTAACAGTGCTTGTGCGCGTTTGAGAGTCAATCGCGATCCTCCGAGAAAAATGACAGCAACTTCAATTAGGTTAACAGACGCCGCGGCACTGTGACTGTTCCGGAGCGCTATATATTTCTTTTTGTTTTCTATATCTGTCATTTCTCTGTCAACACGGCAATCTGGAAACGCCCATTCTTGGCACTTCTTGCACATTTTCGCAAGTTTCAGGAGCTCCTCCGGCTACAGATCAATTGAATTACGAAAGATCGTTTGGGGCAAAACGATTTTATCAAAAGCATCTCGGCATGCTTCTTTCGCTGGAGTGTGTTTGTCGCCGCACTGGGTTTATTCAGGCGATGTACCAAACGATCACCTTTGTGATCGTTCACCTGCACCCCGCTCCGGCCTGGCTTTCACAAAAAGGTGCTATGAATTTTTCATCAATTTCAACTCAAGAATCGCCGTGCGGGGAGATTCACGTGAACAGCCCTCAATCGAAAACCCCTGTTTCCATCAGGAAAAAAACGTTGTTCCAAAACATGATGTCGCTGTTGGTCGTGATTTTTCTATCCGTGACATTGTCGAGCTGCACGGCGTTTAAAGCATCCGACAAGCTGAGCTGGGGCGCGATTCCCAGTGAACGTGGAGTCCTTGCGTTAAAAAAAGCAGGGTTTAAATCAATAATAAATTTTCGAACGAACTCCAATAAAGGCAGAGCCAAATACGCCAGGTCGCTGGGAATGAACTTCTTCAATATTCCTACCGGCGTTTTCAAAACACCGGAAGAAGCATACTTTGTTCTTTCGAGTGTGGCGAAAGCGCTGCAAGGGTTTACAGCTTTTTCATTCGATAATTCAGAGACCGCATCACATGTGATACCAGTGCCGAAGGTAACAAAACTGAATAGGTTTCAGCACGAAAAGTCGCCTCCTCTAATATGGACTCCAAGCCGTCATGGCGGATACTTTGAACTGACCGGGCGAATTAATGGTTTATTTTCAGAAGATGAATTAAGTAGATACGGCGGACAAATGCGGGACGGAATCGCTGTATCCAGGAAGACTACTCGCGGCTAATTTAACTGCTTCCCGAATCGACTATAATCTCATTCGTAGCAATAGGCGTCTCTCGGGAGCTCATTTTATGATTCCAGACAAAGCAACCATTACTGTAGAAGAAGGCAAAACCGATAGCGGCATCTTCTATAGAAAGACATTTACCAGCATCTCTCACGACACTTTGGTCCTGGTGATGGGGTATGGTGGCAGCCTGCGAATATGGCCGACCACCTTTGTCGAGCGGCTTGCCGAACTGTACAACGTCATCACATACGATAACCGCGGCACCGGACTTAGTATCATTCCGCAGCAAGCGGAAGATTATACGATTAAAGCGATGGCTGATGATCTCCGCGAAGTCACGAAATCGCTTAAGATAACCAAGCACCATCTTCTCGGATACTCGATGGGAAGCTGCATCGCGTTGCAGTACGCCTTCGAACATTCCGATATAGTGTCCTCTTTAGTACTAATGTGCGGTACTGCTGGTGGTGCTGAATACGTGAAGCCCGCGAAGGAAATTTCAACCGCTCTGGCGAATCCTCAAGGCAAAACGCTCTGGGATATTTATATGTACACCTGGCAATTGATGTACTCACCCGAACATTTCGAGCGCTGCCAGCCTGCGTTTAAATCCATTTACGAGATGTCTAAGGACCTTCCCACTCGACCACTGGCGTTGCTGGGACACTCGAATGCGTTTCGCGGTTTTGATGGCAGCACATATCTGGGTGCACTTAAAATGCCGACGACAATCATTGCTGGTCGCGACGATCGTTTGATGCCATATTTGAACTCCGAAAACCTGTCGTCGAAAATCTCCGGAGCGCGGCTGGTACTGGTGGATGACTGCGAGCACGCTCCGCATATTCAATGTGAGGAACTTGTGATCGATGAAATCAAACGGACTTGTTCTGTTTTGAATTGAACTTTTTGTTGCTGCTTAAACTGGTGTTCAACAGACCGATGAGTTTTCTTCAGGCTGTTCGCGACTTTCTGCTTAACGGCTAAGAGTCGCCATCGACCTAAATATATCGGAGAAAACGATCTTCCTCCGCAGTCGGTAATGATGTAGGATTGTGAGAACGCCGATGATGATTTCCAATGGTCGATCTTTGTCCCAATTGCAAACAGCCAAAAGCCGGTGGAAAGTCCGGTTCGCTGACGCAATGGATTTTTATTTGTCATTGCGATTCACTGAAAAACGATGACAGTGACAGCGCGACCGACTCTTACAAATTTCAAATTTGTCGATCATGCAAGAAGAGAGTCAATACCGGTCGGGAAGGTTCACTCACGCAGTTTGTTTTCCGGTCCGATAGTTGTCGCTGTGAATTTCCCGAACTCGTCGATGTTGCCGTTGCGCGAACGGCGGATGCGGAGACTTCGCCGAAAGGTGATACCAGACCGTATCTTGATACCATAGATGATATTGAAGGAATCGAACTTTCATCCGAGTCGTTTCCCACAAACAGATTCAAGCCCATTCGCGAAATCGGCAGAGGCGCGTCCGGCGCCGTATACCTGTGCATCGACAGACTTTTGGGCAACAATGTCGCAGTCAAGACCTTGCATTATCTGGCGGCTGATCAGCTTCTCGGATTTCAGCAAGAAGCGCGCGCGATAAGCAGACTTTCGCATCCCAACATCGTCAAAATTCTTGATTTTGGTGCTACCGAAGCGGGCACACCGTATATGGTGCTGGAATATATCGACGGAGTCGATTTGGAAACTCTGGTTTCGCAATCCGGAGGTCTTGATTTAAACAACGTCCTGGAAGTCATGCTGAAGGTTTGCGACGCGCTGGCTTATTCGCACCTCAAGGAAATTTATCATCGAGATTTAAAACCCAGTAACATTTTGATTGAACAAACTGAACTGGGGCTTAATGCGAAACTCGTAGATTTCGGCGTCGCTCGGATAAAGTTCGAAACGCTGGAACCCACTATCTGTCAAGGCACCACTGTGATTGGCACGCCCGCTTACATGTCGCCGGATCAAATGCGCGGTATCAGTTACGACCAGAGATCCGAATTGTATTCGCTCGGTTGTATTTTGTTCGAGCTTCTGGCGGGACGCCAAATTTACAGTGCTGAAACTGCAATGGAAATGATGTCATTGCACGCCAGTGCTCCAATTCCGAGTTTGAGCGAAGTCAGGGAAGATGTTGCGTACCCAGGAGCTTTAGACAAAATTTTAGCGCGTTGTCTGGCGAAACTTCCCGAAGATCGATACCAGAGTGTGCATGCTCTGAAGAATGATTTGGCTCATGTTCTGGAAACAGAACTGTATGAGAACAAAACTGTTCCAGTCAATTGGAATTTTGCTGCGGAAGAAGAGCGCGGTCCGCGCATCGACTATCGCAAACTTTCGGAAGATTTGTCCGGTCAGTCATCGAAAAAAAGTAAAATCGTCATCTTTGCTATTACCGCAGCTGTGATTCTAATCGGCACCTCCGCGGCTTATTTGACGTTAAACCCGAATCAACATCGAGGCGACGTTTACGCTCCTCCGTCCGCCAATACTCCAGTTCCGAAGCCCCCCTCCCGGCGAACTGTACGATACGTTGCTGGAAACCAAATTCAACATCAACGAGTTCAACGGCAAAAAGTGGCTGTTTAACATGGGAGAAATCAATGACAAATCTGTTGATGAAATTCTGAGATCTAAACATTCGAATCGTCTCTGGATTGACCAGGGAAGCTTGTCTCCTGAGGCGTTGATGAGATTGAAACCTGTGAAAGTAGTATCTTTCGCATTCATTAACATGCCCATTTCTGACGCCCACCTTGATGTTTTGGCACAACTTAAAACACTGACATTGCTGCGATTGTTTGAGAATCCATCTCTGGATGATGAGAGTCTGCGCCATATTCGTCAGATGGAAAATCTTACGGAGCTGATGATTAGAAACTCGCAAGTCACCGACAATGGTGTCAAACATCTGGCGGGAATGAACAATCTTGAAATTCTCTCTCTCGATCGATGCACGAAAGTTTCCGATAAAAGCCTTGATGTCATCGAAGGTTTAGCCGGTTTGAAGAGGATTAGTTTGGCAGGGACAAAAATTAGCAAGCCCGGAATTTTGCGAATCGCCAAAATGAAAAATCTGCATACTATCAGTTTGGCCAAACTACCTGTCGATTCAGACTGTATTACTGCGCTGCTTAAGATGCCGCTTAAAAATCTATCCTTGCGTTTCACTTCTTTGAATAGTGCGGATCTCATGCGTTTATGCAAGCTTAAAAGTTTAAAGCAATTAGACGTTAGAAACTGTTCTGCTCTCACAAAAAAGGAAGAAAGACAGTTTATCGCTTATCGTCAATCGCTCAATTTGCCACCGTGTCGAGTTATTCGAGAGCGAAGAGTGGGCGTGGAGAGCTTTGGCGAGATTTTCTACGAAACCTTAGACGATGAACATATGTGGGTCGATTGATCATTTTATAATAGCTCCGTTACACAGATTTCGGAGCCACGAGTCGATCGTGGAATTTATGAAAGTCGATACTTCCTCCATAATTATTTTCACTGACGGCGCCTGTACAGGCAATCCTGGTCCGGGCGGCTGGGCGGGAATCGTGGCGATGCCTGACGGAAGGATTCATGAGGTCGGCGGCTACAATCCGCAGACGACCAACAACCGGATGGAGATGGTTTCGGCGATTCGTGCGCTGGGAATTCTCGAGCCACCGCTGTCGTGCGATGTGATTTTGTACACTGACTCGACGTATTTGATCCGTGGTATCACACAGTGGGTTTTCGGTTGGCGCACCCGCGGTTGGAAAAGCGCTGAAGGCAAAGACGTTGCTAATCGCGATCTTTGGGAAGAACTGCTGCGGCAAATCGGGCGCCTGAAGCCCACTACGGTGAATTGGAAATATGTTAGAGGGCATTCCGGATATCCTGGAAACGAGCGGTGTGATCAGATCGCTGTTTCGTACGCTAAAGGAAAACCTGAACCTTTGTACGTCGGAGCTACTGACGGATATTTTGTCGATTTGAACGAATTACCTGCCGAAGATTCCTTGCCCGATATGAAACCCAAGGGTTCGAGCGGTTCTTCGAAGGGTGGTTCCGGAAAAAGTGGCGGTGGTCCGGTAACTTATTTGAGTTACTTCAATGGCGTAGTGACGCGCCACACCACGTGGGCGGAGTGTGAGCGCCTGGTCAAAGGACGAAACGCGAAATTTAAAAAAGCAAAATCGCGCGATGAAGAAAGAGAGATTCTCAGTTCCTGGGGACTGGATCCTCAAATGGCGATTGACTAATTTCGGTTCGGCTCTTCGGTAGTCCGTGCGTTCGTCGATTTAAACTTTCGATATTGAGATTCGAAGATACTGAACTCTAGAGTGTTTGGGAAAAACCACATTCCCCTCGCCGGCGCCCACCTATATATTCAAATTGCGCGGCGGTTTACCGATCCTTCTCTCTGGTAGGCAAAACATGGTCGAAACTTTTCCATCATCGCGGGAACTAGATCCCGCTGAAGACGCGCGCACAGTTAAACCAAGCGACGCATCGAAAGTCGATGAACAACAATCGAGTAGCGACGAATTAAATCGCTCACTGTTGTCGGAGTTCTGGCAATCAATGCCATCTGCGAAGTCGGGTGAACCTAAGTTAGTTGCACAAAGATCAGAACTGGCTCAAGTCGCGAACGCATCGTCTGATACGCCGGAACCGCCGCCGCCAGGCGGAAATCCCGTTGTGGTGCCGCGTGTCGGACAAGATCGCGCGCCTTTGCCACCCAGAAACGATTCGCTTGCAGACGTAATTAGCGGGCAAAAAGAACCTAAAATCGAATCGCTGTTAATCAACGGCAAGCAGGTTAAGGTCAAGTCGGTGGAGACCGGCGCCGATCGATCGCGCATTATTGTTTTGAACGAAGACTATGGCGTCAATCCAGCCGGTACCAAAATCACTTTCTTTGACACGCCGATTTTTCCTCAGGGAAAACGCAGTCAGCATGGCAATCTACTGGCTCTAGCTGAGCTGCCGAACGGCAGCAAAGTGTTCACCAAGGTTGGTGGCAATGTCGTTTATGATCTCGCCACTCCGATTGATGTGGATAAAAATGGTGGTGCGAAAAGCAAATTCTTCGAAGAGCTACCAAACGGCACGCAATTATGGCGCACCACGGACGGTACCATGATTGAGAAGCATGCAACAGATAGCCTCTCCACGCCTAAGGGGAAAATCGAGCGAATCGAATTGAACAAGAGTGGAAAATTGCAGTACACGACCCAGGATTCAAAAACGTTTACGATTGAACAACAAGGCGGGAAGCTATTAGTTACTGACTTGGTCGGCGACAAGGCAGTTGGTCAAACTAAACTGGACAGCCTGAAAGAGGGTTTTGATCCGCCTTATAATCATCCATTTTACGGACCGGTTTTGAGCCGAACTCGAGAGCCTGGTGCGATTAAACTCGACCTCGGAAATCGCGGTGAGTGTTCAATTTACCTTGAACCACAAGACTATGACGGTAAGCGAAAAATGCTCAGTGTGATTAGCGATCCGAAAGACTCCAGTTCGCAGATATATTTGAACGATGGCAGCGTCGTTCACACCCGTCTGGGAAACAAGGACCGTGACTGGATCAAGACGGAAGCAAAGACCGATGGAACGCAAACCGTTTTCTACAAAAATGGCGATTCAACAACCAGGTATCCGAGTGGTGATCGAACGGAAAGATACAAAGACGGGCTCGCCACGTCGCTAGAGGGCAAAGTTGTAGAAGTTCAGCGCAGCAAGGACAAAAATACTTATGTCCTCGCCGATGGTGGCAAAGTCGAAATGAAACTGAAGGGTCTCGATCCGCTCATCAAGACAACCAAGGACGGAACGCCGCAAATCATGAGGGAAGATTCGATCAAGGAACACTTCGATATCCCGCAGCCGACTGCGTATGGAAACATCAAGACGCTGGAAACCAAGAACACAGGCGAGACGACTTATTGGTTAGCGGACCAGAAGGAATATGCGAAGATCACGTTGTTGGGCGCTCCTCGCAACGATTTCAAAGGTTACGTAACGTACCCCGATGGAACCAACAGAATGGTTCACGCCAGTGGTAAAGTTTTGCCGACCATGACGCTGAGCGAGAATCAAGCGAAGGGAATAATTACGGGCGAACTTAAGCCCTCCATGATTCCTAATCTGAGCCGTCTGGATTATCATCTTTTGTTTAGCAAGCAGCCTCCGGCGCCAAGTGAGCTGATTCCGGATGTGTTAGACATGTTCAAGCGCTAGTATCAACGGAGCTCATCGACCGTATGTATGAAACGTCTTTCGACGACGCGCTTCGTTCCTTAACGAGCACATCGCTGATTTCCCGAGCTTTTCTCCGGAAGAGGTTGGCATTTTGATCGACATGCATTTGTCGTTTTTGAAGCGGAGTGATATGTTTCACACCTGGGAAGCAATCATGAATTAACGAGCGCTATCGCCACCATCAGTGGAGGCGTCGTTGGCACCAAATGTGTTTCATTTTTCTTTCTGGCACTAGCTATGGGATAAGTGTTGATTGGCACTGGAAGTCCGAATTAGGTCGTCTGTTTACTTCGAACTCCGCGCTAGTACTGCGCGTGGTGCATGAAACTATATAAATTGGCAACAATCTTCTATATCGTTTAAAATCAAGCTGTCCCTGATTGGTGTCTAAATGACCTCTATGTCCAATAGAATCAGCAAATTACTACTGTCAGCTTATCTTCCAATTGCGATTACAGGTCTATCTGTAAGCACTGGCGCGTCTGCGATCGCGAACACTCCGGCTCAGGGGGTTCCAACAGCGACTGGACCAGCGCAATTTGCACCAGCACAAAACGCGCCACCACAAATTGCGCCTGCACGAATTGTTCCAGCACAAGCTGTTCCTGTTCGCACCGCTCCGATGCAAGCGGCTTCACAACAAACCGCTCCAGGACAAGCTGGCTCTGCTCGCACTGTTCCACTTTATGCTAATCCACCACAAACTGCGCCAATGCAAGCCGTTCCAGCACAAGCTCCTCCAGGTAGAGCTGTGCCGGCCGCAAACAGTTTAAACAGACCAGTTGGTGCTAGGACAATGCCCGCGGCGCCCTCGAAGTCCGCTGTTCCTGTATCTGACGCTGAATGGGCGAAACTGCAGAAGGCTGGCACAGAAGCCATCGACAGCGGACGATACGGTGAAGCAGAACGAATTCTAAAACAGGCTGTAATCAAATCGGTTGTATTTGGCGAAGGAGATCTGCGCTACGCCAAGAGTTTGGATGAATTGGGTCGGCTCTACACCATAAGAGCACGCTTCGGTGAGGCAGAACCACTTCTCGAAGAAGCGCTTCGTGCCAAGGATCTAACGTTGAATCGCGAGACCGGGGAAATTGTTCCGGCGCTCGGATCTATGGTTGGTTTTTACTTAGACCATGGCACCGAGGCTAAGGCTGCTCCTCTTGCTGAAAAGCTTCTTGAGTTCGTGACTGGCAGATTAGACGATTATAGAAACGCGACGCAAGGTCCGGTCACTCTGAAGAAGGGGCAACCCCTGACTGGCTGGGCGGGACGCGCGGCGCCAACTATGTTGAATCCGGTAATCGAGTGGGCAATCACTTGCGATGCAATTGGCAATTCTTTTAAAGCGCATGGCAATTTCGATATGGCCGACAAGCTATTCAAAGCCGCTCTGGATGTGAAGGAAACGGTTTTGGGAAAAGAGCATCTTTCGCTCGCTAACAGTTTTGATAACATCGCGACCATCGCAATGCAAAAGAACGATGATAGTGAGGCTGAAAACTTCTTCCGCTATGCCCTGGAGCACACCGAGCGGATTATCCCGGATGAACGCTCCGCTGTTTTTAGCCGCATGGACAAATTAGCCAAAGTTTTGGTCAAAGAAAAGAAGTACGAAGAAGCAGAAGGCATCTATCGTAAGGGACTCGAACTTTGGAAAACGCCTTCGCGAAATGGAAGCGAGGCGAGAGCGAACTTTGCGCTCGGAAATTTGTTTGTGCTTGAGAAGAAATACGATGAGGCGCTTCCAGTGCTGCAAACAGCACTGCGACTTGCTGAAGAATATTACGGACCAAATTCAATTTCATTGTTGCCGTACTTGCAGCGCAATGCCGACCTCGCTTATTACATGGGTCAGAATGAGCAGCGAGTTGAACTGAAGTCACGAGCTGATACCATCAGCGGTGTCACATCCCAACCGTTTCAGTAAGCTAAAGAAAATAAGCAACTCGGCGTCAGTCCGCGTTCTCTGGCTGTGGGTGCACTTTCGCGTGCTCAGAAGTCGATTTTCTCGCCAGGTCAGGATGCGAGAAGATGTACTGAATAATAGCCACCTTTCTCGCGGCAAATGCGGTTGCTGTTTGATCGACGCTATCTTTCAGCGAGGAATTGATTGGCGAATAGATGAATCCGGCTTGGTCATACGGGCATTTCTTGAGCAACCCGACACGCTCGAAGTGATTGAGTGCGTTCTCAACGGCGTCGGGCGACGTGTACAACGCGGCTGCTAACTCGTGACTCCCCAGCGAATCCGTTCGTGCGCGCGCATAGAGCAAGAGTTCCAGTTGCCAAACTGATTCAATGTTGTCTTTAATAAACTTTTCTACGGTTGGCGATAGCATTTCAGTCGAAGCCCACTCACTGCCTGACCTGAGGTGGTTTATCGATCAAGCTGATTTCAGTGTACTAAAGGAAAATTTCAAATAGATTTCGGCAAACGAAGGCTGAATGGTCGGTGAAGGGTAGCGGTTGAGCATTTGATTCGGGAGGCGTTTCCCGGGCACTGGGCACATCCGAAGCGGCGTCGGCTATATCAACATACCGGCAACCATCGGCAACATGACTTAACCTCCAAAATGCTTATGAGACAAGCGTTTTAAGCAAGTTTTGCCAAACGGCCTTTTCCCAAACAAATCGTGGAGGCAGCCGAGGCCCAGAGTAAGAACCCCGCAGAGTTGGGCACGGCAATTCTAACTAAGTTTGCCGACATCGATTAGAATGACTGTGCTGGTCGAAAGTTGGTTTAGCGGAGAGCGTCATGTTTCGAATCAAAACTCTGGTATTCCTGATTGCATTGCTCAGTCTCGTACCTGGAAAAGGGCTTGCCTACGGGGTTACGATTAAATCTGCCCACGGGATTAGCATGGACGGCCGCATGCAGGACTTTGAAGGTAGCGTGCTTGATGCAGTCGCCGCAGCTGCTAAGGGTTTGCCGATACCGCCGGATAGCCGGTTTGAGCTCGTGGTCGGAGCGGATGGCAAAGCGAAGTCTGCTGTGTTTCTCAACACGACCGCCGGAGAGTCAGTCACTAAGGGCTTAATCGAGAAGCTCGAGGCTCAAACATATGGCACGCTCCCCGGTTTGGATGGCGACGGCACTTTGGCGTTGTCCTTCACATTCGCTGAGATCAATTCTCCGCCGTTCAAGCGCAATAGCATCAAAATTTCCGGTGGCGGTGGTGCCCGTATCACCGGCGGGATGACGATTTCTGGCGGGGATGGCGACAGTGCACCATTCTCGGCACGCGGGTTTGAAAATCAAAGGCAAGCTTTGGATGCGCAAAAGTTGTCGACTGCACAAGAAAAAGAAGACAACGTACGGGCAAATCTGAGATTAGCTAGAACCGCTCTGGGCCCGAATCTCGATGGCACCTCGACAATATCGGCAGCTGCCGTAAGGATCGCCTCGCAGCCCGAGCAGCGAGCCAACGCTGAGAAGTGTTATCTTGCCGCAGTCAAAACACTCGATACAATGCCCGTGGATGCTCGAGGTCGGCTGGTTACCGATTTTGCCACGCTCTCTTCGCGTTTGGTACTGGCTAATATGACTGATACCGCCGATAGTGCGATTCGTAAAGCAATCGAAATTGAAGAAAGCACCAACAAAGGTGCCAATCAATTTAGTCCTCGAATCATCGATAAGGCAGTAACCAGGGTTGTCCAGCAGTATCGCGGCAGCAAGCAGTATCAAAAAGCGATATCGCTGTTGCAATATCGAATCGACAAATTCAAATCTGCAGCGACAATCGATCCAAATTCGGTGAGCAGATTTCAAAATGATTTGAACATGCTGACCGCTTTGAGTTCCGGAAAGGCGAGACCTTCAAGCCCCGCCCCGAGCGTATCGCAAGATTCGCTTGATGACATTTCGAAAAAGTTTGGACAAAAATCAATTGAATACCGTTTTGCTGTGATGAAGCGAGTCAAGGAACTCAAAGATGCCGGCAAGACAGCTGAGGCGATGGACTTGATGAATACGCTCAAGTTCTAAGTCGAAGTTCTGTTTTAACGCTCAAGTCCTATACGACAGTTCCAACTGATTCGGAACTTGCGTTTTTGACCGTGCGACTGATTCCAAAACGCTCTTTGTGCCGCTCGGCATGGCAGTCATCTTCGCGATGTTGTTTTCTTATTTCTTGTCGCGAACTCTGGTGCCGGTAAGTGTCAGTTTCTTTTGAAGGGACACGAAGCCACGAAAAGATTCAGCGCTCCGAGTTATTTGTCATTCAATTCGATAACTACGCGGAAGCGCGCCTTACCGCTCATCATGTGTTGATACGCTTCGTACGCTTTATCGAACGCAAAGGTTTCAACCATTGGTCGAATTCCAGTGAGAGCGCAAAAATTCATGCACTCTTCTGAATCTCGCGCGGTGCCGCTTGGCCAGCCGACAAGAGAACGTCGTCCACCAATCAATGCGACTGGACTAATTTGCATCGGTTTGAAATCGGCTCCGACAATAAGCATTTTTCCGCCGATAGACAATGCCTCTATCCATGGTGTCATCGCATCAGAGTTCGTGACGGTGGAAAGGATCACTTTTGCTCCGCCGAGTTTCTTCAAGGTCTCGACGGCATCAGGCGCTTGGGAGTCGATGTATTCGTGGGCACCGAGTTCTTTAGCAAATGCTTCTTTGTCCTTACCGCGTGCGATTGCAATTGTGCGAAAGCCCATTTTGTTTGCGAACTGAACACCAAGATGTCCCAATCCGCCGATGCCGAGAATAGCCACGGTTTCACCAGGCATGGTGCCCGTGTGCCGCAATGAGTTGTAGGTGGTCACTCCGGCGCAGACCAGGGGCGCAGCTTCAGACCATGAGAGTTTTTCAGGAACAAGTGCACAAACCTCTTCAGGAAAAACCGCATAATCTGCGTAGCCACCATCCACGGTGATACCTGGTGTTTCCAGTTTTGAACAAGCGATGAAATCACCGCTGCGGCAAGATTGGCATTCGTGACAATGACCGCCGTGCCAGCCGATTCCGACGCGATCTCCGACTTTGAGACGTCCGACCTCACTTCCGACTTCATCGACCAGTCCGACAATCTCGTGACCGGGCACCATTGGATGTTTCATTCCTGGAAATCCACCGTGAAACGCAAAGCTGTCACTATGACAAATGCCGCAGGCTTGCACGTTGATTCGCACACTGCGCACAGGCAGTTCGCTATAAGTCTTTGACAAAAATTCCAGTGCCGCTTCCGGTTTGCGAATTTGAGCCACGCGACCGGTTTTCGTGTCTGTGGCTTGGGTTGAGCTTGTCATAGCAGTTCCGTCCTCAGGAAATTTCAGGTTTCATATTCTACTAGAAGCAACCCTCTATAATGTCTTGGCGGCCGCATTTGTCGCACTGATTTACGGGTAATTCCCGCGTCCTTCTTCTTTGGTGGGCTTCTAATGACAATCAAAACTCAAACCAGCAATCGTCAATTTCGGCTAAAAACCCGCCCTGTGGAGCGTGTTTCATCTGACAACTTTGAGTTTGTCGACGAGCCCCTGCCGAAACTCGGAAAGGACGAAGTGTTGATCCGCAACATTTTTCTGTCACTGGATCCCACCAATCGCATCTGGATGAGCGACATGGAGCAGTACATGCCGCCTGTACAAATTGGCGAAGTCATGCGCGGGCTCGGGATCGGACGAGTTGAAGAATCGAACAACGAACGATTCACCAAGGGTGATTTCGTTTCCGGCTTGCTCGGCTGGCAGGATTATTTTGTGGCTAACGAAGAAGCCGCCGCCGGGCTGATGGTTCTTCCCCAAATTCCAGGTGTTCCTGTAGAAGTTTTTAGCGGCGCCGCTGGGATGACGGGCTTGACTGCATTTTATGGATTGTTCGAAGTCGGCAAGGCTAAGGAAAAAGAAACGCTTGTCGTTTCCGCTGCCGCTGGAGCGGTTGGTAGCATCGTCGGTCAACTCGGCAAGCTCATCGGCATGCGCGTAGTTGGTATCGCCGGTGGTGAAGAGAAATGTAAGTGGTTGCTCGACGATCTGGGGTTTGACGCCGCTGTCGATTACAAACGTCCGGATTGGAAAGAACGGCTTATCGAGGCAACTCCGAATGGTGTCGACGTCAATTTCGAAAACGTCGGCGGCAAAATTATGGAAGCAGTTTTCAATCGCATGAATTTGTACAGCCGGATGGTTTTGTGCGGAATGATTTCCGGATACAACGAGCAAGACGATTCGAAGTCGCGGATTAGCTTGACGCGGGCGCTTATGCAGCGAATCACCATCCAGGGTTTCATCGTTTTGGATTATCATAAAAAAAATGTGGAAGCGACCAAACAGCTTGCCACCTGGATTGCCGAGGGTAAGATCAAGCATCGCGAGACAATAGTTGAAGGTTTGGAGAATGCTCCAATGACGCTCAACAAGCTGTTTGATGGCGGAAATGTAGGAAAACTTTTGATCAAAATTTCTGAGCCATAGTATGATGAGAATGGGCATATTTTCTGCGCCCTATTTCCGGAATGGAATCTAATCATGTCAACGCATTTGCTGTCGGTCCGTCAGGCGAGTTTTAGAGCGGCGCTGATTGTGGCGTGTGCTGCCCTTGGCTCTTCGATTTCACCTTTGCCTGCCGAAGCTATTCCGGTCGTACCCCCGGATCCGCTACAAACGCAGACTCGCGAGGCGGAACAAATCGAAGCTGGTTCTCGACTCGCTAAACATTCGAAGCCTCGACCGATCGATCACAAACCTCAACTTCTCGAATTCGGCAAACACACTCTGGAAGTCACGCCACCAGAAGGTTACATGCTTGATGTATTAACGCGCGAGGACAAGAAATCGTTTGCTCTGATTGGACCGAAACGCGATGATGGATCGTCGGCGGTTTTGATGATCAACATGATCGTCTCCGCTGAAGAGGAATCGAAATTGCATCCGGTAGATGTGATTAGAAACGGTATGTTAGACCCGTTTCGAAACCATCTGTCGAACTACAAAGAAGACGTTAAAGAGCCGTCGGAAATCAACGGTTTCAAATTCGATAACACATTTTACTCTGGAACCGCCGGCGCCAAGGCGATCAAAGGTTTTGTATACATCGGTAAGATCGCTGATGGATTCTGCGTTTTGTCAGGCATGGACACCCAGGATGGTTTCACTGAATCGCAAGGATTGTTGGTGAAATCGGTCGAGTCTTGCCGGTTGGTGAAGTGATTTTTTCCGGCTTCGTTGTTAGACTTATCGCCGCCAATTGAATCAAGTTGTTCGCAACTTGATCGCGTCGATGCCAACTCGTTGCCAACTAACTGCTAACTAACGCCAGTGCGCCGCCAGTTTCTCCGGCCACAAATGTGATGGCAGAATCATCACTGCTTCGGTTTGTTGGAAGTCCGCGATGATTGGAAACCAGGCATTGGTCAAATGCCCGTGCGGCAGATGTTGCGGTTGGACCAAACAAGTCGCGTAGTAAACGGAACGTCCGTGACACATGCTCAAAGGCAGTTCACGACGAAGAATCTGTTCAAAATTTTCAGAGATTTCGCGCTGAAAATTCCGTATTTCAGGATCGCTACTTATCTGTTCGCCCATGCCCGAAACAGTTGCTCCGATCGATTCAAGCAAATTGATCTGGCTATCAAAAAATGCATCAGTGCTGTAAATAATCGCAGCCGGCAGCGTATGTTCGTTAGCGCGATCCAAAAGTAGTCTGTTTGCCTCGACCAGATAGCCCCAATAGATCTGTCCGCGCTCAAGAAGATTATCTTGCTCTTTGAGAATTCGCAGCGGCGCATCGTTGCTTCGTTCGTATAAGTCGTGCAGTTCTTTGGACAGCGACAGTTTGCAAGCCGGGCGTTCAGAATCGAGCATCGGAGTGCGATAGAACTTGCGACACTCGGCCAGCAGATCCGATGCCGCCTGATTCTCGGGAATGGTCAGTTCAACCGGCTCCTCATGATTGACTGCCACGTCAATCATTTCTTGAGCCGGCTTTTCTATGTTTTTAGTGACCTTCTTAAGAAATTCGTGCATTCGAAGTTCTCCTGACAGAAACATTATTCCACGAATCTGAAAGAATCGATGGAGTGAAACTGAATCGCTATTTCGTTGTGAACACAACCCAGTTTGTTTGCTTATTAGTTTTGGATCTGTCGTTGCCGATTGGTACTAGCGCTGATGTCGCGGGGTCTTTGTACCAGCCCTCGTCCCATCCGCCCATGTCGGTGTATATTGCGTCGGCTACGCCCATCGCAGCGAGGTCACTGTTGAACTGTTTGAAGTCGATTGCGTCAACACTTTCTACGACGCCTTCGCGATTGTCTTTAAATTTTGCAATTGCGCGCATCTGAAAAATTTTCTTGTCTTTGAATTTCGCAGGCTGTCCGTTGCTAACAAGTTGAAACTGTTGAAATAGCGATGAACCGCTCTTCTCCAACGACGCAATAAAATCTTTTGTAAAAATCGCGCCGCTCGAAGATGGAAATATTTTGAAATTTCCTCTGGTGATCTGAATCGCGCCACCAATTGGTTTCGAAACACGGCTTTCGTTATTGACCTTTCCCTTGTATGCATAGATACCAACTACGGTGCCAGTTGTAGTTGTGAACGCCGCAGGAATGCAGAGTTTGATCTTTGTATTTTGCTTATCCGGTCGTTTGAGTTCCCAGCCGATTCTCAAATCGTTCTTTTCATAAATGTGATACGGCGTACCGCTTGCACCCTTCATTGAAACGACTGATAAGCCCTTCGCCGACGCTGAGGTCGGAAACAGCGTGGTGCCGATAAGCATCAGAAGGACGGGCAGGACTGGTGGCTTCATAGTAAACATGATATCCGCAACGACAAACACTAAGTATAACGTTGCTGGCCGATGTTTGCAGAAATTGCATATCGAGGTTGCCGGGGGCACGAAAGTTATCCCCGGTACGCATCTGTTTCAGCCCACTGACTGCGGGTTTTTGAACCAATCACAGCAGGTTTTCAGATAAATGCTCCGGATGTCTCAGCATCTTGAACGTCAATGTCGTTTCCTTACCAATCACCGGAATCTGGTTGATCAACGGTATGGATCCAAGTTCCAGCAGTGGTTGATGCGAATAACCAGTCGTGATTTCGTACTGGATCAAATTTTTGCTATCCTCTTCGGTCAACATTTTATTGATGTCGCGAACGCTGTGTGCCACTGCTTGCTCATCGCCTTTAGCGTTCGTTTTCACAAGCGCCAGCTGAAACGGATCTTTCCTCGCGCTGATTTTTAGCAATTGCGCAATTGAATCCTTGTCGACGTTGGCGGAACTCTCACCAAGAATTTGGAACGCGCGCTTTGGACTGATTGCTTGCGCAACGTGATCCGCTGTGCCGTTAGCACACAAGTAGCTGTACGAATACGCCAGTGCAAAACTGAGAAAGTTGATCGTGGGCAGCATAATCACGATACAAAACGCGTAGAACGCAGCGCCGAATTCTGCTATTGATGCGCCGTTGTTAGCACGGTGGTTTTGTCTTCGAGGGGTTTTATATACAAACATTATTGGCTCGTCTCACTCGAAGCTAACGCAAGTGGGCTAGAAATCTCTATTTCCGTCGCTAGTCTCGAACGGTCGTAACGACTACCGGCTTTTTCCAAAAATCGTTTGTTTTCATCCTGCGTCAGGTCAACCGCCAACACTGAAGGCATTGGTTGTCCCGCATGTTTGCCGCCTTCCTGGTTGCCCAGTCGATGAACCTGATCTCGAATGCGGATGGTCCAGGTCAAGCCACTGTCTATGATGGCATTAAACGCCACTGCATACAATTGATTTTCATATGCCGTCTGCGAAGGAAACGGATAATTTTGTGGCGCATCCACAAAGACGGTGCCATGATTATCAATCGTAAAAAGGTAAGTGTTGGACGCGCGTTGCTTGCTGAATTGATAATCCAACGAACTCAACAACGAATCTAACTTCGGCTTGGCATGGGCTGTTCGGAGCCAATCAAAGTACGCTCTAGTAAAAGCGTGCCGAACAGTTGATGCCGGTTTGTCCGGGTTGGCTTGCAGAAGCGCACCACGATCGGTTGGATAATCGCCACCGCGGGCAGTGCACAACGGAATTTGTTGATTCATGCCTTCCGAGGTCAAAAGTTCTTTCAGCGTATTCGCTTTAGACGGAATGCCATTGGGAAATCTCAGGACCATGTAAGACGTGGGTGTTTTGTCCTCCATGTAAGCCGGTTGCGCACAAGCGACGGACTTCATGTAGACTTCCTCGCCTCTCTTTTTCAGTTGAGAAGTGAGTCTGATGATCGAGCAATTGTTTTGCGAGCTGAAAGATTGAAACATATTCGGCTCGACTAAACTTGCTTGTTTGCCGAGCCCAGCAAAATAAAATTGTTCATCATAAGCAGGAACATCAACAAACGCCGGATAAACCGAATTGCCCTGAAGAGTGGCGTCTAGGCACGCCTGCGCACCCTGGGCGGGAAGTGGCGTGTTAGTTAAACCATCACCCTCGAGATAACCTAATTCTGCCGAAACTTTTTCAGCATCCCAACCTAAACAATCGAGCAAAGAATTCGCGTTGGTTGTGTACAACTCACGAGCGCTCTTCATCGGAAAAACCGGTTTACCAAAAATATCACAAGGTAAATCTTCACTCGCTATATTTTTCGTTTCTTTCAACGAGTTGCGTAGCACGCGTGAAAGGCGGCGTGAAGCCGCTCGCGCTGACGCCAGATCCGCCATTGCGCAATCGATTGCGTCGGCGGTTCCAATCGAATGCGCGACGATCAGTTCTAATCGCGTCGTTGCAATAACAGTGTTGATTCCGGTGACCGGCAGCGGATATCCATCTTTGGCCACAGTCTCATTACCGATGGGCGGCTGATCTGTCAGCGAGACATAGCCCCACTTCGCGTCGTCGATCACGATGCGTGAAAGGTCACGTGCTGCGGCAAGGCCTGCAGCTTCAAGCGCACATTTGTTTCTGTAATTCACTAATAAGGAAACGCCGACGCCTGCAAATAAATTCCAGCCCACAATAAGCATCGCTGCCAGCGCGATATAGAGAACGTATAAATTGCCTCGCTCGCTTCTCGAATTGCGCTTCCGTTGGGCTTTCATCGGTGCTCTCACTACAGATTCGATTTGAGTCTAATTGAGTGTGCGTGAAGTTGTTGTGAAACGCATATAGTGGATCGATCGGCGGAAATTCGACTTCACGTTCAGTTCACGCAGGCCTCACGTAGAGTTCACGTTTGCTGATTACAGTTGAGCCAACGATAACCAAAACGCAGAAAGTGTGTGATTAAGGACGGCGGCAGCGTCCAGCGGTGTGCTGCGTGGTTGTGCTCGACTAATGGTCTGGATTTACGGGAGAAATCAGATGATACGTTCAAAAAAATACAGGTCATTTCTAATGACCAGTTTCTTATGCGCGCTCGCATGGACAGCCTGTTTTGCCTTACAGGCTGAGGCACGCGATTTATATGTGTCGCCCAATGGTGATGGCACCACTGCCATCACCTGGAAAACGGCGTGGAAATCATTTCAAGCAATCGATTGGACACAAGTAGTTGTAGGAGATCGAATCATCGTGGATGGTGGCACTGCGGGCATCACCTACACTGGTCAATTTACCGTGCCCGTCAGTGGGATCGTGATTCAGCAAGCTGGTGGCATCAACCGGAGAGGTAAAGTCACCATCACCGGTTCTAGTCCTCCGGTGCAATCTGGTGTCACCATATCTGGTTCCAATGTAAGAATCGTCGGTAATACCAGATCAGGTATCACGATTAAATCCTTTGGCGGTGAATGCGTCAGAGTACTCACTAATGGTAATACTTTCAAGAATGTTCTAATCGGTCCAGTGACCGGGTTTCCTCCGTATGCCGGCGGTAAAGTCGGCGGTCTGCTATTCGGCGGCGTCAACAATCAATTCATTAGTTGTGATTTTCGTGACGTCTTCAAATGCGCTGTCGAAAGTCCCAACGCTGGCGGAGCGAACCTCACGGTTTTTCGTGATTGTACTTTTGGAAACGATGGTTATGGATTTTGGGGAGTCTGGGGCACGGGAATTTACGGTCTGCGCCCGGGAGCTACGACAGTGGATTCCACGATACACGCACGAAAGTGTGTATTTGGCCCGATGCTGAACAAAGGCATCGATGTGGTGCAAGGTCGGCTCAATGTCGGTGACACACTTTTCCTCGGAGCAAACTATGCCAATCTGTCGTTTGAACCAGCGGTCGGAGCGATAGCGAAAGCGGTCGTTGACAACTGCACCTTTTATGAGCCAAATTTCTCCGGGCAAACCCCATACGGGATGCTTTTGTACAATATCTCGACGAACGGAAACGGAGTGTTGAAAGTGCGCGACAGCATCGTATATGGTGGCGTCGTTCATGTGCCGGCAACTCAAGTGATCAATGGCGGCGGAAACTTTCAATATCACGTAACCGGCAACACCACTGCGTTAGCGGCAGGATTGGTTGATCCGCAATTCACCGCCGAAGCTCAATTGTGGGCGCCGATAACTCCAACGACTATCTCTCCTCGGGTTTGGACCACACAGAGCTACGCGTTAAACACCGCCTCGCCGGCGAACGGAAAGGGCTCGTCGATTACGCTGGTGACGGACATTGTTCCAGCTTATGGACCAGTCCATCGCCTGCCTCCACTGGGTGGACCGTAATTGCTAACGGCTGCGCGTTGTAGCGGCGTTCCGTTTTGATGTTGATGCGAAGACCGCCTGTCTAAACGCAGGCGGTCTTCGTTTTGTCTCAGACTTTTATATGGCTAGAGCGAATTTGTTCGCTAAAAAGGTGTGGGCAATGTACGAAATTGCTCCCAAGAGTGATCCCTGACGGGTTTATCCCGAAACGCCTACTCTGATTGGCTTTTGATATTGTGGGACTTCTAAAACGATTTTGGGGCATCGTTTGCGATATTGTAGAAGTCCACAGGCTCAGTTTCTCCGTGGCGTATTTTACCCCTCGACAAGTAACGATTTGTACACTATTCTGTTGAAGTAAATCGGATTTCCAATCGCTAAGTCATCTACTCCTTCTCTCCAAAATCCTTCTCGATTATTAGTCTCGATTACAACTACGCACACAAGCAGCTCTATCACATTCAAAACATCTTCTTTCTCAGAAAGAAGTTTTTGTGCCACGCAAAACACTCCAGCTCTTTCTTCGGAAAGGCGCACCAACAGCCATTAGACGTTGACTCTTTCTAGTAGAAAGAGGCGTTCGTTTTATCTTGCAACACTCACGATCTTTCTTCCCGAAGAAAGGCAATCGCCTCGTGCCACCGTAACCGGTGCACTCCCTCTTCCAGAAAAATACTGCCACGTTGTTGCAACGTTGAGCGGTTAATCTCAAACAAGTTCGAAGTCCACGCATTTTGCGGCTACCACACAAAACATTTACTACCGGCAGGTTACTTGGTGCTGGTGTGGTCGCTGTTCGAATTTTGCGGAGAATTGGAACATGGGAAATGAACAAGGCGATGCCGGCGCTAAGCCAGCGGTAAACAACGTTGAAAAGTTGAATCAAATCCTGGAGGCCAACCAGTTCGTCAGGATCGATTTGCGCGAGAAGTTTATGGCAGACGCCATGGCCCCCTCTCCGGATTCGCTCGGTGAGCGCCTCTGGACCGTCACAAAAGAAGGCGCAAAACAAATTCCCGAGGGATTCAAAAACTCTCTGGATCCCCAAAATATTCTGCCGAACGTTGCAATTGGTTTTGGCATCGGCGCCGGTATGAAAGCAGTTCTACCTGAAGGCGGCCCCGTAGCCAAAGCGGCTGGCGGCGCGCTCGGACTTTACTTTGTTGGTAAGCCTCTGCTCGAATCCTATTACATGGCAGCAACTGCAAACACTCAGATCGATATGTATCACGCCTCAACTCACCTCGGAGATGCTGTCGGTGGAATGCCGGTGGCAATGGTCGAAGGCGCAGTTGGCGCCAAGATCGGCACCGCCGCTGTTGGTCGCGCGATGAGACTCTCTGTTGCAGAACCGCTAGTCAATTTCAAGGCTAGACAGTATGGAAAATTAGATGCGCATCTCGATGGTGCCAACGCTGCGCTCCGCAACGTTGCGTTCCGGCAGATGGGCATCGGCGGTCCGGTCATGCGGATGCCCGAAGGTCATTATTCCGGAGTGGTGCCTCCGTATCTGCTCGAAACTCTGGCTAAAAACACTAAAGATCCAATTTATCTCGAGACGATTCGCAAAACGGAAGCACTGGCATTAACCGGTCAAAGAGGCAACATTGGCTCATCGTCCGTTGCAAGAGTCGATCACAAAGGCGCTCGTGAAGTTTACGATGCGAAGGGTAAGGAAGTCGCAGGCGAGTTAGCGCGTTCGGAAAATCAAGGCAAAACAGGAATCGCGGAAGTCGATAACGTCTTCGATTACACCGGTGATGTGCGTTCGTATTATCGCGACGTTCACGGTCGAAACTCGATCGACGGCATGGGCATGAAGCATAAGTCCACAGTCAATTTCGGCGACATGGAAAATGCTTACTGGGATGGTTCCGCCATGACCTACGGAAAACCAAATGCGAAGAGCCCCTTCAAGACATTCGTCCTTCGAGATATCACAGGGCATGAAATCGCCCATGGTGTCACTGAATTCGAAGCAAAAACTGTTTATCGCAACCAACCTGGAGCACTAAACGAACACTACTCCGATGTGTTCGGCGCGCTGGTCGATCAAAGAGCGCTGGGCCATAGTGCAAAAGAAGCAAGCTGGCTGGTCGGCGACGGTATCTGGAAGGAAGGCGTCAACGGTCGCGCGCTGCGTGACATGAAAAATCCAGGCACCGCATACAATGACAAAATTGTCGGCAAAGATCCGCAGCCGGCTCACATGAATGAGTTCATCAAAACCAGAAGCGACAATGGTGGCGTTCACCTCAACTCCGGAATTCCGAATAAAGCCTTCGCCGATTTCGCACAAGCCGTGGGTGGAAACGCATACGATATCCCTGGAAAAATCTGGTACGAAGCACGCGCCAAAGCCGGTGCCACTCCTAGCTTCGCTCAATTTGCCTTCGAGACTGTTGAAGCAGCCAAACGTTTAGGCTACACCGAACAAGTACCGATGCTGCAAAAAGCATGGGACGGCGTCGGCGTTAAGCCATCGAAAACTGATACCGGCGTTAAGGAAGTTCCGATTCTTGTCGGGCAAACACCGGATCGCGTTTTTCCTAAATAACGTGGGTTCAAGTCAGCTGAAGCAGAGTATTGAGTCTAAAAAAGTTAAACTCTCGAATGGGTTTCGCGTTCAATAGAAAAAAACACCACGAGTGGAATCACCATTGGTGGTGTTTTTTTTGCTCGCTTTAGTTTCCAAACAAATCCTTAGCCAGCTTTTGTGTATGTGATTTCACATCCGTGGGCCAAGTTGCCATCGCCGATTCGAAGTTTTTCGCATCGAGTGCGAACAATGCTCTGGTTGCTGGTTCAAAACCTGGTTCATTGCCTGCCATCGCAGACATAAATCGATAAGCGATTTCTTGTTTCTTCTTGAGCGAGTTGCCGTCGGCATTTTCTTTTCGGGCGCTATCGATCAATTTTCTAAGAGTTACCGAGGCACCGCCTGGCTGCACGTTCAACCAGTCCCAATGTCGAGGCAACAAAGTGACCTCTCGTGCCACCACTCCAAGTTTCGGCCGACCCGGCTTTTGCTTCTGGTCGGAACCATCGGCATCTGCAGTTTGTTCAATCGAATCTGTATATTCTTTTTGACCGTGCCGAATTCTATCGGCAACCGCATCAGCCGTTCCGCGAAAGTCAATTTCGACCAGTTGGCTGTCCTCGTCGAAAATAAGAAGTGGTTCTGTAGGACCACTATCGGCAGCCGTTTTAGACGCTAACGCTACATCCAGCAGCTCGCCTTCTGCGATCAACTTTGGTCCAACAAAGCTCACGCAGTGTCTGTTTCGAAGCATTATCATGGTTCTGTATCCTTGTACCCTATAAACGTTTTTGTTTTACCCGGGTAAAAATATCATATCACAGTTTTACCCGGGTAAAACCATAGCGCTCGAACAGCTCTGGAATTCGGAAATAGGTACACTTTAGCCACAACCAAACGCAATAATTGTCTCGATCGCCAACGAGCTCTCGGAGCATCGGTCGCGCGGTCCCCCTAACCTAGCCGTTAGATTCATAAACCTGATAGAAGTCCGCTCCCGAATTACCAGGAGTCCACTTCTATGACTGAAAAAGGTTTGGCGAAAGCCGCTCATGACTTCACGTTCAACTTTAATCCCGTTGACGATGATGATTTTTCCGTTCGTCTTAGTAGAGAGGCCAATAGCCACCCATCAGCAGCAAACACTGATCAGCAGCCGACTTCGCCTGATAGCACTCGGCTGCCAATCGAAAACAAAACGATTGATGCTAATAACATCACGCGACCGGTCACCACTGAGATGCCACCAGCCGGTCAGAAATCTTTTGAACCGGACACTAAGCGAGTGGCAGGTGAAAAGCCTGGCGGTGACGGCGGCTCCAAGAAGATCGAACCGAAAAAAGGCGGACAGAACTTAGAACTGCCCGACATTTATCTTGAAATAGATAACGCGATTGACCGAGCTACAAATAAGAATCCGAAAGCTGCCAAAATTCCCGTCAATCATTTATTTGATGGCGCCAAAGGAACAAACCATCCAGAACGTGCTGGTGCTGCCAAAGGTCGTGATACCGCTCCTGGTGCCGTCAAAGTTGCTGACGTTCCACCAGGAGGCAAGAAAGTTGATTTGCCGACGGTCGCGGATAAGGTCAGACCGAAGGTTAGCGAAGGCGACGGAAAGGTACTCGTCAATGGCGTGGCCGCTGATAGCACCGCGGCAGAACGGCATCTTAAAACTGTAGTCACCAAAGACGGAACTTTTGTTCGCGACGAAAAAAATCGCGTGGTCTCATCCGAGTCGCCCGATGGAAAGGTTAAGCGTTCCTTTGAATATGGAGACGCCAAAGACCCGAACAAAACCACCACTGTTGTTGAAAATGGCACCACTTACAAATATCTGAGTCCGGTAACGTTCTCCCAGAGCGGCGAAACCGTTAAGAAGGACGGACTCGAGATGGCCAGCTGGACCATCTACGATTCCAATAAAAATTTAGCAGGCAACTGGTATGGCAGTCGCGGTGTTTCGCCAGAAGGCGTTTATACCGAATATGATGATCGCAAAACTAAACTCAAATTCGAAGATGGTGCCGGCAATGAACTCACCAGGGAGCAGGCCGATAGCCGCAACAAAGATGGAATTTGGCCGTCCAAAGTGAACATCAGTCGTCCTGATGGCAGCACCGTCGAAGCCGATCTCAAAGGCAACGTGGTCGAGTCTCTTAAGGAGAAACGCACAGAAGACGGCAAAGAAAAGTCGATCACCTGGAACAAAACGGGCGACAACTGGACTTCCGATGAGAGCCCCGCCCGCAAGAGAACTGCTCTGGCGCTTAAGGCAAACGGAGAACTTTCATACACCGAAAGTGATGGCACGCAAAAACTCGAGTCGAAAAACAGTGAGTTAATTGTCACCAAAAATGGCGTCAAAAATAGTTTCGATCGATATGGAGAGCGGGTTAAGGTCGACACCGAGGATGGTGTTCGAGATCTGAAATACACCAAAGACGCTAAAGGCGCGGCGACGCTTTCAGAAATCACCACAAAGACTGGTGATACTAAAACAGTTTGGACCAGAAAAGGAAACACCGATGAATGGACGTCGGGCGATAAGAGCGAAACCAGAAAAGATCTGAAGGTACTCGCTGACGGTTCTTTGCAGTTTCACGGCAAAGATGGCAAGCGTGTCAAAGAAACCACCAGTCTGGAACTGATTAACTACAACGCTAAGGATCTTCCTGAATTGGTGACATTCCCGAGTGGAGCGCAGCGCAAGTTTACCTATGACGCGCAGGGTCTGAACAAATTCGTAGATCATATTCCTACCAAAGATGGTGGCAAGCACGATCTGACCTGGGAGCGCGATAAAGATGGATCTTTCGTCTCCAAGCGCGAGAACGACAAAACTTATCGCCGCGAAAGTGTTTCTGTCACTGACGACGCTGATGTCAAATATGTCAGCACCGAAGATAGAAAACCTCACGAAGCAAAAGTTCGTGACATTGATCGCATCGCTCGCGGTGAGTTCATTCTCAGTTCTGAATCAATAGTAGAAGCCCGAGATCGGCTTGTTGACGCAGTTAAGACCTCCGGACTAAATCCAGAAAGGTTCAACAAATGGGTCAAAGAATTCGAAGAGAATGCCACCAAAAACAAAGTCTCGCCCGAACGAGTCGTTAAGACAATGAATAACTTGAGCGACATTTTGACGACGAAAGAGAAAAGCCCGCACTTCGATAAAGAGCAGTTAAAATCAATTGCCGAAACCGGAATGCACAATATCACCAAATACCTCGAGATCGACCAGGGCAGCCACCCGACCTGCAACGTTACTTCAGTCGAAGTGGTGGCAGGTCGGCAATACCCTGATGAATACACTCGATTGTTGAAAGAAGTGGCACTGACCGGTAGTTGGACAACTTTTGATGGCAAGAAAGCTACTCCGCCAACCGGCTACAAAGGCACCGACCCTGATGGCAAAGCTCAAATTTATAACTCTCTGAAACCTGGAAAGGATGAGCAGAAATACGATGTCTCCAAGCCGGATTCCGGAGATCGAAACATCGCCAGTCAAGTCGTTCAGATGACCCTCATCAACGCGATGTACGAACTCGGCCACATGAATAAAGTTGATGACAAAGGCAAAGTGCTCAACGATCAGTCGGCAGCAAGATATGTCATGGGTCCAAATCGTTTGGAAGTTGAGCGCTCACCAAATGGGCAAACAATTTCAACCACAGACATTGGCGAAGACTTGTTGATGAAGGATGGAAAGCCAGTTCTCGGTAAAGATGGAAAACCAACAAGAGGAGGTCCCGACTTTGTACAAAATCACGTAATCAAGTCAGCCGAACTTTTCTTTGGTGAAAAACCCGCGTACATCGAGTCGACTGGATGGTTCGATAATCCGCAAACTGGCCGAAAAGAATTCAAAAACGATTTGCCGACCAAAGATAAATTGATGGAATGGAAAAACAATGGACGAATGCCGGTTCTCACGCCGACGATGGGAGGCGCTCATTCTCAGACTATTCACGATGCATGGGAAGATCCGGCATCCGGAAAAGTTTGGGTTCTGCTCGACAATCAGCATGGTGAGCCGGAAGTGAAAGGCAGTAAGCGGAAGAGCGGCGAAGGCGACGGCGATGGTTGGATCACTCTAGATGAGTTGCATAAGACTATCAAAACGAGCGATCAGGGGCCTGGCTTAGGTCAGCCAATCATGCCGACTGTTCACAAATACAGCCATCCGTCGAAGGTCGGAAAGTAAGCAATAGTTGCCGAACTGGGACGTTGGTCGAGTTGCGCATGGCGGCTCGGCCAACTTTTTTCTGCGAAAGGAACTTCTTAAAGCATAATCGTGCTGAACACAATTGTTTCAGGGCAACTATGCGCCCAACTATTTACGTTTGCCTCAGCCGTTACATCAAGTTTGAAAACTTGTCGCCTTTGTCTCTAACGTTTTTAGGTTGACCTTGAACTTCATCGAATACGACATCGACACCATCGAGGTCTTCGATACTCGTTTCTTTTGTATGAGCCAGTCGACTCGACAACTGGTTGTCTGGAATCTGCATCTTGACGACTTTGCCCTTTGCATTCGTGAATTCGACCTGCACGCTCTTCGCCTTAATAACGATTAATTTCCCTGTAGTAGCCATATTCTTGAACCCACCGCATAGCGAACCCTTACACAAATGACAATGCTATCACTGCGATTGAACGTATTGGTTCATCGCACTGGTTGTTATTAAGAACATCTCTGAGCTTCGGTTGCATGCGCGTAATTGAAGTAATCACGTCGACTTTTGCAAGTGAACTCGGAAGCGGTCTATAAAGCGATATAGCTAAGGTTTCTCTACAAATCCGGCAAAGTCTCAATCAACCGTTCTTCGTCCGACACCGGGTTGCCATAAGTGACTTTGCGAAGAGTGGGAACGCTCTTCTTCAGCGCTTCCACACCGTCCGGGGTCACTTTTGTTTTCAACAAATTCATCTCGATCAGATGTTTGCACCCATGCAATTTTTCGAGACCTTCGTCATTCACATTGGTTTTGTGCAGGTCCAGTGAAATCAAACTGGGCAGCTCGGCAATGCGCTGTACTTGTTCCACCGTAACTTTCGACGCTTCGATACCGAAGACACCACAACGCTTGGCGGATTTTAAATCGGCGAAGCAATCAGCTGTGAAATTGCATGTATTGAATTGCAGCGCACCCAAGTAAGGGATAGTCGCAATAAGTCGAATATCTTCGCGCGTAAAGCTGCCGAGGGCAATCTTGAGACCCCGCACGGTGACTAGTTTTGAAAGTGGCTGCCCCAGATTTTTATATTCATTGCCAACGTCCAGATCCAACGATTGTAATTGCAATGGTGGCATTCGCTCGAGAAAACCGGGCTCAAGTTTATCATTGATAATTCGTAAATGCCTTAGCGTCTTCATGTTCAAGATTGAGTCCTGAAGCCCGTTGGTCAATTCCGTATGTCTTAAGATCAGCATTTCGATCGGATGCGCAAGTAATGATGCCGCAGCTTTATCGCTTAGTTTTAAGCGTTCAAGCTGAAACGCTTTCTTGCCCGCATGAGGTTGTATTTCCTTCTCCACCTCTTCATCAGTGAGTTCACCAGATAGTAGACAGATGGGAAATGGAATACCCTGCACTTCTATTTCCGTTGCCCCTTTGGGATAGTCTGTTTCACCTGCAGCGGCAATCTCCAACCGATCGTTTACCTCCGGTTTTGCGACCTCGGTAGCCATTACAGACAATTCCTTAGTATCGAGCTCTTGCTTGATTTCTGGTGCCGGACCCAATCGGATAAAAGCCACTGCCAGTAGTATCACGATAGTTACAGCACCAGTTGCTAAAAGCACTCGTGAACCGCCTTGAAAAAGCCATTCGAATTTTTTCACCTTCCCGAGCAAAAAGGAGCCGGATGAATAAACTCCTGACGCCAGAAGTCCAAGGGATGACATTTTCTTCTCCGTCAAGGCATCCTTGACACGATTCAACTCGGCGATTAATTGATCCATGTTTTGGAATCGATCATCAGGATTTTTCTTGATGCATTTGCGTATAAATTCTTCGACCTCTTCTTCGTATTCTTTTCCGCTCACCTGACTTAACGTCGGCGCTAATCTGTTGATTTGAGCCATCATCGTGTGAAATGGAGTGTCGCCGACGAATGGTGGTTGAGCAACCATCATTTCAAAGAAGGTGCATCCCAAGCTATAGATATCAGAACGCACATCGGACTCTTTTCCGTACACAGCCTCAGGACTCATGTATGCCGGCGAACCCATTGAAGAGCCGATCGTCGTGAGGTGGTGATCTTGTTCTGCCATTTTTGCCAGACCGAAGTCAACGAGTTTTACCGAATCTTCTTTTGTACGAACTTCCGCAAGCATGACATTGCTGGGTTTGATGTCTCGATGCAAAACATTGTTCATGTGCGCAAATCGCAGACCACGACAAATTTTTTCAAAAATCGGCAGCATATCAAAAAATGTTTGCACACCGCGTTTTTCGATCAAGCTAGCCAGGCTGTCACCTTTGAGATAATCCATCACCAGAAATAATTGACCGTTGTCAGCTTGACCGAAATCAAATGCGGTCATGATATTCGGATGACTAAGCGCGCCGAGCGCTTTTGCCTCTGTATGAAAGCGTTTAATTACAAGATCGGGAGTGTTTGGAAATAGAACTTTGATAGCGACTGCTTTATCAAGTTTCAAATCATGCCCGCGAAAAACTTGACCCATGCCGCCCTGTCCGAGCTTCTTTTCGATGCGATAGCGCTGATCGAGTATGTCGCCCTCGCGCATGATGCGAGTTTCTCCTTATTGCTCGACGCGACCTGGGTCTTGCGTCCTTTGCCGACGTGTTTCCAACTGCCGTCTGGTTCAATTATGCCTTTTCGTTCAGGCTAAAAACAATTGTTTATAACAATAAGCCAAGCAGTTTCAGCAAATTGAACAGAATTGAATGTGCTTCAACCTGAGATTCATGGACTTCATGGGAAAGAAATAATCCCAATTAAACGTACTCATGATTCAAAGATTTAAATTGGTTTGATCCGCTCCGTCGCCGCCGTCCAGGCATCGACGAGCGCACGCTTCCAACGATCGACTGTCTGTTCAGGTTTTTGTGTTGAATCGACTACATCTAAAATCGCAGCCTGAACTGTTTACACGGCGATCAGTACGCATAGATCGAAGGTATACTTTTAGATGCGGGCTTCTAGAAGAGGCGCCGATTATGGCATCCTTAAAAAAACTCCAAAATTTATTTTTATCGATCTGGGTGCTGCTCAGTGTCTCCACACTTCAAGGTTGTGCGCCTTCCGCGCAACCGATGGCGCCTCCTGCTGCGCCGGCAATGCCGGTGGAACTCGGCACCGCCAGAGAACAAATTCTCGATGACGCATCAACATTTGTCGCGACATTGAAGTCGCGAAAATCTGTAAATCTCAAGCCGCAGATCGAAGGTCGCGTGCTTGAAATTCGCGTAAAGAGCGGTGATGCCGTTTCAAATGGACAAGCGCTGATGGTTCTCGATAAGAGTAAGCAAGAAGCGTTGGTCAACAATTCAGAAGCAGAAATCGAATCTGCAATTGCTGATGAAACCAATGCCCATGCCATGTTGAAGTCTCTGAAAGCGACGCGACTTTCGAAGGTCGGCAATCTCGACTTTGCTTCGATGCAATTTAAAAGATATAAAACACTCAACGCCGATGGTGCTGTTTCTTCAGAAAGTGCTGATGAAAAACGAAACAACTTGACGATCACGCAGGCAGAACTCGGCGCGGTGGATGCTCAGATCTCCGCACAGGAAGCGCAGATCTCCAGAGCGCAAAAGCAGATCAAAGTTGCACGCGCGGAGAAGCAAGAGCAGGTCGAGCAACTAAAATATTTTACCGTCAAGGCTCCCTTTGCTGGATTGATTGGTGATGTTCCTGTGAGAATCGGAGATTTCGTAACCACCGAGACGACGTTGACTACTGTCGATCAAACCAGACCGCTGGAAGTTTATCTGAACATTCCTACTTCTGAATCGCAGAAACTAACAATTGGTCTGGTGGCTGATATCGTCGATGATACTGGCAAGTCGATCGAAGCCGGCAAGATTTCATTCATATCGAGTCAGGTAGATCCCACTCAGCAAACGGTTCTCACCAAAGCCGATCTTCCTAACGTCGCTGCTCGACTACGTTCTGGTCAAACAGTTAACTGTCGAGTGGTATGGGGACGAACGACCGCAGTGACGATTCCGGTAACCTCAGTCAGTCGGTTTAGCGGACAAGATTTTGTTTATGTCGCGAAAAAAGGCACCGATGGAAAAATGGTGGCATCGCAACGCGCTGTAAAACTTGGGCCGATCAAGGGCAATGAGTACAGAGTAATTTCGGGTGTAAAACCAGGCGAGCAGATCGTCACCTCAGGAATCCAAAACCTGGCGGATGGCGTGCCGATCCAACCATCGTCTTAATGCGCGCCGAGGAACATTAATGTCTCTGGATTTTTTCATCAAGCGACCGATCTTCGCAACTGTTTGCGCGTTGATTATTGTATTGGCAGGTGCTGTCAGCATCCCGATACTTCCGCTTTCTCAGTACCCGGAAGTGGCACCGCCGCGCGTCAACGTAACTTCCAATTACATCGGCGCCAACGCCCAGGTTGTTGAATCGGCTGTCACCACAATTCTCGAACAACAAGTCAACGGGATCCAGGGCGGCAAATATATTACGTCAGCCAGCGGCAACGACGGCACTGCCAGCATTAGCATCACGTTTGATCTGGAACGCGATCCGGATCTGGCTGCAGTCGATGTGCAGAGTCGTATCGCGAAAGCTGAGGGGCGGCTTCCTGACGAGGTTAGAAGAACCGGCGTTTCAGTGGAAAAAGTTTCGTCATCATTTTTGTTGGCGATCGGAATGACGGCTCCTGCCGACAAATATACTTCGCAATTTCTTTCGAACTACACGGATGTGTACATCAAAGACGCTTTGAAACGAGTTAACGGCGTTGGTGATGTGCTGATTTTCGGCGAACGAAAATATTGCATGCGCATCTGGCTGGACCCTCGGAGAATGGCTCAGAATAAGGTTTCCTCTCGCGAAGTTATTAATGCTGTGCGCGAGCAAAACGTTCAAGTCGCCGCTGGTCAAATTGGTCAACCACCAAATGAAACCAGTCAGATGTATCAAATGAGTGTTCGAGTTCTCGGACGTCTGAAGTCGGCGGCTGAGTTTGAAAAAATCATCGTGCGCACCGGCAAAGATGGCACCATCATCCGATTGAGTGATGTCGGTCGAGCTGAGCTGGGCGCTGAAGATTATCAAACTATCGTGCGCTACAGAGGAAAAGAAACTGTTGGTATCGGCATTCTGCAACGACCGGGCTCAAACGCTCTCGAGGTAGTGAAAGGTGTTCGCTCCGAGATGACTCGACTGGCGAAGAAATTACCACCCGGTATCACCTATGAGTATGCGTTTGATACCACTCTGGCCGTTAACGAATCGATTCGCGAAGTTCTGCTGACACTGGCTCAGGCTATTGGTCTTGTCGTTTTGACCATATTCGTTTTTCTGCAAAATTGGCGAAGCACACTGATTCCTGTTTTCACAATTCCGGTTTCTTTAATCGGAACATTCGCCTGCATGAAAATGCTGGGCTTTTCGATCAACACGCTGACTTTATTCGGACTCGTGCTCGCCACCGGTCTTGTTGTAGACGATGCGATTGTAGTCATTGAAAACATCAGCCGCTTGATGGCTGAGCGCGCCATGTCCGCGTTTGATGCAGCTAAAGAAGCGATGCGCGAAGTGGCAAGTGCGGTAATTGCGATCTCACTTGTTCTGGTGGCAGTGTTCATTCCAGTTGCGTTTATACCTGGAACAACCGGCCAACTCTATAAACAATTCGCGTTGACGATCGCGTGTTCCGTTTCGATCTCGGCATTTACTGCGCTGACGCTCACTCCGGCTCTCTCTGCTTTATGGCTGAAACCGGGAGATCATGGCAAGGAAAGTCCGCTTATCTTCAGACCGTTCAACAAACTTCTCGACCTGTTAAAAGAAGGCTATCGAATAACTCTGGAATGGACGCTGAAGCTCAAAGCCGTGGCGTTGATCTTATTTGCCGCCGCGATGGTTGCCACCTGGTGGCTGTTCCAGGTGGTGCCCAGTTCATTTATTCCTGATGAAGACAAAGGTTACTTCATCACGATTGTGCAAGGACCGGAAGGTGTTTCGCTCAACTACACAGTTGAGGCGTTGAAAAAGATTGAAAAAATCTTCGATGGCATACCGGAAATTCACTCGACTTTTGGTGTCGCCGGATTTAGTTTTGCAGGAAACAAACCGAGTAACGGAATTCTCTTTTCCAACTTGCACCCATGGGACGAGCGCCGGGGCAAGGACCAGACCCTCGACGCCATCATCAATAGAGTGCGAGGACCGCTCGGCGGTGTCACGAATGCCCGTGTGATTCCATTCAATCCTCCAGCAATTGAAGGTCTGGGAAACTTCGGCGGATTTGTTTTCCAGGTTCTCGATTTGAGTGGTACCAATATCACCGATCTGGAAAAAGCGACGACGGCAATTTGCGCCAAAGCCAATGCTACGCCTGGCTTGGCTGGGGTGTTCTCTGGTTTTGCAGCTAACAGTCCACAGATACAAGTCGAGGTGGATCGCGATAAAGCGAAGACGTTAAACGTTCCGCTAAGCGAAATTTTCGACACTTTGCAAACGTATATAGGATCGTTTTACGTCAATGACATAGACATCGGGACTCGCGTTTATCGAGTCTACGTGCAGGCCGACTCGAAGTTTCGATCGAATCCGAATGACATAACAAAGTACTATGTCACTAGTGCGTCGGGCGAGATGATACCACTTTCCAACCTGGTCAAATTGTCGGAAACCACCGCACCTCAATCCATCAACCACTACGATCTATTCCGCGCCACGGAAATCAATGGTTCGGCCGCGCCCGGGTTCAGCTCAGGGCAGGCGATGGTGGCAATGCAAGAGCTGGCAGAAAAAGTGTTGCCGTCGACAATGACATATCGTTGGGCGGGCATTTCGCTAGAACAAATGGAAGCGGGTTCGCAAGGCATCATTCTGTTTGCACTTGGTATCACATTCGTGTTTCTGGTTTTGTCGGCGCAGTACGAGAGCTTTTCCGACCCCGTGATTATCCTTGTCACTGTGCCAACAGCTTTGTTTGGCGCTATTCTTGCGCAGTGGGCACGTGGATTGCAGAACGACGTGTTCTGCCAGATCGGTCTAGTTATGTTGATTGGATTGGTGTGTAAAAACGCGATCTTGATTGTGGAATTCGCCAATCAGTTGAAGAAAGAAGGTGTGCCTGCGCACGAAGCAGTCGTGCAAGGAGCCACTATTCGTCTGCGCCCTATCTTGATGACTACATTCGCTTTTGTCATGGGTATTTTGCCGCTAGTCTTTGCCGAAGGCGCCGGCGCCAACAGTCGTCACTCGCTCGGAACCGCCGTCTGCGGTGGCATGGTGGTATCATCCGTGATGAGCTTGTATGTGGTGCCTGTCGTTTACGTCTTGAAGGATTCGATCACTACAATGTTCAGTCGCGGTCGCAAGACTCCGGTCGAGCGGGTTCGAATAGCGAAAACAACACCGGCAGGGAATGTCACCGAAACGACTACAGATGTGCACGACAGTGGTGTTGCCGCTAGTAATGATCTTGATGATGAAACTTTTCCTCAGACACTACCACCCCCACCACCGCCCGTAGTGCCATCGGATAGATCTTAAGGGTTCATTTTGCTTTGATCGATTTCTGCCGATTAAAATAAGAAGTAAGGCGCGAGTTTTATAGACTCGCGCTTATTCGCTAGTTTCATGTTCGTTGAGTTGCCGCAGTACGATTAATCGTCGTAAAGCTCTTTTCTCGCTTCTCTGCGATTGTGCGCAGCGCGCTTTTCATTATGCTTAGCGGACATTCGTTTCAGCTTAGCGCGGACTGAGTGACCGTTGCGTGCTAGTCGCCGTGCTTCTGCTCGGTCTTTGGCCGCATCGCGTGCGTCTTCCCTGGCCTCGGCTCGGTTTTCGATGGCATCTTCTCTGTCTGCGTACGCAGGCGCTCCTGTCACGAAGGATTGAAGAAGAAATACCCCTAATATTGAGAGTGTTATACGCTTTTTCATATCAATGTCTCCTTAACGGGCTCTTGTAAGAGCGACAAAACGTTGAAAAGGTTCCCAATAGCTCTCTGTTATGTTTCAAATGCCCATGCAAGCGTGGCTTTGGCGATTTAATCATGACCAAGTTGTGATCGAGGTTCACCCGAAGGAGCGAAGGGCATATAATGCCCTGAATCCCCAGATTCCTAAGGTCAGGAGTCTGCGCGATTGCCTGCTGTGTATTTCGTTCGTGCAAATTGAGGAAACAACATCATGGAATTTCGTAAGCTTGGTACTAGTGACCTAAAAGTCTCCTCAATTACTTTCGGAGCCTGGGCGATTGGCGGTTGGATGTGGGGCGGTGCCGAAGAGAAAGATGCGATCGCCGCCATCGACGCTAGTATTGCCGGTGGTGCCACATCAATTGACACCGCAGCAGTGTATGGATACGGACGAAGTGAAGAAATCGTCGGCAAAGCGATCAAAGGAAAGCGCGATCAAGTTCAGCTTCTCACCAAGTTTGGCTTGCGATGGGACGACACCGAGGGTGATCATTTCTTCGCATGGACTGACGAGAACGGCGAAAAGAACATCTATCGCAATGCTCGGAAGAAAAGCATTATTCATGAGTGCGAACAAAGTTTGAAACGACTCGGCACTGACTATATCGATCTCTACCAGTGTCATTGGCGTGACCCCTCGACGCCGGTTGAAGAAACAATGGAAGCGCTGAATCAACTGATTAAGGAAGGCAAAATCAAAGCCGCTGGAGTGAGCAATTACACAGTAGAGGATATGCAGGCTGCATTGAAGGTGTGCCCGATCGCTTCAGACCAGCCTCCGTACAGCATGATTGTTCGCAAAATCGAAAAAGATGTTTTGCCGTTTTGTCGCGAGAACAACATCGGCGTTATTGTTTACAGCCCGCTTCAACGCGGCTTGCTTACTGGAAAGTTTAGCCCTGATGTGAAATTTAAAGAGGGCGATCATCGCGGCAATGAAGCGCACTTCCAACCAGAAAATATAAAACGCACAAATGCATTTCTTGAAAAAATAAAACCAATCGCCGATAACCACAAGGCGACGCTCGGTCAGTTGGTAATCGCCTGGACGATCGCGCAACCTGGCATCACATCGGCACTAGTCGGCGCACGCGACGCGGTGCAATGCACCGAGAATATCAAGGCTGCTGACATCAAATTATCCAGCGACGAACTCAAGGAAATAGCAAAACATTTGGAATCGCTCGAACTTCAGGGGGCCAAAGCTTAGTTCTTGGTATCAAGAAATCAGATGGATGCGCGTTCGCCTGGCTTAATTTTAAGTGGGCGGAGCTGCATAGCATTTTTGAATTTATGGCGTGTGAAACTACGCATAAGCTACCGGCACTTTAACCATGTGAAAAACTGCGGCATCTAAAACTACACGTCTAAACTACGCTTCCTCATTCGAGCGCCGGACGACAAGCACCTTTCCGAACGCCTCGATTTTGTCGCCATCGCGAAGTTTTTTCTTCCGTCGCGTTTCCACGACGCCGTTGACTTTCACTTGACCATCCTGAATGAGAAATTTTGCCTCTCCTCCGGATTGAGTTAAACCGTTTAGTTTTAAAAACTGATCTAACTGAATATAGTCATCGCTATCGTCGTTTTCTTCCGTCATGACCTTGAATGGTTACCTCCCAAACTCCATCCATATTAGTTTCGCCCAAAGAAAAGAGCAATGGCTGATGCCATTGCTCTTCCCATTAATCTCGAACTGATTTCTCAGTAAGATCTAGTTTTTGACAGCCTTTTCACCGACGCGGTGAATGTCTGTTGCGTGATTAGCCTTGAAGATCTCTTCAGCTTTCTTCAATTGATCGCCACTTTCGCAATGGGCGGCGACCAGGATGTTGCCATCTTTGATTTTGCCTTCGTACATTTTTGCTTCGAACTCAGGAATTCCAAGTCCGATCAAAGCACCGGCGATACCACCGACGGTTGCGCCGACGGCTGCACCGCTCAAGGTTGCCATGATTGGTCCTGCAGCGATTAGTGGACCAACGCCTGGGATTGCCAGAGCGCCGATTCCGGCCAACAAGCCGAGAACGCCACCAATGACGCCACCAGTGCTGGCGCCAGCTACTGCGCCTTCAGGGGACTTGGTTGAATTGTCGTGAGCGAAATCTTGTGATTCACCCTTATCCGGAAACAAAACCGAGATCTCGTTATCGAGAAAATTAATCGATTTGAGAGAGGTAATTAGGTTTTCTGCTTCGACTCTTGTATGTACGAGTCCTACTACTGACTTTGTCATTTGTATCTCCAAATTTGTTTGAAATAGTTATCGGGTTTCTTATTTGGTCTTTTCTTTTTTCGCAGTTACGGTCAACATGTTTTTGACCGCTTTGACGCCTGAGACACCTTTGGCAATTTCTTCCAATCGGGTTTTCTCAGCGTCGGTATCAACTGGCCCTCTCAATTTGAGCGTGCCATCTTTGCCGTAGAGAATTTTTGCGTTCTGAGCGTTGGTAGAGAGACCTGATTCTGCCAGGATCGCTTTACGTACGTCAGCAAGCACTGTGACTTCGAGTTTGCTGTTGCCTTGTTTGTCCGCGGTAACAGCTTCCTTTTGAGTAGCGCCTTTATTTTGCGCCGTGTTATCTGCGTCAGTTGCCTTCTCAGCAAACGCAGGGCATGTGATACCGAGCAAAACCATTAATCCAGCGGCTCCTAGAGCGGTTGTTCGCATAAGTTCATTCCTTTTGTTTGATAAGTTAACGTCGTTTCAATGTACCACCCTCATAGCGCAGAAGTGGCCAAGAGATCTGGATTGGAAAAAATATTTCATCCACGTGTATTGCAAGCCATAGCGGAGTAAATCGATTTTCTTGTATTTAATTGGCAAAACTTTTGTAACGGAATTTACCTGTCGATTTAGTACAGGTGTTCAAAGTAAGTATGTGGAACTTTCACGACGCTGGCATCGCTGACTAAAAAGTGGTGCTCAAAATCATCCCAAAATCATCCACCAAAACGCGCGCCGAACATTCTATATTATGTAGATCAAAATAGTATCCACATATTGAGACTGATTCCGGTCGTCCAATTTTTCTGATCGCGAGATAAATTCAGAACTAAACGATGTTGCATTCAGAACAAAAACTAACAGCCGATGCAGAGCGCTTCCGCGCTGAGCTCGATGATGACGCGCGCGAAGAATTTGACGACTTTGTGCAGTTTTTGAGGTTTCGCGTCTGGTCGGGATTTCATTATGACGAAGAAATTTTAGAGAGCGCGACTGAAGCAATCGCCGATGGAATGTATCCGGAGCTCGAAGAAATTTTCGACGAGAAACTGATCAATCAAATTGTGAATCATGAAGTCAAAGAAAAACTGGAAGACGAGAAACAGTGGCCGGCAATGACTGATTGCGATCGTTTAACTCGCGCGTTTGGAAAATTAAATGCCAATGGTATCGTTGCGCTCGAAAGTGCCGGCTACTCGATTGGTGATGGTTGGGATGAGTATCGCGAAGCTGTGCATGCGCAGTGGGAATTAAAAGGATTGCTTGATTCCGTACGCGGTGGTTGCTTCTATCACGAACAAGATTTGGAACGAGCCGTTGCGGGAAATGGTTTGCAGATCGCATACAGCGCTGCGTCCGGAAATTTCTTAGAAACACTGGGTGTCGCCAAAGAAGTTGTGGACGTGTTGGAAGCAGAAGGATTGTCACCGGCCTGGAACGGCAATGTTGAACATCGCATCCAGCTACCGATTAAGTGGCAGCGCCGTTCTCCACGTTAGGTACGGCTACGGATCGAAGTCTAATCTTACTTTGAATTCTTCGTTGACCTTAAGGCGAGCGTCGTAAGTTCCCTCGCCGGATTTTTTCTTGAAGCCTTTGATCAGTTTTGTTCGCTTATCTTTGATCAGGTCCTTCATATGTTCGTCGCTAAGTGTTGCGCCGAAGCACTCGCGCCAGATGCTGAAGTTGCAACCTTCGCGCCATTGACTGCAGCCTGCGCCCTTCGGTGTCGGCTTCACGAAACCGACTTTGCATTGCGGGCATTGCCCCCAGCTTTCTTCCCCATCACGCGGAAGCGCTGCCGTGCGTTTTGTCACTTCGGGCAAAATGCGTCTTACAAATTCACCGATGTCATTTTCGAATTTGTTAAGCAACAACTTTCCGTCTTGCATGTCGGCAAGACTCTGTTCCCAGGTCGCAGTCAAAGCGACGTCTTTCAAGTCACCATGCACCTGACTGATTAAGGCTTTGCCTTTTTCAGTCGGCACAATCGCCTTCTTTTGGCGTTCGATATATCCCGACTTGATCAGACGCTCGATGATGGCAGCTCTGGTGGCAGGCGTTCCTAAACCGCGCTGCTTCATGTACGCGGCTAAGTCTTCATCGTCCATTTCCTTGCCGATGTTTTTCATAGCGGTGAGCAAGGAACCGTCGTCATAAGGCTTTGGCGGTGTGGTCTTTCCGCTCTTCAATTCTTCGGCGCGTTTGTCGACGTCTTGTCCTTTATTCAACGGAGGCAGCTGCTGACTTTCTTCAGCATCACCTTTATCTTTCGCTTTAGCTCCGGCTTTTCCTTTTTCTTTTTTCTCGGGCTCTTTCTCTTTCTTCTGCGGGTCGGCTTTTGTCCAACCGGCATCCTTGATTACGAAGCCTTTGGCGCGGAAACTATATTCGAGAATCTTGATAAATGCGGTTGTTTCGTCGCGAATTTCAGGAGGCAAAAAGATGGTCATGAATCTGGTTGCCACCAGTTTATAAATGTTCTTTTGTCGCTCTGGAAGTGAGGACGGAACGTCATTGTAGGTTGGAATAATGGCGTGGTGGTCGGTTAGTTTGGCATCGTCCACATACGCCTTGTTGAGCCGAGGTTTCAAAAGTGCAGCGGTGATTTTGCCCGGAACAATTCCTTCTTCTGCAAAAGCATCGCGCGCGGCTTGAGTCGTAGTCGATTGTTTTAAAACAGAAGACAGAACGCGCGGAAGTTCTTGCACCATATCTGATGCCAAATGCCGCGACTCAGTTCTTGGGTAAGAAATCAGTTTGTATTCTTCGTATAGGGTTTGCGCTATGTCCAACGCTTCTTGAGCGGTGTAGCCGAAGCGTTTGTTGGCTTCTTTCTGCAAATTCAGCAAGTCGTACAACGGTGGCGCGTTGGTTCTTTTCTCGACCGTGTTGACTGAAACGATCTTGCCTTTTTTCTCAGGTTTGATCGCAGCGAATATCGCTTTTGCGTCTGCCTCAACTTGAATTCGAGTTTGCGGCTCTTCTCCTGGTGTTATATATCTGGCTTGGAATCCCGGTTCGAACGTCGCGATGATTTCGAAAAAGTTGTTCGGTTTAAACTCATCAATCGCTTTTTGACGATTGGTGATCAAATTTAGTGTTGGAGTTTGAACGCGACCAATCGTGCACAACTGTCGATTGATTGAAGTATATGCGCGAGTGAAATTCAAACCGACGATCCAATCCGCTTGCGCTCTGGCAGAAGCTGCATTGGCTAGATTGTCATATTCGGTTGACGATCTCAGTTTTTTTAGACCTTCCTTAATAGCGTCTGCGGTCAGTGAACTAATCCAGAGGCGTTCGACGGGCTTGTTACTACCGCTCAATTTATAGATCAGTCGAAAGATGTGTTCGCCTTCGCGCCCGGCGTCTGTTGCGCAAATGATCGAATCAGCTTTTGGATCGGAAAAAAGTTTTTTGATTACGTTGAATTGCTTTAGAGTCTTGTCGACGATTTTATATTTCCACTCAGTGGGAATCATCGGCAGCTGCGCAATTCGCCATGGTCCGCCCCAAACCGGATTCATATCCTCCGGTTCTGCCAACGTGACCAGATGTCCGAACGCATATGTGACAGCGTAGTCATTGCCCTCGAAGTAGCCATCTTTTTTATTGGTGGCTCCGACAACGGCGGCAATATCGCGCGCAACAGACGGCTTTTCAGCGAGAACGACTTTCATGTCATTGATCCAACGTGCGACCTTTAGCCTGTATTCTTGCGCATCCTGTGGAAAAGATAAAGACTTGCCGGTTCATGTGGAACTTCGTATAGGTGCCATAACCTGGTCCTGCAAGCAATTGTCACAACCGACTTCCAACTCTAAGAGTCCATTAAGGACTACATGGAAACGAAACTGGCGATAGTCGGCAAAGAAAAACAGCTGTCAAACTGTTGGCTGGTTTGAACATCGCTGTATCGATGAGATATGCTTACTGCCTCTCGCCGATCTCATTGTTTCGACGATTCTCAATTGTGTTGCGCTGGAGTTAGATGGAACCGCCGAGTCGACTCAAATTAGTCTTAATTCTGGTGTGGTCGCTGCTTCCATGCATTGCCATCTGGATTGGCTTGTATGAAATCAAAAGCGCTGCGTGGACGTTCCTCTTGTATCACGGACTCGTGTTGACGCCAGCGATTTGGTGGGGACGGAAGTTGTGGGTACCAACTTTGATCGCCCCCAAGATCAAACACTGTGCACTACTGGTAGTGGCAGCCCTGGTCTTCACTGTAATTACTATTCTTACCTATGAAGTGATCGGCAAGTATTTATTGTCGAACGACGGTGCGTTGGATTTGCTTAAGCGTCAGGGTTTCAACAAGCAGGCGTTCTGGCCTTTGAGCATTTACGCCATCGTTATCAATCCGATTTTCGAAGAGATCTACTGGCGTGGTGTTGTTCTAAACGAGTTGGAGAAACATCCGACAAAGATAAAACACTTCGCGCTGATCTGGTCTTCTCTGGCATACGCCCTGTTTCACTACTTTATCTTTCGAATGGTGCTGTTCCCTGGTTGGGCCGAATTAGGCACGATTATGCTCGCAATTTACGGAGCAATTTTGGCAGTGTTGTATCGAAAGACTGGCTCGATAATCTTCACAGCGCTGGCACATGGCTTGCTCACCGACCTTGCCTGTATAGCGCTAATCTTGGACTTGTTGGGACGATACCCGGGAAGCTTGTAGAACCGCAAGGCACTGTTCTTCCTGGAAGGGCAGTCGACCGCTTGCTTACTATCTGCGGTATCACTCACGATTGCTGGTGCAAGAGATGGTAGCGATGATTCGAACCTATCGTTTGTAGTTCGATATAAAAAGTTCAGAGCCCAATTTGCTCGTGTTGTTTTCATTGCAGTTATTCATACCGTACTGCAGCTGCCATTCTTGTATGTTTGCCCAGCCATACAGTTTGCGAATGTCCTGGCAATCATCGTATGTGATCAAGAATTTGTGGTCGGTGTTTTTCAAAACGTGGGCAAGACGTTCGTGATCGAAACTATGCAAACTTCCGTTTCGCCCGTACAGTTTCTTCGCAGTGAAATACGGCGGATCGAGAAAGATGAAAACGTCATCGCCAGGCGCGACAATCACCTTTTCAAAATCTCCACGCGTAATCGTCGTGCCTTGCAACGCCTCCGGCAGCATGCTCAGCCGTTCTATCGCCGATGCGGTGAACCGATTGAGACTGGCCTGGCTGGAAAATCCACCGGCTCTCGTAGTGCCGGAAAACGTTACTCGATTAAAGAAGAAAAACAGCAAGGCAATCCGATGAGCATTTGTTGTTTCTTCACGCCGAGCATCCAAAAAATATTTTTTGATTTCGTCGGGGGAGCGAAAACCGGTTCTCAAACTTTCCAGTTCCTCTTGCAGCTTCCGACACTTCCGCGGAGATTGAACAGTTTGCCAGAACGTGACCAGCTCTGCGAACTCATCGTTAATCCAATATTTTTGAGCAAAACCTAGACTTCGCGCCTGGAAGAATACACTGCCACCGCCGACCATCGGTTCTCGATACTCGACAGCCGTTTTCGGGAGCATCTTTTCTATCTGTGCAATAGCTTTTTGCTTCCCGCCCGGATATCGCAAGGGGGAGCGATAGATTGTTTGTATGCCTACAGAAGGTGAGGTTCCAGAGTGGACCATCGCGTACGGCCTCGATCTAAACTATCTTGATGATAGCCGATTGGAGCCATTCGCGGAACTGTGATTCCTGGAGGCGAAAGTATATGCTTTATGTCTCGTTTGAATGGTTGATACCGCCGGTGATGGCAAGCGTAGATTGGCCGCGGGAGTTTGAAAGCGCCCAAATCAGAAACACCAGAACAATTAAGCAGCAAGTAAGCCACAATGTCCTGGTGTTAAATACGGTGCTATCGGTTTCTTATCTGGATGAAACTCTAGACGAAACTTTCCGGGCAACACGAGCGGTATGAGCGGCAACGCGTGTGCTTTTCGCCTTGCGGGTCGCGAATTCAGTCGCAAACTCCACATGTGGAATGTCTTGCTTCTTGCGCGCGTTTTCCATCATCATAAGTTGAGCAGGTGTGACTTCGTTGATCTTCGAGACCAGTCCGAGCCGCTTGAGCAGGAGGATGGTGCCCCAAGACACATCGAATTCGAAAGGCTTCATGCCGGTTCTGGCTGACCCAGGACTGGCGTGGTGGTTGTTGTGCCAGCCTTCGCCGAAGCCCAGCAAGCTCACCCACCACACGTTAACGCTGTTGTCTCTGGTGTTGTATGTCTTGTAGCCAAGCGATGGCATGTGGCAAGCAACGTTGAGAATCAGCGGAATCTGCAAGATGATGATTCCAGCAGCCAAACTCGCTAGAGCTGCCACTGGACCGAGCAGAGCCCAGATTACCAGGCGGAAGGCGATAAAATTGACCAACAACAATAAGTACGCTTGATGCCAGTCTCCGCCTCGATCGAGGAAGGAGTACAACGGATCATCAATCATATCTTTTGTTTGAAGAGCCGGATTAATATGGCTTGGGTACTGCTTCTGCGTAATCCAGCCACCGTACGCGTACCAGAGTCCGCGGGTCGGGGTGTGCGGATCAAGCGGAGTATCCTGATATCGATGGTGTGCCCGGTGCATGGTCACCCACCACAGTGGCGAGCCCTGCAAAGCCAGGTAACCAGCCAGAGCGAATTGATATTCCAGCCACTTAGGACATGCAAACGAACGGTGAGTCAGTAAACGGTGATAACCCACCGTAACGCCCAGCCCATGCCATACGTAGGATATGGCGAACACCGTGCAGAAAACCAGAACATCGTGACTCATTTACGCAGGACCTCAGGACAACCAAACAATGCTGAACTAAAGTTCAACAAGACGATGCTGACGCGCAGAATCGAAGATCCTAAGTATAACCCGGTAGTAGGTGAAAAAACCGGCTGCACTCCCGCCCAGGTATGGTTTTTTATGGCGCGAAACCGGGCCATACCTCGTTATGGAGATCGTAACGTTTTCGCAGTCTATTAAGGAATTACCGGACGCAAGCATTTTGATGCCCATTGTTTCAAGGTTATCGACACTGCGTAAGGCTATTGAATATGTTGTCAACCGGCGGGTTTCGACCATTTTTAGCACCACCGGTAGTATCGAAACATGGGTTTGATTCTGGACCCAATTGAGTTGCCGTGTCGCTTGCCTGAAAGCACCCGAGTTGCTCGTCCTCTTGAAAGCAGGCGTAAAGCCAGCTCCAGTGTGCCGTTTTCGCCATCTATAGATACGGATGCGAAAACCCTGGTACTGAATATGGTGAGCGTTTACTCACGCTTAATCACGAAGGCTGGGAGGGCCAAGGGCTTATTGCGAATAGTAAAGTCTTTTCGCGGCAATATCGAGTTTGTCCGCCGGCATGACATAATGCAATTGAATCAGTCGAGCAATCATGCTCAACCTTTGAGAATCATCCAAAGGTTTAAGTGGTAAAGCCACTTTTCGGATCCGAATTCAATCGCTTTCAAGTTTTAACGCGTAATACCGTCTACGACCTCTTTGCGAATGCACGATAAGTGCGAAATTCTGCGTCTGTGACTTTCGTTCTCTGCTCATTCCTCGCAACCGCTGTCGTGGTGCGAGTGACTCTACATTCACTAAGGTATTTTTAAATGCAAAACAGCAAACTATTTGTCAGAAATCTTTCGTTCAACACTTCAGATAGCGATTTGAGCGGATTATTCGCAGAACATGGCAATGTCGTTTCCGCGAAAATGGCTACTGATCGCGATACCGGCAGACCACGCGGTTTCGCTTTCATCGAAATGGGTTCGGAAGAAGCTGCACAAGATGCTATCCGCGCTCTCGATCAAAGAGAATTCAACGGTCGCGTCATGCACGTCGCGATGTCTGAACCACGCCGCTCAGGCACCGCGTACGGCAGCAAGTACTAAATCTTGCCCTAACGCGGTTCAGGCTTTAGCCTGAAGCTCACAAAATTCTAAAGCCAAAGAAACCCACGGGATTCTTTGGCTTTTGTCTTCATAAGGAAATATTGAGTGCGTGGTTTCTTGACTGCATCAGGGCTTTCAGTGCTCAACCCGCTGGGCGGCATCTGCAGCGCGCCCTTGAGAGTGGCGCTGTAAGCGCATATTACCCAGCAGAAAACAGCAGAACTTATTATTGAGCGGCCCTGCTAAAACGTACAGCCGCGCGGCAAAACATAGCGCTTACAACTGAGCGGAACTCGGTAAGCGTTTATTCTGCTGCGCGGCAATTAGTAGCGCGTGCTACTGAGCGGTACTCTGAAGCTGAGCAGAACGCTCGGCTTGTTCAGAACCTTCCGGAAACTTGATCGGAATCGATGTCGCGCATAGTGACTCTTCGCCCAGGAAATACTCGACTTCCATCGTCGTGTCATGCCCTTTTTCGAAATCAACACTGATGGCGGTTGCTTGAACAACCGCAGCTCCGTGTGTTTGTCCGGCTCTCATTTCGCATGGTGCCTTGTGCTTGAGCTCAAGGCTGAACTCTGGAAAACGAGTTACGCACAGCATCTCGACTGACAATTTTTCTGTCGAATCGAAGCGCTCGAGGTGCATGGAAATTCTCACGTTTGCCAAAGCAAAAGAAGTCTCTTTGTCTTTGACTGGAGTTGCTGCGAGTTCCTTAGCGATGACACCGCTCTGGTGAATCGTCACGGGACCATACTTGGTCGTGAAGCTCTCCTGAGTCGTCGATCCTTGTTCCTGCGCGCCTGAAGCCCGTTTTTTATTTGTTGATTTAGCCTGCATTAAACTGATACCACTTCCGCTTAGTTGGTTTACCCTCTACAAGACTCATGGCAATTTTTCTGCCATTGATACTGTGGCCGTTTAAATCGTCCACTGCTTTCTGTGCTTCCGCATCAGTGTTCATCTCTACAAACGCGTACCCACGACATTTACCTGTTCTTGGATCAGTGGGAATGTTTACTGCACTCACCTGTCCTGCGGTACCTGTGAAGACCTCGCGTATATGGTCCTCCAACGCTTCCGTTGAAAGATTACCAATCAAAATTTTGCTGGTTATCATCTGACGGCCTCCAGGAATCGGAGGTCGTACATCCACTCCTCACCTGGGCTGTCGCTGAGAATGGTGATCATTCCGGTGGACTGAAAGGCAAGTTTTAAAATATCCCATTGATCGTCGCTGATGTCACCGTGTTGGCAGCTTAGCCCGCCTTCTTCCCAGTTAATCGTGACCGTTCTGCGATTCTCCGAATCCGGAAATACCACATATGCACCCATCCGAGTTACGCGACCATAGTGCCAGCGATAATCGACACCCTTTTGCTCTTGCTGAGCCGTTTCCATGGCGTCGGCATCTGGTCGTTTAATTCGTCCGGTCGGTTGTTTAACCTCTTTTGTCATATATGCTTGTTAACTTCCTGTTGCGAGCGAAAAGTCTTGGCGGCTCTTCATGCACGGCAGAAAGAGAAACGGTTGAAATCTTCGGTGTAATTGAAACGTCTTATAGCCTCACGCTTTTGACCAAAAAACTCAAAAGGAGAGCAAGACGGCCGAACTGTATGTTTCTATATACCCATTATCGCACGTCCTTCCCTAACGCCGATCACTCGGCGAATATATTGGATATATTTGATACGAAGGCTGACGGGGTGCCGCTAAACCGCTGCAGTGTCTTGACTAAAACGCTTTGGCGCCTGCTTCAGCAACGGTTTGGTCTTGTTCGCCCGATCCGCCGCTAACGCCGATGCTGCCAACAACCTTGCCGTCTTTCTTGAGCGGAATGCCGCCCGCGAAGATCATGATTTTGCCGTCGTTGGAGGCGTGAATTCCGTAGAACTGACCTTCAGGTTGGCTATGCGTTGCCAGATCTTTGGTTGCGATATCAAACGCGCGAGCGGTAAACGCTTTCTTGATGGAGATGTCGATGCTGCCTAACCAGGCGTTATCCATCCGAACGTGTGCCACCAGGTTTGCTCCGGCATCGGCAACTGCGATGTTCATTGGTTGTCCGATTTCGGCAGCTTTCTTTTCAGCGGCGGCGATAACTCTTCGTGCGTCTTCAAGGGTGACCATTTGCATACTCCTGACAATAGTCTCAAATATTTTTCAGCAAGAACGGCTGAATATCGAGGACTGAGAGTAACACGTGAGGTCATTATTTCCCACTTCTTTGATACTAGTTTGGATATCTGGTGCGTATATTCTCTTTCGCGAGGCCGATGATCAAACGCGAGGCTGATGATCAAACGCGAGGCTGATGATCAAATCAGGATGCCGCTTCTAATCGCTTCCAATAATAGAGCTGCAGAATGTTCGCATGAACCGCCAGTGGGGCACGCGCAACGAGCCGCTTTTATTTTGCTCGAACGAGTATCGTCGAGTTCTACTGAAACTTGGTACGGTCGTGGATCCACACCTTTGACTATTCCAGTCACTGACATAGTTTGATTGTCTAGTCTGCAAGAAACAACTTGTCGGTTGCGTTGATATGTGTCGCCGTCACGGTGATAAGTGGTGCCGAAAAAGTTGAACACGTCTCGTTCGGAAACCGATGGAAAAACTTGCGCTCGCGCCTGGGCGTGGACATGCTGCGAGGTGTTGGCGGTGAGCTGGAGAGGACCAACGTCTCTTCCCAGAAATTTGAGATCGACTTCCAGCTGACAGCGCATTTTATAGAGCTTGATGATTTCGGGATCCACCATCGCCGAAAGAGTGCGGACTTTTTTGGAGAGCATCGATAAGTTCGCCGGTCCTGAGATGAGAAACGTTTTGAGCGCCGCTGCCTTGGTTTCGATGTCCGAGTCGATTAACTGAACCTGGTAATTATCTGCGTCGGTCAGTTGATCGGTATATATAAATTTGCTCTTCAATTTCTCTCGCCACGTGTTTAACGGAACGGAGTTCTTCGGTCCGAATCCGGGAACGCGAAGTAAATTTTCCCATGTGCATTCGGCCGCCGTGTCGATACCAAACGATGCTAACGCCGCTTGTCTAGCTGGTCCTATGCCTTTCACTTTTGCGCTACGGACTGGAAAATTTTCCAGGTACTGCTGCAGTTGATCTTCTCTGCGCTTGAGTTGATAAACGGATAATTTGTGCGCTCGCTCCTGTGCGAGTTGTTCGTAGGAGTGTTTGGCGTTGATCAATTTTTTCTTCAGCGCATGCAATTCAATCAATCCGCATTTTGTTTGCCAGTTGCTGATCGCCTGGTTCCAACTATCGTTGTAACTGTCGAGTTTGCTCTCAAGATTCAGTGTTTGCCCTGATCCTGCGAGGATTTTGTAGACGCCGACAATCGCCATTGCTATCCAGATCAAAGTGAAATTTGGAGAATAAACCAGAAGACCTAACGCTACAACCGAAACAATTATGCCGAATACTTTTGCGTTTTGTTGCGCGTTTTTATACGCTACGGTTTCTGCGCTTGGTTCTAAATCGAAGTTCGGAAGTACAGGCGAAGTGTTGGCCACCACATTAATCGTTTCGATTGCAGTCCAGAGTGCGATCAAATTGAACGACTCTTTGTGATGCGAAGAATCGAACTTAATATGCGAAAAGTCAGGAAGGAAGAGCGTTATGCCGAGCTTGTTTTCCATTCGGCACCAGATGCATTCGCTTGCCGTTGATGGATAGTGGTGCAGCTGATTGGTATCACATTTGCGAAGGCATTGCTCCAATTCTGTTAGCAGATCCACCCATTTTTCCGCAGATGGGCGAGTCTTGTTTTGTGAAAAAGCAGATTCAAACGCGTTGGCTATGGTGTCAGGAAAGTCTGAGAGCAGCACCGCACCTGGTGGCGGAACCATTCCGACCGCTCGCCGATTCGAGTATGCGAAACGATATTCGCGAATCGCACGTTCTATCGGCATCTCGCCTTGTGAATATGTGCCGACAAAGGGATGCCGCCCCATGCATAACATCTGGAATATAACGATTGCTAAACCGAACGCGTCATGATCTTTTGTGCGCAGAGTTGAACTGAGTTTTTTTCCTTGAAGTTCCGGCGGAGTGTATTCAGGCACGCCGACTTTGCAATAAAATTGCTGTCCACTATCGCTGAATTGAAAACTATCAGCGTCGATCAATGCGGCGGTTGCCTTGTTGGAAATCAGTATTCCGGAGTGGTTAATATCTCCGATTACGCAATTGGCGTTATGTACGGAGCCGACAGCACGAGCTATGTTGGCGGCGGCGCGCACCAGAAATCGATAGTCTGCGCGTGGAAAGTTTTTCTTGCGGGCACCAGGCGAATAGATTTCGAAAAGTGGTTTGTGACCGACCACCAGATTCATCACAAAACCGGCAAATTTGCCGTCGTGCGATTGTGCCACAGCAAGTGGAAATGCCACCAGGCTGGATTTGCTCGATAGTCGATTGGCGACCATCGCGTTGACTTTGCCCTGCCGAGTAGCGGGATCGGATATGGTGTAGAACTTGACCGCGCGGTTCGATCCGTCGGCAATCGTGTAGACGTCGCCCTCGCCGCCTCTCCCTATGCGTTTGCCCAGGGGAATCGGTTTGCCGTTGACGACCAGTTGCGGAAGTTTCATCTTCTTATTGCGAGGATTAACGTTTTGTCATCGTCGGTGCGTTCGTTTACTTTTTCGCTGTCTAAAAACTTTGCCAATCCGCTGCTGAGACTCACGTCCCTGCCTTCGGCAGAACTGGCTTGCAGTGGGCGAATTATCGTTTCGAAGAAACGTTGATGAGGCAGGTGATCGTTTAACTCGAGAGCGAGTGTTTCCATGCCGTCCGAGAAAAGCGCGAGTGCAGAAATTGGATCTGTGAAACGCGAAAACTTGATCAGCGGTTCTGGTTCGTCAGTCAAAAAGAACGTAGTCGATGCGTACTCACCGTGTGAAGGCCAGCTGGCGACGAGCCATTCATCAGCATCTGTCGGTTTGAAAACGATTGCGCCGTCACCAATGTGTGCGACCAGAGTTTCGCTTCCTGTGGAAATAACAAAAACGATAGTCGATGCAAACTCTCGCGGTTTGATTTCTCGTTTCGCCGCCGCCAGAAAAATGCGCCGTCGTGCATCGAGCATCCATTCGCGAACAAGCTCATCAGTAGGCAGTTCTCGCGCGACAGTCATCCGTTGAGCATCAGGTGATTGTTGTGCATCCGGTAACTCTTCTGCATAAGACGCCGTTTGCGGATAGTCGTTGGCAACAAGTGACTCGTCATCATCGGGCGACTCGCGCGTCCCAGGCAGCTCTCGAATGTCAGGCAACTGGTGGGGATCGGGAACCTGTTGCGCATCCCATTCAGGAGAAAACTCTTGCGTCTTCGCAAAAAATGCTTTTGCATGCGAAGCGATTGTCCGGCATGCAACCGACGCGCCTTCGCCACCCATTGAGGCACTGCCGGCGCCATCTGATACCACTGCTATGAAAGTGTCACGTTCCGCACCAATAGAGGTGCAGGTGAACGCGTCCTGTCGGCGTGTGTTACTGCGAACGTGGGAGGTGCCACGACATGTTGCGGCGGCCCATGTCCAGCTTGTCTTCACTAATTAGCCACTGCCCATCCGTCCGGCGCTGCTGGGTTTTCGAGCGGCACCGCTTCGCCGGGATTCGATCTGGAAACCGATCCCAGGGAACTCGAGAGCCACGCGAACAATTCGCGAAATGCCAGACCTTTGATCTTCAGTGGTGTGCGCACTGATATTTTCGCGAGCGTATCCATGTCGGCTGATTCAACGCCGACGGCGTAAAACATAAACTCTTTGCTCTCTTCGCCCTTCTTGACGAGCGCGGCAGCGTTTTCCCAATTGTCGGTAGGCGAGCCATCCGAGATCAAGAAAATCCAGGGACGATAATATGCAACACCGTTGGCCTTGTACTGATTTTTTCGATCGCGCAGTAAGTGAATTCCAGTTTCAATCGCCTGACCCATCGGAGTCATGCCGTCTGCTTTGAGAATCGGTGGATGAAATCCGGTGACCGATGTAAATTCAATTTCGGTGCGCACCGGACCGAATGCGACGATTGCCACTTCAACTCGTTTTGCGGCGAGGCCGTCGGAGTTGAGTTCTTCGCGGAACGATGTCAACCCAGCGTTTAATTCTTCAATCTTTTGTCCTGACATCGATGCCGAAGTGTCCAGCAAAAGAAGGCACGGGCAGCGCGGCTCCGGATTCTCCGCGAACTCTACACCTTCGAACGGGATCTGTTCAAATTCTTGGGACATTCCAACACCTTAAGCTAACTGGGCACGAGGAGCGTTTCAACGTGATGATTATATCGGTTTCGCAGATCGGAATGAACATTACATCCGTTTAAGTTCTGAGGCGGCTCACCAAGGTGGTACCGTCGGTGATACTACTCGATAGTGAGGGGCTGATGACATTGAGAGCGTTTCAATTAGTACCCAACCAAAAGTGGAGAACGTTCAAATTGGCCTGGATTGAAATGTTGTCCGTGGACGATGAATAACTATGAGATTGAACAACTCCAGGCTCAGTTGTTGAACCTCAGTTGAACTTAGCTGGATACGATAAATATGAAGACACAGCGCTGTCCAAGGATTGTTTGGTGATTGCAAAAACGATGGACATGAGCACTGCGACCACAATTAAAATGGTCCCGTACTCTGCTAGACCAGGAACCTTTTGGGTTTGCTCAGCCATTTGCGTTCGCGATCGCTGATGATAGTCTCGAATCGGGTAGTACGCGACCAGCAGCACCAGTCCGGCTGAGAGCGTTGCCTGCAGCCCAAATGACGTAAAAACGATGCCCGCGCCAAAGCAGAGCACTCCACAAAGCAGTCCGACGTTGGCTGTTTTGACCTTCCTCATTCTTCTAAGCTATCACGCGTATATGTTTGCCCGATCTGGCAGTGAGGGGCTGAACGACCGTAAATGCTTGAGAGGCTAGCCCCTTGGGCTTTGGAACGATTTTTTCACATGGAGCCGTAGATTAAATCAGGGTGTCAACGCCTTGTGATGTGGTAATCACGAATTTACTCATAGAACTCGAAATTGTATGGTTATCGCATGAACCACTTCTCGCCGATTGCTGTCATCTTCACCGCCATTCTGGGCGCGGTAACCGGCATGTGGATGTGCAACGCAATTGCCGACAATATGCAGGTTCGCGGCTTTGAACTCTCAATGGCTGATGATTCGCAAGGCGCGCTGGTCTGCTACGACAGAGCGATTATGCTGAATCCGAGCCTGGCACCTGCCTATGTCAATCGCGCTCAGGCGAAGCGTGCTCTTGGTGACACCGAGGCGGCTTTGATGGATTGCACTAAAGCGATTGAGTGTGGCGGTTCTCCAGAATTTTTGTTGATGACATACACGATCCAGGGCTCCCTTAAAGAGGATCTTGATGATAAGCGCGGTGCGATTGCAGACTACAATTCCGCTCTCGTTTTCAATCGAGCGATCAAATCGGTCGATTTGAGGATGAACCCAGTCGCGTTCACCGCTCTCACCCAGCGCGGTCTGCTGGAAGCCGCGGTTGGCGAAACCAAAGACGCGATCGACGATTTGACCGAAGTCATCAAAATAGACCCGACTTGCGCCCAGGCGTAACACGCCAGAGCAAACGCGCTCTACGAAATCGGTGATCTGAAAGGCGCATTGCAGGATCTGGATAAATCCATCGAATTGAACGCGTCGAACTTCGGAACGTTCCATGACCGAGCAATGGTGAAATCTAAACTCGGAAATGTTGATGGTGCAAAAAAGGACCTGGATCAATCGATTCGTTTGAATCCGGATGCCACATCGCACGCTTCGCATGGTTCTGAAGAATGCCCAGAGATGCCGATGTTCGTGTCTTAGAACGAATTAGACCAATCGTATTTTTGAAAACAACGTCTGTAGAATCAGGGTGTGTGGAAACAAACGCGTGTAGAAACCAACGTTTTGGCGTTTGTCGACCGAAACGATTTCGTTTTCAACTAATGAGTGCGGACCACTTTAAGCAGTTCCATCAAGCCGCGTTCCATCTGCAGCACCAACGCGCATAAGTCCGTCAGCATTCGCGAACGGTCCATGAGCAAGTCGATGCTGATTTTGTGTTTGTTACCGCTCACAGTGCTGGCAAGGTGATCTACGCGATGTGCGACGTCTTGTTTTGTTTTGCCGTTGAGTAAGCCGAGCTGCTGCCACCGTGCGATTAATTTTTGTCGGCGGGTTTCACCGGTTTTCGAATCCGGAGGCGCGGTGTTCAAATATTTCCAGATTGCTGGAGACAAATCCGTCTTCTCATCGGGGTCTCGATTTAAAACTTTAGCCAACATATTAGGTGTTGAGTTGACCATTTTCGCTTCGCCGCTTTGTTGTTTCAACGCAAGACCCGCTAATCCAGTTTGAAAAGCGCCACCACCCATCTCGACAATATCGCCGGCGTTCGACGCGTCATCTTTTGGAATCAGATCGAGCGAGTTACCGATGCCGGCAACCAGGGCACCACTGACGATATTAGCAATCGAGTTCAACTTCACCGCGCGATCCCTGCGCTCTTCAAAATACGCGCGAATCTCGGACATCTGCGCGATCTCGTAATTGATCCGCGCGTCCGTTCCATGAATTTCAAAAACGGTTTGCAGAATTTCATTGACGATGTCTTGTTTCAGCGTTACTCGTTCCAGTTTTTCTCGGTCATTCAAACTGTTCTTGTCCGGCATAGCTAAAAGTTGATTCAGAAGCGATTCGATTTCTAATTCTTCGACGATCTCTTTGACGCCCGGAGACATCGTGTGCGTATCGGAGGTGAGTTCTTGCTCCGGAGTTCCCAATACCGGCTGCGCACATGCCGCTTCTGACCAGAACGAAACCAATACCAACAAGCACAGCTCGATCGAGATATGCGTGATGCGTCTGGATGTCATTGGTAAGTTGAACAACTTTGAGAATTTATTTCGATGAATAAACACAGAATTAAGCGCACTGTTTTTGAAACAAGTGAGCTACATCTTAGCAGACGCACGAATAGCTTCGTCCGTTCGGCACTGAAGAAAAGTGTTGGTTTCGAAATTTCGCAGGTTTTAATTCTGCGAGATTAACGTGGTTAATCATGGCACCGCATGTAGTGGCGCCTATCTGATCTTCCCAAGGTTTAGTCTGGCAGGATTGATCTTCAAAGCCTCGATCACTTCCTCGGCTAGCTTCTTGCTGGATGCCGGATTCTGCCCGGTGACAATGTTGCCGTCTCTTACAACGTGTGGCAACATCGGCAGTTTTGCGGACTCATAAATTGCGCATTTTTCCTTCAGTTTATCTTCGAGCAAAAATGGCACCACATCTTTGAGAAAAACCAACTTCTCTTCCAGGTTGCTGAAACCGGTTATTTTGCGACCGGCAATGATTGGTTCTCTTTGATCATTGAGCGGATTAATTAGCGCAGCAGGACCATGACACAGCGCCGCGATAATTTTGACCTTGGCGTGGAGCAATTCGATAATCGATTGCAGGTCCCCATCCTTTACGAGATCGATCATGGGACCATGGCCGCCAGGGATGAAAACGGCATCAAGGTCACCAGGATCAACGTCGGCAATCCTCCTTGTCGAGTGGAGAAGGCTCAATTGTGCCGCCCATTCCTTCTTTTGCTTATCATTTGGTTCTGTCTTAGGGTCAATCGGAACAGGACCACCCAATGGAGACGCGACGATAATGTGGGCGCCTGCCCGGACGAAGTCATTATAAGGAACGGCAAACTCCTCCAACCAGAGCCCCGTGGGGTGGTCGTTGGCGAGCCTGTCGCAGCTAGTTGTGACTATCAATATCTTCATCGCTTATCCTCCGTGGTTCTTCCGGGACGGGGATTTTTCGGGTTGGTTCCTGGAACTTTCCGGGAATCTTTCCTCGGTAGTTAAGATTTCATCAAGACATCACATCCTGGGCGCCGATACGCGCACAATAAGGGGAGAAGCAGGCAGTTTATACAGAGTCGCTAACCCTGACCCGTGCTATATTGTCGCCAACTTCGTCTCCGTCCAGTCGTGGACCTTACCTCCTGAGGGAGCCTAATGAAAAAAACACTTATATCGATGTTAGCCATGTCGTTGCTTGTAGAACTCACCGTCGCGGGCTGCGGAGTAGCGCCGTCTTCCGCTCCGTCGGAGCATTATGTTTCGTCCCAGGTGAAGGGCGAATCGGCCAAGATCAACCTGGATGAAGTAAAGACGGCATTCTGGGACACCAAGGGCAAGGACTTCAATGAATGGATGGGGGCTTTCGAGAAGAAGGTCAACGAAATCTATGAGGGTAAAGGAGTCGTTTCGATCGACGCCAACCGGAAGACCGGGAAATTGGAAGTCACCGGCTATATAGATGATGAGAAAGAACAGGGGTATCAAAGTGGCGAGGAAAAACTCTTCACTATAGAGCAGACCGGTGATGTAACCACTAACAAAGAGTTGCCGTACACGGTTGCAGGACATAACGGGCAGCCATATTATTCCGGCAGCCACAGCATTCTCGATAATCCATTCGTGCAAATGATGGTTTTGTCGCATGTAATGGGCGGCATGGGTGGTTGGGGTGGACGTTATAACACTCCATACGGCAGAACGGCTGATTTGAGAAATCATCGCGACACTTTCCGCACATCTCCAGGGTTCGGCGCACAGAAAGCCGCTAACTCGACGTTCAATACCAGATACAAAGCCAATTCTGCCGGCAGCGGATTTGCCAGCAAAAAAGGCTTCGGCACCAGTTCTTATAGCAGCACCACCGGTGGTACCGCCAAAAGATCGTGGGGCGGTTTCGGCAGCAGCAGCAGTCCTTCTTCCTCCAGTTCTGGCTCTGTATGGGGCGGACGACGCTCATCCTCGCCTTCATTCGGCGGTGGCAAAATGCGTTGGGGCGGACGGAGACGCTAATAAATGGAATACTTGCTTCAAGTCGCTGACCAGGGCTCTGGTCATATGATGGTGCTTTCGCTAGACCAGAATGCGGTAAAGAGACCGGCTATTGATGTGGTTTTTGACCTTCTTGGAACTGAAAATCCGGAGGAATTGACTGCTGGCGGAATTTTGCCGGAAGGTCAGGTCGACGAGTTTAAGTCACTTCAGAAGGTGATCTTCGATCGTGACGATCAAGGATTATTTATTCGCGATGGCATAAACATGTTCGCCAATGGTTCGGAGTTAAATCCGGATGCGCCGATGGTGAGCGCGTTTTTGCCTGCGAAAAAAGATGGAGTGGATTATAAACGCTGCAATTTAGTCATTGGTGGCGTTGATGGACAGAAGGTCGATGCCAGCAACGAACAGCAGGGATCGGTTGAAGAGCTAGGGCGGCTGATGTTCTTGCATCAGATCGGTCGCGGCGCATTGATTGACGTTACTCGTGAGCTGGCTGAACTGTCTGACATAATCGCGTGGGCAGAACGAGAAACTTTGATCGAAATCGATGTCGATAAAGCTGCGTATAAGCTCACGGAGAAAGGGAAACGACGTCACGCCAGTTACATGGAAGAGGCGCAGGATCTGATCAAGCGCTACGATATTTTCACCGATGTTGATATCGATTCTTCCGGAGAAGTGCATTTTGACTCCAACCTGGGGCGCGATATGCGCGTGCCGATTTATGAGCTTGAAGGAATTGATCCGTATCGAGCCCGGTTTTTGCTCGGTCTAAACGACGGAGAATGGGATAAGCTCGAGAATTGGACTGAATTGAGCAATGATGAGAAGTGGTATCGTGAGATATTTGCGCCGATTGATGGCGCGACTTCGGTAGAGGAAATTGGGCGAGCAAAGTTGGAGCATGTTGTGGAAGCCGGTAAGGCGAAAATGCGGCAGGAAGGGCGTGGCGACGGGCGTCAGGAGTTCGACCCGGAGTATTAGTTCGAAACGGCGGCGTTTTAATCTTCGGGGCTTGCATGCCAGCTGGGTCCAGTCTGCATGACGCGCGACAGTGGCGTTCTAATCGGCATGATAGTGGTGTAAAAGTCCGCACTGCGCCTGGTTCCACTTCTCACGAGTGAGCTGTGAGTTTGGCGCGACTCTCCATTTGTTTCAAATTGACGCTATTGATTAATAAAACTCCCAAAGGGACAGCATATTGAGATTCTGCGGGCATATAATGTTCGAATCTCGCTAGTAGAACCCAGCTCTCGCATCTCCAAAATGCCTCCTCTGCTGGTGAGAAGGTTCTCCACACTTCATTGCCAGCCTTGCTTATGCGTCTTCATATTCTTCTCGAAAACTTGCCGGGTGTCAGTGGACTAATTGAGTCACTGTCTCATTTTGAGATTTCCGGTGTCACTGCCGATCCAAATCTGTGTCATCCTGGTTTTTTGTATTTGGCTGATGAATCCGAAACGGTTGATAGCACTCGTTTAGGCGTTCGGTTGGACGGCCGCGAGTTTATTTCGGTAGCTATCAAAAACGGTGCAGTCGCAATTCTCACCACGCCCGGTGTGAACTTGCCTGCGGAAACTGCAGAAAGTGTCGCACTGCTTTTATGTGAGGCACCACTATCGGTGCTTGGTGCGATCGCATCGCGGTTGTTCGGAGAACCACGACCCAAGCACGTCGCCATTGTAACAGGCACCAATGGAAAAACCTCGACCGTGAACTTTTGCCGAATGCTGTGGTCGGCAGCCGGTATTGAGAGTTGTTCGATTGGAAACTTGGGTGGTGTTTGCAGCGACGGGACTACGGTTTGGGGGCGTGACCCGATTTTGTCCGTGCCGGAAACAGTATTTTTGCACAAGACTTTTCAAGAATTGGCTGGTCGCGGAATTTTCAATATCGCAATGGAAGCAACCAGTCATGCGCTTTTCGACTATCGCCTTCATGGCATTGAGGCGAGAGTCGGAGCGTTTACTAACCTTACTCGCGATCACTTAGACTTCCATAAAAATATGGAAGAATACTTCGATGTGAAAATGAAACTGTTTACCGAGGTCCTGGCACCAGGCAGTTTTGCAGTGTTGAATGCAGATTCGGATTATTACGCACGGATCGTGGAACGTTGCAAAAAACGCAATCATGAAATCATCAGCTTTGGTTGGACGGACAGTGCGCAAATTCGTTTAGTGAGCCAGAAGTTGCTCCCGGGCGGGCAAGATCTCGAGATCGCAATTGGTGATGCCAAGTATAAAACGAGCACCAAGTTGTTCGGGGATTTTCAAATCAGCAATATATTGTGCGCAATTGGCATAATGATCGCGTCCGGCATGTCGGCGGAAACAGCCGTGAGACTGGTAAGTGTGCTTGATGAAGTAGAGGGGCGATTAAACAAAGTTGCCACCACTCCAACCGGCGGCAACGTGATTGTCGATTACGCGCACTCTCCGGATGCAATACAAGCTGCGCTGAAAGCGTGTCGCACGTTCACGCATGGCAAGTTGTCGATCGTTTTCGGCGCCAATGGTGGGCGTGATCCAGGTAAACGCGAGCTGATGGGTGAGATGGCCGCGCAGCATGCGGACTGCGTAATCGTGACCGATGGCCATCCACGCACGGAAGTGGCCGCGTCGATTCGAAAGCAAGTTCTATCAGGAGCACCTGGCGCGCGCGAAATCGGCAACCGGACAAGTGCCATCGAATATGGTATCAAGGCACTCGAGGACGGTGACACCTTACTGATTGCAGGCATGGGTCATGAGAACTTCCAGGTGATTGGCGATTCTAGTATCCCTTATTCCGATAAAGCGATTGCGCAACGAATAGTCAAAGAACTTTCGGAGAAGTAGGGGTCAACTCAACCTACATAGTTTGATTAAACCCACCCGGCACCGATGCCTGATTCGATTCCATTCCATGAGTCGAAAGGCACGTCTGATTGACCACGGTAGTAGACCTGGTATAGCAATGTTGCTCGGAATTCGTTGCGCCTTATCTGGTGCCGTCGCCGCCGATATAGTGCAGCACCATCTCGTGCCAGAACGGCCAATCATGCGCAAAGCCATCCCACACTCGGTAGGCATGAGGAATCTTTTTCTCAGCCATCACTTCAGACAGGATTCTGTTGCTTTCAAAAAGCGGGTCGGTTTCACCAATCGCAAAGATGATGTCCATCTTTCGAATCTTGGCTAGATGCTCTTCAGGAGCGTTTCTTATGAATGACGACGGATTGCATTGATCGACGACATCGTCACTGTGATCGTGAATCCAATTGAAAACGCTGTAAGGTCCGCTCATTTGTTCGAAATCATAAGGACCGCTCATGCCGATTGTGCGGTGGAAACTCAAAGGATATCTGAGCGCTATGCTCATGGCGTGATAGGCGCCCATGCTGGCCCCGAGTGCGATTACAAAGTTGTTGTCGTTCTTCTTTTCCGTGAAAGGAAGCACTTCTTCTACTACGTATTTTTGATACGTGAGATGTCGACTCGCTTTGTCTTTCGGATGCGCCGACAGGTTCCACCAACTTTCCCGATCGACACTGTCGACGCAGAACACTTGAATCCATCCCTGATCTATGTGATGGCTCAGGGCCTTTATCATCTCCCGATTTTCCCAATCATAGAATCTTCCGCATGATGTGGGGAAGACGATGACTCTGGCACCGGAGTCACCGAATGTCAGCAGCTCCATTTCGCGGTTGAGAATGGGACTATGCCATGAGTGATATTCTCTTATCATTTTTGATCCAAGTGGCGGGTAACATGAAGATGCTACCACTTCCCCGGTCTTGGTAAAAAACCTCTGTCCGTAGATTCTTAAGTTATTTAATGTTCCGCCACCCCGGAAGTCGTGGCCCGGCTTCAAAGCGGAGTAAGGCGGCGACTGAGACACAAACAGTATATAATTGATAGTTGTTGCCAGTGTGTTTTCAACGACTAGCTTGCTATGCCGTTATCGCCTTCTTGCGCAGCACTATATATGGTGTCATTTCCAGAATCCCGAGATTCACTCAATGTAATCTCTTCCGTGCAGGTATTTATGCGAACCGAAATTTTTTGGGCAGGTCTGCGTTGCGCTTTGTTATCCACACTAATTTGCTTCGGCTCATTCGGCGCCGCTTTCGGCGCGGAGAGCACGATGCCTTCGCAGTATGTCGAAAACATAAAACCAGAACTCGCTGCTAGATACGTGTACACCGAGGATGGTGACTACACAAAAGCGTTGAATATTCCAACCTATGAGTGGATGCCGGCAGAGGGACCGCCGAAAACGATATTTCTGGGAATCCACGGGCTCACTCTCCACGGGCGCCGCTTCAGGGTTTTGGCTCGCAGCTTAGCAGTCAATGGAGTCGGTTTTGTTGCGTTGGACATGCGAGGTTTTGGTCGCTGTCATTTTGATCCGGAAAAACGATTCAGCACGCCTCAGGATGACAAAACCAAAATCAATCACGCGAAAAGCTACGAAGACATCGTGGCGTTGGCAAAAGCTATCAAAGCTAAGTATCCGCAGGCTCGGTTGATTGCTCTTGGCGAAAGTTTAGGCTGCACCTTTTGCGTAAAATTGGCGGGGGAATATCAAGATCTGATTCCTGCGATCGTTCTATCTGCTCCGGCGACCAAGTTGAACAAAGATATGTACGCTGGTCACGGGCAAGTTAGACAGGGAATTAAAGCCGTTGTGACGCCTCACCATGAGCTCAGTTTGACCGGTTTTTTTGCTGACCTTTGTTCGTCAAGGGTAGAGATCCAAAAAGAAATGACCGAGGATCCGATGATCCTGAAAAAACTTTCTTTGGGAGAGTTGATTTCCACCGATGAATTCTGCGCGAAGACCGACGCGTTCGGAAAGCTTACATCGCCTACTCTGGCGGTGCTGATTCTGCAAGGCAGTGCTGATGGTTGCGTGTCACCAGAGCATGTCACTAAGTTGATGAATAACATGCCGTCCACTGACCAGAATTTAGCATGGCGCGGGAGCTTCGGACATTTGCAATTGGAGACGATATATATGCGCGCTCAGTCGATTGATGCGATCGCTGACTGGCTGCTGGATCACAGCAGCGAACAGATGGCGAAGTTGCAACAGCTCGAACAAAACGTCGGCGACCTCGGTGGCAACATCACCAGATAATCTCACTCAAATTACATCTTGTACCTAAGGTCAAAATATGAAAGTCGGTAAAAACAAGAATACCCGAGAGCCTCAGTTTCCGACGCCTGAAGATGCGGCCGAGATGACCGATGCGCAACTTCTCGCGAAGTTGAAATCGCTCGGAATTGAAATGGATCAAAAGAAAATGGAAAAACTTTGCGATAAAGTTCTTTCTGCTGAGGATCTTGCCGAGCCATTCGAAGAACAATTTGACGACGAAAACGAAGACAAAGGATTCGAGCGAGAACGGCAGGGTGATTGGATCTGGCTCTGCTTCAGTGAGCTGTGGAAAAGGTGGTTTCCGGACAAACCGTGTTTTGAAATTTTGCATGAATGCATCTCCGATGGTTTTCGATTGCGCAAGCAACGTGATGAGGTTGGTTCGTTGCAGCGGTGGCTCGCTGGTTGGAATATCGCACGCCGGATGATGGATGCAGAAGATGTTCCAGTTGAGCAATTTCATTATGAATTCAGACTGGAAAACAGCCTGTGCGAGTGGGTGCAGGACATCAGTGTGTCCTTGCGCAATGCCAGTTCGGATGCGCCTGAAACGTTGCCGGTGGAAGTACAGTTTTATCGCGACGTTTTGAAAAGAACCAAAGCAAATCATCTCGATTTGTTCGTGCAAAACATGCGAATGAATTTGGCAGAAGCGTTATTCGACATGGGCAAAGTCGAGGAAGTGGACAAACTCTACGAAGAGTGGCTCGCCAAAGATCCGCACTGGGGTTGGGGATGGATAAGCTGGTCCTATTGTTACCTGGGTGGTAGTTCCGGTCCTGAGAATCCGGAAAAAGTTCAAAAGCTACTTGAAGAGGGACTTGCCGTCAAATCAGTTCGAAATCGTTTAGATGTTTTGGAAAAGATGGCAGAGTTTTTGGACGCTCAAGGACGCAAAGAAGAAGCGGACGCCGCCTGGTCAGAATTTGAGAAAGAAGAAGCCAAAGGCGCATCCAGTGCGCCTCCGTCAGAGTCGTTGTCATCGAGCAAGAAAAATTTGTTTGATTCTCCGACCATGACGATGTTGAAAGACGCAATTGTCAAAGTAGATGCGGAAGAAAATTCTGCCACCGCCCCCAGTGACACCGTCGGGCGGAAGGAACCTTGTCCATGTGGAAGTGGCAAGAAGTATAAAAGATGCTGCGGCAAGTAGCAACGCGGCACATGCGGTCCGATTACGGACACCGCAGAAACGGTGATCGAGCAGGCCCAGTCGAGTTCTAAGTTTTTGATTTCTCTTGTGACTGAACTGTTGGATTCAGAGAAAATTAAGACCAGAGCAGCCTGGGCCTTCAGCTTAACTGTGCTTGTGTTTTGGAACGTCGTACTTTGTTCGTAAATCATCATCCAGTTTTTTGTTCTTGTTGTTCAACGTTTCGATACTTCGTTTGGCCGCTGATTTCGATTCGGCAAGCGAGGCATCGATTTCCTGTTTGTTCACGCAATCGGAAAAGTTCTTTTCCATTTCGGTGAAGTATTGAATGTAGCCGTCATGCAATTCTTTGGTTTCCGGAACGGGCGTTAATGCCTTCATTGCAGCAGTCGCAGCCGCAAATTTTGCGATCATTTTTTCGGCAAATTTCTGCGTACTGGCAGAGAGTTTACCGCCAGTCTTGAGTGCTCTCTTGACGGCACCACCGTATTTGAGTTTTTCACTCAGCGGCATCTCGGCATCCCGACGGATTTGATCGTATGCGGCGAACCATTCTGCGATTGGTTTTGGGGTCTCCTCGCTTACCTTGGAGGAAGTCGAATCGGCCTCCGCGAACGCGATGTCAGGCATGTTCATAAATGACAGCAAACAGATCGAAACGACCAAGTAAGTTCGGAATCCCCGCATCTCTCGTTCTCAACTCCAGTTACTCGGTAAAAGCGTGGCTCTAGAATATTCGACCCATCTCTAGAAAGCAAGCCACCATCTGTAATACTGCTGACGCTATGCGGTCTTTTGACCTGATCGACCATCCGTTGACAATTTCGTCCATTCCCTCCTAATTCGTGATTAAATCGTGTAATCGGCTTATACGTCAGGTAGGAAAGCCCATGGCACGCAATCTTGGTGTTCTCATGAAACCGTTTAACGCATCCCTAAAATCCAGTTTTAGGAACAGTATTTCTGGCAAGTGTCTCGCGATTTCCCTTGCGTTTTTATCTTGTCAAATGCCTGCTCACGCAGGCGACGAATCTACGCCTCGGCTGCATGCGCAGCAAGGCACCATGGACGATACTAAGCCAGAACCGAAAACGTTAAATGGAAACATAGAGCGGACTGAAGTTATTGATGGTGCTGGAGCAGGTGAGCCTGGTTTAAAATCGAAAGCCGAGCATAATGATGCGACTGCGGATGATTCAAATACAACAAAGCCGTCACTCACCGAAAGTGCCGAGTCAGATGGTCACGAACCTGTCGTTCTAGACGCTAAGACTCAAGAAGATCTCGGGAAAGTAATCAATTCATCGGCAGGGTTGTTCAAAATGTTTTTCGGGAAATCAACCTTCAGTCCCGTAATTCAATTAGGCAGCCGCAAGCCTCTCCTCTCATCAGAGGAGTACAGAAAAATGGAGTACGGCATAATCGGTCTTGATGCGGTTATTCATATAGGCAGCACCGGACCTGTGGTTGAACATGTGCATCCTGGAGCGCCGGCAGAAGTCGCTGGAATTCGCGAAGGCGATTTAATTGTGAAAGCGCAAGATCATGTTTTCAAACCAGGCGAAGGGCAGCGAGTCCTCTGGCAAACAGTGGCTGGTCGTGCTGGAACACCTGTTGAAATGTCAGTTTTGCGCGATGGCGAAGTGATCAAGTTTAAATTAGTGCGGATGAATATTGAAGACATTCCTGACAAAAAAAGACGCCGCCAGTACGAAATGTTACTGAGTACGCTTGGACCACCGCATTATAATGCTGATGGTGACTTGGCGGAGAGCGCTAAGAAAGACACAAGAGATTTGAACAGATTGAGCCGTTTTGGATCCAAGCAAAAATATATTATCGATCTGGAATCTGCGGCGGCAGAGTAGTTCGCGCTGATGTGGTACCAAATATGGTGCGTGTGATTCTAGGTTGCGGCATTTTAAACCAGTGGCGATTTTGAAATTACGCTGGCGTTCTGAAATTACGCTAACGACAGCTACAGGTCCGATCTTACGATTTCACTTTTGTGAAAACGGCAAGCTGAAAACGAAATTACGCTTGCTTCTGCAAGGATGGCTTCGCATCAGGTTTTTCTAACGCTGCCACAGTGAGACGGACGTCCTCTTCATTGATGGTGGACAGGATTTCTTCGTTGACGTGAGGCAAACTGATAATCCGATTCGCTTGATTTCCAATGATTGAGTGAAACACACGACGAACATCTCGTGCGTTTCCGTATCCTTCGCGGCGCTCGGAGTAAAGTTTCTCGAACATCGCTTTAACGAGAAGCAGTGCCGGTGGGCTGGTTATGAACGCGGCACGAGAACAGAACAATTCATAGATCTGCAACATCTGCTCTGGTGAATAATCATCGAAGTGGAAGAACTTATTGAACAGAGATTTTAATGCAGAGTTCGCGTTTAGAAAGCGATCCATTTTTTCCGGATATCCGGCAACGATTACCACTAAGGTTTCACTGTTGTCTTCCATCGCTTTGACCAGGGCGTCGACTGCTTCTTGTCCATTGGAATCTTGAATTAGTTCGTATGGTTCGTCGATGAAAAGAACACCACCAAGTGCGGACTCAACCACTTCTTTGATCTTTGCTTCTGTTTGTCCGGACAGACCTGCCACCAGATCAGCGCGGTCTACCTCGACGACGTGACCTTTCTCAATTACGCCGAGAGTTCGATAGATATTGGCGAGAATTCTGGCGACGGATGTTTTTCCGGTTCCGGGATTGCCGTTGAACACAAACTGTTTTGCTATCGCTGAGCCCGGCATGCCTTTCGCTTCACGCATCTTCTGCACTTTTATAAAGTTGAGCAGTTGAGCCAAATCTTGTTTGACGGTATCGAGGCCGACCAGAGCGTTTAGTTCTTCAAGACTTTGATCAACTGTCACATTGCCTATCACTTGCGTTTCGCCGCTTTGTTTATCGAGGCTGTTATTTGATGGTTTTTGTTCGACTTCTGCAATGCCGTGCGGATAGAGTGTGTTTTTGAATTGCTCCAACCAAGCCATTTCCTCTTCATCGACAGTGTTGTCTGATTTGAAAGCGGAGTTCGCCAATCTAAAATATAAGGAGCGTGCTCGATCACCGAGTTCTGTTTTCATCGAGTTATCGTAGATGTCGAGAATACTTACCAGCAGTGGCACTTCAGTGGGACTAATATTTTTCGATGCACCTCGGAAAATTTCCTGCAGATTTTCGACGCTGCCTTGTTTGCCGAAAAACATAAGCGTTGGTGCAAGATCGTGAAATAGTTCAAGTTCTTTTCTGTCAACGACTGAATCGACAAGAACGGCTTGAGCACAGTAGTTAGTAAAAGTTTTTCGGATGAAACCTTCGGTGTCTTTTAACGCGTCCATCTGTGTCAATTGATCCACGGTCTTAATTACATCGCGAGCGGGAACCGCAAATTCCAAAACGGCTTTGTTTAAATCAGCTGCCAGAGCGGTACTTTCAGGATGAAAACATTTCTGCGGCAACCTGGACGCGGTAACAACTTCATTCCACATCGAATCGAAGAACTCGATGATTTGCGGGTCTTTAGCTCCCGGCTTCTCTACATTGTTGAGCGTGACGGTGACGATTTTTTGCAAAAGGTCTTTGTACATGCGCGCAGTATTGGTCTTTTCGATGGCGTCATAGCCGCGCAATAGATTGAGCGAAGTCGTCGGTGGTTCCCAATAGGCTTCTGTCTGCGCCAGGCTTGTAAACCTGGTTTTGTGCTCGTCGACCGTGCCGGAGGCGTGATAATTCTGCAGCGCGTGGTCGTACAGATCGCCCATAAATGCATGTTGGCGCCACGAAATTCCACCTTTCATTACATGAAGAGATGTGGCGATCTGGGTCATATCAAGTGCTATCTGGCGGGACGCGTCGGGCTTGTCCTCATCGGCACGCCAAGTTTGCAAAAGACGTTCCTGAAGAGCCTGGATCACGTTGTTGACGACGGCATCGAACAATCTGCGAAAGCCAAGGATGTGCGTAGAATTGGGCATTTGTCCTTCCGGTAGCGAAAAACACATGGTCTTTATACCCAGTCGGCTTTGTAAAAGCAAATGAATCTGACAACTCGGGCGGATCAGATTGGCGCCATAACTGAACTTTTCGAGCGTTTCAAGCGCTGTGAACGCAGGCTGCGAAAATGCTACTTTAAGAGCATGGACAAAACTTCCAAAATCAAAGCTATCGTTAGTTTTCTCACTATGCCAGTCGTTTTGGGAGCACCGCTTTTTCTGCCGGCACAAACGTGGGATTTTTGGCAAGCCTGGGTTTTTCTAGTTGTTTTCTGTGGCGCCACGATTGCGCACGGAGTGATCTTGGCGATTCGTGCACCAGAAGTGTTGGTGCGCAGAATGAAGGCTGGTCCCACGGCTGAGACGCGACCGGTTCAGCGAATTGTTATGACCTTCGTCACTGCGTCATTTTTTGTTCTTCTGGTTTTGTGCGGACTCGATCACAAATTCGGCTGGTCGAATGTTCCGATACCGGCGGTGCTGTTCGGCAATTTGTTGATAGTGTTTAGTTTCGTCCTATTCACGAAAGTGTGTTTGGAAAACCACTATGCCGCAGCCACGATTCAACTTGCAGAAGGACAGCATGTTGTGGATACGGGAATGTATGGAATTGTGCGACATCCCATGTACGCCGGGGCTCTTTTGCTGATGCTCGGGATTCCGCTCGCGCTTGGATCGGCGTGTTCTGCACCGGTCATACTTGTGACCATTGGCGTTCTGATTTGGCGAATTGTGGATGAAGAGAAATTTTTGCGCGCGCATCTTAACGGTTACACCGAGTACTGTCAAAAGGTGAAATACCGCTTGCTGCCTGGGATTTATTGATTTTTTTGTATTGCGGCTAAACGATTTTTACTCGGCTCGAAGGAACCGCACGGTTGCGCCAGTACTACATGTGGTGCTGTTTGTTGTGGGCGTGTGATTCCACTCGCAGAATTCAATTCGGAATCAGGTCCAAACTATGGGTTGGCGGGTGGCGGCGCGGGAACGTTGGACTGGTCTGCGTTGGATGGCTCTTGCGAACTCGGCGATTCTTTCGAGCTTGCCGGTCGTTGATCGATGATAGTTCTTTGTTCGGTATCAAGTTCTTGTGGCGGAGAGTTTTGCTGAGCATCGACGGTTGCGGGCAAGTTATCTGGCGTTTTGCCTTGTTGTTGTTGTTGTTGTTGTTGTTGTTGTTGTTGTTCCGGGACTGCAGGAGTGACTGCAGGAGTGACTGCAGGTGTGATTGCAGGAGTGACTGCAGGAGTGACTGCAGGAGTGACTGCAGGTGTGATTGCAGGAGTGACTGCAGGAGTGATTGCAGGAGTGACTGCAGGTGTAGCTTCGGGTGCAGCTGCTCCGTCTGTGGTGTCTTCTGTTATCAGAGTGATAGGAATAATCTGCAATTTAAACTTCACGGGAATATTCAGTTCTTTGCTCAAGAACTTTTGTACAAGAGCAACTTGTCGAGATGTAATTGGTTGATCGGGAGAAAGAACTGTCGCGACTACAATCATCGGTTCTTTGAAGCGCTCGACTTTTACTGAACTCAATTGCAAACCGCGAAAAGTCACGGTTTTTTCCTTAAGAAGGTTCTTGATGTTTGCGCTAATCTGATTCTCTAGCACAAGTTCTCGCATACTGAATGCCAGTGGCACGATCAGCAAAATACTGAACGCGGCCGTTAGTAGCAATCCCCTCTTTGCTTGATGCAGCGGTATGAAGCCCAAGAAGAGAAATACTAAAGCTCCAGACACGGTAATGCCGATGAGGTTTGTTGCGTAAAGCAGCATTGCGCCGGTGGCAACAGGCACAGACCCAAAGGCAATACCAATCCCCACGACACTGAGGGGTGGCACCAGGGCTACAGCGATAGCCACGCCGGCCAATGTGTCATTCAATTTTTCATTGGACTGACAGTACGCTCCAATCGCTCCGGCACAGACAGCAACGCCCAGGTCTAGAAGCGTTGGGTGAGTGCGCGCCAAAATTTCAGGAGTCAGTTCCAGCGACCGCATCATCAGTCCGAGACCTGATGAAATAACAATTCCAACGATTGTGCCAACAGCCAGTGTCAATGTCGCGCGCCCGATTAAGCCGCTCTCGCCCGTCAATGTGCCCAACGAAAGGCCGACCAGAGGACGCATCAGTGGCGCTATGATCATCGCTCCGATGACAACTCCGGGGCTGTCCTGAAACAGCCCAAAAGTGGCTATCAAAGTTGAACCAGATAGCAAAACCAGAAACTGTATAGAAAGCTGGCTTATATCCTCCAGACGTCTCTGCAGCGATTCTAAATCTGATTCTTGGACCTGTTTTAGAAATGGTGGCATCGATATCGCCGCTTTTAGTTTGGACAAACTGCATTATGCCAGATGCTGACTTCGTCTGGTTTCATTCGGGTCAAAAGAACATTTCAAACCGTTTTCTCAATCCTTCAATTTCCGGAATCAGCGGATTTCGCGAAAGCGTGCTCATGGATTCAACCTGGCACCTAATGTGGTGGCGCAAGATGGGAGCGAGGCTGCTGAAGCCGGACTTCCTGTTTCGGTACTTAATGAGCCCAAAATAGAAGCGCACAAGAAGCAATATAGACCAGGCATATGGCAATAGCGTCTCCGGCAAGGAACCAGAATTTTTTCTCTGATCTATAAGTAAGTCCGATCACTACAATAGCTAATGCCATGATCGCGCAGAGTGCGGTGGCTGCATTGGTCATTGAAACCGAACGTAAAAGAGGCCCTTTCAGATAACAAAAGTCCGTTATTGACAAGATGGCTACGTTGAACAGGTTGCTTCCCAGCAAATTGCCCACGGCCATATCGAAGGCGCCCATGCGCGCAGCCGCAACCGATACCGTGATTTCCGGAAGTGACGTTGTAATTGCAATAAAAGAAGAGCCGATGAAGCTTTCGCCCATCCCAGTCTGGCGCGCAATTTCTTCACCAATGCCCGGAAGATAGCATGCTGCGACAACTATAAGTAGCGAGTTTAGGAAGAACATGAGTGATATGAATTTGAGACTCTTCTGTGAATTTGCAGTTGCTTCAACAACCTCACCTACAAATTCCGAGAGGCGTCCTTTTTCGTAGTCGTATATAAGCCGCATGGCAAAAAAGTAAATCAAGATGTAAACCAGACTCATAGGATCGATCGAATTAAGAACGCCGATTACCGGCATATACTTGCTAAAAACGATATCTATGGCAACAGTAGCAAGCAGAATAATTCCGAAACCACAAGAAAGCATGTGCCCCTGTTGAACCATGCGAGAAACGGGGCGATTCTTCGAGAGCAAATCAAGGAATGCGATTACCATCATGTTGAACATGCAACTACCAATGGTGCCGCTCACAGCCATGTCTGGCAAGTCATGGAGTGTTACCGCACTGACTCCAGTGATTAGCTCCGGCAGTGACGTCACGGTAGCCAATAGAACCAGTCCGATCCAATTTTTGCCAAGACCGGTTTTCTCAGCGATTGCGTCACCGTAAATGCTGAGCCGACTTCCGGCATATAAAATCACGCCGGCACAAACGATAAACTCAAACCATACATTCATATTTCAAACCGATATAAAAACTTGTCATGTTCCGGGATGTCGCGTTTCGAAAAGGTTTCATCATACACGTCTTATACAGTGCAATGCTAATCTTCCTCAAGGAAGGCTTTGAGTTTTGAGAGCGTGTTCGAGTGCAGCAAAGCGTTTTTTTATCGTTCTTCGTTCAAAAGTCGCATTTTATCCTTTCCAGAGTTGCAACTCCAAAGGACATGCGGCACCTGTCAGAACCCTGGCAACCACGCTTGATTTCATAATGATATAGTTAAGTCCAAGCACGTGCGCTAGCGAACATTGCCGCGCGGTGAACAAGGTGACTGGTTTTAGCGAGTAAATGCATGTTCAATCGGATTCTGTATGTGGTGATCGCGGCATCAACGGCTGTATTGGTGTCGATTCCTTCTGTGTCTGCACTCGATGGTCTGTTGATTTCGACGAATTTGAGCGGCAAAGAGCGAAAAGATATGACGCCCCAGGAGTACTACACTTCCGTTAAGCTCGAAGCCGCCAAGGCATACAGTGAGAGCCAGGCGTTGAAGAGTCAGGGCAAGTTTTTTGAAGCTTCCAAGTATATGAGGAAGTGTTTGGCAATCAGGCACTACTTCGTCGCGACAGATAAAGAAATTCCTGCGTTGAAGCAGAAACTTGGAGAGCTGCTTGTCGCTGCTGGAAAAAATGATGAAGCACTCCAGGTCTTCGCTGAAGCGACCGGGGAATTTGCTCGATGGTACGGACCAGGATGTACACAGTCGATTGCGCCTTTAACGATGGCAGGCAACATTTTTTTGGCCCGGGCAAATTATCCGAAGGCACTGAACAACTTCCTGCAAGCGTACGCAATTTCGCAGCGAAACAGTGGTGTCAATTCGCCTGAATGCATGAATCTGCGCCTTCAATTGGCGGCTTCACACAAGGGCTCGTTGCAGTTCGAGCCGGCGGCCACGCTGTATGCCGAGGCGCTCGATCGTCAGCAGAAAAATGAAAAGCTAATCGATCGTGAACGGCTTCAAACTACATTGCAAGACTATGCAACCGTATTGAAGGAGCTTAAGAAGGGCGACGAGGCAGCCAAAATACTCGAGCGCGCTAGCGCGATGCAGCCCGCGGACGCGAAGCCTGGTGCAGGCGAAGATGGACAAGCGAAGCCCGTTCAACAGCCTGTCATTAATAAATGACGATACTGTAAGCGGTGCTAACTGAATGCACTGTTTCGATCAGGCGCACGATCACACGGTCGGATGATCAAATCACTCACTTCGCGGCTTGATTAGGAGCTGGTTTAGCGAGAGCCTCACGGGCTTTTCGCATGCCTGTTGCCATATTCTTCAAACCTTCGCGCATCGCCGGAGTATCATCGAGGCGCAAACATTCGTCGGCAATTTTTTGAGCTTCGGCGTCTCGATTTGCGCCGACGTATGCACCATAAAGTAAAAGCACCATACTCGGAAATGCATCGAAATCTTTTGCAACTTCTGTGTCGGGACGCGGTTTTTTCATGTCTTGGGCGCGCTTGTAGAGTTCCTGTAATTGCGCCATCGGGTCAGGATACAGGAAGTTTGCAACGTCACCATATCTGGTGTTCGAGAAAAGAACAGGTTCAAGCAATCCAATATGCTTTTTGAAAATTTCACGTTGCTCTGGATTGTTTTTCGTTTTGTCGAACCACGCCAGAGAGCGCGCATTATCCTCGAGAACCCCATTCAATAGGAGCCAATCATGTCTATTCTCAGCCTTTTCAGCGGCATCCCGCATCTCTGATATTTTTGATTTTGCCGGCGCGTAAGTTGCCGTAAGTTTTTTCAATTCAAATGGTACCATTGAGCGTCGCAGATCACCGACGTTCTGGTCTCCAGCCTTGATGTTATTCCACAGCCAGAGATACTCTTCCAGCGCTTCTGCATTTTTACCGGACGATTGCATATCGCGAGCCTTGCTGAGGTGCTCCCACACATCGGCACCTCCCGATTCAGCCTGCTTCTCGAGTTCCACTGAGGTCTTTCCGCTCTTGGCTCCTTCGAGCCATTGCAAGAGTTCAGATGCTCCCATAAAGCCGACCTGTCTACCAAATTCTTTTGCACCACTTTGAGGAGTGAACAGAACTATAGTCGGCATGGCTTCGACGTTGAGCGCTTCAGTTGATTTTTTGTCTTTATCAACATCGACTTGAACAGCGATCGCGTTTTCTTTTATCCATGCTTGAACTGATTCATCTGTCCATGTTGTTGATTCCATTTTCTTGCATGGCGGGCACCATGACGCGGTGAAATCCACAAGTAAATACTTGCTGTCTTTTTGCGCTTGCTGTTTTGCTTGTTCAAACGAATATTCGGAGAAAACTTCCGAATGCGAAGACGCCGCTGTTGCGCAGGACAAAGTGAGGAAAAGAGAGAATATGAGGTGTTGCCAAACTTTCCGTTTCATTCACGTCTCCGTCTATACCGTTGTCGTTTTTGGCGATGGAAGCTGCGCCAGCATTTCTTCAGCCTCGCGAATCCGCGGACTGTGTTCCGGCAGCACTTGCTTGCGCATTGGAATGGCGCAATTGTTCCAATGAAAGAAGAGCAGCAGGCGGATTGTTTTTAAAGTCGCTGCGACTTTGGCGCGGCCTAAACGCAAGGCTTTGGAATTGTCTGAGTTTGTGCCCATTTGAATTCTTCCGTACGTGAAAGCGACACGTTTTATGTACCCGGGAGGCATGCACTGAAATCGTTTTGGTGCAAAACGGAAAGATTTTGCTGTGCATTTGCACAGTCCGGTTGTGCAAAACGAGAATAGTCGAGGCTGACCCAACTATTCTCGTTTAGAGAGGAACGGATGACGCGCGAGGGCGCAGTGATTTGAACAACCACTCACTCACGCGACCAGTTTAATCCTAGTGAAGTGAATCGACGTCGATGACGAATCGATAGCGAACGTCGCTCTTGAGCAATCTTTCGTACGCTTCATTTACTTTGTCGATGTCTGCTGCGATGTTGTGTTCCGCGCAAAAGTCGATCATCTCCACGTTGGCTCGATTCAGCCGTTTAAAGCTCGTTGATAATTCGCATTGCAGTTTCAGCTAAAACTGCGGCGCCGACGTGCAAGCAGCTTTCGTCGATGTCGAACGTCTGGCTCTGGTGACTGCGCCTGCTGCTTGTGATCTCCGCTCCCAGGTACATCATCGCTCCGGGAGCGTGCTCGGTCATAAGTGAGAATTGCGAATTCCATGAACGTCGTTTGAGATCCATGACTTCGCTACTGCCGAGAAGATCGAGGGCAGATCCTCTCAAGGCGTCGACAATTTTTGCGCTCTCTATCGCCGAAACGTGGTTGTCTCCAAATTCAATAGTCGCTGCCGGATTGAGGTTTCGAATGGACTTCTCAATTTCTTCGTGCGCTTGATTGCGAATATCGTCGTTGAAGGTTTTCAACGTTCCGGATATCACACCTTGCATCAATGAGTCTGAAGAATCCGGTACCGCGATTTTGTGCCCGCGCACCGAATCTAGTATCACTTCTCCAATGGGCACATCTGACGATGAGAAGAGTGATAACTCGTTCAGAGCACAAATCATTCTGGCGATGTCCAGCATGACTGTTGGCTTCTGATCGTTCTGCTCCACGCCTATCTTGAAGATCTGTTCCGACATAACAGTCGCGCCGCACACGACGCCAACTTTTCGGCTCGGCATGGTAGCGTCGACGTGCAGTCCAAGAACCGCATCAACACCATCAAGGCAACCGGATTCCATCATGGTCGTGATGCCGAGCTTGCCATCCGGGTCGTCGCCGGGTTGGATGATAATTCTAATTCGGCCCCTCACGTTCATTTTGGTCAAAATTTCAGCTGCACCGAGTGCGCACGCCAGGTGCGCATCATGTCCGCACGCATGCATTATTCCTGCGTTTTGCGAAGCGTAGCCGACTCGGTTCAACTCGGGGAGTGCTGTTGCATCCATGTCTGAACGGATAGCGACCATGAGGTTGCCCGTTCCATAGTCAGCGACTATACCTGTGTGATTTGAAAAAGTTTTGACGGAAAAACCTAAACTCTGTAGTCGATGCGCCGCAAATTTCGAAGTTTCAAATTCTTTGAAATTCAGCTCGGGATGCGCATGTACGTGACGGCGAATGTTGATGATTTCGGCTTGCATTCGCTTCGCCTGTTCGAGTGTGGTGGAAAGCAGGACCGGTTCTCTGACCAGGACTTGAGCAGTGTTGAACATTTACGAATCCTTTAAACAGAGGTGCGATGCGAATCTTCGTGGGATGCCAAAGACGTCCATCGATTTAATGAAGGCACTAAAATGTATTTTTTTTCAGCAGGCTCGGTTCGAGTCCGCATTACCAAACTAATTCTGGGCGGTTGAACAAAACCTGAACCGCGGCGGTACAACATTCGTAATTCCACCAGAGAACGGCGTCTGCAAGCCTTTCGATCAGTTCCGGAAAGGACGCCTGGATTCGTTTTTCAGTGAGTGAATTCGGCAACGGTCCATACAAGTGGCAGGACAAAGCGAGCGGCTCTTCAATTTCTAACTTGTTTGTCGAGGCGCGACTTCGGTTTTGAAGGTCACAAGCCGAGTTCCGTCAATCCAAGATGGTCGTCAGGACGACGACCAAGAGGCCAGCGATATTTCCGTTCTGATTCTTCGATTGGCAAATCGTTGATGCTCGCGAATCGCCAGATCATTAATCCATCGTCATTAAATTCCCAATTCTCATTGCCGTAAGAACGCATCCAGTTTCCGGAGTCGTCATGACATTCGTAAGCAAAGCGAACGGCGATGCGTCTGCCATCGTACGCCCAAAGTTCTTTGATCAGCCTGTACTCTAGTTCTCGGCTCCACTTGCGAGTGAGAAACGCGACTATTTCATCAGTTCCTGTTATGAATTCGGCGCGATTTCGCCACCGAGAATCTGATGAATAGGCTTGCGCGACAAGATTCGGATTGCGAGAATTCCAACCGTCCTCGGCGAGGCGAACTTTCTCAATCGCTGTTTCGAGTGTGAATGGTGGTAGCGGTAATCGTGGTGTCATGTTTCTGTATGTCCCGGGGCGTGGAATACTTTCTTTGCGTTCAGCGGTGTCATTCGATGCAGTCCATTCTGTTCTATTGAACATTCAGCGTTTAGTTCTGAAATTCTATGCCAATCTTTGATTCAGAACCAACCAAGTAGTTAATTTTAGATCTATAATTTGCAAGAGTGAAGCGAGCGCGCGATTCGCCGCTTCGACGAATACTTACGGGGTCCTTGCGTGAGCACTGATATCGACGTCAGCCTTTTCAAATATTTGGTTCAGGGCGTAAAGGATTATGCGATCTTTGCGCTGGATCCAGCCGGCTACATCGTGTCTTGGAATCCCGGCGCGCAGCGAGCAAAAGGGTACACCGAATCCGAAGTGATCGGGAAGCATTTTTCAATTTTCTACACGCCCGATTCAATAGCCGCCGATCATCCGCAAAACGAATTATTAGCCGCCCTTCGCGACGGCTCATATGAGGAAGAAGGTTGGCGTCTCCGAAAAAGCGGTGAGCGCTTTTGGGCGAATGTGGTTATCACTGCCCTATATAATGAAGCGGGAACTCATATCGGCTTTGCAAAAATAACGCGAGATCTGACAGAGCGAAAGAAATCCGAGCTGTTGACTGCCCAGTCAGTGGAGAATTTGCGGCAGACTGAAGAGGTGTTCAATCTGCTCGTTTCTGCAGTGAAGGACTACGCCATCTTCATTATGGATCCGACAGGACATATCCGAACCTGGAACGCCGGTGCTCAGCGGATCAAAGGATACTTACCGAAAGAGATAATCGGCAAGCATTTTTCGCAGTTCTACACTGAAGAAGCTAATGCCGTAAAACATCCGGATTTCGAATTACGGGAAGCCATAGCCAATGGCTCGTACGAAGAAGAAGGAATTCGTATTCGAAAAGACGGAACGGAATTCTGGGCAAGCATCACGATTACAACAATTCTTGATGGCGACAGGGTAGCGGGTTTTGTAAAAGTGACTCGTGATTTGACCGAGCGTAAAAATTATGAATCGGATCTTGAAGCTGCCAGGGATGAAGCAATTCTCGCCAACCAATTAAAATCGAAATTTGTCGCCAGTATTTCGCATGAGATCCGCACACCGCTCTCGGGTATCGTTGGATTGAGCGAACTGATTTCTCGAGACGACGAATGCAGTGCCGACATTCGCCAGACTGGGGGGCGAATTTTTGAAGCAGCCAAACAGTTGCTGTCTATTTTGAATGACCTTCTCGACTTCTCCAAATTAGAAGCGGGAAAATGTCTTCGGAAAATGTGCCGTTTGATGTGCGTGATGTAGTTGATAAAGTCCGCGGTTTATGCAGGGCGAAGGCGACTGCAAAGTCACTGAACATACGGGTGGACATCGCAGACACCATTCCGAAAACGATTATTGGAGATCCAACGAAGATCAGGCAGGTATTGCTTAATCTTGTAGATAACGCGATTAAGTTCACCGAATCTGGTGGCGTCGAAATTGCCGTCGAAAGATCGGACAATGAGATTTTGTATTCGGTAACTGACACCGGCATTGGTATCGAGGCAGAACTCCAGAAGAATTTGTTCCAGCCTTTTGTACAGGCCCAGCAGTCTACTACAAGATTGTATGGTGGCAGTGGTCTTGGACTATCGATTGCGCAGCAGATTGTTACACTTTTAGGTGGAAAAATCGGCATGGCGAGCCAACCCGATAAGGGCACGACTGTTTGGTTTACTCTTCCTCTGGCAGAGGAGGAAAGCAATCATGACTAACAAAGCAAAACGAATCCTTCTAGTTGAAGATGATGAAATGATTCAATATGTTTTGGACAAACAGATCCGTAAGCTTGGCTATGAGATTACGGAAATTGCAGACGATGGCGTCATCGCTGTTGAAAAAGTTATGAGTGCTGAAAAACCATTCGATCTGATCTTGATGGATGTGCGTCTGCCAAACATGGATGGTATCACGGCGACCAGCCATATTCGAATTTCCGAGAGTGCAAAATCGGCTCGATCATTGATTGTCGGTTTGACTGCTTTTGCAGAACGTGAAAAGTGTTTGGCTGCAGGCATGGATGATTTTCTTCAAAAGCCAGTGATTCTGGAAGAATTGCAAGGCATAATCGATAAGTGGATTCTCAATACGCAACCGATTGTGAGACCTGTTATTCAAGCCGTTTCAAATCCTGTGATTGCGCCTTCTGTCGACCTTTACGGTTTTGCTCATCGATCGGAAAAACTTAAAAATATCGAAGACAAGATCGCTAAGTTGCGACAAAATTTGTTACTCTGGGAAAACCGCGACGGAAACGTCGGGTAGTCATCGGACTGAGCGGCGAAACGAATCGCGTGTTGTTAGTGTTTGCTTGGAACGTCAGTGCCTGGCTAAAACAAAAAATCCGATGGTGCTTAAAATTGTGGTCACCGCAATAACGATGCCCGCGATCGTGACTAGCTTTTTCTTCTTTCGCTCGGCAAGGACAGCGGCGATCCGCGTCTGCTCTCGTCGCGGAAATACTTCCAAGCGTTCCAACAATTTTGCCACTGATTCGAATCGATAACTTGGATCTTTTTCCAAGCACCGCTCTATCACTTCAACTAAATCGGATGGTCTTTCGCTGTCGAATTTGAGATCGGAAATTTTAGGAGGAAGTTTTAGCGCGTGCAAATTTTTGATTTCCTGCGTGGTGCCTTCCATGAATGGCGGACGCCCTGTCAACAGCGCGAACCCGATACATCCAATCGAATACACTTCCGATTTTTCGTTGTATTCCATGCCGCGTGCTTGATCTGCAGACATGTAATAAGTGTCTTTCGAGTCGAGCTGATTACTCATTTTTAGACGTGGAACATTGAAATCCAAAAGCGAAATCGAAGGCTCTGCGTTCATGTCATCGATAAAAATGACGTTACCGGCTCTGATGTTTCCGTGTAACAAGCTTTCCTTTTGCGCATAAATCAGCGCCTCGCAAATGCCGCATAGAATCTTGACTGCGACGTCATGACTTGGCGTTCCATGAATCGCCAGGTACTGTTCAAGATTGAAACCATCTTTATAGTCGGTCACCAGATATGGTGTAGCCTGGTTGTGAATTCCAGAGCCTATTAATCGAGCTATGTTCGTATGACTGAGTTTTGCGAGTTTTTTTACTTCTTGGTCGAATGACTTCAGCACTTCGGGATTGCAGTTCTTAAAGCATTTTACGGCGACTTTTTTTCCTGTTTGTTTATCCCGTGCGAGGAGGACGGTGGCCCGCGAACCTTCACCTAGAATAGCAATCGGTGTGTATCTCTCGATTGGAAAAATTTCCGGAGACATGTGGATGGATTCTATATCCAGTTCAACAGGCTCTTTCTCGTCTTTCTGTTTGGTGAAGGACGGAACGCTCTGAGGTCGTGGATTCTCGCATGCGCAAAGGTCCGGCAGACGCACAGGACTAGTGGAATTTGCCACCACTCGTTTTTTGCAGGTCATGCAAGCATCAATTGAGAATTGAGCGTTCGGCGAGTATGGTTTGTCGCAACGACAAACAGACTTCCATTGAGTAGTCGGCGTTGCCGTTTCCGACTTTGAACGGAAACAAGTCTGGCATTCCTCTGAGTTTATTTTCTCCACCATTGCCCTATAGTACTCCATTTTTTCAAAATCGAGTATATAGAAGTGGGAGTGGTGGCACCAGGGGCTGAACGATATCCGGTTTCAATTGCTTCTGATATGCCCAATTGTGGGATAGTGCTCACCGGATCTAGATGAGTGACGCCCATAGATTGAAGACAAAGAAGATGCCTGCGATAAATAGAATCGTCGCAAACATTCTGTCCCTTTTGACCTCGTCATGGACAGTGAGCGGACCCATCGCCATGTTTCTCACTATAAGTAGTTGCTTTTTCGTATAAGCTTTTTGAACTTCGGTCTCGAGGTTGTCCAGCTTTATCCAGAGTTGAAGAACTCGCGCCTGAAGCTGTGTGAGCTGCTCTTTGAGATCGAGCACTGCCTGCGCGTCGGCAGTTTCTTTTTTTTCTAAACTTTCTAGCTGGTGTTTCAGTTGCATTTCTGTGGCGATCGCTTGCGCGTATTCTTTCCGGGTGGCGATAAGTTTAGACTGGAGCTCTTGATACACATGTTCCAGCATTGATTGAGGATTCTCTACTTTGCCGAGAAGCGCGTTTATCATCGCACGAAAGACCATTTTCACTCTTTCGAACATACTGCTCTGCGAGCCTCGCTTCTAGTAGCAAACGTTGAAACTGATCGCTTAAGAAATTTCCTGATATCTATACTAGCAGCTCGTGTTGCGATCCGTTTAATTCGGCGATCGCGAAAACGAGGGCAGCAAAATAGTATTTTGGTGCTAACATGAGGGGCATTCGATCTCGGGGGCATGGCGATTATGGAGCTGAATAATACTCTTCAAGATCGAGGCGTACTCGCCGCGGTAGCGATTGCGCACGGGGTTTCCGTCGAGCAATCAAGCGCTTCCTTTCAGGCACAAGTTGCAGAACTGGTTGAGCAGCGTAAAGACCAGGAGTTTCCGGCGGCGATAAAAGATGCTGTGAGAAACTTGCTAAAGACTGGTGGCTTCAAGCCGAGCGGTCGCAATAAACCTGCTAGCGAGTATCTGGCTCAAGCGGCTCGTGAAGGGCGTTTTCCGTTTATAAACAATCTGGTCGACATCAATAACTTCTTGTCATTGGGAAGTGGTCTTCCGATCAGTTTGCTCGATGCTGACCAATTTGGCAGCAGCGTTCTTCTGCGATTTGGCAACGAGGGCGAGCGATATGTGTTCAACAGTGCCGGGCAGGAAATAGATCTGAACGGGTTGATTTGCGCCTGTTGTGGCGACACTGACAAACCATTGGGTAACGCCGTCAAAGATTCCATGGACGGGAAGATCAAAGAGATGACGAAGAGTGTTGTAGCGATAATTTATGCTCCGGCAACAGGAGATTTGTCGCAGGTAGCAAAAACTCAGATTGAAGAATTTGCGGAGTTGCTTCGCAGCGAAGGTCATGCGACCGACGTGAAGACATTGGTTGGGTGATAGTTTGTCGTATCGCTGGCACCGGCTTCACTGGCACGGCTTGAATGGTACGGCTTCACTGGCGCGATGTGTGGTTCCGTTTCTATGTGGAGTGTCCACGTTTCAGAAACAGGTTACCGATTTGGCGCGATATCGCATGTGGTGCGCAGCTAATCTTCACGTGGGTAATACAAATTTGTCCACGTTCGTTTTTCATCCAAAATTATTTGGAATTGGTCCATTGTGATCTTCCCTGAAGTAATCAGAAACTCAGCGAGTTGAAACGACTTTAGTTCCAATCTGGACGCATAGCCGGAGTGCAAGATCAGGTCTGCGAGCTGAATATCTGGATACAGTCTGGTTTGGTTCATCAATGCTTGAATTTCAGCTGGACCAATAAACTGAGCTTGTTGTAGCAGGTCGATCAGAATTGGAAGTGCTTCTTGCTCCGGTTGTTCTGCGCTCGGCTTTTCTACCGCGCGTGGTGCCACCATCTCTTGACCGAATTCTGCTGAAAGCAGATCATCCTCTTGTTGCTCGTAAGTTTCTTTCAGCGACTCTTCTTCAACCGACTCTTGCACTGGTTCTTCGTATACGCCCTGTTCCAGGGCGGCCGCGATGTCGAATTTTGGATGCGGTGTTGCTGTGGCTTCGAGTTCTTTAATCTCTTGTGCTGTTGCCGGTTGAACCACAGCTGGTGCTTCAATGATTCGCAGCGTTCCATCTTGCGGGATGACTTGCCCGTCCAGCAGTGCGCCTCGTACCACGATGAGATCATGACTTAGTCGAGATCTTGGTTTTCTGAGAATAAAACCAGCGTTTAGCAGTTCGTAGTATTCGTCCCTGACTGTTCTTGGTTTTGGATTCTCACGTAAGAATTTTTTGATCGCTCTGAAGTATGCCGCCAAAATTCTCGGTGTATTTACATCGCAATCAATTCCAAGAACGTCGTAACAGTTGCTTGGATTACTGAGTTGTGCGCTGGGCGCGGGAAGGAGGTCGGGGAAAACATTACTGAGCTCCTGACAAGCCTTGACCATGCCAATAGCATCAGTATCCGCCCAGCTCTGACGTAAAGCGGCGCAGAGAATTTGGCTCTCGAGCTCTATTCTGTTGGCGCCGCCAAAATTAACCATGCTTGAGTCTACCTGTTAGAACCTTTGTGCGTAAGGCTTTTCGCACAGAATAATTTCCCGCTCGTAATCAATTCACGTTCAGATTTTGTTCGAATTTCCGATCAGTCAACACGTTTAGTCAGGTTGCCACGTTGTGCTTACCTTGGGGTAACCCGCCGTCAACAGGGGCGTTTCACAACAATTGGAAAATAAGATACTACAAATATAGTCTTAAACGCAAAGGAAACTACAATCAGTCGTGAAGCTGTCGATAAATGCGGGATTCGGGGTGCCGATTTGTTGACATGACACCAGACAATTCGTCCCGGGAGTCCGGAAGGTCGCTACGCGATTTTTTTGTTTTGGCTTCAAGTAGGAGGGAACCACATATGGTGCCTGTACTCTCAGCTCATTGCGTTAACTTTGGTGTTGTGATTGGTGGCAACCGATTGTAGTTGAATCCGTGTTGCGAGCCTGTCTCGATTGAAGACCCTCGGGTCTGCTCAGGCATATCAATTGTTTTGAAACAAAATTCAAATTTATAATCTAAAACGCTGAAAAAAAAGGCATAATGTGGGTAGTCAGGACGACTTGACTCTGCGAAATCGCTCGGGACGGCCCGAAAGTGCAGGTAACCATGTCGTGGCTCATCATTGTTCTAGCTGGTGTGTTCGAGATTCTTTGGGCGGTCGGTTTAAAGCTCAATGTCGGTTTTCAGCGCCCAGTTCTACTTCTATTCACAGTGTTGTCTATCGGTCTCAGCATTGGTCTATTGGCACTGGCGATGAAGCATTTGCCGCTCGGCACTGCTTACGCGGTTTGGACGGGAATTGGTGTGATCGGCGCGTTCATTGTCGGGATTTTGTTCTTCGAAGAGTCCGCCTCCATTGGTCGCATCGCCAGTGTTCTACTAATCACCGCAGGCCTTGTTGGATTGAAAGTGACGGCGCAACATTAGGCTCTTTCTCCGCCTGAAGCTGTGCGCTATACTTCTCTTATGTCCCTGGAGTCGTTCGCATTGTGCGAGTCAAATCGCCCCGTGTTCGGCACTTTTAACCAGGGGCATCCTTTTTGCCGTATTTGTTGCTCAGTCCTTGTTTTAGTCGTTTCCTTGCCGTCATAAGTGCTGGAATAGGGGCGGAGTCTGCGTTGCCATACTGAGCTGTTCAGTGCACTGAATCTATTGCTGCGATGATGGTCACTAATGCCGGACCCAGCATTGGTAGCAGAGCTACGGGCAAAGTGAAGAGGCATTGCGCGATTAAGATTTGCCAGTTGCGGTTATATCGTTTCATCACCAAGAAGCCGATGACGAGCCAAAAGAACGCGAATAAAAGAACCCAGCGCGCGATCGGATGATTTAAAAATGGAATGACAAACCCAGGCGTCGCTATGTAGGCTTGGATAGCGCCGATGGGCGTATCAGCGCGCCAGTTGTCCGGGGTGGAATAATGGTCGGACATAACGGGTATAACTGATTAGATACTCGGGCTGGCTGTCCTTCTTAACATGAAAAAAACGTGGAGACGAGCGCACAAAGCGCTTTTTAGCAAAGTCAAAACCGTGGCAGTCGGCGGCAGGAGCCTTTCAATCTGCGGGATTGCCGACAAACCATGGTTTAATCCGGAAAAAGCATGTTTTAATCAATGAGAAGGCGCGCTTACTACTGGAACTGCTCAGTTTAGTTGAATCGATTATGCGGGATTCTGGACACTACTCATCTCTAAAATGTCGCAAAGTAGCGCTGTTAGCGTTTTGTGCACTGGTTTTGAGCGTACCTGTAGCGTTCGCTAAGGCGGATAAAAAGCCGGTGGTACCGCTAGTGGAGCAGTCCGCGGTGCCATCCGATGAGCCGGTTGATTCTTCAGACAGCAGCCCGGCGACTGCATCTTCAATGCCGCCACTGCAGGGCTCAACTGAAGTGATGGAGTTAATTATCGAGGAACAGCCGCTCTACAAGGAGGCTAAGGCTTCGATTGAGAAAGAAGATTATAACCGGGCGATAGGATATCTCCAGGAGTTAATCCCTAAGCTTGGCGAAGGCTATGAGCCATATCGAGCTGAGTGCTTGTACAACGAAGCCGGTTGCCATCTAATGTTGAAGAGAATGAACGCGGCGACGGACACGTACCGGAAGGCTTTCGAATTGTTCGAGAAATTCGACACGACCAATCCGCTGAAAGGAAAGGCTTGGAATCAGTATTTCAGTTTGAAACATCAGAAAGGTTCATTAGACCAACAAAAACTCGAAGGTGGAGTGGAACAGCAGAAACTGGAAGGCATGGTCGACCAACGGAATGTAACCCTCCTGCCTCAGAAGGCACTGATCGCCATTGATCCGAACGCGATGTTAGCGGTCAGAGAAAATAATCGCGACATCCCGATTCTCAGCGTCAACGACAAAACTGTTCTGCCAAAAATCGTCAAAGAGTGCTTTTCGGAGATGTCTTGTTTAGAGACTGCCGAGATTGGCTCTAATTCCACAAACGCAGACGCCCGCTGGATGCCGGTGATGGTGCAGGGGCACTCGGCTGCCTTTGCTCTCGATGGTCACGCCAATCCTACTTTCAGAGCAAACGTAAACGGTCGTTCTTATCTATTCGATGTCATTCTTCCTGAGATGGGCGAGGGAACTAGAAAGATTCTGCTTGTCACCAACAGGGAAAAAATTTGCGCGGTCGATGTGGACACTTTTGATACCTGGCTGCTTCGAATGGGGCGCGCCAAGGATGGCAGAATCACCACTGCGCGTTGGTTCAAGCTCACTCATAAGAAAACAGCTGCGCCTGTGCAAACCCAGGCTGCAGGAACGCAATTAAGGCTTCCTGGTAACAAACGCAATTGGTAGTTTTGTCGCGAATAATTCTTTGGCGCGAGGTCGGTTTCTGTCTCTATCATTTCTTTTCTTTATTGATTAAACGAATCCAAAGTTTGTAAAGTCAAGCAAGCATCAAGTGTTCCAATCACAGCTCTAACCGCCGTCGGGGAAGGAGCAGAGTTTCCCTAGTGCAAGTGGTAATATGAACCGGCAGAAGCAGGTTCCGTGCAGTGCGTTCGGCGAGCCTCGTCTGTTAGCACCGTCTGCGGTGACACATTTGATGAATCCAAAACGAAAAAGTAGGAAGTTCATGATCAAAAAAATTCTTGTTTCCGTTTTAGCGTTGACCGCTATTACAACTTTAAGCGCAGATGCGGCTAACAAGCCCGCCGTCAAAAAAGTGCCACCACCGCCTGATTATTTCCCCGTCCGCATCAAGGATTCCGAAGGCAAGCCGATTGAGTGGTGGTGGAAGTATACATTCACAAAATCTGAGATGAACGGTAAGCCGATGGAGAAAAAACCTGATGATTTCAAAGTGCAAGTGATTAGCGCTGAGAAACAACCAGACGACATCACGTTCTGGCAACTTGATACCACTGGACCTGCGATGAAAACAATTCACGAGTGGTATTCAAAGCAGAAAGGAAAAGTGGTGTGGGAAAAAGAGAAGTTTGGTGATGACGACAAGATGCAGGTTACGTATACTCCAGAGCGAGTGTTGTTGACTAACCCGCTGAAGAAAGACGAGACCTGGCCATGGAAAGGCAAAGGTAATTTTGGCATTGAGATCGATAATGTCTCCACGGTTTCCGGACCGGAGGAAGTGATTACGCCCGCTGGAAAGTTTCAGGCGATGAAAATTGTAGTCACAGGAACACAAGGCGGCCAGCCGATCAACATGTCTTACTGGTACGCGAATTATATCGGTCTGGTGAAGTCCGCCGCGAAATCTGGACCGATGGAATCGGAGTCCTCACTGTTAGATTACAGCTTCAAAAAGCCACCGCAGAAGTAAACGCAGGCATTGTCGCGCGTGCCGACGTGATCTTGCATGATGACATTCGATCAACGCAATCCGATTGTGTTGACACTTCAGCGAGCACAGATGAGGATTCTCGAAGTCAAAACATTCAATTTCAAAAGGTTTGAATCGAAACGGCGAGAGAAATGAAACAGACCAAAGTGAGTCTTGTCGTCGAACTAAATTCGCTCTACGTCATGACTGTTCTTTTTCAGTCGATCTGTATTCGATTCTAAAAATCCGCAGCGATGATTTTCTTTCGACCATCTCGTAGAAACTGTCGATATGCAGAATCGCAAGCAGTCAAGGCATCTTTCAACGAATCGAAAAGTTCTGTTTCGGGATTTAAGAAGAGCACACTGCTAACCAGTTGAGTCAATCCGTTTCGATTGCGATCCGAAACAATTACTTTCGCAATGATTCTTTGATCGAGTATTCGCGTCATTGATTCGCCTGATTCGTATTCCAACCCGCGCAGATCGAGAATCAGCGTAGCCGGATTGCACGCGGCAAAACCAGCGCCAATCATTGCATGCATATAGCTGTAACCGCCGGAATAATTGATGGTATCGTCAATGGTGCCGTCAAAAGCGGCGATCAGGCAAGTCTCTGTCGGTCGCGATGGCAGCGGACAACAGGCAAGACGGCATTCGATTGATGCCTGTGTATCCGTCCGTAACTTGGTCAGTTCAATTTCTTCTGACAAGGTTTCTCGCATTCTTGCAACGGGTTTTGGGTTGCATGCGACAGCGTCTCATGCAACTGGTTACGCTCATTATTCTAACGACTCACAGTATGGTTTGATAGAACGATTTGCTTTAGCGGCGACGTGGTCTGACCGAGTGCGTTCTCCATCGTACGGTCGAACGTCAAGCCCGGGCTTGTATCGGCTGGATCGTCGTCGGTTTCTTGGTCGGGCGTTTTTTTCGGCATAGTATAATTGCTGCTTAATCAAGGGAAGTACATAATGCTCTTAACCAATCGATTTCGGACAGTCACCAAATGTCAAAAGTTCGTGGTTCTCATCGGGATTTCGATCGGGATGATGCTGGTTCCCTGGTCGGCGAGCGCCAGCGAAACAAATGCCGTTCCGCAGTCAGTCAACAATTTAGATCTTTGTACGCTCGCCTACCAGCTTTATCATCAATCGCTGTGCTTGCCGCTCGATCCGTGGTACGACATCATGTCTCGAGTTGGAAGCGATCGACGAACTAACATCTGCCGTTTCACTCATGAGTACGCCACGCAGCTTGGCAAAACGGGTTCGCAAGATGGTCAAGGATTTTATAGTGGTCCAAACGCAGCGCGTAATTGGAACAACACTAATTCAAATCTCGATCCGATTTTGACGAACTACAAAAGCATTGACGCAAAACTACCAGCTTTTACACGAGATGGGGAGCGGTTTCTTGCGCTGGTTGCGCAGCGATTCCGCAAGATACTTCTTGCCAACGGCGTTTCATGGTCATTGGTTGAGCAATTTGCTGATTGCAAGGGTGGCTAAGCAAATTCGCTTTTGAGCGCGAAGATTTCTGTCTGAGATACGGTAG